>Ga0207426_1000300_pt1 | contig 96857 bp, 84 predicted proteins | sample AraplaMF_Cvi_mMS_FD_184265 | JGI IMG/M metagenome (GOLD analysis project Ga0207426, IMG submission 184265) | Arabidopsis root microbial communities from the University of North Carolina, USA - plate scrape MF_Cvi_mMS (SPAdes) (version 2) | ecosystem: Host-associated > Plants > Roots > Endosphere... | reverse complement strand
GGCCCGCGGATCCTCTCCGGCCTCCAGTCGCACGGCTACCACGTCTACCCGCGGTACGTGGACAGCTTCGCGTACGACGGTGAGTTCATGCGCATCTACGGCCCCGCCAACAACCGTGAGTTCAGACAGGAATCCGACCACAAGCCCACCGAGACCATGGAGAAGGGCGACGCCTGGACCAGCGGCCGCCCGCTGCTCGCCGACAACTACCTGGAGCTGCTCGACCTTGCCCGGGTCAACGGCTACGGCACCATCTCCATCACCTACCACGGCGTCATCGACGAGAACCTGGCCGTCATCGACGACGGCAGCTACCCGATCAAGGGCGTCTTCAGCGGGGCGAACACCGAGGAGGTGCTGCGCCGGATCGACCACTACAACGACCACTACCGCAGCACGCTGCCCGCGGACGCCGACCGGTCGGATGCCTTCCGGGTCAACATCGGTGTCACCATCGGCCGGCACAACCACGGCCGCCGGTCCCTGGAGCGCTACGCCCACTACTTCAACAAGCTGGGCGTCGACACGGTCCGCTTCAACAACTTCTCCGACCACGGCGGCCGGCACCCCGAACTCCAGCTCAGCTACGAGGAAATCGAGCAGGCCTACCGCGACTTCAAGTGGCTGCACGAGAACGTCGAGCTGGGCTTCCAGCTCGGCGTGAGTGAGGACTTCGGGACCTTCGGGATCAAGGCGATGGGGTTCCCCGGGCATGTCGGCTGGTGCCGGGCCGGCCGCCAGCTGTTCGCCGCCATCCCCACTCAGGAGAGCGTGCTGTCGGAGTCCGCTGACGGGCGCCGCGAGAAGATCGGTGACATCGTCGGCTGCGTCAACACCTTCGAGCCGCACCTGGGCATCCTCGTCCGCACGGTCGCCGATGGGGGCGAAGACGTCCGCTACGACCTGGAGTTCGACCACGCGGCCATCCAGGCGTTCACCGACAAGCGCCTCTCCGGCGCCTACAAGGACGGCTGCTTCGCCCGCGAACTCGCTCAGGAGCAGCAGCTGGTATCCCGGGTCCCCGCGCGCCGCCGGCTTCCTCTCGTCGAGACGACGGGCTGAAGGAGAACACGCACATGCCGCACGTCCTCGTCTTCGCCAAGACGCCCTACATCAAGACCCCGTACGACCGCTGGCTGGCCGGCTCCGGCGTCGTGCCGGTCATCCTCACCACCACCGAGTTCGCCGCCGGATACGGCCACTTGCCTCATGTACACGCCTTCGACGACTACGACACCAATCAGCTCGTCGAGAAGACGGCACTGCGCCTGGCCCGCGCGCACGCCGTCACGGCCGTCTTCGCCCGCGCGGAGGCGGACGTGGTACGCGCCGCCCAGCTGCGCGACCTGCTGGACCTGCCGGGACAGCGGACCGCGAGCGCCCTGGCCTTCCGCGACAAGGTGGTCATGAAGGACCACCTCGTCGGCGGCCCGGTGGAGATTCCCGCCTACCGCCCCCTGGACTCGGCGTACACCGCCCTGGAGTTCGTCGCCGAGCACGGCTATCCCGTGGTCATCAAACCGCTCTCGGAGTCCGGCTCTCTGGGCGCGGCCATCATCCGTGACGAGGCGGAGCTGGACGCCTACCTCACCCGCCCGTGGCGCGGCGCGAGCGAGATCGAGGTGTTCGTCCCCGGGCAGATGTACCACGTGGACGGGCTGGTCGTGAACGGCGAGGTGGTGTTCGCACACCCTTTCCGCTACCTCAACGACTGTCTGTCCTTCCGGGCGAACGACTGGGTGGCCAACCTCCCGCTGACACCCCAGGACCCCGTCCACGACCGACTGATCAAGGCCGCCAGGGCGGTGCTGGCGGAGCTGCCCACACCACCGCACACCGCCTTCCACGCGGAGCTGTGGATCACCCCCGACGACCGGACGGTGTTCTGTGAGATCGCCAGCCGGACCGGCGGCGGGATGATCAGCGCCATGGTCCGGCACGCCTTCGGCATCGATCTCGACAAGGAGTGGCTGTACGCCGAATGCGGCCTCCCCAGCACCCTGGGCACCCCCGCCTACCGGCCCACCGGTGCCCTGTGCATCCCACCGTCGGAGGGCGTGCTGACCCATCTGCCCTCCGGTGACGAGCCGGGGTGCGTCAAGGAGGTGGCGCTCACCGGCACGGTCGGTGAGGAGTTCCACGGCGGGGTCAAGTCCGGTCTCTTCCTGGCCGGTTACGTCGTCGGCGGCGACACCGAGGAGGATGTGGCGGCCAACCTGGAGAACGTGGCGAACTGGTTCGCCGACCACGCCCAGTGGTCCCCCGCTCCCACGGGAGGCACCCGATGAGCGGGCGGGCGTTCGGCGCCCTGCCGGGCCCGCTGGTCGGTACGGACTGGCTGGCGCCACGGCTGGGCGCCCCCGGGCTGGTGGTGCTCGATGCCTCGATCGGCGAGCACCGCGACGCCGGCGAACGGATCCCGGGGGCACGCCCCTTCGGCATCGACGGCGCGCTCTCGGACCACTCCGGTCCGCTGCCGCACACGATGCCCGGTGCCGACCACTTCACCCGGGAGCTGCGCGCGCTCGGCGTGAGCGACGGCGACACCGTCGTGGTCTACGACGGCGCGGGCCTCTACTCCAGTGCCCGCGCATGGTGGATGCTGCGGGCCATGGGCCTGGAGCGGGTGGCCGTGCTCGACGGCGGCCTGCCCGCCTGGCGCGTCGCCGGGCTGCCAAGGGAAACCGGCGTACCCGCGGCCGCAGCGCGCCCCGGCGATTTCACCGCACGGCCGCGTCCCGGCCTGATCGTCGGCAGCGACGAGGTCGCCGCGGCCCTGGCCGATCCGGCCTCGGCGGTCCTCGACGCCCGCACCCGCGACCGCTTCGCCGGCGCGGTCGCCGAGCCCCGCCCGGGGCTGCGTCCCGGCCACATGCCCGGAGCGCTCAACCTGCCGTTCGGCGAGCTCCAACGGGACGGCCGGATGCGTCCCGCGTCGCAGTTGCGCGACGCGTTCGCCCCGCTCGCCGGAGAGCGTCGGCGCCTGGTCTTCAGCTGCGGATCCGGCGTCACCGCCTGCATACTGGCACTTGGGGCCGAGCTGGCCGGATACGACGACCTGGCCGTGTACGACGGGTCCTGGAGCGAATGGGGTCTGCCGCGCGCGGACCGGCCGGTCGTCACCGGTCCGCAGAGCGGAGGGCCGTCGGCGTGATGTCCGCACTCTCGGCCAAATGGCACACGTTCAGGGGGCTGTCGTCGAGCCTCAAGTCGCTGATCGTGCTGTCCTTCGTGGTCGCCCTCGGCAGCTACATGGTCACCCCGTTCATCGGCGTCCTGATGGTCCAGGCGGTGGGCCTGGACGTCCGTCTGGCCGGTGTACTGGTGGCCGTGGCCACGTTCATCCAGTTCGGCGGCAGCATCCTCGGAGGCCTGGTCGTGGACCGGCTCGGCCTCAAGCGGACGATGGTCGGCTCCCTCGCTCTGCGGACCATGGGTCTGCTCCTGCTGGGGCTGGCCGTGCAGGTCCCGTGGGTCGCCTATCCGGCGGTGGTTCTCGTCGCCGCCGGGCCGGCGCTCTACCTCCCGGCGAACAAGGCGTACATCGTCACCTGCGTCTCCGACGAGCTGCGGCCGCTGTTCCTCGGGGTCAGCAGCTCGGCCCTCAACGCCGGGATGGGGCTCGGGCCGCTGTTGGCCGCCGTCCTGATCGACGCCGATCCGGTGGTGCTGCTTCTCGGCGCCGCGGCGCTGTTCGGCCTGATCACCCTGGCCCACCAGCTCACCATGCAGCCCCTCGCCCGCCGCCAGGACGCCGCGCGGGGCGGCGTCACCGTCGACGCGCCCGCCCCCGCCGGGAAGCTCCGGACACTGCGCGGCGCCCTGCGGCCGGTGCTCTTCACGGCCCTCGCCTTCTACCTCTACTTCTTCTTCCAGAGTTTCCTCGGTCTGTATGCCGCGGGCGTGCACAACATCCAGGTGCTCGGCTGGGCCATGCTCGTCAACTGCGCCATGATGGTGGCGCTCCAGCCGCCGCTGGCGGGCTGGATCGCGCGGGCCGACTACCGCCGCCTGGTGGCCGGATCATTCGCCTTGATGGCCGCCGGAACGGCCGTGATGTCCCTGGGGCACACCGCTGCCCTGCTGGGCGGCACCGTGCTCTTCAGCCTCGGCGAGGTCTTTCTCTTCCTGCGCTGTGACCTGGAAATGGTCGACCGCATACCGAGCAATCCGACCTTCGCCTTCGGCGTCCAGCGGCTGACGGCGGGTGTCGGCGGCCTCCTCGCCGGCGTCGTGGGCGGCTTTCTCTTCGCCCACTACGAAAGCGCACACGACCTGGGCATGTTCTGGACCGCCGTCGCCGTGCAGTGCGCCGTCGCGGCGGCCATCGCCCTGGTACTCGGCGGCCGCCGGACCGCGGCGGCCGCACCACACGACGAGCGGGCGGATCTGGAAGTGGTGTCATGACCGGCGAACCTTCGATGGACACCCGGTTCGTGCACGCCGGCTCCGACCCGCGGCAACAGCACGGCTACGTCAACCCGCCCATCCACCGCGCCTCGACAGTGCTCTACGAGAACGTGGCCGCGATGGACGCCTCGCAGGCCGACCCCCTCAAACGCCGGATGCCGGTCTACGGCCGCTTCGGCACACCCACCGGCCGGGCCTTCGAAACGGCACTGACCGAACTGGAAGGCGGGCACGCCGCCGTCGCCACCTGCTCGGGTCTCGCGGCGATCACCACGGCGATCCTGTCGTTCGTCCGGGCCGGCGACCACATCCTCGTGAGCGACTCCGTCTATCTGCCCACCCGCAAGTTCTGCAACTCGCTGGCCGGTCTGGGCGTGGAGACGGAGTACTACGATCCCCGTGCGGACAAGTCCATCGAGGAACTGATCCGCCCCGCCACGCGCCTGGTCTGCCTGGAGTCACCCGGCTCCACGACCTTCGAGGTACAGGACGTCCCGGCCGTCACGAGCGTGTGCCGTACCCACGACGTGGTCACCCTCATTGACAACACCTGGGCCACTCCCGCCTTTCACCGCCCCCTGGAGCTGGGCGCCGATGTCGTCGTGCACTCGGCGACGAAGTACCTCACCGGTCACGCCGACAGCATCCTCGGGGCCATCGTGTGCTCCGAGGACACCTACCCGGCGGTGCGCGCCACGGCGATCCGGCTCGGGCAGTGCGCCGGCGCGGACGATGTCTATCTGGGCCTGCGCGGGCTCCGCACGCTGGGCGTCCGGATGCGCGAGCACCATAACCAAGCCGTCGGCCTCGCCTCCTGGTTGCGCGAACAGGAGGGGGTGCGCACCGTGCTGCACCCGGCGCTGCCGGGCGACCCGGGGCACGAACTGTGGTGCCGCGACTTCACCGGCGCCGCGGGCCTGTTCGGCCTGGAACTCGAACCCGGGCTCGGCAAACCCGCCGTGGACGCGCTGCTCGGAGAGCTGCGGCTGTTCGGCCTCGGCCACAGCTACGGCGGCTACGAGAGCCTGATCGTGCCGGCCGATCCGGTCACCCACCGGCTCCCGGGCACCTGGACGGGCCGTGGCCCCCTGCTGCGCGTGCACGCCGGCTTCGAAGCCCTCAACGATCTCAAGGAGGATCTGACCCGGGGCCTGGCCACCCTGTCCACCCACACCCGGTCCTGACGCTCCTTCCCGGTCCTGACGCTCCGCCGGGCACCATCGCCGGCCGCGGATCCGGATATCACGCCGCTGTCGCACATTCTTCCGGTCGCCATTCTCTGGATACTTGGGGAATGTCGCGGATACCGATGGATTCCAGGGTTCTGCTGGTGACGGCGAGAATTCAGCGGATAGAATATCGCGCGCTGCTCGCGATGGCGGTCGGCGATGGGGGGGGCGAGGGCACCGTGCTGGAGTTACGAGAACACACCACCCACGGTCGGCTTACCCCAGGCCCTGAACGCGCGTTCGTTTTCACTGGCCTGCGACGCTTACCCCTCGCCCGGAATATCCTCCAGCGATCACCGCAAAGCGGTCCACGCAACAGCGTGGGCCGCCTTTCCATTTCGTGGCGTTCGCACTGGCGTCCGCGTCCGGGGCCGCGAAGTTGACGTGTAGCGAGAAGCGGGTGCGTCGTTTTCCTGACAAGAGAAGTGTGGAGTGTGATGCCATGAACCGAGTCGGCAGAGACTCTCGCCGGTCGGCCCGGAGGCTTGTGGAGCCGCTGGCGCGCGTGGGGTTATCCGTTCTGTTGCTGGCAGGCGGTGCCGTGGGAGCAACGGCTGGACCGGCCGCCGCTTCGACCGCCGACGGCACACTGACGGTCGAGGTGCTGCGTGACTTCTTCGGCACCGGCGTGATCAACGCGACGATGGACGTCCCACAGCGGGGCATGAAGGTGAAAATCTCCGACCCCGCCGGGCACGATGTCACCGGCGTCACGGATGCCACCGGAAAGGTCGTGGTGTCGGCATCGACCGTGCTGAGCGGCGGCCAATACCGCGTCGACGTCAGCATCCCGGCACCGTACAGCGACTATCTGCGGGCGGCGCCTGCGTCGACGGCGGAGAACCACTTCCACAGCTTCACGTCGTTCGTGGATGTGTCGGACGGAAAGAACGCCTCGGTGGTGACGGGGGTATGGGATCCGGCCGACTACGCACTCCCGGACTCGCGGTATTTCGTACCGGTCCACAATGGCGCCAACGGAACCGACACCCGGGCCTTGGTGGCGTTCGGAACGAAGACCCGAGGCACGTGTCCTGCCGATGTGTCGTGCCCGGACACGCTGGCCACGCAGGCTCAGGTGGGCACGACGTTCGGGTTGGCGTACGACAAGTACCGCAGCCGGCTGTTCCAGAGCGCGTTCGCCCGCCGGTACTCCCCGTACGGGCCGCAGGGCGGGGGCGCGATCTACACGGTGCCGGTCAACGGCTCGGGTGCGCCGGAGCTGTTCGCGCAGGTGCCGGACGCCGCGGTGACGCCGCACGACACCGCCAACCTGATCAAGGATCCCGGGTTCACCGACGCGCCGGGCAAGGAGAGCATCGGTGGCCTGGCCCTGTCGGAGGACGGCTCCACGCTGTACGCGGTGAACCTGCGGACCCGCAGCCTGGTGAACTTCGACGCGACAGGAGCCACCGCCGCGGCGCCCGAGCCGACGGTCCCGATCCCGGACCCGGGGTGCGCGAGCCCCGACGACTGGCGGCCCTTCGGTCTCCAGACCCACAACAACACGCTGTACGTCGGCGGCGTGTGCAGCGCGGAGAGCACACAGCAGCGCGCGGACCTGAAAGCCGTCGTCTACGCCTACGACGGCAAGCGGTTCAGCACGGTGCTGAGTCACCCGCTGACGGACAAACGCGGCAGCGTCTTCGGTTCCGGCGACAAGGCCACCCACTGGAACCCGTGGAACACCGGCCTGGACACGTGGGACGACCGGAAGGCGGGCGGCGTCTTCATCGATCCGCAGCCGGAGCTGTCCTCCCTTGCCTTCGCCCGCGACGGCTCGATGATCCTGGGTTTCCGCGACCGGTTCATGGACGTGCTCAGTTGGGGAGGGCTGGACCCCCGCCCGGGGAACGACACCGCGGAAAACGGCATGTCCGGTGGTGACATCACCATGGTGTGCGCCACTCCCACCGGTGAATACCAGTGGGAGGGCACCGGGAGCTGTCCCAACCATGCCACTCCCGCCAACAGTGGCGGCCAGGCCGCCGATGTCGTCGAATACTTCCCGGGCGACTTCTACGCCAACGCGCACCAGGAGACCGCGCTGGGGTCGGTGGCCTATATCCCGCAGCAGCAGTGGGTCGTCAGCACGGAGTTCGACCCGGTCGTCAACGTCGCGACCTCAGGGACCGGGTACCACGACATCACAACCGGCCAGGGCCCGGGCAACAGCCCGGCCGCCAACGGGTTCCAGTTCGTCAGCCAGCAACAAGGCGGGTTCGGCAAGGCCGGCGGGCTCGGTGACATCGCGTACGCGGCGGCGAACGCGCCGATCCAGATCGGCAACGTCGTGTGGTTCGACGGCGACCACAACGGGATCCAGGACCCGGGGCACGTGCTGCTGCCGGGGGCGACGATCAACTTGCTGGACGCGGACGGCAAACAGGTCGCCACGACCAGGACCAATGCCGCCGGCGAGTACTACTTCGGTGGTGTCGGCGCCGAGTACGAGCTCACACCTGGTGCGAAGTACACGGTGCAGTTCGACGTGTGTACCGCGGACACCGGCAAGGTGCCCGAGCAGCCCCCGGCGAGCGAGCTGAGGTTCACGCTCCCGCGGGCCGGTGCCAACCGTGCGCACGACTCCAATGTGACCCCGCCGACCACCGGGCGGTTGTGCAACGGCTACGCGCCTGTCACGGCTCCGGACAAACCGGGCGGGGTCAACCACACGATCGACGCCGGGGTGTACATCCCCAAGGCAACCCCGACGCCGACGCCGAGCACGACGCCGACCCATACGCCGACGCCGACGCCGAGCGCGACCCCGAGCACGACGCCGAGTCCGACCTCGCCGCCGAGTCCGGCCTCGCCGCCGGCCTCTCCGCCGACGTCACCCGCGCCGCCTGCCAACCCGGCCCCGGCCGGTGGTGGGGGCACTGGTCGGGGCCCGGCCCGTGGGGGCACGGACTCGCTGGCGCACACCGGTATGTCCGGGCTGCCAGGGAGGGTTGCCCTGGTCGGCCTGCTGGTGGGTGCGGGCCTGGTCATCACGTTCATGGGCCGGAAGCTCCGCGCCCGGAAACACTGAACGAACCGAACAACAGTGATCTGCCTGCCCGCGGCCCGGATGGCGCGGTCGGGCAGATCACGTCTCGGCCGGTCCACGAGGGCCGGCCTTGGCGTCGTCTGTCACCGGACTGCCGAGTGCCGCCGCGACCGCATGGCGGCCGAACAGTGTGGTGGTTGAGAGGGTGAACCAGAAGAGTGTCAGCGTCGAGCCGCGTGCGGACCGTGAGAATCCAGCAAGCTCTACCGGGCCGTGCGGCTGCCCGGCACCGATGGCTGCGGCCACGCCGGGCGGCAGCCGTCATCATCGGCACAGCGGCCGTCGCGATGGCCGGGTTCCTGCTCGTCGGCGGCGGTTCTGGCCCCAGCGGTCCGCGCGCACTGACTTCGGATGAGGCGAACCGGCTGGCGATCACACGGTTCCGCAACTACGAGGCGCACGGCCGCTCCGTGACGATCACTGTGCCGGGCACCGCCGGCGGGCTGGTCGTCACCGGGTCCGTCGACTACCACGGCAAGCTCGGTTACGGCGTGGTGCACGGCACCGGGCGCGACACATCCAGCGACGGGCTGATCGAGTGGACGCCCACCTCGGTGTTCGTCCACCCGATGACCAACGCCCCGGCGCACGCGCCCGCGTCGCCGCCCCGCTCGGCCTGGCACAGCCGTCCGCTGCTGTCATCCGGCAGCGCGCTGGACACTTCACTGGCCATCGCGCTCAAGCTCGGCAGCGACCGGCCGGACAACGCCGAACTGCTGCCGCAGAACGGCGCCGCCTGGTGGGAACGAGACCAGCTGGACGGACATCGGGTGGACGTCATGACCGGGCCGTCCTCCCCCGGCCGCTCCGGAACGGCGGGCAACGTGCGCTACTGGGTCGGCTCGGACGGCACCATGTACCGGGTCCGCGTCAGCGTGGGTTCCGAGTCGCAGCCGGTGGTCATCGATTTCGACACCCGGAAGTACGTTCCGGTCAAGCCGGTGCCCGGAGTCACCCCGAGCCGGTAACCGCTGTTCAGGACGTCTGCACTCGCGCCTTCGCGGCGAGCAGGGACGTGGACGGCAGCGGTACGTCTGCCGTCTTCGGCATGGCCGGAACGGCCGGGACAGCGGTGGCGCCCGTAGTGGTGGCGTGGGGGAACTGCGGCTGTGGACGCGGCGCCGCGACCTCGGTGAACGGGATCCCACCAGGCGCCGTCGGCGTCGCCCACCGGCCGGCCGGCGAGGGCGACCGGTCCGGAAGCGGGCAGGACGCTGTTGTCGCGAGCCGGGCGGGCACGGTGGTCCGCAGAGCGTTGCCCCGCAGGCAGTTGCCCCGTCCCCGTGTGGCGGTGGGGAACGTCCAGCCGACGTCGATGCCGTTGCCGGTGAACGTGTTGTCCACGATCTGGTTGCCGACCGGAGGTACGTCGGCGGTTGCGCTGATCACCAGCCCGGCGTTGCGGTGGTCGGCGATGCGGTTGCGGAGGAGCCGGTTGTCGCTGCCGCCGTCGATGCCGATGCCGGTGCCCCACCCGCCGTCGGCCTGCTCCGGCGTGGCCGGCTGCTGGTTGGCAGCGATCAGGTTGCCCGCGATGGTGGCGCCCTGCTGCGGGAGGAGCTTCTCCTGGTGGTCGGAGTTGGTGGTCAGGCCGACCCGGTTGCCGACCAGGCGGTTGCCGACCACGTACATGGCGCCACTGGCGTTGGTGCCTTCGTAACCGATCGCGTTGAGTTCGGCGATGTTGTCCCGCACCACGATGTGACAGGGCTTGCACTGCCCGACGTAGATCCCCGAGTCGGCCCCGCCCGAGGCATACGAATGCTCAATGACTCCGTTCTGCGCGGAGAAGGCGTAGATGCCGTACAGACCGTTGCGGGCCGCGGTCACGTAGGAGATCAGGAACGACTTCAGGAAGGTGACAGGCTCATCGCCGGTGTCGTAGCCCCCGGATTGCCCCGGTAGCCCGGCGGCCGCCTTCGCTGATCCGGTGACCAGGACCCCGTTCTGCGTGTTGTTCTTCACGGTCAGGTTTTCCACGGCCACCCCGGGCGCGGCGACGACGATGCCGTTCGGCTGCTGCAACCGCCCGTCGATGACGACCTTGTCCCGGGACGCACCACGAAGAGTGACCCGAGGCGTGGAGACCTTCACCGACTCGTGGTACACGCCCGAGGCGACCAACACCAGGTCACCGGCGTGCGCGAGAGACACCGCAGCCGAGATCGTCGGGGCATCAGCCGGCACTCTGATCGTCACGTGCGCGCCGGGTGGTCGCCGGCCGTGGTTCGACCCGTCATCGCCGGGCCCGCAGCCCGCCAGTACGCATGTCAATGTGCTCAGTAACGCGGCCATCACGCGAAGACGGAGACGAGGCATGGCCGCATCCTGGCATGAAGTCATCCCTGCCCGGAGGCCAATCAACTCGCCTTCGCCAGAACGGATATGGCATCCGGCGAACTCGCCCTCCGCCAGAAGAGATATGGCATTCTCCACACCGTGTGCCGAGCAGACTCACCTCCATCACGCCGCGCGTTCCTCGGTGCCACCGGGGCCGTGGCGGCCACCGGACTCACCGCCGGATGCGAATCGCCGGCACCAAAGCCGAACCGGCCCCCTTCCCCCGCGTCAACTCCACACCAGGTATCGCCGACCGGCCGCCATCAGGCAGGCATCATGCTCCCCCAACCGGCCCAGCCGAACCTCCTCGCGGTGGTGGCCGACGTCGGCGACGCCGTGGCCGTCGGCCCGCTGCTGGCCGAACTCGGCCAGGCCGTCCACACACTCACCACGGGGACCGATCCACGACTGCTGGGCCTGCCGCCGGGCGACCTCACCGTGACGATCGGGGTGGGCCCACGGCTGGTGCGTTTGGCCGCCCCCTCCCTGCCCGGCGCGGCAGACCTTCCCCGGTTCTCCCGCGAGCAGATCGCCCCGCAGGCACGCGGCGGGGACCTGTTGCTGCAAATCTGTGCCAGCGACCCCTTGCTGTTATCGGTCGTCGCCGCCGCGCTTCTGGAGCAGGGCGGTCACCGGCTGCGTGAACGCTGGCGGCAGTCCGGACGCCGCGGCCCGAACATCCCCGTGGACAAGGACATCTCCGCGCCACGCAACCTGCTCGGCTTCATCGACGGCATCGTGGGCCCGCACACGGCGGCCGAACAGCGACGCCATCTGTGGCTGGCCGGGCCGGCTCCCGTCGTCGGTGGCACGATCGCGGTGGTACGGCGTATGGAACTCGACCTGCCGCGGTTCACCGCGCTCTCCGTCGCCGACCAGGAAGCGGTCTTCGGCCGGCGCCGAGCCACCGGCGCGCCCCTCTCCGGCGGGACCGCAGCCGGGGACCCTGACCTCGGCGCCAAAACACCGGACGGGCGCTACCTCGTCCCGGCCGACGCCCACGTCCGCCGGGCCAACCCCAACGTGGTCGGCGTCGGCCTCATGCTCCGCCGCTCCTACAGCACCGACGAACCCACCCCCGGCCTGCTGTTCATCAGCTTCCAGAACGACCTGCGCACCTTCACCAACACGCTTGCCCGTATGGATGATTCCGACGCACTGCTGCGCTTCACGAGCACCACCGCCAGCGCGACCTTCCTCATCCTCCCCGGCTTCGACCAGCAGCGCCCACTCGGCGCCAAGATGTTCCAATGAGCAGGCCGAAGCCGTTGACCGGTGCCACGATGCCGCCCCCCATGAATGGTGCAGCCGCCAATGCCCTTTATCGGGATTCGCCAGCCCCGTGCCGCTCGGAGGTCTACCGTACGGACATAGTGCGCTTTTTGCTGCGGGCACCTGAGGAGGAGTCCTGTGTCATCGCCCTGTGACCCCAAGTACGCTGCCGCCGGCGATGTGGGCACAGCGCTCATGATCATCGACTCTCGGCTCAAAGCCGTCTACGACCACAAGACCAAGAGCGACCCCGAACAGCAGCAAATGATCGACCAGTTCGCCGCGTCCCTGGGGCCTGCGGGAGTCGACGCGCTGCTGGACGGCACATGCACCCTCATCTACATGCTCATGAAGTGGCTGCGGACGGCCTGCGAGGATCACGACAAGGACGTCATCGAGTACTCGGTGCCCGCCCTTGTGGCCACGATGCGCATGATGCCCAAGACCTTCCGTCCCGAGGTCATCCCCACCATGGCCGGCCTGCTCGTCGCCGCGGGCACCGGCCTGAGCCCCAACTTGTGGCGCGCGCAGTACGGCCGCTGGACCGAGGCAGAGATGAACCCCCTGGAAGCCACGGCCGTCCTGCTGGCGGAGCACGTCAACCGCATCGCCGACGACCACGACTTCGCCACCCGCTTGATCACCGAGGCCCTGTCCAGCGCGGACCAAGACTGATGTGCAGCAGCTTTGCGTGCGACACCGCGGGCGCGCAGCTCTAGGTGTGTTGTCCGGAGAGCCGTGGTGCGGTTCCCGTCGCCGAGGAGCTGGTCGGCGACGACTCGGCTGTCATCGAGCGAGATGTAGGTGAACTGCGGTCCGCCGTTGACGTCGCCGACCGCGAAGATGTGCGGCCGGCTGGTGCGCAGGGGCTCGTCCACCGCGATCGCCCCCGACGCCGTGGTCCGGATGCCCGCTGCCTCCAGGCCCAGCCCGGCGGTCACGGGCCTGCGGCCGGTAGCGGCGAGCACGGCCTCGGCGTCGACGACGCGTTCCTCTCCCGCGATTCGGTAGTGCACCCTGGCCTGCCGCTCCCCGTCCTTGACCTGCGTGGCCTCGGCCCCCGTGACAAAGGTGACGCCCTCGTCGCGGAGGACGCCGACCGTGGCCTCCGCCACGTCGGCGTCCTCGCGGGGCAGGGGCCGCGGTCCCGCCTCCAGCACCGTCACCTGCGACCCGAACCGCCGGTACATTCCGGCGGATTCGAGCCCCACCGTCGGATGCGGCTCGGAGTCCGCCTTCGGACGAGCCTTCCGGCTGACCACCGGGAGCACCCCCGCCCGGCTGCGACGGGCGGCCCGCGCACGGGATCGCGGGGCGACGGTGGGCTCGGGCCATCCGATGCCGGACGGGGACCTGGCACTGAGCGGTGATACGCGCGGTCTCCTCGGTTCCGGCGTCGTCCAGCCGGACCCGGTCGTCATCTCCCCGCACACCTCGGCGACTGAGGCCGTTCCGCGCCCTGCCGCGTCCCAAACCGCGCCCCGCCGGTGTCTCATCTCACAGTCCGGTATGTGAGCAGAGGTGTGCGCTACGGGGCCCGCGTCCTACGCTGGCCGGGCAACAGGTTCGCCCCGTCCGCCAGACGGGCCGCGTCGTAAGAGGGAACCCGGTGAGAATCCGGGACTGCCCCGCAGCGGTAAGTGGGAACGACCGCCGTCATACGCACTGAATCCGAGCCGCGGATTCGGGAAGCGACGGCCAGTAGATGCCCGCCGGAGGATTCCGGCAGGCGCGCCCGCGAGTCCGAAGACCTGCCCGTTGCCCGTGCACGCCCATGCGTGGACGGATATCCCGGTGACCTCGAGGGCGGGTCGGCGTACACACCAGGCGGACACGTGCGCCGCGAACGCACCGTGGTTCCGTCGGGTTCGTCATCCCTTCGCGCTTCTCGTTCCGTCCCGGGACTTCAAGAGACCTATCCGCGAAGGAGAGTTCCGTGACAGCGAAGCCCGCAGCCGCGGCAGCACGGGCCACCGTGTACGGCTACCCCCGTCAGGGACAGCACCGGGAACTGAAGAAGGCCGTCGAGGGGTACTGGAAGGGTCGCGTCGCCGCGGACACCTTGCTGGAGACCGCGAAGGACCTGCGCCGTTCGAACTGGCAGCAACTGACCGACGCCGGCATCCATGAGGTGCCCACCGGTGACTTCTCGTACTACGACCATGTGCTGGACACCAGCGTCATGGTCGGTGCGATCCCGGACCGTCACCGGGACGCCGTCGCGGCCGACGCCCTCGACGGCTACTTCGCGATGGCGCGCGGCACCCAGGACGTGGCGCCACTGGAGATGACCAAGTGGTTCGACACCAACTACCATTATCTGGTTCCCGAGTTGGGCCCGAACGCTGTCTTCAGCGCCGACTCCGGCAAGCAGGTGGCCGAGCTGAAGGAAGCCCTCGCACTCGGCCTCGCTGCCCGGCCGGTGCTCGTGGGGCCGGTCACCTATCTGCTGCTGTCGAAGCCCGCTCCCGGTGTCGCCGCGGACTTCGAGCCGCTGACCCTGCTCGACCGGCTGCTGCCGGTGTACGCCGAGGTCCTGGCCGATCTGCGGGCCGCCGGTGCCGAGTGGGTGCAGCTCGACGAGCCCGCCCTCGTCCAGGACCGCACGCCGGCCGAGCTGAACGCCGCCGCGCGCGCCTACCGCGATCTGGGCACCCTCACCGACCGCCCGAAGCTCCTGGTCGCCTCGTACTTCGACCGGCTCGGCGACGCGCTGCCCGTCCTGGCCAAGGCGCCGGTCGACGGCCTGGCGCTCGACTTCACCGACGCGGCCGCGGCCAACCTCGACGCGCTGGCGGCCGTCGGCGGACTCCCGGGCAAGCGCCTGGTGGCGGGCGTGGTCAACGGCCGCAACATCTGGATCAACGATCTGGAGAACTCGCTGGCCACCCTCGGCACCCTGCTCGGCCTCGCCGACCGGGTCGATGTGGCCGCGTCCTGCTCGCTGCTGCACGTACCGCTGGACGCCGCCGTCGAGCGCGACATCGATCCGCAGATCGCCCGCTGGCTGGCCTTCGCCAAGCAGAAGACCGCTGAGCTGGTGACCCTGGCACGGGGACTGGCGCAGGGCACCGACACCATCGCCGCCGAACTCGCCGCGAACCGCGCCGATCTGGCCTCCCGGGCCACCTCCGCCCTCACCCACGACCCGGCCGTACGCGCCCGGGCGGCGGCCGTCACCGACACCGATGGCCGCCGCTCGCAGCCGTATGCCGATCGCGCCGCCGCCCAGCGCGCCCACCTCGGGCTGCCGCTGCTGCCGACCACCACCATCGGCTCGTTCCCGCAGACCGCCGAGCTGCGCACCGCGCGCGCCGATCTGCGGACCGGACGGATCGACACCGCCGGCTACGAGGAGCGCATCAGGACGGAGATCCGCGACGTCCTCGCCTTCCAGGAGAAGGCCGGAATCGATGTCCTCGTGCACGGCGAGCCCGAGCGCAACGACATGGTCCAGTACTTCGCCGAGCAGCTCACCGGCTACCTCGCCACCCAGCACGGCTGGGTGCAGTCCTACGGGACCCGCTACGTCCGCCCGCCGGTCCTGGCCGGCGACATCTCCCGCCCCGAGCCGATGACGGTCCGCTGGACCCAGTACGCCCAGTCGCACACCGACCGCCCGGTCAAGGGCATGCTCACCGGCCCGGTCACCATGCTCGCCTGGTCCTTCGTCCGTGACGACCAGCCGCTCGGCGACACCGCCCGCCAGGTGGCACTCGCCCTGCGCGACGAGGTCAATGACCTGGAGGCAGCCGGCACCTCGGTCATCCAGGTCGACGAGCCCGCCCTGCGCGAGACGCTCCCGCTGCGCGTGGCCGACCACGCCGCGTACCTGGCCTGGGCCACCGAGGCGTTCCGCCTCTCCACCAGCGGGGTACAGGACCGCACCCAGATCCATACCCACATGTGCTACGCCGAGTTCGGCGACATCGTCCGGGCCATCGACGACCTCGACGCGGACGTCATCAGCCTGGAGGCCGCCCGCTCCCACATGCAGGTCGCCCGCGAGCTCGCCGCCCACGGCTACCCGCGCGAGGCCGGGCCGGGCGTCTACGACATCCACTCCCCACGCGTCCCGAGCGCCGACGAGGCAGCGGCCCTGCTGCGCAAGGGACTTGCGGCCATCCCCGCCGAGCGTCTCTGGGTCAACCCGGACTGCGGCCTGAAGACCCGCGGCTGGACGGAGACCCGCGCCTCGCTGGAGAACCTGGTCGCCGCCGCCCGTACCGTGCGAACGGAACTCTCCGGCTCCTGATTCCGTCGACGGCCGGGGGGGGGACGCAGCCGCGCCCTCCCGGCCGTCGGGACTTGTCCACCCAGGGATGGTGCGCGAGAACCCCGGCGCAGGCCGCGTGGCGTTTCGGTGCTGGTTCCAACCGGGGGCCGATACTCACTCAGGCGAGAGCCCCCGGAGAGAGGACGTTACGTGAGCGTGCAACGGGTGGGCATCGTCGTCCACGGAGGACGTCCCCGTGCGGGCGTCCTGTCCGCTGAAAATTCCCGAGGGGCTGGAGACCCTGCTCCGCTACGGCCGCGGCCCCGCGCTGCCGCCTCCGCCGGTGCGCCCCGAGTGCGTTGCCGCCCTGGACTGGGGAGTGGCTCTGAACGTGACCGCCCTCAATGACATCGTCCTGGAGAAATTGGCACGCGACCGGCAGGTCTCCCTCGGCGTGTACCTCGCGGGCCGACTGCTCGCCTCCTACTCCGCCGACGCCGTCCTGGTCGCCACCCCCACGGGGTCCACCGCCTACAGCTTCGCCGCCGGCGGCCCCGTCATCTCCCCCGGAGCCGACGCCATCGTCTTCACCCCGGTAGCTCCGCACATGACCTTCAACCGCTCGGTGGTCGCCGCGCCCCACGAGCCCGTCGCCCTGCGCGTCCTGGGCCACTCCGGCCGGGCCGCGGTGAGCGTCGACGGCCAGTTGCGCGGTGTGCTGGACCCGGGAGACTGGATCGGTGTCTACGCGGCTCCGCAGCGCCTGCGCGTCGCGCGACTGGGACCGACCGACTCCTACGGCCGACTGCGTGAGCGCATGCGCCTGACCGACGCCCCCGCGACAGCCGACGCCGACATCGTCCCCATGTGGCCCCACACCAGTCCGGTCCCCGACGACCTCGCACATCTGCGCCTGCCACCCGCACCATCAGACGCCGGCTGAACCGAACCCCCGCTTGGACGGGCTCTCCCCCGCTCCCGGCCTCCGCGCCGGTGCCGCCCCCCTTCACGCACGACAGCAGGCCGGCTTCCGTCGTAGGCTGAATCCGCGTGTGAGGGACAGGAGGCTGAGGTGACCGGGACGACGGTGGCCGAGGTGATGGCCGAGCTGGCCGCGCTCGAAGACCCCAAGACACGCCGGGTGAACGAGAAACACGGTGACGATCACGGTGTGAACCTCAGCAAGCTGCGCGCGCTCGCGAAGCGGCTCAAGACGCAGCAGGAACTCGCGGGCCGGCTCTGGGAGACGGAGGACACCGCGGCGAGACTGCTGGCGATCCTGATCTGCCGCCCGAAGGCGTTCGAGCGTGACGAATTGGACGCCATGTTGCGCGAGGCACGCAGTCCCAAGGTGCACGACTGGCTCGTGAACTACGTGGTGAAGAAGAACCCGCACGCCGAGGAGCTGCGCCTGGCCTGGTCCGCCGATCCGGATCCGGTGGTCGCCGGTGCCGGTTGGGCCCTGACCACCGAACGCGTGGCGAAGAAGCCCGAGGGCCTCGACCTCGCAGGACTGCTCGACGTCATCGAGGCAAAGATGAAAGACGCCCCGGACCGCCTGCAATGGGCGATGAACCACTGCCTGGCGCAGATCGGCATCGAGCACGCCGAGTACCGCACCCGTGCCCTCGACATCGGTGAGCGCCTGGAGGTGCTCAAGGACTACCCGACGCCCCGGGGCTGTACGTCCCCGTTCGCGCCCATCTGGATCACCGAGATGGTGCGCCGACAGCACGACAAGTAGGAAGGTCCGCACTCACGCCCGTGCCCGGGTCGATCAGTCCGCAGTCGAGGATCCCAAGGGCCGCCACTACGATGGGCATATCGCCCTATTGAGGGCTTGGCCAGGGGCTCGGCCGGAAGCCGGACGTGCGCTGACTCGAGGCCCCGGGCGGGCGTTACACGCCTGACCCTCTTCACCATGGGCTTCTCGGTAGTGACAGGGAGCATTGTCATGACTGCTCGATCCGCCTCGATCGTCCTGGAGCCGCCGGCGCAGGAGCTTGCCGACGCGACTTCGCACCACCCGTTCCTGTACGAGCTGAAGCCCATCGAAGCACGCAAGGTTCTGGACGACCTCCAGGCTGCGCCGATCGACAAGCTGCCGGTCGACGAGGAGTGGATCACCGTACCGGCCCGCGTGGGGGACGTGCGGGTGCGCATCGTCAAGCCGGAGGGCGTTACCGGAATACTGCCCGTCGTGCTGTACATGCACGGCGGCGGCTGGGTGCTGGGCAACGCCGACACCCACGACCGTCTGGTGCGGGAGCTGTCGGTCGGGGCCCGCACGGCGGTGGCCTTCGTGGAGTACACACCGTCGCCGGAGGCCCACTACCCCGTGGCCATTGAGCAGGGCTATGCCACCGCGCAGTGGATCACGCGCGAGGGGGCGTCGAAGGGCCTGGACGCGCGGCGCATGGTGGTGGCCGGCGAGTCGGTCGGCGGCAACATGACCGCTGCGCTGGCCCTCATGGCCAAGGAGCGCGGTGATGTCACCTTCGTGCAGCAGTCGATGTACTACCCGGTCACGGACGCGGCCATGGACACCGGCTCCTACGACGAGTTCGCCGATGGCTACTACCTCAGCCGCAAGCTGATGGAGTGGTTCTGGGACGCCTACACCACGGACTCGAAGCAGCGCGCGGAGATCACCGCCTCGCCCAATCAGGCCACGGCCGAGCAGCTCAGCGGCCTGCCGCCCGCCCTGCTGATCGTGGACGAGGCCGACGTGCTGCGCGACGAGGGCGAGGCGTACGCCGCGAAGCTGCGGGGCGCCGGCGTTCCGGTCACCACGGTGCGCTACGACGGCACGGTGCACGACTTCATGATGCTCAACTCGCTCAGTCAGTCCAAGGCCACCCGAGCAGCCGTCGATCAGGCCGTCTCGTTCCTGCGCGACGCCCTTGGAACTGCCTAGCTGTCGCGGGCGCCGACCTGTCGCGGCGTACTGCCGACGTCAAGGACGGCCGGCTGCGGATTTACCCGCAACCGGCCGTGCCCGTCAGCCGGGCCTGCCCATCAGCCGGCCGTGCGCAGTCGCTCCAGCGCTCGGCGGATGGCCGCGTCGACCTCCGGCAGTGCGGTGGCGATGTCCGTGCAGCGGACGTATTCGACGGTGGCGACCGCGCGCAGGCCCCGTACGAGGAAGCCGTAGTCCTCGTCCCTGCCCTCCTCCAGAAGCAGGACTATCGGTTTGCCGAACGCGCTGGCCCAGCCCATTTCGATGTGGGTCCCGGGTGACGGTGGGATACCGGGAATCGCGACGAACACATCCGCTTTCTCGATCTCCTCCTGGTCGAGCGCCGTGCACTCGTCCGGCGGCATGACCTCCGCGCCCCAGGCCTCCCGGCGGTGGGCGTTGTAGACGTGCAGGCCCTGTCGCTCGAAGTGCTCGATCAGCACCGTGAACGGCTGACAGTCGCGGTCCGACATCCGGCCGGACTCGGAGTCGACGAGGCCCATGAAGGGCCCGCCGAGGAACACACTCGACACGCCCTGGAAGGCGGAGTCGGGGGTGCCGCCGCGAGGAGCAGTTGTTGTCATGGCATGACCTCCTGGAGGGAGCGGGACGAGCGGGACAGGAACGGTGAACTGCGGTCGGGGAAGGGTGCGGCGTTCCGGCGCCGGGCCCTCAGTCCTTGTAGAAGCACTGGATGTAGGCGTTGCCGGTGGTGCCGTAGGCGTACTCGGTGGTGTCGTACGCCTGGTAGGTGTGCCGCTCGACATGGATCCTGCGGAAGTGGTCGACGTACTGCCAGCGCAGTTCCGGCCTGGTGCTGAAGAAGGGGATGAACACGCCCCCGGGCCGGAGTACCCGTACCACCTCGGTCATGGATGCGGACCACAGATCGGCGTCCTTCCAGATCTCCATGTCCAGGGCCGGGTCGAAGAACATGCCATCGATGCTCTCGGAGGGGAGTTCGCGGATCCGCTGGAAGAAGTCGCCTCGCTCGATGGAGAGCGTGGGCGGCAGTTCGGGGTGCCGGTCCCGGAACAACTCCTCGACCTCGTCGAAGACTTCGAGGACGGTGTGGCTGCGGGTCGCCGGGTTGGTGGCGATCCGCAGTGCGGAGAGGCCGAGCCCCAGGCCGACCTCGTAGAAGTCCTTGCCGTGTTGGCACAGCAGATCGGCGCTGGCCCACATCAGGTCGCGCTCCCAGGCCTGCATGGCCTGTTCGCCGCCGATGCTCAGTGTGACCTCGCCGTTGGTCTCGATCAGCTCGATCTCGGGGGTCTTCGCTCGTTCTTCGGCCGTGCGCTCGCCGCCGGCGCTGTCCTTGCCGGGGTGCAGGGAACCGGTCATGGTCATTCCTTTCGGGGGGATGGGGCCGACGTGGGTCAGCCACGACGGGGTACTACTCCGAAGTGCCGTCGGGCGGTGGACACCGCGAGGTCCTGGACCGCGAAGACGGTGAAGTAGTAAGCCTGCGGAGGGGTGTTGTCGGCGATGCGCACGCGGAAGGACACGTCCTGAGCGTGTGTGCCGGAACCCCTGACCTTGGTGGTGGCGGGTTCCACGACGGTGTCCTCGCGCATATACGCGGGCACGAACAGCCCCAGACGTACCGGTCCCGGCCGGGCGGCGTTCAGGCGAGCCCGGATCTCCAGGACCCCGCCCACCGGCACCTCGTCCGGTGCGAACGCCAGCAGCTGCGGCGCGTCCGGCACCTGGAAGGTGACGTCACCGCAGCGCAGACACACCACGCAGACGGTGTCCAGGACATGCGGCAGCAGCCCTCGGCGGACGAATCGCTGGGCCGGGCGGCCGCAGTGGCAGATCACTTCCTTGACCTGCGGGTCCAGCCGGCTGCGGTCGCCGAAGTGGGCGGGGTAGTTCATCACCTCGGTCTCGGGGTTCTTGCCGATGTCCTGGGCCAGCACGTGGTCGAGTGACTGAAGGTCCGCCATGAGCGAGGTGCGGAGTTCGTCGGGGGACTGCTCGGCCAGGTGTGTGGGCCGTGCCACCCACTGGTCCACTTTGCGGGCGAGTTTGGTCAGCCGGGGCCGCAAGGAATGGTTGTGGGGCAGCAGTTCACCGGTGAGGAGCGCGGTGAGACGGGTGCCGACCGTCAGGAGCAGGTCGTCGGGGCAGTGGTCGGACGGTTCGGGGACCGCGTCGGCGGGGCCGGCGGGCAGACCGAACCGCATGAAGGCGGGGTAGGGGTGTGACCCCGCCAGGCTCGCGTTGAGTACGTCCACCGAATCCGCGCCGTCGGTCGCCGCGCGCATCCACGCGGCGTTCTCCGGCCGGTCCGAGTCGTGCACAGAGACCGCCGATACGACGGTACGGGCCGGTCCGTCGAGCGCGTTGAGCAGGATCTGGTAGCGGGGGTCGTAGAGGACGAGGTCGGCGAGCGGTCCGCTGTTGCAGGCGCTGAGGACCACTTCGGCGGCCGCGACCCGGTTCAGCGGGACGAGTTTGTCCTCGGGCTTGTAGCAGGCAAAGCCGTAGGCGCAGCGCGGGCCGAGGAGATCCTCGCTGCGAGGGACCACCGGGTTGAGTCCGCAGATGGTGAACTCGCCCAGGTTGATGCTGTCGTCCTTCCCGTGCCCCTGAAAGACGACCTTCCGCCAGCGTTCGCCGAGGATCTCGGACTGGATGTCGACGCGTTCGAAGTCACGGTCGTCATAGACCCGGACGGTGTCGAGGGGTGTCGGCCGGTCGGTGTCGGTGAACAGTCCGAGTTCGGTCAGGGAGCCGTCCGGCCGGGCGTACTGCTTGGCCACGTTCCACAGCAGTGACCGGGAGTCGCGGCCGCTGAGGAACGTCACACGGAATCCCTGGGCCCGGTAGGTGCTGTTCAGCAGCTCTCTGACCGGATCGAGGCGGAGGCGGTCGTAGGTGCCCAGGACGAGCAGGGTGCCGTCTGCCTCCTGGCGCAGCCGGTCGAGGGAGTCCGCGGTCAGCCAGGTCCTGGCCAGCGGCTGGGCCAACGCCATGAGTCCGGCGGGGAGTTCGCTGAGATCGTCGAGCAGTACGCCGTGATCCAGCGGTGTGGGCTGTGCCGTCCCGGAATACAGCGTGGCGGCCAGTTCGACGCTGTCGGCCAGGTCGGGGCGGCCCTCCACGACCACGGGAATCCCGCCTGCCCCGGGGCTGCCCAGGAAGTCCGCGACGGCCGCGGGGAGTTCCTCTTCTGCGACCGGGTGGAAGGGTGGCGTGGGCCGTGAAGGGTGCCCGACGCGCCCTTGCGTAGCGGTGGCTGGGGTGGACTGCATGAAATGACCTCGTGTTCCTTCTTCAGTGCTGTGCCTGGAGAGTTGTTGCGCGAGCCGTGGGATGCGCGGAGAGCGGGTCAGGCGGGAGCAGGTGCCGGCCTGGGCTCACCGGCGAACAGTCCGCGGAAGGCGAACGCCCCGGCCGAGGCGGCCAGCGACACGATCGCCGCGACCGCGAACACCCCGCGCGCCGCCAGCGGTTCGACCAGCAAGCCGCCGATCTGCTGGCCCAGGGCGTCGCCGATGACCGTGGCCAAGGACGCCCAGGTGAACGCCTCCGCCGCCTTGTCGCTGTCGGCCAGCCTGCTCACCAAGGACATCTCACTGGCCGACACGAGTGCGATCGGGGCGCTCCCCACCGCCAGCGTCAGAGCGAGTGCGACCTCGGAGGTGGCCAGCAGCGGCAGCGCGGTCCCGCCCGCGTAGGCGAGCAGAAGCCAGGGGAAGCGACGGTGCACCGGCCGCTCCGACTGGGATCGTCCCAGCAGGAGGGCACCGATGGCGCTGCCGATGCCCCAGCAGGCGTACACCACTCCGGTGTGTCCGGGAGAGCCCTGCTCGTCGACGAAGGCCGGAATGGCCAGCGTCATCAGCCCGATCGGTACCGAAGCGGCGGCCATCACCAGGAGGAGGGCCGGCATGCCGGTGTTGCTGATCGGCCCCAGGATGCCGCGTGCGGGCTGGTTCCCGGTGCTCTCCGGCGGGGTACCGTTCTCCGCCGCGTCCGGCGGGGTTGCGCCGTCCCCGGCTGTCCGGGTCCGCAGCAGCCGCGTCGTCCCCAGGCCCACGGCTCCGACGCCGCCCACGACCGCCACCGTGGTGAGCGCCGTACGCGCCGACCCGGTGACCATCAGCACGGCGAAGATCAACGGCGCGCTGGTGATGAGCAGTTCAGCGAGCAGGGCCTCCCACAGGTAGGCCGTCTCCCGCTCCTCCTCCGCCAGCGGGATCCGGGCCCACAGGGAGCGCATGCACGCATTGCCCGGGGGCAGGGCGACTCCCGCCGTCAGTGCCAGAGCGAGCTGCCCGGGTGTGGCCGGCGCCGTCCACCACACCAGTGCGGTGAGCGCCGACGGATACACCAGCCCCGTGAGCAGCAGTGCGTTGCGGGGGTTGGTGCGGTCCATCCGGCGGGCGACGAACGGTCCGCCCACCGCCATGCCCACGGCGTAGAGCGCCGAGACCAGCCCCGCCTGGGCGTAGCTGCCGCCCTGTTCCCGCACCACCAGCACCAGGGCCAGCGACATCAGGTAGACGGGTAGTCGGCACACCACGCTCCAGCCGGCGGCCCCGGCCACGTAAGGCCGTTGGAGGAGGCGGAGGAACTTCCTGACCGTAGCGACCATCGAACCCGGCTCTCCGTTCGTCCCACGCTTGCTCTGCAACTCGTCTGTCATACCGCACGATCGGCACGGTCACGGGGACGCCGTCGAGGGCACGGACGCCGCTGCGATGTCGATGCGGAAGTGCTCCAGTACGTTGGCCATACGCTTCTCGACCTCGGCCGCCGTGGCGCCTTCGACGTGTACGAATCCGGACGCGTTGTGTGAGGCGCGCCGGGCGGTGACCAGGTCGCCGGGCGCCATCCGTACGACGGCTTCGATGACGCCGGGCAGGCGCAGCAGTTCCTCGGGCGAGGTGACGGTGAGCACCCGGCCGGAGTCCGGCAGCGGCAGCAGCAGATCGCCCACGCACCGCCGGACGCCGTAGTCCAGCCGGGGCCGGCGGCCGGTGTAGACGTCGAGGGTGGCGCCGAAGACGTCGAAGCCGTAGGCGTGTCCGTGGTTCGCGGTGATCTCGCAGCCCGCCAGCCGGACACCGGCCTCACCCATGTAGACGGCGTCGTCGGTCTCGAAGAACTCCATGTGCAGATAGCCGTGGTCGATCTCCATCCCGGTCACCACCCGCCGCACCAGGCCGGCCACATCACAGCGCGGTCCCGGCCCCGAGCCGACGCTGATGTTGGCGTTCATCGCGCCCTCGACGATGTCCAGCGGGCGGCAGGGCATGGCGCTCGGCCAGACGTCCAGCACCTCGCCCCGGTGGATCAGGGCACAGGCCTCCCACTCCGTGCCGCCCAGATGCTCCTCCACCATGAAGCTGCGCGCGGCGAGATCCACCTGCCGCAGATCCGCGGGTCCGCGCAGCAGATAGGTATCGAGGCAGGCGAAGGAGTCGACCGGTTTGAGGACGACCGGCCAGCCGTGTTCCGCGGCGAAGCCCGTGACATCCTCGGCGGCGGAGACCCGCTGGTACGCGGCCGTACGCAGGCCCAGCGCGCGGAACTTGTCCTTCATCTCGGCCTTGTCCCGCACCCACTGCACCTGCTCGCTCGTCAGATGCGGCAGTCCCACCAGGCCGGCGAAGCGCTGGGCGATGTGCTGACGGGGCTCGGAGGGGTTGCAGAAGTGCACCGGTCGCACCGGCTGCCGTGCGATCCAGTCGCGGTAGCGGCGTGCCTCCTCGGTGAGCGGCACATCGCTGCGGACCCAGAATGCGGGCAGCTGAGCCGTGTCGCGCAGGTACCCGGCCGGCAGGTCGTCGCGCGCCTCCTCGAAGCGCAGCAGGACCAGCTCCTCGGGCCGGTGCCGCAGCGCGTACCGGGTGAACGAGTTGGGCCTGTCGTCCACCAGCAGCAAGCCGCTCACATGGTCTCCAGCGTCCGGCGCAGCAGCTTGGCCGCCGTGGCCTGCTCCTGCTCACTCAGCTCCGGAGACAGCGGAACGCAGAGCGTGCGGTCCAGGAGGGAGCGGGTGCGGGCGAAGCCGTCGCGGGTGAGGGCGCGGGGCACGGCGTCGGCGAGGTTCCAGGGGAAGCCGTCGGCGTACAGCGAGCGCCGCCCCGCGAGGACCGGGTGCTCGGGCAGGAAGTACTTGCCGAGCGTCCAGTTGGCGATGCCCTGCTCGGTGAGCCGCTCGACCGCGGTGTCGCGCAGTTCCCGGTTGTCGAGGCGCAGCCGCAGACTGATCTTGACATCGCCGGGTGACCGCGGAACCAGCGCGATGTCGGACCGTTCGGGCAGCTCCTGCGTCGCGATCCGGTAGTGCCGCTCCAGCCCGGCGAGGACCTCGTCGAGGTGGCGGAACTGCTGGAGTTGGATGGCGGCGACCTCTTCACTGGTGACCAGGTTCTCGCCGTAGTAGGCGTCCTCGTTCCAGGTGGGGTAGCGGCCGGGCTGACGGGCCGAGCCGTGATCGTGGTAACAGCGCATCTCCTCCCACGCCGCCCAGTCGTTGGTGACCAGCAGCCCGCCCTCGCCGGAGGTGAGGACCTTGTTGTGGTGGAAGCTGAAGGCGCCCGCGTACCCACGGGTGCCGACGCGGCCGCCGTCCGGGAAGCACGCTCCCAGCGCCTGGGCGGCGTCCTCGATGACGAAGGGCACCGTGGTCGGCAGAGGCGCGACGGTGCCCTCCATGTGGGCGACGATCACCCGGCGCGCGTCGGCGGGCAGCAGCGAGGTGTCCAGGGCCAGCGTCTCGTCGACATCGACCGGCACCGGGATCAGTCCCGTGGACAGCACGGCCCCGGCCACCGCGACGAAGGTGACCGCGGGAATGTAGACGACGTCACCGACGGTCGGCCGGGTGGAGACCAGGGCGAGTCGCAGCGCCTCGGTGCAGTTGTGGACCGCGAGCACGTGGTCGGCGCCCAGTCGCTCACCCACCGTGCGCTCCAGCCGGCTCGCCATGCTCTCCGACTCGGTCTGATAGCGGAACAGCACGCTCTGCTCGATGACCTGCTGCAACTCGTGCATGTCGGACCAGTTGAGGTAGTTGGCGCCGTAAGGCAGAAAGCGCTGGCCCTGGCGTTTCTGGAGGGTCATCGGTCGCCGTCCCCGTGGTCGGCCGACGGCTCCGTGACCGGATACACGTCCTGGCTCACGACCATTTCCTGGCCCTTGTAGTTACGCAGCAGCAGCCCTTCGGGGACCTGCTCGTAGGAGGGCTGGGACATGGGGATCTTGCCGAGCCGGGTGGTGAGCACGTACTGCGGTACGCCGAAGCCGGTGATGTGCCCCTGGAGGCCCTCCATGATCTCCCAGCCCTTTTCGACGGAGGTCATGAAGTGCGCGACGCCGGTCACGTTGTCGCAGTGGTAGAGGTAGTACGGGCGTACGCGAATGCGCAGCAGCTCCGTCATGAGCTTGCGCATGGTGTCCACCTCGTCGTTGACACCGCGCAGCAGCACCGTCTGGTTGCCCACCGGGATCCCGTGACGCAGCAGCCGGTCGATGGCCTGCTCGGCCTCCGGGGTGATTTCCTTGGGGTGGTTGAAGTGGGTGTTCAGCCACACCGGGTGGTAGCGGGCGAGCATCTCGCACAGCTCCGTGGTGATGCGCTGCGGCAGCAGCACCGGGAACCGGCTGCCGATACGGATGATCTCCACGCTCGGGATGGCGCGCAGGCCGGAGATGATCTCTTCCAGTTTGCCGTCCATGTAGGAGAGCGGGTCGCCGCCGGTCAGAAGTACATCGCGGATCTCGGGGTGGTCGGCGATGTACTGGAGGTCTGCGGTGAAGTCCTCGCCCTCGTTCTTCTCGAAGTACGTGCCGTCCACGTCGGTGGTATGGAACTTGCGGGTGCAGTGCCGGCAGTAGACCGGGCACGCCTCGGTGATGAGCATGATCACCCGGTCCGGGTACTTGTGCACCACGCGGTTGGTCTTCCGGTAGAACATGTCGCCCACCGGATCGACGTCCGTACCGTGGTACTCCATCAGCTCACCGAGCGACGGCACGGCCTGCTGCCGTACCGGGCACAGCGGATCGTCGGGATCCATCAGCGAGGCGTAGTAAGGCGTCAGTGACCAGCGGTACTTGCCGGCCGATTCGGCGATCGCCTTCTCCTCGGCGGGAGTAGTACGGATCCACTGCTGGGCCTTCTCGACGGTGTTGATGCGCTTGCGCATGTGCCACCGCCAGTCGTTCCACTGCTCCTCGGGGACGTCGGCGGCAGTGGTGAGGGGAGGGGTGGCGGGGTGGGTCTCTGAGGGTATGGGGGGCATCAGAAATCTCCCATCCGGCGGAAAGCCGGGGTCGTGCCGACAAGGAAAGGGGCCTTGCTACGTCAGAACACGGTGGGTATGAGGGCGAGTTGGCGGACACGACGAGCGATGCGCTGCGCTTCGCGCCGGGCGTCGTCATCGGATCCCAGGGCCGCCCAGGGGCCTGGGTGCGGAGTCCACACGGCGGGTCGCCGGGCGTCCTCCGCCACCTCGATCGGCACCAGCCGTCGCAGCCGGTCGGCCAGATCGCGCTGGTCCGGGCCGAGCGGGGGCAACAGGGTCAAGGGGGCGTTGCGTGCCCAGGCCAGCGATACGGCGGCCAGCGTCGGGGAGGCGACGAACGCCTCCGCGGCGGCGTGCAGTGCGTCGAAATCCACGTCCGCGGCCCGGTGCACGCGGACACCGGCGACCGGGCCGAGTGCCTTCTGCACGGCCGTGAACCCGGTGTCGCACACCACGTCGCAATGCCCGGTGCGGCGCACCGCCTCCGCTGCGGCCGGCCGCAGAAAAGTGTCGGTGAAATCGGCACGTTCCGCGTCGTCGGCCTCATACGCGGAGACGAGCACCAGACACCCGGACCGCGACCGGTTACGCGTCAGCCGACGAGGTGCGATCAACTGCACGGAATTCAGCTGTTCCTGACTGGTCGTCGGCAGTTCGGAGAGCCAGTCGGGCCGTTGCACGAGGCGGGTGACGGCGGGTACGGCCGGAAACTCCGTCGCCCGGTGGCGGCAGTGCAGATACACCACCGGTACGCCTTGTCCGGAGAGCCGCGCCGCGGCCTCGGGCGCGTCACAGACGACCGCCACGTCAGGAGTGGACGGGGCCGTCGGGTACGACACGTCCAGTTCCGTCAGATGGGCGGCGATGCGGCGCCGTGCGGTCGACGCGTCGAGCAGTCGCGGCTCGTCGACCAGCAGGACGTGCCCCCGGGCCGGGGTGGCCGGGTCCACGGTACGCGGGCTCAGTACTGCCACGGCGGTACGCTCCCCAGTCGGGCCACGTCGTCGCTGTACCCGGCAGCTGTGGTGGAACAGCCGTTGCAGATCTGTGGTCCCTGCTCACGGAAGAAGTCCGCCTGGGACCGGAAGGCCGGTGTGTCGAGCTGGATCACCCCGTCCTGGCGCCAGGACGCGCCGTGGGGGTCCGAACCTTCGCGGTGCGGCAGGCAACTGCACGCATAGGCCCGCTCGTACTTGCCGTCCAGGTAGATCACGTCGTCCACGACATGGCACAGCGGCTCGCTCGCCCGCGGTGTGGTCGAGTCGTCGAAGTAGCGGTCCCGCTCCTCGGGGGTGTCGCCGTAGAAGCGCTTGCCGAGCGGGACCAGGTGGGTCTGCGGGTCGGCCTCGTAGACCGGATCGCAGACGGACCGTACATGCTCCGGGTCCGGGTAGCGGATGCTGCGGTCCAGCTTGATCGCGGACAGCTCCCACTGACGCACGCCGGCTTCCGTGAGGGTCTTCTGGAGCTGCGGCATCTCGGTGTAGTTGTGCGGTCCCACCACGGTGTTCACCCGCGGGAGCACACCGAGTTCGGCAGCTCTGCGCAGGCCGGTCAGCCCGTTGTCGAACATGCCGGGCGAGCGGCGGTAGACATCGTGTGTCGTCGCCGAGCCGCCGTCGAGACTCACGATGACCTGGGCGAGCCCGGCGTCGGCGAGTTCCTCGATGCGCCGGGGCAGCATCATCCCGTTGGTGATGATCGACATCCGCATCCCGGCGGCGGTGCCCCGGCGCACCAACTCTGCGACGTCCGGGTGCATCAGCGGTTCGCCGCCGGTGAAGCGGACGTAGCCCACTCCGGCCTCGGCGGCCCGCGGCAGCAGCTCATCGAAGTCGTCCAGCGAGAACCGGTAGGTGTCGCGGGACAGCGCGAACTCACACATGAAGCAGTCGGCGTTGCAGGCTTCGAGAATGCGGACGAACAGATACCTCTGACGTGCGCGCGTGCGGTGTTCCGCACCTGTCGGTCCAGCCATGCGCAAGCCTTCCTGTGACGAGTAGTTGGGCAGTGCGGTGCGTGATCAGCCGGAGACCGCACCAGATGTCGGCCGCGCGAGCGCCAGCACATGGCCGGCGACCTGGCGGGCTCCGCCGTTGCCGACGCCGCGGGCCAGGCCCGACCAGTCGGCGCCGGCCCGTGCCCGCTCCAGGGCCGCCAGCACACCGGCCCCCACCGCGGTCTCCGCGCGGTCCGGGCTCTTGGCAGCGGCGGAGATACCGCCGTAGATCTGGCGCAGCACCGCCTCCTCGGAGGAGGTGCGGTCCCGCAGCACCGCCTCCTCGCAGAAGACGTCGTCCGGCCAGCGGACCCTGGTGTCGGCCGCGACGGCTCTGCTGTGGAAGCGGCCGTTGAAGATCTGGCTCAGGTTCTGCGGCGGCAGACACACGACCGGCGTGGACCGTGCGCCCGCCTCCAGGAGGGTGGTGAGACCGGGCGAGGTGAGCAGCACATCCGCGTCCGACACATGGCGGAGGAATTCCGCGTGGGGCAGTGCCCTGTAGGTGACTTTCATCGACGCCCCGTCCACCGGAGGCGATGCACGCACCGACTCCCGGGGGAATTCCGGCGGAAGATTGCCGGCCACATGGACCTCGCTGAATCCTGCCCTTTCCAGAGCGTTCAGCGCCGCGGGAAGGACGACGCGTGGATAGCTGGTCCAGTCCGTGAGCGTCGGAGACCGCAGTCCGCCGAAGCTGACCAGCGCCCGCTGGAAAGGACCTGCGGTGGGCGACGCATTGCCGCTGTTGGCACCCTGCGTTCCGGAGTTCTCCACGACCGCTTCCACCCATTGCAGGTTGCTGACGGCGGCGAGGAGGTCCCGGCTGTGCGGCTCCAGTTCGATGCAGCGCTGAGCGCAGTAGACGGAGACATCGAGCGGAAGCGAAGGGAGATCGCTTCGAGTCCACAGGAACGGCAGGCTGTCCACGAACACCGTCGGGACGCCGGCCGCCTCCAGCGACGAGGCCGCGGGACCCTCCAGGACCACGAGGCCGGCGGAGACATTCTCGCGGCGTGCGACCTCCGCGACGGCCTCGCGGTCGTCGGTTGCCACGTCGTACCACTGGTCGACCCCATGTGCGGCGAGCAGGGTACGGCTGAGCCGGGAAGCGAGCCCGACGAAACGCAGCGGCACGGGCACGGATCGACGGAGCTCGGCTATCACCGCACACAGTTTTCCGGTGCTTCCCCACCCGAATTCGGCCCCGGCGACGGCGATCGTCAGTCCTGAATTCCGAAGGCCGATGGAAGAGTTCACCGCTGCGAGTACATCGGCCATGGGTCTCCTCAGGTGTGGGGGTCCGTCACGACGCAGATCCGGGACGGGGCTGAAGATCTCGACGAGCACAACTCATCACGCGAACCTGGCATCTCCCTGGCAGGCACCTGCCAACGACCTGATGTGGCGCAGGTCACAGGATGAGGCGGCTCCCGCGCCCTACGGACTCCCGACGCCCTCCCCCGGACCGAGCCAGTAGCCGAATCCCTTACGGGTGTGGATCAAGGGGGGAGCCTCCCGGTCGACCTTGCGCCGGAGGCGGGAGATGAGCGACTCGATGGTGTTCTCGGTGCGGGCCCGGTCCTCACCCCACACATTCCGGCTGATCTGCTCCTTGGACAGGACCTGCCCCGGGTGGAGCAAGAGGCAGCGCAGCAACCGGTACTCCGTGGGTGACAAACTGAGTTCTCGCGGTCCGCGCCACACCTGACACGTTGCGTCGTTCAGGATGAGGTCGCCCAGGGTGAGGTCGGCGGTTTGGCGCGGCGTACGCTCCGGCCGTGCGGCTCCCCGGTCGTGCAACAGCACCTGCACTCTGGCCAGAATTTCCGGCACGCGCAGCGGTTTGAGGACATAGTCGGCGACGCCGAGACTGAGCCATGGGCACAGGCCGTCCAATGACGTGGGATCGGTCAGGAACAGCACCGGGGCGCTGCCGTCGGCCAGGCGCTGATACCCCGCCAGGTCGTGCGCGTCGGGCATCAGGGTGTCAATGATCAGCAGGTCGAACCGCTGGGCGGCCAGAAGCACCAGCGCCGCGGCCCTGGTGCCGGCCCCGGCGACCTGATACCCCGCCAGCTCCAGACTCTCCAAGACCTTTTCGGATGTTGCCACCGGGCCGAGGACGATTAAGGACGCCTGCCGATCGCCGCTGGCCGGTGGGAACTTCTCACGGGAAGTCAGGTGCATGGAGTTCTGCTTCCTTCTGCGTGGGTTCGTCATTGGGGGGTCCGGGAGCCGGGTGGCTCATCGGCCTGTTTCGCTCCATGAGGTGATGCTGTGTTCCTTGACGCGCCGATGGCGTCGCAGGATGCGTGCATCGCTGAACTGGGCGAGAACTTCGGTGAATTCCACGGCGATCACTGGGTGCCGTGTGCAGGCGGTGCCCACCACGGTGATGTGGTGCCAGTCTGATGACGGGGTGGGTGTGGTCGACTCCGAGTGCGGTCAGGGCCGTCGTGAGCGGGCCAGTGTCCGCCGCCGGTCGCTGCCCACAAGTCGTTGACAGCGAACGGAGGTTGCCCGTGCCCGCCCTCAGGGTGCGTTGATGTCTCGTAGTCGGAGAGGCTCGGGTAGGGGCCTGAGATGACGGAACCCGCAAGGAGTCGGCCCGGACGGGCTCGGGTGGGCCTGCTGCTCAATGGTCAGGCCGAGAACGGAAGAAAAGTCGGACCAGTGGTGCAGCCGGACGGCCTTCGTCGGGTACCTGCCGACTCCTTGCAGGGCGCTGATGGGAGGCGTGAAGGCCGGTGCATGGGGCCCGTGGCAACGAGACCGTTGACGAGGCCGAGGCGGGCCCTCGCGATGCGCTGGGCAGGGGCCTGGCGCAGGCGCCCTCAGAGCACGGTCAGCCGTTCATAGGGCTCGGTAGGCAGGTGCGTGTCAGCACCGGAGCCGATGCGCTCGGAGGGTCAACGCACCGGCTTGTTGTGGCTACCGTGCAGTGGACACGGCGGGCCGCTTGCGCAACAGGCTGACGGTGAGAAGCGCCAGCTCCGTTGCCAGGGCGACCGCGGCCAGCACGGTCTGCCAGGCCGGCCCGGCTGAGGCGAGGTCGCTCACCAGGTAGCCCACGAGGATGACAGCGAGTGCCGCCGCCTGAACGTCAGGACGCATCCACCACCGCGTGCGGGGGACACTCTGCCCCCCGGCAAGCTGGAGCGCATACAGCTCGACGGGACCGAACTCCTCCTGGGGAGAACACCCCGTGGCGGTGAGGTGATGGGCAGCCTCCCTGGTGAGTTCGGCGGCCCGGAAGCGGGACAGTCCGTGCCGTTCCTCAAGCAGCCGGGGCAGCTCAACCAGCCAGTTATCGGGCAAGGGTTGAGACTCCATGGTGAGTTCCTTGTGGTCAGGGCCCGGCTTGTCACGTGCGGCCGACCAGAGCAGCAGGACACCCAACGCACACAGAGCCGGGACCGGAAGCCGGCCGTAGGAGGCCGTCGGCAGGTAGGTGAAGGCCCCGGCGGACACCAGCAACGCGGCAACGGCACCAACTCCCCAGCGGACGGCACCCCGCGCCCTGGAACTCGCAAGGGTCACCGTCAGGCAGGCGCTCGGTATCGCAACGCCAAGGAGCGCGCTGCCGACCACCCCGGCAGGCGTCACGGTCAGCATCGTTCCGTCCCCGACCCACACACAAACGCCGGCCACAAGGACGGCCACCCCCGTCTGAGCGAGAGCGGCGGAGACCTGGTCCGCGCGGGTCAGGCCGTCCCAGTTCCGGCCGGTGCGCTCCTCGGGCGGTATGCGGTCCCGAGCCACGGCGGCCGCATACTCCTCAGGTGCACCGAAGGCATCCTCGGGCGTTTCGCCACTCTGCGCGCAGTGCAGGTCCACCTCATCGAGCACCATGTCGGCGGTGGCCGAGTCCACCGACTGCCCCGCCAGCGCCAGCCTCGCCCGAGCTTTCCACCGGGAAGTCAAGTCCGTCACTACTCCTCCTTCGTTACCTGCTCCAGCAGCCGGTCCATCGAGTCGGAGAACCGCTGCCACGTCGTGGTCTCCTCGAGCAGTCGAGCCCGTCCGGCGTCGCTGAGCCGGTACACCTTGCGGCCCGGCCCACCTTCCCCGGGCTCCCAGCGGGCTTCCACCAGCCCTTCGGTCTCCATCCGGCCGAGCACCGGATACAACGCTCCCCCGCGGATGGTGCCGAATCCGTGGGCGGCCAACTGCTGCACCAGCGCATAGCCGTGCTGATCGCCCTGCGCCAGCACGGCGGCGAGCGCCAGGGGCAGCACACCCCGTAGCCAGCCCGATGAGGGTTCCTTCACAGGCATCCCGTAGTCACGCCAACCCTCTACTTCAAATCTCGACTAGTTCGATTTCAGAGTAGTGACCTTCCGGCGCCGCGTCCAGTAGCGGGCGCCTCCACCGGTGCAGGTGGGAGCGCCGTTAACGCACGGCGGTCCAACGGCGAGTAACTGGGCTTGATGCTCCGGGTGTTGGAGTGTGAGGCCGCCTGCGGGCAGGGCGGCGGTCGGCGCTTCAATGGCTGCGGTCGACGCTTCATGGGTGGTCGCTCCTCGCGCACCGGCCGCCCTCGCGGGCGGGACGTCGAACAGCACGTTGCCGGGTTGGAAGTCCCGGTGCAGGAATCGCCCTTCGTAGGGCGGCGCGGGCCTGCGGATCACGTCGAGCGCCGCGGCCCATACCGTCGCGTCGGCCCCCTTCGGAACCACGGCGGTGTCGGCGGTCGTCAACGCCACATACTCCCGGGGCCGCTCGGCGGGTCGCAGCGCGTGGATCGCCACGAGTTGCCGGGCCAGCAGAGGAACGCGTGTCTCCAAACCCTCATCGTCGAGGACCGTCCGGCCCGCCAGATGGGTCATCAGGAGCGACGGATACTCGCAGTGCGTGGCGGTCGGATCAACCGCGACCAGTCCAGGAGCCGGCACGCCGGTCCCCGTGAGCAGGGCCAGGGCGTCGGCCTCCCTGTTCAGCCAGTCCTCGGCATGCCCGACGGAGAACGGGTCGACGAAGCTCCGCAGCACCAGGTCACGGGTGCCTCCGCTCCGCGTGCCGATGGTCAGCCTCCGCATTTCGGCAGTGATGCCGCCGTGCAGCGCCTCGGTCCTGACGATCCGTTCGCCGGCCTCCAGGTGTCGGCTCACCCAAGCCAGGGTCAACGGTCGGACAGCCGCCGCCTCATCGTGGTTGGTCACCGTGCCACTTCATCATCCCGGACGGCGGCACGCGCGAAGGTTTCATGCGAGAGCTCCGACAGTCAGTCGCCGCGCAGCAGGATCGTCCCGTCGCGGATCGCGAGCGGAGCCAGAGTTGCCGCCTGCCCCAGTAGTGTGGCTTCGTATGACCGACTCCGAGAGCGAGATCACCGCAGACCTGGTCCATGACCTGCTGCGGGAGCAGCATCCGGACCTTGCAGGGCTTGCCATCCGCGAAGTAGCGGGCGGTTGGGACAACCAGCAGTGGCGCCTTGGGGACGAGTTGGCTGTGCGCATGCCGCGTTCAGACCGTGCCCCGGACCTCCAGCGCAAGGAGTGCCGGTGGCTGCCCGTCGTGGCCCCGCGCCTGCCGCTCCCGGTCCCGAACCCTGTACGGATCGGTGCACCGTCCGCGCGCTTCCCGAAGCCCTGGACCATCATGACGTGGGTTCCCGGCGAACCGCTGGACGTCACCTCGATCAGCCGCACTGACCACGCGGCCGACACTCTGGCGGGCTTCCTCACAGCGCTCCACGTGGAGGCGCCCGCCGACGCGCCGATCGGTTCGGACCGCGGCGCCCACCCCAAAAAGTACCCGGACGGTTTCGACCACTTCTTGCAAGCCGTTGCCCTCGACGGCGTCGCGGACGAGGTCCGGGCCGTCTGGGATGACGCCGTTGCGGCCCCCGAGTGGGAAGGCCCGCCGGTATGGGTGCACGGTGACCTTCATCCCGCCAACGTCGTCGTCTCGGACGGGACGCTCTCGGGCGTGATCGACTTCGGTGACATGTGCGCCGGCGATCCCGCATGGGACCTCGCGGCCGCGTGGGTGGTCCTTCCCACCGGTGGCGCCGCACGGTTCTTCGACGTGTACGCGCGTGCGGACGAGGCGACGATCCGGCGCGCCCGCGGGCTGGCTGCGCTGAAAAGCCTGTTCCTCATGCTGATGGGCCAGAACGGAGACCGGGGCCTTCCTGGCGGCAAGCCGACATGGGGACCCGCAGGCCGGGCAGCGCTTGATCGTGTTCTGCACATGGGGAGAGAGCGAAGCTGAACGCGCGCTGCGGCGTAAGCATCGGCGCAGGCATCACTGATCCGGCTTGCGCTCCTCGGCGTACCGGGCCAGCCCTTCCGCCATGCCCTGCATGAACTTCTGGAGGTAGCGCGGCATGACCCAGCCCATCAACCAGCTCGTCTCGTACTCGCCGTACCAGCGGATGACCGTGCCTGAACTCGCTGTCGGCTTCAGCTGGATGCGCGCGTGATAGTTGTGCATCGACGAGTTGAACGCGTCCTCGTAGGCCAGGAGGCGTCGCTCGACCTTCTCGGTCAGCCGCTCCCCGGTCACGACGCGCCCCGTCCGGAAGGCCCGGACCGCACCGACACCGTCATCGCCACCGGGGTCGAGGTCGACCGACCGTGTCGTGTCCAGGCTGTCCACCTTGGACCACCGCGGCCAGCTCGCGGCGTCGACCAGCAGCTTCCAGACGGTTTCCGGCGAGGCGCTGGTGGTCACCGTGACGTCGTATGTGTGCATGGGAGAGGGCTCCTGTGAGTGGATGCGGGCGGCGTCCCCGGCCAAGAGGACGCGGTCGACGCGGGATCAGCGGCCGGTCGTGCCGTCGATGAGTTCGCGGAGGATGTCCGCGTGGCCCGCGTGTCGGCCGGTCTCCTCGATCATGTGGGTGAGTGCCCAGCGGATGGTGGGAGCGGGGCGGTCCGACCGTGGTCGGGGAACCGGTGCGCCCAGATCGGTGCACCCGTCGAGAACGTCGTTCGCGCGCTTGACCGCGTCCCGGTAGCGGGCGACGACATCGGCCACGCTGTCGGCCGGTGCGGCGTGGAACGTCGCCTGCCAGTCGGCGACTTCGTCCCCGAGGAACATCGAGCGCTCGACGCAAGTCAGGTGGTTGAGCAGGCCGAGCAGGTTCGTGCCCGACGGCACCGCGGCTGTGCGCACCCGCGGTTCGGGGGCGCCGTCGACCTTCGTGGCGATCGAGGTCCGGAGGTAGTTGAGGAATCCGCGCAGGACCTCGGTCTCGTTGCTTCCGGTCCGGGGCGGCGGGGTGTCGCCGCGGCGGTGACGGTGCGTGGTGCTGGGCATCGTGGTCTCCCTTCCGTTGTCCGGGGCGTGCGTCGCCGCCGTGTCAGGGGGTGCGGCGGATGAGGAGGACGTGGTCGGTGACCTCGGCGGTGCGCCCGTCCGGTCCGGTCGCGGTCCGGCAAGGTGTGTCGGCCCGCTCGACCGTCCATGTCTGCGGGGCGAGGCCGATACCCGCGGCGACTTCCTGCGGGCTCGGGTAGCGGGTGTCGGGATCCTGGTTCCACGACCACGGCGCGGCCGAGCCGTGGTCAACGACCAGCAGCCGCCCGCCCGGACGCAGTGCGTGCGCGGCGGAGCGCAGGACGGTTGCCCGGTCCAGGTCAAAGGGGGTGTGCAGGTAGTGGGCGCAGATCAGGTCGAATGCGCCGGGTGGGAAGGACTGGTGCAAGTCGTGCCGCACGGGGGTGACGCGGTCGTCCATGCCGTGTGAGCGGGCGAGGGCGGCGAGCCGATCGACCGCCACGGCCGAGATGTCGACGGCGGTGACGTGCCACCCCAGGCCGGCGAGCCACAGCGCGTCGCCGCCATCGCCGCATCCGAGGTCCAACGCGTCGCCGGGCGGCAGGTCCGTCACCGTCTCGGCGAGGCGGGCATTCGGCTGTGGGCCGTCGGCTGCCGGTCGGGCCGCGTAGACGCCGTCCCAGAACGCCACCGCATTATTGGTGCTCATCAAGGCTCCTCGTGTCGGTATGCGCTCAGTCTTGCCAGGCACCGCACGATCTGGCACGGAATCTTGCGGTTACGGCAAGATGGTCTGATGGATCGCAGTACGGACGACGATGTGCTTGACGCGGTGGGGTCGCGGCTTCGCGCGCTGCGTCGTGACCGGGGCATCACCCTGGCCGCCCTCGCGGCGACTACCGGCGTATCGGAGAGCACGCTGTCCCGGCTGGAGAGCGGGCAGCGTCGGCCGAGCCTGGAGTTGCTGCTGCCGCTGGCCCGGACCTATGACGTTCCGTTGGACGACCTCGTCGGCGCCCCGCGCACGGGCGACCCTCGGATACACCTCAAGCCGATCAGGCGGTTCGGGATGACGTTCGTCCCCCTGTCCCGGCAGCCGGGCGGGGTACACGCGTTCAAGATGATCATCCCCGCCCAGCCCGAACCACTCGAACCGACCCCGCAGACACACGAGGGCTTCGAATGGCTCTACGTCCTCAACGGACGCCTGCGGCTCGTGATCGGCGAGCGCGACCTGACGCTACCGCCGGGTGAGGCAGCCGAGTTCAACACGTCCTTGCCTCACTGGCTGGGCAGCGCCGACGGCGGCGTGGTCGAGCTTCTCATTCTGTTCGGTCTGCAAGGGGTGCGTGCGCACGTACGCACCGACAGCGACCTTCACCGGTCGCTGTAGGCGGCGCCGCGATCACACCAGCCACCACAAGATCGTCTCATCGGTGGCCAGCAGCTACGGGGCAACCCTTACTCCACCGCATACAGCAGGTTGTACTCGGCACCATCCGCCCTGAAGCGCAGACTGCGCTCACCAGGCGTATCCGTTATCCATTGCTCCCCGAGCCTGCCGTCCCCGGCTGTTCCGCCGGCCTCCCCGAGAGAGACGGCGATCGTTCCCGTGAAGTCGCAGTCGTACTTGACGGTGTACATCCGGTCTCCCAGGACCGTCCCGTTCCACACGGTGCCACGGTTCTGGACCACAAGCCTCGGCTCGTCGGAGCCGCTCCAGCCCTCAGTCGTGACGCACTTGAGCTTCTCCAGATAAAGCTTGGCCATACCGTCCCCTGTGAAGGATCCTTCTCGACACTTCACATCCTGCCGAGCCCCAATAAACGATCACTAAACGTTGGGCACGGTAAAAACAGGGGGCAGATCTCATGCGTGTCGTAGGTGTGGACATCGGCTCGGTGAAAGCACCGTCCAAGTTCGCCTGGGCGGCCGTCGACTCCTTGGAACCTGCCGCGGTCGTCTGCGGCAACGACCCGGAAGGCGCCGTGCAGGCTTTGTCGCAGTCTCTGGCCCACGAGGGGCGCGCGGTCCTGGCCGTGGAAGCACCCATGGCCATCCCTGTCCCCGCTCCGGACAGCGACGCGTGGCGCGTGCTGGGCCGTGCGCGCAGCGGGGAGGGCAACCGGCCGTGGTCGGCCGCTGCGGGCGCCGGAGCGCTGGCCACCGGGGTCGCCCAGACCGCGTGGATGCTCTCCCGTCTGCGTACCCTCGCGCCGGAATCGAGCGCGACCACCCGGCCTGAGAGGTTCGCCGCCGGGCAGGCCCGCCTCCTGCTCGCCGAGGCCTTCGTCTCGGGCACCGGCAAACCCGTCCCGGTGGCGGCCGGTCAGCATGCCGCCGACGCCGAAGCCGCCGCCCGCGCGACGCTGACCTACCTGACCGACGGCCCGGACGACTTTCCGTACGTCACGTGCGCACCGCAGCGGGCTCTCAATCTCCTTGCCCTGCTTGCCTCTTGGGCCGGTATGCCGGTGCCCGGTGATGAACTGCACCTGGACGTGACGGTCATTCGTACGAAGCCGGCCGTCTGAACCGCTGTAGGGCGGATTCGCCTTGGTGCAGGGCAGAGGGCTCTCCGTCACCCGTCGACGTACTGACGCTCCCCCGGTCCTCGGCCCACTAGCTGCCGTCGATGGCTGACGGGGGCAGCGATGCGGGTACCCGGGTGAGGTGGAAGAAGAAGTCCGTGGGGGATTCCTTCTTGTCCATCACGCACAACAGGACGTTGTCGGTCAGGCGGCGGAAATGGTCGATGATGGGCAGCTGGTCGTAGACCATCGCCGCGGACTGCCTGCCGCGGTGGACGACCTCACGCAACGTGGCGAGGCCCATCTCCTCGTACGAGAAGACCGTCCCGTCCTCGTCGCGGCACAGCAGCGGCTCCACGTGATCGGCGTCGACGAACCGCTTCCCGTACCACCGCATCTTCGCCAGCAGCGCGGCGTTCTCGCTGGTGTGCTCGAAGCCGCCGCCCTGCCAGGTGCCGATGAGGAGAGCGGTGTCGACCGGTTCGAGCCGGTCGAAAAGCTCCATCAGCTTCGCGTTGTCGCACTGTCCTCCGGACGCGATGACGTCCAGAACCTCCTGCTCGATGCTCATGGGCGGGGCCTCCCTCGGTTGGGGGACGAACGGTGAGTGCGGGGCGGGGGCGGCGCTGCGCGGTCCGCCCGGCAGGGGTGCGGTGGCCGCCTGGCCGGGCCGTACGGGATCGAAGTGGTGGTACATCCGCGCGTGCCAGAGCGCCACCCGCTCCAGTGCCACCGCGGAACCGTACCCGGCCTCGGTGAGCGGAGCCAGAGCCCGCCGGCAGTTTTCGAGCCCTGCCTCGGCGCGCCGGGAAACCTCCTGTTGGGTCAGGCCGAGCGCGAGCGCGTCGGTCTTCCCCTCGGACTGTTCCCGTTGGTGGCCGCGCAGATCGTTGAGCAGGCGGATGGCGGTCGCGGCCTCACGCAGCGCGCCGAGCAGCAGGGGAAGACGCCGGGGCAGTCCCGGCTCGTCCATGAGGGCCCACAGGGCGGTGACCTGTTGTTCGACGCCGATGGTCCAGGCGCCGTGCCGTAGATAGTCCGTCAGCCCCGTGACGTCGCGACCGACGGCCGCTGTCCGGGCCGCCTGCCGTTCCCACTGCATGCCGATGAGCGTCTGATGCATGCTTTTCCGCCAGACGGCGGTGAGTTCGGGTTGGCCCCCGCGGTCCAGGTCCCGGGCGATCTCGGCCAGAGCGCGCGCGATGGGGTCGTCGCTGACGCCGTCGCTGACGCCGTCGTTGTCGTGCCCCGCGAGGACCCGGTGCCAGGCCCGGACACGGGTCGAGGCCCCGTCCGGGCCCGTGCAAGTCGCTGCGTCCGCTGCATCCGGTGCGTCCAGGACGTTGTCGATCGCCATCAGCCAGACCGTGAGCCGGGCCATCTGATAGCAGGTCTCCGGTGGCAGCCAAGGGGTGAAGAACGCCGTCTGAAGGCACATGAGGGGAACCAGCGCAGGGTCCACGGGCAGCCCGCGCTCTTTGAGCCAGATCTCCAGTCGCGGCATGCTCTGCAATGCGGCGGAGCATGTGTCCGCTATGGAGACGATCTCCCGGGGAGGGTGGCCGAGCGGCCGCGAAGTGTCCACGGCGTCAGGCTACGTCCCGCGCTCGTGCCTGTTCCGATGCTCCGAGCCTTTTCGGCCCGCACCCGGGCCCGGGCCGGTGCGCCTGCCCGCAGCCGCGTCGCCTCGCCGGCCCGGCGGCCCAGCCACACCTCGGACCGTCCTCCACGCGGTGCCTCACACCGCCGCTATGCATCACGCCCACCCATGAGTCACGGCCACGCATGAGTCACGGCCACGCATGAGTTACCTGCACAAAGCGGCAACGGAACCAGGGAAGACAGGGGTCAGATGTCAACAGGACCTGCGTTACCGTCCGTCCCGGACGCGCAGCTCTCGCCCACCCTCGCCACACGTGTGAGCCGTGCGCTTGCCCTTGCCACCCGGCATACGCTCTCCACCCAGCGGGACAACGGCTCATGGCTGGCCATCCCCGCCCCTCGTATCACGGAGACCGCACTGTGCACGCTGGCCCTGGCGCGTTCTCCACACCCCGGCGCCGTCCGAGCCGCCGAACGGGGCCGGGCATGGCTCGCCCACGGCGCCGCCCCGCAGAACCACCATCCGGTGGCCCATGCCGTGGAGACCGCACTGCTGTCCCTGGCCCTGGACACCGGCGGCCCCATCGACGTGAGCCATCCCTCCTTCGCGGACCGGGCGCTGTCGGCCCGCGCCCGGCTCCTCCAGGCCATCGCCCTCTACTTAGGCCGAGCGACCAGCGGCGGTACCACTCCCGCCGCGCTGCGCACCCAGCTGGCCGGCGCGGTCGCGGCCCAGGGGCGGCTCAAACGCTGGACCCGGGTGGAACTCTGGTCCGCGCACGCGCTGGTGGAGACCCACTTCGGCGACCGGATATCCGCCCGGCACGCCGCCCGTATGGTCGCCGACCAGCAATCCGAGTCGGGTGACTTCTTCGGCAATCCGGTCACCACCGCTCTCGCGGCACTCGCGCTCCAGGCCGCCGCCCCCGGGACGGCTGCCGCCCGCCGCTCTGCGGAGTACCTTCTCACCAGCCAACTCCCGGACGGAACCTGGCGCTTTTCCACCAGCGACGTCTGGGACACCGCGCTGACCATACGTGCCTTTGATGGCGCGGCGGCCTTCGAACGCCACGGGCTGCCGTCCGCCGTCGCGTTCCTGGTCGCGGCGCAGAACCCGGACGGCGGCTGGCCGTACCGCTTGGGCGTCGAGTCCGACAACGACACCACCGCGGCCGTCCTGATCGCTCTGGGCGGCGCGAGCGGCGCGCCCGGTACGACGCTCCGGGCCGGGCTGCGTCACCTGGCCCGGCAGCAGACGGCCGACGGTCTCTGGCGGACCTGGCAGTCGGCCGGGGACCCTCCGGTGGACGACGTGGTGGCCCATGTCGTCACCGCACTGGACCGCCACTCCGACCGCCATCGCGTGCAACTGACCGCGGCGCGTGACTGGCTCGCCGAACGCCTCCGCGAGCAGGGATGCTGGCACCCCGGGTGGTACCGGGGACTGCCGTACGCCACCGCCGAGGTCCTTCCCGCCTTCGCTGCGGCCGTACCCGAGGGCGGCCACCCGGCCGCCCGCACTCTGGCCGCATGCCGTAATCCCGATGGTGGCTGGCCCGTCGAAGTGACCGGCCCAAGCGCTCCTGCCGCGACGGGGCTGGCGCTCACGGCCCTGGAACACGGCGGTCTGCTCCACGAGGAACACTGGGCGCCGGGACTCGGCTACCTCGTGGAGAACCAGCGCGACGACGGCACCTGGCCGGGCGTACCGCTCATGTACGGCCCGCGACCGCTCCTGACGCACTACCCCACCCACACCCAGGCGTTTGCCGTCGGCGGCCTCCTTGCCGGGCAGCGCCGCCTCCACCACGCGGTGGGGCCCACCGCCTCCGCGCACAAGGAGGACTGACATGTGGCCGGGAACGACACGGTCCGGCAGGAGCAGAATCGGCGCACGGCTCACCGGCGGACCGGGACACACCGTCGCCGATGCCCCCACCGGAGCCCCCGTCGCCCCCGGCCGCGTGCCGCTGGCCGGGCACGCCCCCTGGATCCACCGTGACGCGCTGCGCTTCGTCCGGGAGCTGCGGCACCACGGCCCGGTGACGAGGATCTACATCGGCCCACGGCAGGTACACACCGTCAACTCCCCCGAGATCGTCCGGGAGTTGCTGACCGTGCAGGCACGCGCCTTCGACAAGGGCGCGATGTTCGACGCCCTGCGCGAGCCGCTCGGCGACGGGCTGATCACCGCCGCCGGCGACCGCCACCTCCGCCACCGCCGGCTGATGCAACCGGCCTTCCACCACGAACGGATCGCCGGCTACGCCCGCATCATGTCCGAAAGGTCGCTGGCACGGGCCGCCACCTGGGAGCCCGGTACCACGCTCGACCTGGTGCCGGAGATCCACCGCCTGACGCTCGACATCCTGCTGCGCACCCTCTTCGCGGAGCCTCAGGGCCCGGAACTGCGCACCGCTGTCCGCGACTGGCTGTCCGTCAAGTACCACGCGATGCGCCTTGCCCTCTCCCCGCTGCACGCCTGGGCGGAGCGCCTCCCGCTGCCGGTCGGCTGGCGGCCGCCGCAGGCCGGGCCACTGCGCCGGCTGGTGGCCGTCCAGCACCGCATCATCGAGACCTACCGCGCCGAGGGCCGGGACCGCGGCGATCTGCTCTCGATGCTCCTGGCCACCGGCGGCCCGGACGGTTCCCTGACCGACGCCGAAGTGACCGACGAACTGATCACCCTGTTCCTGGCCGGTACCGGCACCGTCAGTGCGTCCCTGGCCTGGGCGCTGTACGAGATCTCCCGCCGCCCCGACATCCAGCGGCGGATCCACGACGAACTCGACACCGTTCTCGCCGGACGGCCTCCCGGCATCGAGGATCTTCCCGCACTGGTCCACACACGAAGGGTGCTGACCGAAGTGCTGCGGCTGCATCCACCGTCGTGGCTGCTGATGCGCCGTGCGGTGCGGCCGGTCACCCTCGCCGGCGTATCGCTCTCGCCAGGCGCCGAGGTGTTCTTCAGCCCGTACGCCCTGCACCACGATCCGCAGCTGTACGAGAACCCGGACGACTTCGAGCCTGAGCGCTGGTCGCACGCCGACGCCGCGAAGACGTCGCGTCACACCTATCTGCCCTTCGGAGCAGGCAGTCGACTGTGCATCGGGGAAGACTTCGCCTGGACCGAACTGATGCTGGCGTTGGTCGCGTTCACCGCGCACCGGCGCCTGACACCTGCCGGCTCCTCCCCCGTCCGGGCCCTGGTCGGCACCGTCCTGCGCCCGGACCGGCTGCCGCTCACGGCGCATGCCCGCCCGTCCTGATCCGCACGGCACGGCCTCTCCCGCCCGCCCCCTTGCCAGGAGTCACATATGCCAGTGCCCGCACAGATGTCAGACGGCGGACCGCAGCCCGGTCGGTTGCGGGACCGGGTCGCCCTGGTAACCGGTGGCGCCTCCGGGATCGGCGACGCGTGTGCCCGGCGGCTGGCCGCGGAAGGTGCTGTGGTGGTGGTCGCGGACCTCGACGAGGACGGGGCGATCCGGGTGGCCCGGCAGATCACCGCGGCGGGTGGCACCGCCCTGGCCCGCCGCATCGACGTCACCGACCCGGACAGCGTCACCCGCGTCGTCACGGAAGCCGCCACCTTGCGCGACGGCCTGCGGATCGCGGTCAACAGTGCCGGAATCAACGGGCCCCTGAGCCCCCTGGCCGAACTCCCGCCCACCGACTTCGACACCGTCATGAGGGTGAACCTGTACGGCGTCTTCCACGCGATGCGCTGCCAACTCCCCGCGATGGCCACCACGGGCGGCGTCATCGTCAACCTCGCCTCCATCGCCGCACATGCGACCTTCCGAGGGCACGCCGCCTACACCGCCGCCAAGCAGGGTGTCCTCGCCCTGACCCGGACCGCGGCGCGCGAATACGCCGACCAGGGCATCCGGGTCGTGTCGGTGTCGCCAGGCGTCGTCGACACCCCGATGGTCACCTCACTGCCGCCCGGAGCCACCGACCGTCTCCTCACCAGCGTCCCCCTGCGGCGCACCGCGCAGCCGGCCGAAGTCGCCGCACTCATCGCGTTCCTGGTGTCCGACGACGCCTCGTACGTGACGGGCAGTGACCATGTGGTCGACGGTGGCTACCTGGCCAAGTAGCCGACGGAAACACGGGGGCGGGAAGAGCACTCTCGGCGCAGATCCGGTCGAAGGGCTCATCGGTTACGGTGCGGCTGTCCCGCCATCTGCTGGCCCAGCATGTCAAGGTGTCGACGTGAACAAGCGGCGACTGATCCACTGGAGCATCCGCGGCCCGGCTGCCGCCGGCGACCGCGACCAGGCAAGCCACCCTGCCTTCAGCTACCTGACGGCGGAGACCGGCACCCGCATCCGTCACCTGCCGCCCGTCCTCGCCCGCGCCACGAACCGGGAGATCCAACCGTGAGCACACCCGACAAGCTCGCCGGCGTCCGCTACATCGTCGACGACGTGGCCGCCGCGGTCCACTTCTACACCACCCACCTCGGCTTCACTCTGCACACCCACCCCGCGCCCGCCTTCGCCGACGTGGTCCGCGGCCCGTTGCGGCTGCTGCTGTCCGGGCCGGAAAGCTCCGGCGCCAGGACCACGCCCGATGACGCCGGCGCGCCGGGCCGCAACCGCATCCATCTCCTTGTCGACGACCTCGACACCGAGATCGACCAACTGCGCGCCGCCGGACTGTCCTTCCGCACCGACGTCATCGCGGGCCCTGGTGGACGCCAGATCCTGCTCGCCGACCCGGCCGGCAACCTCATCGAACTGTTCGAACCCGCCCCGCGCTGAGCGGTTTCCGAGAACCGCCAGCCGCTCACCTCAAGACCACGGAAGCACCGCCGCTTTCTCGATGATGGTGTTCTCGCGGCACGGTGCCCTACGCACTCAGCGCCAAGCGTCCCGCGCCGGACGAGGTCTGAGTTTGAGCCGAGCAGGTCATCTCGAAAGTCGGGATGCCGTCCGAGTGTCACCCCGCGCGCTGCCTCATGACTCCACGAGCTCTGCGCCACAATCCCGGATTACCCAGGAGCAGTGTCTGCGTACCGATTTCTCGTTGGAGCCGCCATGCGCACCACCGTTAAATGCCGTCGCGCCCGGTCAGTCGGGGCTTTGACGGCGACGGTCACCGCAGCCGGCCTGTTGCTGACTTCCTGCGGTGGCGATGGCTCGCCGCCCAGGCCCACAAAAGGCAGCGGCAAAATCACTCTGACCGAAATGGACTATTATATTTCCGAACCCGGGCGGAGTGCGCTGGCCAAGCAGCTCACCCGGTGCGGGAAGCTGGCGGGGGTTGCCATCAAGCGGCAGATTGTGCCGGACCTGCGCACAAAAGTGCTCCAGTTGGCGAACAGCCGGGCGCTACCGGACCTGATTCTCCTGGACAATCCTGACCTACAGCAGCTCGCCGCCACAGGAGCGCTCGTCGACCTCGGCGCGGTCGGCGTGAAGACCGACGGACTGTATCCGAACATCATCGCCGCTGGTAAATACCGGGGTAAGACGTACGGTGTGGCGCCCGGTGTGAACCAGTTGGCGCTCTACTACAACACGTCGATGCTGGCGAAGGCGGGCGTCAAGCCGCCTGCCACGTGGGATGAGTTGCGTATCGCGGCCAGGAAGCTGACTCAGGACGACAAGGTGTATGGAATCGGCTTTGCCGTGCCGGCCACCGAAGAGGGCAGTTTCCAGTTCGAGTCCTTCTTCTTCAGCGCCGGCGCTTCCCTGAAGAAGCTCGATTCACCGGAGGCCGTGTCGGCGCTGAGCCTCCTGAAGGACCTGGTCTCCTCGGGTTCGGCGCCCAAGGACGTGCTCAGCTGGAATCAGATGAATGTCGGGGAGCAATTCACCAACGGTTCGCTGGCTATGATGATCAATGGTCCCTGGGAGATTCCCCTGCTACGAAAGGCAGGCATGAAGGATTTCGGCATCGTGCCGGTGCCCGCCCCGGCCGGGAAGACCTCCTCCGGTGCGCTCGGTGGTGAGGTGTGGGCGGCCGGCAGCAGTGGCGCCAAGTCTCGCAAGGCAGCCGAGGTCATCAAGTGCCTGGTGTCGAAGGGAAACAGTCTGGAGTGGGCCAAGCTCACCAATTACGTGCCGTCCGACCCGAAGGTGGCCGCGGAATTCAGTGCCGCTGTGCCCACGATGAAGACCTTCGTGGAGACCATCGGAAGCGCCAAGAGCCGCACGGCGGAAGTCGGACCGGACTATCCGAAGTACTCGCAGGCGCTGTGGACCGCGGTGCAGGCAGCATTGTCAGGGAGCACGTCGCCCGGCGCGGCGCTGACTGACGCACAGAAGCAGGCGACGCAATGAGCACCGAGCCGCTGGCCTGCGGGTGGTGCACGCCGACGGCCACCCTCCCGGAAAGGTAGCCGTGGTTCCGGCAGCGCCCAAGAACTGGGCGGCGGTCGGCAGCGGCAAAAGGCCGCCGCCGGACCGCTCCGTGGCTCCGGCGGCTCGCAACCGACGGCTCGGGATCGGGTTCATCGTGCCGGTCGTCGTCTTCGTCGCGGTGTTCTATCTCTATCCGCTGGCTCGCAATGTGGTGCTGTCCTTCCAGGACTACGACATCAATTCCCTCTACAGCGGCAACGCCCCGTTCATCGGCCTCGGCAACTACCGCCGACTGCTGAGCACCCCCGCCTTTGCCACTGCCGTCGTCAACACCGTGGTCTTTGTTGCGGGCTCGCTCTTCTTCCAGTTCACGATCGGCCTGGGACTCGCCGAGTTCTTCCGCCACTCGTTCCCGCTCAGCCCGCTGTTGCGGTCGCTCATGCTGATCCCCTGGCTCTTGCCCCTGGTCGTCTCCGGCACGCTGTTCCGGTGGCTGCTCGACACCAGCAATGGCGTCGTCAACCAGATCCTGCTCACCCTGCATCTGATCCAGGCCCCGGTGCCGTGGCTCAACACCCCCCACACCGCGATGGCGGCGGTGCTGATCTGCAACATCTGGATCGGTGTGCCGTTCAACATGGTGATCCTCCACAGCGGAATGCAGGCCATCCCGGCGGAGCTGTATGAGGCGGCTTCCCTCGACGGCGCCGGCCGCCGACAGCAGTTCCGCTATGTCACCCTGCCGCAGATCGGCCCCGTGATCGGCATCGTCGTGACACTCGGCCTGATCTACACGCTCAAGGTCTTCGACGTGATCTGGGTGATGACGAAGGGCGGCCCGGCAAACGCCACCCACACCATCACCACCTACGCCTACCAGCTGTCCTTCGGCGGGCTGTCGGAGTTCGGGCTCGGAGCCGCCGCGGGTGATCTGCTCATCGTCGTGGCCGCCGTCTTCGCCCTGCTGTACCTGCGCGCGCTGCGCGCTGATCCCGGAGCCCGCGCATGACCGCCGCCCGCGCTACCCGGAGCCGGCCCGTCTCGGTCCGTGGCGGACGGAGCCGGGCGGCCGTGGCCACCTGGGCGAAATCCGCGTTCGGTGTCGCCGTCGTCGCCGTCATGCTGTTCCCGCTGTACTGGATGGTGAACGCGTCCTTCCAGACCAATCAGCAGCTGGCCCGGCCGTCACCGCACTGGCTGCCCCTCGGCGGCACGCTCAACGGTTACCGGGACGCGCTCTCCCAGCAAGGGGGCCATCTGCTGGCGTCTCTGATCATCGCCTCGGGCGCCACGGCCTTGACGCTGATCGTGGCCGCACCGGCGGCCTACGCGCTGGCGCAGCTGCGCTCCCCGGGCGGCAGAACGCTCCTGAGTGTGCTGCTGGTCGTCCAACTCGTGCCCGGCATCGTCATGGCCAACGCGCTGTACCGGATCTTCGCCTCGGTCCAGATCCTCAACTCGGCCCTGGCGTTGATCCTGGCCGACGCCACGCTTGCCGTCCCCTTTTCCGTGCTCATCCTGCGGGCCTTTATGACCGCCATCCCCCGGTCCCTGCTGGAGGCGGCGGCGTTGGACGGTGCGGGCGCGGTGCGCACCTTTTGGCAGATCGTGCTTCCCATATCCCGCAACGCGCTGATCACAGCAGGCCTTTTCGCGTTCCTCTTCGCATGGGGCGACTTCCTGTTCGCCACCACGCTCAATCTCAACACCACCACGTGGAAGCCGATCACGCTGGGTCTGTACGACTACATCGGTGGTGGCACCAATATCACCATCTGGAACTCGGTGATGGCCACCGCCGTCATCTCCGCCCTACCGGCCGCGCTGCTGCTGACCATTGCCCAGCGGCATATCGCTGCCGGAGTCACCAATGAAGCGGTCAGGGACTGACCGCGCCGTAACCGCCACCCGCGCCCCTGCACCGCCACTGACCCGTACGACAGCCCTGTAGAAAGGAGCAGCATGTCTCCGCCCGACGGCACAAGGCCCGCACCCTCCGCCGCCACGTCCGACGCAGCCGGGACCAGCTCCCGGACTCCCGCCTTCTCCCCTCCGGCCGTCTGCCTTGAGTTCGGTGACGCCGAGCACGTACTGCGGGTGGAGCCCTGGGGAGCCGACAGTGTCCGGGTGCGCTCGGCCCGGCATCGTGTGCGCGACGACCTGCCGGGAGCCTTGAGTGCGCCCCCTGCCGCCGTGGCCGCGGAGTTGGGCGTGGGTCCTGACGGCAGCCGGATCCTCACCGTCGGGCGGCTGCGGGTGGAGCTGTCTCCCCAGGGCCATCTGCGTTTCGTGCGTACGGAGGACGGAACCGAGCTGCTGCGGGAGTCCGTCGGTCACTTCGCCTGGCCCGGTCCCCGCACGTTCACACCGGTCGGCGAGGGCCGTTATCAGCTGGAGGAGCGCTTCGCCGCCTATGACGGGGAGCAGTTCTTCGGGCTGGGCCAGCACTCCCACGGGCGTCTCGACCACAAGCACCTGGTGATCGACCTGGTGCAGCGCAATGGGGAGGTCACCATCCCCTTCACGCTCTCCTCCCGCGGCTACGGGCTGCTGTGGAACCTGCCCGCCGTCGGACGTGTGGAGTTGGCCGCCCATCAGACCCGGTGGGTCGCCGACGCCGCCGATCAGATCGACTACTGGATCACCGCCGGTCCGACTCCCGCCGCAATCATGGCCAGCTATGCCGATGCCACCGGACACGCTCCCGTGCTGCCGGAATGGGCCCTGGGTTTGTGGCAGTCCCGCCTGCGTTACCGGACACAGGAGGAACTGCTGGACGTCGCTCGCGAATACCGGCGCCGGGAACTTCCGCTGTCGGTCATCGCCGTGGACTTCTTCCACTGGCCGCATCTGGGCGACTGGCGCTTCGATCCCGCCGACTGGCCCGACCCGGCCGGGATGGTCGCGGAATTGGCGAGCATGGGCGTACGGCCGCTGGTGTCCGTGTGGCCGTCCGTCAGCTTCGTGAGCGAGAACTACCGCCACATGCGGGATGAGCAGCTGCTGCTGGGAACGGAGCACGGCCAGCCCTTCCAGCATGTCTTCCCCGACACCCAGGTCGGCGACAAGCCGCTGCCCGTGGTGTTCTACGACCCCACCGATGAGCGGGCTCGTGACTACATCTGGAGCCGTATCAAGCGCAATTACTACGATCTCGGCTTCCGGCTGTGGTGGCTGGACGCCTGCGAACCAGAGATGTACCCCGAGCAATTCGACAACCTGCGTTACGCGGCGGGGCCTGGCCGGGCGGTGGCCAACCTGTATCCGCGCGAACATGTGCGCGGGTTCTTCGAGCATATGCGGGCCGAGGGCGAAGACGTTCCCGTCAGTCTGGTGCGTTCCGCCTGGTCCGGCAGCCAGGCCTACGGGGCGGCACTGTGGTCGGGTGACATCCCGGCCACCTTCGAGGCACTCGCGGCGCAGGTGTGCGCCGGGCTGAGCGCGGGCCTGAGTGGCATTCCGTGGTGGACCACCGACATCGGCGGTTTCCACGGCGGCGACCCGGACGACCCCGATTACCGGGAGTTGCTCATCCGCTGGTTCCAGTTCGCCGTCTTCTGCCCGCTGCTGCGGATGCACGGCCACCGCGAACCGCGGGACGCCATTCCTGCCGGCCGCAGCGGGGGGCCCAACGAACTGTGGTCCTACGGGGAGGATGCCTACCGGATCCTGACCCGGCAGCTGCGGCTACGCCAGGATCTTCGTGCGTACCTTCACCGCCAGATGGTCTCCGCGACCGACTCCGGTGCACCGGTCATCCGGCCGCTGTTCTTCGACTTTCCCGACGATCCGGCGGCGTGGACGATCGAGGACCAGTTCCTGTGCGGCCCGGACCTGCTGATCTCCCCGGTGACCCGACTCGGTGAGCGCCGCCGCCAGGTCTACCTGCCGGCCGGTGCCGACTGGCGGGCCGCCGCCACAGGAACTGATCATGACGGCGGCCAGACCCTCACAGCTGACGCTCCCCTGGAATCCATCCCCGTCTTCGTACGTCGCGGCTCCACGCTGGATGTGAGGTTTCCGGGCTGATCTCCGACCGGATCCGCCGCGGTCCCTGACTTTCAGTGCAGCTTGTTCGATTCTTTTCACGCAGGCACTATGGGACTGTGAGTAATGGCGCTCGGGTGAAATGAGCAAGAATGGCCACTTCCGTGGGGGAAAATGGTCACTCTGGGTGGTTGAACCATGTCCCCATGGCCATCATCAGCGTGGGGGGCACGGTCACAGGGTGGAGTGAAGGGGCTCGGAAACTGCTGGGCTATCGCCCCCCGGAGGTTGTCGGGCACCCCGTCGCGGATCTCCTGATCTACGGGGAGTACCCCGCAGTGCTCGGGCCCTGCCTGAGCGAAGCCCGGGAGTGGAGCGGCACAGCGGCCGTCCGCCACCGGGATGGCCACCGCGTCGATCTGCCCCTGCACCTTCATCCGACATTCAGCGACGACGAAACGCCCCAGGCGTTCGTCGTGACCGCCACCGCGGGTGCGGGCGAGGCGGAGCCCGACCGGCGGATGGTGGAGTGGGCGTTCACCCAGTCCTCCGTCGCGCTCTCCACCTACAGCACCACGTCACGCTCATGGCAGTGGAACGCGGTCGCGCACGGTGAGGGGAACGGGCAGGCGGCTGAAGCGGGCACCTGGCCCTACTCGGACCTGCTGGGCGCAGGCCGCGCCGACGAGGGGTTTTTGCGCTGCGTCCGCCGGGTCGCCGAGGAGGCCAGGCCCAACCGCTATGAGCACATCGCACCGGCTACGCCCTCCGCTCACCGGCGTGCCTGGACCATCGAGATGTGGCCCGTCCGCAGTCCCGACACCGGTCAGGTGGCCGGTGTCGGAGCCGCGGCGTTCGACAGCACCGAGCAGGTTGCCGCACGGCAGCGCCTGGCCCTGCTGAACGAAGCGGGCAGCCGTATCGGAACCACCCTGAATGTGCGGCGCACGGTTCAGGAACTCGCCCACCTGGCCGTCCCGCGGTTCGCCGACTCCGTCACTGTGGACCTGCTCGACTCCGTGACCCGCGGGAAGGAACCGCCGCCCGGTCCGGCCGACGCCGCCGTGGTGTTGCGCCGGGTCGCGCACCAGACCGCCGACGGGGTGCCCGAGGCCGACACCGAGATCGGCGCGGCCGGCACCTGTCCTCCGCGCTCACCCCCCGCACGTGCCCTGACAAGCGGTCGAACGGTGGTGTGCGGAGCGGACGACCCCGACTTCGCCCAATGGGTCGCCGCCGGCGTTGGGGGATCCGCTCCCGCGGCGGAGCACGGATTCCACTCGCTCATGGCTACCCCGCTGCGAGCGCGGGACCTGACCCTCGGGGTCGTGGTCTTCGCTCGCGCGGAAGGCTCGCAACCCTACGAGCAGGATGATCTGCTGGTCGCCGAGGAGCTCGCAAGCCGGGCGGCCGGCAGTGTGGACAACGCGGGCCGTTTCTCCCGGGAGCGCGCCAATGCCCTGACCCTCCAGCGCAGTCTGCTGCCCCGTCACTTCCCCAAGCAGGCGGCCGTCGAAGTGGCGCACCGCTATCTGCCGATCGGCCGGGGGGCCGAAGTGGGCGGCGACTGGTTCGACGTGGTCCCCCTGTCGGGCACGCGCGTCGCTCTGGTCGTCGGCGACGTGGTCGGCCACGGCATCCATGCCTCGGCTGCCATGGGCCGACTGCGTACAGCGGTGCGCACGCTCGCCGGAGTCGACCTGCCTCCGGACGAACTGCTCACCCACCTCGACGAACTGGTCAGCCACCTGACCTCGGACAACGACGTCCGGAACACGCCCGACCCCGGTCAGATCGGGGCGACCTGCCTCTACGCGGTCTACGACCCGGTCTCCCGCCTCTGCACCATGGCCAGCGCCGGACATGTCCCGCCCGTCGTGCTGTTCCCCGACGGCACGGCCAGCGTCGTCCAGCTCACCCCGGGGCCGATTCTGGGAGTCGGCGGCCTGCCTTTCGAGCCCACCGAGCTGGAACTCCCCGAGGGAAGCCTGCTCTCCCTCTACACCGACGGCCTGATCGAAGCCCGCGGCCACGATCTCGGTGTCGGCCTTGAACGACTCTGCGCAGCCCTGGCTTCCGCCGAGCCCTCGCTGGACGTCACCTGCGACATCATCCTCAAAGCCCTGCTGCCCGAGAGCCCCGCCGACGACGTGGCGCTGCTCCTGGCGCGCACCCGGGCACTACACACCGATCAGGTCGCCGCCTGGTCGCTGCCGTCAGATCCCGCCATCGTGGCCGATGCCCGGGCACAGGCCTCGCGTCAGCTGGCGACCTGGGGGCTCACCGACGCAGCGTCCATCACCGAGCTGGTGGTGAGCGAGCTGGTCACCAACGCCATCCGCTACGGGGACGCCCCCATCGGGCTACGGCTGATCCGTGACCGGACCCTGATCTGCGAGGTCTCCGACGCCAGCAGCACCTCCCCCCATCTGCGCCGGGCCCGCACCTACGACGAAGGGGGACGAGGACTGCACATGGTGACCCAGCTGACCCAAGGCTGGGGCACCCGCCACACCCCCACCGGCAAGACCATCTGGGCCGAACAACGTCTACCGGCCAACGGACCATGACGGAGCGCACAGTCAACCTGTCAACAGGACACGGCGCCCAGGCCCATAGTGGTGCTGCGGCCCGCGACCTGACACATACGCTCGCCCTGCTCTACCCGCCGTCCGGCGCCAACCGGGACTACCCGGCGGTGCAGCTCGCCTTCGTCGGCGGGGTGGCGGAAACCGCCACCACATACGGCTATGACCTGCTGCTCACGCCCTGTAAGTCGGGGAAGGACCCCGCGTTCCGGCGGATGGTCGGCGAACGGCGCGTGGACGGCGTCATCGTGATGGAGGTCCGCCGGGAGGACGACCGCATCCAGCATCTGACGGAAGCGGCCTTCCCCTTCGTCACCATCGGCCGGAACAGCCGAACCGACGGGGTCGGCTGGGTCGATCTCGACTTCGCCGGCCTGGCAAGCGGATGCGTGCGGCACCTGACCGAACTGGGCCACCGCAGCATCGCCTTCGTCAACAAGTCGGAGCAGATCATCAACAGCGGGTACGGATACGCGCTGCTCGGGAACGAGGGCTACACCGAGGCGATGACAGAGATGGACCTGACCGCGCGTACATACCCCAGCGGCGACGATGTCGGCGCCGGGGAGGACGTCGTGGAACGGATCCTGCAGGACAATCCAGCCACCACGTCCCTGGTCGTCATGAACGAAGCCGCCCTGGAAGGCATCTACCGCGGGCTGACCCGGCACGGCCGCAGCGTACCGCGCGACTTCTCGGTCGTCGGCGTGGCGGCCAGCCGCTGGGCGGAAGAGGTGAGCCCGCCGCTGACCGCGGCCGAGATACCGGCCAAGGAGATGAGCCGGATCGGCGTCGACCTGATGGTGGAGCGGCTCACCTCGCCGGCCTCGTCCCCCCGGCACATCCTGCTGAAACCGCTGATCACGCTGCGCGCCAGCACCGGCCCCTGCCGGCCGGTCCTCGATTCGGAGCCTGACCTGGAGGACGAATTCCCCGACCTGGACTTCTGACCCGCCCGCCGCCCCCCGGCTGTGACCGGGTGACCGGCAAAAGGGCGACTCTCCCTGACTATTGACGTTCCGTCGGCTCACAGACCTCAAGGTGCGGCAGCCGTTACGGCCGCCGGCTCGGGTTCAGGCGCCACCGGCTTCTTCGAGCGGCGCACCATTCCCACCGCGATACCGGTGATGACAAGTGCCGTGGCGCAGAAGGTCAGTACGGTCATGCGCTCGCCCTGGAAAATCCAGGCGGCGGCGAGGCCGAATATGGGGACGAGGAGCGAGAACGGGGCAACGGTCGGTGCGTTGTATGTCCGCAGGAGATATCCCCAGGCGGCGAATCCGAACAGCGTCGCGCCCCACGCCACATAGAGTGCGGCGCCCACTCCGCTGAGGTTCAGATGTTGCAGCGCTCGCAGGTCCGCGTCCCAGCCTTCGAAGGGCACGGAGAGGAGTGCGAGCGGGATCGGGGGTACGACGCTCACCCAGACCATGAAGCGGAAGGTATCCGGCGGACCGGCCTTTCGCATCGCGATGTTGGACAGGCCCCAGCACGCCGCCGCGCCCACGACCAGCAGGAATCCGGCCAGCGTGCCGGCCGTCGAATCCAGCCCGGCCAGCACGATGCCCACCGAGGCGATGACCATGCCGACGATCTGCGCCCGCCTGGCGCGTTCCTTGAGCAGTACCGCGGCGAAAAGCACGGTGAACACCGCCTGGCCCTGGAGCACCAGGGAAGCCAGCCCCGGAGGGAGCCCCGCGTGCATACCGATGAACAGCATCCCGAATTTCATGATGCCGAGCGTGACGCCGACCGCAATCACCCAGCGCCAGGCGACCCTTGGCCGCCCGACGAAGAAGACCGCGGGGAGCGCGGCCAGGAGAAAACGCACCGCGGAGAAGAGAAGCGGTGGAAAGTCGCGCAGCCCGACGTCGATCACAACGAAGTTCACGCCCCATACGGCGGCGACGACCACCGCCAAGGCAACGTGTACGGGCTTCATGCCAATGACTCCTGGGAACGCACTACTTCGGGATGTTCCATCACAACAGTCGTTGCCTGTAAGGGCCAGCGAATGTTTCTGAAGGTGGGGTATTAGCATCGCTTCATGTTCGACCTCAACCGCCTGCGCGCCCTGCGTGCCGTGGCCACCCACGGCTCGGTGACGGGTGCGGCCGCCGCACTGGGCTATACGCCGTCCGCCGTCTCTCAGCAGATCGCCAAGCTGGAGCGCGAGACCGGCTCCCAACTGCTCGACCGGCAGGGCGGCAAGGTGGAGCTCACGCCCGCGGCCTGGCTGCTCGCGGAGGCGACGGACGAGGTCGTGGCGGTGCTGGAGCGGACTCGCTCACGCCTGGAGGAACAGCGCGACCAGCCCACCGGACGGCTGATGCTCGCCGCGTTCCCCACGGCCTGCCGCGGCTTCGCCGCAGCCGCCCTCGCCGGCGTCGCCACCCGCCACCACGCGCTGGATTGCAGGCTGCTGGAATCCGATCCCAACCGCGCCATCAGCCTGGTCGTACGGGGGGAGGCGGATCTCGCGGTCGTGCACGACTGGCACAACACCCCGCTGACGCTGCCCACTTCGCTGTCGGTCGCCGCGCTGGGCGAGGACATCGCCGATGTCGCCCTGCCGGCCGGGCACCCACTCGCCGACCGGGACGTGGTGAATCCGCACGACCTGCGGGCAGAGCGGTGGATCGGGCAGGGCTCCGGGGCCATGTGCCATGAGTGGCTGGTGCGTTCCTTCTCCAGCCTCGGCGTCGAACCGGACATTGCCTATCAAATCGAGGAATACGAATCCCAAGTGGCCTTACTGGCAGCGGGTCTGGGCGTCGCGATGCTGCCCCGACTCGGTCGCGGCACCCTGCCGCCCACCGTCCGCGTCGTCCCGATGCAACCCCCGCCCTCCCGTCGAATTTCGGCCATCTGGCGCTCGCAGGCCGACCGTCGACCGGCTATTCACGTCGCATTGGCGGCACTGCGCCGGCACTGGGCGGGCGCGAATTCCGGCCAGCTGAACCGAGAAGGCGCTTGAACGCAGGGTAAGTTCCGCGCTGCATGTGCGGGGCTTAACAAATAGCTGGACGGCCGCATCATCCTGTGGCGGGGTCATTGACAAGTCCGGGAATGATGATCAAGAGTAGGCCCGGACGGCGAAGTAAGTAAGCGCTGTCGATTCCGGACCGGAGCAGTTCCGGATGGCTTCTTATTTCTCCCGCCCAGCTGATGGAGATAGCGCCAAAGGACACCACTAAAGCGGCTGGCTCACCAACGGGTATTCCATGTATAGATATCCGGCACGCTGAGCTGAACTCCCTTCTTTTAGCGCTTCTTTTAGCGCTCCGACAGCCGGAGATCCCGCCTGTCCGGGTCCCTTACCTTTCCCTCCCTTTGGCGTATCGCCGGCCCACCAGACCAGTTTCTTCATGCCACGCGCCTGCCATCGGTGCGGGCTCACCCCCCTCGTTCGGTTGAAAGAGGTTCTTGTCCCTCATGACAATTGACGCGTCCACGCCCACGTCCCCAGCGGCACCCGACCATGCCTCGGCCCTCCGGGAGCTGCGCACCGTCCTGTCCGCGGAAAATTACGAAGGCGCCGTCCGCTGCGCGGGCCGTCTCTACGACGCCCTCCCCGACAAGGACCAACTCGCCCGCAACGTCGTCCTGGTGGCCTACGGCGGCGGCAAGGACAGCTCGTACACCCTCGCCTTCGTCCGGACGATGCAGCTCATCCTCTCCCAGGAGCACGGCGCGACGTTCCGGATGCGGGTGGCCACCAACCGGCACGCGGGCATGCCGCAGGCCGTGATGGACAACATCGACCGCGCCTACCGCTCCCTGCACCTGGTGAACGACCCCGACTGCGAACTGCTGCTGATCGACGGGCAGCAGGTGCGGACCTTCGACGCCGCGCTGCCGCAGACCGACGACGTCGTGGGACGCAACCGACTCGACATTCTGATGACCGGCCACCGCACGGCCGCCGACGCCCGCCCCACGTTCTGCAACGCCTGCAACCTGAGCATGGTCAACTCCTTCGGCCTGGCCGCGGGGCACGACGGCGGCGTCGACCTGATCATCACCGGCGACTCCCAGCAGGAGCAGCGGGACTACTACCTGTGGGTCACCCGGCTCGCCCGGAAGTTCGGGCTCCAGCCCCCGCGCGACATGCGCGCCGGCTTCCAGGGCTTCCTCGCCTCGCTCAACAACATCTCGCAGGCGTACTTCGCCGACATCCACGGCCCCGACGCACCGGACATCATCGCCGAGCACGCGATCACCACCGACGTCCGCACCGGTCTGGAGTTCTTCTCGATCTACGACGACACGGCGTACGCCTCCGGCGACCACTGGGAGCTGCTCACCGAATTCCTGGGCTTCCGCTTCGACGACATCGCCTTCAGCTTCACCGAGTCCGACTGCGGCAACCCCGCGCTGATGGCGCATCTGCGCGCCCTCAAGTGTGAGCACCGCTACGGCCAGTCCTACGCCGAAGGACTCGCCGGATACGTCGAGTTCGCCCTCTCCCTCATGCAGAAGAAGGAGTTCCCGCCGCAGCTCATGGAGATCATGCGGGAGCGCTACGAGGGCCGGGCCGACCAGATGCGTGCGGCCATGGACGCCTACGCCGCCCAGGCGTACGGCTTCACCGAGGAGCAGCTCGTCGCCATGGTCCACGCGCCGTTCACGGAGAAGGGCACGAACCTGGAGACGTATCTGGCCGCCGAGCAGCAGGACCTCCTCCCCCACGCCTCGCTCATCCACCAGCTCCTGGGCGGTTCGGCCCCGACGGCGGACGAGGAGACCGTCCGCATCACCGAACGCCTGGAGGGCATCACCGGTCTGACGCTGGATCAGTTAATGGTGCTCTACGGCAGCTCCCTCCGCCTGCCGAGCCTGACCCCCGCCGGCGGCGAGCTGATCGACGCCATCCTCGAAGGTGACCCGCACAAGCAGGTCGTCCACACCCGGCACAGCGCCGAGGGCCCCGTCGTGCCCGAGCTGCTCTCCGGCCGGTGACCGTGACCGCGGGCAACCCCCCGGGGGACTTCGTACAGGTAGGCGCCACCCGTGACGGTCTGGAACCGTATCTGGACGCCGCCCATCGCCGCGGCATGCGGACGGTGCTGGTGGAGACGCCCGCCTATCTGCGCTGGCGCAAGCTGCTCGGACGGCGGGAGTTCGAGGTCGAGGTGGCCGTTGAGCGGCCGCAGGACCCGGACGCCGTCCGTACGGCACTCGCCGCCGCCGGCGTCGCACCCGCCCTCGTCCTGACCGGCTTCGAGCGCTATGTGTACGCCGGATTCGCCCTGGCCCGCGCGTTGCGCGTGGCACCGTGGCCGGACGTGGGCGACACCTTCCGGCCGCTGGACAAGCGCGAGCAGCGCGAGGCCCTGCTGGCCGGCGCTCCGCAGGTGGCCCAGCCCGGCTTCGTCCCGCTGGGCCCCGACGGCGGGGACGCCGCGGACCAGCTCGGCGGCGGGGACGCCGCGGACCAGCTCGGCTTCCCGCAGGTCATCAAGCCGGCGGACGGCGGCGGCGGGCTCGGCGTGCTGCTGGTGGACGGCGCCGCACAGCGCCACCGCGCCCTGGACCGCGTCAACGCCCTGGTCAACTACGGCGGCGGCGCATTCTCCGGCATCGTGGCGGAGGAGTTCGTCAAGGGTCCCGAGTTCTCGCTCCAGGGCGTCGCCCACGAGGGCAGCGCCGTGCTGCTGAGCGTATGCGAGAAGCTCACCTGCCTCGAAGAGGTGCCTGACGAGCCCGGCCTGTCGGGCTTCCGTGAGGTGGGCCATGTGGCCCGGCCCGGCGACGGCGCCCCGCCCGCGCTTCAGGAACTGGCGCAGGCATGCCTGGAAGCCACCGGCTACCGCGCGGGCCCCTTCCACGTCGACGTCATCCAGGGCCCGGACGGCCCGGTCTTCGTCGAGATGGGATTCCGGCTCTCCGGGGGCGGACTGGTGGCGCTCGTCGAGAAGGCGACCGGTGCCGACTGGTCGGAACTGGCCTTCCGTACGCACCTCGGCGACGCGCCGGTACGACCGGACGGCGCGGGCGGCACCGGCATCGCCGGCCAGATCTCGGCCATGTCGGAACAGGAGCTGGCGGCCGCCGAGGCCCTCCAGGAGCCCGGCATGGCCGTCGAGATCCAGCGCGCCGCTCCCCCACCGGACCCCGCCGCGCTTCCCGCGGACGACCTGCCGGTGCTCGCCTCCGACCTCGCCCGGCACACCGGCGCGGCCGGCCGGGTCGTCCTCAGCGGCGGCCCCGGCGACCGGATCCCCGTACTGCTGCATTCACTCGTTGCCGACCGATTGCGAGGCTGACCTGCCATGTGCCGACTCATCGTGGCCGCAGGGGACTTCCGGGCCACGGACATCCTGGCCGCCGCCGAGGCGATGAGCTGTGGCCGTACCGCCGACCACGACGGCCCCACCGATGTGCACCCCAACGGCTGGGGCGCGGTATGGCGCCAGTCGGACGCGCCGTTCGGCCTGGGGCTCCATCGGGACGTACGCCCGCTCACCGAGAGCTTCCGCGAGTCACCCGTACCGGGCCTCTCCACCGATTTCCTGGCGGTGCACGCACGCCACGCCACCCTGGCCAAGAACCACGGCCCGCGCTTCACCCACCCCCTGGAACGCTCCGGCGGCTCCGTCCCCTGGCTGTTCATGCACAACGGCTTCCAGCCGACCGTCCACCAACTGCTCGGCATGCCGGAATCGGAGTTCGACTCCCGCGAGTACTTCGACTACATCGTCCCCGCCGGCACCCGCCGGCTGGACGAGGCGGAGACCCTCGAACGGCTCAACTCCATTCCCAGAGGCGGTAGTTCGGGTAACGCCATCGCGGTGAACCCCTACTCCGCCTACGTCATCCACTGGACCTCCCCGGACACCCTCGCGCCGCGCTACTTCGGCATGTACCGGCTCCAGACCGACCGCTGTCTGGTGATCGCCTCGGAAGTGATCCCGGACCTCGCCCCCGCGGACCACTGGGAACCGCTCAAGCCGGACAGCGTCACGGAGGTCCCCTGGACGACGGGCCTGCCTCCCCGCAACCGATACGACCTCGAAGGAGCACCGACCCATGCCCACGACTGACAACTGGACCCGTATCGTCATCGACGGCGCCGCGGAGCGCCCCGACGCCGATCTGCTCCGCCGGCTCGCCCACGGTGAGACCGCCGTAGTCGTACTGCGCAACCTGCTGCCCGCCGAGGCGTTCGCCGACAACCGCACCCGCATCGGCAAGCTCTTCGCCAACGCCTCCACGACGAGCTACGCCAACGGCGCCCTCACCACCATCGGCCCGTACCTGGCCAAGTACCTCCAGGACCTGGACGGCTACTTCCAGGCGGCCGACGAGGCCAAGGACATGCTGGACACGGCGGGCTTTGACCTCGCCGACCAGGTCCGCGCCGGGCTCAGGGACGCCTTCGGCCTCGACGCGGTCTCGGTCGCGCAGGAGCCGGACGGCCGTGACTACGCGGCTTCCGTCGTGCGCATCCACGCCGACGGGGTCCGCAACCCCCTGCACAACGACAACATCATGCGGGACGCCCAGGGCACCGGCATCGCCCTCACCGACCTCGCGTACCAGCTGAGCTGCGTGGTCTGCCTGCAAGAGTGCGATGAGGGCGGCGAGCTGCGCATGTACCGCAAGCCCTGGGAGCCCGTGGACGAGCAGTACAAGATCCAGGACGGTCTCGGCTACGACGAGGCCGTGGTCGACGGCCACCCCTGCTGCGAGTTCAAGCCGCAGGCCGGAGACGTCTACCTGATCAACCCCACGCGATACCACTCCATCGAGCGGGTCACCGGCGCCGACCGCCTCACCATGGGCTTCTTCATGGGTTTCGCCGACGACGCGCTCAATTCCGCGGTGGTGTGGGGATGACGGCACACACGGTCTCGCCCGACGCCCCCGCACAGGCGGTCCCGACGCAGCACGAGGACAGCACACCCGGCACGACCTCCGCCCGGCTGCTGGCCCTCCTCCAGGACGGCCAGGCTCGTCACCGCCTCATCGAACATGCCCCGGAGGGCCGGACGGACGTGGTCAGCGCACTCCGCGGGAATGCCCTGGACCAGGCGGCCAAGTGCATCGTGGTGCGCGTCAAGGTCACCAAGAAGTCCTCGCGTTACGCCCTCGCCGTCGTCCCCGGCGACCGGCGCGTGGACCTTGCCCGGCTCAAGGAGCTGTACGACGCACGCCATGTCTCCTTCGCCGACCAGGCCACCGCGGAACGTCTGTCCCACTGCGTCAGCGGCTCCATCGTCCCGTTCTCCTTCGACCCCGAGCTGGAGCTGATCGTCGACCCCGGCTTGCTGGAACACCAGGAGATCTTCTTCAACGCGGCCGAGCTGGACCTGTCCCTCGCCCTGCACACGGAGGACTACCAGCGGCTGGCCGCCCCGCGGGTAACGCCCATAGCGGAGCCCCTTGCGGGGACCGCATCATGACGGCGATGCCGACGGCGACAGTTCCTGCTTCGGAACGGCGGTCGGCTCAGTACACGGTGCGCCGCACCTAGCGACGACGCGCGGTGTGGACCCCGTCGGGGGTGGGGATGCCCCAGCCCCCGACGGGGTTCACGCGCGGGTCGACACCGGGCCAGGTGCTGATGTCACCGAAAGACCCCCAGCCGGAATCCCCTCAGCGTTCAGCGACGGGCCACAGCATCTCGCACGCACCACCTCACGACTCCGCCCTTCCTGTTGCACTGCTGCGGCGCAAAGGTCGTCTCCGATCTCCGACGAGGGAAAGCCGGTGGATTTCCGACCCCGGGCTGCTGCGCGCATTCACGAAGCCACTCCCCGAAGGGCGGTGACCAGCCAGGGCTGGAAGGGCAGGTGACCGGGCAGCACATGCCAGTCGTTGACGATCCAGACGAGGCGCCAGTAGCGCTCGACGAGCGGATCGTGTCCCTGCTCGAACTGCTGGGCCATCCATGCCCGGAGTTCAGGGTCGGCGGGACGCGCCAGAGCGGTGGCGAAGCGGGACACGACGGCTTCGACGACTACTGCGGCTTGTTCGCTGTGCGGATCGGTTTGCGCCTCGATCGCGGGGGTGACCGCCTGACGGGCGAAGCGGACGAGGTCCACCGCTGTTTGGGGAGCGACGCCCGGCAGGGCGTCTTCGTCGGCGGGCGGCAGAGCCGCGCGTGCCACCCGCGCCCGGAAGTCGGTGTCGCCGATGAGTTCGGCGAGCTCCACCCAGGCGGCGAGCTGTGCGTCGGACGGGTCCTCCGGAAGGTCGGGGACAGCCGTGCGCAGAGCGGCGGCCGCGGTGGCGGCCACCTGTGTGGTGGCGGTGAGGCCGGTGATGAAGTCCGTCACCAGGCGACGTCGTTCGTCGGAGGTGAGGCGGGTCAGCTCATGCACGAGAATTGTCTCCTCAGGAGTGGACCGGCGCCGGGCGAGGTGACGCAGGACGCTGTGCCGCAGGCGCAGGACGCGGATCTGGAGTTCGGTGGCGTCGGCTTGTATGGCGGCGACCTCGGCGACGGACAGATCACCGCGAAGGACGCGGCTGATGGTGGCAAGGCCGACGTCCAGCTCGCGCAGAGCGCAGATGGTCCGCAGCCGGGTCAGGGCCGCCTCGTCATAGCTGCGGTAGCCGGCCGGGGTGCGGTCCGTCGGGGGCAGCAGTCCGCTGTCCGAGTAGAACCGGATCGTGCGCACCGGTACACCGGTCAGCGCTGACAGACTGCCAATCGAATACAGGGACGTCATGCCGTTCATGACACCCATACTGAGATCTCCAGTAACTGGAGAGTCAACGCGTCGCGTTCCCCGCCGCCTATGCCCCGTCTCATACGGACCGACGGAACGGGCCTGCCCAATCCCCTCCGGCCGCCCCCGAACTCAGCGTCCAGAGCGAAGAACTAGCAGCAGAAGACGTCTATCTGGCCGATGATGCCGACGTGGGCCCGGATGAATTCGAGCAATTGGTGGCGCTCCTGTGTGAACGTGATGGCCGCCTGGAGGTCCGTGTCGTCGGTGGCGCCAATGACCTGGGTGCCGATGTTCTCGCTGTGACGCCCGACGGACGCCCTCTCGTCATCCAGTGCAAGCAATATCGCGAAGCCAACAGGGTCGGTTCCCAGGACCTCCAACGCTTCGGCGGGACCTGCTTCACCGTCCACGACGCCGACATTGCGGCAGTCGTCACCACCAGCACGTTCACCGAGCCCGCAGCTGCCTACGCGGAGCAGAGCGGTATCCGATGCCTCGACCACGACATGCTCTACGCCTGGGAAGCAGGCATCGGTCCGGCCCCATGGCAGGCCGGAAGCTGATCAAGGCGTATGGCACCGCGCCCCACACGGTGCGGCCCCGACCCGGAGGACCAGGTCGGGGCCGCACTGTGTGGGTGTGCTTCCGCACGCCGCTGGCGTCCGTCAAGCGTCGAAGAGGACCTCAGTTGTCCGTGCCGTCGCCGGGGACGGCGTCGGCCGGGTCGGTGTGCCAGTTGGTGACGATGGGCTTGTCGACGGTGACGGCGCCGGTGGAGACGCTCGCAGGGTCGGAGTCGGACGTGCCGATGGCCGCGATGAGGAACGTGAACTCAACGCCGTTGTTGTCATTGGTGGTCTTGGGGTTGATCCCGGCGTAGGCGGTCGTGGAGCCGCTGAGCTTGATCGCCGGGCCGACCGACTGCTCGGCGCTGCTCGCCTCGATGCCCTTCGAGCCGAAGGAGACCGATGGCAGCCCGCTGGGAATCGTGCAGGTGACGCCGGGCTTGGCGCGGGCGGACAGCAGGATGTAGCCGCCGGCCTGAGTCTCGGAACGCGCCGAGAACTTCAAGTCGTTGGCCCCACAGGCCTGCCCGTACCCCTTCTTGCCGGCGCCCGGGGCCGACTCGGCACCCGACGAGGACGCACCGTCCTTCCCCGACGTGCCGCCCTCCGACGACGAACCGGCCGCCTTCCCGCTGTCAGAACTCTCCTGGGACGCACCGCTCGACGACTCCGCGGTGGCCTGGGCGGACGCAGCCGCGTCGCCGCCCGAGGCCGACCCGCCACCGTCGGCCGAACCGCATGCAGTGACAGTCGCCGCGAGCACTGCGCCGGCAGCCGCGGTGAGCGCGACACGTCGGATGCGGGCGGTGTAGGTGCGGTTCAACAGATACTCCTCGTTGCGTGCAAAGGCAGCGGGACCAGACGCAAAGCTTGCTGTTCCCCCATCGGATGTCCCCATTCTTACGCACGCAGCTGCCGACCCTACGCGCGGGTAACACCTGAACAGGCTGGCCAGACAAAGATGTTGGCCTCGATGGGGCAGGAGAGGCGCGGGCCCACGAGAGGGCTGTGCCCGGCGGCTGGAGGAGTTCGCCCAGCTGCACCGCGGGCGCCCGGAGGCGATGCCACTGCGGCGGGCGCGCAGCGGCGGCCTGCTCGCGAGTGGAGCTGGTGACGGCCCGGCTGGACGGGAGCCCGGCCGCGCCCGGTGCCGGAGGTCCCGCCTGGCGGTGCGGCGGCCCCGGGAGCGGGCTCCGGCCCGGCCGGGGTGCGAGCATGGATTCGCTCACGCATTCGATTATAGCTTTCTGTCATCGATTCCCCACGACACCGGCCACGAGTGCGACAGGAGGCATGGGAGCGATGGACGGCGTGAGCTCGCAACACCGGCCGCCACACCACCGGGCCGCACCACCCGACAGCCACCCGAGCCACCCCCGCCAAAGCGCTATGTCCCCTTTGCGTGGATACCCTGTGAAGTGTGATCGAGTCTGGACGGCCGCGGCTCCGTCGGCGCCACGGCCGATGGCTTGTGCGGCTGTCGCCGGTCATCCTGACCGTCGTCATCGCCAGCTTGGCCTACGCCACTCCCCCGGAAGTGGCCTTCAGCCGCCTGCTGCCCGCGGCGCCGGCCCTCGCGGCCGCGATGTGGCCGGTGCTCCCCACCGTCCTGCTGGGGACGGTCTGCCTGATTCTGATGATCGGGCTCAGCCTCGTGTTCCCGGGGCTGGGGACGTGGTGGACGGCTGCGGGGATCATCGCGGTCACCGTGGCGGCCGCGTACGGAAGTCATGTCCGGCTCCAGCGGGAGCGGACCCTCTTTCAGGTGCGGCTCGTCGCCGACGCGGCGCAGCAGGTGGTGCTGAGTCCGATGCCGCGCCGCTTCGGGCGCGTCGAGATCGAGTCGCTGTATCTCGCGGCCGCGGCGGAGGCCCGTATCGGCGGGGACTTCTACGAGGTGGTCGACACGCGCTACGGGGTCCGACTGCTCATCGGTGATGTGCGGGGCAAGGGCCTGCCGGCGGTGGGGGCGGCCGCGGCGATCGTCAACTCCTTCCGGGAGGCGGCCTACGACGAGGCCGACATGGTCAGCGTCGCGCGCCGGCTGGACGCCAGCAGCACCCGTTACAACGCCGCCTTTCCCCCCGAGGGGCCGATGGAGCGGTTCGCCACCGCCCTTCTCGTCGAGATCCCGCACGGGGACAGCCGCATCGAGATCCTCAACTGCGGACACCCGCCACCGCTGCTCCTGAACCGCGGGGAACTCCGTGCCCTCGCACCCACCACCCCGTCGCCGCTGCTCAACCTCGCAGAGCTGATCGGCGATCACTACACCATCGACACCTTCGACTTCGCCCCCGGCGACCTGCTGCTGCTCTATACCGACGGGATCGCCGAGGCCCGCGCCCGCGACGGCAGGTTCTTCCCCCTGGCGGCCTGGATGGGCCAACAGCCCCCGACACCGCCCCACGAACTGCTCACGGCTCTTCACCACGACCTGCTCCGCTACAGCAGAGGACGCCTGGACGACGACATCGCCGCCCTCGCGGTGCGGCTGTGTGAACCCCCGGAGTAGCCGGGCGGGGCGGGGCGACGTGTCGAACGACGGATGCGTTCGGCCCTATTGCCTCAGGACCATGAGGAGGGGCCGGCGGGCAGCAGGGTGATCGTGGCGTGTGCCGCGTCGAGGTCGCCTTCGCAGGAGTACGTGAGCAAACCGGCCTTGCTGAGCTGGGCCAAGGCGGTGGTGAGGACCTCCGCGGACGTACCCAGAGCGCGCGCGGCGGGGTGCACGGGAAGGCTGATGACGTGTGCCGTGGCCCGTCCCAGTGCGGGGGCGGTGGTGGCGAGGTCCGCGAGAAACCCTGCCAGCGGTCCCCCCTCAAGGGCCGAGTGCGCCCTCGCCACCCACGGAACCAGCCAGTCGTCGGCCAACGGCGTCACCAGGACCACTCCTTCCGCCAGGGTTGGATTCCAGAGCAGCATCGGCCGGGGACCGACGCGGTGCACCGCACACAGGGCCGAACGGGTGACCCGCCGCCCGCATCTGAAAGCGGCAAAGAGGCAGGCCGCGGTGGGGAGCAACCCTATTGCCGCTAACGCTCGCCGCGTATCGCCGGATGCCGCATATTCGCATGGATGGACGGGTGAATCCTGCGGGCCATGCCTGCGGTCCGCGCCCAGGGGGACGGCGTCGCGCGGCGTGGTGGCACGCCCCACAGCCACTCGTCCCACTCAGCGGTGGAAGGGGGAACAGGGACGAGGAACACATGGCTGAACTGACGTCGGGGCGCACGGTGCGGGAGCTGGATGCCGTCGACGAGAGCGCCGGCTTCCTACCCGCGGTGTTCGGCGGACGTACGGCTCCCGCCGCACGGACCCTCCTCGATGTGCTGGACGCCACCGCCCTGATCCATCCGCACGAACCGGCCCTGGACGACGGACGGACCGCACTGAGCTACCGGGAACTCGCCGCTGAGGTCGACGGGCTGCGGCATCGGCTGGCGTCGGCCGGGATCGGCGTGGGCGATCGCGTCGGGGTGCGGCTGCCCTCCGGTACCCATGACCTCTACGTCTGCATTCTGGCGGTGCTCGCGGCGGGGGCGGCGTACGTGCCGGTGGACGCCGAGGATCCGGACGAGCGGGCGAATCTGGTGTTTGCGGAAGCGGCGGTGAGCGCCGTTCTGGAGTCCGGGCGGCGTCTCACGATGACGGGGCCGCGAGCCACCGGCCGTAAGCGCCGCCCCAGTCCCGTGGATGACGCCTGGATCATCTTCACCTCCGGTTCCACCGGGAAGCCCAAGGGCGTGGCCGTCGCCCACCGCAGCGCGGCGGCCTTCGTCGACGCCGAGGCCGCGCTCTTCCTCCAGGACGAGCCGATCGGACCGGGTGACCGGGTGATGGCCGGTCTCTCGGTCGCCTTCGACGCCTCGTGCGAGGAGATGTGGCTCGCCTGGCGGAACGGTGCCTGTCTGGTGCCCGTGACGCGTTCCCGGGTACGTGACGGGGCCGGTCTCGGACCATGGCTCGCCGAGCAGGACATCACCGTCGTGTCCACGGTCCCCACGCTCGCCGCGTTGTGGCCGGCCGAGGCGCTCAATGACGTACGGCTGCTGGTTTTCGGTGGCGAGCCGTGTCCACCCGAACTGGTCGAGCGGCTGGTCACGGAGGGGCGGGAGGTCTGGAACACCTACGGTCCCACCGAGGCCACCGTGGTCGCCTGCGCCGCACTGCTGACCCGTGACGGGCCGGTCATGATCGGACTGCCCTTGGACGGCTGGGATCTGGCCGTGGTGGACGGGGCCGGGGTGCCCGTCGCCATGGGCGGGAGTGGCCAACTGGTCATCGGCGGGGTGGGGCTGGCGCGCTATCTGGACCGCGACAAGGACGCCGAGAAGTACGGTCCGCTGGAGTCGCTCGGCTGGCAGCGGGCCTACCGCACCGGTGATCTCGTACGGGCCGAGCCCGACGGCCTGATCTTCCTGGGCCGGAACGACGAGCAGGTCAAAATCGGTGGCCGGCGGATCGAGCTGGGAGAGGTGGACGCGGCCCTGTGCGCGCTCCCCGGCGTGAGCGGTGCCGCTGCCGCCGTCCGGACGGCACACGGCGGCAATTCCCTGCTGGTCGGCTATGTGGTGACCCGGGACGGCTGGGACCGCACTCAAGCCGTCGAACGGCTGCGTACCCAATTGCCCGCCGCTCTGGTGCCGTTGCTCGCCCCCGTCGACGCCCTGCCCACCCGCACCTCCGGCAAGGTGGACCGGACCGCGCTGCCCTGGCCACTGCCGTGGACGGCCGGGCCGGAGCCCGGTGCGGCGGGTTCGGCCGGACTGTTCAACGGCACCGAGGCCTGGCTGGCCGAGCAGTGGCGCGAGATCCTCGGTGTCCCGGTCACCGACTCCCGGGACGATTTCTTCGCGATCGGCGGCGGCAGCCTGGCCGCCGCCCAGCTCACCACCCTGCTCCGCCACCGCTACCCGGCCACCGCCGTCCGCGATGTCTACCAGCAGCCCACCCTGCGCAAGATGGCCCGGATGCTGGAGCGCTCCGAGTGGGGCGGGAGCGGTACGCGCTGTGTGCTGCCCGTCCCGGCCCGGGCCAAGATCGGCCAACTTCTCCTGCTGCTCCCGCTCTTCACCCTGGTCGGACTGCGCTTGATGCTCGCGCTGCTGGCCCTGGGCAATGTGCTGGCGTGGTGCGGCAGCTATCCGTGGGCGCCGACCGCCTCGTGGTGGTGGGTGGCGGCCGGCGGCCTGCTGTTCTTCAGCCCGCCGGGCAGGCTGGCGATAGCAGCCGGTGGGGCACGGCTCCTGCTGCGGGGGCTGCGGCCGGGCAGCTACCCCCGCGGCGGACACATACATCTGCGACTGTGGACGGCGGAGCGGCTCGCGGAAGTCAGTGGAGCCGACGGCCTGTCCGGGACATGGCTGATCCGGTACGGCCGGGCGGTGGGCGCGCGCATCGGACCCGATGTGGATCTGCATTCGCTGCCGCCGGTCACCGGGATGCTCAAGCTGGGCCGCGGGTGTGCCATCGAGCCGGAGGTGGACCTGTCCGGCTACTGGCTGGACGGGGACCGGCTGGAGATCGGTCCGGTGAAGGTCGGCTCGGGCGCGGTGGTCGGTACCCGCAGCACCCTGCTTCCCGGCGCCCGAGTGGGCAAGCGCGCCCAGGTCACCCCCGGTTCCGTCGTCAACGGCCGGGTGCCGACCGGCCAGAGCTGGGGCGGTGCACCCGCCGTCAAACGCGGCAAGGCCGAAAGGAGGTGGCCCAAGCGGCGTCCCCCACACCGGGCCCGGTGGACGGCCCTCTACGGAGTGAGCGGCCCGGGACTGGGCCTGCTACAGCTGCTGGCGGGGATCCCGGCACTGGCGGTGGCGGGCTGCTTCGTCCACACCGGGGCAGGTCTCACGGAAGCCGTACGCGGAGCCCTCATCGCGCTGGTGCCCGCCACTCTGGCCTTCGGGCTGACGTACGCCGCCCTGCTGATCGTCGCCGTCCGGCTGCTGAGCCGTGGTCTGCAACCCGGCTGGCACCCGGTGCACAGTGGAGTCGCCTGGCGGGCCTGGACCGTGAGCCAGCTGATGGACCTGGCCCGGGGCACGCTCTTCCCGCTCTACGCCGGCCTCATCACCCCGGTCTGGCTGCGCACGCTGGGCATGACGGTCGGCAGACGCGTCGAGGTCTCCACGGTGCTGGCGCTGCCCAGCTTCACCACGGTGCACGACGGGGCCTTCGTCGCCGACGACACCCTGCTCGCCCCGTATCAGCTGGGCGGCGGATGGCTCCGGATCGGTGCGGCCGAGATCGGTGAGCGAGGCTTCCTCGGCAACTCGGGCATGACCGCGCAGGGACGCGCCGTCCCTGCACGGTCGCTGGTCGGGGTGCTGTCCGCCGCTCCTAAGAAAGCGAAGAAAGGCGGCTCGTATCTGGGGATGCCGCCCATGCGACTGCCGCGCTCGGCCGACGCCGCGGACGATCGCCGGACCTATGATCCGCCGTCCCGGTTGCTCTGGGGCCGAGGACTGGTCGAAGGGTGCCGGCTGCTGCCGGTGCTGGTCTCCGCCGCGCTCGGCCTGCTGGTGCTGGCGACGCTGACCCAGCTGGCCGGACGTGGCTCTCCGGCGGTGGCGGCGCTGCTGTCCGGCCTGGTGCTGTTGGCCGCGGGCGGCGCCGCCTGCGCGGTGTCCATCGCTGCCAAATGGCTGCTGGTGGGCCGCTTCCGGTCGGCGGAACGTCCGCTCTGGAGCGGGTTCGTGTGGCGTGCGGAACTCGCCGACACCTTCGTCGAGGTGCTGGCCGTGCCGTGGCTGGTCGGTGCGGTGCCGGGCACACCGCTGATGAACCTCTGGCTGCGGGCTCTGGGAGCCACCGTCGGCCGGGGGGTGTGGTGTGAAACCTACTGGCTGCCGGAACCCGACCTGGTCACGCTGGAGGACGGAGTGAGCGTCAACCGGGGATGCGTGCTCCAGACCCACCTCTTTCACGATCGCATCATCCGGATGAACCGCGTGACTCTCCGTGAAGGTGCCACACTCGGCCCCAACGGCATCGTGCTGCCCGGCAGCACCCTCGGCGCGCGCAGCACCCTCGGGCCGGGTTCGTTGGCGATGGGCGCGGAGACCGTACCGGACAGCACCCGTTGGCTGGGCAACCCGATCGGGGCCTGGCGAGAATGAGGCACCGCGCGACCATGAACCGTCAGCCCGCGGCCCGGGAGGAGGGAGACCGTTGAACCCCCAACAGGTTTCCGGTCCCGGCGCCGACCCGTACTTCCCGGACCATGGGGACCCCCGCTACCAGGTGCAACACTACGAGCTCGACCTGGACTACCGCCCGCTGCCCAACCGGCTCAGCGGCTCGGCCCGGCTCAGCGCACTGACCGGCCCCGCCGCACTCGGCGAGATCGCACTCGACCTGGCCCCCTTCAGAATTCACCGGGTGCTCGTCGACGGCCGTACCGCGCGCTACACCCACCGGGCGGGCAAGCTGCGCATCCGTCCGGCCCGAGCACTCGCCCCGGGCACCTCTTTCACCGTCGAGGTGCGCTACACCGGCAATCCCCAGCCGGTGAACAGCCCCTGGGGCGGCCTGGGCTGGGAGGAACTGACCGACGGCGCGCTGGTGGCCAGCCAGCCGGTCGGCGCACCGTCCTGGTACCCCTGCAACGACCGTCCGGCCGACAAGGCGTCCTACCGGATCTCGATCACCACACCGTCCCCCTACACCGTGGTGGCCGGCGGCCGACTGCTCTCCCGTACCACCCGGGCGAGCAGCACCACCTGGGTCTACGAGCAGCCGGCCCCCACCTCCACCTACCTGGTCACCGTCTCTCTCGGCAGGTACACGGCCGTGCCACTCACCTCGCCGGCGCCCGCAGACGGACCGCACCCGCCGGTGCCGCAGACCGCCTACCTGCCCGCACGGCTGCTGCCCCCCTTCACCGTGGACTTCGCTCGGCAGGACCGGATGATGCGGTTCTTCGAGGCGGTATTCGGGGCATTCCCCTTCGGGGAGTACGCGGTCGTGGTCACCGACGAGGAACTGACCGTCCCGGTGGAGGCCCAGGGAGTGGCCACCTTCGGCACCAACCACGTCGACGGCGCCCGCACCTGGGAGCGCCTGATCGCCCACGAACTGGCCCACCAGTGGTTCGGCAACAGTGTCTCGGTCGCCGACTGGCAGCACATCTGGCTCAACGAGGGCTTCGCCAAGTACGCGGAGTGGCTGTGGTCGGAGCAGAGCGGAGGCACCACGGCGGCCGCGCACGCCGCTGAGGCACACCGAACGCTGGCCTTGCTTCCGCTGGATCTGCTGCTGGCCGACCCGGGCAAGCACCGGATGTTCGACGACCGGCTGTACGAACGAGGGGGGCTGACGGTCCATGCCCTGCGCTGCGCCCTGGGCGAAGACGCCTTCTTCCGCATGCTCAGGGACTGGACCACGAAATATCGCCACGGCACCGTGAGCACCGCCGACTTCACCGCCCACGCCCAGCGGTACGCCGCCTCACCCCTCGACGAACTCTTCGATGCCTGGCTGCACGAGCCTTCCCTGCCCCCGCTACCGCACCCCACGGACCGCACCACCGCTCGCCCGGGCCGGGCAAGCCGCTCTCGCAAGGGCGACTCCCGGTGAGGAAGGGTGACCGCCCCGGACGCATCGGCACCTCGCCCGGCGCGGGAGCGATCCAGCACCTCACTCGTCTGCTGGGCCGGATTCGAGCGCTCCAAGCTGATCGCCATGGGGCAACGACACCACGATCAGGAAGTGACCTTGGCGGTCAGCCCATAGTCCAGCTCGGTGCCATCGACGAGGAGCGCCTCGACCGTACGCGTGCTGGGGTCGATGTCGGCCACGATCCCGTGTCCGGCGTAGCGGGGGTAGCCAGAGGCGCCCGTCTCGCCGGTGGCCTCGACGACCGCCGATCGGACGGCTGAGTCCTCCTCCGAGGCACCGCCCCTGTCCTCAACATGTTCGGGGACCAACAAGATCGTGAAGCGCTGCGGCTTTGTAGTCACGCTCCGATATTTAAGTGTCTGCGCCACCAGCCGTGGGGCAGGCGCGCGGCATCGGATGTGCACATGTGGGCCGGCCGACGGTCCGCCTCGGGGAATCGGGGCCGGCGGCCGGCCTGCGGGCAGCCGCCCCCGTGTGCCGGTCAGCGGTGGAGCCGCCAAAGGCAACTCCACCGCCATAGCCGGGCGGGCATCTACTCGTGGGCGCTGATCACGCCGCCGCTGCTGAGCACGATGTAGACGCCGTTCGCGTCGAGGCCGACGTCATGCCCCTTCGTCTCCAGCGTGGCGGCCGCGCCCTCGTGGCCGATGATCTGCGCGCGGTACTTCAGCTCGCCGACCTTCGTGACCTTGGCCGTCCAGCCGCCCGCGAGCTTGAAGGTGCCCGGCCCCTGCTGTCCGCCGCCCATCCAGGAGTGGACCTGGCCGTCCAGCGTGAGCGTGACGAACATGTCGTTGGCGTCGAGCCCGTCGTCGTGCCCCTTCGTCTCCAGCGTGGCCAGAACCGAACCACGGGCGACGATCTTGGCACGGTAGTGCTGATCACCGAGCTTGGTGACCTCGGCCGTGCTGATGCCGTCCGCCAGATGCTGGGTACGGCTCGCGGACCCCGCTTTGTCCCCCTCGGCGGCCTGCCCGCTGCCGGACCGCTTGCCTGACTGCTTGCCCGCCGCGCCCGCCTCGGTGTCGGCCTTGGCAGGGGCGCTCGGCGGGGCGTCGGAGCCCTGCGCCTTGGGGGAGGAGCCCGTGCCGCCGGAGTCGGCGGCCATGCCCGTGTCCGACTGGCCCGGGGGCTTCGTACCGGCGGCGTCCGAGTCGGAACAGGCGGTCAGGGTAAGGGCGGCGGCCGCGGTCAGAGCCGCGGCGGCAACACGGAGGGTGTGGCGACGTGCGGTGCGGACGGTGTTGCTGGAGCTCATTTCAGGTCCCCCCGGACGGTCGGTGTCATTCTCTCTTCGGTACGTCACCACTCTGATCGCGACCAATAGCGCGAGACTGCCGCTCCGCTAACGTCCGGCTAACACCGGCGTGAGCAGGGGAAAGACGCCGGAGCCGGAGAGGGCTCTCCTGACGCCGCCCACACGGCGCGGGATCCCCCGCTTCCCACCGGTTGAGTTGCGCGGGGGGGCAGCCCTACCCAGGGCCGGCCAGGTAGCAGGATCGCCTCGGACAGCCGCTTCCGGAAATGCTGGGCCCGGTCACATACCGCTAATTCCCAGCAATCCCATAGGAGTTGACTCGGGTGCGCGAGCAGGCAAGGCAGAGGTGTCGTTCTTACGGGCGGCAGCGGCATGGTCGGCGCATAGCCGCACCGGCCGCGGCCGCGGTGGCCGCCGGCATCATGGTGATGGGCACCCTGGTGCCGCCCGCGGCGTCTGCCACCGCCAGACCGGACACCGTCCAGCAGGGCCTGAACGCACTGGTGCGCTCCGATGGCGTGCCCGCCGCGCTGGCGAGCGTCAAGGACCGCGAAGGCCGCACCCTTACCCACACCGCAGGGGTCGGTGACCTGGCAACCGGCTCGAAGGTGCCCAGGGACGGTCAGTTGCGGATCGGCAGCAACACCAAGATGTTCACCGCGGTGATCGTGCTGCAGCTGGTCAGCGAGGGGAAGATCGGCCTCGACGTCCCGGTCGAAACCTATCTGCCGGGCCTGGTACGCGGGGAGGGGATCGATGGACGCCACATCACCGTCCGTCAGCTCTTGCAGCACACCAGCGGACTTCCCAACTACGTCCCGTACCTCGGCGACGACATTCGCTACTACAAGCCCCTCGACCTTCTCGACATTGCGCTCCAGCACAAAGCCGACTTCGTTCCCGGGACGAAATGGAAGTACAGCAACACGAATTACGTGCTGGCCGGCCTGATCATCCAGAAGGTCACCGGCCACCCCTTCGCCGAAGAGATGGACCAGCGCATCGTCAAACGCATCGGGCTGCGCCACACCTACTTCCCGGCCCCCGGTGACGTGACCATCCGAGAAGCCCATCCCGAGGGCTACTACCAGGATTCCGCAGGAGCTCCGCTGCGCGACGTCACGGAATGGGACCCTTCCTGGGGCTGGGCGGCGGGTCAGATGATCTCCACCAACTCCGACCTCAACCGTTTCTCCACCGCGCTCCTGGCCGGCCGCCTCCTCCCGGCGGCTCAGCTCGCCCAGATGCGCAGCACCGTCCCCGCTGAATACTTTGGCTCCGGCGCCCGCTATGGACTGGGCCTCGTGAGCAAGCCACTGTCATGCGGCGGTGTCTACTGGGGCCACGGCGGAAGCACCACCGGATACGAGACCCGGGGCGGCGTCACCGAGAACGGCCGCGCCGTCAACGTCGCGGTGACCATCCAGCCGACAAACAAGGCGACAATGAAGCACGTGGAGAGCGTCGTGGACAAGGCCCTCTGCCGCTGATCGCCCGCCCGACGGTGGGCGGCAGCGAACATCGGTCAGCCGTGGCGCCGGACCATCGGCGCGGCAACTGTGGTCATCGGCCTGGCCGCTAGGCTCGCGATGTCGGGACCTTCCTCATACCGTCTCCTGGCGGGCATCCCGCCATGGCGTCCCCTAGCAGCCGTGGGTTGTGGTCCTCGGAAGCGGTGGCAGCGGCAGAGGAAGGCCCGGCAGGCCGTCGATGCTGGTCGCGATGTGGTCCTTCTTCTGGAAGTACGCGTCGAGTGACTCATCGGTCTCGCGCGCGAAGCGCGACGCGTGCAGCGGGCGGTCTTCGTCGTAGGCCATGAACGGGACGGCGTACCCACAGGTGTCGCGGATACTCTCGGCCGCCACGACGATGATCGCTCGCAGGCCGTGTGCGGTCGGGTCGATGTCCGGGAAATGCCCCATCAGCTCGTTCCAACGGGCATCGTCGCGGAAGACCGGCTCTCCGCGACCGTGCACGCGCACGATGTTGGGTGGACCGTCGAAAGCACACCACATCAGGGTGATACGGCCGTTCTCGCGCAGATGCGCGATCGTCTCGGCGTTGCTGCCGGCGAAATCGAGGTAGGCGACGGTGAGTTCGTCGATCACGGCGAAGGAACCGTTCAGTCCCTTGGGCGAAAGGTTGATGGTGCCGTCGCCGTCCAGCGGCGCCGTCGCGGTGAAAAAGATGTGCTGTGCCTCGATGAAGGCACGGAGCCTGCCGTCTATTCGCTCGTAGCTTTTCCCCATTGCTCGATTATGAGGTGTGGCCCTCCCCTGCGGGAGGGGGTGGGGATCAGGCGGCAGGGGAATCAACCACCACCAGCGCAGGTCATCACTACGTCACCACATCACCACGTCACCCATCGAGGTCGTCACCCCCAGCCTCCGCGGCGGCTCCCCCGGCGCGTCGGCACGACACCAGGGCGCGGCCCGGGAGGGGCGGCGAGTGAGGTGCGCAGGCCAGCAGTTCTCCGGCAGCGGGTGCGTGCCGGGCGGCAGCGGTCCGGTGGATTCGCCGGTCAAGTTATTTCGGCTTCCGGGCAGGTAACCACCCCCCTACAATGTGCCGTCGATAGGGCGCAGTGTCGGATCTCGGGGCGGGGCTGAAGATTTGGCGACGCAGGTTGCACCTGGCATGGTCATCGCCGACCGGTACGAGCTGGTCGAGCGTTTGGGCCGCGGGGGCATGGGCGAGGTGTGGCAGGCCCGGGACCTGAGCCTCAACGTCGATGTGGCCGTCAAGTCCATCCGGATGCCCCCCCAGGACACCACCGAGCCGCACCGGTCCGCCCTCGCGTACGCGCGCAAGGAGGCGCAGCACGCCGCCGCCCTGCGCGACCATCCGAACATCGTGGCCGTCCACGACGTCGTCGAGCATGAGGGACTGCCGTGGACAGTGATGCGTCTTGTGCGCGGGCAGTCGGTCGCGGAGCTGCTGGAGGACGCACACGATGGGCTTTCCGTTGAGCTGATCGACCGCATCGCCCGGGGTGTCCTCGCCGCGCTCGCCGCGTCGCACGGAGTCGGGATCACCCACCGGGACATCAAGCCGCCGAACGTCATGATCACGGACGGCGGCGACGTTCTCGTGACCGATTTCGGGATCGCCAGGCACAACGCCGACACCAAGATCACCATGACCGGGGCCGTTGTCGGCACGGCCGCGTACGTCGCCCCCGAGCGTTTGAAGGGCGTGGAGAGTCCGGCCGGGGACCTCTGGTCACTCGGTGTGACGCTCTATCAAATGACTACTGGCGTCTCGCCGTTCGACCGGGGGTCGGTGCTGTCCACGATCCATGCCATCAGCCACGACCAGCCCGATGAGCCGGTCGGTGCCGGTCATCTGACGGCGGTCATCATGGCGCTGCTGGACAAGGACCCCAAGACCCGGCCCGGCATCGACGCCGTGCTGCACATGCTGAACGGGACGCAGCCGCCCAGCAGGACGAAGGTGTTGCCGAGGGCGGAGGCCGACCGGAGACGTATCTGGCTACGGCCTGCGCTGTCCGTACTGAGTGTTGGCGCGGCCGGGCTGCTGGCTTTCGTGGTGGCGTCCCAATTCCGCGAGCAGAGCCATCCTTCCGGCAAGTCATCGGACTCGGCAGTGAGTGCGAGGCGCGCCGACAGCCCGTCGCCTACGTCCGCTCCCACGGCAAAGCCCACGCCTACGCCCACTGAAGGGCGCAGTCCGGGGCCGGATGCGGGGGGATGCAATGCGGCGGTGCAGACAGCCGGAAACGCCCTTCAGCTCTCCGGCATCGCGCTGGGCGATCCCAACCGCAGTTCGGCCGACAAGGCGCATGACGGCAGTGCGGCGCTGCGCGACGGCGCCAAACAGGTTTCGGACCTTGCCGATCACGCCACCGAGTCGCCAGTCAAGGCAAAGCTCCACGCAATTGCGGGGGACCTGAATACCCAAGCTGACGCGCTCGATGCCCAGCTCCCCAAAGTGGTGGATGGTCGCCTCGTCAGCACCAAGGCCACCGACCTCGCCATGAAGCACTTGAAAGAGGACGTAGGCGACCTGAAGTTCCTCTGCTGGAAGTGAGGCCCGCCCGCCGGGGAGAACTGTCACCCATTGCCGAATCTTCGATCTCGCAGACAGACAACAGGTAGGGGTAGAGATGATGCAGGGGAAGAAGCTCGGCCTGATCGTCACCGGTGTGGCCGTCGTGGCAGCGATCGGCGTGGGGGCCGCCGTGGGGCTCAGCGGCGACAGTGGGGAACAGGAGGCAAAGCCGACGGCTGAGCAAGGGGAACACGTACCGGGCTTCTGTACGGGCGGCGCAAAGAATTGGGATGCGCGCGTGGGGATGTGCAATATCTCCCACGTGGCCGGATGCCAGAACCAGAAACAAATGATGGATATCAACAACAAGCTGGCCAAGGAGAACCCCATCGGGTCCTCCGGGTACCACAGCGATACTCCGGTGATTCCACTGCTCCAACAGCTGACGACACTGACCGAAAGGGCGCTGAACCAGCCCCACGTCCCCACGCCGATCAAGACCGCTCTGCAGAAGCAGGCCGAGGACCTCAAGAAAGAAACCGATCTCTACAAGACGGATGGTGACTGGTCGAAAGTGGACCTTCAGCGCGGCCTGAAGCACAGCCCGAACATGGCCTGCATCGACTTCGTGGCGGATCTGTCGAAGCGCGGGTCTTCCAGCTGAGGCGTGCTGACGCATGGGGGGGGGGAGGCAGTGCCCAGAGCGCCATACTCCAGCCCCTGGCGCCGCCCGTCCGCCCGCCGTGCACTCATTCGCCGCCTCCTGCCCAAACACCCGGCCCACCAGGCTGAACCCACGCGATCCGAACGCCCCTAGTACTCACTCCCGTTAGGCGCACCGTGACACAGCAATCTGCCACCACCCCCTACAACAGCGGCATGTTGAGCAACGACTCCCATCGTGAGAGTGACCGCTTGAAGTCCATCCAACGCAACGTCGACACATTCACCACCGGGATCCTCGACGGCCTTCCCATCAAGACCTCCTGGAATTGCCTGGAACTGGGTGCGGGCGCCGGCTCCATCGCCTATTGGCTCGCCGAACGCTGCCCGGACGGACGCGTCGTCGCAGTTGATCTCGATACCCGCCACCTCGAAGCGGGCCGGGCCACGAATCTGGAGATCGAGGAAGCTGACATCACGCGCGAGGAATACACGCCCGGCCGCTTCGATCTCATCCACGCCCGCTACTTGTTCTGTCACCTCCCGGAACGCGACGAGATGGTCGCGCGGGTCACCCGCTGGCTCTCCCCCGGCGGCTGGCTCATCATCGAAGAGCCCTTTCACCTGCCGGCCGGCACTTCCCCCTTCCCCGTGATCCAGCGCATTCTGGACGCCTATCAGCGCATGTACCACGCTCACGGCGCCGACTTGACCTGGGTCCGCGGCCTGCCGGCCCTCCTGGCTCGCAATTCATTGACCGAAGTGAACTTCGCCGGAAACCCCGGCTGCATGGGCGGACTTGGCAAGGACCGCTGGCTCCCCCTCATCACCCAAGCAGCCCCCGGTCTCCTCGCCGACGGTCTGATCACGGAAGCCGACCTGGCAGAGTTCGCCACCCTTCTGAAGGACCCCGCTTTCATCGACATCCCGCAGATCACCATTTCCGCATGGGGCAGTCGTCCCGCGGAATGAACCACTACTGCGCCAGGGCGGCCCGCGCCTTCTGATCAGGAGGCCAACCGCCTTGGCCCTCAGCCGCACGTACAGCCACCGAACCGTCTCGGCGAGGACGCACTCCCCCGGGGGCGTCCGTGCGACGTGTGCACCAGCAGCGGGGGGTGAGTCGACGCTCATCACGGGCGACCGCGCGGGTGGGCGCGACGGCGATGGCGACGTCCGGGAAACCCCTGGCAGCTGGGCGCACGCTGTGAAATCGTCCGCGAGTGAACGACGCTGCTGGTGGAGAGAAGCCCCCGGGACGCCCCGACGACCGCGCAGCGTCCGCCGTGCGCTTCGCGACGGAACTCGTCGCGTGGGTAGCCACCCCCTGGGCCCTGGCCGCCCACTCACGGCTGCTCGCCGTCCTGTCCGTGGTGATCCTGATCGGTCTTCCGACCCTCTTGTCCACCCCGGGCGACAAGGCCAACGTGATCATCGCGGTGCCGGGCTGGGCGACGGTTCTGCTGGTACTGCTCCAGCTTGCTGCGGCCGTGACCTCCTCGTGGCTCGCCTGGCCCACTTGGGCGGCGGTCCCCGTGACGGTGCTGGCCGCCGCGGCCCTCATCACGGAGCGCCGCCGCTGGCACTGGCTGATCTTCACGCACCGTCAAGCCAGTTGAGGCGCTCACCTGCCAACCCGGTTCCAGACGGTGCGGGGCAAAGCCCCTCCTACATAGCGTCCCCATATGCCCTCGGAATCCGCACCCACCAAACCCACCACACCCAGCACCACCCTCCCGAGCGATTCCGGAGTCTCCTCATTCGCCTTCAAGGCCCTCGGTTGCGGCTGCGCCCCGGTCGTCGTATTCGTTCTGGTCGTGTCGATCGCCTCGGGCTCATGGGGGTCGTCGGACTTGCCCCGCGTCGCGCCCGAGGAGATGGCGAACCGTGCCTTTGAGCGTTCTCAGGAGGCGTATGACGTTGTGGGGTTCAAGCGCACCGTGAAACCAGGGTCGAGGACGTCGGCGTCAGTTCGGAGAACACGCTCGGCTCTTCCTTCTGCCACGGGGGTCTCACGGGGCTGGAGGACAAGACCGTCGACGGCGCCTACCAGATGAGCCACAGCTGGGCGCTGGACCACGTCCCAGCGCGCCAGGCCGTATCCGGTCTGCACCGGCTCCACCAGCATCTGAAGGACAAGGGCTGGGAGATCACGTCCTACTCTGAGGGCGAGCACGGCAACTGGGACCTGTTCGCCAAGCGGGACGACGGTGCCGAGCGGATGTCCTTCAGCTGGTACCCGGACAGGGAGTACTTCACCGGCGGTGCCAGCGTGCCCTGTGCCTACGACCCCGCGTGGAAGGAGGGCGATGTCGGCCCGTCCGGAGATAACCAGACGCCGCCGACCCTTGGACCGCGCAGCGGGACGTAACCGCGCCGCCGTCCTACGGCACCCCTGGGCGGCACCGCCGTGGCCTGCCCCGGCCCGGCTCAGCCCGGACGCGCCGTCGGCACCTGCCGTACCACGCCTTGCCGCCGCCCAGGCTAAGCAGGATAAATGTGAATCATGAGCGGATTTTCGGGTCGTTTCCGGCGTTGGCTGCGCCGTGTGCCCGGGCATTCCGCATTTTCGGGTGGGGAGCGTGCCGGGAGTGGTGGCGGTGACCGTCAGGGCGCGCGTCCGGCGGAGGGGGGAGAGCAGCAGCGCGTAGGGCCGTCCTGGTCGACGCGCAGTGTTGCCCGGGAGGTTTTTCTCCTTCAGCTGGTGCTTGTGGTGCTGCTCGTCGCGGCGGCAGTGGTGGCTTTCGTCGTGCAGACCCGGCGGGACACCATGACCGACGCCCGGCACCGGACGCTCGCCGCCGCTGAGTCCTTCGCGCACTCCCCGGGGCTCCAGGAGGCGCTGAACAGCGCCGATCCGTCGGCGAAGCTCCAGCCGCTGGCGGAGGCAGCCCGGAAGGATTCCGGGGTCGACGCCCTCATCGTGTACAAGCTCGACGGGATCACCCTCACCCACAGTGACCCGCGGCAGATCGGCAAGCACGTCATCGGGCCGTACGCGGAGGCCGCCCGGGGCAAGCCCTTCACCAGGACCTTCGAGGGTGCCCTGGGGCTCTCCGTAGTCTCCGCTGCGCCCGTCAAGGACTCCTCGGGCCGGGTCATCGCCATCGTCGCCGCCCCGGTGACGGTGGAAAAGGTGCAGAAGTCGGTCAACCAGCAGCTGCCCCTCTTCATCGGTACCGCAGTCGCGGCGCTGGCGCTCGCCGGAGGAGGCGCGGCGCTGGTGAGCCGTCGGCTGCGCCGGCAGACCCACGGTCTGGGCCCGGCGGAGATGACTCGGATGTACGAGCATCACGATGCGGTGCTGCACGCGGTGCGGGAGGGTGTCCTCATCGTCGGCCGCGGCGGGCGGCTGTTGCTGGCCAATGACGAGGCGCGGCGGCTGCTGGACCTGCCGGCGGACGCGGAAGGACGCCAGGTCGACGATCTGGGGCTGGACCACCGCACCGCCGAACTCCTGGCGTCCGACCGGATCGCCACCGACGAGGTGCACCTGGCCCAGGACAGACTGCTGGCCGTCAACAAGCGGTCCACCACCCCCTACGGAGCCCACCAGGCGAGCGTGGTGACCCTGCGCGACACCACCGAGCTGAGGTGGCTGTCCGGGCGCGCCGAGGTGGCGCGGGAGCGGTTGAGGCTCCTCTACGACGCCGGGCTGCGGATCGGTTCCACGCTGAATGTGGTGCGCACTGCGGAGGAGCTGGCGCAGGTGGCGGTCCCCCGGTTCGCCGACATCGTCACCGTCGAGCTTCAGGAACCGGTGCTGAAGGGCGAGGAGCCGAGCGTGGCGGGTGGCGCGCTGCGCCGGGCGGCGCTCGCCGGGCTGGCGCCGGACCATCCGCTCCACCCCGTCGGCGAGCTGATCACGTCCGTCCCGGGCACCCCGGTGGCGGCGAGTACGGACCAGGTCGGCTCCACGGTGGAGCCGGACCTGGCCGGCTCTTCCGCCTGGCGGTCCCAGGACCCGGAACGCGCCCGGCGCATCCTGGACCACGAGGTGCACTCCCGGGCGGTCGTACCGCTGCGCGCGCGGGGGGTGGTGCTGGGAATGGTGTACTTCTGGCGGTCGGGGAGTTCCCCTCCGTTCGACGACGAGGATCTGTCCTTCGCCGAGGAGCTGGCGGGGCGGGCCGCGGTGGGGATCGACAACGCCCGGCGCTTCACCCGCGAGCGCACGATGGCAATGACGCTTCAGCGCAGCCTGATGCCGCGCGGCCTGCCGGACCAGGACGCCCTGGAGGTGGCGCACCGCTATCTGCCGGCGCAGGCGGGAGTGGGCGGGGACTGGTTCGACGTCATCCCGCTGCCCGGCGCCCGGGTGGCGCTGGTCGTCGGCGACGTGGTCGGACACGGTCTGCATGCGGCGGCCACCATGGGCCGGCTGCGGATCGCCGTGCACAACTTCTCGGCCCTGGACCTCTCCCCCGACGAACTGCTGGGCCATGTGGACGAGCTGGTGACCCATATCGACGTCCAGGACGAGAACGGCGAGGAGGTGCCGGCGATCACCGGCGCCACCTGTCTTTACGTCATCTATGACGCCGTCTCCGGGCGGGTCAGCGTGGCCACGGCCGGCCATCTGCCGCCGGCCGTGGCCTACCCCGACGGGAGGGTGGAGTTCCTGCACTCGCCGGTCTCCCCGCCGCTGGGGTTGGGCACCGCTCTGCCCTTCCAGACGACCGAACTGTCGCTGCCGGAGGGCTCCCGGCTGGTGCTCTACACGGACGGGCTGGTCGAGAACCGCAGCCGCGACCTGGACGCGGGGATGGAGGCACTGCGGGCGGCTCTCACCGGGCCGGACCGTACGCCGGAGGACACCTGTGCCACCGTCATGCAGTCGCTGCTGCCCGCCAGATCCGCCGACGATGTCGCGCTGCTGGTGGCCCGGACCCGGCGGCTGGACCCGGCACACGTCGCCGAGTGGGACGTGCCCCGCGACCCGGCGGAGGTGGGCCCGGTCCGCAACGCGTGTGTCCGCCAGTTGGCGGACTGGGGCCTTGAGGACATCTCCTTCGGTACCGAACTCATCCTCAGCGAACTGATCACCAACGCGATCCGGCACGGCGCCGAGCCCATCCACGTGCGGCTCCTGCACACCCGCACCCTGATCTGCGAGGTCTCCGACGGCAGCAGCACCAGCCCGCATATCCGCCAGGCGAAGGACACCGACGAAGACGGCCGCGGCCTCTTCCTCGTGGCGCAGTTCGCCGAACACTGGGGCACCCGCTACTCCCCCAGGGGCAAGACGATCTGGGCCGCTCAGGTGATCGGCCCCGAAGCCCTGCCGTCGGAAGAGGAGCCTTCGGAGCACCTCCTCAACCAGTGGGAGCAGCGCGGGCAGTGGTGAGGCCGTGGTTGCGGCTGCCTGTCCGGGGGACGGCGTGGGCTCCGTACGGGGACGAGCACGGGCTCCCTCCGTACGGGCGTGGCGTCCGCCGGCCGTCATGACCTGGCCGGGTAGCCGTCCTGGCGGAGGCCTGCGAGGGCCCGGAGTACGCTGGTCCGGACCATTGCTGTAGAGGGAAATCCGGGTGGTGGAGCGGCGCGGCGGGGTTGCGTCACGATCGCCCGCGTACCAAGGCGTCGGCGGGCGTGCGGGCGTGTCGAGGACGTCCGTTCGGCCGACCTGCGAGGCCCTGTCGACGTTCCGCCTCCACCTCCGGGCATGTTCCGTCCTGGGTGGTGGGCCGCTGTACGGGGCATGCCACCGCACCGTGTCCTGGCTCGCCCCCGAGCCGCGTTCGCCACTCGCCCGGCGGACCGTTCCCCCACCTGGACCTGCTGGAGGCGTAGTGGCTACACATCATCGGGCCCGCGCAGGCGCCCTCCTGTGCTGTCTCGGTCTTGCGGTGCTCGGTCTCGGTGCCTGCCAGGAGGAGGGAACATCCCGGCCGGTCGCGCCGTCCCGGGCCGAGTCCGCTGCGGACGTGGGCGGGTCGGCGGCGCTGGTCAAGGCGGCGAAGCGGGAGGGCAGGCTCAACGCGATCGCGCTGCCGCGCCAGTGGGCCGGCTACGACAGGCTGATCGACGGCTTCGAGAAGAAGTACGGCATCAAGGTCGTCGTCGACAACCCGTCCGGCCACAGCCAGCAGGAGATCGAGGCGGTCCGGCGCCACCGGGGCCAGAAGCGCGCCCCCGACGTGCTCGACGTCGGGGATTCCTTCGCTCAGTCCGCGGCGCGGCAGAATCTGCTGGCCCCCTACCGGGTCGCCCAGTTCGACCAGATCCCACCGGAGCAGAAGGACGCCGAGGCCCGCTGGTACAACAACTACGGCGGCTACGTCTCGATCGGCTGTGACGCCGCCCGCGTCAAGACCTGCCCCGACTCCTTCGCGAATCTGCTCCGGCCGGAGTACAAGGGCCTGGTCTCGATGTACGGCCAACCCACGGACGCGGGCTCGGCCTTCGCCGCGGTGTACGCGGCAGCGCTCGCCAACGGAGGGTCATTCGACAACATCCAGCCGGGTATCGACTTCTTCGCCCGGCTCGACAAAGTCGGCAACTACAACCGAGCCGACCCCGACCCGGCCTCGATCGCCAAGGGCAAGACACCGATCAGCATCGAGTGGGATTACCTCAGCCTGGCGCACCTCGACCAACTCCGCGGGACGGGCGTGAAATGGCGGGTCTCCATTCCCTTCGACGGCAGCTTCTCGCAGTACTACGCGCAGGCGATCAACAAGGACGCCCCGCACCCGGCCGCGGCGCGACTCTGGGAGGAGTACCTCTTCAGCCCGGAAGGCCAGAACCTCCGCCTCGTGGACTACGCCCGCCCGGTGCTACTGGCCGCCATGGCGAAGAACGGCACTCTCGACAAGGCCCTGGCCGCCCGGCTGCCGACCGTCGAGGGCACGCCACAGTTCCCAAATGAGGCCCAGCTGACCAAGGCTCTGCGCACCGTCCGCAAGAACTGGGCCAAGGCGGTCGGTGGCTGATCCGTCCTCGTCGGCGGTGGTGAGGACGGAGTCGGGTGCCTCCAGGCTTGGGTTCATCAGGACGGCTCCGACGCCGTGATCACTCCAGTCATGCGAAGATCGCTCCATCCCGAACAGCTGAGGCGGGCCACGGATCAGGGGCGGAGCTTGAGGCACCGGTCGAGCCGGCTGCGCAGACGAGCAGAAGCTCCGCGCAGAGCCCCGAGTTGTCGCACCTCTGCCACCTCGAGTTCCCTCCGCCCTGCCAGCGCCAGCACGGCGCCATAGGGTCGTTCGCCCTCGGCGAGCTTCGCCGCCACGGCGTCACGGACGGCTCGCAACACTATGTGGTCAGCGCGGGGATGTTCCGCCAGCAGGCGAAGGAGCCTGTTGTCATTCCAGGCGCCGTCTTGGGCCGTGCTCAGTTCCAGCAGCGTCTCAGGCCCCGTATAAGGATTGGAGGCCAGTGCGTGCCAGACGAAGGGGTACGGACATCGCGCGAGTCGATGCAGGACGGCGCTGTCGTTCTCGGCACGCGCCAGTTCGAGGTAGTCGGCAGGCGTATGCACGGACATGCCCCTCAGGTGTGACTCCGCGGGGTTGGGTCTGCCACGGGTCTCAGCCCCTCCGGTGACCGAAAGAGCACGGTAAGCCGGGGAGTCGAAATTCCGGCTCGGTACGATCGATCGTATGGCAAAACACCTGTTATTCGTGGCCCTTTTTGGACACGGGCATGTCAATCCCACGCTGCCGCTGGTCGAGGAACTCGTGCGCCGGGGGCACCGAGTGGACTATGCGACAAGTGCGGAGCACTCCGAGGCGGTCACCAAAGCCGGCGCGCGCTGGGTGGAGCTCAAGCTCCAGTCGCCTGAAATCCTTACTCCGCCCCGCCAGTTCGGCTTCGAAGAGATCCGCGTCTTCATGCGCGGCATGTTCGCGGAGATGTGTGCGCAGTACCCCGTGCTGCGCGACTACTGCGCCGTGGAGTCACCGGACGCGATCTGTTATGACGGCATGAACTGGCCCGCCCGGGTCATCGCGGAAAATCTGGGCCTGCCCGCCGTGCGGCTCATTCCCAACTTCGCCTCGAACGAGGCGTTCTCGCTGTTCGACGATGTCATGAACGACAACGGCGGCGAGAATCCCGTGCTGGCTCTGCTCACCGCCGACTGTGCGGAGTTCTCCGCCGAACACGGTGTCACGCTCGCCCCGGAGAGCGTCCTGGACGGCACCGCAGAGCGGAACCTTGTGTTCATACCGCGGGAATTCCAGCCCGCCGGTGACACCTTCGACGAACGTTTCCACTTCGTCGGTCCCTCTTTGGGCAGCCGGGAGCACGCCGAGCCCTGGTCGCCGGCCGATCCCGAGGCTCCGGTGCTGTTCATTTCGCTGGGCACGGTCTTCAACGACCGGCCCGAGTTCTACCGCACCTGCATCGAAGCCTTCCGCGACGGGCCCTACCAAGTGGCCATGGCCATCGGCGGTCTGGACCGGGCCGCGCTGGGAGAAATTCCGCCCAGCTTCGATGTCCGGCCGTACTTCCCGCAGCCGGCGGTGCTGCGGCACGCCGACGCTTTCGTCTCGCACGCCGGGATGAACTCCACCATGGAGGCCCTGTATTACGGGGTGGGCCTGGTCACCATTCCGCAGATGCCCGAGCAGGCCGCCAATGCCGGGCGCGCGCAGGAATTGGGGCTCGGAATGCAGCTGGACCCCGCGACGGTCACCGCCGAGTCGTTGCGTACCGCCGTCACCCGCATTGCCTCCGACCCCGCCGTACGCAGCAATCTCGACCGGATGCGCACGGTGGTCAAGGACAGCGGCGGAGCCGTTCGCGGCGCGGATGTGATCGAGGAATATCTGCACTGAGATCCGCCGTACGGTGGCGCCGGGGTGTGGGGGCCGCGCTCCGCACCCCGGCGTCCGGGGCTCCGGCGGCCTTGACGCCTGGCCGGAGGCGTCCCCGTCATTCCTTCCTGCTGCCGTCAGGTGGAGTGCGATGCCTCGGCCGCCGGTAGCTGGTCAGTCGAGAACCGCGGTGGCTTCGATCTCGACCAGGTGGGCGGGGACGTCCAGGGCCGCTACACCCACCAGCGTGGCCGGTGGCGCCGGGGTGGCCCCCAGTTTCCCAGCCGCACGGGAGATCCCCTCCAGGAGCAAGGGCATCTTGTCGGGGGTCCAGTCGACGACGTAGACGGTCAGTTTCGCTACGTCGTCGAAGGTGCCCCCCGCCGCGGCCAGGCCGGTGGCGATGTTGAGGTAGCACTGCTCGACCTGCGCGGCGAGGTCGCCCTCGCCGATCGTGACGCCGTCGCCGTCCCAGGCGACCTGCCCGGCGAGGAAGATCAGTTTCGACCCGGATGCGATCGACACCTGCGAGTAGACGTCGGTCCTGGGCAATCCGCTGGGGTTCAACAGTGTGCGGGCCATGCTGTTCTGTCTCCTTGTGGTCAGAGACGCCTGTGGTCTCTTGTGGCTACTCGGGAACCGTAGGGAGAGTGGCCGCTGACATGGAAGAACGCACTTTTCGGTGACTGGGGAACCTTATGGTGACCGAGCAGTTCAAGGGCTCGTCGAGGGACGAGCTGGAGCGCAACGGTCTGGTCTTGCGGTGTGCATCCGACCGTGCCGCCGCGGGTCGAGTACAGCCTCACGGAGCCGGGTCGGGCCCTGCGCGCGACGGACGCCGGAATGTGCGACTGGACCCACCGCTACCTCGGCCACATCGGGACCGCCCGCCGTCGCTTCGATGCCTGACGGCGACGCTCAGGGGACCAATGAGGGCGATTCCGGCGGAGTGCCTGGCAAGGTAGAGGTATGTGCGGCCGATTCGTCTCCACTCGTAGCCCGCAGGATCTGGCGAGCGTCTTCGATGTCCCCCGCTGGGATCCTGACCGGACCTTGGAGCCGAGCTGGAATGTGGCGCCGACGGACGATGTGTGGTCGGTGCTGGAGCGGGTCGAGCGGGAGACCGGGGAGATCACGCGGCAGTTGCGGCCGTTGCGCTGGGGTCTGGTGCCGTCGTGGGCGAAGAGTCTGAAGACGGGCGCGAAGATGATCAACGCCAGGGTGGAGACCGTCGCGGAGAAGCCGGCCTACCGCCGGGCGTTCGCCAAGCGGCGCTGTCTGCTGCCCGCGGACGGCTTCTACGAGTGGCAGAGCGTCGCCGCAACCGAGACCGCCAAGGCCCACAAGCGGCCGTACTTCATCAGCCCCGAGGACAGCCAGGTCATGGCCCTGGCCGGGCTGTACGAGTTCTGGCGCGACCCGGCCGTCGAGGACGACGCTCCGGGGGCGTGGTGGACCACCTGCACGATCATCACCACCGAAGCCACCGACGCCGCCGGCCGCGTCCATCCCCGTATGCCGCTCGCCATCGCCCCCGCCGACTGGAGCGCCTGGCTCGACCCCGCCCACGACGACGCCGGTGAGCTACGCGCCCTGCTGACCGCCCCCGCCGCCGGACACCTCGACGCCCGCGCGGTATCGACCGCGGTCAACGATGTGCGCAACAACGGCCCGCAGCTCCTGGCCGAGGCCGCCGATGACCCCGGCAAGGCCTGAGGCGCACCATTTCAGCCCCGAACACGAGGGCAGTTTCCGGTCCGGCAGGGCGCGCAGTGAGCCTCGGGCACCAGAGCGACACTGAGTACGCGTACTCAAGCCCGTGGCCGACAGGGCTGCGCATACTCGCGCCATGCACATGCAATCGCCGGGGTGCCCGGACTGCGGAATACCGCTGGGATCGCCTCCGCCCGCTCGGTGCACCCGTTGCCGATTGCCCCTGACCGGACCGGATGCCTTCGCGTTGTGGCAGGTCACGGGAGAGTTGAGCGCGCTGGACGCCCGTAGGCAGTGGCTGGTGCAGCGGCACGCCGAGCTGCTGGCCGCGCTGCGGGTACGTCGGGACGCACCCACGGAGATACCGGTGGCCGCCTCTGTGGGAGCGCCGGGGGTCGCGCCCGTGGGCGGGAACGGCGCGGCGGCGGGCGACTCGGGGCGGGAGTTCTCCGCGCCGTCCGCCCGGACCGCGCTGCTGATCGTCGGCGGAGTGCTGGTGGTGGTGGCCGCGCTGGTGTTCACCGTGGTGAGCTGGGGCCGGCTGGGGATCGGCGGGCGGGCCGCCGTACTGCTCGCGGTGACCGCGTGCGCGCTCGCACTACCCCGTCCGCTGCGGCGGCGGCAGCTCACGGCCACCGCCGAGGCGTCGGCCGCGGTGGGACTCGCCCTGGTGCTCCTGGACGGCTATGCCGCCCGGCAGGCCGGACTCGGCGGCCTGGACCGCGTCGGGACGGCGGGCTACTGGGCGGTGCTCACCGCGCTGACGGCGGTGGGTGCGGCGGCCTACGGCTGGTGGCAGCGGCTCCGGCTCCCGCTGCCCGTGGGGTTCCTGATGGCTCGGCTGCCCGGCCTCCTGGGCACCGCCGCGTTGGGCGGAACGACCGCGGACTACGCGACCGCGGTGATCGTCACGGCCGCGGTGGACTTCGCGGTCCTGTACGCGCTGACGGCACGCGACGCCACCGCCGGGCAGGCCGGGTTCCGCGAGCGGGTGGGCGGCGAGCGGGCTGCCATCGGCCTGGTCACGGTGGCCCGGGCGGTCGGCGGCGGATGGGCGCTGCTGGGCGGGGTGCTCGCGGTGGGAAGCGCGGTGGTCGCTCCGTCGCCGGGCGAGGTGCTGCGAGCCTGGGTGCCGCTGGGGCTGATGATGCTGCTGGGCACGGCGCTGTGCCGCGGCTTCCGCACTCTGCCGTTCGCACTGCGCGCCGGCAGCGAGGGCGTGGCCGTCCTGGCCTTGATCGTGGGCGTCGGCGCGGCCTTGCGGTATGTCCTGCCCGCGGGGTGGGCCGTGGTCGGATACGCGGCACCGGCGGCGCTCATCACGGCGTGGGCGGCGGTGGCCTGCGCGCGGAGCGGGCGGTGGGCGAAGGCGGCGACGGACGGGCCTGCGGGCGCGGCGACGGACACGCCGACGAGTGGGCTGACGGGCGAGGCGACTGGCGGGCCCTTCGCACCGCCGTCCCGAGTCGCGGCCGCGCTGGGCGAGCTGGGCGCAGCCTCAACTGCCCTACTACTGACCGGTGTTGTGGTGCTGCCGACACTCGCGCACGCCCTCATCCGGCCCGTCGTCCACGGTGTCGTGCTCTGGGGCGGCGGCCACCCGCAGCAGTGGAGCTGGCAGCTCGCGACCGCGCCGCTCGTCGCGCTCTGGTTGTCCGCCGCCGTCCTGGCTGTCATGGCCGGGCTGCGGGCCCGGGCCGTCGGTGACGCTGACCGGCACACGGACCGGCTGGCGAACGCGCTGCGCAACGCCCGGGCGCTGGCCGCCGTTCCCGCGGTGCTCCTGCTGCCGGTGGCGCTGGGGCTGCCGTACGGGTGGGTGCTGGCGGCCGCCGCTGTAGCGGCCATCTCCGTCGCCGTGGACGTCGTGCGCCGGCCGACGGCAGCACTCCTGCCGCGGCTCCTGGTGCTGGTCGCCACCGGCACGCTCGCCCTGCTGTGGTCGTCGGCGGACCGGGCCGCCGTGCTCGCGGTGTGGGGGACCTTCGCCGCGTCGGCCGCCGTACTCGCCCACGTCCTTTCGGCCACGGCCGCCCCGCCCGCTGTGCGCGCGACGGCGCGGGTCGCGGGGGTCTTCGCCGTCCTCGCCCTGGGGGTCGAGGCGGTCGCGTCCGGGGCCACCGCGGGCCTGCCCGGGCATGTCACCGCGTTCGCGGTACTCGCCGTCGCTGTCGCCGCCGCCGGTGCCGCGGCGGTCTGGCACCGGATCCCGGGGCGCGGTCAGGTCTCCACCGCCGTGGAAGGCGCCGGGAACGGCCTGGCGGCAATCGGCATCGCCCTGACGGCACTTCACCCCGATGCGCTGAGCCTCGCCCTCGCCGTGACCGGGGTCGCGGGCCTGGCCGTCGCGCTGCGGCCGGACCGCCGCCACGCCGCACTCGTCGGAACCGGTCTCCTCATCGCCTCCTCCTGGGTACGCCTGGCCCTGGCGGGCGTCTCCGCCCCCGAGGCGTACACGCTCCCGATCACGGCAGCCGCGCTGCTCATCGGCCACCGCCGCCGTACGAGCATGCCGGGGACGGGCTCCTGGCCCGCGTACGGCGCGGGGCTGGGCGCGACCATGCTTCCCAGCATCGCGGCCATGTGGGGTGATGAGAACTGGGTGCGTCCGCTGCTGCTGGGTGTGGCGGCGCTGCTCGCCACCGTTGCCGGGGTCCGCACGCGGCTCCAGGCACCGCTGGTCGTCGGCGGCGGCGTACTCGTGCTGGTGGGGCTGCACGAACTCGCGCCGACCGTGGTCCAGGTCTTCGGTCTCCTGCCCCGCTGGGTGCCGGTGGCCGCGGCCGGTCTGCTCCTGCTGCTGCTCGGGGCCACCTACGAGAAGCGGATCGACAAGGCCCGGCGGCTGCGTGACACGGTGCGCAGCATGACGTGACGGGCTGCCGGGACCGGGAGGCGGCGCGCTGCCGCCCGGCTCTCAGAGGTGCCAGCTGAGGGTCCCGTTGTGGGCGGACAGAACTACCAGCAGCACGAGGTCCACGGTGCCGAACAGCAGGCCCAGGTAGGCGCGCAGGCGCCGGATGGTGCCGCGGTAGAGAGCCGCGGCGCCGAAGAAAAGGGCGCACGGGCCGAAGAAGATGTTGAACACCAGGATGCCCAGCAGGCCGCAGACGAACGCGGCGACAGCCATGCGGTCGGCCTGCGGATGCGGTCCGGTCTTCAGAGGGATCCGGGCGGAGGTCATCGGCCGGCTCCCTTCGTCGTGCGGGCGGCCTTACGGCGCTCCTTGGTGAAGAAGAACACCAGCCAGGCCGCGATGGCGACTCCGGCGGCGACCGTGACGGGCACCGGGACATGCGCCGCGGTGCCCAGCAGTGCGCCGAACAGGAACAGGGCTACGACCAAGAAAAGCATGCTCTGCCTTTCCGTATCGGGGACGGCAGGGAGCCGAAGCGTCGGGCTGCCGACGCGTTCCGGGCTCCGGTGGCGGCACCAACTGCGCCCTTGAAGCGGTGCCTTGCCCCTCGTACCCGGATCCCCGGCTTCTAACGGGGGCCGCCCCCGGCACTCGTCGGCCCGGACTGCCGGCCTCCGGGCCTCCCGAACCAGTCGACGCAGACCACCAGCAAGTCGTCCAGCGGTTCCGCGGCACGGAAGTCGGCCAGGTCACGCAGTACGGCGCGGGGCACGGCGGCGGCCGGGAGCAGCCCGCCCGCGTGGATCGCCCGGGCCAGGGTACGCTCGACGTACATCTCCCCCTGCGGCGACCGCGCCGCGTACACACCGTCGCTGACGACGACCAGCCGGTCCCCGGACAGCACCTCGAATTCCTGCGCCTTGTAGTGCGTCTCCTCGAACATGCCGAGCGGCATCTGGGGATCGAGTTCTATCCGCTCGATCGCTCTGCCCCGCATCCGCCACAGCTGGGGCGAGCCGGCGTCCACGGCCTGGACCCGGCCCGTCGCGATGTCGAAGCGCAGCAGCAGAGTGGAGACGTGGGCGGCTCCCCGGTATTGGGCGTAGAGGGCCTGGTCGGCCAGGGCCGCCTGGTCCTCGATGCGGATACCGGCCCGGCGGGCGTTGCGCAGCGCGTTGACGGCGAGGTGGGTGAGCAGCGAGGCATGGACACCGGTGCCCATGCCGTCGGTGACGGCGAGGGTCAGCTCGTCGGCGTCCGAGGCCCAGTCGTAGTTGTCGCCGTGGGTGTCGTGGGCGGGTTCGAGCTGGGCGCCGATGGCGTACTCGTCGGCGGCGCAGGCCCGGGCCGGGAGGAGGTGCCACTGCATCTCGGCGGCCAGGGTGAACCGGCCGATGCGCCGCGCCCGCTGGTAGACGTCGGTGTCGCGCTCGGCCACCAGGAGTTCGTGGCCGAGCAGAGCAGCCGCGTGGACCAGGTCGTGGACGGTGTCCGGAACGGACCGCTCGGCGGGCAGCCGCACCGTGAGCAGGCCGGTGCGCTCCCCGCGGACGGTCACCGGGAGATGGTGCTCGACGAGGTCTCCGTGCCGGGTCTGCTGATGGGGCTGCCGGCCGTCGAACGCTCTGCCCTCGGCGCTGTTGGCGACCGGGACCGGCGCGGCGGCCGCCCCCGCTGCGCCGAAGGGCGTGAGCACCGTGGCCCCGTGGTCCGCGAGCAGCAACTCCACGGAGAGCGCTCCGTAGCGTTCGGCGAGCACGTCACGAAGCGTGTCCACCAGAGCGTGCGGGGCCGACGCCCGCAGCGCTCGTTCTACCTCACGACGCTGAGTCACGGTCTCTCAAACATTCTTCGTCCGTGGACGAGGGCAAAGGCGGGGGCTGACGGGGACCGCGCCGCAGGACGGAACAGAGTGGTCGGGTGTGTCCCGTTACCGTGGCCGGCCGGACCGCCGCGAGCGCGGAAGGGTGGGAGCCCCGTGCGCCGTTGAACCGGTGGCGGCGCGCAGGGGTGCGTAAGGAGTCGTCCCGCCAGGAGGGGGCCTTGTGGTCACAGCCGCGTTCCCTTCCGGTGCGCGGCGGGCCCGGCGGCGGACGATTTCGCGGCGTGGAGGCGGGGCTCGATGCGTTTCACGCGGCGGCTTCCTCCCCCTCACATATGAGGGTGACCGCCCACGCGTCGTCGGCGGCCACGCTCATGTTCTGACAGCGTGCAGCGGATCTCAGGCCGCTCTTTCGTCCCAAGCCACGCCAGGCGCAGCCGCCTTGTTCTGTGACGAGAACAGATTGTTGCCTTATGGCGAATGTTGTCAAACGGCAACTATCGCTTCTATCCTGGTCCGAGCCGGTTGCTTGGTCGTGTGAACGCCCGGGCCGCTGCATTGCTCCAACCGTCAGCCCCTACAGCGAGGTTCACCGTGCCCCAGCCCAGTGGAGGCCGACCGATAGCGGGAGAGGTGGCCGTGCGGCAGGAGCGTGAAGCTCGTGTCGTCGCCGTCACCGGGCCCCTCGATCTCGACAGCGTCGCGCCGCTGGAAGAGGTCCTGCGAAAGGCGGCCGAGGACGGCGTGGCCCTGGTCGTCGTCGACCTGTCAGCGGCCACGTTCGCCGACTCCACCACGGTCAATGTCCTGCTCCAGGCGCACGACGCACTGGGCCCGGCCCTGCGCCTCGCGGCCCCCTCCGCCGTTCTGATGCGGCTCTTCACCCTCACCGGGCTCGACACCGTGCTGCCGCTGTACGACTCCGTGCCGAAGGCCCTCGACGCCGAGCCGGCAGCTCCCCTCGGGGCCGACGGCGGCGACCGCGAAGGCTAGCTCTTCAGTGCTGCGTTCAGCGCGCCAGAGCCGCCTGAACCGTCTTGCCGCCGCCGGAGCCCGGCAGGATCGCGACGTCGAGAGCCAGCGCGTGCACCATGGGCCAACCGAAGCCGCCCTGGCTGCCGGTGAGGTCGGGGTCGCGCTTCTGTGGATGCGTGGGGCTGGGGTCCTCGACGCACACCTCGATCCGCTCGCGGTCCGCGCGAAGGTGCAGGGCCGTGACGGCGCCGGCGTGCCGCAGTGCGTTGGCGACCAGCTCGGACACCAGGAGCAGCAGGTTCTCGGTGGTCAGTGCGGGTGGCTCGGGATATAGCAGGGCAGCGAAGCTCCGGGCGAAGTCGCGGGCGTCGGCCGCAGAGCCTGGACGGCAGACCCGCTGCGTCAGCTGTATCGGATGGTCCTCAATCATTAGCCTGCGTTGCATGGCGTTCTCCCCCCGCTCGTAGGGTCCCGTTCGCGGCGGCTGTCCGAGACGCGTCTACCCAGACAGTCGATCCGGAAAAGGGTGTCTTCGGCCCGCCGCGGGGTGCGGTGCTCACGACTGCCCCGCCAGGGGGCTTTTGACCTGCGGGCTCTCCGTCCGGCGGACGGCCAGGGCGAGCGTGTCGTCCGCGTGCAGGATGACGGTGTGCATGTCCTCCGCGACGGCGCCGGGGATCTCGCGCACCGGGCGCCGGACATGGGCCTGGGCGGTCTTGACCAGGCGCGCCTCGCCCTCGATGGGGTCCCGCCGACTCTCGGTCAGGCCATCGGTGTAGAGCATGAGGACGTCGCCCTCGTACAGGGTGTCCTCCAGCACGGACTCGCTGCCGGGAAGCGGGAATCCGATGCCGCGGCCGCGGACCTCCAGATAGTCGGCGCTCCCGTCGGCGCGGACGACCAGGGCCGGCGGGTGGCTGCCGTTGGCCAGACGCAGTGCGCCGGTCTCGGGGTGAATCCGGGCAAGCAGGACGGTGGCCATGATTTCGGGGTCGAACGGCACGAGGATGTCGTGGGTACGGGCCACGATGGATTCCAGCGGATGACCTTCGAGGGCCAGGGTGCGCACGGCGTGTGTGACGTTGAGCGCGCTGCGGGTACTGCGCACGCCGTGTCCCAGCGCGTCCACGACCGTGATGTGCACCGTGCCGTCGGGCAGCAGGAGCCAGTCGTAGAAGTCGCCTCCCGTGGGTGCGTCCGTATCGGCCGGCGCGTAGTGCACGGCGAGCTCCATCCCGCTGACGGTGATCGGCGGGGGCCGTAGCGCGTCCTCCAGCTCGCGCAGAGTCTGGCCGTGCGCCCGGCGCAACTGCTCGTCCCGTTCCTCCAGTTGGACGTAGAGGGCGAGCACGCCGCTGTTGGTCTCGGCGAGTTCGTCCTTGAGCCGGTGCAGTTCGGTGCTGAGGGTATCTACGCGGGAGAGCGCGGCCGCGAGATCGCTTTCGAGCGCCGCGATCTCCGCCTCATACGCCTCGGTGGCCGCGCCCTCGCGGGTACGGGCCAGGGCTGTTGCGGCCCCCTGGGGCGCGGGCAGCACGGCGGAGAGCGGCCGGCCCTCCCCTTCGCTGAGCGGGAGGTGCCAGGCCACGGTGCCCTCGGGCGTGGCCTGCCCGGGCAGCGGCAAGTCGGCGGGGCTCGGCGCCGCCGCTGCCGGTCCGGCGTGCAGCGTCACGGCCAGCAGTGTCTTTCCACCGGGCGCGGTGCGCTCAACGGCCTCCAGGCGGACCTGGCCGCCGGCGTCGAGGGCGGCCGTGGCCATCCGGGCAACGGAGAGCAGCAGCCGCGCTCCGTTGTGGGACGGAAGCCGGTGCGCCTCGCAGATTCCCCGGACGGCGCGGCGCAGGCTCGGCAGGGTGTGGAAGGTGTGGGGGCTCACGGGAGTCTCTGGCTGGGTCGGGCGGCGATCACGGTCGCATCGTCGCGGCTGAGGCG
>Ga0207426_1000299_pt1 | contig 97846 bp, 99 predicted proteins | sample AraplaMF_Cvi_mMS_FD_184265 | JGI IMG/M metagenome (GOLD analysis project Ga0207426, IMG submission 184265) | Arabidopsis root microbial communities from the University of North Carolina, USA - plate scrape MF_Cvi_mMS (SPAdes) (version 2) | ecosystem: Host-associated > Plants > Roots > Endosphere... | reverse complement strand
ATCATATCGTCGGTCATCGGTGGTCTTTCCATCAGGTTGGTCTTGAACAACCCGACCCTACCGGAAAACACTGGTGACCACCGCTATCGAGCTACACCACTCCCTGGGACGTCATCTGCCCCTGTCGTCATCCATCGCAACAATAGCCGATTCTGCACAGGGCGCTCCGATACGAAATCGTAGAGCGCCCAATCCTTTCCAGCGGCATACCTTCACACCCGATCACTACGGGTAACCAATCGTCAATTACGATTTTGGAATACACGCGTATATTACCCCCGGGAATAGCGATGCCTGACCTGAGGTCGACGACAATGAACTGGGACGCAACGTCTGCATTCACACCCGTCGGGCTGGCTCTGCGCGGTCGGCCAGCTCACAGGATCGTTCGCACCCTCGGCGACGCGGCATATATGCTGCTCAAGGACTGGCCTTCCGATGACGGCGAAGAATATGTCACTGCGGTGAAGGCTTGCGTCGATGCGATCAGCGGTGAGATCGCTCCGGAGCAATTTTGGGACGCGTTCCTGCGTGCGGCCGATGAGGCAGGTATCGCTGCGCTGACCGTCGTTCAGCGATGACAACGAGTAAAAGAAGCGGTGGTTGGTGAGGGTGAGACGTTCAGCACGGCTCGCCTCGAGTCATGAGGAGCTCCAGCATCTCGCCTCGCGCGATCCTCTGACCGGTCTTTCAAACCGAGCTCATTTCAGAACCGAACTCGCCGTCCGGCTTGCGGCGGCTCCGCAGACCAGAGCCACTGCGTAACTGTTCATAGACCTCGATCGATTCAAAGCGGTCAACGATACTTTCGGGCACCCGACGGGGACAAGCTCATCTCGCTCGTGGCCCAGCGCATGAATGAGATCATGCCGGCGGTCTTCGGGGGAATATTGCCCTGAATGGCATCCAGGCAGCTTTTCACAGGGCGAATCTTCGCTTTTTATGCGACGCCCGACATGGATCGACAAAGCTTCACCAGGGAGGTTCTGACTGGGAACGGCAACATTGCTAAAACCTCCCTGGTGTCCTTTTAACAAGGATGAGGAAAATCTAAGCTGGATCGCGCCGAGGGGAAGACGGACCTAAGTCGGACTGGCGACTCCATAGCCCGCTTCTCATATTAGGTTCTGAGGTAATATGACGGTTCGTGGAGGGCAACGACCAGGAGGACGATATGAAGTTCGGTTCCGACAATGCCAGCCACCAAGAGTGCTGCTCCCAGGGCCATAGTTCGGCCTCGACCATGGCGACGATCAAAGCGACCCTTTCCGCCGCTCAGGATATCGACAGCAGTGCGATCGAGATCAGGATGCTCGGCCCTGTGGTCCTGCTCGAAGGCTACATAACAAACGTTGCGGACCGTGATAAAGCCATCTCGCTTGCGGCGATGATCGTCGGCGAGGAGAACGTCCAGGACCGGATGCTGAGCCGGTTTCCCGCCCAGTAATGGCATCAATCGGATCAGGACAAAGGTCGGGTGAGGCCCGGTCAGCAGGCAGGTGATAGCCCGGACGTTGGCAATACTCAACAGGAAGACGCGTGAGCAGCGCGGCGATTTTTGCCGCCAGCGCTTCGTTTAAGCGGTGCGACGAAACATGCGCGCGACCGCAATCGACCAGGGGAATATGTCTACGGCTGGAAGAAGACGCGCTCGGATCACATGCAGTGCGAATTCGCCGAGTGCAGCCCGATCTGATTTGGCCTGTCAATGCACTGAGCTCGAAGATGGCGCGTTTACGCGCGTGGCGGCCAGCCCGACGTAAGTGCCGATCAGAACGGTCGCCATCTCCTCTAAAGAGCGACAGCCCTCGTTGTAGAGTTCGATGGCGGCATCACACAAAAAGGAGGACGCTTGATCGTCCCACTCCACCTCGTAGTACCGATACCATTCACGGACGGCCTTCGACATCAGCAGGTGGTCTTCCTGTAAGCACTTGGACATGCGTTACCCCAGACATGGCGGCGGCAGGCGTGCGCGGCTATGACTGCTTCGTTCCGACCACAGCGGGGTCGCCATCATTCAGACTAACAAAGACAGGACTTCACGGGAACCTGCCTCGTCCATGGATAGGGCAACACCGCTTGGCCGTCTAACGGCGACCAATCTCGGCCTCGACCTTCTTCCGTGCGTTTCCAGCGCTCTTCACGGCCTTCTTGACAGCATCTTTCGAGACGCCTTCCTTCGTTGCTTCGTACTTGACCTCGTGATCCTGACCGCCGGCCACGCGAGCTCGATCCTGTGCGCGGCCGCGGGATGTCGGTGTCTGTGCCATCGGGCTTCTCCTTCGAATGAACGTTCGCAGTACAAACTCACAAGGATTCCGGTGGTTCCCGGGAGACAGTGGATGGCGATGCTGCGCTTGAAGCGGCTGCGGAATTCCCTAAGCGGTGCCCGCCATTGTGCTGGGAGGAAGGTGGTTACCGTGGCGCTCGAACTGAACAAATCTCCACCTTTCCACTACTGTCGGGCGCAATTCGGCCAGCGGTGACGGCGGAATCAATTTGAGAGAGAATTTCCGTAAAGTATTGAAAAATGATTCGTTTTGAGTCGGAACGAATCACCCTGACACGTCTTTGAGTCGCGTATTAATGATTCGGAGTATTTGTCATGCCGTCAGGACAGCGTGCGCAGTGGAAAGGCTTTCTGAAGTTCGGCGAGGTAAGCTGCGGCGTCGCTCTCTACACGGCAGCCTCGACTAGCGAGCGCATCACCTTCAACACCATCAACAAGGCCACGGGCAACCGCGTCAACCGCATCTTCATAGACAGCCAGACCGAGGATCCGGTGCCGAAGGAAGCCCAGACCAAGGGCTTCGAGATCGAGAACGGCCAGTACATCATCATCGATCCTGAGGAAGTTTCCGCCGCGATTCCTGAGAGCAACAAGACGCTCGAGATCGAGGCGTTCATCCCCTGCTCCGACGTCGACGACGTCTATTTCGACAAACCGTACTACCTCACGCCCGACAAGATGGGCGGAGACGCGTTCGCGGCTCTCCGCGATGCGATGAAGAAGTCGATGGTCGCAGCCATCGCCCGCACCGTCCTATTCCGTCGAATGCGCACGGTGCTGATACGGCCGCACGGCAAGGGCCTAATCGCCAGCACGCTCAACTACGACTACGAGGTTCGTTCCTCCGAGAAGGCTTTCGAGGAGATGCCCAAGCTCAAGATCCAGGGCGAGATGCTCGAGCTCGCCAAGCACATCATCAGCACCAAGAAGGGCGAGTTCGATCCGGCGACCTTCGACGACCGCTACGAAGCCGCCCTCGCCGATCTGGTGAAGGCGAAGCTGGAAGGCAAGTCGCTTCCAAAGCCGAAGAAGGTGCAGGTCTCGAAGCCCAACGATCTGCTGGCCGCGCTGCGCGAGAGCGCAGGCATCATGAAGGCCGCTGCGGACAAACCGAAACGCACTGCCGCCAACGCCAACACCGGCACTGGGAGGCAGCGCGCCGCGCGCGGGGCGGCAGCGAAGTCCGCCGCTTCAAAGGCTGCCCCGCAGCGCAAAGCCAGCTAGGGAGATTAGACGATGGCTCCGAAATATTACTGGAAAGGCTATCTCAAACTCTCCCTGGTCACCTGCCCCGTGGCCATGACCCCGGCCACGAGCGAAAGCGAGAAGGTTCGCTTCCATACACTTAACAAGGAGACGGGCAACCGCATCGTCTCCCGATACATCGATTCCGTCACGGGCAAGCCCGTCAAGGACGAGAACGAAGCCAAGGGCTACGCTCGCGGAGAGAACGACTACGTTATCCTCACCGAGGACGATCTGGATGCCGTTGCGCTCGACACGGTGAAGACGATCGACATCGACAAGTTCGTCCCGGCCGACAGCATCGAGTGGATCTACCTTGAGAAGCCGCATTACCTGATGCCGGACGACGCCGTCGGCAACGAGGCATTTGCGGTGATCAGGGATGCCATGAAGGCCGACAAGGTTTTCGGTGTGTCGAAGCTCGTGATAGGCCGCCGAGAGCGGGCGGTCGTCCTGGAACCGCGCGGCGAAGGAATCGTGCTCTGGACGCTGCGTTTCGGCGACGAGGTTCGACCGGAGGAGAATTACTTCGAGCAAATCGACGAGCACGCAGATCCGGATCTCATTCCGCTCGTCCAGAAGCTCATCAAGCAGAAGACCGCGCGCTGGTCGCCGGACATGGTCAGCGATCCCATCCAGACCAGCCTGCTGAAGCTCATCGACGAGAAGAAAAAGGCGTTGAAACCGAAAAAAACGGCGACGGGGAAAGCGGCCGAATCCGCACCGAAGTCGAATGTGGTCAGTATCATGGATGCGCTCCGGAAGAGCGTCGAGGCCGATCTCAAAGGCAGGAAGGCCGGGTAGTCACATGCACTTGCTGGAAACCAAGGTTGCACACGAGAGGACGGGCTGGCGGATAGATTTCGTCGGCGACGACGGTGAAGTGGTGTCGATCAAGGTCGCAGACGGTCACGCTGCAAGCGAAGACGAGGCCATTGAGCGTGCGAAAGAGGTCATGGTTCAGTTGACGGCATATGGCACGCGTGGCGGCGGCCGCAGCATCAACTCGTACGATGCTGCCAGCAATGGAAACTTCGAGGACGACGAGCCGTTGTTGGATACGTGGCACTGATCCGCCCTGAGGCCCCCCCCCCCGGCCTCTCAGGCAACAAAAAAGGCCGGGTAGAAACCGCACCGACCCATCGCGTTTTGACCAGTGCCAGTACATCCGCGATCAAAAGCATTTCAGCGATGCGGCGTTGCGAGCAGCGAATTCAGCGCGCATCAGCAAGGCCTGTGGGAGAGTTCTACCTGAAGTGTGTCCGCAACAAGTCTCAACTAGAAAATTTCCCGAAGGATTGCCGGCCGTCTTCCCGCGCGTGGGCCTGGGAAGCCGGCTAGTCGTTTGACGGTTCCTCGACAACGTCGTCCGATTGGTCGTCTGCGGGATCCGGGTCCCGGTCGTACGCGACCCTCAGGCGGTCAAGTTCGTTCTGTATGGCATCGTAGACCTCCGTTGCCTTTGCGCCTTTAACCACGAACGTGTCGACGAAATCTTCGAGCTTCAGGCTCAGGTCGTCGCGCCAGTCCTTGGTCATTGCCCGTTCTCCGGCTGAAGACGAATGCCTCTGCAAAGAAGGTCCCACGTCGGGCGATGTACGGAAGCGCGTGTTCTTGGAGAAGCGCCCTCGTCGGGCTCGGGATCGGGAAGCGGTTCCTCGCCGGGTATCCGGTCAGGATCGCGCGGTGGCGTGTCGACGGGCGGTGGCGATGGCGGCGGCACGATGGGTTCGTTTGGCACAGACATGGGGTCCTCCTCGCTGCGAGAACGTGGGAAATCCTCCCGAGTTCCGTTGACGCTTGACCCCTTGGACACCATTTGCTTCGACATGCCCAAGACGAAGACGAAAAGCAAGGAAACCGACGATCCCGAGCTGATCAGGGAGTGGCTACTTCCCGTGGTGGCGACCCTCGGATCTGGTGTCAGGGTGAAGGGAATTCTGCAGGAAATCCGCTCGCGACTACCATCCCCGGTGCGGAAGTCGCTCGATATGCAGGCAGGCACGCTCATCCTCGTCATGCCAGAGACTGCGAAGACAGCATTCAGGGCGACGGCATCGGCCGTTTCCTGCGCACTGGACGGCATCGCAGACCTTCCGATCATCCCTCGTGAGATCGAGGATATCCTGACGATCACGGCATCAGAGCGGAAGCGCTGGCTCGAAGACGGTCGCCTGCCCAGCGCCGGAACGCGAACGGTGAGGCTGCAAGGGCGCGCAAGGAAGATCACCTTTCACGTATTCGACCCCCGAGTCGTCGAAGATCTGCTCGACCGTGGCGCAGTGGATGAATGGCGAGAGGACGACGCAGCGGCGAAAGCGGAAAATCGCAGGCGGGCCGCGTATCAGGCGAAGCTGACGCGTTCGCTGAAGAAAAAGGAAAAAGCCAAACAGAACGAACGAGCCGATGAAGCCGCGATCGGCTTGAGCGGATGGGACGAATTCGGGAGCGACGGTCTCCTTCGGTAGGATTGCCGTTTCAGTTGAAGTTTCGCGCCTTCACTTTCAGCGTATCGATGTGCAGATCTCTGACGAAGATATCCCTCGGCTCGGGCAGAGGCTTCGGTCGATCCCGCGAATCCGAACTTCCGGGAGAGCCATGCGCAAACTCGTCGCCCCTGCCTGTCGGTAGCCTGAAACCTGTGTCGCGATCCGCCAGACCGGATAGATCGCCGGACAGGTCGAAGAGCTGCTGTGCAACAAGATGGACGACGTCACCCTCCCTCTGGATCTTCCCATTGATCGCCATCATTGATGATCCGAGCACCACGCGACGGCGCTTTTCGAACAAGGATGGCCAGACGACCAGGTTGGCAGCACCCGTCTCATCCTCGATGGTGATGAACATCACGCCCTTCGCCGATCCTGGCTTCTGCCTGACGAGGACAAGGCCCGCGGTCATCAGCCAGCGGCCGTCGCGAGCGTTCATCGCTGCCGCACACGTGACGATGTTCTTCTTCTGCAGATCCTTCCGCAGCAAGGCGAGCGGATGCTCGCGTAGCGTCAGCCCGACGTGGCTGTAGTCGGCGATGACATTGTGCCCGTCGGTCATCTGCCGGAGTGCGACCTCCGGTTCCTGCTGCTCCGCGATCGCTTTCATCTCGCGCTCGGCAGCGGCCGCGAACAGAGGTAGCGGCTCGTCACGGAGGGCCTTGATCGCCCAAATCGCATCACGTCTCTCAAGCCCCAGAGACGGCAGATATGCATCGGCATCGGCGAGTTGCTTCAGAGCCTCGGACGGAACGGCCGAACGCCGCCACATGTCGTCGATGCTCTCGAATACCGTATCCATCCGGGCGGCGACAATCCGAGCGGCATCGGCGGCCGCCAGTCCCTTGACCATCCGCATCCCGAGACGAACGGCATGGCGGTCGCCGTTGCCGACGCGTTCAAGCGTGCAATCCCAGCGAGATCGGTTCACACAGACCGGTAGAATTTGCACACCGTGGTTCTTGGCACATCCGACGATCTGCGCGGGAGCATAGAAGCCCATGGGCTGGGAATTCAGGAGCGCCGCGCAGAAGGCATCCGGAAAATGGCACTTCACGAAGCTGGAGGCGTAGGCGATGAGAGCGAACGAGGCCGCATGGCTTTCGGGGAAACCATAGGATCCGAATCCCTCGAGCTGTGAGAAGGTCTTCTCTGCGAATTCTGCGGTGTAGCCATTCTTGACCATCCCGGATACCAGCTTGTCCTTGAACCTCGATACGCCGCCCGTGAACTTGAAGGTTGCCATGCTCTTCCGGAGCTGGTCGGCTTCCCCGCCCGTGAACCCGGCGCAGACCATAGCCACGCGCATCGCGCTCTCTTGGAAGAGTGGCACTCCGAGGGTCTTCCCGAGAACGGCCTCCAGTTCCGGTGTCGGGTATTCGATCTTTTCCTTGCCTTCACGGCGGCGGAGATAGGGGTGCACCATGTCGCCTTGGATTGGCCCCGGCCTAACGATAGCAACCTGAACCACGAGATCGTAGAACGTCTGCGGCCGGAGCCTTGGGAGCATCGACATCTGCGCGCGGGATTCGATTTGGAAAGTTCCGAGCGTGTCCGCGCGCCTGATCATCGCGTAGGTCTTCGAGTCTTCCTGCTCGATCTTCGCGAGATCGAGGTCGACCTCCTTGTGTTCCCGGATCAGGTCGAAAGCCTTCGACATGCAGGTGAGCATGCCGAGCGCCAGCACATCGACCTTCATGAATTTCAACGCCTCCACGTCATCCTTATCCCACTCGATGATCTGGCGATCCTTCATCGAGGCGGGTTCTATCGGCACAAGGTCGTCCAGTCTGTCATGCGTCAACACAAAGCCGCCTGGATGCTGGCCCAGATGTCGAGGCGCGCCCATAAGCTGCTGCGCTAACCTCAAGGTGAGTGCAAGACGGCGATCATCGGGGTTCAGGCCAAGGTCGCGGATGTTTTGATCAGGAACCTCCTCCGACCATGACCACATGCCAGATGACAGCGCCTTGATCACGTCCTCTGGCAGCCCCAGAGCCCTGCCGACATCGCGGATGGCGCCCTTGGCCCGGTAGCGGGTGACCGTCGCACACAGAGCGGCCTTCTCGCGCGTATAGGTTTTGTAGATCCATTGGATCACCTCCTCGCGACGTTCATGCTCGAAGTCGACGTCGATATCCGGCGGCTCGTCCCGTTCCTGCGAAACGAAGCGCTCGAACAGAAGATCGTTGGTCGAGGGATCAATGCTCGTGATACCGAGGATGTAGCAGACGGCCGAGTTCGCCGCCGATCCGCGTCCCTGACACAGAATACCTTGGCTGCGCGCATATTTGACGATGCTGAAGACCGTCAAAAAATACGGGGCATACTTCATTATCTGGATGAGGGCGAGCTCGTGCCGGACAGTCTTCAGCACCTCCGGCGGCAGGCCTTCCGGATAGCGGTTCGGCACGCATTCCCAGAGATAGTGCTCAAGGGATTCCTGCGCGGTCTTGCCGGGGACGATGGCTTCTTCCGGATACTGGTAGGTAAGCTCTTCGAGGCTGAACTTGCATCGATCGGCGATCTCGATCGTGCGCCTGAGCGCTTCCGGATAGCGCGGGAACAGGCGCTCCATCTCGTCGGGAGGCTTGAGATACCGATCCGCATGGCGCTCGCGCTCGAAACCAACGGCATCGATGGTCGTATTGTGCCGGATGCACGTGACAATATCCTGAAGCTGCCGCCTCCCGGCCTCATGGAAAAGCACGTCATTGGTCACGACGGTCTTCACCTTGAAGCGGATTGCGAGGTTCGACAGCTCATGGAGCCGGAGCTGATCGTTCGGACGTCGTCGAAGGCAGAGCGACAGGTACGCGCGATCGCCGAATATCTCGGCCAACTTCCGAAGCTGGACGGCACAGGTCTCGTCGGCAAGATCCGGCACGAGGATTCCAATCATGCCATCGGCATATGCGACCACGTCGTTCCAATGCAGAATGCAGTTGTTCTTGCCTCCACGGGACTTCCCAAGCGTGATCAGGCGCGTGAGCCGGGAGTACGCGACGCGGTCGGTGGGATAGACCAGTATCGACATCCCGTCCTGCAGATCGAGCCGACAGCCGACGACGAGCCGGATCCCGGTCGACCGCGACGCCTCCAGTGCGCGGACTATCCCGGCAAGCGAATTCCGGTCAACGACACCAACGGCACCAATTCCCAGTATCTTCGCAGTCTCGAATAGCTCCTGCGCAGAACTCGCTCCCCGGAGAAAGCTGAAATGCGTCGTAACCTGGAGTTCGGCATATCTCATCAGCCAAAGATCCCGTGCATGAACCACCGATGGTTACCGGTTTCAGGATCCACGCCGTCGCCGGAACGGAAAATCCACAGACGCTCGCCCGCATCATCTTCGATGACGAAGTAGTCGCGGACCGCGGCCATCTCGGAGTTGCGTTCCCACCATTCGCCGAAGATCCGCTCTGGACCATCGGCGTTCTTCACCTTCCGGCGCTTGCCCCGCCACATGATCCAGACGGGCGGATGGTCTGGCAGCAGCGCCATCACGTCGACCTGCTCTTGTCGCGCAAGCAGGCGGACGGGCCGGCGCCAGTGATTGACCCAGGCAGCCTCTATCGGATCGGATGCGGCACTGATCCTCCGGACCGAGCGCTCGGGAACGTCGGAAGCAAAGGGGGCGACGCGATAGACCCGCTGGCCACGGTTGCCGTAGATGTCGATGAGCGGCGTGAGGTCCACACCCTCGTCTTCGACCAGCGACGACGTCTTCTGGGCTTCCTCTAGCGGCTCCGCCATGACCGCCACCAGCGTCATCTTCTCGATACCGAAGCCGGGTTCGATCTTCTCGGTTCTGTCTTTGAACAGCTTCGTCAGCCAGGCGACATCGCGCACGGGTTTGGCGGTCCCGGCGCGGATGGCTTGCCGGGTGCCGTCGACCTTCTCGACAATGAGGTCTGCGCGACGGACGCCGAGCCCCCTTCTCTGCAGCGCATCGACAAGCTGGACGACCAGTCGGGCGACATACTTGTTGATGGTCTCGGCGGCGCCGATAGGTTCGGCGAACGCCCTGCTGACTTCGACAAGTTCGGCTGTTCGAATGGGATCGATCGGCTCAGGCGTGCGGCCGAACATCTGGTCGAGGCGGCGGCCGACCTCCGGCCCGAAGCGGAGCGTAAGCGGTGGGCGAGCAGTATTGGCAAGCTCGCCGATTGTCTTGAAGCCGAGCGTCCGCAGGTCGCCGACGATCTTCTCAGGAAGCCGTAGAAGAGAGATCGGCAGCTTTTCCACTGCCCGGAGGGTCTCGCCCCTCGGAACGATGACGGTCTCGCGGCTAGTCGCTCTGGCGCATGCGTGGGCGGCACCCCACGTGTCGGCGATGGCGACCCGTGTCGTCAGGCCCTTGGCGCGGAAGCGGTTGGCGATGCTCGTCAACATTCGCTCCTCGCCGCCCTGTAGATGGTCCGCGCCCTCCGTGTCCATGACGATGCCGTCCGGCGCGTCGACGGCGACGATCGGCGAATACTGGCTGAGCGCCCACATGGTGATGCGATCGAGCGCCGCTGCATCGGCGGCGGCATCGGCGTCGATCATCCGGAGGCCCTGGAAGAGCGCCTGCGCCTTGGCGGCCGGCATGCCCACATGAACGCCAGCCTTTCTGGCCGCGGGATCGGCGGCCGACACCCAGCGTTTGGAACCGCTCTTCGAAATGACGGCGATCGCCTCCTCAACGGGAATGGCGGGATCGGCCCGCCTGATCCTGTCCGTCGCCAGATCGGGAAAAAATATCGATACGACCCTCGGCATCGCAGGCTCCTACTTCGAACTCGGCGCACTCACCCGCTTTCACCCTCATCAGTTCCAGAAGCCATCTCGCCCGCCCGACGCCCGGAACCGGCAGTTCCTCGCTCGGGATGACGCTCACCCTCCAGCGCGTGGTCGACGCCGTCGGCTGGCCGAAGTCGCTGGCCTCGGTCTGCCGTCGCCACCGCCGCACTGCAAGCGCCATCGTGCCGCTCTTCTCGGCTGCGAGTTGCAGCCGCCGGGACGCGGCCATCGGCAGCCGGACGATCTCGCCGATCACCGCCCCGAGGCCGCCGTATGAAAGGCCCTCCTCCATATTGGCAAGGACGTCCTCCTCCTTGTCGGACTCGACGAAGACGACCCGGTTCGGATGAAGACCCGCCTGCGCCAAGGCCGGGAAGAACAGGTCAGGACGTGTCAGGCACCAGACGACCTTGCCTTTGGTGCGAGCGGCAATCCCGGCCACGAACAGGGCGGCGGCCGCCCCGTCGACGGTGCCGGTCCCGCCGCCGGCGCATTCGTGCAGCGCCCCATAGGCCAATCCACCACCCGGAAGCCGCTCGTCGATCTGCGCGACACCGAAAGGCAAAACGCCTCGGCTGCGCCGACCGGCGCCTTCAAGGTGCGCGATCTGCTCGCGCAGCCCGTCGAGGACGGCGTTTGGGGCGACGGCTGACTTCATGATCTCGGGCAACCCGTTTTCGGCTTGAGTAACAGCAATATGTTCTGTATTTGTTCCGAAGAGATAAATGAGTCAATGCGCATATGACCCGCTGAAGTTGAGCGCCGGTACAAAAGATAAAAATCGCCAGCGGATTCAATCGGATGTTGAGACAGGAATATTTTTGGATGCGCCGAACGCGGCTTGTGGACGATACGATCGCGAGACTGCAAGATCACCAGGTCCCGGTGGTCGAACTCATATGCCATATCTGCGATCGCCATTGTACACATGAGCGCAAACTGTTGGTCAAAGCGTTTGGCGCAAGCGTCACCTTCGCGGAAATCCGCCGGCGCATGGCCATGGGCTGCGAGCGGATGCAGACGCCGCGAGGTGACAAGTGTGGAGCACACTTCCCATGTTTGAGTGATGGTCTTGCTGATGGAAGCTAGATAATGACAGGCGAAGACAACCGCGAACGGCCGCGCAAGATCGTGCATGTCGACATGGATGCCTTCTACGCATCGGTCGAGCAGCGCGACAATCCGGAGCTGCGAGGTGTGCCGGTTGCTGTCGGCAGTCCTGCTGCCCGCGGGGTCGTGGCGGCCGCCAGCTACGAGGCACGCAAATTCGGCGTCCATTCCGCCATGCCTTCGGTGACCGCCCAGCGGAAATGCCCGGACCTTGTCTTCGTCAAGCCGCGCTTTGATGTTTACAAAGCCGTGTCGTTGCAGATCCGCTCGATTTTCGCCGAATACACGCCGATGATCGAGCCACTGTCGCTCGACGAGGCCTATCTCGACGTCACCGACAACCTGAAGGGCATGGAGATTGCGACCGAGATCGCCGAAGAGATCCGAGCGAGGATCAAGGCGGCGACGGGGCTCAACGCGTCGGCGGGAATTTCTTACAACAAGTTTCTGGCCAAGATGGCAAGCGACCTCAACAAGCCGAACGGCCAGGCCGTCATCACCCCCAAGAACGGCCCCGCCTTCGTCGAACAGCTTCCCATCAAGAAATTCCATGGCGTGGGACCGGCAACGGCCGAGAAGATGCATCGGCTCGGGATCGACACGGGAGCGGACCTGAAGGAGAAAACGCTCGACTTCCTCGTCGAACACTTCGGGAAGTCGGGACCGTATTTCTACGGGATCGCCCGCGGCATCGACAATCGTCAGGTCAGACCGGACCGGGTGCGGAAATCCGTCGGTGCGGAGGACACTTTCTCTGCCGACATCCATTCTTATGAACTCGCGCGCAACGGGCTTCAGTCGCTGATCGAAAAGGTATGGGGCTATTGCGAGGCCAATGAAATCGGCGCCAAGACGGTGACGCTCAAAATCAAGTATGCCGACTTCAGCCAGATCACCCGTAGCAAGACAGTTCCGTCAGCACTGCCAGCAATTGCCGATCTTGAGGGGGTGGTCGACCTGCTTCTCGCGCCAATCTTCCCGCCGCGAAAAGGCATACGCCTGCTTGGCGTGTCGCTGTCTTCGCTGGAGCGGCGCAGATCTGAAGCGACGCCGCAGTTGCGGCTCGCGTTTTAGGTCACATTAGATGTAGCGCGGTTGGTTTTAGATTGGATGCGCTCCGCACCGGCGTTCCCGCGCCTGCCAGTGGTACCGCCCCTCGCCTAAGTTCCCTTGACCTGCTTGCGGCAGATCGAAGCTGAGAGGCCGGAGTTTCGTCGAAGCCGTCTGATGTGAAATTCCGTTGGAATTTGCGACCTCACGAACCGCTTTCGCCCTCGCTATTGAGAACTAGCGCAGAACGGATGCAATCAAGCAAAATCTGTTCGCCAAACGGTTTTGTCAGGCAGCCGACGACGTCCGCGCCCAACGCAGACGCGCGCACATTCTTTTCTGGAAAGGCGGTGATCAGAACAGTCGGAATGCTCTTGCCCAGCGCGACCAGCCGGTGGTGCAAATCGAGACCACTCATTCCGGGCATATTGATGTCAGTCACAAGGCAGGCCGTGCGGCGGATATCAGGGAATCTCAAGAAATCATCCGCGGATGAAAAGGTCTCGGCGTCAAATCCCATCGACCTTATGAGCCCCTTGATAGCCTCCCGCATCGACTCGTCGTCGTCGACGATCGCAATCAGAGGTTTCTTGGTTGGCACCGCCGCCTCCCGACTTCGCCGATGGGCGTCGCGCCTAAATGGCGTTATGGCGAATTGCTGGATGGACTTATTATCGGGCGGCGACAAAGTCACCGCAAGCTATACGCTCGTATACGCTGCCTAAACAGTTCTGCGACGAACTGGGAATGTGAACGCGCGGAACATGGAAATGAGGAGACCGACGCGCGCTGCGAAAACAGAGCCATACGCGTGGGAAGTTCGTTGATGCAGAAAATGTGGGTTGGAGAACGGTCGTCTCAAATGTGCCCGCGCCGAAAGGGTGGAGAGCCGTCCTGCAGGCTGCCTACTCTTCCCGAACCAAGCGACGCGCCCCGACAGAAGGTTCGTTCGCGGGCGACGCTGGCCGCTCCACGATGCGCAAAACGCCGTTTGCGGCCGCCGGCATCCACCCTTGTGGCCGGGGTAATTATCGCGCATTGTGGCGTGCGAAAGGAAACCCGATTTCGGCATTCGTTTTCTCATCTCGTGGCCAATAGGCGTAGATAGTAAATTATGCCAACGTCGATTCACATTGCAGGTTCTGACGATTGACCGAGGCGCTAGCGACCATCATTGTTATCGATGATGACCCCGAGGTCCGGGAGGCGCTTGGGAGTCTGCTGCGTTCGGTCGGCTTTGCCGTCAATCTCCTCGCTTCCGTGGGCGACTTCCTCACGTGCGGGCGACCCGATGGACCGACCTGTCTCGTACTCGATGTCCGGCTTCCGGGACAAAGCGGTCTTGATTTTCAGCTCGAGCTGTCGAGAGAAAACATACAGTTGCCGATTGTCTTCATCACCGGGCACGGCGACATCCCCATGTCTGTCAAGGCGATGAAAGGGGGCGCGGTCGAGTTCCTGACGAAACCGTTCCGAGACCAGGACTTGCTCGACGCCATTCACATCGGCCTGGCGCGCGACCGCGAATGGCTTGAAAATGAAAAGGCGCTGGCGACGGTGCGCGCTCGTTTCGCTAGCCTGACCCCACGGGAGCGCGAGGTGATGGCTTTGGTGGTGACAGGACGGCTCAACAAGCAGATTGCCAGCGCTCTAGGCGTGAGCGAGATTACGGTGAAGGTCCACCGTAGCCAGGTCATGCAGAAGATGGGCACCAGATCCCTGCCCGAACTCGCGCGTATGGCTGACAAGCTGATGCTCGCGCCAGGAAAGACTCAAACGAACTCATAAAGGTCTTGGCTGCGCGTATAGGTCATCCCCTGCTTATTGGTAATCGATCCTTCCTGGTGGCCAATAGCCCCAGCGGAAGCCCTCCTCTATGGTGCGCGTTCATTTCCCCCTCCTCCCAGGCCGGATCGCTACCGATCGGCCCGCCTTGGCCTCCCACCCGCGGGAGGCTTCTTTTTGGCCTCAGTCCCGGCAAGACACTTTCGACTCCAACACCGAAACCGACACCGAATCGAACTGACGGCACCCATGCGCGCGTTAGAGGAGCAGACCATCGCCCCAGTCATTGCGGGCCAGGATGACTTCGCCGACATGAGTCGCTGAGCAGAAGTTCGCTGATGGGTGTCCGTGCCGGTATTCCAAGGTATCGCAAAGCGAAACCACAGTATAATGTCGCGTCGTCCCTTCCATCGCTAGACTACTCGTTGCCTCGCGAGACAGGTAGCGAATCCCCCCGTTGCTACCACCAAGCTTCGGCGCTCCCTCCATCCGAAGCTCTGCGGGTCCACGACCCGCCCGACCGCCCAGCAGCCGCTGGGCGGTCCTTCCTAGAGGTGGACCACGTATCGGCCGGGCGGGTGATGGCCTCGTTGTTGGGACGAACAGGCGAGATGTGGTAGAAGTGAGGAAGTGGTTGCGGTTCGTCATATGTGCTCGCTTTAGCCAATTTGACCGGACGGATCTCCGAAACGCGTTGGTGGAGATGGGAGTTTGGAGGTTCTTTGGGAGGACGGTGATCGCGTGTTCCACAGGCAACGGCGCCTGGGTGCCGACGGCAAGTGGAACCCGGTGCTGGTCGTGCTTTCGGCCCTAGAGTATCCGACACCTTCAAGCCTCGGTCGCCTCGACCATGAATACGGATTGAAGGATGAGCTTGATAGCGCGTGGGCGGTGCGACCGCTTGAGTTGGTGCGCGAGGGCGGCCGGACCATGCTGGTGCTTGAAGATCCGGGCAGCGAGCCGCTCGCCCGCCGGCTCGGAGCGGCAATGGAAACCGGACTTTTCTTGCGCCTAGCGATCAGCATCGCCGCTGCGCTCGGCAGAGTCCACCAGCGCGGCCTGGTCCATAAGGACATCAAACCGGCCAATATCCTGGTAGCGGGCACGTGCGCCGAGGTGCGGCTAACCGGCTTCGGCATTGCCTCACGCCTATCCCGCGAGCGGCAAGCGCTCGAGCCGCCCGAAGTGGTTGCGGGAACGCTTGCCTATATGGCCCCCGAGCAGACCGGGCGCATGAACCGCTCGATCGACTCCCGCAGCGACCTTTATGCGCTCGGCGTGACACTTTACGAAATGCTGACCGGGAGCCTGCCCTTTGCCGCTTCCGACCCGATGGAATGGGTGCATTGCCACATTGCACGACAGCCGATGTCGCCCAACGAGCGGACGGCGGACGTTTCACCGGCAGTCTCGGCCATCGTCATGAAGCTGCTCGCCAAGACGGCCGAGGAACGATACCAGACGGCAGGCGGCGTCGAGCACGATCTGAGGCGCTGTCTCAGCCAATGGGAAATGGAATCGCGGATTGAGGCGTTCCCGCTCGGCGAGCGCGATATCGCAGACCGGCTGCTGATCCCCGAAAGGCTATACGGGCGGGAGCATGAGGTCGAAACCTTGCTCGCTGCCTTCGACCGTTTGGTGCTGGGCGGGGCGCCGGAGTTAGTGCTGGTCTCTGGCTATTCCGGCATCGGAAAGTCGGCTGTGGTCAACGAACTCCACAAGGTGCTGGTGCCGCCGCGCGGGCTGTTTGCGTCCGGCAAGTTCGACCAGTACAAACGGGACATCCCCTACGCGACCCTGGCGCAGGCCTTTCAGGGTCTGCTCAAAGGGCTCCTCGCCAAGAGCGAGGCGGATTTGGCACCGTGGCGCGAGGCGCTGAGCGAGACGCTGGGACCGAACGCAAAGCTGATGGTCGATTTCGTCCCCGAATTGAAGCTCGTCATCGGCGACCAGCCGCCGGTCCCGGAACTTCCGCCACAGGACGCGCAACGACGATTCCAACTGGTATTCCGGCGGTTCATCAGTGTCTTTGCCCGGCCCGAACATCCGCTGGCGCTGTTCCTCGACGATCTCCAATGGCTTGACGGAGCGACGCTCGATCTGCTTGAGGATCTGCTGACCCGGTCGGATCTGCAACACCTCATGCTGATCGGTGCCTATCGCGACAACGAAGTCACTGCCGCCCATCCGCTGATGCGGACGCTTGAGGTGATCAAGACCGCGGGCGGCAAGGTCGCGGAGATCACGCTTGCGCCGCTCACTGAGGACTGTCTCCAGCAGTTGATCGCGGATACGCTCCACTGTCAGCCTGATCGTGCGGCCCCGCTCACCCGAATGATGCACGACAAGACCGGCGGCAATCCGTTCTTCGTCCGTCAGTTCCTGTTTTCGCTCGCCGAAGAGGGAGTGCTCGCTTTCGACTATCGCGCGGCATGCTGGTCCTGGGATCTCAGCCGCATTCACTCCATGGGATACACCGACAACGTCGTGCATCTCATGGTCGGCAAGCTCGCGCGTCAGCCGCCCGAAACGCGGGAGGCGTTGCAGCAGATCGCCTGTCTTGGAAACACCGCAGATATCAGGGTGCTTTCACTCGTGCTCGGGATCCCGGAGGAGCAAGTCGCCGGGGCTTTGTGGCCTGCCGTCGCTCATGAACTGCTCGAGCGTCTGGCAGGCACCTACCGGTTCGTCCACGATCGCGTTCAGGAAGCCGCCTATTCGCTGATCCCGGAGGATCGACGCGGCGAGTTACACCTTCGCATAGGCAGACGACTTGCGGCGAATACTACGCCGGAGCGGATTGACGATCATGTCTTCGAGATTGTCAGCCAGCTTAATCGCGGAGCCGCACTGATCAACTCGGCTGAGGAGCGCGAGCAACTGTCAGAGTTTAATCTGATGGCCGGCAAGCGCGCCAAGGCCTCGACGGCATACGCTTCCGCTCTGAGCTATTTCGTTGCTGGCACGATGATGCTTTCGAAAGACCGGTGGCAGCGCCAGCACCAACTGGCGTTTGCGCTTGAACTGAATCGGGCCGAATGCGAGTTCCTGCTTGGCGCGCTGCCGGATGCGGAGGGCCGGTTAGCCCAGCTTTCCAGTTGTGCTGTCGGCTCCGACGATCACGCTGCTGTCGCCTGCCTGCGCATTGACCTCTATGCTGCGCTCGGGCAGACCAGCCGCTCCGCAGACGTCGGTCTCGAATATCTGAGGCGGTATCTCGGCGTCGACTGGTCGCCGCATCCGGCCGACGCGGAGGTGCAACGAGAATACGACCGGATCTGGTTGCAGCTCGGGAGCCGCGCGATCAAGGATCTCATTGATCTGCCATTGATGAGCGACCCAGCATCCTCCGCGACGTTGGATATTCTCGCCCGGCTCGTGGGGGCGGTATGGCATACCGACGCGAACCTGGCATGTATGGCAATCTGCCTGGCTGTGAATCTGAGCCTCGAGCGCGGCAACAGCGACGGCTCCTGCTACCATTACGTGTCGCTTGGCTATATTGCTGGGCCGCGCTTCGGTGACTATGAGGCCGGTTTCCGCTTCGGTCAGCTAGGCTGCCAACTGGTCGAAAAGCGCGACCTGAAACGCTTTCAGGCCAGGACTTACAAAGACTTCGGGGCTCACGTCATTCCGTGGACGAGACATGTCCGAATCGGCCGCGACATGTTGCGGCGAGCCCTTGAAATTGCCGATCAGAGCGGCGACCTGACGTTTGCCGGATACAGCTATGCCAGTTTGAATTCGAATCTGCTGGCAGCAGGAGATCCGCTTATGGAAGTGCAACACCAAGCGGAGACCGGCCTCGCATTTGCGCAAAAGGTGCAGTTCCAGTTCGTCGTAGATCTCACCAGCGCGCAGCTCGGGCTCGTCCGGACGCTGCGCGGGTTGACCCGGAAATTCGGTTCCTTTGACGACGACGGTTTTGACGAATGTGAGATCGAACGCCGGTTTTCTGAAAATCCGAATCTTGCGGAAATCTGCTACTTCGTCAGAAAACTCCAGGCCCGGTTCTTCGCCGGCGACTATGAGGCGGCCGTCGATGCGTCATTGCGGGCGCAGAGGCTGCCATGGACGTCGGTAGCGCATTTCGAAGAGACGCCGGAGCATCATTTCTACGGTGCCCTGGCCCGCGCCGCGTGCTGCGACGATGCTGTGGCAGACCAGCGGGCGCGGCATACGGAGGCTCTGGTTTTCCACCACCGACAGCTTCAGATCTATGCGAAGAATTGCCCGGAGAACTTCGAGAATCGCGCCGCACTTGTCGGCGCCGAGATAGCACGGCTTGAAGGCCGCGAAATCGACGCCGTGCGCCTATACGAACAAGCGATCCGCGCAGCGCGCGCCAACGGCTTCCTTCATCATGAAGCCCTCGCATATGAACTCGCCGCCCGCTTTTATGCGCTGGGAGGCTTCGAAGACTTCACTCGTCTCTATCTCCGCAACGCGCGAGGCTGCTATTTACGCTGGGGTGCCGACGGTAAGGTGCGGCAACTCGACCAGCTCTATCCGGACCTGAGAGGGGACGAACGCAGTCCCGCTCCAACAAGCACTATTGGTGCACCGGTCGAGCAACTCGACCTCGCAACCGTCATCAAAATCTCGCAAGCCGTGTCGGGCGAGATCGTCCTTCAAAAGCTGATCGACACGATCCTGCGCACCGCCGTTGAGCAGGCGGGCGCCGAGCGCGGCCTGCTAATCCTGCCGCGGGGCGGTGAGTCCCGGATCGCGGCGGAGGCCACGACTTGCGGTGAAGCGGTCGCGGTGCAGATGCTCGACGCGATCGTCACAGAGTTCACGCTGCCACAATCGCTCCTTCGTTATGTCTTGCGCACGAACGAAACCGTGGTCCTCGACGACGCAGCAGCTCAGAATCCATTTGCCGCGGACCCATATATTTGTCGGCACCGTGCTCGTTCTATCGTCTGTGCGCCGTTGCTCAATCAGGGCCAACTGACCGGGGTACTCTATCTTGAAAATAACCTCGCCCCTCGGGTCTTCGCGCCAGCTCGGATCGCGGTGCTGAAGTTGCTCGCCTCGCAGGCAGCAATCTCACTGGAGAATACCCGGTTGTACCGCGATCTCGCTGAACGCGAAGCCAGGTTCCGTCGCCTCGTCAAGGCCAACATCATCGGCATTATCATCTGGGATATCGAAGGTCGCATTTTTGAAGCCAATGACGCGTTTCTCCGCATGTTGGGCTACGACCGAGAGGACCTTGCCTCGGGTCGGCTATCCTGGACGGACCTGACGCCGGTCGAATGGCGCGACCGCGACGCACGGACCGTCGCAGAGCTGAAGATGATGGGGGCCGTCCAGCCGTTCGAAAAGGAGTATTTTCGGAAAGATGGCACCCGCCTGCCCGTGCTGATCGGCGGTGCACTTCTAGAAGAAAGCAGGAACGAAGGTGTCTCTTTCGTCCTCGATCTGACGGAGCGGCGGCAGGCCGAAGAGGCGTTACGGGAGAGCGAGGAAGCCTTGCGCGAGGTACAAGGGCAACTGGCTCATGCAAATCGCGTCGCCACAATGGGCCAGCTCACAGCGTCCATCGCCCATGAAGTCAATCAGCCGCTCGCCGCATCGCTCACCAACGCCCAGGCGGCGTTGCGCTGGCTCGGAACCCATCCGCCCAATTTGGAGGAGACGACACAGGCGCTGGGCCGGATCGTCGAGAACGCCAATCGAGCCAGCGATGTCATCGGCCGGATCCGTGCTTTGATCAAGAAGGAGCCGGCTCGCAAGGAGCGGTTCGACCTCAATGAAGCCATTCGTCACGTGATTGCCTTGACCGGCAGTGAAGTGCTCCGCCACGGCGTCACGCTGCAGACAGAATTCGCGGCGGGCCTCCCGTTGGTGGAAGGAGACCGCGTCCAGCTACAACAGGTGATCCTAAACCTGATCATGAACGCAATCGAGGCGATGAGCAGCATCAACGAGGAAGAGCGCGAACTGCTCATCAGCACCGGGGCAGATGCCTCAGGAACCGTTGTCGTCAGGATACGCGACAAGGGTCCGGGCCTTGACCCGCAGACAGTGGATCGTCTCTTTGAGGCTTTCTACACGACCAAATCGAGCGGCATGGGCATGGGCCTGGCGATCTGCCGTTCGATTATCGAGGCTCACGGCGGTCGAATGTGGGCCACCGCTGGTGAACCACGTGGGGCAGTGTTTCTGTTCACCCTGCCTCTCGAACGAGACGAAACCGCTGGCGCAATGCATGCCGACCAAATGGCAATGTTGGGAAACTGATTGGACCAACAACTGGCTGAAGCTCTCGCAGCCTGGGCAGGTCTCAGGCTGAAGGCCGTCGACCTGGCCCGCTTCTCCGTCACGAGACGATGAGGTACGGCCGAAGCTGAATTCACGTTCACGTCGCAGCCATCGGGCCAACGGGGCGGCAGTGGCGAAAGCAACAAGCGCATCGATCGTGCCGCGAAATCGTGCGCCAGGAAACTGGACGAGGCGACGGAGATGCCTGCACGAGCTAAAAGGTGCTAGGCACCAAGCTCGATGATCCTCAATTCTGGACCCAAACCCGGCTTACGGCATGTCGCGGAAATCACTGAAGGGCAGAGATCCCGAAGCCGTCTAAAAGACGGACAAGCCCGACGGAGTAGCACAAAAGACCGAACTGGGTTCCAGCAACATATAGGGTAAAGGCAGATCCCTGGGCGTGCAGAGCGCGTCCCCAGGGAGACTTGATCGTTTCGAATGGCATGACGGAGAACATCATCAAATGGGCCTCCAAGTCTGTAGGCGGCCATGATGAAATATCGGGCGGTGTGTGGAGCGGAGAGCCCGGAGCGCAAGGCCCAGCTTCCCCATATGCGCTGGGAAGCAGCGTCAATGGGACCAGTTCGATTTGGATGCGGTGGAGTTCATGTGTCATGGTCTCAATCCTTAGGCAAACGGTCCGACCCATCGGCTCGCCGGCACCTATCGTTGGTGGATGGCCTCAAGTCTGTCATTGATGCAGGCATCAGGAGGCGTGTTGAACGCCTTCGTGAGCTGACATTGCCGCGCGGGAGAAGTACCGTGACCGTAACAGGACGCCGCTCGACCTGCTATTGATCTTGAGGAAGGATCGGGTAGCGAAGAGGAGGAGACGACTTATACGGGGGTTTAGCCGTTCATCGGGGCCGGCTACCAGAAATCAGACCACCACCCGCTCCTCGCGATGAGATGCCTTCGGCGCGCTCCTCTTCCCACGTCGATGACATCAACCAGATAGAACGTCGTCCTGGACTGCGTTACCTTGGAAGCCGTTTGCGCCACTAGGAGAGCACGGAGCAACGTGGGCACCCTTCATGCTCGAAATGAGTGGCTGAGCCGGGCATAGCTCCCTAGCAGCCCGCCTGTGTGCTGCCTCCGTATAATTTGCGCATACACAAGTATGATGGCGGACCTACACTCTTCGTTTTACCTTTTGCTCCTGAGTGCTGGCCCCTCCAAATTGGTCATGTTCGCATCGGCGTCGGCAGCCATTCACTTGGAACCATGGCCAATCAGGTTCCAAAACCGTTAGGAAGGGACGCAGAATGCCAACGGTATCTCCGACTCCTATCACGCCTCCAGACGAGCATCTTGTCACCGCCAGAGAGGCGCTTGAGCCCCTCTATGAGAGACTGGAGCTTCACACCGAGGTCACCCTGCTGTCGGCGGCAATGGGGGCCGGATGGCCCGTCGACGAGGCAACGAGGGCGCTGGCTGCGCTTAGATTGCAAGACGCCCTCAATATTCTTGGCGGGAATTGAGGTCCAGCATATCGACCCCGCCCAAACGACCGAACGAGATGGAAGGCTTCGCAAAGTTCTAACGCGAATCGATCCGACGAGGGATTATCCAGCGGCACGATCATGGCGCAGGAATTTTGGTGTGGAATAGTCTGCACAGCAGAACCCACCGCCACATAGATTTTCCTTTGCGGTTGCGACAAACAACTTCGCCGGCATTCGACGTCGAAGGATTCGATGGTCGGACTGGAACTTCACAACGATATTCCCACCTTGTAAACCATCTCCATTCCGTATCGATGCTCCGACGAAGTAGCCGCGTTCCAGCGCGAGTTGCACCGCAATGTGCGGCAGCCGGTTGCCTCTAGAACCATTCAGCGTAACACCAGAGGCTCGCTTGGTTGCCGCGATTTAGCAGATCTACCAAGTTATCGGCCTCCTCGGCGGTCAGCATGTCCATGACAAACCCATTGACGACGGCCGGCTGTCCGACGACTTTATCGAACACCGTCCAGTAAATGTTGAGGTTCTTGCGACGGCTATATCTTTGCGCTGCCATCGTGTACTGCCTCCGGGTGCGGTAACGACTTTCGTCGATTGTGAGCGGTCTGTCAGATGTGACTGCTCGGCGGCTCTTGGATCTGCGAAGCCCGCGACGCTAGTCAGCAACTCGGCAGAGGAAGAAGGCCCGCATCCCCGCGGCGGCAAAGGAGCCCCTGCAGGGTCAGGTGGTTTGCCTTTAAACGGCGCTCACTGTAGAGCATTTTACTACCCGCCAGTGAAGAGATACATTAGCACTAGGGATGCTATCTACTTGTATATCCTTCCAAAAGCTCGCATCGCGTGGCGGCACCCCTAACGCCACGGTGCCGTGCGTTCGATCCATTCGCGCGTCCGCGCTTCTGGATCGACGTTCAAGGTAATGTCGGTGACAACGGCCGCGGTGTCGGCGCGCGCGTCGAATACGCCCTGTAGCCTGTCGACATTCAACCCGCCGATCGCCACCAGCGGCAAGGGCGCGACACGCCTTTTCCAGTCTGTGATCCGTTCCAGGCCTTGCGGCGCCCATTTCATCTGCTTGAGAATGGTGGGATAGACCGGACCGAGCGCCACATAGTCAGGTTTCGCAGCCAAAGCCGTTTCGAGCTCTGACGCGTTATGTGTGGAAAGGCCGAATTTCAGGCCGGCGCTGCGAATGGCATCAAGGTCGGCTTCCCCAAGATCCTCCTGGCCAAGATGGATGAAATCGCATCCCTCCTCGATCGCCAGTTTCCAGTAGTCGTTGACAACCAGCTGGCACTTCGCCGCTGCGCAAACGGCCTTCGAACGCCGGATTTCCTGGCGCAGGATTTCGTCCGGGCGATCCTTCACCCGCAGTTGCACCAGTTTGACGCCCAGCGGCACGAGACGTTCGATCCATTTGGAACTGTCGACAATGAGATAGAAGGGATCAAGTCTCATGCGAAAACGCCCTTTCCGACAACCGGGGTGGACGGTACCGCCATGTCGCGTGGCTCCAGCATGCCGGAAAGATAAGCGAGCCTTCCGGCCTCGATCGCCTTGCCAAACGCCTCAGCCATGGCAGGCGGATCGCCTGCGACGGCGACCGCCGTGTTGAGCAGCACCGCGTCGTAGCCGAATTCCATCACTGTTGCCGCATGCGACGGTCTCCCGATCCCCGCATCCACGATCAGCGGTATGTCCGGAAAGGCGCTCCGCATGGCGGTGAGCGCGGAAGGGTTGCGCGGACCGGCCGCAGAACCGATCGGCGCGCACCAGGGCATCAAGACCCGGCATCCGACGGAGACCAGCTTTTCACCCACCACCAGATCGTCCGTCGTATAGGGAAATACGCAAAACCCTTCCGCACAAAGAATGCGTGCGGCTTCGACCAGTTCGAACACATCCGGCTGGAGACTGTCGTGATGGCCGATCACCTCGAGCTTGATCCAGTCGGTACCGAATATCTCACGCGCCATCTTGGCGGTCAGGATCGCTTCCGACGCGCTGTGACATCCCGCGGTATTTGGCAGGACGCGGACCGCGAGCTGGCGGATGAGTTCGAAGAAGGCTCCACCCGTCTTTCCGCCGGCCGTTTCGCGGCGAAGCGAGACCGTGACGATCTCCGCGCCGGACCGGCTGACCGCCTCGGCAAGGACGGCCGGCGACGGATAACGCGCGGTACCGAGCAGAAGTCGCGAAGACAATGCAGCATCATAAAGAGAAAGCATGGATCAACCTCCCTGCATCGGGGACAGGATTTCGATACGGTCACCATCGTCGAGCCGGTGATCGGCTCGGTCCTCGCGATGCACGAGATCTCCGTTGACGGCGGTTGCCAGCCAGTCGCCCTCGTATTCCAGAACATGAAGGAGTTCGGCCAGGGTTACGGCCTCGCAGACCTGGGTTTCGCCATTGATTATCAGTTTCATGAGGTTAGCCTTTCAGAAGTGAATGCCGCTGGAGGAGAATATCGGCGGCCCGCACCGCCATGGCGGGCGCCAGCAGGAAGCCATGCCGATGCATGCCGGCGATCGCGAGCCCCTCCTCCGTCTCGATGACTTGCGGAATGTTGTCGGCAAACGCCGGACGTATGCCAGTCCCGGTCTCGACAACGCGTGCCTCGCCAAACGCCGGATGCAGCGCATAGGCCGCGTTCAGGAATTCCATGAGCGAACGCGCGGTAATCGGTCCGTCATCGTCAGCCTCGATCATCGTCGCCCCGACCATGAAACGGTGATCGTCGCGGGGCACGATGTAGATCGGATGGCGGGGATGCAGCATCCTGACCGGCCTGGAAAGGGTAATATCCGCAGTTTCCAGATAGAGCATTTCGCCTCGCACGCCGCGCAGGCCGGAAAGTCGCGGTATCGCCGCCGGCCCGGTGCAATCGAGCACGCCGGCAAACCGCCGGTCCTGCGGCTGGCATCCGCCGAAATGGAAGACGACGCCACGCTCGCGGAGCCTGCCGGCTAGTCTGGCCAGTGCGCGGCGTGGATCGAGATGCGCTTCCTGCTCGAAGAAAAGAGCCTTTTCGAAGCGGCCGGCTAGTGCAGGCTCGAGGTCGGCCACACCCTTGCGATCGATCCAGACATGACCGGTGGTGCGCGCGGCAAACCGGACGAGATCCGGAAGGTCGCGCGGCTGCGCCACGACGAGAGTACCGCGGCGACGAACCTCGCCGGGCACGGCCTCCTCCCACCATCCGGCCGCGCCCAGGCCCAATGTCAGGACAATCTCTTCGGCCGCCTCCCGTTCGCAATAGGGCGCGAGCATTCCTCCAGCAAAGTGCGAGGCGCCAAGTCCCGCCGCGCCGGCCTTTTCGATCACCTCGACCGAAAAGCCCCGCCTGACGAGCTCATGGGCTGCCGCGAGGCCGGCAACACCAGCCCCTTTGACGAGAAACGTAGGCATTATGCGTTACCCGGAAGGTTTTCAATCGGCATGTACAGGTCGCCACCCTCCCGATATTTCGCCGCCATCGCTTCCAGCCCTTCCTTCTGCGCTTCGGCGCGGATATCGTGCGAAATCCGCATCGAGCAGAATTTCGGACCGCACATGGAGCAGAAATGCGCCACCTTATGCGCCTCCTTCGGCAGCGTTTCGTCGTGGAAGGAACGGGCAGTTTCCGGATCGAGCGAGAGGTTGAACTGGTCCTCCCATCGGAACTCGAAACGGGCGCGCGACAACGCATCGTCGCGCACCCGCGCCGCCGGATGACCCTTGGCCAGATCGGCGGCATGTGCCGCGATCTTATAGGTGATGACGCCCACCTTGACGTCGTTGCGGTCCGGCAGGCCGAGATGTTCCTTGGGCGTCACGTAGCAGAGCATGGCAGTGCCGAACCAGCCGATCATCGCAGCCCCGATGCCGGACGTGATGTGGTCATAGCCCGGCGCGATATCGGTGGTCAGCGGCCCGAGCGTATAAAAGGGCGCCTCGCCGCAGACCGCGAGCTGCTTGTCCATGTTTTCCTTGATCTTGTGCATCGGCACATGGCCGGGACCTTCGATCATCACTTGGCAATCCTTCGCCCAGGCGATTTTCGTTAACGCGCCGAGCGTTTCCAGTTCTGCGAACTGCGCCGCATCGTTGGCATCGGCAATCGAGCCTGGCCGCAGGCCATCACCGAGCGAGAAGGAAACGTCGTAAGCGCGGCAGATGTCGCAGATCTCCTCGAAATGCTCGTAGAGAAAACTCTCCCGGTGGTGGTGCAGACACCACTTGGCCATGATCGAGCCGCCGCGAGAAACGATGCCGGTGACGCGATTGACGGTCAGCGGGATATAGGCAAGCCGCACGCCCGCATGGATGGTGAAGTAATCGACGCCCTGCTCGGCCTGTTCGATCAGCGTATCGCGATAGACCTCCCAGGTGAGGTCCTCGGCAATGCCGTTCACCTTTTCGAGTGCCTGGTAGAGCGGCACGGTGCCGATCGGTACCGGCGAATTGCGGATGATCCATTCGCGGATATTGTGGATGTTGCGGCCGGTCGACAGGTCCATGACCGTGTCGGCACCCCAGCGGATCGCCCAAACCATCTTCTCGACTTCCTCCGCCATGGAGGAGGTGACGGCGGAATTGCCGATATTGGCATTGATCTTCACCAGGAAGTTCCGGCCGATGATCATCGGCTCGCTTTCCGGATGATTGATGTTGGCGGGAATGATCGCCCGGCCGGCGGCGACCTCCTGGCGGACGAATTCCGGGCTCACATGATCGGGAATATGGGCGCCGAAGCTTTCGCCATCGCGGCTCATGGCCTCCGCCTGTGCCTTGCGGCCGAGATTTTCGCGGATAGCGATGAATTCCATTTCCGGAGTGATGATGCCGGCGCGTGCATAGGCGAGTTGGGTTACGGCCTTGTCGCCCCTCGCCCGCAGCGGCTGGCGCTTGGCCGGAAATTCCGGTGTCAGCCGTTCGCCGCTGACAAAGCCGTTGTCTTCGGGACGCACATGGCGGCCTTCATAGGCCTCGACATCTCCGCGGGCGATCACCCAGCCGCGACGGAACTGTGACAAGCCCTGCTCGATACGGATATCGGCGCCCTCGACAGTGTAAGGGCCGGAGCAATCATAGACGACGACGGGCGGCTCTCCCGATGTCGGATGGACGCTGATCTCGCGCATCGGCACGCGGATGTCGGAGTACATATCTCCGGGGATGTAGATTTTCCGCGAGGCCGGTAGCGGGCCGGTGGTGACGGTGGGTGTGACGTTCTTTGCGGCAATGGTCATGGTTTGAGGCTCCAAGTTGCAATTGGAGACCCAGTCAATCAGCCGGAATGATGGAAAGACGCCGGCATGGAATCCACGCGGGAATCCGAAGCCTTCGAGCGCTTGCACCGTCCCTACGCCAGTATGAACTGGATCAGGTTCAACGGGTCACTGCGCCACAACAGGCAAAGCCATATTGTCCAGCAGTATCTCAGCCCCTTGCCGGGACCCCCCTGGTGAATGTCGCAAAGACTATGTCCTGGGCCGAGTTCGTGTCAACCACAGACCTTCCGTCGTCCGGCTCTTGGGCGTATTTTGATGTGGAAGCCGGGCAGATGACTGGATTGGGAGAAGGATGTCGCCGAACTTCCAAATTGTCGCCTTGAACGGGATCGAGCGACCGGCCACCGAGATGGACCGGAAGCCCCTTGGTGCGCCGCCTAAGATTCTGCAAATTCCTTTTCGAAAGACCTCGTTGGAGCAACCGCACCTGCTTTATCGGCAAAGCTCATTCGATCGCCGAGAGGAACGCCGGGATCTGTTGCTCGAAGAACTTCGAGAACGAGGCGATGCGCGGCGGCAGGGCCTGGTACGGGGGGTAGTACAGGGTCAGCCATAAGTCTGGCGGCGACCAGTCCCGCAGGACGTGGACGAGCCGTCCGGTCCGCAGATGCTCGGCGACATGGAACTTGGGCAGCATGGTGACCCCGACGCCGTCGGCCGCCATGCTCGCCAGCACCTCTCCGCTATTGGCGCTGAATGCACGGCCTGCAGAAATCGTGGCGCTGCCACTGCCGTCCGACAGTGACCAGGTCTCCCGTTTGCTTTCGCCGCTATAGGCCAGGCAATCGTCGGGAATGAGCTCGTTCGGGTGCTTCATGTCGCAAAACCGGCTGCCGGGCGCTGCGACGAGGATACGGCGCACGACGCTGATCTTGCGCCAGATCGTGAACTTGTCCGAAGGTGCCGCGGAAATGCGGATCGCCAGATCATAATCGTCGTCGATGATGTCGACGAGTCCATCGGCGAGCGAGATTTCGAAGCTGATCTTGGGATAGCGCTCCCTGAATGCCGAGAGGATGGGCGGCAGGACCTGCTGGCCGAACCAGGTCGGCGCGCTGATGCGAAGGCGGCCATGATCCGCCTTGTGGGAATTCATCACGTCCTTGCGCGCGTTGGCGAGCGCCTGCACCGCCGGCTGTATCTGGGCGGCGAAGATCGCGCCATCCGTCGTCAGCGACACTTGGCGCGTGGTGCGCACGAAGAGTTGCACGCCCAGATCTTCTTCCAGGGCCGCAATCGCCCGGGTGACGGCTGCGGGCGTCATATCGAGCTCGCGCGCGACCTGCGCGAAGCTCCGCTTCTCGGCAGCCAGCAGGAAGGTTCGGAGCAGCTTGTAGTCGTTCATCGATTATTTCACCAATGGCAATTCACTGACAACTATTATTGCAATTTCCACGCCTGATCAACGGACGTAGATTTTCAATCACACCAGACAAACCAACACAGCCGCGGAAGGGCGAGGATCATGATCAAGGATATCAAGGGACTGCATCACATCACGTCGATGGCATCGGATGCCCGTCAGAACAACGCGTTCTTCACGGGCACGCTTGGCCTGCGCCGCGTCAAGAAGACCGTAAATTTCGACGATCCCAACGTCTACCACCTCTATTACGGTGATGAGGCCGGTACCCCCGGCTCCGTCATGACCTACTTCCCGTTTCCCGGCGTGATGCGCGGCCGTCCCGGCGTCGGCGAAGTCAGTGACACACAGTTCGCGGTGCCCAAGGGCTCGTTGTCCTTCTGGCAGGATCGCTTATCGGCAAAGGGAACCGGCAGTCTGCAGACTGACACTGCCTTTGGCGCTCCCCGCCTCCTGTTCAAAGGGCCGGACGGCGAAGGGTTTGCCCTTGTCGAAACCGAAACCGATGGCCGAAAGGCCTGGACTGGCGCCGGCATCGACGAAAGCGTCGGCATCCACGGCTTCACCGGTGCCAGATTCCGCCTGCATGACGCCGCTGCCACGTCCGAACTGCTCGGTTTCATGGGCTACCAGCGCACTGAAACGGATGGTGACGTCACCCGCTTCATCATCCCCGGCGGCAATGGTGCCGACACGATCGACCTCGAAGTCCTTCCGAAAACGCCTTTCGCAAGGCAGGGCGCGGGTTCCGTGCATCACATCGCTTTCGCCGTCGAGAACCGCGCAAAGCAGCTCGAAGTCCGCAAGGCCCTGATGGATACAGGATACCAGGTGACGCCTGTCATCGACCGCGATTACTTCTGGGCGATCTACTTCCGGACACCCGGCGGCGTCCTGTTCGAAATCGCCACCAACGAACCCGGTTTCGACCGCGACGAAGACACGGCACACCTCGGCGAGGCTTTGAAACTGCCGGCTCGCTACGAGCCTTATCGTGACCAGATCGAGGCCGGGCTGACACCGCTCGCCGCCTGACGTCGCTTTCCAACAATAAGGCGGCATAACTTTCAAGACGTGCCGCCTTTCCTGCCCCATTACCTAGCTTCAACCCAGTCAAAGGAAGACACGAGATGTCCAGCAAGCTTCAGGTCCTAACCCCGCAGAACAGTCAGATCATCTTCATCGACCAGCAGCCGCAGATGGCCTTCGGCGTCCAATCGATCGACCGCCAGGTCTTGAAGAACAACGTCGTCGGTCTGGCCAAGGCTGCCAGGATCTTCAACATCCCGACCACCATCACCACCGTCGAGACCGACAGCTTCTCGGGCAACACTTTCCCGGAACTGCTCGCCGTCGTCCCGGACAATGATATCCTTGAGCGCACCTCGATGAATTCCTGGGACGACCAGAACGTCCGCGACGCGCTTGCCAAGAATGCCGCCGATGGCCGCAAGAAGATCGTCGTCGCCGGCCTCTGGACGGAGGTTTGCAACACGACCTTTGCGCTCTCCTGCATGAACGACACAGACTATGAGATCTACATGGTCGCCGATGCGTCCGGCGGCACGTCGCTCGACGCGCACAAATATGCAATGGACCGCATGGTGCAGGCGGGTGTCGTTCCGGTCACCTGGCAGCAGGTCCTGCTTGAATGGCAGCGCGACTGGGCACGCAAGGAAACCTATGACGCGGTCACGTCGCTGGTGAAGGAGCATTCCGGCGCCTACGGCATGGGTATCGACTATGCGGTCACTCACGTTCACGGCGGCGCCGAGCGGGTCCGCCATGGCAAGCGGATCGGCCCGAACCCTGCGAAGTAAAACCGTCATCACCCCGGCAGGCGGTCGCCAGCCGGGGTGAACTGCTTCTCTCCAAGCGAAGGTGATCCGCGATGAAAATCTATCTGCTGTCCCTCGGTGCCGGCCTGTTGGTGGGCGTAATATACAGCCTGCTCAATGTCCGTTCGCCCGCCCCGCCCGTTGTCGCCCTCATCGGCCTGCTCGGCATCCTCGTCGGTGAGCAGCTGGTGCCCTTGGCAAAAAGCATCTGGGCACGCGAGCCCGCCGCCGTCTCCTGGCTTCACCAGGTCAAGCCGCACATGTTCGGGCACCTTCCGAAGGGCGGCACAAACCTGACCCTGCCTCGTGAAGATCCGACGTCGGGGAAAAGCTGATGACCACGCGCCGCACATTCCTGGGCGCAGCGTCGAGCTTTGCCTTTTCAAATCTTTTTTCACCGGCGAACGCCGCCGATCCCATCAAGACGGGAGCTGCTTCCATGCACGCCGATATCGTTCTTCACAACGGACTGATCACGACGCTTGATCGCGCAAATCCGAACGCCACCGCCGTCGCCGTAAAGGACGGCGTGTTTCTGGAGGTGGGAACCGACAGCGAGGTGATGACGCTCGCCGGACCGGATACGAAGATCATCGACCTGAAAGGCAAGCGCATGCTGCCCGGTCTGATCGACAACCACACCCACGTCGTGCGCGGCGGCCTCAACTTCAACATGGAACTCCGCTGGGATGGTGTCCGGTCGCTTGCCGATGCGATGGACATGCTGAAGCGACAGGTGGCGATCACGCCGGCTCCGCAATGGGTTCGCGTGGTCGGTGGTTTTACCGAACACCAGTTTGCGGAGAAGCGCCTGCCGACGATCGACGAGATCAACGCCATCGCGCCCGATACCCCGGTCTTCCTGCTCCATCTCTATGACCGCGCGCTGCTGAACGGCGCAGCGCTCCGCGCCGTCGGCTATGGCAGAGATACACCGAACCCTCCTGGCGGCGAGATCACCCGCGATGCCAACGGCAATCCGACCGGCCTTCTGCTCGCCAAGCCGAATGCTGGCATTCTCTATTCGACCTTGTCGAAGGGGCCGAAGCTTCCGTTCGAATACCAGGTCAACTCCACCCGCCATTTCATGCGCGAACTCAACCGGCTGGGCATTACCGGCGTGATCGACGCCGGCGGCGGTTTCCAGAACTATCCGGACGATTATGCGGTGATCCAGAAGCTTTCGGGTGAGGATCAACTGACGGTGCGTCTGGCCTACAACCTGTTCACGCAGAAGCCGAAGGAAGAGAAGCAGGATTTCCTCAACTGGACGCAGTCGGTCAAATACAAGCAGGGCAATGACTACTTCCGCCACAACGGCGCTGGCGAAATGCTGGTCTTCTCCGCGGCTGACTTCGAGGACTTCCGCCAGCCACGGCCCGAAATGGCGCCGGAAATGGAGGGCGAACTGGAGGACGTCGTTCGGGTGTTGGCCGAAAACCGCTGGCCTTGGCGGCTTCACGCCACCTACGACGAGACCATCTCCCGTTCGCTCGACGTTTTCGAGAAGGTCAACAAGGACATTCCGCTCGAAGGTCTCAACTGGTTCTTCGACCATGCCGAGACGATCTCGGATCGTTCGATCGACCGCATCGCGGCGCTCGGCGGCGGCATCGCCACCCAGCACCGCATGGCCTATCAGGGCGAATATTTCGTGGAGCGCTACGGCCATGGCGTCGCAGAGGCCACGCCACCGATCAGGCGCATGCTCGAGAAGGGTGTCAACGTCTCGGCAGGGACCGATGCGACCCGTGTCGCCTCCTATAATCCATGGGTTTCCCTTGCCTGGATGGTGACCGGAAAGACGGTTGGCGGGATGCAACTTTACCCGCGCGCCAACTGCCTCGATCGCGAGACGGCACTGCGCATGTGGACGGAGAAGGTCACCTGGTTCTCCAACGAGGAAGGCAAGAAGGGGCGGATCGAAAACGGCCAGTTCGCCGACGTCGTCGTCCCGGACAGGGACTTCTTCTCCTGCGCGGAAGACGAGATCTCGTACCTCACCTCGCAGTTGACCATGGTCGGCGGCAAGATCGTCTACGCTGCGGGCGAATTCTCGGGGCTGGACGAGAACGATGTCCCGCCCGCCATGCCGGACTGGTCACCCGTTCGCACATTCGGCGGCTATGCGGCATGGGGCGAACCGCAAGGCGCCGGCATGAATTCCTTGCGCCGGACTGCGATCTCGACATGCGGTTGCGCCACTTCCTGCAACGTCCACGGTCACGACCACGCCGGTGCCTGGACATCGAAACTGCCGATCGCCGATCTCAAGGGCTTCTTCGGCGCGCTTGGTTGTGCCTGTTGGGCTGTGTGATTTTTCCAATGTCTTCCATGGGGCAGCATCAGGTCGCTGCCCCGCAGACTGTTGCGAATATCGCAAGAGAATCTCAATTTTTGATGCAATTGTTGGCGCTAATCTTTGCGGCCAATATCGTTCCATCAGATGGAAACAACGCCGCCGCATGGCCGGAGCGGCCAACATTGCAGGAACCGACATGACGAACGACATTCTCTCCACCAAAAGCTGGCGCCCGCGTATTGCCGGGATCGTTGCCGCACCCGTCACCCGAACCTTTGCGCTGCTTGCCCTGTGCGCGGCCTATATCCAGGGGCCGCTGACCAAGCTCTTCGACTTCCAGAGTGCAATCGGCGAGATGGAGCATTTCGGCCTTCATCCGGCTGCCTTCTTCGCGGTCGCCGTGATCGTGTTCGAACTCACGGCCTCCGCGATGATCCTGTCCGGTTTCCTGCGTTGGCTGGCAGCGCTGGCGCTCGCCGGCTTCACGCTCTTTGCCACCCTTATCGCCCTCCGGTTCTGGGAAATGCCCCTGGGAATGGATCGCATCATGGCAACCAACGCCTTCTTCGAACATCTGGGGCTGGCTGGCGCCTTCATCATTGTCGCCGCAAACGATCTGACCAAGGGAGCTTGCAAATGAGCACTCTCAAATCCTCCGGGGGCAGCTTTGCTCCCCTTGTGCAGCCAGTCTTTGCAGTTCTTTGGGCTGCAACCGTCCTCGGAAATACCGGCAGCTTCATGCGTGATGTCGCCAGTTCCTGGCTGATGACCGACCTGTCGGCCTCGCCGGCCGCCGTCGCGCTGGTGCAGGCGGCCGGAACCCTGCCGATCTTCCTTCTGGCAATACCTGCGGGTGTGCTCACCGATATTCTCGATCGCCGCAGGTTCCTGATTGCCGTGCAAATCCTGCTCGCGTCGGTCAGCGTAAGCCTCATGATCCTGGCAAATACCGGCATGCTTTCAGTCAGTGCGCTGATCGGCCTGACCTTCCTTGGTGGTATCGGCGCCGCGTTAATGGGACCGACCTGGCAAGCTATCGTGCCGGAACTGGTGAAGAGCGAGGACGTCAAGAGCGCCGTCGCGCTCAATTCGCTCGGCATCAATATCGCCCGGTCGATTGGGCCCGCTGCCGGCGGCCTGCTCCTTGCCGCCTTCGGCGCCGGCATCACTTATGGCGCGGACGTTGCGAGCTATCTCGTCGTCATCGCGGCGCTCGTCTGGTGGCCGCGGGCAAAGAACGCCAATGATGCGCTGGCTGAAGGCTTCTTCGGCGCGTTCCGTGCGGGCCTGCGCTATACCCGCGCCAGCAGACCCTTGCATGTCGTCCTTTTGCGCGCGGCGATCTTCTTTGCCTTTGCCAGTGCCATCTGGGCACTCCTGCCGCTCGTCGCCCGACAATTGCTCGGTGGTGACGCAGGCTTCTACGGCATCCTGCTTGGCGCTGTCGGCGCTGGCGCGATCGGCGGCGCATTGATCATGCCTAAACTGCGCGAACGCTTCAATGCCGATGGCCTGCTTCTCGGTGCCGCTGTTATCACGGCACTCGTCATGGCCGCTTTGTCGCTCTCACCGCCAAAATCGGTTGCCATCATCGTCCTGCTCTTTCTCGGGGGCGCGTGGATCACTGCCCTGACCACCCTGAACGGCGCAGCGCAGGCCGTGCTTCCGAACTGGGTCCGCGGTCGCGGCCTGGCGGTCTATCTCACCGTCTTCAATGGCGCGATGACGGCAGGTAGCCTTGGCTGGGGTGCCGTTGGTGAAGCTGCCGGGGTGCCGGGAGCGCTGCTGATTGGCGCGGTGGGACTGATCGTTGCGGGCTTCGTCATGCATCGCTTGAAGCTGCCGGCCGGCGACGCGGATATGGTGCCCTCCAATCACTGGCCAGAACCCTTGGTCGCCGAGCCTGTGGCCCATGACCGTGGACCTGTTCTGATCCTGATAGAATACCTTGTCGAAAAACATCATCGCGCAGCCTTCCTGCATGCGCTGGATGAGATGTCTCACGAGCGGCGGCGGGACGGCGCCTACGGATGGGGGGTGACGGAGGACTCCGCCGATCCGCAAAAGATTGTCGAATGGTTCATGGTCGAATCCTGGGCCGAGCATCTTCGCCAGCACAAGAGGGTTTCCAATGCCGATGCCGACTTGCAAGCCCACCTCCTCGCCTATCACTCAGGGACGGACAAGCCGGTCGTGCGGCATTTCCTGACAATCAACCGGCCGAGAGCCGCCTAACAACGCGGCAGACCGGCATCCACCGCTGCCCGCAAATCATTGCCTTGAAAGGACAACGGTACGCGAAATGACCGAGAACTTCCCCTCCATCACCCGCCGCAGCGCCTTGCTGTCCGGAGCTGCCGCCGCAGCTACCATGGCACTTCCCACATCTTTCGGGTTTGCCGCCAACATTTCTTCCACCCCCACCCCAGTCGAAGGAGACAATAGAATGGGCTACATCACCACCAAGGACGGCGTCGAAATCTTCTACAAGGATTGGGGTGCGAAGGATGCCCAGCCGATCGTCTTCCACCATGGCTGGCCGCTCTCGTCGGACGATTGGGATGCACAGATGCTATTCTTCCTGGCAAAGGGTTACCGCGTCGTCGCCCATGACCGCCGAGGCCACGGTCGTTCTGCACAGGTTTCCGACGGTCACGACATGGATCACTACGCTGCCGACGCATTCGCCGTGGTTGAAGCGCTTGACCTGAAGAACGCCGTTCATATCGGCCATTCAACCGGCGGCGGCGAAGTTGCTCGCTATGTGGCAAAATACGGCCAGCCGGCCGGCCGCGTCGCCAAGGCCGTCCTGGTTTCAGCCGTTCCGCCCTTGATGCTCAAGACCGAGACAAATCCGGGCGGCCTTCCGATGGAGGTCTTCGACGGCATTCGCAAGGGGGTAGCCGAGAACCGCGCACAGCTGTTCGTCGATTTCCCCACCGGTCCGTTCTACGGCTTCAACCGTCCCGACGCCAAGGTTTATCCCGGGGTCATTCAGAATTGGTGGCGACAGGGCATGATGGGCAGCGCCAAGGCCCATTACGATGGGATCAAGGCCTTCTCCGAGACCGACCAGACCGACGACCTGAAGGCAATCACTGTTCCGACCCTCGTCATGCACGGCGACGACGACCAGGTCGTGCCGATCGACAACGCCGGTAAGCTATCCGTCAAGCTGGTGCAAAACGGCACCCTGAAGGTCTATCAGGGTTATCCGCACGGCATGCTGACAACGCATGCCGACGTCCTGAACGCCGACCTCCTGGCATTTATCCAGGCTTAATCGGACCGTCCGGGTGGGGCCATTTTCGCCGCACCCGGATCCGGCTGCAGAAGCTCGGCCTATAGTGGGTCACCGTGCGTTTCCTTTTCTGATTCTTCGCTCAAGCGCAGTGCTGCTCGATGGCTTTTTGTCAGTGCCGGTTGCGCAAGCGCCACGCGGCGGGAGGCACTCCCTCGGCCTTCGTGAAGCTTGCGACGAATTCATCTTCATTCGGAAACCCGCACTCTTCAGCGATCTGGGCAATCGTTTCACCGGTTCTGCTCAGCCGCGACTGGGCTCTGCTCATTCGATATGACGCAATCCATTCCGAAACGGACTGCCCGGTCGTGCGCAAAAATCCGGAACAGAGCGCATCGACTGAAAACCCGCACGCTTCGGCGATCTTATCCACCGGCGTGCCGCCCGACAGGTTCGCGGCGATGTACGCCTTGATACGCTTTTCCTGAAGCGGAGACAGTTGACCGGTGCCTGAAAGGTGCTGGATGGGAGACCGTCCGTAACGATGCGCAAGATGGGCGCTTAGCGCTAATCCGATATGAGGAAGCAGTGTGTCCCTGACCTCGTCCGGCATGTCGAACATCGGCATCAGCGCACCGCCTATGTTGCGGACCACCTGATCGTCAATCCCGCGGCAGGTTGTAAGGTCATCGATACGCGGCTCGCCGGCTTCCTCGGCGAGCTCGATGAACAGCGCGCTTGGGATATGAAATGCGAGCGCTTCGAAGCGGCCACGAACCGAAATTGCCGCGCCATTCCTCAGACTGATGAGACACATGGAACCTCTGGAATAGGTCTTCAGAGGCGTCCGTGCCCCGTCCGGCAGGATGTCGCAATGATCGACGTCGACGAGATAGAGCACGACCAGAAAAGCGTCATCGGCCGGCAGTAAGACTGTATGTTCGCTGTTGTCATAGGAGTGCTCGAGATGGACGACAGTAAGCGTTTCTTCGTAAAGAGGCCTGATCGCCAGCGCCCTTGCGGCATTGATCCCAAAACACGCCGCAATTTTCTCACTGACCGTCAACGCTTCACTCATATGTGTCTCGATCATCCTGACTGGGGACTATATAGCCCTACCGACGAGATGCCGCGCTTGATATTTTCCTACACGGGTTTCGACTGTCCATCTTGAATAAAAGGATCCTCGCGGGGCAGATTTTGCAAATTATTATGAGGTAGACATGGTTTAGAAAGCTGCCAAGGCTGGCAGGTCCGGTGTTCGCGTGTTTAAAAATGAAAGAAGTGCGTCGTGGTCCAAGTTCTCCCCCTCCGCCACCCATCTTCCACTGGAAACTCGACTGACGGGTTCGGGTGCTCGTTGAAGCAGTTGTCGGTCAACCAAAGCCTACCTGGTTCAGACATCGATATCTTTCGGAAGGCGACAGACAACACGAATCTCGATCAGGTCATGACGCCGGCGAGCGACCGAGGTTTCGTGGTCGGGGTTTCCTCGCTCGGTGGCCACACGCGGCGCATCTTCCACGAACATCATGCGACTTCCCACGAATTTGCCGACAACTCGATCTATATTCGCGATCTCTCGAACGCCTACAGGGCGGATCTCCGCGGTCCTTTCGATTTCGTGTTGTTCGAAATTTCGCCGGCGTCCCTCGCCAAAATCGCCGATGATGCTGAAATGCCCAGCGTGACGTCGCTATCGGCTGAAACTGCATCAAAAGATATCGTACTTGCCAATCTCGCTCGGGCGCTGATTCCGGCACTGGAAAAGCCAGACGAGGCGAACGCGCTGTTCGTCGACCAGATGGCGACTGCCATCGGCACCTACCTCGTGCAGCGCTACGGAGGCCGGCCCGCGAAAGCCTGCAACAGGACGGGTAGCCTTTCGCGTGCGCATGAGGATCTGGCAAAAAGCCTGTTTCTCGAAAATCTCGACGGCAACGTGTCGATTTCAGAGGTTGCCCAGGTCTGCAACCTGTCGCGCGGCTATTTCATTCGTGCCTTTCGCGAGACGACTGGCATGACGCCCTATCAATGGGTCCTACGGGAGCGAATAGACCGGGCCCGCAACCTCCTGCGGAACTTGGACACTCCACTCGCCGAAGTGGCCATCGCCTGCGGCTTCGCGGACCAAAGCCATTTCACGCGCGTCTTTGCAGCTATGGTCGGCACCACGCCTGGCAATTGGCGGCGTAACGCCTGATCCAGACCAGCCCTCTTGGAAGATTCGTCGAACCGGAAGCACTTGAAGCGAAGTGAACCAACCATAGGTGGATTCAGACTATCGTTATCGGGCCCAGGGATTAATCACTTTCAACCCGGCAGCCTCGAACGGGCTTGTACCTCCCAGAGACTCGCGACGTCTGATGGCTACATTGCAGCTACAGCAGCAGCGAACGGCCTCGCGGTCGCAACTCGCGAGCGATGAAGTTTCCCGAGCGGGTGACGGCAATCATTTCCCAAAATGGCAATGCCTACGAGGAGGGGTTGAGCGACGTCTGGAATCCGATCAGGCGATACTGGTCCGATCCCACGACCGCCAACCGCGATGCCCTGCGCGAGATCATGAAACCTCTCGCCATCCGCTGGCAGTACGAACACGGTGTTTCGGATTTATCGAACGTGTCTCCCGATGGCTATTCGCTCGATGCCTTCTACATGGCGCGTCCGGATAGTGAAGAAATCCAACTCGACCTTGCGCTCGACTACGCGAGCAACGTGGTCCTGTATCCGATGTTTCAAGCATATTTCCGCCGGCATCAACCCAGGTTCCTGGCAATCTGGGGCGACAAGGATCCCTTCTTCCTGCCCGCAGGTGCGGGGCCTTTAGACGCGATCTCCCGAACGCTGAGATCCAGCTCCTCAATACCGGCCACTTCGCGTTGGAGACGCATTCCCGAGAAATTGCCACCGCGATAGCGGATTTCCTGACTTAACCCCGTTCGCAACCGCCGGCTTACACCGTTGCTGACGTCGCTGCGGTGAAGTCTGTTTGGCCGTTTGATCGTTAAGGACACGAGCATGGATCGCCCGTCAGCATCGCGCCAAATGGTGCCGCAAGAAGAAATCATCGAAGTGAAAGCATTTATCGACCTCTTCATGATCGCGCCGCAGACGTTCGTCGACCAGGCTGAGTTTCGCTGCATGCCATTGGCTGGAGGTTGCGCAATATCGCTGCCAAGCGCGCCCGCCATCGGTCTCAATCGGGTGCTCGGCATCGTGGCACCTGAAGATCTCGACATGGCCTGTGAATGGATGAGCAAAAGGGCGGGCCGACGCTACTTACAAATGAACGCTGCCACCGCTCCTCAACGGACACACGACTGGATAAGGAAACGAGGCCTTGTTGCCCAAGGTCACGGATGGGCAAAACTACGGCGAAAGCGCCTTCCACGCCACTCATCCATTCTGGAGAGGTCGCGACCCGGCAGGTCAATGTCACCGAAGCCGAGATCTTCGGTTCGATGATGTGCGCCGGATTTCACTTTCCGGCAAACCTGACCCCGCTTTGGTCAGCGATCGTCGGGAAGGACGGTTGGAGCTGTTTTTTCGCGGAATTGGACGGCAGGCCGATTGCGACCGGCGCGATGTATGCGGCAGACGGCTGTGCTTGGCTTGGCGGTGGCTCGACCGTTCCCGAGTTTTGCAATCGCGGGGCACAGAAAGCCCTGATTGCCGCGCGTCTGAACCAAGGCGCCAGCCAGGGTGTTCAGACATTCGTCGTCGAAACCGCCCAACCTTCTGCCGATGAGCCGAATATCTCTCACGCCAATCTCATTGTGGCCGGATTCGAGCAGATTTATACGAGAATGAATTACCGGTTTCCGGACGGTTCATAAGGGACGGCGGACACCTTAGGTCTGCCAATCGAGCTGTTGCCTTCTTTCCAAGTGTCGCGCTTGCCGGATCACTGCTCGAACTCTGAGAGAATGTCATCTGCTTCTGGATCAGCTTGCAAACCCGCTTCCAGGGCACCGCCACGGGTCCCACCCGAAAGGATCATCGACGTCGCGGGCTGTTGCGAGACAGACCGCCAGATCATACCTTCACTGATCCAACCTCAGAAGGAGCCGCAGATGCAGATCGACCTCACAGGCAAAACCGCGCTGATTACTGGATCTACCGAAGGCATCGGCTACGCGATCGCCCGCCAGCTTGCGAGGGCTGGTGCGAACGTGGTGGTCAACGGACGGTCTGAAGAAAAGACCGCAAAGGCGGGAGACCGCCTGAAAGGCGAAGGTGCCAGGGGAAGCGTGAGCGCCGTCGCAGCCGATGTCGCAACCGCTGAAGGGTGTGAAGCTCTCGTCGCCAAGGTTCATCATGTCGATATTCTGATCAACAATGCGGGCATCTTCCAGCCGCTCGACTTCTTCGAGGCGAGCGACGAGGTCTGGGATCGCCACTGGCAGGTAAACGTCATGTCGGCCGTCAGGCTTTCGCGTGCCTACCTTCCGGGCATGCAGACCGTCAACTGGGGTCGCGTCATCTTCATCGCGTCGGAATCCGGCTTTAATATTCCAGTGGAGATGATTCACTACGGCGTTAGCAAGACCGCCGATATCGCGGTTGCCCGCGGGCTCGCCAAGCGCATGGCTGGTACGGGCGTTACTGTGAACTCGGTTCTTCCCGGACCGACACTGTCCGAAGGCGTCGAGGCGATGCTTGCCGAAGAGCGTGCGAAGACGGGCAAGCCGATCGAGGAGGTCGCGGCGGACTTCGTCAAGCAGCATCGTGGAAGTTCGATTATCCAACGAGCTGCGAGCGTCGAGGAGATCGCCAACCTCGTAACCTACCTCGCCTCGCCTTTGGCATCCGCGACGACAGGAGCTTCCATGCGTGTGGACGGAGGACTGATCGACACGCTCTGAGCTGATCCCTCATCTGACCTGCCGTTGTTCATAGGGCGGAGCCTTCCGATCGCCTTCTTATTGCGGCCGCCGGCATGCGTGTGCGGTATGAATTAGGCATGAATCAGACAGGCTGCTTTGCAACACCAATTCGCTAAAGAGCAGACCTTCAGCCGGCCTTGAAACTGCATGCTGCACCTTGCGAGCCCGATCAACCGCTGCCAGGCAAGGGCAAATTCACAATGCGTTACAGTGGGTTAGACCTTGGTCTGATCCACCCCGGACTGAGGTCGTAGCCTTGGAACAGCCGGCACTCCCCTTCGTTTGCCAGACAGCCGCCGGTCAAACTGACCCAAGGCAAAACACAAACATTCGGAGGAAATCACATGATCAAGCTCACCCACATTGCGTTCGCTGCAGCCTTGCTGGCAAGCACGACGGCGACGGCATTCGCGCAGTCATCCAGCACCGTCGGCACGGGCGGATCGTCGGCGGGCGGCGGAACTTCGAGCAGCACCGTTGGTACTGGTGGAAGTTCCGCCGGCGGTGGCGACTGCCCTGCCGGAACTAAAAACTGCGGTTCCGGTTCCGCCTCGACCATCGGCACAGGTGGATCGTCGGCAGGCGGCGGCAAGTCCAGCAGCACCGTGGGCACCGGTGGTTCTGCTGCAGGCTCCGGTTCCGGCTCGGGTTCGGCATCGACACTCGGCACAGGCGGTTCCTCTGCGGGCGGCGGCACGTCGAGCAGTTCTGTCGGGACCGGTGGGTCGGCCGCAGGGTCAGGTGACGCCAATTCGGCCTCTTCAGTCGGCACGGGAGCATCGTCGACTGACGGCGATAAAACCGGCAGCACCGTCGGCACCGGCGCAAGCCAAGCCGGTTCATCCCATGAGAACAATGGGAAGAAGGGCTGCGCTCCGGGCCAGATGAAGAAGAATGGCTCCAGTCATTCATGCTGAGGCATCCGGCCGGCGCCACAAGGCGTCGGCCCTTTCACCGGAGAAAGCAAATGATCAACACAGTCAAAGGCATCATCTATGGAGCCGCGATCTTGGTAGCCGGTCAGGCTGCCTCGGAAGATATCAAACTGGACGACGGGACAACCTGCACGGTGGTCGAAGGCCGGACCTCATCGGGCAATATGTCTACGACCGTCACCGCCGGAAACGGCAAGGTGTCTTCTTCGAGTGCGACCGGCGCCGGCTCGTCGACTGCGGCATCCTCGTCGTCAGCTAGCTCGGCAGGCGCGGGCAGCGTCGACAGCTACTCGACGGCAAGTGTCACGCGGCCCGACGGAACCGTCATCACCAAGCGCTCGGACGGCACCTGCTCTGTCACGAAACCCAATAAATAGGAGACCAGACATGAAGATCATGAGTTTGATCGGCGCGGCCAGTATCGCAGTTTTGTCCACCACGGCCGGCGTCTCGGCACAGGACTGCAACGCGGCTGGAACTGTCGGAACGGGCGGAAGTGCGGCGGCTGGCGCAACGTCTGCGAGTTCCGTCGGGACGGCGGGCGTGTGTCAGACCGACGAAGGGACGACCTCCTCCGTCGGCTCAGGCGGGAGCGCTGCAACCACTAACGGCAAGGCCATGAGCAAGACCCATGTCAACGACAACGGCGACAAGCTCAGGTCTCAGACGAAGGCCCAGGCCGTGGACAAAGGCACCTTTAGCAAGTCGCGGACGAAGACGAGCACGGATGGCGACAGTCTCCAGAGCACGACCCGCACGATGTCGCACGAGCCCGGCCAGAAGCCCGTCAAGAACACGACCGAACAGAAAATCATCCTGCCGCAGCAGTAATGGTGGCCGAGATTGCGCCGTCCGGCGCATTCATCGAGGGTCGATGACAACAACTTGGGAAAGGAAAATCAGATGAACAACCTGATCTGGCTCGTAGGCGCCGTTGTGATCGTACTGGCTATATTGAGCTTCTTCGGCTTCCGCTGAGCTCCAGCCTAAACCAGCCGCGTCTCAAGACCGAAATCGTAACTGGCTGATCGCGGTGAATGGTGGATGTGTATTTCAACCTTCACCGCCTAGGCAAGTTGCTCGGGCACGAGACCGCCAGTCAACAATACGCTTCGGGGAGTGCAAGTCGACAAACAGGTTCGAGCTCGATCCGGAATTCGCCTTGAGAGACGAGCAATCTGTTCGTGGCTGTTCGGGGCGAAATATGCGATGGTTATTTAGAAATGTCAGGCGACTATCGGCCGGCATGCACCGGAGTTCATCGCCATTCCTCTGCATCGGTACGCAGGATCGGAAACGCGGATGTCAGCCGGCGCGGGGATCCATCTGCTTCATCGAGATTCTAGACGAGCGCACGCTGGCGATACCCCGACCGCCCGGGCAGCAACCGTCTCGTTTACGTAAGTCTGCGCACCTGGTGCTGGCAGCTAGGCCTGCCTCAGCCAGTTGGGCGCCGCCTTGCTGTATACCCCACTACATGCAGCCGCAACGCATGCGGCAATGCCGCCGAAGTAAAAGCGCCGACCGGTTATCCCCGGCCCGTAATGGGCATATTTGCCCGAGTTCGTCAGTATGGTTTTCGCAAAGGTGGGAATAATCGGATCAGTGATCATGCACCAGCATGTGTCCGTCACGAACTCCACCCCGAAGCGTTGAAGGGCCGCTATCAGCCCGGCTTCGTTGGCCTTATCGTGCGTTGCGCGTCCGCAGGTAACCACCATCGCCACATCCACATGCTTCTTTCGACCGCTGCACAGAGACGCGAGCCTCTCGATTTCGCTGATCGAGAAATGCGGATTGCCGAGCGAGACGAGATCGACGCGCTCATCGTCGGCGCTGTTGAGTTCCTCCCAACTCGACGCGAGTTCCTCGAGCCGAAGATCGATCGAAGGGATGCTGATGCCTGAGGGGACAACGGCATCCAGCGTCTTTGCCTCGGGCGTCACCCCCACGATGTGAAACATCGGTGCACTGGAAACGGTCGCAAATGCGGCGCCGAAGGCCTTGAGATCGTCATTGGTTGGACCGGCCTGATCAAGACCGGAGACGACAGGGATAAGGTTCGATGCCAGCGCACCAATGTGATAACCGAGCAGCGGATAGAAGCTATCGTCGATGTTTTCGATATTAGCGACACTGACAAGCAGCCCGGCTTTCCGATTGCTGTCGATATGTGGGCCTGCCAGAGGCGCGCGGCCGGTTAGTGCGATGCAAATGTCGAGAAAGTCCGGATATTTCATTGTCCGCGCACCAAGAACGCTGTTGGCGTAGATGACGGCATTCGATTCTGCCCAGGCCACCTGCTCGCCGATCTTGGGAGCCGTCTCGAGCAGATAAGGGGCGCAGGTGAAGGTCGGCCGCGCACCCATTTCGACATAGACGTCACCCAACTGACTGGCCGGCTCGCCCAGGACGGGATCAATACCTTGCGAGCGCCAGCGTCGATGATCGACCGAAATCGAGTTGAGCGTTGTCGGTACCACAACGCGCCCGCCCAGATCCCGCAGTTTTTCGGCAAACGAAAGCGAGCCCGGTCCGGTGTAGATGCAGCCGTCGACGTGGACTTGTGAGACATCCATCAATTGTGTGGCGCCCTGCAGTTTCGCCATTCGCAGGATGATGCGGATCGCCGATTGTGCAGCCTTGCCGTGAGCACCAGCCAGATAAGCTCTATCCCGCTCCGACAATGCGACTTCACCGAAAAGAGGGGCAGAGTCTTTGCTATGCGACGGAATGGCGTCCATTGCCAGCCCGTCGGTGGAACAGGCAACAACGTTTCCGTCGATCTCGACAAATGCCGAACTCACCACCTTGCGAAAATTCTCGGGCGCGAGCGTTACAACGGGAATAGATTGACCGAATACCTCCTCGGCGATCACGACACCGAGCGTGAGGATATCCTCCTCTCGCTCGAACAACATCGCTTTGGGACCATTGCCATTGAGCAGCAGTTCCAACATCACGCCGCTGCCAGAGCAGGACCCCCTGCCCCCCGGGATCGCGAGGATTTGGTCTTTGAGACCGCGGCCGCTCAAGGGGTGATGCCGATCGATCACCTCGCCGGTCCAGGGATCGACCCCGCCCCAGAAACTCAGTTCCAGATCGCTTGCAACAACATTGCCCGAAGCCTTGCCGTGCACGTAAGCCGTCCCTGCGAAAATCAGTCCGTCAACAAGGTTGACCATCCGTGAGCCTTTCAAGGTGGTGGCTGTGCAAGCAGTTTTGAGTCGTTCGAATCTGGGGCTAGCTTGATCGCGCCGGCGGCAATCGAGACGGGCGCCCCGCTCTCTACCGGATTAAGGCGGCCTTCGCAAAACGCAGAATATGCCTGAGTATGCTCCGGGTGGCCATCTGTTGCCGGCCCGCCCCGGCTGTTCCAGTTGGTGCAGAAAGTGACAGGGCGATCTTGGGATTTCCGCGACGCTTTACGCATAGCGCTGACGCGCCAGCCAGACCGTGCGCCCGCCACAATCTGGGTCTTCCGCAACATGGGCAACAACGTCAAAGCCATTCCGGTCGAGCAGCATGCGGTATTCGTCGGGATCGAGGCTGGCATGATAGAGAGGTTCCCCCTCCAGCGTGCCGATAACTTCGCCGAAGGCGGGGCCACTCGTGAACAGCAATGGTGCTTCCGGTTCAGCATGGTCGCGGAAGATGGAGAACATCATGCGCTGATCGGAAGGAGCAAGGTGAAACAGGCTGTCCCAAACGATCAGCCCGCCATATCTCCGATCCAGTTTCAGCGAGCGCATATCCCCCACTTGCGCTGTCTCGCCGGGAAGATTGGTCCGGAATATGGAGATCATTTCTGGCGAACTGTCCACGCCTGTAATCAGATGACCTCCGCCCGCAAGGTACCGAGCGATTGGGTCACCTGAGCCACAACCAATATCGAGCACCGCCGCCATTCGTGGCAGCATCTCTGCAAACCGGTCGATCCATGCACGCTCCAACAGTGCCGTGCCGCGCGCCGCTGTCCACGCATCAGCATGGCGACGATAGAGGTCGATAATGCGGCCGGCTGCGTCGCTCACGGTCTTCCTGTCGATTTCCTATCTCCAGTGCAACAATGTGTTCCCGACAGGCGATGCTCTATCATATGCGCCGGTTCGGCGACAGCTATTGGCAGCTCGACCGCGCCGTCCTCCGATGGAACGAGACATTCGACAGCCTCCTCTCCTGGATCCAGGGCGCACGCCTGCCGCGGTCAGTTGCGAGTTTCTATATCCTTCGCCGGATCGAGCAGTCGACCGGGCGAGTGATCACGAAGAATGTCTGGCAAACCGCGTGCTCCGTCGCATCCGCTCAGAAACAAGTTCTGATCTCCGGCCATGTGAGGTATTCATCACAGATCTAAAAGCGCTCGTCTGCTTCGAAGCGTCAATCCCCGGAGTTGCATCATGAAAATTGCGCCGCAACAGCGGATCTATGTCTGCTTCTTTCTCTTCGCCGTGTCGCTGGGGGCGCTGCTGTCGAGGATGCCGGATTTGCAGGATGCGCTTGGCGTCGATAAGTCCGAGCTCGGGTTGACGTTGATAGGGGCTGCGATCGGCGCCTTGATTTCGTTGACTTTGTCTTCGCCCTTGATCGCCCGGCTCGGCGCGCGGACGACGGCGTTCATTACAGTTCTCGGCACATCTGCGCTGCTGTCGCTGGTGCCATGGATCGGCGCTGCGCCGGCCGTGTTCTGTTTGCTTTTCGTCGAAGGGCTGCTCGCCGGGGCGCTGGAGATCAATCTCAATGTCGAGATCGACCGCATCGAAGCGCAGCTGGGACGCGGCGTGATGAACAGAGCCCATGGCTTCTGGAGCCTCGGCTTCTTCGTCACGGCGCTTGTCTCTTCGGTCGTCCGCCAAGCCGGTATTTCGATGCAGCTACATCTTGCCGTGACCTTTGTCGCGGTCCTCGTCATCGGCATCTGGGCGATCGCCGGCATGCGCAATGCGCCAGCGCGGATTACGGAGGACGAGGGCAAGGCGCCGCCGGTAGCGCTTCCTACCTGGGGACTAATGCCGCTCTGTGTCATCGGCATCGCCGCCTTCCTCGTCGAAGGTGCCGGGATCGACTGGTCGGCGATCTATATGCGCGACGTGTTTTCAGTCGAGCCCTTCATCGGCGGACTGGGATTGACACTCTTTACCTTTTGCATGGCGCTGGCGCGCCTGTTCGTTGATCCGCTGGTCGATCGGTTTGGTGCGCGCGCCGTCGCCACGATGCTGCTTGTTCTTTCGGCGATTGGCATCTGCGCCGTCGGGGGCGCACCGCATTCCTATGTCGCACTGGCGGGCTTCGCCTTGATGGGCGCCGGCTGCAGCGCGGTCTACCCCCTCGCCGTCTCGGCGGCCGCCCAGCGTACCGATCGCGCGGCATATCTCAACGTCGCCGCTCTCGGCCAGATGACCTTCGTCGTCTTCTTCCTGGCGCCGCCTCTGCTCGGTTTAATTGCCGAACATGCAGGCATCAGGACATCCTATCTCGCCTGCCTTCCGCTGATCATCTACGCGCTCTTTTCGGTCAAGGCGCTTGGCGCGCGCCGGACTGCCGATGGCGGTAGCGTTGTCGTGCGGATCGAGCGAAAGCGCGCAGATCAGCCCGCGGAACAAGTGGATCGATGCCAATCGGCATCCGGCATGTCCCCGAAATGACCGACGCGAAGCCAATGTTCGCCGAGACGATTTCAGTTTGCCCGTGGCGTGCTCACCAGAACCGCCGCCGCATGGTTCGCGGCCTCGATTGCGGCACGAATTCCACTTCCACGCGCGAGTTCTGAGGCGAGAACGCCGGTGAATTCGTCGCCGGCACCATGGGTGCTCACCAGTTCCACCTTGATCGCCTCGATCGAGAACGCATCACCTTCCCGGGTCGCGCAGGCGACACCATCGCCGCCCGCCGTCACGACCACGACGGGGAATATCGCCGCGAGCAGTTTCGCGGCATTCGCGGCACCCTCGAGTGTGTCGACAACTGGAAGCTCGGCCAACTGCTCGGCCTCGATGGCGTTGACCACCAGGACATCGACCAGTTGCTGCAAATCGGCGGAGAGAGGTCGCGCGGGCGCGGCGTTGAGAACCACTGTTCCGCCCGCGACCTTCATGGCCTTGGCCGCCGAGACGTTGGCGTGATCAGGCACCTCATTCTGCAGGACCAGCAGCGCTCCGTCGACGAACGCCTTCGAAGCTGCATCCACATCCACTTGTCCCAACATCAGATTGCTACCGGAAACGATGACCGCGCCGTAGTCGCCTTCACTGTCGAAGATTGCGACGCTCATGCCGCTACCGACCCCGGTCACTTTCTTGACGAAGCGATGATCGACCTTGCTGCGGACCAGGTTGTCGGTGAGGGCATGGCCGAAATCGTCGTCCGCGACCGCACCAATCATCGACGTCGGTATCCCTGTCTTCGCTGCCGAGACTGCCTGATTGCCACCCTTGCCGCCGCATTTCGGGTGCCAGTGATCCCCCGTCACGGTTTCACCCTTCCGAGGACGTGCCGGGCCGTGCACCATGATGTCATAGTGCAGGCTGCCGAAGACGACGACGGAGGGTGATGCGGAACTCATGGAAGCCTGTCCTTGCGTTTGGATGCGACGGCGGACATCGTCTTCTCGAGATTTTTCTCCGCCGTCTGATAGTTTCGCTGCGCGACGGCCATGAAGAGCGCGTCGAGGATGTTGAGCTGGGCAATCCGGGCTGCGGCGTTCTCGCCCATCAGAGGCGATCCTTGCGCGGTGGAACACAGAACGATGTCGGCGATCTGCGCAAGCGGCGATCCACCGTAATTCGTGACGGCGATCGTTCGCGCCCCCGACTTCCGCGCGAGCTGGATGGCGTCGATGACAGCGGTCGTGTTCCCGGAATGGGAGAAACCGATCGCGATGTCGTCGGCTCCGAGCAGCGACGCCGACATCAGCATCATGTGCGAATCGTCCTGGACATTGGCCCGCACGCCGATTCTCAGGAACTTGTGCGCCACGTCCCTGGCAATCTGTGCCGAACCACCAACCCCGTAGAAATCACGTTGCCCCGCCTTGGCGAGTATATCGGCGGCGCGGTCGAAACCGTCGACATCCAGGATCGCGAGAGTCTCCTCCAGCGCATTTATCGACGTCCGGAAGACCTTCTGAATGATCTCCCTCGAACTGTCATCGGCTGACAATTCCTGATGCATTTCAGCGGTAGGAAGCCTGTTGTAATTCGACACTGCAGTGCGGAAATCACGATAGCCGCTGAAGCCGAGCTTCTTGGTGATCTTGACCACCATGGCCTCGGACACTCCCGCTTCCGCCGCCAGATCCTTGAGAGCGGTGTCCTCGGAAAAATCCCTCAATCCGAACACCGTCTCCACGACACGCGCCTCCAAAGGGGTGAGCTGCGGCATCATCATGCGGATGCGCGGGCCTACCGCCTTGGGATCATTTGCAGAATTCATCCTCTACCCCTTGTGACGCGATCGATCATCATGGCGACCAGGATAATAAGACCAGTGGCCAGAAGTTGGTAGAAGGCCTGGACATTCATCAGCGTCAATCCATTGCGCATTGCGCCGAGGATGATCGCACCGAGGATCGTGCCGATGACGCTGCCCTTGCCGCCCATCAGAGAGGCCCCACCAATTGCGGCGGCCGCGATCGCGTCGAGTTCCCAGAGATTGCCGAGGATCGGTTCGGCGGCACCCAAGCGGCCGACCAGGATCATCGAGGCCAGGGCAGCGAGGACCCCCGAAATCACATAGGCGGTGATCTTGGCGATGGCGATCGGTACGCCGGCGACATAGGCCGCTTCTTCATTGCCGCCGACAGCGAGCAGGTATTCGCCAAGCGGTGTCTTCTTGAGCAGCACCCAGGCGAGCAGGGCGACGACGGCGACCATGATGACCGGAATGGGAAGGCCGAGCAGGGAGCCGTTGAACAGCGACCGGAAGCCCGCGGGCACACCGAGAACCGGGTTGCCGCCCGTGTAGATCAGCGCAATGGCGCGATAGGTGCTGAGCGTGCCGAGCGTGACGATGAAGGGCTGAAGGCCCGCATAGGCCACGAGTACGCCGTTGACGAGACCGCAGATAGCACCGATCGCAAGGCCGGCCAGGATGGCGAGCGGAACGGGAACGCCGGCGACAAGCATCGTGGCCGTAATCACGGCAGAGATCGCGGCCGTCGGGCCGACCGAGAGGTCGATGCCACCGGAGATGATGACGAGCGTCATGCCGAGTGCCAGGCAGGCGTTGATACTCGACTGCTGAAGGATGTTGAGCAGGTTTCTTTGCGAAAGAAAGTCGGGTGCCAACAATCCGAAGATGACGACGATGGCGATCAATCCAATGAGGGTGCCCGCATCGCGTACCGAGAACGATCCGAACTGTTTGGAAGTGGGCGCCCCGGCATTCTGGGTCGTGTCAGACATGGATATGTTCCTGTAGGTCATGCCGCACCACGGCGGTTGTCGGCCTTCCCAACGGCGTGGGAAACGATGGTTTCTTCGGAGAGGTCTTCGCGGCCGAGTTCAGCCACAACAGCGCCGTCGCGCATGACGAGGACGCGGTCGGACACCCGCATCACCTCGGGAAGCTCGGAGGAGACGACGATAATCGAATGTCCCTCGCGAGCGAGGTCTTCGATCAGCTGATAGATTTCGGATTTCGCGCCGACATCGATGCCGCGCGTCGGCTCGTCGAACAGCAGGATGCGCGATCCGGCCGCCAGCCAGCGTGCGATGATCGCCTTCTGTTGGTTGCCGCCGGAAAACAGTCTGATCTGCCGGTCAAGCTGGAAGGGTCGCAGGTTGACGCGCTTGAGCAGGTCTTCCGCCGTCCGCTTGAGTTTCCGATGGTTGATGATCCCGGCTTTCGAGAAGCGGTTCATCGAGGGCAGCGCCATGTTCATGCTGACGGACCGGCCCGGAATGATGCCTTCGCGTTTGCGCTCCTCGGGTAGCAGCCCGATACCGGCGGCGATCGCCGCACGTGGATTGGACAGCGCCAACGCCCTTCCGTCGACCTTGACCGTGCCGGAGATAAGCTTGTCCGCGCCGGAAAGTGCGCGCAGGAGCTCGGTGCGGCCCGAGCCGACGAGCCCTGCGACGCCGAGGACTTCGCCCTTGTGAAGGTCGAACGAGACGTCGCGGATACGGTACGTCGAAAGATTGCGGACCTCGACACTCACGGTATCTGTGGTGTGGGAATGATGCTCTTCAGTCAGCAGCTCGCGGCCAACCATCATCGCGATGACGTCGTCGGGTGAAGTCGTTTTCAGATCGATACCGACGCCCACGACCTTGCCGTCGCGCATCACCGTGGCGCGCTGGCAGACCCGGAAGACCTCGTCCATCTTGTGGGATACGTAAATGATCGAGACGCCGCTCGCCGCCAACCGCTCGATGATCTCGGCGAGCCGCTCGAATTCGCTCGGCGTCAGGCTCGAGGTAGGTTCATCCATGGCGATGATCTTCGCCCTGTCGAGAAGGGCTCTGGCGATCTCGACGACCTGCCGCTGGGCGACCTTCAACGTCGAGATGGGAACCGAGGGATCGATGGACGGATCGATCATCGCAAGCGCCTCGGCCGCGCGCCGTTCCTGCTCACGGCGATTGACGATCACGCCGCCGAAACGGGTCAGGGAATGGCCGAGGAACATGTTCTGGGCAACGCTGAGATGCGGGACTTGCTGAAGTTCCTGGTGGATCATGGCGATCCCTGCCTGGCGAGCGCTGTCGGGCTTGCGGAAGTGGTGCACGGTGCCGTCGACTTTGACTTCGCCTTCCGTTGCACGGAAGACCCCGGACAGAATGCGCAGCAGGGTGGACTTGCCTGCGCCATTCTCGCCGAGCAGCGCGTGGATTTCACCCGGGGCGACGCTGAACGAAACGTCGGACAATGCCTTGACGCCCGGGAAAACCTTGGAGATGCCTTCGAACGCCAGTCTGGGAGATGCCATGACAGTCCAACCTTTGAGAGTGCGGACGGCCGGCGGGGCCGGCCATCCTGCCTTGGGAGGCGTTTACTTTCCTGCGGCCTTCATTAGCACCGAGCGAACGTCGCCGCCCTGATAGTCCTTGATGTTGTCCTTGGTGATCAGGGCCTGCGGGGTTGCGACCACGCGCGGCAGCTTCTGACCGGAGACGAGCCGCAACGCGACTTCCATCGCCACCTCGCCCGTCAGGACCGGGAAGCTGTCTACGGTGCCCGTGAGTTCGCCGGCTTCGATCGACTTGTAGGCATCCGAAATGCCGTCGGTACCGAAGACGACGACCTTGTCCTGCAGGCCGGCGGCCTTCACCGCCTCGACAACACCAAGCGCCATGCCGTCATTGTTGCAGTAGAAGCCGACGAGATCAGGATGCTGCTGGAGAATGTTGGTTGCGGCGTCATAGGACATCTGGCGATCCCAGTTGCCCGGAACGCTGGCGACCACCGTGAACTTGCCGCCCTGTTCGATCGTGCTCTTGAAGCCATCGGTGCGCTGCACGGCAGCATAGACACCGGCCTGGCCTTCGATGATCGCGACCTTGCCGCCATTGGCGCGGTTTTCGATGAACCACTTGGCGACGCGAACGCCGTTGTCACGCTGGACGTTGCCGACATAGTGCTCGGCCTGCGGGATCACCGCATCGTTGACGTTGACGACCGGTACGTTGGCGGCTTTCGCCTGTTCGATGACCGGCTGCAGGTTGGCATCGGTCTGCGGCGAGACCAGCAACACCTTATAACCCTGAGTGACCATGCCCTCGGCGATCGTCAATTGGCCGAGCTGGTCACCCTCGCTTTGCGCCGCCTGATAGGCGACGGTCACGCCGACCTTGTCGGCGAACGTCTGATAGCCTTCGCCGAGCGAGCGCCAGTATTCATTGGTGAGCGTCTTGGAGACGCCGCCGACCTTGAGGCCTTCGGGCAACTTCGGCAGCGCACCGAGCTTGGCGTCGAGATCGGACCAGTCCATGCGGTCCGCTTCCGAATCCGAATTGAGCGGCTTCAGTTCCTGCGCTGACACGATGCCAGCGCAAAGGGTTGCGGCGAGAGCCGCAGCAAGAATTCTCTTCATGTTTTCCTCCCGGAAAGTTGGGGTGGTTCAGTGCTCCGCGCCGAACATCAGCTCCTGAACGATGGCCTGCGTGGATACGGCGTCCTGTCGGTCAATCGCGCTTGCAAGGCGATTGTCCTGCTCGAGGCGGTCGACGACCTTCAACATCCGCTGGACGGTCTGGATGTTGACCTCGCATTCGTGAACCGGATCGAGGCCGGTCATATCGGGGAACGTGTCGAAATAGATCGCGCCGTCATAACCATCCCGGCGTATCTGGCGGAGTAGCTCGATCGTTTGCAGCGTGTGCACCGCGCCGACCATCAGACCGTCGTCGCGCTTGGCGTAGCCGTCGTTGAGGTGGACGCCGAGCACGCGGCTATGACGGGCAATCAGTGCCGCCGCAAAGGCGGGCTGCTCGTCGGCATAAAGGACATGGGCGAAGTCGAGCGTGACGCCAAGATTGGCAGCGCCGACCTCCTTGATAGCGAGCAAAGTCGTGGCCGCATCCGGCATCAGACTGTAGGACCGCGGCTCGTTCGGCTTGTACTCAATCGAGATCAGGCAATCCGGATCATGGGCGCAAACTTCACGGATTCCATCGATTTCGTGTTGCCACATCTTCGCGTAGTCCGCCTGAAAGGCATAATCGAAGCCATCTTGCCCAGGCCAGATGGTCATCAGATTGGAACCGGCTTCACGCGCTGCATCGATGCCCTTCTTCGTCAGGTCGATCGCTTCACGGCGGACCACTTCGTCGGGATGGGTGAAAGCACCAAGTTTGAAGGCGGGGTTGCTGTAGTAGCGCATAGCAAAGCCGTTGATCGAAAGGCCGATATCGCCAAGTTTTCGAGCCAGTTCTGCCGGATTTTCGCTCATGTGATCCGGATAGTTGAGATCGAGGTCGGTAAGGCCCTTCACCTGGGCGGCGCGCTCGGCCATCTGCATGACGGAGGGCTTCGACGACTGGTCGGGCCATTCGATATGGGACGCGGAGGCGAACGAGTTCAGCCGGGTGGCAAAGCGTGTCGGGTTCAAAGGATTATTCCAAATCTGTGAAGTTGTGCACTACTTCACAGATTATTTATTATTTGTAAAGTTTAAAAATGCCATGGGTGCAAAAAATTGGTGCAGGCCATTGCTGGTACCGACGCCTCATCGGCAACCAAGCGGACTGGCGCAACGGTGCAAGGCAAACAAAATCGCCAGCGGATTCAATCCGATGATCAGGCAGGCTGCTCGTCTGAGCCACGGCCGCGACGAAAAGCCTGCCGCATTTACGGTCGCCCGGCGCAGTTGAAGTGATCGACTATCAGAACCAGCATTTCGAGCTGCTTGCGCATGACATCGAACTCGCTGTCGACCTTGTCGGCGGTGACGAGCCGATTCACGACAGGCCAGACACCGTCGTTATCAGTTGTCGCTAGTCGCGCGCTGGCGGATTAGCTCGATGAGGACACGCAGTTTGGCTGGCATGTGTCGGCGTTGGGAGAAATAGAGGCTGAGCCCCGGATAATGGGGAGACCAGTCTTCCAAAACGGGTATGAGATTACCTGAAGCAATATGTGGCGCAAGCGCGTGTTCACCCAGATAGGCGAGCCCGAAGCCGGCAAGAGCTGCCTCCAAGATAAGGTCAGACCCATCGAATGTAAGGTGACCAGTGACATCAATCACTCGTGTTTCGCCGTGTTTCTCAAACTCCCAGCGATAGAGTCTCCCGCTCGTCATGCGCATTTGGATACAGACGTGCCCGGCCAGATCGCCCGGGACGATTGGTTTTGGACGACCATCGAAATAGCGCGGGGATCCGACGACGAAAGACCGCATTTCCGGAATGATCGGAACGGCGACCATGTCCGGTGAGATCGCCTCGGTGAGACGAATGCCCGCATCGAAACCTTTGCCAATGACGTCGACAAGTGCATTCTCGGTCACGACCTCGATATCGACGTCCGGATATCGGCAGCTATATTCAAGAATAATCGGCTGCAGCAGAATGCGCGCCGCACCCGGCGCCATGTTCAGCCGGAGTCTCCCGGTGGGCCGGTCCGAGTGTTCGCCGACATTCTCGATCGCTTTCTCGAGCGTCTGCAGGGCCGGTTCGATTTCAGACAGGAATTGCTCTCCGGCCGCGGACAAGGCGACACTCCGCGTAGTGCGGTTAAAGAGCCTGACGGCGAGGCGCTCCTCAAGCGCGGCGATCGCATGGCTTAAAGCCGATGACGACATCCCCAGCTCGCGCGCGGCAGCCCGGAATCCACGATGACGCGCGACGCCGGCAAACGCTTCAAGCTCGATCAGGCTTGCCCTCATTGCGCGATCCAGTTCATCAACTCGTCCGATTTTGTCCTACTACTCGCAACACTTATCGCATGGCACTTTTACCGGGAAGTCATCAAAGGAAAAGAAACATGCATATCATCGATCGGATCTATATCGACGGCGCGTTCGTCAAGCCCACTGGCGACCAATGGGCGCCGCTTTTCAATCCGGCAACCGAGGAGCAGATCGGAACTGTGCGGCTTGCAGACGCAGTCGATGCAAACCGCGCGGTTGCCGCCGCCAAACGCGCCTTCCCGGCCTTCTCACATACAACCAAGGAAGAGCGGATCGACATGCTGAACCGGCTGGATGCCGCCGTGTCAGCCCGTACCGACGATCTCACTTGCGCCATGCGCGAAGAATACGGCGCGCCATCGTGTTTCATCGACTTTTCCGCTCCACGAGCAGGTACCGTCTTTCTGGACATGGCGAGAACGCTCAAGGATTATGAATTCCGACGCCGCGCGGGGAGCGCCGACGTGGAGATGCGGCCCTCGGGGGTTGCGGTGGCGATCACGCCCTGGAACAGCAATTACAGTTTTATCTGCGGCAAGCTCTCCGCCGCAATTGCAGCGGGCGCAACCATGGTGATCAAGCCATCCGAAATGAGCGCCCTCCAGACGCAGGTGATCACTGAATGCCTGCATGCTGCCGGTCTTTCCAATGGCATCTTCAATATCGTTACCGGGTATGGAAACGTCGTCGGCGCGGCGCTAACGACCCACCCCGACGTGTCGAAGATAACCTTCACTGGTTCCACGGCCACTGGCCGCAGCATCGTTCAGGCCGCAGCGCCCACCATGAAAAGGGTCACGATGGAACTCGGCGGCAAGAGCCCCAGCATCATTCTGGATGATGCCGATCTTGATATCGCCATCCCGCAGGTGCTGGCGGCGGGATTCCGCAACAGCGGGCAGGCCTGCATTGCCGGCACCCGCATCCTCGCTCCTCAAAGCAGGTTTGGCGAAATCGAGGAGCGTCTCAGCCACGCGGTCAGGCGCTTCAGGGCTGGAAATCCCGCCGACGAACAGGTCCAGGTAGGCCCGATGGTGAGCCAGAAGCAGTGGGATCGCGTACAAAGCTATATCCGTTTGGGACAGGAGGAAGGCGCCAGACTGCTGGCAGGCGGCGAAGGACGTCCGGAAGGGCTGCACCGCGGCTGGTTCGTACAGCCAACGATCTTTACCGGCGTTCGCAACGATATGCGCATCGCTCGCGAGGAGATCTTTGGGCCGGTCCTCTCGCTGATCTCTTACCACGACGAAGCAGACGCCATCTCCATTGCGAACGACACCGAGTACGGCCTGCAGGCGCACGTTTTTTCCTCCGATATCGAGCGGGCGAAACGCATCGCAAACCAGATCGAAGCAGGGCGTGTGTTCATCAACGACGCGCCGCATGATCCGCTGGCACCCTTCGGCGGCTTTAAACAGTCGGGCTTCGGGCGAGAATTCGGTGTTTTCGGGCTCGAGGCTTTTCTCGAACCCCGGGCCGTACTGTCATGACGAAAGTGAGCCACAACGACGGTGCTGCGCGGGATGATAGTCAGTTAGCGCCGGATTCCGGCATGGTCGGCCAGCTCTCCCAGGCGCTGTTTGCCCTCCAGCGCGGCGAACGTCATCATTCGGTCCGGACGCTACGAGTAATCGCTGAGGTGGCGTAGGGTGCTGCCACAGGCTCCACCCTACGCCGGCCGCCTCTTCGCTCTTTGGAAAATCTATCTGCTTACTGAGCGCAAGCCTGACCTTGTGGGGTCGCGTCGCTCAAGCCACCCTGAGTCTGGACGGAGCCCGAAGCGGTTGAGCTAGCAGGATCACTTCCGCCGCTGCAACCGCCCGGCGTGGTCGCCCCCATTGATCCGTTGGTCGTGCTGCCGGTGGGGGTTGGATCGGAGGTCATTGGCTGCATTGTCTGGACATTGGCACCCCCATCGGTACCGACGGCATTGGGTTCCATCATGGTCCCAGCTCCCATGCCGGACTGAGCAAAAGCGCCCGTGGCCATTCCAGCCGCTAGCAGAGACGCGACGATGAGCTTGATATTCATTTTTCATTTCCTTCGTCGGTTACGTTGCGGCCCTCCAACATCCAGATCACTGTTCTGTTCCCCGATTTTCTAAAAATCTAAGGAATCGATCGCGTACCAAGGGGACGCGTGCTCCAAAGCGAAAGAAGATCAGTGCGCTTCACCCATGGCCACCGGCCCCTGCGACGTGCAACCGGTGCTGGGATATAGGCATGGTCCAAACTGGCGAACGAGTCTTTACCACACTTGGATCAGCGCCTTTACCGCCGCCATGCTGATGCCCAACCCGCGAGCGAGCCCAGGTTCGCCGCCGGGGAAGCGCCATTGGATGGTCGGACTCTGAGCTGCCCTTTCTCGAACCGGCGCAGCCGATCCGCCACGCGATTGGCGGTAGCGCAAACTTCCTCGCAACGTCACTTTTTACCTGCTGTCAATGCGCCGGTGTCATGTTTCCGAAGGTTAACAACGCACCAGGGGTGCTTGCTCACCAAGGTCGTTGCGGATGGCCGTAGCAGCAACCCCGGCCTGCCCCATGGCGTTGCTGATCTGGTCAAGACCGGCGACGACGTCTCCTGCCGCGTAAAATCCTCGCACTGTGGTCCTCTGGTGACTATCGACGGTAACGCACCCTTCTTCCGATAGCCTGGCGCCAACTTGTGATGCCAGTTCCGAACATATGTCGGATCCGAGAGCCGCATATAAGGAAGCGAAGGAATAGGTTTCCGTGGGCGTCGTGATGCGCATCATATCATTGTCCAGATCGCTCGAGGCTATGGGGCCGACCTCCATTCTTATTCCGAGGTGGGCCAAGGACGACGTCTCGGCTTCGGACAGATCATGTACGCCCTCGGGCGATATCAGAGTGAGATCCTTCGTATAACTTCGAAGGAAAACGGCCTCCTTGAACCCCTTGGTTCCAGTTCCGAGAACACCAACGGGCTTGTCTGTCACCTCATAACCGTCACAGACGGGGCAGTAGCGCAGAAGGCCGCGAGCCACGGCTTCATCATGAGTTGCCTGTGGCATCGCAGGCGGTCGGTTGACGACTCCTGTTGCCAGGAGTACGGCCCGAGAGCGGATGCTGCCGTTCTCGAATTCTGCCACGAACAGGTTGTCGACTTTATGCAGCGCTGTGATCTTGCGGCATCGAATGGCTGCCCCATAGAGCTGAGCCTGGGCATTCATTCTCGCCAGCAGCTCAGTGCCGCTGACGCCGCACGGGAATCCGGCGTGGTTGTGTGACATAGGGATGATGGAAGCCCGGCTGGAATTATCGTGGAAGACCGTCACCGAAAGATGGTAGCGCGCCAGATAAATCGCCGCGGTGAGGCCAGCCGGACCGCCCCCGATGACCAAGCAGTCTTTTAGTGCGTCTCCAAATGCGGTGGTCATCATCCCATTCTCATCCTATTGGCCCCGACCGGGATTACTCGAATGTTGGACGTCATTGCCGACCTCGGGAAACGACGATGGCTCCATTCTCCGCTCACACCATTCGCGATGCCGTTGACATCCACGCGATGCTGTCGAGAACAACCCTGATCAGCGCCATCACGTTAGTTTCACATCGAACCCAGATGGATTTCCGGCCCTTTTTTATCGGCTGAAGCGATCAAGGTTCCCGGGAACAAATGGGCTGACAACAGGTTGGGCGACAATGAGCGACGCCCCCTCAGGTTACTGGGCTCAGTTCACGGAATGTTATCGAATAACGCAGCTCTGCGACTGGCGGGATGGAATGCTCCCACACGGTTCTGGCTTCGCCCGCCATCACATAGGCCGATCGCGGTTCGAGCGTGATCGAGCTACGCTGCCACTTGCTGCCCTGCCGCCGTCTTAGCCGGAAAGTGCATGCAGATAGCAGCGAGACTCCGACGACCCGACCGAAGACGAATTTATCCCTGTGCCAGCCGATCGGAGCTCCGGGACTATATTCGGTTACCAAAGTCTGTTCCAACCGATCGGGGTCGAGGCCAGCAAATGCAGATACGATTTTGCGAAGCGGCAAAAGAAATAGCGGAATATCTTCGCTCTTTCGGACACGCTGTGTGTCAAACTCGTATTTCCAGCCGTAGGAGACCGTCCTGCGTTTGCCTTCGAATCCGTGGAAATCGAAAGCCTTGAACGGCAGTTGTAGCATCTTTTCCAGGATGGACTGCTGCAGATCGTCGGGGACCACATCCGGCGAATAGCGAAATCCGTCCGGCAGGGACGGTTGGACTGCACCAAAGAGGTCATGCTGTTTCATCGTGCTCATGTAAAGTTCTCGTATTTGCCTCCGCAGTGACCTTACGAATTTTGGCGTCGCGATGTCGTTGACAGTGGTTCACACAACGATCCCTTCCGACGGCGGAATCCAGCATGCTCCGGACTCTAGGAACGCCGGCCGGCGCAGTGTGTTCCTCGTAGTGGAGAGGCGTGGTCCGCCTGCGCCCTCCGAAGGATGTCCACGGTTCATTTAAAGCGCGCGATCGACGGATGGCACATCGCAATTGGGTTGACCGGTCCGGAACAATCCGGGCCGCTCAGAGTTGGCGCGCCATGCCCTACGTGATCGAACTTCTTCTTCCAGTCCCGCGCGAGCGCCCTAGCTTGGTGAGCGTTGGCACTGTCCGTGATGAACTCGCCGCAAAATTTGGCGGCGTTACCTTATATGTGAATTCACCCGCGGAAGGCTTGTGGGAAGACGATGGAGAGGTTGAGCATGACGTCATCGTTGTTGCCGAAGTCATGACTGAAAGTCTCGACCGAACTTGGTGGGCGGCATACCGAAAACAGCTTGAGGCTCGTTTCGATCAGGAGGAAATCGTGATCCGAGCCACGCAAGTCCAGCGTCTTTGAACCCATGTCCCGCGGTGAGGCCCATGATCTTGCACGCATTTGACGATTTGAGATCAGCCCAACCGATCTGGCGGCTGCTCGGCGGTTTATTTTCCGTCTCACAGCATTTCCTCGGTTTCATACAAGCCATCGCTTGAACGCTCGTCTGGGCAACGCCCGCTGGCGCTCCCTTGTTGCCGCCATCTAACCAAAGCGAAATCGGTGTCCCCGCCTGATTTCGTTGAGGCGGCAGCATGAAGGCGATGATGGTATTTACGCGACTGCTATGAAATCATCACTTGCTAAAACAAGCAGCGATCTTGAGACGGGCCATCAGGCCGGTGCGTCGATCAGCTCTAAAAGCCGCTTGGCGTTCTTGATCGAATAGCCATCGCGATCGTTGTTGAAATAGGCCCACACGGTCTTAGCGCCAGACAGCTTGATGCGCTCCGCCCACACCGTCAATTCGGCATCGCTGTAGTCATGGCGGTACCATTGTTTGATCCCATGGAACCGGATGTAGATGTCGTCGGCTGTCCGAACAAGCTCATCCGGCAACCGGGGACCGCTGCATGAACAGAAGATCGCGCCTGCAGCTTGAAACGCACTATAAACGTCCTCATTCCACCAGCTCTTGTGACGGAATTCGACGACGTTCCTGCGACGGGGATCCAGCTGCGACAAGATCATTTGCAACATGTCTGTGGAGTAGCGGACGCTCGGTGGAAGCTGAAACAGAAAACATCCCATCTGCATTCCAAGAACGTCTGCGACGTATCCGAAATCTTCAATGAGGGCGTGGGTATCTTCGAAGCGTTTGATATGCGTGATGAGCTCGCACACCTTGATCGTATAGACGAAGCTCGGCTCGGCCTGATGTTTCCATGTCTTGACAGTTGCCACCGTCGGCCAGGAATAAAATGGGGCATTGAGCTCGACGGTCTTGAAATTGTGCTGGTAGATCGAAAACAATTGATTGGAGGGAGCGTCGGTCGGGTAAAAATGGCCCTTCCAGTGCCAGTAATACCACCCGGAACAGCCAATATGGACCCGCCTGGCGACATTGCCATCGGAGCTGATCACAATCAGCGGATCGCTCGCCAGACGGGCTATATGCATTTTAGCGGCGCGCGCAATATTGGCCTCGCGCTGCTTTTGGCGGCGCTCGGCGCGCCGTGCCCGCCGACTTTCAATCTCTTCAGCAATGCGCTCTACCATTCGGTATCCGTGTGAAGGTCTTTCGGCCTCGGCTGCACCGCCAACCGTCCTGCGATATCTCTTCAAGCGCAGCAGAAGCGACATATCCCTGATGTTCAATTGCGATATCGCCGAGCAAAATAATGCCTAAAGCTCACCTTCATTGGTGAAGACTGCCAGCCGCCGCATCTCGGCCGTCTCGGTGATATCGTCATCCTTCCAGGCAACTTTCAACGGCGTAATCTCGTACCTTCATCGAACTCTTCCGTTTTTTCTGACGGCTAGCAGCGGTTTCCACCCCCGTAACTCCGACAAAGGGCGTGAGTTCCGGCCTACGCAGGTCTGTTCAGCGATTTTCCGTGATGGGCTGGACGCGGCTGCAGAAAATGGCTACCCAGTTCGCCGCGCCGTCGGCGTTGTCCTGCACCACAGGAACTTGCCATTGTGTCTAGCATGCCGCGTTCGCGCAGCGCTGGCGAACAGGAAGCGCAGGAGGGTGGCCGCGAGAATGCCGACTACGATCGCCTTGCACCTCTGCGAGGCCTCGAGGCCGGCCGCGGCGAGACCAATGACCACGGCGTAGAGCCGAACCCAGACGACATTCTTCGTCCCCCCGTGCAATCGACAGGACACGAGCACATCGGCCGCTCGTTAACATCTACCGAAAGAGCGATAAAGCAATCGGGAAGACGCTATTTAAGGAAGGGGTTGCCAGGGCGTGGAGCCCGGAGCGGCGGATTGATTGATATGGCTAATGATCTTTTGCGCAGGCAATTTGAGGCCGAACATGACCCGCATAGGGGTAGCACTCGACCTACGCCGGTCACGCGCGATAGTCGACGTAGCATTGAAGTAGCCGGACGCGCGGGTGCGCTGCTGATGAAAACAAAGGCTGCCCGTTCCCGGCGCCGCGCTGGTCAGACTCAGGCGATCAGGGATGCGCTCTGCGCTTACGCTGCAGCTGGTTGTGGTGGAGAGTCCGCAATTTAGAAAGCACGCCTCCGTTCAAAGGTAAGCTCGCGAAAAGAACACCGTTGTCGTCAAAACGGCGACCGCGACGGTTAGAACCCTGACGGCCGGCGATGGCAGCCTACGTCCGATATGCGCTCCGATCCACCCGCCGATAATGGCCCCGACCGTCATGAAAATGCACTCCTGCCATACAATTGCTCCGGCGAGTACGAAGGTGACTACGGCGACCGCATTTGCGCCAGTTACCATCACCATTCTTGTCGGATTGAGGCTCTTGATGTCCCCGCCCCCGAGCGCGCTCCATGCCGCAAGCATCATAAGGCCCACTGCGCCGCCAAAATAGCCGCCATAGAGACCGAGAAAGAACTGAACCGCTGCGAAGGCCAGAATACTCGGGCGTGCCTGCGTCCGGAGCTTGGCGGTGAGCCTCGGACCGACTGCCAGCATCACTGTCGCCATCAGCAAAAGCCATGGCAGTATTCCATCGAAGATCCTGGATGGGGTCAGAAGTAACAAAATGCTTCCGGCCACTCCACCGACCATTGTCACCATAGCGATTGGAACGACATTGACGCCGCACACACTCGTAACGCCGTCACGATAAACCCACGAGCTTGCCATACCGCCGGGAAACAAGGCTAAAGTGCTTGTCGCATTTGCGGCTACCGACGGCACTCCGACCGATATCAGCGCAGGCAGGGAGACGAACGACCCGCCGCCCGCCAACGCATTCATGCTGCCTGCTAACAAGCCAGCCAGGAAAAGAAGAGTAATATCGTACATGTTCAGCTCGCCTTAGCACCTAAGCTTGAGTTCGCGACACGCTTGTCGAAAACCGGCGCCCGGGCGGGTTGAGGGGCACCGACGCTTTACAGCGCTCCCGGTGACGGGGCAACCCTGGCCATCATGTCAAATCGCCCATGTTTCGCATCTCCTATGGCGACATCTTGCTCGCTACTCGCGTGACCCTATTTTACCCGGGCGGATCGAGTCAGCATAGCGCTTCCTGGCCGCGGCTCAGGGGTATCGTGTGAGTTGGTTCGGCATTGCCATCATCGCGACCGTAGCGCTGGTAGCCCTATGGGCTCTGGCAGCAGCATCAAGTTATGCCGGGTTTCTGAAGCGGGTCCAGAAAATCGATTCCCACGTCCTCAAGATTGCCGCTGCCGACACCGAGCTTGATCGATACGGCGCTGGGCTGTGCCACAAGCGGGAGGCGGCAAGCGGCCTCGTCCTGATCACCTCCAACCTGGACGCGTTCGCAGCCAGGCTTCTAGCGGCCCGTTCCGCCGGGCGCAGCCTCGATCTCATGTACTATATGTGGAATGCGGACCTGACCGGAATGCTGATCATGCGGGAGGTCGTCGCGGCGGCCGACCGTGGCGTACGTGTGAGGATCCTTCTCGACGATCTCGGCGTCTCCATGTCAGACAAGATCTTCCATGCGATCGACTGTCATCCGAACATCGAGCTGCGGCTCTTCAATCCCACAAAGGCACGTGAGCATATCCTACGTCGCGGCCTCGAGATGGCTTTGCGGTTCCGAAGCGTCAACCGTCGCATGCACAACAAGGCATGGATTGCCGATGGCCGGATCGCGATGGTCGGGGGGCGCAATATCGGCGATCCGTATTTCGATGCCGGGGAGAACGCTAACTTCAGGGACTTCGATCTCTTGATGGTCGGTGAAGCCGTTGCGAAGACGGAGCGGCTGTTCGACGGCTACTGGAACAGTTCGGTTGCCGTGCCCGTGCGTGCACTTCTGTCACGCAGAGCTAACAAGCTGGAGAAGCTCCGCCGCAATATGGAACGCCTTCATTTCGAACAGCGCGCCCAGCCATATCTGGATCCAGTTCGCGATGAAACATCGCTGACGCATATCGTTGCCGAAGACCGCTACATCTGGGTCCACAAACTCGACGTTCTGGCAGACCCCCCCGAAAAGGCGGCCGGGAAGCTGCGCAGCGGGCAAAACACGCTGATGGGAACGCTGCTCCCGGTCATCACGGGCACGGCCGAGTTCATCCATATCACCTCGCCGTACTTCGTTCCCGGCGAACGCGGCGTCGAGGCGCTGACGAAGCTACGCGACAAAGGAGTAAAGGTTTCCGTTCTGACGAACTCGCTTGCAGCCACCGATGTTGCCGCAGTTCACGCGGGATATTCGCGCTACCGCCCCGCCCTGTTGAAAGCCGGCATTGCGCTCTTTGAGTTGAAATCGATTGCAGACATGGGAACCTTCTCTTTGCGCGGTTCCAAGCAGGCCAGCCTTCACACGAAGGCCTTTGCCAGGGATGGCAAGTACGGCTTCATCGGATCTCTCAATCTCGATCCGAGGTCCGTATCCTTAAACACCGAAATGGGTGTCCTGTTCGAGTCACAGGAACTTGTCGAGCGAATGGACGCGATCTTTGCCGTAGAAACCGATGCGGATTTGAGCTATCCCCTAACGCTCGAAAAGGGATCCGTGCGGTGGCTTAAGGTCGTCGACGGGAAAAATACTCTCCTCCGAGACGAGCCGGATGCCGGGATTGCCCGGCGCGCGACCGCTTGGCTGATCAAGTGGTTGCCGCTCGAATCTCAGCTATAACCGTGACGACTGGTCTCGTCATGAGAGGTCAAGCTGAGCTGTGAGAAGCTGCTCGGCACGAGACAACCCGATCGTAGGGGAACGTGGTCTTGGCCGTAAGCGAAGCATTCATCTGGATCGAAGCCGGCAAGACCGATCGGGTCGTCAACAATCCGGCGCATGATTACCCGCGTGCGCTTTGGCCATTCGCCATCCCGACCCGCGCTATTTAGTATCCCCGGCGTCTGGTTTGTGTGCGTCCTGTTGGTCGGCGAAGATCGACCATGAAGCGATAAACAAGGCGGCAATCAGGGGTCCAATGACAAAACCATTGATACCGAAGAGCGAAATGCCGCCGACCGTTGAAATCAGCACCACATAATCATGGTGAGCGTCCCGCTTGTCCAGCAATATCAGTCGTCAGCTCGCCGCGCCAGCTGTTTACTGGTATCAGCGACATTGGCCCATTGCATCGGCCTTCCAAATTGAGGTTACAGGGATAACGAGCAATGCGCTTCGGCCGGTCGATGCCGCCGACCAAAATAGCAATGGCAAGCACTGTTGCCAAAATCGGGACGTAGGGCCGGTACATTTTATCGGTCACTTTGGTTTGGCCTGACGTTGGGTCAGAAACGGATACCGCTTGCAATCTGAACAATAGAATAGCCGCGCGAATGCTAAGTGACGCAAAGCTCGAGTAAAGTTCGGTAAAATTGGATCTCGAATGTGACTGAAGTCGCGCGGCTTAAACTAATCTGGAGGCCAGCGTCGACGTATTGACGTGTGATAACGGCATTTTGGCGCTGGGAGCGATGGATGTCATCCGTAGCGAGTTCGGCCTAGGAATTCCGCATGAGCTGGCGATGATCGGCTTCGCCAATATCGGGCTCGAGAGACCGAGTGCCAACAAGGCGTGACTGTCATTTGGCATCTCGTATGGCCGCAGCAATGGAAGTGACGGAATGTTTCGCGCTTCCCTTCTTGCTGTTCTTGCCCCGCAAGCGGGGCAAGAACATTGTCGCTAGATAGCTGGTTCTTCTCCGCCGATCAGGCAACTTCCTCTGATAGCCGTTCAAAGATCGGTTTCAGCCGGCGATGGCGTCCGACCGGCGGATGCTCTATTTCGACGAGGCGCCCTGATTTCTTCTCGCGCTTCAACCAGTCGCGCAGGGTCTCGGCGCTGGTATGATCAAGATAATGCAAGCGGGCACCCGCGATCCTGATCTTACGACCCTCGGGAAGCGCTTCCAGCGTGTTGAGCAGTACAGGAACGTCCTTGCAAGTCGCCGCGCCGACGAGGTCGAGGTGGATGGTTTCCTCATCCTCCAACCTGTCGATGGCAAGTTTGCGACGGAGGTGCGGTAGGATTTCCAGTATGGACAGCGCAAGGCCGAGCGCCACGCCGACGAGCAGGTCCTGAAGCACCACCATCGCCACCGTCGCGGTCCAGATTCCCACGGGAACCCAGCCGTGATGATCGAAGAGGTGCCGGACGTGATGGAGACTGATCAGCCGCCATCCTGTCACAAGCAGCACTGCGGCAAGTGCGGTCAGCGGCACCATCGCGAGCAGTTGCGGCAGAAATGCCACCAGCCCAAGGATCCAAACGCCGTGCAGAACGGCCGACGCCCGTGTCCGTGCGCCGGCCTGAATGTTGGCGGACGATCTGACGATGACACCGGTAATCGGCAAGGCACCAAGCAGACCACAAAGTCCGTTGCCGATGCCCTGGGCAAACAACTCCTTGTTGAAGCGGGTCCGCACGCCATCATGCATTCGATCAACGGCGGCGGATGACAGCAGCGTTTCCGCACTGGCGATCACCGCAATGACCAGCGTCGCCACGATGATACCGGGCTCGACCATCCTGGCGAAGCCATCGAGCGTCGGCAGTGTAATGCTTTGGACGAGAGAGGACGGCACCTCCACTCTTGCGATCGGCAGTTGCATCCCCACCGTCAAAGTCGTACCGGCCGCGACCCCCACCAGGGCACCAGGTACCAGCGTCAGGGACTTCGGCCTGAACTTCTCCCAGGCGATCATGGCAAGCAAGGAAATTAACCCCACGAGGAGGGCGACCGCTTCACGCGTCAGCCCCGCGCCCCATACGCGAGCGAAGGTCTGTTCCATGGCAGTGACGTTCTCAATGCCTCCGGCAGCGGGCCTTGCCCCCATCAGCACATGGATCTGCCCAAGAATGATGAGGATGCCGATCCCGGCGAGCATGCCGTGGACGACCGCAGGCGAAATCGCCCGAAACCATGAGCCGATCCGTAGGAAACCCGCGAGGACCTGCAGCAATCCGGCCACGATGAGAACCGGCCCGAGCATGGCAGCGCCATATTGCTCGACGAAGCCGAAGACGATCACGGCTAAACCCGCCGCCGGCCCCGACACCTGAAGCGGGGATCCGGCCAAGAGGCCGACAACGAGGCCGCCGACAATGCCGGATATGAGGCCCATGGCCACAGGAACTCCTGAGGCCACCGCAATCCCGAGGCAAAGCGGTATGGCGACCAGGAACACGACTAGGGACGACGCGAGGTCCCGCGAAAGAACAGAGCTGGAAATCATCGGCCTACTCCGCGGCTTGCGGAATCACATGCGGACGACCACGACCCTTAACCGCGACGGGCAAGGGCCTGTTCTCAAGGATTTCCGTGAAGCGAGCGGCCGCACCGTCATAGACGAGCACCTCCCCCGTCTCGATATCGAAGAACCACCCGTGCAGGGTAATGTCGTTGGTCGCCAGCTTGGCGGCGACGGAAGGATGCGTGCGCAAGTGGTCGAGCTGGACGACGACGTTTTCCATCGCGATGGCGCGAATTCTTTGACGCTCGGACAGGTCGACGGGGTAGGCTTCGCAAACAATCGAATGGGCAGCATGACTATGCTTCAGCCAGGCAGCGACATTCGGCATCGGCTTCAGAAGATCGGGGTGGCAAAGCCCTTTCATCGCACCGCAATCGGAATGCCCGCACACGATGATATCACGAACGCCGAGTGCTACGACCGCGTATTCTATCGCCGATGATACACCGCCATTTGCCGTGGAAAAGGGAGGAACGATATTTCCGGCATTGCGGCAGACGAAGAGTTCGCCGGGGCCGGACTGCGTGATTGTTTCGGGCATCACCCTGCTGTCGGCGCAGGAAATCATCAGCGCCTGCGGCTGCTGTCCCTCCTCCGCTAGCTTGCGATAAAGTGCCTGATGGTCTGGAAAGACGGCACCGCGAAAGCTGGAGATCCCTTTAAGCAAATCACCCATTGTCGAGTCCTTGTGTTGGGCCGGACGGCAGGCAGGGGGCGTACCCAGCCCGGCGGGTTGGCATGCGCGATATTTCGCAAGTGCGAGATAGGGGAAGTTGCCGGCGAGAAAATAGCCGACACGGAATGATTGCAATCTCATCTATAAAAATCTTGTGAGTGGATTGTGAAATGATTTTAGTCGACGCCTGCCTATCGTGACGGACGTTGAAATCTCGACCAGCAGATCGTAAAACGCCTGATTTAATGGGATAGGCTGCACAAACCCATCAGCGCGCTGTAGTTCTGGATGGAAGTAGGCGGCCATCCGCGGACCCGGGCCATTCGCGCGCCTGACGACCGCGTGCTCGAGCCCGCCGCAATTGTACGACTTCTTTGCCGTCGGGGCTGATCCCGCGTTGGACGTCGTCATCGGAAATCCTCCCTATATCCGATACCAGGACTTTACCGGGGAAGCCCGCGCCCGTGCCCGGGAGGCGGTCATCAGGGGCAGCATTTCTCCGACGGGCCTCGCCTCGAGTTGGGCAGCATTTACGGTGCACTCTGCATTGTTCCTGAGGAAAGGCGGTCGCCTAGTCTTCGTCTTGCCCGCCGAATGGGATCGAACCGGCGTTGGCTAATCGTGAAGCACCTGATAGACCATAGACTGCCGAGTATGAGGTGGCACCATCTTCAGAGAGAACCGCGGACCGACCGGAGAGCTTTAATGGGCTGGAAAACACCGAAGATCGAATACGTGAATGGCTACAAGATCGTTGAAGTTGAAGGGCCTTCATTCAAAGTCTACGATGGCGACCGTCAGCTCGGGGACGATTTCCCCTATCCTGGCGAGGCTGCTGCCTACGCAACCTCTTTGCCAAAGCGGGATCATCCACGCAGCTAAGCGAGAAGCCGCGGAAGATCATTGAAAAACTCTCTATGGCAGGCCTTACCGAATGCGGACCAAGATTTGACCAGCTCCCAACTTTCTTCACCGCTGGAACTACTTGGGTGGTCCGAATTCTTCGCGGACCAAGTCCAGGCCAGCGAAGCGGACTTGATCCCCAGACGCATCGCTTCAGTTCACCGAGCCCGCATCGAGGCGATCGATGTCACCGGGCCGGTCGGACTGGAGTTTCCATCCAATACCAATACCGGTGACTACGCGGTGGGCGACTGGGTTCTTGCCGATTCACTCACTGACATGCTTATCAGACGTCTCGACCGAAAAAGCGTCCTTCAACGACGTCCGGAAGGCGGACGTGGCCTGCAACTTGTTGCCGCCAACGTCGACACCCTGTTGATCGTGACCTCGTGCAACGCCGATTTCAATCTTGCTCGGCTGGAACGTTACCTGATCATGGCCACTCAGGCCGGGATCAATCCGGTGATTGTCCTGACAAAGGCTGACACCGCGGACGATGCCGACATTTTCCAGGCGCAAGCCGAGGCTTTGCAGCGCGACCTGCCTGTCATTGCCTTGAATGGGCGCTCGGCGGATGCCGTTTCCCTGTTGAGGCCTTGGTGCGGCATTGGCCAGACGGTCGCCCTGGTGGGATCCTCTGGTGTTGGAAAATCAACGCTGGTTAACACCATGACTGGGCCTGAATCTGACACAAAGCAAAAAACAGGCACCATCCGGGAATACGACGCGCAGGGCCGACACACGACCACGGCGCGATCCCTACATGCAGTTCCAGGCGGCGGGTGGGTTGTCGATACGCCGGGAGTAAGAACGCTTTACGTGAGTGATGTTGCCGACGGTATCGACACCCTCTTTGCTGAGATAACCGAACTGGCGCCGCTTTGCCGCTTTCGCGATTGCACCCATGCCCATGAGCCGGGGTGCGCGGTGCAGGCAGCTGTCGCAAGCGGTGCCCTAGTCGCCGATCGCCTGGAACGCTGGCGGAACCTGCTTACAGAAAACCGCGACCGAACACCGGTCGTCAGTGGACCCCGCGGCAACAAGATCGTTCGCAAGAAGAAATATTGAAAGTGCTGACGTTTGCGACGGTGCTCACCGTCGTCAACCACGATCCGCCATCAGAATTGCTAGGCTTTGGGATAGCGTCAGCGCTCAATGAATTGGGATTGCGGTCAAGAAGAACACCCTGCAAGCGGCCGCTCCCGCTCGTGAGGGATAAGTCTTTGAACAACCAAGATATAAGGCGCGGTCGCAATCCTTGCCTCTCATCGATGAGGAGGAATGAGATCCTCTTTATCTCGATCGTGATCACACCCGCAGTGTCGTGGCGACGATAACTCCCCGAATCGATTGCATGGAATCCATTTTCCACCGCCCAGGCGGCTATCATGTCCGCGTTCATTAAAGCCCTGCTTTAGAAGATGCGGACTTGCTTTCCTTAACAGTCCGCTCGCGCAAATCAGTTTGCAGTCCCACGGATACAGCAACTGAAATGCGCTAGACCAGACAAATCCGTCCAAGATTCCAGTTGCCGCTTAGGTGTTGCGAGAAAGACTCAGAGCGATTCATTGTGAATCAGTACGACAGAGCCGGGCCACGCCCGTGTAGCAAGCGCTCCTGAACGGACTCGAAGTGAACCCCCACTCGTTCGAGAGCGCCTGCCGATCACCGGCAATACTGCGTGAAGGCCTTTCCGGCAAGAAAGAGCGGCGCCCGCGGAAACGGCACGCCCCGCCTCGTCGATGGCGCAGCGAGTTCCTCAGATGATGTGCTCAACACAACGTGATTTCGTCGAGGGCGCCGGCTTGCATTGTCGCCGCCGCTCGTCGAGTTTCCTGACGGGCTGGGAATGAAGCGTCGCAACGGCCATCATTCCGATTACCTTTTCACCAGGTCTTCCATCACCTCGGGGCCGAGGACCTTCTCCAGGGCTTTCACCCCGTTTTTCGGCAGTCTCGATAGGCCGCTGACGATGCCCTCTTTCCACGCATCCCCACGATTCCATGCTTCCTCCCAAGCATCCGCCAGCTCGCTGTCGTGGCGCGTCTCGACGAGGGCTTGGAAGAGCAGGGATGCCTGGGTCAGGTCTTTGTCCGACTTAATGCGTCCTAGAGTGTCTGTGCGCCTTCTTGAGGACACGATGAGCTTGTGAACTGCATACCTTTCGGGAGCGGGGACGAGGACGTTCACGCCTTCGCGGAAGAGAAGCACCGTGCGGACAGGTTCATAGATCAGGAAATCCAAGAACCGCAGATTTTCCGCCGACGCGCCACCGAGGGCGGGCATAGGAGACGGCTTGCCCGTGTATTCGTCCGATCCCCGATTTCCCTTGAGAAACTCCACTCGGTAGCCCTTGGCGTTTTGGAATGCCGCCACCTTCGCTTTGTCAGCATGGTGCGGAACCGGCCGAAACTCGGGATCAACCGACTGGAGGACCTCCAGCACGGGAGGCAAACTGTCTTCGACCCCGGCTGAGATCGCAAAGTCCTGCGCGAAATCGGCATCGCCGGTCTGCATTGCCGACGAGGGCAATCGGACCCCTAGCATCCCCGCATATGTGCTGAAAGCCACCGACCCGATCAGGACTGCACGAAGACGGAACAATCCGGCGTCAGCAAGCGCCTTCGTGACGTCGCCCGCGAAGGTGTCGGGACCCGGAAGGCCAGCGCGGCGCAGAGTGCTAACCATCCGCCTCCGCTCACGCATGTCGTCTCTGATTTCCTTGTGAGCCTTCACCCTCGCCGTGATTGCCTCGTCATTGTGTGGACCGACATAGCGTCGCTTGTCCTTTCCCTCGGCAGTAGGGAGATCGAAATACCAGTAATCGCGGCCCTTCACGGTGACCGTTACAAACCAGCCCTCCAGAGGGAAGTCTGCCGCAAATTGCGCATCAAGCGTCCGCTGCGTTAGCTCCGCGAACATCGTCCGGTAGCTGATGTCGATCTCTTTCATCATTGGCGTTTCCCCTCCAGGCGTGCGGGGGCCCTCTCGGCCCACAAACTAAGGCCCGCGCCTTGCCCATGCGCTCTTGCCCTCTTTTAAAAGGTCGCCCTGTCTTGCGCCGTTATAAGTCCCTGCCAAGACCTTATAACTCCCCGTTCTATAGTCAAGTTATAAGTCTCTGCCAAAACCTTATAACCAAAGCCGCTAATGCCTGTGGCACAAACAAAATCCGGCTCCCCGGGGTTAAAGCCGCATGTGATGTCAGTTCGGCAGCACCGGCACTTGGCGCCAAGATTCTTCGAGAGATCTGATCTCTTATCATCGCGCCCAACTCGCCAAAAGTTCGAAACCCATATGCAAGTCGGCGAACCGCCGTTTCAGAAATCTTGCAATTGCGCGCAACCTCAGCAGCACTTTCGAATGCAATAATTTCGCACTGACCTATAGTTTGCCTCGCGACCAGTTGGAGACTGTCGGGAAAGACACTCGGCCGGGTGGCGATTAGGCACCTCAGTTTCCTGGAGTGTTGCGGGGGGACGATGTCGCCGAAACAACTGATGCGAGTAAAGGCGCCAGGGAGCCGTAGAGCAGCGAGACGCAGCCGAGGCAATCGGCATCTGCACATGCTGGGCTCAGTACGCCATCCCCGAGATCAAATGGATGCAGCAGCGTTTCTTGGACTCAGGACAGGCGCTTCGATGCGAAGCGGAGGGCTGTGGCATCAAGGAAGGGAGCAACTCAGTGAACGACGGTGATCACCGGAATTCCAGCTTCATCGGCGGCACGGATCAGCGCTTCTCGCGCGTCCTCGGCCAATATGTCCCCATGGATAGCATCCCGGCATGCCCTGACCGCGATAAGATATTCCTCTCCATCGTCGATGGGCCAGCAAGCCGTCAACATATTTGCCGCCTCCCAAAGGCTCGCGACAAGCTTGTATTTTTCCGGCCCATTTACAACGAGCATCAGCGGGGTAAACTCTCCGGTTGTGTGCCACTTCATGACGTTACGCCTTCCCACGGTAAACATATTGTTAACCGTGCAAGAACCGTTCCGGGTGGGGGGCGGCATGATCCAGATTCTCACTTCAAACGAAGCGACCTTAACTCTGACGAAGGATGCCGGCCTCCTTCGCCGCAGCCTCAAACGCAGATCGCGCTTCCGCGTCGGGAACAACGCCACTCGCCGCGTCCAGGCATACCTTCCACGCTGTCGCATAGCTGGCGCTTCTGTTCTCGGGCCAGTATTTCTTCAAGAATGCGACCGCCTCTCTAGCGTTCCTGATGACGTGAACCCGATCATCTATCTTCAATTCGACGTTCGCGTCCCAGATGCTGATCATGGCGTCCTCCGTGGGGCAGGCTTCCCACAAACGTATATTAGGAAGATCTGTTCCAAACGGACGATCCTGCCGAAATTTTGGAGGGCGGCAGCCCAAGAGCGAATTGGAAGGGCTTCGGTGCATCGCTCCTGGCGTGAACCGAAACCGGACTGACTTCCGGCGTGCACATGCCAGCATTCGGTTGAGGATCGCGCAGCCGATGGCAACTTCTGTCTGTTAGGCGCGGAATGAGCGTGCTCGCTGCCGGTGTCGGATGATCGACTTGTAGCGGCCGATCGCGGCCTCGACCAAGGACCGCTTCCCTACCATCGAGGCATAATTCTCTATAATGGAAGCGTGGCCGTGGGTGAGAACATATGCGAAATGGATTCGCGTCAGCTTTCCGCAGGAATGCCCCCGGCCGCGATGATGGCCTCATGCGTGTCGACGTCGATCAGCGCCGCGTCGCCAATCTCAACCTCAATCACCGGCAGCCCGGAGGCTTTGATCAGGTCGCGGGCGCCGATGTCGCCCTTCAGCCGCAGAACGGCATCGTTCAGCGACCGCGGCAGGATAACGGGATTTCCGTGCTTGCCCTGCGAGACGGCACGAACGATCGATGCGCCCTTGCCATGTTGAAAGGCCGTAATCAGCCGGTTGAGATCGCTGCTGGTCACATCCGGCATGTCCGCGAGCATGACCAGGACACCGTCAACACCATTCGCCCCGGCAGCAATAAAGCCTGTCACCAGGGAGCTTGCCGGACGCGTAATCCGGATTTGCGACGATGTTCAATTGCATATCGGAGAGTGCCTTGCGGATGTCGTCTTGGCGATGGCCAACGACCACAGTGACGGATTCAGCATGGCTATTAATCGCAATCAACGCCGAACGGCGGACGAGCGGCATCCCGTCAAAATCGGCCAGCAGCTTGTGGCCGCCGTTCGGGCCCATGCGCGTCGCCATACCGGCACCCAGAAGTAGGATCGCCACCACTATTGGCTTCACCGCGACTTCTCCTCCAAGGGCATGGCATCGGCCGCGTCTGGATCTCCGGGCGGCGCCCGCCACACATTTGAATATATCATCTTCATCGGGACTCTCACCCGCCAGAATGCGCAGGCTCATCGATCTTCGAAGGATGAACCGCTTGCGGAATGAATCTGAACGTCGCGATCATGGTACCGATGCCAACCCCTGCATGGTCGGCTAGGCAGGCGAAAGCCGAGCTTTTCCACGCCGGTTGATTTTCCGGTCTGCGAGGGTCCAAGCACGGCAAAGCAGCGCATCGGCAATCCTCCAACTGCCGTAAACACAATCTTCAGCCATCATAGGATTCCCTGAACCGCTGCAATTGGTGCCGCACACAGTCCTAACCCCATCACGGTAAACCACGAGCTCGCCATTCCGCGGGAAACAAGGCTAAGTGCTTGTGGCGCTTGCGGCAACCGACGGCACCCCGACCGATATCAGCGCAGGCAGGGATACGAACGACCCGCCGGCCCGCCAGCGCATTCCTGCTGCCGGCTAACAAGCCAGCCAGGAATAGAAGAATGATATCGTACATGTTCAGGTCGCCGTGCAAAGCTTGATTCCCGCCGAGACCCTCGTCCAAAACGGATGGCGGCTTTTGTGCATGGCGGTTTACCGTGCTCACGGTGATGGGGCAATTGTCGGCGGATTTCATGCGACGGCGGACGTATTCGAATAGAGATCAAGCGTGGATTTCATCACCAAATGGTGCTATCTGTAACACCATCATCAGGAAACCAAGGATGCGATCGACTATCAATCTCGATGACACCCTCCTGGAAAGGGCTAGGGCCCTAACCGGCACGATAGAAACCGCCACTCTGGTCCGCCAAGCGTTGGAGACGCTTGTCCGTGTCGAGTCGGGAAAACGCCTCATTGCGCTCGGCGGAACTATGCCGGATGCGGAGGCAGCCCCCCGCCGCCGTAGCGCAGCTGCCAAGTGATACTGGCCGACTCTTCCAGGATCGATCATTTCCGACAGGCCGATCCAGAGCTGCGGAGGATTATCGAGGACGATCGTCTCTTATGCCATCCAGCCGTAATCGGAGAGCCAGCACTTGGCAGCCTTTCCAGATCGCAGTAGCCTGATAGCTTTCCTGGCGGCCCAGCGCGAAGCTTTCGTCGCGACGCACGACGAAGTCATGATGATGATTGATCGCCACTCCATTTTCAGTATGGGCATTGGTTACACAGATGCCCACTTGATGGCCTCAGTTCTCCTCGATCAGCGGGCGGCCTTATGGACCAGAGATAAGCGTCTGCGGGCAGCGGCCGAAAAGGCGGGGGCTTCACTGCACACCCCTGGCAATGCGCGAAACTAGATGCTCTATCGAAGCACTCAGTCCCTTAAATGACCGCGAAATCTCCTTCGTTTTTCAGCGGCGCACCAGTTCTGCGTCCCCGCCGGTATAATCGCACGCGCCTGGAAACGTCAGATTGTGAGGGCATTCTCCTAGACTCGACTCGAATCCCCGGGAATGCTTCATTGGCGCTCGAAGAACTGAAGATGACATACGAGTGGATGAAAGCCGACACGACGAATGCGACCTATTAAGCCACCCGCGTGCGCATTGATATTGTCAGCGTTCAGTGTTCCCGTCGCCTTGTTTTTGCACGCATCGCCTGTTTAGTCGACCATCGAACTGAGTTACCGAGCCTTCCTAGGTAGAACGTCCATATGCAAGTCAGGATGTCTCGCGCGATTTGACCTGCTGGCGGCGTTGCACGGCGTTTGTCCCGGTGGTCGAAGACAAGGAAGTAATTCGAACGGGCTCTCGCGCGGCCTGCGTGCGAACCCGCTGGATGAGCGTTCGAACCTGTCGGATCGATGCACTGACCCGTTACCCCGCTGACTCCCAGAGAACCCGGTAAGATTCATGGCACAAATTCGTATCCACCATCGCACGATCTATCGCTACCGTTACGCGGTGCATCTGAGGCCTCATCGGCTGATGTTGAGGCCGCGCGAGGGCCGCGATCTCCGGCTGCTGTCGTATGAGGTCTCGATAGCACCACAGGCCCAGCTCAGTTGGGCGACGGATGTCTTCGGCAATGTCGTTGCCACTGCGGTTTTCAACGAGATGGCCGATGTCCTGACCGTTGATAGCGTCGCCCTGGTAGACCTTACCGCCGCAGCATGGCCGGTCTTTGCTATTGCAGGCTCCGCCGTCACTTTTCCCTTCCGCTATTCGGATGAGGAATGGACAGATCTCGGGGCGCTGACGGCTCGGCAGTATGCCGACCCATCCGAGCAGCTTCAGCGATGGGCACGAGGGTTTGTCGCGAGCAATTCGACAGACACGCTCTCGCTTCTGAAGGACATAAGCGCTGGGGTGTCGTCATCGATCTCCTATCAAAGCCGTGAGGCGGAAGGCACACAGCCGCCAACCCAGACTTTGGATCGTAGTTGGGGATCGTGCCGCGACTTTGCAGTGCTGTTTGCAGAAGCCGTTCGTTGTCTGGGCTTTGGAGCGCGCATTGTGTCTGGATACCTGTTCAATCCCGATCAAATATTGCTCGGTTCGCAGGATCAGGGCTCGACCCATGCCTGGGTCGAGGTCTTCCTACCGGGCGCAGGATGGATCACATTTGATCCGACCAATCGCAGCATGGGCGGGGCCAATCTCATCCCTGTCGCTGTCACTCGTGATATCGCGCAATCCGTTCCCGTTGCAGGCAGCTTCGTCGGTGCGTCAGATGCATTCGGATCAATGGACGTGGAGGTGCAGGTCGAAATGTCTGCATGAACTTCGCAGCAGGCCCACGGAACGATCGCAACGATCGGGCGTAGCTTCGCTTTTTTGTCGCCGCATTGGTCGATCCATCATACATATAGGCGTAATATCCATTATGCATCGACCAAAGGAAACTTCTGCGACGGCGCCATTCTGCGAACGAGCATGAAGTGCGCGAACGGTTCAGTGTGCGACGCCTGGTTCCCCATGTGCCCTCACGATAGCGTCCGCTTCCTTGCCGTATAGCTCCTCGAAGTGATCGAAGGTCTTGGAAAAATAACCAATGCCCTGCGTCGCCGAGCGCAGCGCCCGCGCCAGATCGTCGAGTGCGCCGCCCGGAATAAGTGCCCGGAAGATGTCCCATCCCTTGGCGGTTTCATCCCGGTCGAAGCCGAGAACTTGGCCCTTGAGAGCGGAGACGATCTGGACGAGGCTGCCGGAATAGATCGACGGAATGTGAATTTCGCTGCGGAAGACCGGTTGCATTAAAACTGCCGCCCCTTCGGAAAGCGCCTGTCGCACTCCCATTTTCGACGCAGTCCGGAAGGCGTGTTCCGAACTGTCGACGGCATGGTGCTGACCATCGTACAGCGTTACGCCGACATCGATGACCTTGAAGCCTAGCGGCCCTTTCTCCATAGCTTCGCGCGCGCCTGCTTCGACAGCTGGGATATAGTTGCGCGGGACGACGCCACCCTTGACGGTCTCGCTAAAGCTGAAGCCCCGGCCGCGCTCATTGGGGCGAATGCTCAGCTTCACATCCGCGAACTGTCCGGCACCGCCTGTCTGTTTGCGGTGACGGTAATGAACCTCGGATGGTTTCGCAGTTGTCTCGCGGTAGATCGGGCTGGGCGTTCGATCGGTTACGTCGATATGAAACACGTCGGACAGGGTTCGGCAGAGATCGCGCAGATGCACCGGCCCCTGGACGCAGACGAGATGGGCCCCGGTGCTTTCCTCCTGCAAGACCGTTAGGCCGCGATCCGTCTCGGATATTTTTGCCAGCGTTTCGGAGAGCTTGTTTTCATCGCGCTCGCTGCCCGGGACTAGGATCCTTTCAAGCATCGGGGTGGGCGGCTGCGTCCACTCAGGCGGGGCGACCACCGCGCCTGATGTCAACAGCGAAGGGACGGGCAAGTGGTCGGACTTGACCGTCGCAAACACATCCCCCGACGCAGGCACAACGGCCGAATTGGACTTCCCGTTTGCGAGATGCTGTACGGCGCCGAGGCCGGAGCCGCCCAGCGATGCGCCCTGCCGCAGTCCATCGCCAAGCGCGCGCACGAGCACTGTCTTACCGACATTCTGGCGATGATAGGCATGGAAGCTCACGGCGCTCAGCTTGTTTTCATCAACATTGCTCGCACGAGCTAGGCGCTGTCGAAGAACCCCGACCGGCGGCGCCTCGTGGCGCAGCGCCTTCATCAGCCTCATCATGCCGTTGCCGTGACTTGCGGCACCGATCAGGACTGGAATAATCCTGTTTTCCCTGAGAACCCGCGATGAAATGGCATAGAGCGCGTCGCTGGGCGGCTCGCGATCTTCGATCAGCTCCTCGAGAAGCCAGTCGTCGAATTCGGACAGGTGTTCCAGGAGTTCGCTGCGCGCTTCGTGCTCGCGCTCGGCGGCGCTTTCGGGGATTGCGATCAGCGCCGAAGTCTGGCCTTCCCGGTAGCGCCACGCCCGTTCCGAAATCAGATCGCAACTGCCTATGATCCTGTCCCCCTCGCGGATCGGGATCTGGCGAAGCAAAAGCGTGTGGTTGGCGTAGTCTTGAAGCGCGGCGATCACGTCCCTCAGCCGCCCTCTCGGTTCGTCCATCCGGTTGACGAAGAGGATGCACGGCGTCTCCGAGGCCTCGATTACCCGCAGATAGGGCGCGGCGAGCACAGCCTCCTCGGGTGCCGATGAAACGCACAGGATGCAGGCGTCGCTGGCAAGAAGCGCGTGTTGTGCATGCGCCAACGCTTCGTTGGGTCCTGGCGCATCCAGCGCACACCACGCCTCGTTTCCAAAGGTGAATTCTGTGAGGTTCAATCCATAAGGGGAGCTGGATTTTCTCGGCGCCCCCTCCAGGGAGCCGAGCTTTTCCACGACTGTTGATTTTCCGGTCTGCGAGGGTCCAAGCACGGTAAAGCAGCGCATCGGCATTCCTCCAACTGCCATAAACACAATTTTCACATAGGATGCCCTGAACCGCTGCAAGGCGCCAGAGGTGTTCATGGGCGCGTGCTTTATCTCGACGAGCATGGTCGAAGCATACCTGGCCCGCCGGCCCAGGCATTCTGCTTCGTGAGTACGAAAGTGAAAACGGCAAGGTCGGAGGCCTGCAATTTTTTCGCATAGGCATGAAGAACGATCGTGCCTTCCTGCAGCTTTTGGCAAAAGGCTTCGAGACGAACGATGACGGCCAGGTCTCGCCGCCGCACGATTGGCTTTGAAAGTCCTTTTGGCACGGACATTTCGCCATTTTTCAAAGTATTCTTGCCGAGAAACTTCAAAGGGTGCCAATTTTGTCCGTCATGAGCGATCAAAAGCGCGACAAGTTTGCGGACCGGCGGAGCTCGTCGCCCGCCGACGTTATGCGCAATCGTCGCCCAGCCCGTTCGAAAAGCTGAACACAAAGGCCTTCTTCGAGCTTCGAGAGACGGCAGCTGCTGGTCGAGTGGTCCAACTCAAGGGCCTTTGCCGCGTCGATACCGTTTAACCATCGACGCCGTCCCGGGTGGATTACGAGCTGACGCCGCTCGGCGGCCGGACAGCTCAACTGTTCGAACGGTCACGAACGCTAACCATTTCGATCGAGATAGCTGTGGAATGGCCCTCGCGTGCGCTGGCGACATCCCATGCGGCGTTCTCCAACGACCGTCGAGTGAGCGGCGCTGACTTATCGCCGGGTCTTGGAGGGGTCGCCGCGATCATTTGCGGGAGATCGGTCATCGGCCGACGCCGGCCCCGGAGAGAAATACGTGTTCGACGAGCTTGAGCGTCCGCAGCATAGGATGCGTAATCAAAAGAATCTGGTTCTTGCCGGCGCACCGGGACTCGTCCTTGAATTTCTCGAGCCACGGATCCAGCCGACCTAGACATGCGTTTGACGCAAAAACGCCCGCGTCATGAGCGGGCGTCGAGCGGTCGGAGAGACTAAATGATGTGCGGTTAGCGCGCGATCGATGCACGGGCGAGGCTGCGGATGTCAGCACGGTCGATCCCAAGGTCCTGCAGCTCACGGCTAGACATGCGGCCGAGTTCGGTGACGGTCTGACGGAACTTGCGCCAGTTGTTGAAAGAGCGTGCTACGTTCATGATAATCCCCTTCCTGAGGGCTATGTGACGTCAGCAACCTTGCTTGGCCCGGCGTCGTTTCGATGATCGGAATATAGGCGTTTCAATCGGTTTAAAACAGCGACAATCCCTCACCCCACCTATGCGCAGGACGCATAAGGTTTTCTTTTGCAACGGGAAATGCTCTTTTTTCAGCCTCGAACTTTTCACTAAGTAGGCGGGTTACCATCCCGGTTTTCTTTCAGTTGCACGGTTTCCTCCACGTCCCAATCAACATTGTCATGAAGCGCTCGGCCGCGGGCGAAAGCGTCCCACCGCGACGACGCACAATGCCGATCGTTCGTGAGATTTGAGGATTGCCAATAGGTCTCGTGACGAGGAACGGGTGCTCTTCCTGTGGGGTGGCGAGTTTAGGCAGAACCGAAATTCCAAGCCCCGCTTCCACCAAACCAAGCGATGTCGAAAGATGTGTGACTTCATAGGACCAGCGCAGTTTCAGGTTCGACTTCGCCAGAGCGGCGTCAAGAAGCGTACGGTTGCCGCTGGACCGGTGAACTGTGATCAGTTGATAGGGCGCCAGATCGTCCCATTCGAGTTCGCTCTTCGCTGCCAGCGGATGATCCTTGCGTGCCGCCAGCACGAATGGATCTTCGATGAGCCTCTCGAAGATGAGGTCGGGATCTGAAAAGCCCATGATATTAATGCCGAACTCGACTTCCCCACGGGCGACTGCCTGCAGTCCGTCGGTGGCCGGGAGATCGAGAATGCGAAAACGAATGTTCGGATACTCGGCGCTAAATTGCTTGATGACGGTCGGCAAAAAATAGAAAGCAGCCGTCGGCAGACATGCGATTGTCACGAGGCCGCTGCGCTGAGATCCGACATCGCGCACCGCAAACAGCGACGTGTCGAACTCCTCAAGCATTCGTCGCACCAAAGGTATCAGTTCCGCGCCAAGGGCGGTTGTCGAGACATGACGCGTGGTGCGCTCGAGCAAAGGTGCCCCGATTGCCAGCTCGAGCTTCTGAATTCGACGACTGAGCGCCGGCTGGGACAGATTGAGCGCTTCGGCAGAGCGGTGGAAGTTTTCCAGTTCGACGACCGACAGAAACGCGCGCAGATCCAGTATCTCGCAATTGATGCTCATAACGCATCATTCCCTCTGATATTCGCATTTCCCATATCAATCATTTTGCCGCTTACTGCAACAAAGAAGCTGATTGATATATAAATCACATCAGTATGCGGGTACAACCATGAACGACCTGATTTCCATTCCCTGCGTTCTGATGCGAGGCGGCACCTCCAAAGGACCGTTCTTTCTCGCATCCGATCTTCCATCGGATTCGCGGCAACGCGATCAGATCCTGCTTTCAGTCATGGGTTCGGGTCACCCTCTGCAGATTGACGGTATTGGCGGCGGCAACCCCGTCACCAGCAAGGTTGCCATCGTCGGCCCGTCAACTGTGTCCGATGCTGATGTCGATTATCTGTTCGCCCAAGTCCGCATCGATCAGCAGTTCGTGGATATCTCGCCCAACTGTGGAAACATGCTTGCGGCCGTCGGGCCGTTCGCGATCGAGGCCGGACTGGTCAAGGCGGCGACGGGCGTAACCCGCGTGCGCATTCACAACGTCAATACCGGCAAACTCATCGAAGCGGAGGTTCCGACCCCCGATGCCCGCGTTGCCTACATGGGAGATGCCTCGATCGATGGCGTGCCGGGCAATGCGGCACCGATCGCGCTGACCTTCATGGATGCGGCCGGGGCACGCACAGGCAAACTTTTCCCGACCGGCAACCCGTGCGACACGATTGATGGCATCGATGTGACCTGCATCGATTGCGCGATGCCGATGATGCTGCTCGAAGCCGCCGCCCTCCGTGTGACGGGAAACGAACCTGCAGCCGAGCTTAACGCCAACGGCGCAATGCTGCACCGACTCGAAACGCTACGGCTTGAGGCTGGCCGTCGTATGGGCATGGGCGATGTCAGCAACCAGGTCACGCCCAAACCGGTGTTGATCTCCACTCCCAACAAGGGCGGAGATCTCGGCGTGCGCTATTTCATGCCGCACCAATGCCACCCGTCTCTTGCAACAACCGGCGCGGTTGGGATTGCCACGGCCTGCATCAGCGACGGAACCGTCGCTGCGCAACTGATCGGCAATCGCAAGCCGCCGGTCATCCTCGTTCTCGAACATCCAAGCGGTCGTTTGGAAGTAAAACTGGATACCCGCGACGGCAAGACAGTTGCCGGAATCCTGCGGACGGCCCGACGCCTCTTCGAGGGCCGGGTCTTTGCAAAACCTATCGCGCAAGTGGTTTGCGCTGCATAATCGGAAGTGGTTGCCGGGAGGGCGCCACGCATCAGGGAGGAATACACATGCGCAAACTTATACTCGCCCTTGCGGCAACGGTCGCTTTTGCCGGTTCGGCTTTTGCGGAACCTGTGCGCATCAGCGTCGGGTCCTACAACCTCAACAACCTGCCCTTCCCGGTCGCAGCTGGCCTAGGTCTTTACGAGAAGGAAGGTCTTGAGGTGACCGTCGAAAACTTCGCATCTGGCGGCTCCAAGACGCTGCAGGCGCTTGTTGCCGGCTCCACGGATATCGCTGTCGGCTTCTACGACCATACGATCCAGATGCAGTCGCAGAACAAGGCGGTGGTCGGCTTTGTCCAGCTTGCGCGCAATTCTGGCCTGGTTCTGGCCGGCGGGAAAAACTCATCCTTCGATCCGACCAAGCCGGAAACGATCAAGGGCGCGAAGATCGGCATCACCGCACCGGGATCATCTTCCGACTTCTTCGTGCGCTACTACCTGCAGCGCAACAATCTTTCGGCCGACGACATCTCGCTGATCGGCGTCGGTTCCGGCGCGGCCGCAGTCGCGGCCCTCGAGCAAGGTAAAGTGGATCTTCTGGTCAACTACGATCCCGCGGCGACCTTTATCGAGGCAAAGGGTGTCGGCAAGATTTTGATCGACGCCCGCAGCGACGAGGGAGCAAAGGAGATCTATGGCGGAATTTATCCGACCGCCGTCCTCTATGCGACACAGGCCTATATCGATGAGAACCCGGAAACCATCCAGAAGGTCACGAACGCGACCGTCAAGGCACTGGCATGGATGAACACACATAGCGCTGAAGAGATTGTCGAAAAACTGCCGGAAGAATTCATCTCCGGCGACCGGGACACCTATGTGAAGGCCGTCCAGAATGCCAAGCCGATTTTCTCGGTGGACGGCAAGTTCAGCGAGACCGACACGCAGACGCCGTTGGCCGTCCTCAAGAGCTTCAACGAAAAGGTTGCTGCCGCAACAATCGATCTTTCCAAAACCTACACGAACGCTTTCGTGGACAAGGTAACGGATAAGACCACCAATTGACCCTAGGAGGAGGCCATGTCTTTGGCTGTCGTAAACCCCATGCCTATCCCGACGGGACAGCAAAATGCAAAGTCGATGGTATCGATCGACGCCGTGACAATGTCATTTGGTTCCTATGTCGCGGTGCAGGACGTCAACCTCACGGTTGCCGATGGCGAGTTTCTCGCCATCGTCGGCCCGACCGGTTGCGGCAAGAGCACTATTTTGAACGCGATCGCAGGTCTTCTGAAACCCGCGAGCGGTACGGTGACGATCGACGGCACGCCGGTAAAGGGCGTGCAGAATGACATTGGCTATCTCTTCCAGCAGGACGCGCTGCTTCCGTGGAAGACATCCATCGAGAATGTCGAGCTCGGCCTGATGTTCAGGGGTGTTGGAGCCACTGAGCGCCGTGAGCGTTCGATGAGCTGGCTTGCCAAGGTCGGGCTGAAGGGGTTCGAACACCGCTATCCGCACCAACTCTCCGGCGGCCAGCGTAAACGTGTCCAGATGGCGCAGGCCCTCATTGCCGGTCCGAAGGTGATCCTGATGGACGAGCCCTTCTCCGCGCTCGACATCCACACGCGGCACCTTATGCAGAATGAACTGCTGCGCCTTTGGCAGGAAGAACGCCGCGCCGTGGTCATGATTACGCACGACCTTGAAGAGGCCATCGCGCTGGGAGACCGCGTCGCCATTCTGGCCGCCGGCCCTCGATCGCGGGTCATCGAAAGTTTCCCGGTCGATCTCGAGCGGCCACGGGATGTGGCAGAGATCAAACTCGATCCACGCTTTATGGATCTGTATCGCAATATCTGGGCTTCCCTGCGTGGCGAAGTGGAGAAAAGCTATGAACGTCGGGACTGAACGCACTATCCAGCTCGGTATGCTGGTTTTTATCCTCGGTGGCTGGCAGCTCGGCGTGACCGCCGGCTTCATTGATGTCTTCTTTTTCCCGGCGCCACTCGATATCTTCAATCAGATTGTCAGCTGGATCGTTGACCCGGGCTTTTACAAGCACGTCTCGATAACCCTGACGGAAACAGTGCTCGGTTACATCATTGGCACGGGCCTTGGTGTCGCCGCTGGTGTATGGCTCGGTCTCAGCCGGAGCGCCGCCCGGATCCTCGACCCGTTCATCAAGGGGCTCAACGCCGTTCCGCGCGTGGTGCTTGCCCCGATTTTCGTTCTTTGGCTCGGGCTCGGCCTTTGGTCGAAGGTGGCGCTTGCCGTAACACTTGTTTTCTTCATTACCTTCTTCAACGCCATGCAGGGCGTCCGCGAAGTCAACCCGGTGGTCCTCGCGAATGCAAGGATCCTCGGAGCCAAACCTTCCGATCTATTGCGGCATGTCTATTTCCCCGCAGCAGCAAGCTGGATCCTGTCGTCGCTTCGTACCTCCGTCGGTTTCGCGGTCGTCGGCGCCATCATTGGCGAGTATCTTGGCTCCTCTGCAGGACTGGGCTACCTGATCGCGCAGGCGGAAGGCAACTTCGACGCGGTGGGGGTGTTTGCCGGCATCATCATCCTGGCCATGTTCGTGCTCATCATCGATCGAATTCTCGATGTTCTGGAAGGCCGGCTCATCAAGTGGAGACCGAACGCCGCAGAAGAGAGAGCGGCGTAACAAATCGAATTAGTTTCCATGTGAGTTCTGATTGGGGGTGCCGCCATCGGCACTCCGTTCTTTTTGGCCTTGTGTTAGAAAGTACCGCCAGCTCCCGATTGATATGCTGGCTCAAAGTTGGAATCGTGGGCGTATTAAGCAGCCATTGGTTAACACCTCAATTGGATTGGCTTCCAAAAACGCGTTGACCACGTGGCATGCCTTATGATGCCCACTTGTCCTGTGGTGACCTTGTCCGTCGGGATAAGCTTGAGTTCGGCGACAAGCGCATCGCGATACGGGACGATCTGCGTGATTGCCTTGCAGACGCAATACCAGCGCCAGATGCGTTGACGGCGAGTAGTGTACGATACCAGCTTGCGAAGTGCTGAAAGCTGAGTGTTCTACCATTATGTCAGGCTCATAACTGGACGAAGCGGCGGCGTATGTACAGCGGAACGGAAACATACCTCGGCACATTTGCGGAGAAGTATTTTGCGGCATTGCAATAGCTGATAACGCACTGCAATATAACTGTTACAAATCTGTGCAGTTGGGGTGCCGTGTGATGAGGATTTGCATCTATAAGTCGGAAAGAGCCCCTGAGCTTACCCTCTTGCTGCGAGAGGGCCTGCCTCTACCGCTCGATACCAAGATAGACAAATGGACCAAAATCAAGGTCGTCACCGACAGGGAAATGAGAGCAGACCTTTTGAATCAAGTTGGCGGCGCGGGGTACGCGTTAGTTCGGCTTGCCGCGATTAGGCAACATTAGGCAATAGCACTGCCTTGTTGCCGCGTTATCACGACACTGCCATCGCATCGCGAGGCTTTGTCTGCTGGAAACACGCACCCAGGCGCTCGTGCGCGGACCGGCCGCCACATTGCCCACCTCGGACTGAAAGTTGCCTGGTGAATTGCCGCTCTTGAAAGGAGCTGAACCGTCGACGCGCTATTGTTTAAAGGTATTCTCGCGATGCCATCTCAGAAACTGTGGATGCGGGCGTTCGTGAACACCTGCCGGCACGATCGCTCTTCCGGTCTTGTTGATAAGACCTTGGATGCTGTCGCGGTCGTTTGCGTGACGGGAAATCAGAACTTCGAGATCGTCCGACAAGCCGATAAGGCCGCGATCGAACATCCAGTGTGCCGTGCCAGAGAGCGCGATGCCATTCGACAGAATGTCCGGGCCGTTCGCTTCAACGGGGCGAATATGGGCCGCATCGACCTCGGCGCGGCCGCCGCCATTGATCAGCTTCAAGCCTGTTATCGCGCATCGTTTGTCGTAGGCCTGCAAGATCAACCTGCGAAACAGCCGATCGCGAACTATACGCGACGAAAGCTGTGCGACCCGCACCCTTTGCTCTTCGAACATAAAAGGAGCTTGAAAGCCGTCCGAGAATCCGGCGCCCGTTGGTGTGTCTATCGCCTCACCCGATCGCGGCAGTTCCGGTCGATCCTGCGCCAGGCCAACCGACAGGATGCGATTGAAATCTGCTGCTGAGACCGGCCGCACTGCGGCCTGCGCACGTCCAGAAATCCGGCCCTCTTCGTTGAGCACGCCGCGCTCGATCACGCCATCTGGCCCGCTGAAGGGAACAGCGTTGACGAAATCGAGATAGCTGCCGGGCTCGATCAGAGCCAGATACATTCCAGGCGCCTTGGAATCCGGGATGACCTGTGAGACTTTGGCCACCGCAAAATATCCGCGCGTCGCCGCCACCTTTCGTGGCTCGTAATAGATGATCCAGTCTCCAACGCAGGCTTGGACGCGGCCGAGGTACTGGCTCGGAAACTGATATTGCTCAGCCGGGCTGTCGTCGTAGATCGAATCTGTGCGGTGAATGAAAACCCCGAATCCCATACTCGATCTCTACCATGGTGACCGCGATTCAAACCAGGGAGATCGGTCATATGCATGCCCTCAAGCGCGTCGTGCTCTACGCACGATATTCAACAGATCAACAAAACCCCGCCTCGATCGAAACCCAGCTCGATCTCCGAAAGGAATACGTCCTGCGACAAGGTTGGCATCTGGCCGACACTTTCGTCGATGCCGGTGTCAGCGGCTCGTCATTCGAGGCGCGGCCAGGACTCCAGGCTGCTTTGGCGGGGGCGAACATTGGCGCCTATGACGTGTTTCTCTGCCTTACCCTCGATCGCCTTTTCCCGCGACCTTGAGCACAGCGCTCGCATTCTCAACATACTGCAGTTTCATGACGTCGAGTTGTGGACGGTTCACGGCGCCGCGTCGGTGTCGTCAATGGAACTGGGACTGAGGGCGGTTCTAAATCAAGAGGTGCTCGAACAGGTTCGCTACCGGACGCGCGAAGGCATGAAGACTGTCGCCAAGCATGGCCGGGTGCCAGGCGGTATCTGTTACGGCTACAGAGTGCGACGTGAGTTCGACGATAGCGGGGGGCCGGTGCGCGGCCTGCGTTCGATCGATACAGATGAGGCGGCAACCATCGTCTGGATCTTTGAGCAGTACGCCGACGGCATGAGCCCTGTCAGGATCGCTGAGGAACTCAATGCACGCGGCGTATCTGGTCCTCGCGGCCGACCTTGGCAGGGGACCGCAATTCGCGGGCATCGAAATCGCGGCAGCGGCATTCTGAACAATCAGGCCTATATCGGGCTGATCGTCTTCAATCGCATCGCCTACCGAAAAAATCCCGCGACATAACGTCGGGTCTCACGGGAGAATGCGGCCGAGCACCATGTCGTGCAGGAGGTGCCATCGCTTAGAATTGTCGACGATGCCCTCTGGCAACGGGTGAGGGCCCGCCAGGAGAACTGGCGCACGAGCTAAGACAAGGCTCGGCTACCGTTCGGCCGGATGGCTTCACTCCGCGCACGTGCCAAGGATCGGCGTCATCAGCCTTACATGCGTATCGATACGCTCGAGAACCTTCGCCGGAGCGACACTACGTTCCGGCAGCGACCACCAAACTTCGTTGACGCGCTCGACCGTATCGACCACCGCTTTGAGCACGGCCGCTTCCGGCAGCCGCGCACGATTGGCGAAGGCCTTCCATCGCTGCACGTTCAGCGCCTTGAAGGGCCGCTCGCCGGCGAGCGACAGAGCCATGGCATCCGCGGGGATATAAGGGATCGTCGAGAGCACGTCATAGACGGGTGCGAGCTGCGGTTTGTCGCCTGCCCCGCTATAGATCAACGACCAGTTCTTCAGGTGCATGTCGCCATTGCCGATGATGGCGGCCATGGCCAGCCGGCGGACGAACTCAAGAGCAGCGATGGACGATACTGCAACATTTAGCGCTGCAGCTATATCGTGATAGGCACCCCCTTCGTATTTTCGCGAGGGATAAACGCCGAACACCTGCGCGAAATCCTCGATATGGATACGCTCGCCGTTTGCGCCGCGATCGAAGCGTCTGACGAGCAGAACTTTTCCATCCGACAGCGTCTCGAACTCTTTTGGGATACCCTCGAACTCCGATTGCTCGACAAGTTCGCGTTCCGGCACCTCCATCCCGATCGCTTCAGCCAATGCGAGATTGGCATATTCGTTTTCCACCCCGGGAAACGAGGTCGATGGAAACTTGGCGATGTAGGATCCCTGGTCGTCGCCGAGCGGCAGTGTCAGTCCACCGCCCTTCCCCGTATTCTTGATGACCGAAAGCTTCATCTGGACGCCGGCAAGCGAGAACCGGGCCTTCGGCTTGGGAGCAGGCAGGTTGTCGAAACGCACAACCGTTCTGTCACTCGGCACGACGCGGACTGCGCCAGGCAGATCCGAACCGAGAGCGACAAGCAGGTCGAAATCGTTTCCCGCGCGAACACTCCCTGCATGGTGTTTTTCCATCGCCACGCGCAGCTTGTCTTCGGGAAGCAGATTGGCAAAGAACGCCGGCAACGCTCTGGAGACGGGTTTAGGGTCCTTACGCAGGCCGCCAGTGGCTGCTCGAAAAGACAGACTAAGCACTGGAAAGCCGCCGGTTGCGCGATAACTGTCCTCGAAGCTGAAAGCGTTAAAATCGCCGGGCGTCCTGACGATCGTGCCGACCTTCACATCGTTCAGCAGCACGTCGAGCGACGAAATGGATCTCGGATCGGATGAAACTTCAGACATTCTCATCCCCGTCTGGACGCGCCGTGAAAGCCGGGAGATCGTCGACATCGTCATGAGGCCTCAGCAGCGCATCGACGGCCGGGACCATCGCCTGCGGTATAAGCATCAATTCAAGCCCGAGAGCGCGGGCGATATTGATCAGCGTCGTCGTTCGCGCAGCACTGCTTCCGCTTTCTATCTCACGATAGCGGGGACGCGATATACCGGCTACGTCGGCAACCTGCTCCTGCGTCAGTTGCCGGCCTTTTCGCGTAGCCTTCAGCAACTGCCCGATTTGCAACAGCGCATCTGACTCAGACCGTGCCATCCTACCTACCCAACCATTCTCCGTGAGTAGGCAAGATATCTCAAACATTTGAGCACAGTCAACACAAAAGACTCGAATACGGATCATTGTCCAATAATTGATCTGTTTATATATCATTCACGTTGTTTGGTAATGCCAGAGCCTGCGAGCGGCATCCAACTTCCATACTTTGTTAAAGGCACGCTTCTATCCCCGCACGCCCTCGGTACTGGTGCCAGAGAGAAACGGAATGAGCATGCCCAAACACGATCTTTCATCACGTCATTTTCAGCGAAAAATTTCGGAATTTTGCGAGGTGCGTATTGCACCGATATCCTCGAAGCGGGTCCTGGAGAATATCCGCCCTTACCTGACCAGCCTGATCATTTACCGAATTTCTCCGCCCAAAGTCTCACAGTCTGGTGAGACACCATGATGCCGCGTTCGGCCAACAGATCTTCGACCATACGCAGGCTCAACGGAAACCGGAAATAGAGCCAAACCGCATGGGCAATCACGCCAGCTGGAAATCGGTGACGACGATAAAGAGGATCACAAGCTAATCTGGTCATGACGCCAGATCCCACATTTTGATCGCTGCTCGGTTAACGTTACGATGCCTGTGTGAAGATCGCGTCGCGATCCGATAGCGCGAACGCCGACCAGGTAAGCTTCACGATTTGCGAGCACCCGCGTTAAGGCGGGCTGCCGCTCGACGTTCAGCAAAATGTGCCTCGACTTCATCATCCGAAACGTCCGGTCGAGTATCGTTCAGGGCTTCAAGTACCTTGGTGCGAAACCAAGCGTCATGGGCCTCGCTGCCTGAAGAAGCTCCAGCGGCAGCGCTCCCTCATTGGCCGTCCGGGTGAGTAAGATCCGAACCGCGTCCGATACCGTAAGCCCCATATTTCCAAGCACTGCGGAGGCGCGATCCCGAACCTCGGCATCAATACGAGTTTGTACCAGTGCATTTGCAGCCATAGCTATCTCAAATGCCATAGCGCCTTAGGCTCCAAACCCAATCAAACCATTGATCGAATTGAATCCATGTAATTCACTGCGTCGACGATGGGAGTTTGATGATGGCAAGCGAATTCTGGCTTGATGATCAGCAGTGGGCAGTGATCGCCCCTCTGCTTCCGGCAAACCAACCCGGCGCTCATCGAACTGATGACCGCCGGGTGATCAGCGGGATCATCTATGTCCTCCGATCAGGTTGCCGATGGCAGGATTGTCCAGCCTGCTACGGGCCTTCAACAACCGTCTACAATCGCTTCCATCGCTGGTCTGCCAAAGGAATATGGCGGCGGCTGTTTGAAGCCCTGGTGCAAACAACCGATCGGGATCTTCATATGATCGACAGCACCACCGCCAAAGCCCACCGGTCGGCCGCCGGCGGAAAAAGGGGGCGGATGCCGAGGCAATCGGCCGCTCACGAGGCGGCAGATCGACAAAAATCCATGCTGTTGTCGATGGTTGCGGCCGTCCAATTGCGCTGCGAATAACGCCTGGGCAGCGCGGCGACGCACCCGTTGCCGTTCCACTGCTGGGCTGGAAGCAGGCCATTGTTACGCAACGGCTTGCCGAAATTTTTCCGCGGGATCGGCAGATTGAAAAAAGAACAAAGAGTAGACAGAAATTCATCTGTATAGGATAGGTAGGCGGCAAAGACAGCGAACCCATGCGTGCACGATTCGGGAGCTAGCAGTGACTTTCGTTACCCATCGCGACCCTACCGACACTCCCGTCCTCCGCAAGGAGAGAGGCGCGTTCTTCACGCCTCCGGCGATTACCAGTTTTATTTCCAAATGGGCCATCCGCGCGTCTGAAGATCGCGTGCTCGAGCCCGCGGCTGGCGATGCCGCATTCTTGGTTTCGGCGGTCGAGCGGCTTCGTGAACTCGGTCCACGCAGGCGCTCGTGCCCGATTGTTCATGGCGCGGAGATCCATGCGCACAGCGCAGCCGTTGCCCGCAAGCGGGTCGCTGACGTGGGGGGCGAGGCCGATATCCAATTGTCCGACTTCTTTGCCGTCACGCCTAATCCAGCGTTCGACGCCGTTATCGGAAATCCTCCTTATATTCGATATCAGGATTTCACCGGCGAAGCCCGCACTCGTGCGCGAGAAGCAGCCATCAGGGGCGGCATTTCCTTGACAGGGCTCGCGTCCAGTTGGGCTGCGTTCACCGTGCACTCGGCGTTGTTCCTGAAGAATGGTGGCCGCCTGGCCTTCGTCTTGCCCGCCGAACTGCTCTCGGTGAACTATGCCGCGCCCGTCCGCAAGTTCCTGTTCAGTCGATTCCGCGACGTGCAGCTCGTATTGTTCGATGAGCAAGTGTTCCCGGAGGCGGAAGCGGACGTAGTGCTTCTCCTCGCTGACGGCTACCTGGAGGGGCCGGCGGATTTTGCAACGATCCGGCAAACCAAGAACGCTGCAACGCTCGACACTTTAGGCCCGGGACTGAGCTGGACACCGGTCGACCCTGCGGCCAAATGGACCAGCAGTCTCGTTGCTGCCGACGCGGTGCATCTTTTGCAGGCCCTCACTGGAACCGGCCTATACACGAACCTGGAGACCTGGGGCGACACGACGCTCGGAATGGTAACCGGAAACAACAAATACTTCACGCTTTCCCCCCAGCGCGCAGCAGAGCTCGGACTGCGCCCAGACGAGTTGCTCAGCCTTTCGCCACCAGGAAGCTCGCATTTGCGAGGCCTCTCGCTCTCGAGTGCCCAGCTTAAGAAACTTGGTGAAGAGGGCAGCGCGGTTCACCTGTTCTATCCAAATGAACCGCCTTCCAAGGCTGCCGCGGCATATATCGCCGACGGCCACAGGACAGGCGTCGACACCGCCTATAAATGCCGGGTCCGCAAGACCTGGTATCGGGTGCCGCTCGTTTCACCCGCGGACCTCTTGCTGACATGCATGAATGCGGACACCCCCCGGATCACCGAAAATGCCGCCAAGGCCCGTCATCTTAATTCGGTGCATGGGGTTTACCTGAACGAGGCATATACTGCCTTGGGCCGCGAGCTCCTTCCTGTCGCCAGCTTGAACTCAATCACCTTGTTGCATGCCGAAATGGTCGGCCGCGCCTATGGAGGCGGGATACTGAAGATCGAGCCAAAGGAGGCAGACGTTTGGGCCATGCCGTCCCCGACCCTGGTCGCCTCTCGCGCCGATGAGCTTCGCAAGGTCAAGCGAAGCGTTGCAAAGCTGCTGGACAAAGGGCGGCTGCTCGATGCCGTTAATCTGGTTGACGAGGTACTGCTGCTGGACGGCGAGGTTTCCGCGACACAAATGGCGGCCGTCCGGAATGCACGCGCGGAACTGGCGAACCGTCGCAATTTGAGGTCAGCAAGTGGCCGCTAAACCAAGTTCGAAAGCAGAAGCCTGGGAAATATTCGATCATATCGTCGAAGCTGCCGCACCCAGCGGGGAACACAACAATCCATGGGTTCTTGGAACTGACGGCCAGCCGTTCATCAAGCCCGATTACGACACCCTTGCGCTATTGCTCGGTGTTCCGCTGCACCTGAAAGCGGGAACCCAAACAGGAGTTCCTGCCCTCGCTCTCGATGTCTGGCTCAGCTACGAACTTCGCAGGGCCGGTTTCGGCACGGACCAAGTCTGGCCAAGGCCAGCGAACCCACGCGTCCTCCCCGCGCCCGTAGCGGCATTCGTCAAGTCACTTCCCGTGGCCGTTCGAGCCAACGCGGAATCCTATTTGCTATCGAGGACGTCCATCCCCGGGGTCACCTCCTCCTCGGCATCCATTCTGGGGAAAAACTACCTGAAACAGGTGGATGTCATCATCACCGACTGGGTCACCGGCCCCGAATTGCTGATTTCAACGAAGCGCATGGATTCCTCCTATGGGAAGAATGCGCCGAACCGCATCGAGGAGTCCTACGGCGATGCCAAGAACCTTCGCTTACGCCACCCGCTGGCGGCTCTAGGGTTCTTGTTTGGCCTACGGTCTGACATCCTGGAAAAGGAGCCCAAGACGGCCGAGTGGTTGTTCGATCTCTTGGCTAAACTTGGCCGTGAGGACGATGCGTACCACTCCACCTGCCTGGTGTTGATGGAATACTCATCTGATCCAGTACTACTGGCGGCCGACGAGGAAGAACCAACCGACGGCATATTAGAACCAGGCCCGCAGCCGATAACGGATCCGGCAGAGGCTGAGATCGCGCACCTTGCGGAAAGCACGGTCGAGAGCATCGTCAAGGCCCTGCCCAAGGTATCGATCCTCGAAGAGCGAACCCCCGATGAACTCTCGCCCGCCCGCTTTCTGACATCTTTGGTTACGCGCGTTCTCGCGACTACACCCGTCAACATGCATGAGGAGGCTAGGAGGCGCAGGTCTTCAGTGTTGGCAAAGAGATAACGACCCTCCGAAACCTGGCGCGACCAGCAATCGAATGTATAAGACGCTGGTTGATTCATTGTTGAGCGAGCACCTGGAGCACGGAATCTCGCAAACGCTTACAGTCAGCTTCAAAATCACCGCCTTCACCAGCGCTCGTCCAAAGTGTTTTCAGCTCCGTTTCCGAAGCGTCCAATCGTTCCAACGCCACCATGATCCGCTGTCTGAGATTTGGGATTTTTAATATTTTCCCGGCATCGCGCCTAATCGCTAGTTTGTGATCGTCGATGGATGGAGGAGTTGGAAATCCTCCCGCGATTGCCACAACCTCACACTTCGCCCAGAAGGTTTGTTCTGTCTCCGCCGGAATAGGTTTCCCTAAATCCGAATACTCAGCAATTTCTGCAAGCGGGGTAGTCACAGCAAGAAATCCCAGCCGGTCGAACAGTGCCATCCAATCACTCGCAGCATCATTTTCGAAAACGTTTGCCCCAAGTACCCATAGGATGTCCTGTAACTTCTGCACCAATGGGCGCGGTCTACGAAAAAATAGGAGCGACCGCAATTGATGCAAAGTTCCGCTTCAAAAGCCGCGCTCCCTTGCCGCCCCCTCGCCCTCGTGGTTCAAGGGACTTGCACAATGCGGCCGTTACCCTCGATCTCTGTCGCATCGCTGGATGCCCCGACAATTCAACATTTCCGTTGCCCGAAATCGAACCATCCGCGTCTACCTGGGCGGTCATCTTTGCATTGCCGCTCCCTCGGATTGTCACCGTTGCCGATTTTGCAATCAGGCCTTCGAATTGGGCTTCGCCAGAGCCGGGAATGTTGAGCTTGATGCGTCTGCAATTCCCGTCGCAGAGGAATTCCCGCTGCCTTGATGTTCACCTCAAGCTCTGGCTGGTTGATCTTGGATAGTGTCAGGTCAACATTGTTCAGCAAATCCCATCTGGTGATCGCTGGTCCCGATAGCCTGATGTCGAGCCGGGAAGCAAACAGCCAGGATTGCAGTCCAAGCCCACTCGGCCGGATGTAAGTCGCAAATGATTGACCAACGCCAAATCGCCGCGGACGACAGCCTCCGTCTTTTCCCCTGGTTGGTAGTGGGTGGCGCCGAACAGGGCGATTGCCAGCCTGCCGTCCGCAACAAAAGGCAGTTAACCTACTGCTGGGTACCGCTTGCAGGCTCGCAGGTCGATCCTCCGTTCCATAAATATGCTGCGCTGGCCCAGCCAGACCCGGAAAGAACGGTTCCGAGCGCTAGGAAGGCGGACCGGAAAAACCACGCCGAAGACAATTATTTTAACAGCAGCATCGACATGTTTACTTGATGGACAGTAGTTCATGTGAATTATGGTGTGATGAGAGACTTATGCAACCCGAGATTCATCGGCATTATAGTCGTTGCTACCTTGGTGGCGGCCCTCTTGCTAATCGACGATGTAAGCTCGTCATGGCGGTCTGCAATGCTGGTAGCCATACTGGGGCAGGTTGGAGCACTTTGGATGTTCCGCCTGCTCTGCCTACTATTTATTGGCCTAGCGCTGTGGGCGATATGGCAAGATGTGAAGTCGCAAACGCGCGTTGATCGGATCATCGCCCAGCGGAATAAGATCGACAAAGGTGTCCGGCGCGACGAGTGACGGGCTTTTCAACGATTTCCGCCAACAGCCACATCGCTTTAGTGTTTCTTTACGCTATAATGAGGAAGCTACGCGCTTCATTTCTGGCGGGCCGAATAGTCTGTATAAGTTCCTGTCATGTTGGGATCATTGCCGAGCTTCTCACATGACAGCATCAATCTTTTCATTAGGATTGTGCTTGGCATAGACGTTGCAATCTTCATCGCCGTTGGCACGTATTATTTCATCTTGAACGAGCGTCTTGCTTCAAAGGCATCGAAGTTCGGTGAGATTACCTACACGACACCGTTCACAATCCACACAGGGATCGCCTGGGGATCGCCAGAGTGCCCGCAAGCGATCAGAGACGAGTATTTCCATCTCCGCAGGCAAATGTGGAAGCACAGCGCTTTCGTTGCGATCCCAATTTTAATCTACCTCATTTTCCTTCGGCCCTATTATCATTAGCGAGGCAAAGTCGACCGAACCCGGTCTTCCAACGCTTTCAAACTATTCCGAGTTTTCGATCCTGGGTTACCGGAAATCTCGGGCTTTTAGGGAATGGGCTCGGCATAGTATCGGGCTCTGGATAAATTCCGTTATGCCGAATTCGGCATAAGGGTATTAATATGTCCCGCGACTGCATTCCTTGGCCGGAAGGTTCCCGGGAATCCGGCCTACCGGGGTGCCATCAGCGAATTCACTCCCCTCCCGCTCGGAAGAGCGGTAAATCTTCAGGCATTCGGAGCACAGCAATCTTGTCACCAGACAGCGCTCGAAGTAGCACGTTCCAATGAAAAACGAGCTTATCCACGAAATCTGGCTCGATCCCGAACGTGATGGTCAGATGCTTCCTGGCCTTTGTCTTGCTGGCCCCATGGGCGATGGGTTCAGGGCACTCCTTAAGCCAGGAGCGGTAAAGGCCGCCGAACTGACGGGACATAGCCATTTCGACGCCATGACCAAATATCGGAAGATTCAAGGCTGGGGCGAATACGTGGCGGAATATCTGCAAGATCACGAGCCCTATCCAGATGAATGGGCAGCAATTCAGCGCACTTTTCTCGATGGCGGAAATTGATCCGCAGTCGGCGGCTGCAGTCTGGCCCTTGTGTTCGCATTCTTTCCAATAGAGGTTGGGTCCTCACCTGGAGCTGATCGATACGAAGGTCGGGGATTCATCCCGATCCCCGATACTATGCCGAGCCCGTTCGCTAAAGCCTGATATTTCCAGTTCCAGGATCGAAAGCTCGGCATAATTCAGAGGTGCTCGAAGACAGGGTTCGGCACGACGCCGACACCTTCGGCGACGACTATGCCTGAAATTCTTTGGAAAGTATGCCCATCATCAGGTCGTCATGCCATACACCGTCTACGAAGGCGGTTTCTCGCTCCCGTCCCTCAATCAGGAAGCCACCCTTCTGGTAGGCCCTGATTGCTCGCTCATTGAAAGCAAGAACCCTTATGCCAATGCGGTGGAAATTCAGCTCCGTGAAGGCGTGGTGCAAAAGCAGGCGGATCGCCTCGCTTCCATGCTGACGACCATCCTCTATATCACCGCGGGATCGATCGCCTACGCACTTGTCGGCGTCGTCTTCCATTTCATATTCCGCACGCTCGTCAAGCGTGACCACAACATGTTCCGCATCCTGATCTCCTGGATCGAGACCCGCGGCCGGTCGCGCAACGCCGCCTATTGGGGCGGCGCCAGCTTGTCGCCCCTGAGGCTCATCCGGCGCTATGACGAAAAGGAT
>Ga0207426_1000298_pt1 | contig 97889 bp, 98 predicted proteins | sample AraplaMF_Cvi_mMS_FD_184265 | JGI IMG/M metagenome (GOLD analysis project Ga0207426, IMG submission 184265) | Arabidopsis root microbial communities from the University of North Carolina, USA - plate scrape MF_Cvi_mMS (SPAdes) (version 2) | ecosystem: Host-associated > Plants > Roots > Endosphere... | reverse complement strand
CGCCGGGCTGAAACGCTTCGAGCCTCGTGTGCTTTGCCTCTACGAACAGGACGAGATCGTCTTTTCCGAGCCGAGCGAGGTTTTGCATCAGATCGTCGGCGGCCGGCGCGAGCGCGTCCCGCTGACGGAAGGCCGTATATCCTCGGCGATCTATTCGGACCGGGTGATCTTCGGGCGGGAGACCGTCGAGATCCGTCATGAGGCCGCAAGCCGTTACGCCGGCATATTCGGGTTCAAGGAATATCCGGCGACCACCCGCAGCGGCATGCTCGACGGCATCCTGACGGCGCCCTTCGAGCTCATCCTGACGCAATCTTTCGCCTTCGTCGCAAAAGCCGATGCGCGCACGATCATGGGGCGCAAGCAGAACCAGATGGTCAGCGCCGGCGACAAGGCGGCGTCGCAGATCGAAGAGCTGGCCGATGCGATGGATGATCTGGAATCGAACCGCTTCGTGCTTGGAGAACATCATCTGGCCCTGTCGGTCTTTGCGCCCTCGGTGAAGGAACTCACCGACAATATGGCCAAGGCACGCGCCTATCTCACCAATGGCGGCGCCGTCGTCGCCCGCGAGGATCTTGGCCTTGAGGCGGCCTGGTGGGGGCAGGGGCCGGGCAATTTCCGCTACCGGGCAAGATCGGGCGCCATCACCTCGCGAAATTTTGCCGCACTTTCCCCTTTCCATTCCTATCCCGCCGGCAGGAAAGACGGCAACGAATGGGGACCGGCCGTCGCCATGCTGAAGACCGCCTCCGGTTCGCCCTTCTATTTCAATTTCCACCATAGCGATCTCGGCAACACCTTCGTCTGCGGCCCGTCCGGCACGGGCAAGACGGTGCTCTTGAACTTCATGCTGTCCCAGCTCGAAAAACATGATCCGCACATGGTCTTCTTCGACAAGGATCGCGGAGCCGACCTGTTCGTCTGGGCCGCGGGTGGCACCTACCTGCCGCTTCGAAACGGTGTCGCCACCGGCTGCGCGCCGTTGAAGGCATTTGAACTCACCCCGGAAAACAAGGTGTTCCTCGCCCGCTGGGTCGGCCAGCTGGTCGGGTCGGCAAAGCGTCAACTGACGGTCCTGGAGCTGCGCGACATCGCCTCGGCGATCGACGGGCTGGCGGACCTGCCGGTCCAAGGGCGTTCGATCGGCGCCTTGCGCACCTTCCTCAACAATACCGACCCCGAAGGCATCGCGGCGCGGCTCAGGCGGTGGGAAAGGGGTGGGCCGCTCGGCTGGGTGTTCGACAACGAGACCGACGACATCGGCATCGGCGCCAAGTTCATCGGCTACGACATGACCGACTTCCTCGACAATGAGGAAATCCGCACGCCGTTGATGGCCTATCTGTTCTTCCGCATCGAGCAGCTGATCGATGGGCGGCGCATCATCATCGTCATTGACGAGTTCTGGAAGGCGCTGCAGGACGAAGGCTTTCGCGACCTCGCGCAGAACAAGCTGAAGACGATCCGCAAACAGAATGGCCTGATGCTGTTTGCGACCCAAAGCCCGCGCGACGCGATCGTCTCGCCGATTGCCCATACGATCATCGAGCAGTGCCCGACGCAGATCTTCCTTCCCAATCCGCGCGGCGACCATGGCGATTACGTCGACGGGTTCAAACTGACGGAGCGCGAATTCGAACTGCTCTCGCGCGAGCTTTCGGTCGAAAGCCGGCGCTTCATCGTCAAGCAGGGCCACAACAGCGTCGTCGCCGAATTGAACCTCAGGGGCTTTGACGACGAGCTCGACATCCTGTCCGGCCGCACCGCCAACGTCGAACTCGCCGAGACGATCCGGGCGGAGATCGGCGACCGGCTGGAAGACTGGCTACCCGTGTTTCGGCAAAGAAGGAGGACGGATTGATGGAAAGGATCAGAATAGAGTTTGCTCTGGCGATGATGGTCGCACTGTTGCCGGCTGGAACGGCATTTGCGCAGGGCATTCCGGTCATCGACGAGACGGCGATCGCCAAGCAGATCGAGAGCATTGCCCAGCTGAAATCCCAGCTCGACACGCTCAATCAGCAGCTCCAGCAGGCGCAGCAGCTTTACGCATCGCTGAACAAGCTTACCAACATGGCCGATGTCGCCGGTCTGCTGAACGACCCTTCGATCCGCAAGGCATTGCCGCAGGATTTCAATGCCATCGAAGGCTTGCTCAAAGGCTCGGGCAGCGGTGTCTTCGCCACCTCCGCCTCAAAATTCCTCGAAGAAAATTCGACCTATCGCACCGATGCCAATGATTTCTATGCGCAGGAATTGGCCCGCGCTCAGAACCAGAATGCCGGGCAGATGAGCCTCGGCCAGCAGATCTACGATGCCGCCACCAAGCGCATCGACGGCATCGATCAGCTACGCCAGCAGATCTCGGGTGCAGCCGACGCCAAGGATATCGCCGACCTTCAGGCACGCCTGCAGGCCGAAACCGCCTTTCTGCAAACCGACGTGCTGCGCATGCAGGCTCTGCAGATGGTCCAGCAGGCACAGGTTCAGGTCGACGACCAGCGCAAGGCCGAGGATTGGCGCAAGCGCCTGGATGCCATGGCAGAGGCGCTCAAATGAAATATCTCGTTCCTGGTATCGCCGCGCTTGCGCTTTCGGGCTGCTTCGGCGAGGGCGACAAGATCTATACCGGCGACGAACTGATGGCTGATCAGGCCCTGCTGGCAAAGATCACAGGCAAATGCCGCAACAACCCTGGCGCCTTGCGTCAGACGCCGAATTGCCAAAACGCCGAGGCGGCGGACTGGAAGCTCCGGCTTGAACGCATGAACAGGGCGCTTGGAGGCTGAGCCATGTACCAGGTCTTCAGCTTCGTCGATGGCCAGTTCAAGTCGCCGCTCGAGAATTTCATCTCGTCGGGCACGTCGAACATCGCCAGCTGGATCAGCGGCCCACTCACCGCGGCGCTGACGCTCTACGTCGTGCTCTATGGTTACCTCGTCCTTCGGGGCTCAGTCCAGGAGCCCATTGTCGAATTCGCCTTCCGGGCGATGAAACTTGCGATCATCGTCATGCTGGTGCGCAACGCCAGCGAATATCAGACCTATGTCACCCAGATTTTCTTCGAGACGCTGCCGCGCGAGATTTCCCAGGCGCTGAACTCGGGTAGCGCACCGAGTGCCTCCACCTTCGACAGCCTGCTCGACAAGGGCCAGAAATGCGCCAAGGACATCTGGGCGCGTGCCACCTGGCCTGCCGACATCGTCAACGGCATCGGCGGGATGATGGCGATCGGCGCGAGCTTCACCGTGGCGGCGATCGGCTATATCGTCTCGCTCTATGCCCGGCTGGCGCTCGCCATCGTGCTGGCCATCGGGCCGATCTTCGTGGCGCTGGCGATGTTCCAGTCCACCCGTCGTTTTACCGAATCCTGGATCGGTCAGCTCGCCAATTTCGTCATTCTCCAGGTCCTGGTCGTCGCGATCGGTTCACTGCTGATCAGCTGTATCGACACGACCTTCACGGCGGTCGAAAGCTATACCGATGTCATGATGCGCCCGGTCGCCCTTTGCGCCATCTGCCTTGCTGCCCTTTACGTCTTCTACCAACTGCCCGGCATTGCCTCAGCGCTTGCAGCGGGCGGGGCGTCGCTGACCTACGGCTATGGTGCTGCCCGAGACGCCCATGAGGGCACGCTCGCCTGGGCCGCCTCGCATGGTGCCAGAGCTGTTGGTCGCGGCGCCCGTTCCGCCGGCCGCCGTCTCAGATCTTGAGGGGCCGCAAGACGACTTCTCCACGACAAATGTTTCAGAGGTTTGCATTTCAATGATCCGCATTATCGTCTCGCTCCTCCTTGCCTTGGAGTTCACCGGCTGCGCATCGAGGTCCCATCCTTTGCCCAAATGCGATGGCTATTCGCGCCGGCCGCTTAACCGCGCCATGTGGCAGTGGGAGGACAACAAGCCCGCCAAGCAAAGCGGCAATGACGCAGTCCCGGCGACGGCGGCCGGCCAGGTGTCTTCCTATGGAAAAGAGCCGCTCACGGAGGGGCCAGCCGACTTCGCGCATTTCGATGCCGCGGGTTCCTATCGGCCATGCGAGGAGGGGTGAGATCGTGAGTACCGACAGTCTGAAGAGCTATTTCGAAAGGGCACGCCGCTTCGATCAGGATCGGCTGGTCCAGGTGGAGCGGTCGGCGCGCATCGCCTGGTCTATCGCGATTGCAGCAAGCGTGCTTGCCGCCACCTCGATCGTCGCCGTTGCCGGGCTGACGCCTTTGAAGACGGTCGAGCCTTTCGTCGTTCGGGTCGACAATTCGACCGGCATCGTCGACGTCGTCTCGGCGCTGACGTCGACTGCCGGCAGCTACGACGAGGCGGTGACCAAGTATTTCGCCGCCAAATATGTGCGTGCGCGGGAAGCCTATGTCTGGAGCGAGGCCGAGGAGAATTTTCGCACCGTCGCTCTGCTCTCGACCCAGCCGGAGCAGACGCGTTTTGCGGCGATCTACCGAGGCGGCAATCCGGACTCTCCGCAGAATATCTATGGCCGCGGCGCGACGGCACGCGTCAACATCGTCTCGATCTCGCTGATCAACGCCAATGTCGTATCGGTGCGCTATACCAGGACCGTCACGCGTGGTGACGACGTCCGGACCACCCACTGGGTGGCGACGCTCACCTTTTCTTATGTCAACGCGCCGATGTCCTCGACCGACCGGCTGACCAATCCGCTTGGTTTTGCCGTCAGCGATTATCGCGCCGATCCGGAGGCCATCAATTGAAGCAGAGTTTCCTCATCGCCCTGACGGTGACCGCAGGACTCACCACGACCGCGCTGGCGCTCGATATCCCGCGAGGCGCATCGCAGGATAGCCGCGTCCGTTTCATCGACTACCAGCCCTATAACATCACCAAGATCGTCGGCACGTTGCGGTCTTCGGTGCAGATAGAGTTCGCCGCCGATGAGGAGATCGCCCATGTGGCACTCGGCAACAGCGTCGCGTGGGAAGTGGCGCCGGCCGGCAACATCCTGTTTTTAAAACCCCGCGAAAACCAGCCGGTGACGAACATCTCGGTCGTCACGACCAGGCGGGATGGCTCGACCCGCAGCTACCAGATGGAGCTGACGGTGCGCGATGGCAGCGTCGAGGCCGGGCAGAACACCTACTTCTATGTGAAGTATCGCTATCCCGCCGACGAGGCCGAACGCCGGAGGCTGGAGACCGCTGCCCGCGCGCAAGCAGCTCAGGCCGGAGAAGCTGACAAGGTTCTGGCTCTCCACGAGGCCTATGGGCCACGCAACTGGCGCTATTCGGCTCAAGGGACCTCGGCACTTGAACCGCAGGCCGTCTACGACAATGGCAAGGTCACGACCTTTTCCTTTGCCGGCAACCAGGAAATGCCGGCGATCTACATGGAAAATTCCGACGGCAGCGAGAGCCTCGTGCCGAAGTCCGTCGAGAACAACCTGGTGCTGGTGCACGCGATCAGCCGCAAGTTCATCCTGCGCAGGGGAGGCGACGTCCTCTGCGTCTTCAACGAGGCCTATGACCGTATCGGCATCGATCCCGATACGAATACGACCTCACCCTCTGTCGAGCGCGTCGTGAAGACGCAGGCTGTGGCAGGACAATAGGAGGACGCCATGGCCGAGGAAGACAGCACCCACATTCCCGGTGAGCGCGCCGAAACGACGACGGGCCGCGGTCTCGACAGCAATCCGACGGTGAGACGCGGTGCGGTGGCGCTCGCCATCGTCGCCTTCGTCGGCTTTGCCCTCTGGTCGATGCGCGGCCAGGATAAGCCCGTAGATGGCATCCAGCCCGAACGCGTCGTCATCCGGCAGACGTCGGATTTCGAGCCGGCGAAGGAACCGGTCCAACCGGTCGCCACGCCGCCTGAAACGCTGCTGCCAACACCCGGGATGCCCGAACAGGCGGGCGAGGATGAGAAGCTTCTCGACGCTGCCCGACGCGCGCCGGTCATCGCCTATGGTGGGAAGCAATCCTCTCCGTCTCATTCTCGAGACCAAGACGCCAGCGCCGATACCGCGTCAAATTACGTTCCGCTCGGGAGCAACTCGGGCGGTCCCGGTGCCCAGGCCGAAAACGAGGACCAGCGCTTCAATCGGCTGTTGACGCCGACCCAGCTGCAGGGCTCGCGCGCCGGCACGCTTGGGAATCGCGACTTCATCGTCGCCATGGGAACCTCCATTCCATGCGTTCTGGAGACGGCACTGTCGTCGGACCAACCCGGGTTCACGAGCTGTGTCATCAGCCGCGACGTCCTGTCGGATAACGGCCGGGTCGTGCTGATGGAGAAGGGCACGCAGGTGGTCGGCGAATATCGCGGCGGCCTTCGCCGCGGCCAGAAGCGCCTGTTTGTGCTCTGGAACCGGGCAAAGACGCCCAAGGGGGTGATCATCACCCTGGCGTCGCCGGCAACCGACGCCCTTGGGCGTGCCGGAGTCGACGGTTACGTCGATACCCATTGGTGGGAGCGTTTCGGCAGCGCGATCCTGTTGTCGATCGTCGGCGACGCCACCTCCTACGTCAACAGCCAGCTGCAGGACAGCGATGTCGATGCAGACAACACGACGAGCGCCGGCAAGCAGGCCGCGACCATCGCCGTCGAGCAGTCGATCAACATTGCGCCGACGTTATTGAAGCATCAAGGGGAGCTCGTCTCGATCTTCGTTGCGCGTGATCTCGATTTCTCGAGCGTCTATCGCCTCCGCGTGACGGAACCGCGCAACCGAGTCTCCGATCGGGCGGTTCTCGGGGACTTCGCGCCAGCCTCGACCCTGGTCACGAAATAGCCCGCCATGACAGAGGGAGCCGATTCAGGCGTCGTGCGAGAGCTGTTGGCACCCCTGTCGCCCTTCCTGCGCGACAAATCCCTCTATGAGATCATCGTCAACTGGCCGACCCAGGTGGTCACCGAGGGCACGGCCGGGTGGCAGGCCCATGATCTGCCGGAGCTGTCGTTCGACAAGCTGATGCGTCTGGCGCGCGCTGTCGCAAGCTTTTCCAACCAGTCGATCGACGAAACCCGGCCCATCCTCTCGGCAACGCTGCCCGGCGACGAGCGGATCCAGATCGTCATCCCGCCTGCTACGACGAAGGGAACCGTCAGCATCACGATCAGAAAACCGTCTTCCGTGTCGCTCAGCCTCAACGATCTTGACCAGGGCGGCTTGTTCGCCGAGGTTGCGAGGCAAGAGGCGGACATCTCCTCGGCCGACCGGAGGCTTCTGGAATTCTATAGAACGGGGTCCTACCAGGCATTTCTGCGAGAGGCCGTCTACGCACGCAAGAACATCATCATCTCCGGGGCGACAGGATCCGGCAAGACGACGCTCTCGAAAGCCTTGATTCGCCATATCCCGTCGAGCGAACGCATCATCTCGATTGAAGACACGCCGGAGCTCGTCATCCCGCAGCCGAACCACGTCCGTCTCTTCTACTCCAAGGGCGGCCAAGGGCTGGCAAAAGTCGGGGCGAAGGATCTGCTCGAATCCTGCCTGCGCATGCGGCCGGATCGCATTCTTCTGCAGGAGCTGCGCGACGGCACCGCGTTCTACTACATTCGCAATGTGAACTCAGGCCATCCGGGTTCGATCACAACGGTGCACGCCGACTCCGCCGACCTTGCATTCGAACAGCTGACACTGCTGGTGAAGGAATCCGAAGGTGGGAGAGACCTGGAGCGAAACGACATACGCGCGATGCTGAAGATCGCGATCGACGTCATCGTCCAGTGCAAACGCCTCGAGGGTCGGTTTCGGGTGACTGAAATCTACTATCGCGCCGCCGCGGCAACTAAAATCGCTCGCGGCGATGGTCAAAACTGCTGACGCCGGGGTTTCCCGGCACGCCATAGCTGTCAAGGCGAAGCGTCGAATGCATCGCGGGACTGCATCAAATGCAGTCAGCTTTGGGCGGGGTGGATGCTGCATTTTGCTCGATGACACCGACGGCCGCGCTGAACGCCATAGGCCGACCGAAGAGGTAGCCTTGGCCATATGGGCAACCCAAGGCCAACAGAGCCTCCTCCTGTTCGCGGGTTTCAATGCCTTCTGCGACGGTGTCCAGTCCCATGTCTCGGCTGAGCCCGATCAGTGCGCGTGTGATCGCAGCATCGTTCGGCCTGCTGCGGATCTGCTGGATGAAGCCGCGATCGATCTTCAGCGTCGTCAGTGGATAGCGCTGCAAGGAACTGAGTGAGGCATATCCCGTTCCAAAGTCGTCGAAGGCGATGCCAACGCCAAGCTCCCGCAGGGCCGTCATCGCTTCCAGAGAACGATCGTCATCGGCAAGTGCGATCGTTTCGGTGACTTCGAGCTCCAGTCGCCCAGGTGCAAGGGAGTGCCTTTGAAGTGCGTTCGCCACTTTGTGGATGAGATTGGGGGCGCGGAGTTGCCCCGGGAAGAGGTTGACGCCGATCTTGATTTTGTAGCCTGACGCCTGCAGTTCGCTGGCGCGCTTTGCTGCTTCGTCAAGCGTCCACCAGCCAATATCCAGAGCCAATGCGCTCTGATCGAGAGCAGGAAGAAAGGCTCCAGGCGTCAGCAGGCCCCGGGTGGGATGATGCCAGCGGATCAATGCTTCGAGCCCGATGATTTTTCCGTCGGAGAGTCTGACCTGGGGCTGATAGAAGAGCTCCAGCTCACCTTGACGCATCCCGGCAAGCAGCTCATCGCGCAGTTCGCGCCGCGCCGACGTCTCGCTCCGCATGGTGGCGTCATACATCCGGATCGAGTGTCCGCCTGCGGCTTTCGCTCGATACAGGGCGTAGTCGGCACTGGCAATCACCTCTTCGGCTTCCACCCCGTGGGCCGGTGAAAGAGCAAAGCCGATGCTGGTGCCGAGTTCCAGGATATGTCCGCCGAGTTCAAACGGCTTTGCAAATGCCTGGAGGATAGCATCGGCTTGGGCATAAACGGCACGCGGGTCGCTTACATCCTGCAACAGCACCGCAAATTCGTCGCCGCCGACACGTGCAATATGAGCGTCAGGACGCAGCGTGTATGGGAGCCTGACACCGACGGCCTGCAAAAGGCAATCGCCGACCAAATGTCCGTGCGTGTCGTTGACTTCCTTGAAGCCATCCAGGTCCAAGAGCATGATGGCGGCAGCATTTCCCGCAGCAAGCGTATCGGCAAGCAGCGCGGAAAAGCGATGACGATTAAGCAGTCCTGTCAGGGTATCCTGGCTTGCCAGGCGCAACAGTCGCCCTTCCTTCTCCCGTCGCTCTGAAATATCGATGATGACGGCGCCAGCACAGAAGCCGCGTTTGCCACGCCAGGTCGACAGGGTGATTTCGATCGGAAACTCCGTGCCGTCCTTCCTGACCGCCGACACCTCGACCGGCCTGCCACCGAGATTTGGCTTTTGCCCCGCCGACACTTTTTGCAGCCCTGCCATGTGGGCGCCCCGCATCCGCTCCGGGATGATGATAGTGATGGGCTTTCCGATCATCTCGCCTTTGGTGTAGCCGAACAGCGCGCAGGCGGAGGGATTGACGAACTCGATATCTCCGTGGCTGTCGATCGAGATCAGGGATAATTTCGTCGCCTCGGCAAATTTCACCACCGTGAACGGCATGCGCCGCTCCGAGCTGCTCATTGAAGACGACTTGGGTGTCATGCGTGCCTCGTGCATCGTGCCGGGCCTGGTTTCGAAATTATCCGGTTGGGGAAACTGCCGGCCAAGCACAATCACCATGGAATACATGCGTGAACATTGATTTAAGTCGCGTGCATGCCGCTGGCAGAAAAGCCCAAAAAGGCGCAACTCGAGAGTGCCACCAGAGGTGATCAAGCAAACTGGACTCTTGAAGGCAGCCCCGCTAGCGTGCGCGGGCTTCGAAACCGGAGGCGGACAATGCTCAACGAAAACGACCAGACGGAACTTTCGAATACCCTGTCTGGTCGCGATGTCGCGCAGGCTGGTGCTCTTTGCTATCGTCGGACCGAAGGCGGTGGACTTGAAATTCTTTTTGTAGGCAGCCGACGGAACGGTCGCTGGGGCATTCCGAAAGGGCGCGTCGAGTATGGTGAAATCACCAGCGCTGCGGCGCTCAGAGAAGCGTTCGAGGAAGCCGGAGTGGTGGGCCTCGTCGACACGACCGTGTTCGGTTCCTTTTCGTATCGAAAGGACACGGGTCCCAACCACTACCATGTGTCCGTCCATCTTCTCCAGGTGTCGCGCATCGCGGACGAGTTTCCGGAGAAAAGCATCCGTAAAACACATTGGTTCCCACTGAAGGATGCCATGCGCGAGGCCGCCCGGCCGGGTCTGCGAGCGCTCCTGTGTCGGGTTGAGAACGTCGACCTATGAAGCTCAGTTTCGGCAGATCGCTATTGAGGGTCCTCAGAGCCCAAAAGAAAATCAGTAACCGAATCGAGAAAGCTGTCGCAAAGACCCGACGCAAAACGAAACGTTCAACGCCCCGTCCCGCGAAACCGATTTTGGTCGAGACAACCGCGTTTGGAAGCAACCCGGGCGCCCTGGTGATGAAATCCTTTCTTCCGACGTCACGGCTGCCTAAGAACCCTGCGCTTGTCGTCTTGCTTCACGGATGCCATCAGACTCCTGAAAGCCTGGATGCCGCGGCGGGCTTTTCCAAGCTCGCGAAAGAGCGCGGTTTCGTTCTTCTCTATCCACAGCAGAAGAGAGCAAACAATTCGCAAGATTGCTTCAACTGGTTTCGACCAAGCGCCGTCGCGCGAGACCGCGGCGAGGTCCGTTCGATCAAGCAGATGATCGAGTACCTATGCGAGCGACATCGCATCGACCGGTCGAGGATCTTCATCGCGGGGCTGTCCGCCGGCGCGGCGATGACGGGCGCACTTGTCGCGAACTATCCCTCACTGTTTGCCGGCGCCGCGATCATCGCCGGCATGCCATTCGGATCCGTCCGCGACGCGATGTCGGCCCTGCGCGCGATGAAGTCAGGCGCGACGCCGCCACCGGGCGGATGGGGACGGCCGATCGCCGAGATTTCGCCAGAAGTCAGGGCATGGCCCCCGATAACCATCTGGCAGGGCATGGAAGACCGGGTGGTCAAGCCCGCCAATGCGCTCGCTTGTGTTGCTCAGTGGCTCGAAGTTCAGGGCATTGTAGAAAGCAGCGGCCGCTTGGAGAAAAAACCATGGGGCAGCTTGCAGTCGTGGAAAGTGACCGGCGAAGTAAAGGTGGCCCTCTATTCGGTCAGCAACATGGGCCACGGGCTTCCGATCAAGAAACGCAAGAGCGTCATAACACCACGATCCGCTGACCCTTATGTTATCCCGGCAGATATCTCAGCTCCAGCTGAGATGATGCGATTATGGGGCTTGTCCAGGTTTCGAGTGTAACCAGTTCGCGGGCATGTTCGACCGCACCAGGCAAAGTCCGGTCGCGATGGGGTCACCTACACCATCTCAGTGCGCGCAATGAAATGCCAGGCTTGTCTTCGAGCAGCTTACAGTGCAGGTGAAGGAAATACCCAGGCCCGGGGATACGAGGTTCGTGAGATGTTGAAGATCGCGATCACGTCATCGCCAATGCAAATGCGGCGGTGGCCGCTTTCGGGCACTGGGATCTACTATCGGGCCGCGGCCGGAACCAAGATCGGTGAGGGTGCTCGCAGCGACCACCACGCTGGCCAACGGCGTAAATCCTTTGTGCACCAAAAATCACGCGGACTGGTTCGCGTTGCAGCAGCCCTTTTGCCGTTGCGCAATCGGATACAGTGGGGCGCAAAAGTCTGCCCTCGGCGTTCGGCCTCAATCAATCGGCTACGACAAGGCGGCCGCTCATTCCAAATCGAGCGACTGCTTGAGTTCGTCGATCCGCTTGGACGCTTCGGCCTTGGTCAGATCCTCGGCATAGGCTTCAGGCCGGTGCGCCTGTTCCGACAAGGTCTTCAGATAGGACCGTTGCGCGCCGGTCATCGGCTCGTCGCCGCTGACCCAATCGTCGGGGTCTTTCTCTGTGTTGGATGATGTCTTCGTTTTCGGATTGTCACTCATAGCGGCCTCCTGAATTCGTTCTCTAAACGTTCCAAGTGGTGCTGCTGTTCCCGCCGTATGGCGATCGTCGCATTGGGCAATCGTCGGCGCTTTTTTCGGACGTAAAGGCGCCCCGTCGAGCGAGAGGAATTCCGCTCATTGCAACAGCCGCTTGGTCAGTGCCGAAACGGTGGTCGATCGGTTCGTCCGAGAAAGCAGCGCGCCAGTCCGATAGCCGTCGGCTGACCAGCCCGCCACGACGGGTCATTAGGAATGGGGATCTTCCCGCCATTCGGATGTCGCGCCGAATTCTGAAATGGCAAACGAGATGACGCTGCGCAGGCGCGGCGTCATGCGGCGATCGCGATGATAGACAAGCGACATCGGTCGCTCACGGAGATGCCATTCTGGAAAGAGTTGAACGAGCAGGCCTGCCTCGACATCCGAACGCAGCAGAATGGATGGCTGCATGATCACTCCGAGGCCCGCGCGTGCGGCCATGCGCACGGCCTGACCGCTATTGACAGTGATCGATATCCGCGGGATGACTTCGACCTGAACGTCGCCGTTCGCCACCTTCCATGGTGACCGTGCCGCCGGAGCAAAGCCGATGGCGTCATGGTTGGCCAGGTCACCTGGATGACCTGGATTGCCCCTTCGAGCAAGGTAGTCTGGTGCAGCGCAGATCATCATCTGGTAAGGGGCAAGACGGCGCGCGATCAAGCGGCTATCGGGTAATTCGCCGATACGGAAGGCAATATCGAACCCTTCGTCGACAATGTCGACATTGCGATCCGTCAAGGTGATATCCAGCGTGACATCCGGGGCAAGCGCGCGGTAGCGCTGCAGTCTCGGCATCAGCACCTCTGCACCGAACGTCGTCGGAGCCGTCATCTTCAGCTTGCCACGAGGCTCTGCTTGCAGTGCCTCGGCATCCTGATCGGCGATCGCCACGCGCTCCAGAATATCTCGACACTGTTCGACATAGCTGGCGCCGAAATCCGTCAGGCTCTGACGGCGGGTCGTCCTGTTCAGAAGGCGCATTCCGAGCCGTTCCTCAAGTGCTGCCACATGCTGCCCAACCATCGCAGGTGACATCCCGAGCTTGCCGGATGCGGCACTCATCGAGCCCTCTTGCACGGTTGTCACGAATACCTGCATGGATCGGAAGAGGCCCATTCGATAGCTCTGCTTTTAAATGATGATATTATTTTCGCGATTATCCATTTGTATGGGCGAAATTACAACCCCTGTGACGCTGCAAACAAGGAGCACGACATGGCGCAGAACAGATTCACGGGCAAAACGGTCCTCATTACCGGGGCGGGAACGGGCATGGGGCGGGCTGCCGCGCTTCGATTGGTCGAAGAGGGTGGCCATGTCGCTCTCATCGGACGCCGGCCCGAGCCTATCGGCCAATTGCAGTCGGAGATCGAGGCCGCCGGCGGCACAGCCATTGCGATTGCCTGCGATATCGCCGACAACGAGGCGGTTGCCGCGGCCGTCCAGACGACGATAACTCGCTTCGGCAAACTGGATGCCCTCTTCGCCAACGCCGGCGTGCTTGGGGAGTTCAAGCCATTGGCTGTCACGGAAGCGGACGAATTCGACGCGCTGATCGCCACCAATCTGCGCGGCACCTTTTTCACCATCAAGCAATGCCTGCCGTTTCTGGCCGACGGTGCGGTCCTCATCAACGCCTCCTGGACGGCTGGTGGCGTGATGCCCGGCGCCGGAGCCTATGCCGGCACGAAGGGTGCCCTGCAGGCGATGATGCGCACCCTTGCGGTGGAACAAGGCCCACGGAACATCCGCGTCAACGCCATAAACCCTGGCATCATCCTGACGCCGATGGCCGATGACGTCATCGACCCTGTCTTCGCGGCTCGCCTCGCCAGTCACACGCCTCTTCGCCGTAACGGCAGATCAGAAGACGTCGCGGGCACCGTGGCGTGGTTGCTGTCGGACGATGCCAGTTTCGTCACCGGCCAGGAAATCACCGTCGACGGTGGTTTCACAATAGGCGGTATCCGGCTTTAGTTCGGCGCTGTCCTATCCGTCAGGGAACTGACCGCATACACCTCGCAAGGCCGGCTCGCTGGTTAGCTTTGCGAGTTCTTCGGGCGGGTACCCTCGGGCGGCCGATTGAAGCATTAAAGTTTGTCGAACGAGCCTGGCATTACCCCATCACAATCCGGTGCCTTAAAGCCAGCGGCGGCACCGATTGAGTAGCGTGAGCCATGCAGCCCGGATCCTAGCGGCTGTCCCGTTTCAGCTTTTCGAGATGTTCGGAGCAAACCACCTTCACCAATTCAAGCAGCACGGTCGTCCGCTCGCTGAGCCAGGTGAGAGCCTCCTCGCTGATCTCGTAATGTTTCGAATAGCGCGCCTTCACATAGGCCTCGTTCAAAGTGTTGAACCAGGCGCGCTCCTTGTGATGATCACGCGGAAAGGCTTCGGCCAAACGACGGTCCTGCTCCTCGGCGAGCGAGCGCAGGAACTTGATGTTGTGCGATGGTGGGCCGTAGTTGGTCAGAGTGAGGAGGACGCAAGAATAGGCCTGTTCAAGCGATTGGTGAAATGCGAAAGCAGCTCTTTTTCGCTGTTGCTTAGTGCGGGCGTATTCTGCCCAATCAGCGAACTCCTCTGCTGCTACGAACCGGTCCTCATAGTGTTCCTTTGCAACCCGCAGACGATCCTCGGTCGAGAGTGGCTCGGGCTCGGGCAGGGGCTCATCGTCCAGTTCGTAGAGAACGATGCCCTCCTTGCGAATATCGGAGAAGAAATACTGCCCTTCCCTGAGGTACGCATTCACCTCACGCCTGGAATGGACGATGAAGCTCACCGGCGTTTCGATCGAGGCTTCGTGGATCAGCCGGTCGGCGGCCTTGTACCAGTACTCGGCGAATTCGCAGAGCTTACGGTTGTTGACGATGATGAGCAGATCGAAATCCGAGCGATACCCCTTCATGGTGAAGGGCTCGTCGACCCACCCGCCCTTGGCGTAGGAGCCGAACAGGATGATCTTCAGGATCCTGCCGCGCTTCTTGAAATCGGCCGTGCCTTCTTTCAGCGCATCCTCGAATTCCTCGTGGAGGATTTCAAGGACCCGGCCGAGTTCTCGTTGCTTGCGAAGCGGCATATGATCGAGCGACGATTTCATAAGCCATCGATAGGCGAAAGATCCAATATCGTCTACTCGCAGTTTTGAGAGGGAATCTGTGGGAACTAATCGCCTCGGAGATCACGTTCTCTCGAGGAACCGCGTTAATCGAAGACGACCGTGAATGTGGCTTCCCAAGAAGGTCCTGCACTCCAGGAACGGGGAGCACACGCTGCGTCACCGGCGCGTTGGCCACCGAAAAGGCAGATGCCCTTTCGCCTCTGAATGGGGATGTCGATCAGCTTGATTACGCGGAGTCAATTTCGTTGGAATGATACCACTTTATTACCTGCCAGGATCATTGGAATCTTCCGGATTGGCTGAATGCGACTAGCGGACATTTAGCTTCGTGGGCGAAATCAAACGTTTCAGCCCGATTTCACGGAAGCGGGTGAATGCCAACACACCATCCTTGGCTTTAGCTCGAATGAGCGCCCCCTCGTAAGCGTCCACGATACTCGCTGTTAGATCATTGATGTTCTCGTCACTGTCGATATCGCCATCCTGCTGCGCAGCGGCCAGCACCCCTTGAATACTTTTCTCCCAGCGTTCGAATGAAGCGGCGAGCGCATCGAGAACGACTGCGCTCCGGCCTGCAGCGCTTTGGGCAATCATACCGTAAAGGCACCCTGCATATGGGGCGGCCGCCTTATACTCTTGTTCAAGAGCTGCGAAATAGGCATCGAGGCGGGCCAGCGGACGGAGCGACATGTCAGTGAAGAATTTCTCCCGCACCTGCCGGTACTTCTCCTCATACGCTTCGACGACCGCTACGACGAAGTCATCCTTGCTCTGAAAGAAATAATAGAAGGACCCTTTCGGGACATCGACGGCCTTCAGGATCGGGCCGATCCCCACACCGTCATAGCCATGCGCCAGCAATTGCCGCATACCTTCGGAAATGAGGCGTTCACGCGTCGCAGATTGACCATCCATAACTAGACCAATCGTCTACTAAGTTGTTTATGCACATCTCTCTCCACGGAGTGACCTCATATGAGCATAGCACGCAGTAGGCTTGTCGGCATCTATCTCGTGATTTCTTCTGCTGTTTTGTGGAGCACGGCCGGGCTTTTTGTGCGCATCGCCGACATGGATGTCTGGTCAATGGTCGCTTGGCGGTCGGCCTTCTCATTCGTCACGCTTGGCGCATTTGTATTGATCCGCCGAAGATGGACGAAGAAAGGTGTTAAAGGGACTTTCGGCATGCCCGGTGTGGTTGCATGTGTCGTTTCTACAGTAGCGGCGATCACCTATATTGCGTCTTTACAGTGGGCGACCGTCGCGAATGTCATGACGGTGTACGCCACGCTTCCGTTTGTAGCGACCGGGATCGCTTTCTTATGGCTGCACGACCCCGTGACATACCGCTTCGTGATCGCTGGCTGTCTAGCTTTCCTGGGAGTAGTTATTTCGGTCGGAGCAGCTATGTCGGCAAACGACCTTCTTGGCATCCTGGCTGCTTTTATCATGACGGCTGGATGCGCCACGCAGATTGTCATTGCCAAACGGTTTCCAAGCATGGATTCGACGATGATGACGGTCTTGGCCGCGTTGGCCTGCTTTTGCATCGCCCTTCCGCTCATGCAGTATTCGATACCGACATCGACACAACTCCTCGCATGCGCTTTCTATGGGATTTTCACGACCGGCATTGGTTATGTGCTTTTGTTGCTTGGCTCTCGCCGGATTGGTTCAGGTGAAGCCGGACTATTATCCATGCTTGATGTCATCCTTGGCCCAATATGGGTCTGGATTTTCTACAGCGAGGAGATCACGCTACCAGTCCTTCTGGGCGGTGCAGTCGTTTTGACTTCTGTCTTTTGGTATCTCCTACCGAGCCGTAAGGTTGCTGCCCCCGTTTGAGCAACGGCCGCTTTGGGCAGATACCGTTGATAAAGTCGCGTCGAGATCGTGCGGCAGCTCTGGATTGCGGCTGGCGCGCCAAGGTGTAGCTCCCTTTATGCTGGTTTCGGCATCGGCGTCGGGATTAGCTTTGCGAGTTTCCGGAGGTTTTGGGCTGCGGCTGCGAGGTGGAACTCATCTCTAGCTCCATTCGGCCCTCGTAGTCGCAAGCGATCCAATCTGAGGATGCGTTTGAGGTGAGCAAAGAGCATCTCGACCTTTTTCCTCTCCCGCCTCGAAGTGACATAGGCTTCCGTTTTGGCGATATCGCGAGCCATGTCGCGAGCGCCCTCATGGATGGAGCGTGGTATTTTGCGCGCCGGGGTGTTCGGGCAGCATTTGGGTTTCAGGGTGCAGGGATCGCAGTCGTGCTTGCTGGCTCGGTAGCGTACCATGCCATCCTCGTCGACAAGCGGACGCTCATTTTTGTAGGTGATCTGTCGCGAGCGTAACTCCTTGCCGCCAGGGCAGGTATAGAGATCGCGTTTGTGGTCGTAGACAAAGTCGGCTTTTTCGAAAGTGCCGTCGCGCCGCTCGGACTTGTCGAAGACCGGGATATGCGGCTCTATCCCCCGCTCGTGCACCAGCCAGCCCAGCATCTCGGCAGAACCATAGGCGCTATCGGCGGCCAGCCGTTCTGGATAAAGGTCGAAGCGATCCTGGGTGCGTTCGATCATGGTGCGTGCCGCGCCGACTTCGGCCTGTCGGATCGCCCGGCTCGCTTCGACGTCAACAATGATGGCATTGTTCATATCGATCAGATAGTTGGTGGCGTAAGCGAAGAAGGCATGGCCCTTCTGCGCTCCGGTCCACTGCGCCGCCGGATCAGACCTCGATACGAACTTCGGCTTCACCTCACTGGCCGCACCCCACGCCGCGTCATCGAGCGTGTCGAGATATTCCTGGACCGAGCGACGGGTCTCGGCCATCGCACTCCAGTCGACAGTTTCCGACCCTTCCGCCGAGCGTTGCTTGTTCGCATCCGCCTTGATCAGGCTCGCATCGACGGCGAAGCCTTCGCCGCCGACAAGACCCTCGTCGATGCAACGCCTTACTGTCGTCTCGAATAGCTCGCGCAGCAGATCACTATCCCGGAAGCGGCCATGCCGGTTCTTGGAGAAAGTCGAATGATCCGGCACATCGCCTTCCAGGCCGAGCCGGCAGAACCACCGATAGGCGAGGTTCAGATGCACCTCCTCACACAGCCGACGCTCGGAACGGATGCCGAAGCAGTAGCCTACGATCAGCATGCGGATCATCAGTTCTGGATCAATCGAGGGCCGCCCGATCTCGCTATAGAAAGGCCGCAAGTGGGACCGCAGGCCGGACAGGTCGACGAAGCGGTCGATAGAACGCAGAAGGTGGGCGGCGCGCAACTCATCCATCTGCGCGTCATGGACCTGATCGTCCGTCGAGACGCGGGCGTAGCCGACGAGCCGTTTCGGTAATGGCGGCTGATTTGAAGCTGGTCGTCTTGCCATGGGTATTTGCGGCTGCTTTTCAGGTGCTTTGTACAAATAAGGAATGCGCGAAGAAATGACCCTTTGCGAGTATGTTTTATGATCAAAGAGAGGAGGCGCTTCCAGCGCGTCTTCCGGTCGACACGGAACGCGCGTCAGCGGCCTTCCACCGGCGTAATGCCGCAGAACTGTGTGTTTGAATGAGCGCTATCGCATTGTTCGCGCATTGTTGCCCAGAGAGATGCTGGAGCGGGCTTCTATAGGCGATACGCCCGCTAGGTAAGGTCAACCAGAGCTTTGCCTATCGAGGCTAGGGGCATTGCTTCCACATCGTGCTTTAGGCGGAAAGTTTCCTGCCCAGGGTAAACGACGATGCGTCGTGCTGGGTCGAGATCTTCGCATGCAAGATAGAAGCCTTTCTCGAGTTTCGGCGTCAGGCTCCGCTTGATTTCGATAGCCCAAGGTCGTTCACCCGGGGGCGTCAGAAGGAGGTCAATCTCCGCACCAGCCAATGTTCGGTAAAAATTGCTCTGAGTTCCGGGGGGGGCTGCTGCAATCAACGTCTCGATCACGAGACCTTCCCAGCTTGCCCCGGCGACTGGGTGTCCAAGCAGGTCCTCCTGAGTGGTCAGTCCCAAAAGGGTGTGGGTGATGCCGCTATCGCGAACATAGACCCGCGGTGATTTGACAAGGCGCTTGCCAACATTCGCATGCCAAGGCTCAAGGCGTCGTACGAGGAGTAGATCAGCCAGGAGATCGAGATAGGAGGCGACCGTCTTGCCATCGACGCCGAGCGAACGCGCAAATTCTGCGGCATTCAGAAGTCCGGATTGATGATGTGCGAGCATTATCCAGAAGCGCCGCAATGTCTCGGCAGGAATACGAGGACCAAGCACGGGAATATCTCGTTCCAGATAGGTTCGTATGAAGTCCTGCCGCCAGCGCTGGCTTGCACGATCATTTACCGCAAGGAAACTATCAGGGAAGCCGCCTCGCACCCATAGCTTATTCAGATCATCAACTGGTACTTCCAGGCCGTCGATCGGACCCATTTCAAGGTAGGCGATGCGACCGGCCAGCGTCTCACCCGACTGTTTCAATAGATCGATGGATGCGGACCCGAGCAGCAGGAAATGGCCAGCCTTCCTCCCATTTCGCCGGCCCCGATCGATAAGCCCACGCAAATTCTGAAAAAGATTTGGTAGCCGGTGAACCTCATCCAGGATAACGAGCTTGTCGCTATGCTGGCTGAGATATAGCTCCGGCTCGGTGAGTTTGGCGCGGTCGGCATCCGATTCCAGGTCGAGATAGATTGATGGGCGTTGTTCGGCTATGGCGAGAGCCAGCGTAGTCTTGCCGACCTGACGCGGGCCAATGAGCGCAACGGCGGGGCTCGAATCGATCAACTCAGTCAGTTTTGTAGATATTCGACGTTCAATCATCCTTGCATTTATGGAGTATAATTCCGTAATTGCAAGGACGATATGTTGATAGCTCGGCTGCGTCCGCTGGCGCGTCGCGCGGCGTTCACATTGCCGTGTGCCTAAAGGCTCGCCGCGTCGGTTGTTCGGAACGCCATCTTTAACCCAAGGTCGATGACTGGATTGATTTCTACCGCGGCCGATGGCGTGGGGCCTTAACTCCAACGGTCGATGAACGGCAGCGAAACGCAACATTCACAGCCTGTTCAGCGCGCCAATGTCATCAAGTAACCAGAAAGAGCCTTACCTCCCAACACAGGCTCTGATGGAGTAGCCGATGAAAAAGATCATTCTCTCGACACTTGCTACATTGGTCGCGACCGGCAGCATCTTCACTTCCTATGGCTCCGCGAGCGCACATGATTATCGCGAGCACCGGCACGGCGACAGGAGTGCTGCCATCGTTGGTGGGCTGGCGGCGGGGCTCATCGGCGGACTGGTTGCCGGTGCTCTCATCGAGGACAGGGACCGTCCGCGGTATGATGAAGGCGCAGATTATCGCTACAGCCGCGGCCCGCGCTATGAAGGTAATGTCGGTTATCGCGACTATGGTGACTCGGGCTACCGTTACAGAGTTGGTCCGCGTCATGAGGACAACTCCGGCTATCGCGATTTTGACGGCACAGGCTATCGTTATGACAGTGGCTGGCGTTGATGCAGACCAAGTACATTTCCAGCCTTCTTGACGGCGACCTGAATTGCCTCGTAGAACTTTTGCGCCAACGGTGCGATTTGAGGGTCAATCCGTCAAATGACCAGCCTTGCGGCCCGCCCGTTCTTCCGTTCTGCATTGTTGTAGTAGCTTGCAGCCTGCGCCACCGATTTATGAAATGACTGCTGCATGGCTTCCTGAAGCGGGATGCCGCGGTTGGCCGCTTCGGTGAGATAACCAGATCGCAGCCCGTGGGCTGAAAATATCTCTGGATCGAGACCAGCCTTCCTGCAGCGGGCCTTGAGGATGAAATTGACGGACTGCGGTGTCAAGGCGCGGCGATCGACGTTGCCCCACTGGTCGATACGACGGAAGATTGGCCCTGCCTCAATTTTTGCCTCCTGGATCCATCGCTTCAAAGCCCGGACCGGACGGCCGATCAGGACGGCATGGGCCTTATCTTCTACATTCGTCGTCTTGGTGCGGCCGAGGTTGAGTGTCAGGCAGGGCAGGAGAGGGGAGGCGGAATTCTGCGGGTCGGCATGCACCGGCTCCTCGTCAATCAGATCCTCGATGCGAAGGCTTGCAATTTCGGAGCGTCGGCGGCCGCCGGAAGCGAAGGCGGTCAGCAGCAGGGCACGATCGCGAACATCGACCAGACGATCGCCGGCGCAGGTGACCATGAGCTTTGCCAGGACATCGCCGGTAACCGCTTTTTTGCTCTTGCGACGGCTTTGCCGCGGCGCGGCGCGCACAGCAAGCCGGAGCGCGGTCTTCAATGATGGCGCCGAAAACGCTCCGGTTAGTCCGCGCCAGCGTGTCAGGATCGACCACGAGGTCAGGCGCCGGCGCACCGTGTCGGGCGCATGCGGGCCGTTGACCCGTAAAAACCCTTCGGCGCGCAATCCTGTCTCGACCTCGACCGGCATGCCATGGTTCGGATCCTCCGCACGTTCAACAGGGTCCCAGAGATGATGAGCGACGAATTTCAACAGCAGGCTCTCCGGCGCCGGCCAGGGCAGGGGAGAGCCGATGGCAAGCGCGCACCAAGCCTCAAGATAGCCGAGATCGGAAGCGAGCGCCCTGAGCGTGTTGCCGCCCATGCCCTGTTGCGCCAGATGTTTTAAGGTGGCGACATCATCGTCCGTCAGCAATGCGGCTAGCTGATCACGACGGGCAAACGGCAGGATGGCGTCGAGTGCATCAAGTTCCTCGGCGCGGCGATGCACCGGATCGACAGGGGAGGGGAGGGCTTTTGGCTCTAGCATGGCGGTCTCTGGCGCTGTGACTTGCCCGACTCTAGCGGTTCTGCGCCGCCAAATCCATCACTATCGATAACAGGTACTTATCGATGGTTATAACACCAAACCACGAAACCATGCAGTGACGGACACAAACTTGCCATTGGTGTCCGTTTAGCAAATCATTTACCATGATTTCAATGTCTTACGATCTTGCGAAATTGCCCATCTCAAGCCTGCTGCGGCCGATTTCGGACGCGGGCTCGGCGTTGACCCGTCTTGACGAGCGGATCGCTCGTTCGCCCGTCGGCGACGGCTGGATTGAACGGTCCCATTTTACCGACGCCTGCGCCTCGCTGTGGATCGACGGTGAACTCGTCCACCTTGAAGACCTCGTCCTCCACGACGCCACGAAGGATATTCGCACGCCGACCCATGAGCTGACCATCGCCCGCGATGTTTTGCGCACCCGGCGACGCGTCGCCGCGCAGACAACCGGCTGGGCGTTGTCGAGCGACGGTCTCCGCAGCCTGCGGGGCCAAGCGGCGGCCGTGGCGTTGGATGGCGCCGCTGCGACCGGCGAGGATGAGCCGGCCCCCGGCGGTCTGGTTGGAGGAGGGGAGGGAGAGAATGGCGATGGTGATGACACTCGGTTGGACAACGAATTCGCCGCCATCGATGCAGTGCTCGCCCGATCGAATGCGGCCATCGAACAGGCAAAACGGCCCGGCCGCGCCGGCGCCCCGGAAAAGGATCCGCTGGTCTACGATCTCGACTGGGACGAGGACGAACGTCTTGAAGAGTGGCGCGGCGTGTTGCGGCAGACCGAAAATCTGCCGCCGGTGCTGCAGGCGATCGTCGCTCTCGATGCCTGGCACGAGTTGTCAGTGCTGCAGCACGCGCCCTGGCTCGGGAGGCTTCTTTCAGCATCGATCCTGCGCCAGGCCGGCCTTACCACCGGCGCGCATCTGGCAGCCTTCAATCTTGGTCTCAAAACTGTCGCCATCGATCGCCGCCGGCATCGCGACCGCGAAACCCGACTGCTGGCCATCGCTCACGGGCTGATCGCGGCCGCCGAGATCGGGATGAAGGAACATGATCGCCTGGCGCTGGCCCGAAAGATGATGGAGCGCAAATTGACGGGAAGACGAACGTCTTCAAAACTGCCGGGGCTGATCGAATTGGTGATCGCGCGGCCGCTGGTGTCGGCCGGCATGATCGCCAAGGAACTTGCCGTCACGCCGCGGGCGGCGCTGCGGATCGTCGAGGAGCTGGGCTTGCGTGAGATGACGGGGAGGGGGAGGTTTCGGGCGTGGGGGGTGATATAGTCTCGACCAATTCTGGAACGACAGCATCACTAATCACCTGCAATTCCCGAAGTGTCCACAATCTCGTGAACGTTTCCCTGCCGTTCCGCGCTTCGCGTTCAGAAAGATTCCTCGGGAGGACCGCTTTGGCGTTGTTGCAGGCCGCCGCCCACGGCTGAGATAATCACAGCGATTCAACCCCATCGCGAGCCATGTCTTGTTCGTTACCTATTTCGATGAAGTTAAAGCAATGCCACAAAACGGCCAGAACCACTACATCGTGGCCGGCCTGGTCGTTCCCGCTGACTTGATAGGCCAGCTAGAGACGGCGGTAACCGGCCTCTCCGAAAAATACTTCGGTACGCGGGAGCTGGTCACAAGCTCCGAATTCCACGCCAGCTACTGCTATTTCGGCAAGGGCCATTTTAAGGGCCGACCGATGGCTGAACGTATCGAGATGTTGGCCGAACTGCTCAAAATCATTTCCGAGGCTGACGGGCTGAAGCGCGTCTATGCAGCCATCGACACCGCAAAGCTTTGGGGAGGAAACGCGCCGGAGGTGGCCTTCCAACATTTCGTGGAGCGTGCGGAGCTTGCTATCCCGAAAAACGCTACGGCCTTGCTGATTGGTGACCTAGATGACCAGCAGGCCCATAACATGGTGCGCGAGTTCCAACGGTATCGCCAGCATGGCACCCCGACCGAATGGGGCATCCATATCAAGAGCCTGGTCGATTCCGTCCACTTCTGCCGATCGCACCATTCGCGTCTGCTACAGCTTGCCGATGTCTACGCGTTCCACGTCGCGGGTTACTTCAGCAAGCGGACCGGTCGCTTCGCGGATATGTTCGCTGAGGCGAAAAAAGACATCGATTTGTTCCCTCATAGATATAAGGAATGGCCGAAGTAGTAGCGCTATCTGGCTATCCCGAGCTTCAACACCTGCTCTTCAAGATGCTCGGTCTGGTCGTCGCGGCCCATGCAGTCGCGCTTCAAGCCTGCGGCCATCAGCTCCACGGTGAGGGGTTTGATAGCTCTGGCGCTAGCGTTTCGAGGAAAGTGAGCTGGACCGACTCCGTGTAAGGTCGCCTCCGCAAAGAGATTCGGTTGGCGGCTGTCAGAAGGCTTGCGGATGCCGTAGATGCGCCGCGCTGAGAAAAGGCCGTGCGCGGCGCGAGATGGCGCGGGCTCATCGCGCGGGCTCATCGCGCGGCGCTGGGGCTGACGGCTCAATAGCGATGTTTGGCCCCGCTTATGAGACACGCCCGATTGCCGAGTGTTGCGGCGACGAGGCTCTGTTGGCTAAGATCGAGCGAGAGTACCTCGAAGCCTTGAAGGCTCGGCGCGATTCGGAGGGGACGTGGACAGGAAGATTTGGCGAAAGTCCTATGGTTCCATTCCCGGCCTACCATGCCCCCGATGCAAGCCCGGAACACTCAGGTCAAATTCGAAGCTGTTCTACCGAAAGCAGCCGAAGTACGTGACAACAGGTTTTTCGGAGCTTGCGCTGCACGACGTTTCGGAGGGGCGGTCTACCTGCTTTCTGACCTGTGACTACGGCTTCTGTGGCGAGGTGGTAGCGGTTAATGGCGATTTCCGGAGCCACGACGAATACGTGTTCAACCCCGATACGGAGGAGCATGAAGTATTAGAGGATATAACCCTCGTCCCCAAATCCATGGTTCCGGCGCCACCGATCATCAAGTGGCCGGAGAAGCTGGACTCGGTGCCTCGCGAGCACCTCTTCCATTCCTTCGAGCTGTTCTGGATGAACAGGGGAGCGTGCGCTGGCCGGCTGCGCATTTTCATCGAGGCGCTGCTCGACCAGCTTGGCGTCGTTCGCGAGGCCATCAAGCGGAACGGAAAGAAGGGAACGCTCGACCTGTCGGAACGAATCGACGAACTCGATAAGCTGAAGCCAGGCCACAAGGCTGCGCTCGATGCGTTGAGATCACGTCGGAAGCTGATCGACGACGGAACGACTTATGTCTATGGCGTTTATCAGAGTGATCCGAATATCCACCTGAGAGGCAAAGTCAGCGAGATTCACTATGGGCGCTTCAAGTACAAGATTGTGGGATCCCCGATCGTGAATTTGATAGGACACTATTGGACGGATCGAAATACTACCGGGTCGATTATTCTCCGCGATAAGGTCTCATCCTACTTCAGCAGCTATGATTCTGCCGACCTCGGCTACAAAGGCACGCAAATCACTAAGGTGTAGCATTTGATCAGCCGCATTCGATTATTAGGCTGCGTCGCCACACGCGCCGACACACTAAGTGGAAGGTGAGGATGCATTGGAAATCCGTAACGCCGCGCAGCTCGGCGAGCCAGGCAGACCGAAGAAAGCCCGCCTCATTCTCTTACGGTTTGTTCGCGGACCTACCGACCTACCAGTGGGCCGCTTGATATCGAATGACTTCCGCCAGTTAGCAAAATCTTGAAGGTGAAACGACGGTGGCCGTCGGTTCAAATCGTTCAAGAGTTGCCGTCTGTCGACAAGGGTCTCTGTCACGAGACTAGACCAGAATATCTGTTTCTGCTGCAACCGTCGTCTCAATGCGAGACTTAGCGGCGATCACGCCACTATAAAAATCAACCTCGACGCCTGGAGCTTTCAACGCCACGATCAACGAATAGCGTGTCTTGCGATTGACGATGTCCTTGGCAGCTCGATTGCGCCACCAGCCCACAACTGGCTTCACACACAGCAGCTCACGGCTCAACAGCTCGATTGCGGGCCCTGACCAGACGTCACAATGCAGGGAGCCTGCCGAAATGCTGCCCGGACCAAACATCCATCTGGCGTCGTCGGCATGACTTGGTGCCCGCACGCCATCTTCGCGCTCTGCGGCATTGACCCGCTGCTTGAAGCGTTCGGCAAGCTCGCCTCGGCGCTGTAGGTCGAAGCGCAGCCCGAACGATTGGTAGCGCTGTGGATCGACATTGGCCGAGAATCCCGGATTGGGATCTACGAAGTACGACAGCGTGACCTTCAGCTCGACCACGGTGTTCTGCAGATCCTCCAAGATCGCAGCCGGAAGTGGGAGTTGGTAATAGTGGCACTCGTTGAATTCTCGCTGTCCTTTCAGACGAAACGGCTGGATAGCGGCCTGAGCGACCAGCGCCAGATGGTCCTGCGCCGAAGCTGACGCCCGGTCGAAATCAGGTACTCCATAGCCGAACCGCCTCATCAGCGGGTATCGGTCCTTCTTTCCCGCAGGACTGTTCAGCGCCTCAAGCATTGGGTCGGTCCATTCGGCGCTATGAATGACAAGCGCCCTGATGGTTTCCGGCCAATAATTTGGGTGCTCGGCCGTGAGCCTTGCGACCATGCGCGCGGCTTGTGCGGTCGCAGCGCTAGTCGCCTGAAACGCGGTAAGGGCGTTTGCGCCGGATGTCGGCGATGTGGTTAGAAGTGATAGCGAATCTAGGCTGAGAACCTCTCGGCGGGCCGGGCTGAGTGCGCGATTTCCGGCCTCCAGGACGACTTCCGGCTTAATTGGCGCGCGGGCGTGAGCCCAATTGACGCTCGTGCGGCTGTAAGGGCTGAGTTCTCCGGGGCCGGCAAGGCACGACCAATCTTCGTAGCCCACGTCGGAGATCTGATTGAGATCGGTGTATCCGCCGACGGTGATGGCGTTCCAAGCCTGACTCGGATCTTCGGCCGGGTAATCGTCCTGCCGGGAAATCCGAGCGTATTCAATCTCGGCTGGGACATTGCCGGCAGAAATGACGAATAACCGTTTCGGAGCGTCGTCGTCGTCTCCATTCATCGTGCCGGCCGCGGCTTGATCGATCGCAGCGCTCCAAGTTGATGGCCGGGCACCGGAAACATTGTCGTTGGTCACCGCCATACAGAATATTCGGCTTCTCTCGGGTGCAGCGATTTCCGCCAGCGATACCGCGGTCTGGGTGATCACGCCGTAGGAGTGCGGATCGTTCGGGTCCATATCCTGCGGCGGCAAGAGCTTCACCGATTCCAGCCGATGGTCCAGCCGTCGCTCGGACCGATCCGATAGTGCGGCCGTCAAATCCCCGTGCAGGGCCAAGCCTGCCATAGCCGTGCCATGGCTATGATGGTCATCGACACCCCAGTCACGGTCGATTGCGTGCTGGTCGGCCGCAGCCAGTGCCGGCTCGATCAGCGAGTGGCCGCGATTGACTCCCGTATCCAAGACGCATACGGCAGGAACCTCGTTTCCAGGCCAAACGATACGTCCGGCGAGATCGTCGACCCATTCGTTTTGGCTTTCCTGAGCGTCTTCAAGGAAGAACACCGGATTGTCGCTCGCGCGTCGAAGCTCGCTGACGACGCCGGTCGCGAAGGTCATCAACTCGATCGCGGCGCGGCGCGCGAGCACAGGAATGACGACTGTCTCCGGGAAATAAAGTCGGCGATCGGCGGAGGTGGCACGCAAAGAGAGCCTGCGGCAGACGTCCTCAACGGCCGCTTCGTTATCGCGATGCGCCCAGATCGCCCACCACATCAGATGTTGAGGGTTGTCGGGCAGGGCACTAGGGTCGTCGGTCCAGAAGACTTCAAGGCGTGCCCGTCTGATCTCCTCAATTTTCTCCACGCGACTGGCGTTAGGAGGATTTCCCTTCGGGGAGACGGGGCCTGACAGATAATCAGCGAGGATCTGCTGGATGGCTTCTCGCGCATTATCCGGAACATAGAGCGCCACCGTGCGCACATTGTCGAGGTCCTTAGTCGCCCCTGGGCGTATGCCCTGCTTCTTCCATTCTAAAACGTCGGCACTGGTGCCGGGCCGCAACTCGACTTCGATGTATCCGCCTGCGGCAGGTTCCAGCCTGGGATCTGCACCCCTGAGTTCAGTGATTGCGGCGAGCGCGACATCCAGCTCGTGGCTGAGTTTGCGTCCATGCTCCGCACGGATGCGCGGCACACTCGAACCACCGCTTCCTGTGCCGGTATAGGGGCTTGCGGTATGGAGCGCCGAAACATCAATGTGCGGAAGCGTGAATCGGCCTGCCATTGGTCAGTGTACACGCTTCTCATCGAGGAAAGCGTCGCGCATCTCCCGACGCTGGTTAAGACGTTGAACGACGTCCTCAGTTGCAATCGTCCTCCGATCGTCAAGGATCGCGGTTTTGACGGCATCATCGGCCGCGCGAACGATTTCGGATTGGCTGAGACCGTCGGCTGCTTTGACGATTTTCGTCCAGCCAAGCTTGGCCGATGACATCGGCCTTAGGCTGTTGACGATAATTTGCTTGATCTGGTCGGCCGTCGGCGCTTCAAACTCGAGGACGAGATCGTATCGACGCAACAGCGCTCGATCGAGAAGCGAGGGGTGATTGGTCGAACAAACAATGAGGCTGTCCGTCGAATTGCCCTCTTCCATGAACTGCAGGAATGAGTTGAGGACTCGGCGCATCTCGGCGACATCGTTCGTCGACGTTCGATGCGCGCCAACCGCGTCGAATTCGTCAAAGAGGTAGACGCCGCGGCGCTTTGCGGTTTCGTCGAAAACTAGTCTGAGCTTTGCTGCGGTCTCGCCCATATAGCGTGTGATAAGCCCTTCCAGCCGGATCACGTAATATGGCAGGTTGAGCTCGCCAGCCAGCGCTTCCGAGGACATCGTCTTGCCTGAACCAGGCGGCCCGACGAACAAAACCCGACGATTAGGAGTGCGGCCATGTTCCCGCAGCCAGTCACGCTTCCTCTGCTGCCGAATCATATCTTGGAGATTGTCGAGCAATCCCGGCGCCAAAACCATGTCCTTCAGCTTGAAGCGTGGCTCGCGAAGCTCGAGAAGTCCTTCAAGGTCGCCTCGAGGAGCTCCGAGAGGAATGGCAACACTTGCTCCGCGGGATTTACGGGCCCGGGCCTTGTCAACCTCGGCTCGCATTTCATCAGCTGTAGTCCTGTGTCCCTGACGGGCTTCGGATGCGGCAATCTGGAGAGCAATCGAGAAAAACAGGTCGTCGTCGCCCTCAGCGCGACTTCGCAACATGGCAAGGATTTGCTTGGCGTTCGACACGGTCATTCTCTCTTCGTTGAGCCATCCTAATACAAAACCGGGCGGCAATATAAGGCGGTGGCGGAGGTCATCCACATTGGGATCGTGCTTTGAAAGCTACAATATTTCCTTACTAGGTACGGCGCAGCTTCGTTCGTAGCGCGGGTGGCCCTCCTTCCAATTCGAGCTGCCCAACAAGGTTTCCAACAACCAAAGTCAGAACATATTAGGAACAGTGACCATCTTGCAAGCAAAGCTTTTTATCGTTTGTAATCAGGCCTTCATGCAACGGATGCACGGGTCGAAGGTTCGTATCCGTTCAAGGCGATGGCGAGATTTGCTTGCACGGCAAGTGCAGTGTTAGGCGGCCTGCCGATCGTATGGCCCAGGATTCTCGTCCTAGCTCAGCGGCATTTAGAAATGCCCTTTCTAGGCTCATGCAGAAAATACCGTCTAAACGGATGCTACGTACCGTCATACCTAATCCTGTAAATGGAACCCGCCACGGCCATGGCCATCACTCGCAACGCTCCGCGTCTGTGAAGAGACACCCGCTCGGCCCAGGCCCCACAGGAGCCGTATCATGGATCAGCAGGATCACGAAGCGCGCCAAATTGAAATCAGACGACGCGACTTTCTGATGGGAGCCGCAGTTGCCAGCGTAGTCCTCCCGCTCGGGGCAAATGCCTGGGCTGCCGCTTCCGACACTCCCGCCTATCAGTCAGGCTCGATGAAGACCCGCAAGCTCGGAACACTCGAAGTTTCTGAGATCGGTGCGGGCGCGATGAGTATCAGTGGCACCTATGGCCCCGCGGTCGACATTTCCGACGGCATCCGGGTGTTGCGAACCGCGCATGAGAACGGCGTCACGTTTTTCGATACGGCTGAAGTCTACGGTCCCTTCCTCAACGAGGAGCTGGTGGGCGCGGCCCTGGCTCCAATCCGCAACCAGGTGAAAATCGCGACCAAGTTCGGTTTCGCCCTTAACGGCACGACGGACCGGGATAGCCGGCCTGAACTTATAAAACGAGTAGCTGAAGCGTCGTTGAGGCGCCTCAAGACAGATCACATAGATCTGTTCTATCAGCATCGTGTCGATAGGAACGTGCCGATTGAGGACGTGGCCGGCGCTGTAAAGGATTTGATCCAGGAAGGCAAGGTTCTGCATTTCGGCTTGTCAGAACCGAGCCAGAAAACTATCCGCCGAGCTCATGCGGTGCAGGCTGTGACAGCTGTACAGACGGAGTATTCGATGATCGAGCGCAGTCCGGAAACGAACGGTGTTCTGGCAACGTGCGAGGAACTCGGGATCGGCTTCGTGCCGTGGGGGCCGCTTGGAATGGGGTATCTGACCGGCAGGTTCGATAGCACCACCAAGTTTGACCCGAATACGGACTTGCGCGCCAATTTTGACCGCTTCAGTTCGGAAAACATGGCGGCCAATATGCCGATAGTCGAGTTCCTCAAACAGTTTGCGGCGAAAAAGGGAGTGATGCCTTCTGCTATCGCATTGGCATGGCTGCGTGCTCAGCGGACCTTCATCGTGCCAATTCCTGGCACCCGCAACATCGACCACCTGGTTCAAAATCTCGGGGCGCTTCGGGTGGAATTGACGCCTGCCGATCTCACGGAGATCAACGCAGTGCTTTCCGCCAACCCGGTACGGGGCGGACGTATGAGCCCAATGTTCAGGGAAGCGCTCGACGTCGACGCCTGACCTTCCGTTGAGACGGGCGCCGCGTGCCACCTGTTGGCATTCGGATTGCCGCCAATCGCTCACATCCCCGCAGCAGGAAAGGATCCCCATGCCTTTGTCACGTTTTCGTTCTGTTTTCTTTGCTCCGTTCGCAGCTATTCTCCTTCTGACAAGTGACTTTAACGCCACGGCTGCTAACCGCGTGACGTTCCCCAAAGATTTCAAGCAGATGGTCATGTATGGGGATTACAGGCGCGGCTCAGGCGGCGAGCTTGCCTACGCCCTGAAAGAAACGATCGACGTCGCCAAGGCTGGCCAGCCGCTGCCGCCGGGCACAAGGCTAGTCTTGGAGATCTATGAAAACGGCGCTCTGACCAGCTACTTCGTCATGGAAAAGGGTGTCGATTGGGGCCTCGAAGTCGAGGAAGAGAAGCGCACTGGCAACTGGCATTTCCAGCAGTTCGGCGTCAATGGCGAGGTTAATCGCACCTCGATCGCAGAGCGATGCGAGTCCTGCCATCAGGGACAGGAAAGCAATGATTTCATGTTCACTCGCGAGCGCATGGAAGCTTATCTGCCTTGATGGCCCTTTAAGCCCTTCTGCTGATGAACTTGGTAGCGGGCGGTTTGCTGCTCGCCGCCCTGGCCTATAACTGGCTAGGGGACCTCGCCCATGAGTTGATGGAACAGCGATGTTCGGGCTGCTCTTCGGCCACAACACGTTCAATCGCCGCTGGTATGGCTCTGCCATCCTCAAGGGTGGCCGAGGTTTGCGGGCCTGGCTCAACATCGCCACCATTGCAGCGCTTGCGGCTGTGATGCTGACCCTCCTGGCAACCAGTATCATCATCTCACATTCTCTGTTCAGCACCCTGCCGGTTGTCAGCTCCTCCGGCGCACGTCAGCTGCACGCCCAAGCCGCGTATGGGGCTTTGATGATCGTCGCAGTCCATGTCGGGATGCGCTGGTCGATGATCATGACTTCGGCGTGCTTTTGTCTACGCCTTGGAGGATCCAATGCCGGCCTGACATTGGATCCTGCGTTTTGTAGCTCTTTCCATCGCTGCCTGTGGCATCCGAAGCTGGACGGTCATTGGAATCGGCTCGCGTCTTTCAGCTGAAATGACCATGAACTTTTGGAATTTCGAGGAGGCGGCATTTCATTTCTTCCTCCACCAGGAAAGAGCAACATCAAAGAATAGGCGGTCGCTCCGCGCGACCGCCATGATGACGGCGTCGTCCGGTCAGCCGTTCAATTCCATGATGGCTTGCTTGCTGGAATCGACGTAGCGTTGGCGCTGAAGAACGCCGAAGGGTCCGTATGGGTATTCTTCTGGCGTCGGCGCACTTACTGCGTCAAGCTTCTTCATCGAGGCGTCATCCAGAATGAGGTCGCCGGCGGCGAGATTATCCTTAAGCTGCTCCATTGTGCGAGCTCCAATAATGCTCGCTGTAACGGACGGGCGGTTTGTGACCCAGCTCAAAGCAACCTGGCTTGGGGTCGCGCCGATCTCTCCGGCAATTGCCTTGACGGCATCCATCGTTACCCAGTTTCGATCGGTCGCGAAGATCTTCTCCCCAATCCGCTTGAACATGGCGTTGCCGTTACCGAGGCGCGTGTCTGCGCCTGGCTCGGTCGCGCGCGAATATTTGCCTGTCAGGAAGCCGCTTCCGAGCGGAGACCAGGGCAGCAGCCCTATCCCATTATGCAGCGCCGCCGGGATGACCTCATATTCTACCTCGCGCACCACCAAGCTGTATTGTTGCTGCAGCGTGATCGGGACCTGCAGACCCATTGAGCGAGCAGTCGATAGGAACAGCTGAAGCTGCCAACCAGTGAAGTTGGACAAGCCGACATAATGGATCTTTCCTGCCCGCACCGCAGCATCCAGAAACGTCAACGTTTCCTCAGGCGGGGTTAGGGGGTCCCATCCATGCATTTGGTAGAGATCGATCGCTTCGACACCCATCCGGGCAAGCGATGTATTCAGCGCCCGGTGGAGGTGGGGCCGGGAAGTTCCGGCGTCGTTCACGTCGGGACCGGTTCCGAAACGAGCTTTCGTGGCGAAGACGAGCCGGTCAGTCTTGTCCTTGCGGCTCGCACGCCAACGGCCAATCAGTTCTTCTGATGCTCCATTCCCGTAAACGTCGGCTGTGTCGATCATATTTCCTCCGGCATCGACGAAAGCATCGAGGATGGTAAAGGCTTCTTTTTCCGGGGTCTCCGTCCCAAACCCCATCACGCCAAGAATGAGATTGGAAACCGAAAGGCCGGAATGTCCGAGCGTGCGGTACTTCATGAGCTTCTCCTAAGTCGTCTTCAATTTTGTTCGGACCGATAGAATCGGCGGGTTATTCCGAACATAGGGGAAGCAGCTCTCGCGACTATGTGTCGGAATTCGCATAGGCCTATAAACCTCGTTTCTGAATGTTACACCGGGCAACCAGCCCACCCGCACCGACTGAGCACCCTGCCGGCCCTCAAAAGAACCCGCCCTGGAACCGCCTCTCAACCTCATTCAGAAGTCCCATTTCTAACATCATGCAGATCGTGGCGAATTACCACGGATCACTTTCATCGCTAAAGTTGGCTCAGATAGAGCCAACAGAGCGATAAAGAAAAATGCCGATAAGGAGCTGGCCATGAAATTCAAGCTTAAGTCGGTCATTCTCACCATCGTGGCTATCGTGGCGGTTGCCGCGGCATTGAACGTGATCTCAGTTGTCGTCATAGACTTTCTGCAACATTCCCGTAACGAGCGGTATGTTTCCGACAATTACTCTGGATCTGCAGGTCAAGAGGCGTTGGTGGCCTATTTCTCGAGGTCGGGTAATACCGAGATCATGGCCATGGAAATCGCCCGCGCCAAAAATGCGGTTACGATCGAACTGGTGGCGGAGTCTTACAAAATTGGATTTTGGGGCTGGGTCAACGCCCTGCGGGATGCTCGACGGCATGACGCTTCGATCATGCCTCGTACCATCGATCTGTCACGGTATTCGACGATATACGTGGGGTCCCCCATCTGGCTCTACAGCCCGGCGCCGCCAGTCTGGCAATTCATTCGAAGTAACGATCTTTCTGGGAAGACGGTGGTGTTGTTCAACTCGCTGAACAGCAAGTTTGACCAGACATATATTGATGAGTTTGCAGATCTGGTCAGGCTTAGGGGAGGGACATTTGGCGGCCACATGTTCATTATCCGGGGCCGAATGACCCGTCAGATGGACGTGGATGATTTCGTCAACGAGACCCGCCGTCAGATCGATAATCTTTCATTGAAAGACATTTGAAACCGGGTGATGACGGGAAGATGCTTGGTTGGGCCGGCGTAGGCCCGAACCCCGCCTGATTGGGTGATGTTCCGATCACACCTTGGCGATTCGATTCCGCCGATGTTTTCCTTCAGGTATTTTACATTTCGCAGGCCCGGAACAGGGACGATGGACGGCTCCGGTGCCAGACCCTGGCGAGAGCCATTTGGGACAGGTCGCAACTTTCTTTTTGGGCGTAAGTTGAGATTACGGCCGTCGTTCCTCGATGAGCTTGTTGATGAAATCAGCGCGGTTAAAGTTTAGAAACAGCGAGCTCAATCAGTCCACAGGGAGTCCAGGGGCATACCGCCAGCCTGGATAATCGCCTCTTGCGTATCGACGTCGATCAGTGCCGCCTCTCCAATCTCGACTTCGATTACCGCTCGCCCGGAAGTTTCGATTAAGCGGCGAGCGCCAAAATCTCCTTGTAGACGGCCAACGGCATGATAAAGCGAACGCGGCAAGACAACGGGATTCCCTTGCCTGCCTTGCGAAACGGCTCGTACGATCGATTCGGCATTGGCACCGCGAAACGCGGCGATCAATCGGTTCACGTGGCGTTTGGTGACGGCTGGCATGTCAGCGAGCATGACCAGGACCCCGTCTGTGGCGCCCGCCGCGGCAATGCCCGCTACCAGCGAGCTCGCCATTCCAGATGCGTAGTCCGGGTTGGCGACTATGGTCACTGGCAGATCTGCTAGCACCTTGCGGATATGATCCTGGCAATGGCCGACCACGACGATGACAGATGCGGCGTCGCTATTCTTCGCGATCAGCGCCGAGCGACGGACGAGCGGGATACCATCGAAAACCGCCAGCAGCTTGTGACCTCTGTTCGGACCCATTCGCGTCGCCATTCCTGCTGCCAGTAAAATGATCGCGATATTTGGCTTCACCGATGTCCCCTTCTAGATTGCACGAGGCTTAGGACGAACTTTGAGTTTTCATCACCAGCGCGAGCCGGTCATCCTGCTCATCCGGCGATGCCTTACACAATAAGTTTCACGGTCGACGATGCTGTCAGCGAGGCAGCCAAAGCATTCAACTTAGGAACGCAGGCGAAAGGCGGCGCGCCAATAGTGTAGCTGCACAAGAAAACTGACATTTTTGATAGGGCGTTCATGCCGAGGCCAGAAGAACCTCGCAGGCAATTGCATTGTCTAACCTCAATGATCGGGCCTTCAAATTCAGCGCCACCAAGACTTTCCTAGGCGCGGCTATCGCTCACTCCAGCTAAAGCTGCCGCTTCGGGCGCTTTTGAACGTTCCAGATCTACAAGGAACTTCTCCATCAAAGACGAGGTGCCAAAGCGCCCATACTCGCGTTCCGATTTTAGCGAGAATGATGGATTAACCTTGATAAGATTGCCCATCGTCATGCGGGCGTCTGCCAGGTCCTCGCGTGCGGCCTGAAGCGCCGTCTGAATGAGCAAGCAGTTAGCATCCTCCGGGGCCCGTATCAGGCATTCGCGAATGACTTTGGAAGCTTCGTCACGACGACCGGCCGCGTAGAGCGCCTGGCCGTGCACATATGCGTAATACTCTGGAGCCATTGGATGAAGTCGGCGCGCGCGCTCGGCATTTGAAGCGGCATCCGTGTAATCACCGTATCGTACTTGCGCTTTGGCCATCGCCATCAGGCTGTCGGGATCGTTCGGGTTGAGTTCAACGGATCGTTGCGCTGCCTGGAGCGCGCCGGCGTAATCACCGACAGTGGAAAGGCCGAAGCTCACCACTTGATAGCCAATTGCCAGATTCGGATCGAGACGAATGGACTGACGTGCCTCGCTCAAGCCGATCTCCGCGTCTCTTTTCGTCGCAGCCCCGGTGATGCCCTGTGCCATGTCGAGGATGTAGGTCATTCCGAGACCTGCACGTGCGGCTGCATAGGATGGGTCCAGCTCCAAAGCCCTCTGATAAAGTCCGCGCGCAGCCAATAGGCCGTTGGTATCCTTGATGTCGTGCTTGAAGCGGCTTCTGGCTTGGAGGACGAGATCGTAGGCCTGCAGGTTGCGCGTTGGGCGCCTGTTTACGACTTCCTGCTCCGTTTTTCCAACATAAGACACCAGACTGGCAACGATCTGGGATGTCAGCTCACTTTCGACTGAGAAGATATCATCTATGTGTCGATCGTAGCTTTGCGTCCACAGATGGGCTCCGGTCTTGACCTCGATCAGTTGCGCGGCGACACGAAGTTGATCTCCGACACGGCGCGCGCTCCCCTGCACGATGTAGGCGACATTCAATCTGTCCGCGATCCTTTTAACATCCGCCGCATCGTCACGGATGGCAGTTGTGGAATTGGGATCGATAACCTGAAGATCCGGATTTCTCGCAAGCTGGGTGGTGATGTCTTCTGTCAGACCGTTGGCAAAGTAAGCCTGAGCTGGATCACCACTCATATTTTCGAATGGCATGACGGCCACAGACGGACGGGGATCGGTCCTTGCTTCATCTGCAAACTGGGAAAGCCCATATGGTATGCGAGCGATCATCGCGGCCAAAGGGATAGGCTGCAGGTAGAGCCCGATCAGAACGAGGGATGTTGCTCCCAGCGCGTAGGCGAGGCGCGTGCTTACATGCGGAACATAAGACCGCAAGCGGCGCCAGCGATGACCGCGCTGCCCCGGCCGTATGACGGCGTAGACATCCAGGCGTTCCGGAATGTTCTTTGCAGAGCGGCGGCCAAGATGAGAAAAGCTCTTGCCGCGATTGCGGTCGGCGCTCATCACGACTGCGCTGCTGACGAAAATGCCGCCAGGCTCGGCCATGGATTCAAGGCGTGAAGCCACGTTGACCCCATCGCCGTAAACGTCGCCGTTATCTTCGATGACATCCCCGAGATTGACGCCGATCCTGAATTCAAACCGCTTTTCGTCGAACCCGTTCTGGATCTCAACTGCGGCATCCAACGCGTCGTTAACGCTCGCAAATGCCGCAAGAAACCCGTCGCCGGCGCTCTTGAACGTCCGGCCACCAAGCCGGGTGACAGTTGGTTCGATCAACTCGTCGAAAACCGCACGCAACGCCGCATACGTCGTCGTCTCGTTTTCAGCCATAAGGCGACTGTAGCCAACAATGTCTCCGGCCATGATCGCCGCAAGCTTACGTTCTATCGCAGGACTTCCTATCTTGCTTTCTGTCATTGTCCCTTATCTGATGCTTGTGGCCGGATAATGGAGACTACTATACGCTATGGCGAGCATCTTCATTATCCGCGAGATTCTGCATGTGGTTAGAAATGCAGCTTTTAAATGAGAGACTGACGTGCTGTTTTGCGAAAGCGGCATGTTCTTGTCCGTTCTGGCATGCGTGAGCTTATGCAATGCCCATTACCCGGTTTGCTAGAAGATGATCACCGGTCTGCCTCGAAGTCCGCCCGCCTCAACGGTGCGCTGCGCGTCAGCGACTTCTTTCGGGGAATATTGCCCGGTGACGCGTAGCTTGATTTCCGAGGCTTCCACCATGTCGCGGAGGATTTCAAGCCAGTCCGTGCGCTCCAGTAACGTATCCACCCAAACCGGCTTGATCTCGATCGCCCGTTCACTCGGCTTGTCTGTCCAGCCGCGAACCGGTATATAGATGCCGCCATCACGGATAGCACTGAAGGATTTTTCGCCGAGAAGCGCTGTATCAAGGAGTGCGTCTACACCTTCGGGCACCTCCCGGCGGATTGCTTCGGCGAAGTCGGGCCCGCGTTCGACGACCGCATCCGCACCGTAGCTCCGAACCAGGTCCGCTTCTTCCGGCTTCGCGTCAGCGATAACCTTCAGCCCTTTCCGCTTCGCAATCGCGATCGCATAGTGTGCCAAAAGTCCTGCACCGCCGCTGACAGCAAAGGTTTGACCTTCATCCAGCGACGCAAGGTCCAGCGCGCCAAGGGCTGTTAGCCCGTTCATTGGCAAAGTGGACGCCTCTATCAGGGAAACGCCCTTGGGTATCGGCACGACCGAGGCGGCAGGGACCACAATGTATTGCGCTTGCGCGCCCCCATCCGGCCGTCGTGGCAAGACTGCGGCCATCACGACCTGGCCAACATGCAGACGTTTCACGCCGGGTCCTACAGACTCAATGACGCCGGCCGCATCCATGCCCGGCACGAAATTTTCGTTGGGCTTGCCATAGCCCGGACTGCGGGAAAGAATATCCGTCGGATTGACACCCGCCGCCTTGACCTCGATGCGGACTTCGTCGGACGCAGGTGCCCGAACCGTTCGCTCGAGGATCTTGATGACCTCATGGCCGCCCAAACCCAGATAGGTGACAGCGTTGCTGACAATCGGCAAAAATTTCGGATTTTCCAGCATAGTTTTTGTCATCTCTTCACTTCGATATGGCCGCTGCAGGGCGAAGGCTTCGCTGCTGCGCCAGCCAAGCAGCCAGCGGCTCTCAATTTTGAACCTCAATCTTCATGATTCATACAGCACGATATCTCACGAACGGCTTCCGCATTAGTCAGCGTTATCTGCATGTGATTAGAAATGGGATTTCTGAATGCGCTGCCGAGCGCTGTTCGGGCAAAGACAGCCGGTGTGGCGCTTCGAGGCACGGTAGAAGCTCAATAAACATGCGCATGCGCATGAGCCTGCGTTCTGCGCAGTAACGGAAGCGTTGCAACACGGGCAGAAGGCATGAAGAGTTGGTCGAGGAATAATTCAGGCGAGGGCGAAGGCAGCATCCCACGGCGTCGGATTCGGGAAAAGCTCGACGAGAAATGCAACGAACGCTCTCACGTTTGGATTTCCACGCCGACTTTCTGGCCAGAGCGCGGTGATGTGGTGCCTGTCCGTCCAGTAATTCTTGAGTACGGGGACTAATTCGCCACGGGCGACATACGGACCGGCGATGTAGGTCGCCGAAATGCCGATACCACCACCGTTTACTAGGAGCGCCACGACCGCATCGCTATTGTCGACGACGATGCTGGCGTTGGGCAATATCTCCTGAATCCGCTCGCCGGTTCGAAAGGGCCATCGCATCAACTGCCCCGAACTCTGATAGCGGAAGTTGACGCAGTCGTGCCTGTCGAGGTCCTCTGGCCGCGCGGGGATGCCGCGTCGCTCAAGGTAAGCGGGTGACGCGAACGCGCAGACCCTGTTCGGCGCAAGCTTCCTGGCGATCAGGCGGGAATCGGTTGCTTGGCCGACGCGAATCGCCAAATCGATCCCTTCCTCGACAAGATCTGTAAAAGTATCTCCCAGGCGCAGGTCGATAGAGACCTTCGGGTAACGCTCCCGGAACGCCGGGAGATGCGGACTGATGAGATGCACTCCCACCGGCAGGGGCGCGGTGATCTTCATCAACCCCACGGGTTCAGCCCGCGTCGCGGCTGCGATCTGTTCGATTTCCTCTGCTTCGTGCAAGAGGCGAAGTGCCCGTTCATGCAGAAGAAACCCTTCAGGCGTCAGCGTCAAGGATCGCGTTGTGCGGCTGAAAAGCGTGACGCCGAGCCGCTCCTCCAGACGCTGCACGCTCTTGCTGATAGCCGAGGGAGAGATCGATAGCGAGCGAGCCGCCGCCGTGTAACTCCCGAGCGACGCCACACGAGCGAACGCAATGATACCCGTCAGCCGGTCGATTCCGATTTGTTCCACCATGGCACTATTAAAACGAAGATGGTCCGGATTATCAATCGAATAAATTGGATCTATTCATCGCAGCACTGAATCACCGGACGCCGGATACGTGGCCACAGGTTAACGCGTCTCGGTGTCATCGATGACGATCGCAACAATGGAGACATGAATGTCCAACTTTAAAACCCTCGGCTTTGGTCTTGCTTTGGCAGTTGCAACGGCTGGAGCGGTATCGACTGCAGTCATTTTTGCGGCGCCAGCCGCGAACGCCCAAGAGGACAAATCGGCCATGTCCGAAAACGTCGCGATCGTTGCTGATTTCCTCAACAACACCGGAGCAGACAAAGTCGAAGCGGCTGCCAAGCGTCTGGTCGCTGCCGATGCGACTTACATTTCGTTGAATTTCGACAACCCGGAACTCAAACGCATCATACCATGGGTCGGAACCCAGAAAGGGCCGGAAGCCTATAGCAATGCGATTACGCGGGTTCAGCAATTTGGAGACCTGGAGGAATTCAAGGTCCTCGATATATTTGGAGCCGGCGAGAATGTCGCAGTCTTCGGACAGTTCACCTACCGCGCCAAATCAACCGGCAATGCCGCTTCATCGCCGTTCTCGATCCGTGCCAAGGTCCGCGATGGTAAAATCGTGCTGTTCCAGTTCCTGGAAGATAGCTACGGAACGGCATCCGCATTCCGGGTCGGTGGCCAGTGGTCCGTGAAGCCTGATCCAGCCGGTTCGACTTACGACGTTGGCAAGGATAAATAAGCCGAACGAGCGGAATGCGCCGAATGCGCCGAAGGCGCCGAACCCAGGTACTTGATCAGAACGAACGCTATTCAGAAGCCCGCTTTCTAACCGCGTGCAAAACAGGCAGTCTAATAGGATGTCCGAGCACCTGTTAAACCAATTGGCTGAGAACGGCGACGCACGCGTTGTGTCGCCGTCTTTCCAGATGATTGCAACGGCATAGACCAGGGGTGGAAATAACATGATTGATTTGACACGTCGTGAACTTGCCGGCGGTGCGATTTCTATTGCCCTGCTTGCCTCAGCCACGCGAAGCTTTGCTGCTGAGCCGGCCTCGAAGACGGTTGAGGCGGACTACATGAGTCACGTCGATCCTGAGCTTCGAGCCGCAGCGGTGGCAGTCATGCCGCTGACCGAAACCCTCGCCAAAATGTCGTCGTCAACACTCATAGGCCTACGGGCATCTCTCGAAAAGATGAATCCCACGCCCGATGAGTCGGTCAAGATCACCAAGCGCACCGTGCCAGGAACCCGCAACCAGCCCGACGCGGTGGTTTATGTCATCAACGATAAGCCCGGCACCCGCCGGCCGGCCATCGTACATATGCATGGCGGTGGATATGTACTTGGCATGGTCGCGCAAGATCTGCCGCGATTGCAGGCGATGGCGGCGTCCCTTGATTGTGTGATCGTCTCGGTCGAGTACCGGCTGGCTCCTGAAGTCACCTACGTCGGTTCCGTCGAAGACAATTACGCTGCACTCAAGTGGGTGTTCGAGAATGCGGACGTTCTCGGTGTGGATACTACCAGGATCGCTGTCATGGGTGAAAGCGCAGGTGGCGGTCATGCTGCCTTGCTCGCGATAAAGGCCCGCGATCGCGGAGAGTTTCCAATAGCGTTTCAGTTGCTCGTCTACCCGATGCTCGACGACAGGACTGGTAGCGCCGTTCAGACACCTGCTCATATCGGTCGCATCATCTGGACCGCCGCGGCAAACAGGTTCGGTTGGGGTTCCTTCCTCGGAGTACGGCCGGGCACGGCAGCGGTTCCGCGTGCAGGGGTTCCAGCACGGACGCGAGATCTCGCCGGCCTGCCACCGGCCTACATCTGTGTTGGCTCCATCGATCTGTTCGTCGACGAGGACATCAAATATGCGAGCCGCCTGGTAGACGCTGGCGTGGCGACCGAACTTCTGGTGGTCCCCGGCGGATTTCACGGCTTCGATCTGGGCTCGCCCGATGCTCAGATTGTGAAAACTTTCAACAGCGCCAAACTGGCAGCTTTGCGAAAGGCTTTCGCTGCCGCTTAGAGGCATCGCGCCCGCTGTGCCGCCCACATTTTTGAGCGGGGTCTTCGCTGGCCTCGTCGAAATCCCGGTTTTTCACTATGCGGGTTGCTGACAAGCTCCCCATTGCGAGGAGTCTGGCGAGGTGGTCGAAGCCGGCAGACATTCAGCGGTCTCGTCTCGTGGTGACGCGCTCCTATAGGAGTTACATCGGCTCCATCGCCCGTTGCGGATGGAGTCCGGTTAAAAAAGGAAATGCAACCATGCCAAAATCCTCCTCTTATCCAACTGTCACGCTCGATGACGTCCGTTCTGTTTCTCCGGCACTCGCCAGCCTCACCGAGGAAGCGATCGTCAGAGACTTGTGGAGCCGTACAGAACTCTCAGCACGGGACCGCAGCATCGTCACCGTGTCGGCGCTGATCGCAGCGGGGCGGACAATCGGATTCGCGCATTACTTCAACGTCGCTCTCGACAGTGGCGTGACGCCAGTCGAGATCTCCGAGATCGTCACGCATGTTGCCTTCTATGCAGGGTGGTCGGCCTCGTTTTCCGCAGTGGTTGTCGTCAAGGAAATTTTCAAGGACCGTGGGATCGGGCCGGACGACCTTCCGCCCGTCGCACCGAACCTGCTGCCGGCCGGGATACTGACCGACGCGGGAAACCGGGAGCCGCTTCTGCGGCAAGACGTTGATTCGGTTGTTCCGGATTTTGTCCGGCTGACCGATAAGCTTCTGTATGGTGGAGTTTGGCTTCGCCCGGGCCTTGACCGCCGCGCTCGGCATCTGGCGACCATCAGCGCCTTGATCGCCTCGCGACAGACTGAGTACATCGGTGCTTACATCGACAGCGCCACCCGGATCGGTGTCACGAAGAGTGAGATCTTCGAAGTGATTGCCCATTTGGCTTTCTACATAGGATGGCCTTCAGTCCTTTCGGCTGCATCCATAGCGAAGGTTTTTTTCGAACATCCTGCTCCATAACCTCTTGCCCCAGGATTGACGACGCCTTTGCGCGCAAGTCTTGAGGCGTCGATGTGGCCGCCGCTTTCGTCCGCAGCGACCAGATCCGTTGGGCGGTGTGACAGCTCCCGGCTCTTGGTGACGCGATGTCATGCAGGCGACGGGATGAAGACGCCTTTTCCCTGCAAACTGCAACGCGCGATACCCAGTTCGTCCAAATATGAAACCGCTTACATCGAAAGGAAGAATCCCATGACGCAATCACCAGTATGGTTCATCACCGGATGTTCGACGGGTTTTGGTCACGAACTTGCCAAGCTCGTTATTGCCAAGGGCTGGCGGGCGATTGTTTCTGCCCGCGACAAGGAAAAAGTTCAAGCGCTCGCTGTGGGTGCGGAAGACAGCGTCCTTGTGCTCAGTCTTGATGTCACTAACCAGAACCAGATCGAAGCAGCGGTTGCTGCCGCCAGGGAAAGGTTCGGACGGATTGACGTCCTCTTCAACAACGCGGGCTACGGCTATTTGAGTCCGGCGGAAGTCGGCGAAATGCGAAGATTCGCGCCGTTTTTGATGCAAATGTCTTCGGCCTGTTTGCCCTGATACGTGCAGTTCTTCCGATGATGCGTCACCAAAAGAGCGGACATGTCCTCAATATTTCGTCTGTCGCTGGCCTTATTGGTTTCATCGGTGCGGCCTACTACGCCGCAACGAAGCACGCGGTGGAAGGATTTTCCAAGTGCCTTGCTCTCGAAGTCGAGCCATTCAGCATCCACGTCACCTGTATCGAACCGGGTCCGTTCCGGATTGATTTCGGCGGACGATCAATCAAAATGACTGAGACGACGATCCCCGATTACGCTGACATCTTTGATAAGCGGTTCAGGGATATACGCGAAGGCAGCGGCAAACAGGCGGGCGACCCGGCAAGGGCGGCGGAGGCAATGATCGCGATCACCCAGGAACAATCGCCGCCGCATCATCTTGTACTCGGCAAAATTGGCATTGAGGGCGTTACCAACCATATGGCTCGGCAGTTGGATGAAATCCAAGCGCGCCGGGAAGCAGGCCTCGCTACGGACTTTCCCCCTGCCTCGGAAACTGTTTGAAAGAGTTTATAGGCACCCGGAATTTGTGCAGTTGTCTGCTTGGGACGAGCGGAAGCGACAACGGGCTTGGGCTGATTTCACCCATCACGACAATATGGGCCTTTTCTCCCGCGTGGGGCGTATTGAATTGTGAAACAAAGATCAGGCCGTCAAACGCTTCACTTGCACCGGAATAAGCTGCGGAATTCCACAGATCCGTGACGGTATTCAGAAGCCTCATTTCTAACCACATGCAGATTATAGCGAATAATCAACGACCGTCTTGTTTGCTAGATACCGGTTCAGAAACAGCTAACAAAGCATTGAAAGACGGAGTCTCGAGCATGAAATCCCAACTTTTCGAACCTTTCAGCTTTCCCAACGGAATGCCTCTTCGAAACCATGTCGTCATGGCGCCGATGACCACATGGTCTGCGAACGACGACGGAACGGTCTCCGATGAGGAAATCACCTATTACCGGCACAGGACGCAGGGAGTTGGCCTGGCTATAACCGGCTGCACCCATGTAACGGCCAACGGTGTTGGCTTCACGGGCGAGTTCGCTTCTTATGATGACAAATTCCTGCCCAGTCTCCGCCGGCTCGCGGATGCTGCCAAGAGTGGTGGAGCACCAGCCGTGCTTCAAATCTTCCACGCAGGCAATAAGGCAGAAGCCGGTCTGGTGCCTGGTGGAGACGTCGTGAGCGCCAGCGATATTCCCGTTGCTGCGGGGCCTTTCAATCCGGGCGGCGTTACGCCGCGCCCCTTGAGCCATGACGAAATTCTCGACGTGATTGCCGCATTCGGCGCAGCCACCCGCCGCGCCATCGAGGCCGGCTTCGACGGCATCGAATTGCACGGCGCACACGGCTTCCTAATCCAGAATTTCTTCTCGCCGCTCTACAACCAGCGCAGCGATGAGTGGGGTGGGTCGCTCGAAAACCGCATGCGCTTTCCTCTCGCGGTTGTCCTTGAGGTCAAGCGGGTCATCGGCGAACTTGCAAAGCGGCCCTTTCTTCTTGGATACCGAATTTCGCCAGAGGAATCCGAAGATGGGGGCCTTCGCATTGGTGACGCCTACCGGTTGATCGACCGCCTAATCGACACGGGCGTGGATTACGTCCACGCCTCATTGAGCAATGTGCTTGAAGCGAAGCCCGTCGATGGGGTTGGCGATCGCACGATCGCAGAACTGATCGCGACCCGCGTTGCAGGACGTGTCCCGGTCATCGCCGCTGGCCAGATCAGAGCTCCGGAGCAGGCAATGCGCGCTCTTGACCTCGGCCTTTCACTCATCGCGATCGGCCAGGGGCTGGTCATCAACCCGAACTGGGTTGAGCTGTCGAAGAGCGGTCGCGAACATCAGATCGAAGTTGCGGTCAGGACCTCGAACGTTCCCGAGATCGAGCTTCCTGCCAAGCTCTGGGGCGTCATCCAGGCCGCCAAAGGCTGGTTCAAAGTAGATGATGATCTCCCTGAACAATTGAAAAAAGCGAACGCATAAATCGTCATCGATCAACGCGAGCAGCCACAAAGATCCGCCAATCGGGATTTAATATGGAAGGAAAAATCCAATGAGTAAAGTATGGATGATCACAGGCGCCGGCCGCGGCATGGGCCTGGATTTCGCCAGGGGAGTTCTAGCTTCCGGTGACAAGCTGGTTGCGACCGGCCGCAATCCGGAGCGTGTTGCCAGTGCAATCGGCGCTTCTGAAAATCTGCTGGTAACCACGCTGGACGTGATAAAGCCGGAAGACGCCGTCTCTGCCGTCAATGCGGCGATCGAGCGTTTCGGACGGATCGACGTGCTGGTAAACAATGCCGCAAGCTTCTATGCAGGATATTTCGAAGATCTGACGCCGGAGCAGATGGACCTGCAGCTCGCAAGCGGTCTCATCGGCCCAATGAACGTCACGCGCGCCGTGCTGCCCGTCATGCGCAGCCAAGGCTCGGGCAAGATCGTCTCCATTTCTTCGACTGCCAGCCTGGTCGGCTTCGAGTTCTGCAGCGCCTATGCTGCCGCGAAGTTCGCACTGGATGGCTGGGTCGAGTCGTTGCAGCCGGAAGTCGCGCCTTTCGGCATCGAGACCATGATCGTCAATCCGGGCTTCTTCCGCACGGAGCTTCTGACGGACGACTCCACACAGTACGCTGCGTCATCCGTCAGCGACTACAGCGAACGGCGTGCGCAGAACATCGCGGGCTGGAAGTCCGCCAGCGGCCACCAACCAGGGGATCCGGCCAAACTTGCACAGGCCCTGATCAAGCTGGTCAATCTGCCCGAGTTGCCCCGCCGCTTCATCGCCGGCGCGGATGCGGTCAGCATGGTCGAACAGAAGCTTGCCCTGCTGCAGCAGCAGATCGATGCCCACAAGGACCTATCCAGTTCTCTTGCGTTCTAAGCTCAGGCCTAAAAGCAATTCGGCGGGGTGCTAACAAGCGACCCGCCAACATCGCGAACTGATCCAACGTTTGTTGCGATTGCCACAATTTGTTCGCAAGACTTGCCGGCATCATCGCATGCTTTTCGTTGGCAGGAGTGATTCCAACAAATGTTTGACGCTCGGCGTGTTTCATCACGCGCCTTTGCTGCTCAAAGTCGTCGTGCCGAGTGTTTTCCTTCCACCGAACCAGATCGCAAGTGCAAGTGTCGTCATGGATATGCCGCACAACATCAAAGCCACCCATCCCCCCAGTGACCAAAGCCACCCTGACAGAGCCGACCCAAAAGCGCCTCCGACAAAATTACAGGCTACGAAGGCGGTGTTGAGCCTGCTGCGGGAGGCCGGTTCAACCGACAAAATCCGTGACTGATTGAGGACGTTCACCGCCTGGATCGCTATATCCAGCAATAGTATAGCCAGAAGAACCAAAATGATCGACCCGGCACCCACCATAGCTATCAGGAGAGACAGGATCGCGAGACAGAGGGCAAAGCCAGTAACCGCAACCGACCAGCCACGATCGTGGAACCTGCCGACGCGCCGGGCTACAAGCGCGCCAGCCAGTCCGACAAGACCGACGAGACCGATCTGGGAGACCGTGTAGGAGTAAGGCGCAGCGCTGAGCAGAAATGTCAGCCCCGTCCAGAATAGCGTGAATACGGAGAATGCCAGAGCACCGATAAGCAGCGTGATCTGAACAGTCCGATATCGGTCCACAATCTGGAACACGGACAGAATGAGCATTCGGTATGCAACGCGAGGGCGGACTTGCTCGGTCGGAATGGCAGACCAGAGCAAAACTGCCATGAGGATGGTGCACAGCGAGGCGACACCGTAAACGGCGCGCCAACCGAAGGCGTCGCAAAGAACACCGCTGACTGTCCGGGACAGCAGGATGCCCGCCAACAGGCCCGATACGATGGTGCCAACGACCTTGCCGCGTTCTTCAGGTGAGGCCAGGTCGCCGGCGAGCGGTGTCAGGAGTTGACCTGCGACGTTGGTCATGCCGACGGCAGCCAGGGCTGCTGCTAACATTACAAAATTCGGTGACAAAGCACCGGCGAGAAGCGCAACAGCCGAGTACGCCATGATGCCCGGTATCAGACCGCGCCGCGGGAGCATGTCTCCAAGGGGAACAATCAGGAGAACACCGACTGCGTAACCGATCTGTGTCATGGTCACCAGCAGGCCGACCGTTCCGGGCGACACCTCAAGCGCCGTGGCTATTTCAGTGAGCAGCGGCTGTGCCCAGTACAGGTTCCCGACGGCTATCCCGCCGGCGATCGCGAACAGCACTGCAAGCTTGTTTGACAACCCGGCGGCCTGGCCGCTCGTCCTATCTACATCGGTTCTCAGAGGCAATGAATGCCTCCCCGCGAATGTGTTTCACCAGCCATTGCGGCGCAGCCATGCTGCATAGTTCCCGGCAGATCCACGCTTGCACTACCCGCGCCACAAAACACGAATGCGACGAGCAGGAACGCGGAAATCAGCTTTCGAGTGTCGACATGATAGTCGTTCGGATTGTGCGGCATTCTTTCAACTCCCGCAGTGTTCTGGCGTTCTTCTGCGAATGGGTCAGGTCGGGAGGCACGTAGCGGTTCTCGCTTTCGGCCCGTAATCCGTCACAATCCGGCCATTGATGCCCGATCCTATGTGGACGGTGACATAAGGCTTTATCGGACGCCTCGCGATTTGCGCTCGATCGATTTCAGTCATGAGACCATTCCTATTCATGTCATAGAAAACGTCTGTGCGACGTCTGCCACGACCGAAAGCGCAAGGGCATTTGCATCGCGCGTCGGTCCGAACATTCCGATTGGCGCCTTGATGCGATCTGTCTGGGCAAGTGTGTAGCCCAGAGCCCATAGAGCTTCACAGCGGCGTGCATGCGTTCTCTTGCTGCCAAGGGCGCCGATGTAGAGAGGTCTGCGTCGCAACGCCGCCTCCAGCAACGGCAGCTCCTGATAAAGGTCGTGAAACAATACAGCGAATGCTGTATCCTGATCGATACTAGTCTCATCGAAGTCCTGGGTGCGCCGGTCAAAGGAAAACACCTCGATTGCAGAGGCGCCAGCCAGTCTTTCGGTGGCTGCGACTTCTATCCCGCGCCCGCAGAGTATCAACCGGAGATTTGGTTTGTAGGATCGAATAAACGAAGAGCCGCTCCAGGAGGACGTCGCCTTTTCATGACCCTTGACGGCAACGATCGCTTGATCGCCGGGGTCGTAACGAAGGGCAACCCTTCTTCGCTTCTGAAGCGCCGCCAGAATTTGGCGCAGTGGCCTCACGTCGCTGACGACGTGGATTGCAAGGGTGATGCCGCCGCCGCATGGGAGGATGATGTCGAAGAACGGAGAACCTTCGCCGAGGCGAAGATATTTGTCCATCCCATTATTAATGGCCGCTATCGCCTCCGCCGCCACGGCTGCTTCCGTGCAACCGCCTGAGACATAGCCGCAATAACCTCCATCACCACGAACCGCCATCTGGGCGCCGAGCGCACGCGCAGCGCCACCACGGATCTCGACAAGTGTGACCAGCGCGCTCCCGTATTTCGTTTCAGCACCGTCGGCGGCATAATTGACGATGGCTTCCGCGTCATCGGTCATGAAGGCGCAAAACGGTGCAGGTGGGCTATGGAGCACGGAAAATGAAGTAAGCATCGGGAACCCTCAAAAGGCTTGGGCGCTGCGCAAGCCTTGTCACAGCGCCCCGTTACTCAAATCAGCTTTTCGAGCGTGATCGGGAGGCTGCGGATGCGTTTGCCTGTCGCATGGAAGACGGCATTGCCGATGGCGGGTGCAACGCCGACGACGCCAATCTCGCCGACGCCTTTGCCGCCAAGTGCGGTTGCTTGCATGTCAGGAATGCCAACTGAGATCACCTGAATGTCGGGCACGTCTGCATTGACCGGGACGGCGTAGTCCGCGAAATTCGCATTCACCGTGCGTCCGTCCCGCTGATCAACAAAACCTTCTTCGAGCAGCGTCTGGCCGAGACCCATGACCATGCCGCTGATCCACTGGCTTTCGGCCAGTTTCGGATTGAAGATCCTGCCGCTGTCGAAGGCCGATACCATGCGCTTGACGCGGATCGTGCCGAAATCCTCGTCGACCCGGACTTCAACGAACTGTGCACACCAGCTATGGGCCGAGACGCCTCCCTCCGCTGCACCCTTCAACTGGGCGAAGCTGCGATCTGCGGCATTTTTCATGTCTTCAGTGGCGCCTGGAGCGAAGGTATTTCCCTCGATTTCCAGTTTGTCCTTGCCTACGGCTTTCAGCAATTCTGCGATTCTGACGCCGCCAGTCGGTCGACGGGTCGGCCGGACAGACCCGTTCTCAAACGTAAGGTCGGCCACTTTGGAGGATTGTAACGGCGACTTCGGGTCGGATGCGGCAAGCGCCAGCAAAGCCGTGCGGGCATTTTCCGCTGCCTTGACCAATGCGCCCGTCAGATTGTTGGCTTGCTGGGAGCCCCCGGCGAGGGCAGAGCGTGGGAGAGCCGTGTCGCCGAGACGAACGGTGACTGTCTCCACCGGAACGCCGAGGTAGTCTGCAGCAGTCTGGGCCAGAATGGTGTAGGTGCCCGTTCCCATATCGGTTGCGGCGCTTAGAACTTCGACCTGTCCATTGGCATGGAGGACGATCTTGGCTTCGCTGGCCGTCCGGATCATTGGGTAAGAGCCGGCAGCCATTCCGTAGCCGATGAGTTCGCGGCCTTCGCGCATCGAGCGCGGGACCGGGTTGCGGTTCCACCAGCCGATACCTTCCGCACCAGCCGCATACGCTTCCCGCAACTGTCGCGTTGTCCATGCCATGTTGTTACTGGGATCGATCTCCGCCCAGTTGGCAAGGCGCAGCGTGATCGGGTCCATATTCAGAGCGTAGGCCAGTTCGTCGATGGCACTTTCCAGCGCATAGGCACTCGGGTTTTCTCCCGGACCGCGTTTCCAACCAGGCTGGACTGTATTGACAGGAACGACATTCAGACGCGTCGAAAAGTTCGGCGTCGCGTACATGATCTTCGTCACATTGTTGCAGGCCTCAACATGAACCTCGTCGATTGCCGTCTCGTTCCAGCTCTCATGCACGATCGATGTGATCTTGCCGTCTTTCGAGGCGCCGATGGACAGGGTCTGCCGCGTTGCCGGTCTCCCTCCAAGGCCCGTAAACGTCTGCGGACGCGTGAGCGACACCTTGACCGGACGGTTCAGCTGGCGGGAGGCAACACAGGCGAGCCCGACATGGGGATGTGCCCCGATCTTGGAGCCGAAACCACCGCCGACATAAGGCGAGATCACCCGCACGTTTTCGATATCGATGCCCAGAAACTCGGCTACGACGCTTCTGGCGCCTCCAACCCACTGGCTGGGCTCCCAGACGGTGATCTTGCCATTGTCCCAGGATGCAATGGTGGCATGCGGCTCCATGGGTACGTTGTATTCCCGCGCGGTCGTGTAGGTTGCATCGATCTTGACCTCCGCACTATCCAGGCCCGCCGTCGCATCGCCCCAGGCCGCGCCCATCGGTTCGATGAGCATCGGTTTGGCCTTGGGGTCGTTGATGTCGAGAACGGCGTCGCCGTCCTCGTATTCTACCTTGAGTAGGCTTGCCGCTTCCGTCGCCTGCTCGAATGTTTCGGCAACGACGAGGGCAATGTGCATGCCGTTAAAGCGAACCACATCGTCCTGGATCGGCGTGAACTCTTCCGTCGCGCCGCCGCCCTTGCTGTAAACAGTCGGTTTGTTGATCTTCAGAGTGTTCTGATGGGTATAGACGTCAATGACACCGGGTAGTGCCTTGGCGGCAGAGGTGTCGATATTGACGATGCGTCCCGCCGGCCGCGTCGATTGGACCGTGACGCCATAGGCCATTTTCTCCAGCTTCTGCTCGATGGCATAGCGGGCCTGGCCTGCAACTTTCAAAGGCCCTTCGGCACGAGAAAGCCGGGAACCGAGGGCTGTCACTTTCGCAGTGGCGGTTTCGGCAGCAAACGCGTTCGGCGCGAGATTGACGCCAGCGCCTGCGACCGCGGCCACACCGGCACCGAGTTTCATGACGGTACGGCGGCTGAGTTCCAACTGATTATTCTGTGTCATGCGATGTCTCCTACCGTCATCAGGGCGCGTGCCACGACCTTCGGTGTCAGCTCGATCTTGAATGCGTTGTGTCCGCTCGATTTTGCGCCATCGACAGCGGCTGCCGCCGCGGTCCGAAGCGTTGCCTCGTCGACCGACTTACCTTTAAGCGCATCTTCGACGGCACGAAGGCGCCAGGGCTTGGTGGCGACACCGCCAACCGCGACACGAACGTCCCGGATGGTCCGTCCATCGGCTTCGAATTCGATGCCGACGGCAGCACTGGCGGCGGCGAATTCATAAGATGCGCGATCGCGGACCTTGAGATAGTGCGACCGCTTCAAGGCGGCGACACGTGGGATTTCGATCCCGACGATCAGTTCTCCGGGTGACAGTTGATGTTCCAGGTTCGGCGTTTGCCCCGGAAGCAGGTAGAATTCATCGATAGGTACGCGGCGTTCGACAGAGCCTCGAATGAGCACAGTGGCGTCGAACGCCACGAGCGAAACGGCAAAGTCGCCCGGATAGATGGCGATGCAGGCATCGCTGGTGCCGAGCACCGCGTGATTACGGTTGACACCCTCAAGTGCTGCGCAGCCGGAGCCAGGATCGCGTTTGTTGCAGTTCGAATAGGCACCTGGATCGCGGAAATAGGTGCAGCGGGTTCGTTGCATCAGGTTGCCGCCGATCGACGCCATGTTGCGCAACTGTGCGGAGGCGGCCCGCCATAGGCTCTCGGACAGAACCGGCGCCGCCTCGATGATATCGGCATGGGCTGCGACCTTGCTCATCTTGGCAAGCGCGCCGATGCGGATGACATCCGGCGAGACCTCGATCGTATCGAGGCCGGGCAGGCGCGTGATGTCGACCAGGTGCGCCGGGCGCTCGACATTGAGTTTCATGAGGTCGAGGAGCGTGGTGCCGCCTGCGAGAAACAGGGTTTCAGGCTTGGCAGCCTCGGCAGTCGCTGTTGCGGTGTTTTCGGCGCGCAGATAATCGAACGTTCTCATAGCGCGCCCTCCTTCAGACGTCTTGCGGCGTCGCGCACGGCAGCCACGATATGCGGGTAGGCGCCGCATCGACAAATGTTGCCGCTCATATATTCCCTGATATCGTCATCCGTGCCTGCATGGCCTTCACGGATGCAGGCAACGGCCGACATGATCTGGCCAGGTGTGCAGTAACCGCATTGGAAAGCGTCATGTTCGATGAAGGCGGTCTGGACTGCGTGCATTACGCCGTCGGCGCTTTGGAGACCTTCGATCGTCGTGACGGGGCGGCCCTCGACCTGGGCCGCCAGGGTGAGACAGCTCAATACCCGTTCGCCATCGACGTGGACGGTACAGGCTCCGCATTGTCCGTGATCGCAGCCCTTCTTCGTTCCGGGCAGATCGGCATGCTCGCGAAGAACATCGAGCAGTGTCGTTCGTATGTCGAGTTGGAGGTCATGGCGCTTGCCATTGACCTCGAGCGATAATTGACGGGCGGCGGACATCTCGTCTCCTTTCGAACCCAGTGATCGATGATCGAACCTAGCCCGATGCCTGACGAGTGATTAGTGACCGATATCTGCATGACGTTAGAAAGGGGATTGATAAATCCCATACGCCATGGATTGAGGTCGAAAGGGCAAGTTTCTGCAGAGACGCGAGGCGCAGGCATGTGGCAAACCAACCCCGACTGGCAGGCTAATTTCCAGTGGAACGTCGTGCAAGTGCGACCAAGGCTGCAGTGCCTAAGATGTCAACCGCGCAGGCTTACCCGCCGGTGACACTCATATGGCGAGCAACGGCAGGGCGGTTATGGGTGCGATCGAAGATGAAATCGTGACCCTTCGGTTTACGCGAGATCGCTTCGTCTATGGCGGCGTAGAGCAGGCCGTTATCATCGGTCGCGCGAATGGTCGAGCGCAGGTGGGCCGCGTCGTTTTGGCCAAGGCACATGTAGAGCGTCCCAGTGCAGGTGAGGCGGACGCGGTTGCAGCTCTCGCAGAAATTATGGGTCATCGGCGTGATGAAACTGAGACGACCGCCGGTCTCTTTGACTGTGACATATCGTGCGGGACCGCCTGTGCGGTAACCGATCTCGCTCAGAGTGAACTGGGTTTCCAGATCGGCACGCAGCTGGGAAAGTGGCAGATATCGATCGGTTCTATCCGCTTCGATCTCGCCCATAGGCATTGTCTCGATGACCGTCAGGTCCATACCGCAGCCATGGGCGAAACGGATCATCTCGGGCATTTCGACATCGTTGAAATCCTTCAATGCGACCGCATTAAGCTTGACCTCGAGGCCGGCTTTCAGCGCAACGTCGATGCCTTCCATCACCTTGTAGAAATCGCCCCAGCGTGTGATCTGCCGGAATTTGTTGGGATCGAGCGTATCAAGCGAAACATTTATGCGCCGGACACCGCAGTCATAAAGCTCCTCGGCAAAGCGGGCCGAGCTGCGAGCCATTGGTGGTCAGCGTAAGCTCATCAAGGCCGGAGCCGATCTGCTTTCCGAGTTCGCGGACCATATGCATGATGTTCTTGCGCACCAAAGGTTCGCCGCCGGTGAGTCTGAGCTTGCGCACGCCCTTGGCGATGAAGGCCGAACAGAGCCGGTTGAGCTCTTCCAGCGTCAGAAGATCTTTCTTCGGCAGGAAGTTCATGTTCTCGGCCATGCAATAGGTGCAGCGGAACGGTCGGTCACCGAGACACGCAGGTAGGTCACGGCCCGCTGAAACGGGTCGATCATGGGGCGCCTGCCGGCGACGAGCGGCGTCGCGGCGGCAAAGGTCCGGCCTTGCTGTTCATTGGTATGCCCTATCTGTCAAACCGCGACATCATCGCTTTGGAGGCTGTGTCGGGAGCCTTTGCCACCCATTCCTGAGAGACTTAACGAGAAACGCGTCGCGGGTTCTTGAAGGCGTTCAGGAGTTTGAGACTGTAATGGGCGACGGTGACGCACAGCGCAACGATTGCCAGATGCCTCATGATGAATTCGATTGCCGCGGCCTCGAAATCCCAGAAGCTGAACGTTGTCTGCATTAGAAGCTTCGATCGGATGTCGATGACGAACAGGCTATGCACACCGTAGCAAGCGATCACAAGTGCCAGCCCGCGCAGCGCCAGAGCCTGCAATTTGGTGCTCGTCGTCACACCCAACGCGTGACGCACGACCCTCATGATCGTCGACCACTGCAGCCCGACATGGAGAGCCGCGACAAAGAGCACGACATAGGCTGCGAGTGCATGCAGCTGCCTTATCGTGAAACTGCTCCGAATGGCCAAGACGTCAAAGACGGTCTGCGAAATGATGATGCTGGTAACGAACAGACCTAGCATCGTCAAAAGGAGACAGAGCGTGATCGCCTTGCTGAAAATGCTGCGTGGCTCGCGCCAATCCCGTGTCAACGTGCCATACCAGCGACGGTTAAAAACGTTGTGGCTTATCAGCAGCGCGAACATGCAGGTGCCGATAATCTCGTGGGCGGCGTTGCCGAATAAATCATAGGCGAAAGCGGTCAGCAACAAGCTGATCGCCAGAAGATCTAAAACCAGACGAGAAAGGAAAAGCCGGTTCAAGGAAGGTATGCCCGCATTTTGTCGATCGTGAACATGAAATCGTTCGCGGCCTGCGAGCCATGGCAGGACTGACACCGATCGGCGATTGCTTCACGTTTGACCTGACCAACGAGATCAAACTGCTGGAAATGCCAGTCGCCGGTACGCAGATCCTCTGAGGAAGCAGCTCCCCAGTTGACCCCCTTTTCCATAACGAAATAGCTGACCAGTTTGTAATCCGTCCAGATCCCGAGAACGAGTTGGGTGCCTGCCGGCAAGGGCTCTCCGGACTTGGCGATGGCGATGGTCTCGGCAGTGGCGAAAGCTTCTTCCTTTGAGGATCCGCGGTCATATACACCGTAGAGCACGTACTCTTTGAAATTTTTCGGGAACGTTGCCCGGTTTCCAGTTGCCTGCGCAAATACCTGCCCGCTCATCAGGCTGACCAAGGCGATGGTCATGAGGGCCGTGAGAACAGTGCAGGTTCTGAAGGTGAGCGATCTGTATCTGATCATAGGCATTTTGTTCCGTTCCTCGCGCGTGCCGACAGAAAGGGCACAGACATCCGACGTCAGGTTAGCTTGCCGCTGGTCATTGGATTAGACGCTGTTGTTTGCATGACGTTATAAATCCGACTTCTAAATCGCCCTTGAGCGACGCTGAAAAGCCAGACCATCTCCCCTATCATTGGCTCAAAGCGTACTGCCGCCGATCAAGGCTTCGTGAACGGCATTAAAAATGGCCCCCGGTGTCAACATCTGCATATAATGAGTAGGAAATCAGAAACGGGATCGATGAATGAGACACGGTGACTTCAGTGAACTTGCATCCTTTATTGCCGTCGCCGAGGCCGGAAGTTTCACGCGCGCCGCCGCCAAACTTGGACTTTCCCAGTCCGCCGTCAGTTACTCGGTTAGAATGCTCGAGCAGAAGCTGGGGGTGCGGCTGATCTCTCGCACGACGCGAAGCCTGTCGCTGACTGATGCGGGGCAACGCATGCTGCGAAACCTGCGGCCCTCGTTCGAAAATATCGAGAACGAGATCGCCGCCATTACAGCCCTTCGCGATAAGCCCACGGGTATGATCCGCATCACGACGTTTCGATATGCCGCCACCAGCGTGCTCTGGCCCGTCGTCACAAAGTTTCTGTCGGAATATCCGGACATCGAGATGGAGATCATTCTTGACGAAGGACTGACCGATATCGTCGCGGACCGGTTCGACGCGGGGATCCGCATTGGTGAGCAAGTTCAAAAGGACATGATCGCCGTAAAGATCGGGCCGGACTTGCGCATGGCAGTGGTCGGGTCGCCTGCTTATTTCAAGAATCGTAAAATTCCGCAGACACCCCGTGACCTCGGTGAGCATCTCGGCGTCAGTTATCGGCAAACGACGGGAGGCGGTTTGTACGCATGGGAGTTCGAGCGTGACGGTGAAGAAATACAAGTCCGGATGAACGGCCCACTGATCATGAACGATGGTCTGATGCTGGAATCCGCTGCCCTGGATGGATTGGCGCTTGCCTACACGTTTGAAAGCCAGGTCGCACCGTACGTGAACGACGGCCGATTGATCAGAGTTCTGGAAGATTGGTGCGAGCCGTTCTCAGGTTATCATTTGTATTATCCGAGCAGACGTCAGCATACGGCTGCCTTTGCACTCCTCGTTGAGGCGCTGCGTTTCAAGGGATAGTACCATGGCCTTAAAGCAAAGAATTCACCGATAGTTCCACAAGTCGCAAAGCCAAGAGTGAGATATTTGGAGGCTTATTTCGTTCGATAACACTTCGCGGTTGGTGTCTCCTCAAGGCGAACAGTTGGTTAAGGGTCAAATCAGCCAGCCGAAAATGGGGTTGCGTCAATAGGTGTGCCTTCCAGGCGAGTTGCAGCGCGGCCATCCTCCATTGGGTAGTCGCGGCTTGGCGGAAGGATCGGATCTGGGCAGCGGGGCGATTTGATTTGGCGGGAACGAAATGGTTTCGGACGCTGAGAAGATTGAGACAAATTGTTGCAGCGACCCGATCGACCGAAATCCTTGCCGGGTTCGTTCTCGCTTCCGAAATGGCAGATGCGAATTCTCGGCCCTGTTGTTCAGGCTTTATGAGAGCGATGCTCGACGGCGGGCATGACCTGACGCCGGGCGGCGCCATAGGATCGCAGCTTGTCGGTGATGATGCGCTTGGGCGCCAAGCGCTGTTTCTTCAGCAAACGGACCAGAAATCGCTTGGCGGCCTTGGTGTTGCGGCGGGTTTGAACGATTTCATCCAGGACATATCCGTCCTGATCCACGGCGCGCCACAACCAGCACTTTCTCCCTCCGATACGAACGACAGCCTCGTCCAGATGCCACACGTCGCTGGAAGAAGGCGATTTGCGGTGCAACCGCGCTGTGATCATGGAACCGTGCGACCTACACCATCGGCGGATCGTTTCATACGAGACTGCCACACCGCGCTCCAGCATCATTTCCTCGACTTCGCGCAGGCTGACATTGAACCGGAAATACAGCCAGATTGCACTGGCGACGATTTCAATAGGGAAGCGGTGATTCTTGTAGGTCGGCGTCGCGCTGTTCATCCTGCCCGACTACCGCAAATCGATTGACGAAAAATCAATGTGACAACACCTAGACGTCCCGTATCGCTCGCTGCATTCCTTTTGGCTCGAGAGGATGGCGGTATCACCCGATCGACGTATTTTACCATGGCGGCACGTTCGATACGATCGAACTCAGGGCTTTTTTGGGGGGTCGACATGCGTATAGCGGCTTTGGTGATTGCGTTCGTGCTTTCATGATCAGTGCATTTGGCCAATGCCCAAACAGTCGAGCAATTCGCCGGGATATGGTCGGGCACCTATACATGCGGTGCGACGCAAGCGGGCCTTACGCTTGTCCTCCAGCCGCAAAGCAACTATGCCCTGACCGGTACCCTGTCGTTTTACCCTTTGCCCAATCGCAGCGACGTCGTTCCCGGTTCTCACGGGGTTCGGATGCAGATCAAAGGCGCCGACCTTTTTGGCGGCTATGGTGCCTGGATTCAAAGACCTAAGAACCAGAAGAAGCAGCTGGGCTTTACCGGGAAGATCGTCTCCGGCACCAAGCTGAGCTTGCAGATCAGCGCGCCTGGCTGCAAGACTTTCGACGTCGTCAAGTTCGAAGGGGCGCCGGCCGACGCTCCGCGGGTAGTCACAAAGGAAGCTGCCAAAGCGCCCGAAGTTGCTCGGCAGACACCCGAAAAGAAGGCGGCCGGGGCACGGCAATTCGTGGGACGGTGGGAAGGGCCGGGCTTTTGCCTGAATGGACCTGCAAAGTTCGTGCTCCTGGTATTACCGGAAATGGACGGGGATGGTTTCAACGCGACGCTGACGATCGTCCAACAAGCCTCCGTTCAAGCTGATGATATCGCCGTCAGAGGCGTCTTTGTTTACGACGACGATATTCGTTTCCCCGTTCGCTTCGAGCCCGATCCGAATGCATCGATGCTACCCCGCCAACGCCCTACCGATTTCCTGGGACGGGTGGCTCCGGGCGGCAAGCTTGAGGGACAGTCTCGGGAGGCTGGATGTGGGACAGTCCAGCTCAATCGCGTGTCGCCCGACGCAGTGGCAGAGACCAAGACGAAACCCGCACCCCCTGCCTATGCTGCATTGGAAGGGAGCTGGGATGGAGCGATTTATGACCGGGACAATCGCGCTCACCAGGTCGCGTTTACGGTCGTGAAAAGTCAAGGCGGATCGGAGAACCGTGTCTTCGATGTTGCTGTGCTCCTTGACGGAACCCAGGGCCAGATTGCATTCGCCAAAACGCAGGGTGATAACGTCTCGATCGTGAACATCCTGAACAAAGGTTCGCTTCCCGTCGCGCTGAAAGGCCCAATCACCTCAAAAATAATGGAATCCGGTTCGGTCGAATATTTCGTATTCGCGACCCAGGGAGATGCTGACGGGGTAGGGCTCGCATGGAGGCGGCCGCAGGGCAGAGGCCAAACGACCTTGCAGGAGGTGTGCAAGAGCGAAATTGCGCCGTTCGCCACTGCACGCGACCAAGCCCGTAACACGGCGCGCGATCTGCGGATCGAGTATTTTCCGGCCTTGTCGGGCCTCGACGAAGACAAGGCATCCGTCCGCGAGGCCTATATTTCCACGCTGGCAAACGTGAGTGACGCCAAACGCGCCGACTTTGCGAGGCTTGCAACAGAGTGCATGGTCGCGAGCCCCGGCTTCTACAATTATTTCAACCGAAACCTCCTGACGGGCATTGTCGACATGCCCGCAGTCGAGAAACTTAGGCTCGGATTGATACGCAATCGAGAGCTGAGAGGCGGTTGGACGCTGTCGCCCGGGACCATACCGTCGCCTACACTTGTCGGTGAAACCGATGCTGCCGAAGCAGCTTTGGCGACGGTCGTTGCGTCGGTATCCAGCCAGCAGAACATTGAAGAGGTTCTCAAGGTCCTTGCAGACAATGTGAAGACGCTGGAACGTGCTCGTCCCTCCGTGGTTGAGACAAGCTTGAGGCCAGTTTCGGCTCAGCTTGCCAGGCTCGGTCAGGTCGCCGCGGAAGATGCCCTCGCCTCGAGAAAGGCGAGGGCCGAAGCCAGGTTTCCAAAAGGGTCGCCGATGCCTTCCGACATTGGATCCAATGCTTCTTCGTTTCAAGAGCTTCTGTCCGGAACCAAGACCCGCTTCTCGGGAGATGAAATCAGTCTGTTTGGCGGTCTGGTCGCCGGAGCGATCGACAAGTGCGGCCAGCCAACCGCTTTGGCGGATCGGCTGCAACTTCTCGGGTTTCTCTTTCAAGGTGTAGACCGGGCCCTCTTCGGCGAAAGTTATGCGACAGGCGATCTCCTCGATACCTTGCGTGGAAGTTTGCAAGGGACCCTCATGTATGACGAGGGAGCTGGATTAGCGGAGAAATTGGGTTGCAACAGTCAATTCCTGGCTGCAGCCTTAGCAGATCTCGTCGATGCGACGAAGACCCGGGTGACGACTGCGGACGGGCGAGCGTCACTCTTCGTGCGCAGTTGCTCGCTCGACAGAGAGCTAAGCCAGTGCCAGTGCCTGGCGCGAACGATGCAGTCGGCGATGCCCGGCATCAACGATCTTCGCTATGATCGCTCTCAACTCGCATCGCTCGCCGCGCGAAACCCGTCGACGGCAATCCAAGTTGCCACCGTCTGCGGCGTCGGCAACTATTGATGTCTTGGCGCCTGCTTGAGCAGGCCTTGCCTTCGATCTATCGCACCTAACAGAAGCCATTGATCTTCAGGATTTTGTGGACATCGATCGTGGCCCAAGAGCCTCCTCTGAAGCACGGTCTCCATCGTTTGCGTCAGGATGGTGCAACTTGAGGTTTTGCTTGTAGCGGCGTTGGTACAGGGACCAAATGTCAATGTTCTGCGTCTATGCGGCCAGGATCAAAAATAGGTTGATTGATCCAGCATGCCGCACAAACATAACGCCGCCCGCCGACATCATATAGGTAAGATGAAGTTCAAAGTGACGAACTGGGCGGAGTATGAAGCGGGCCTTCGCCGCCGTGACAGTTTGACTCTTTGGATAACGCCGGAAGCGTTGGCGGGCTGGGCAGCCCCACGTCGCAAAACGCGCGGTTAGCGCTCGCGCATGGCCTCGGATTCCACTTCGACAAGCGGCGCAAAGACGTATTCGAGCAACCTCCGGGAGCCGGTTTTGATTTCAACGGTCACTGTCATTCCCGCAGATAAAGCAACATCGTGGCCCTCGGCCTCAATGCTGACCTTCGAGGGCGTGATAATGACGGGATACACGAGATTTTGCGTCTGTCCCATTGAAGTCATGTTGGAATTTGATTTCGAGAGTTGTGTCGGATCGTTTTCGGCCAGCTGTGCGTCGGAGCTCGGGATGGAGTCCCGTGCCACCCGCTGAACTGTTCCGGTCAGCGTCCCGTAACGCGTGAATGGAAACGACTCGACCTTTATAATGGCTTCCTGGCCTTCACTGAGAAAGCCTATATCCTTGTTCTCCGCGTAGGCCTCGATTTCGAGTTTCGCGTCGTCAGGGACGACACGCATAACCTGCTGGCCAGTCGTCACGACCTGCCCAATGGTGGTCACCGACAATGCTTGCACGACACCGTCGATCGGGCTCACAAGAGTCATGTGCTCCATTGCAGCCCTTGCCTTCACAAGCCGCTGCGCATACTCGTCTGCCTGCCGCTCGGCATCTGCAAGCTTCTGGGCGTTGTCGCTGACAAACGCCTCTCGCGCTCGTTGCTTGTCGGCCTCGATAGTGCCAAGGGCCGCGGTGGTCTGCTCCAACTGCCCGTGATCCGATGCGAATGTCGCCTGCTCATCCTGGAGACTCTGGAGCGCATCGATCAAAGTCGACTTTGTCCCAGTGTTATTGGCAATGAGGGCGTTCCTGAGATCCACCCGCTGCTGCAGCGTCGCAATCACTTCGGCTTCGGCTCGGGTGGTATCCTCCAGCTTTTCTCGCTCAGCAAGCTTTTCAGCCCTTTGAGCATCAAGACTTTGAAGTTGTGCGCCAAGATTGCCGAGATCGTGTTCCAGCACTCTGTTCTCGCGACTGCGGATGTCACCCGGGATATCGTCCGGCCAGCGTATAACTGCCTTGCCATCGACGTGTCCCTCAACGACTGTTATTGCCGCGTTGCGTCGGAGAATTTCCGCTCGATAAGAGATCAAGCCGGATGAGAGTTCATTTGCATCAGCCGTTGCCTCGGTAGGATCCAGTTCCAGCAGGACGTCGCCTGCGTGGACATGCGTGCCGTTCGTAACATTAAACGCTCGTACCCGTCCGGTCTCAAGGGGTTGAATGACCTTGACCTGGCTCGCCGGCCGGATCTTTCCGGTCGCAATCGCGAATATGTCAATGCGCCCGATATAACTCCATGCCAATACGGCTGTCGCCAGCAGGCAGATGATGATGATGAGCGCCATCTGCGTTGGAGATGCGGGCGTTTCAACAATCTCCAGCGCTGCTGGAAGAAACTCGTTATCAGAGCGACGGCGCTCAACTGCCAGACGTCTGGCGCGTTTGACCATAGCGGGCGGAACGTTTTCATTCACGCGCGTTCCTCCCGCAATTGGTCTGTTTGAAGCGCCCAGAGGTGGGCGTACAGACCCCCTGGTCGACGCACGAGTTCGTCGTGGGATCCGGTTTCGACGATCCGCCCATCCGCCATGCTGATAATCCGATCACATGGGCGCACGGCGGCAAGCCGATGCGCGATGATCATCACGGTCCTGCCTCGGACGATGCTTTTCATATTGCGATGGATGACGCGTTCACTCTCGTAGTCGAGCGCGCTGGTCGCCTCGTCGAAGATCAGGATCGGCGGATTTGTTGCCAGAGCACGCGCGATCGCCAGTCGCTGGCGCTGACCGCCGGATAGGTTGGCACCACGCTCTTCAATGATCGTATCGTACCCGTTAGGAAGTTTGTCGATGAATTCGTCGGCGCCAGCAAGGTGCGCGACCTGCATGACCACCGCGCGAGATGTCGTGGGGTTCGCCAAAGCGATGTTATCGTGAATGCTGCGGTTAAACAGGAGGTTTTCCTGTAGAACGACGCCAATGTTCCGGCGGAGCCATGCGGGATCGACCTGGGCGATGTCGGCGCGGTCGATGAGAATTTGGCCTTCCTCTGGCAAGTAAAGACGTTGGATCAGCTTGGTGAGAGTCGACTTGCCTGATCCCGACGGTCCGACAATACCAATGACCTCTCCGGGCCGGATCGAGAGTGAGATCGATTTCAGAACCTCAGCTGCCCCCGGTCGATAACGGAAATGAACGTTCCGGAATTCGATCGCGCCTTTGGGAGGTGGAAGACTTCCGATAGATGCCGAAGGCGCTCGCTCGGTGGCTGTGTTCAGAATGTCTCCGAGCCGCTCGACCGAAACTTGCACCTGCTGAAAGTCCTGCCAGAGCTGGGATAGTCGCAGAACCGGCTGCATGACCTGTCCCGAAATCATGTTGAATGCGATCAGACCTCCCACCGTAAGGCTGCCACCCATCACCGATCTGGCGCCAAAGAACAAAATGCCAGCGGTCACAAGCTTGTTCACATACTGAATCGCGTTTTGCCCCCCGGCAGAAAACATTGTCGCGTCGAACGAGGTTTTGACATAAGCGGCCAGCTTCTCCTCCCATTGCGCCTGCATCGCTGGCTCGACGGCGGCGGCCTTCAACGTCTGGACGCCGACGATCGATTCTACGAGAAACTGCTGGCTTTCAGCGCCTCTGTTGAATTTTTCCTTGATCTTGGTGCGCAAAGCCGGGCGGATCAGAACCGTGATCAAGAGGTAAAGCGGGATGGAGCCTATGACGATCAGCGTCAATTGCCATGAATAGGCGACGAGGACCGCGATGAAGATAAGCGCAAAGAAAAGGTCGATGGCCGAAAACAATGCCTGGCCGGTGAGGAACGAGCGAATGGTTTCAAGCTCACGAACGCGGGCGACCGTCTGACCTGCTGACCGCGTCTCAAAATAGCCAAGGGGCAGCCTCAGGAGATGGGCAAACAATCGGCGCCCAAGTTCAACATCAATCCGGTTTGTCGTATGCGACAGCGCGTAGCTGCGCAGATATTGCAGGCTGACGTCAAAGACGCCCAGCACGGCCAGGCCGCCGACGAGCACCGCGAGGGTCGAATAGCCTTTGTGAACGACCACTTTGTCCACTATGGCCTGAAAGAAGAGCGGCGTAACCAGCGCGAACAGTTGCACGAACAGGGATGCCAGCAGGACATTCGCCAGAGGTTTGCGGTAACGCCAGATCGATGGCAGAAACCAGCTGAAGCCGAAGGTTTTCGGATCAATGCCTTCACCGCGAAACTGACGCTGCACAAGAAGGACGCTAGGCTCGATATCCTCGAGGACTGCTGTCCACGGTGCTTCGCGGGCAATGCGGGTGACCGGGTCTACGAGCCTAAACTCGCCGGCTGGCGTGATCCCGCCATAGAGGACGTACCTGCCGTCTTTGAGTTTGACGATTGCGGGCGCCGGTATGGCCCGCAACCGTTTTTCGCTGTTCACCTCAGTCAGTCTTGCCTTCAGGCCGGCCCGTCGGGCGGCTCTCAACAGATCTGCATTCGTCGTCGAACGATCCTCCAGGACAAGTTCCCTTGCCAGTTGGATCGGATCGGCAACAATGCGGTAGTAACCAGCAACGGCGCACAGGGCTACCAAGCCGCTGTCAATCGGGCCCACCGCCGCCGGGGGCACAAATGGAATATCGTTCATTCTGAATGTACGCCCCTGAGGAAGAAAGACGGCGCTGGTAAAGCGCCGTTATTATTCGCTACGCTGCGATCTACGCCGCCCGCATAAAATCGTTCGCTGTCAAGGACGGCCGGTTGTACTCGGAGGTGTAGGCATCATCATCGACGACATTCCACTGAGATGGTGTCAACGGGATCGAAGATGTTCCAAGGCTCGATCCGAGCGACGCCGGCTGGATGCCGGTAATTTCCGGAAGGCCGTTGAAAGTGTCGACGTTCGCCTGTGCCCATTCCGAAACCGCGAAGGTCTCATCGCTCTCCTGGAAGTCCGACCCGGCGCCATTGTTGGCGAAGTTGATCCCGAAATCCCCGGTATTAAAGCCGACCAGGGAGAGGCTTCCGGTGTTGTAGTCATAGTAGCTCGTTTCGGTGTCCGTTTCCGCTCCGTCCCAATTTTGGCGGGTATAGCTGAATGACGACTGGTCGGCGGTTAAGCCTGTCAGCACGAGCTTGTTTTGCGGCCCGAGCGTTTCATAGTCGTTGGAATAGGCATAGTCGCGCGTCACATCGACGTTGCCTGACTTAAGCGCATAGTTGTTGCTCGTATTCGAGTATGCTTCCCAAGCGTCGGTGTAATATGCCTCGATACCGCCGGCGGTATTGGCATCACCAACGAGCTTCAGGTTGTTGGTAGGATCAACGCTCCTTTCGCCCATTCCGTACGAACCGCCCTGCATATTGGGGTTCAACGTCGACTCGCCGCCCACCGCGCTATCTGTGTATTGAAGATACCGTGTCGGGTCGGAAATGATCTGCCCGTTATATTTCAGGATATCGGTCGCGGTGGGATTGATCAGAACGATCTTGTCATCGAAGCCGCCGCCGTAGCCGTCATCTTCGTTCGAGCCGAAGTTTTGCTCGATATAGTCGCCGATCTTGCTCGGATCCAACGCCAGAAAGTTCCCCTGGTTAATGTTGTCGATTTGCAAGATATAGACGCCGATATTGTCGTCGGCACCTGCTTCGAAGTCGAAGGTGTCACTGCCGTCCGCTCCGTAGACGATCGTCAGCGGGGCGAGATCAGCGGAGTTGAACACGAAGGTCTCCGCACCGTCGAGCGTTCCTTCGACCATATTCCAGTTGGGGGAGGTGGCGGTGTCGGACACGCCGGAGAAATCAAGAGTCGCGGTGCCGGCATTCTCTTCCAGGACAATGTTATTGCCGAGGTCAAGATCGAATGTATCTGAGGCTTGGCCAACCATGATATTGGTGCCGCCTCCGCCGACAAACGTCGTATTTCCATTGGGAGAGCCGATGAGGAGGGCGCCGCCTGCCGTGCCGGAGTAAGTGAGCGCAGAGCCCGTAGCATCGAGTGTCACGCCGCTCATCGCACTTGCCTTGATCTCGGTTATGCCAGAGACCAAATCGGTTCCCGCGGCGCCGAACAGGCTGGCGAAACCGTCCTGGTTGGACTCCAGAGGGGTAGGTGTCCCTACAACGCTCATGATCGCGTCGATGACAGCGTTTCTCGCCCCCACGATCTCCGGGGCAGCAGGAGCTTGTGTTTGGCCGTTCGACCATTCACCCGGCGTCAGATCGACGCTGATGACGTTGCCATCGGAATGCACGACGCCAAGGCCCAGTGCAGCGTCTGTGGACTTCTCCGCCGCGAGCTGGCCGGCATACTGGACCGCGATTTGAGAGAGATCCTTATAAATCAGACCGTTGGTATCATTGTCAGCGGAGAGGTCCGCGATGTTTGCCGGAACTAGATCGGACAGATCGCCAGCGTCGTCGAACATGCTCTTGATGGCGACGTCGCCATAGAGCATCGTTCCTTCGTCAATCGCAGAATAGGCGATCATCTCCTGCAACGCAGTTGAAGCAGCGCCATTGACCGTTTTGTACGCTCCCACACCGGCCGCGGTTGCCACGTCATCATCCCAGAGCTGCGGGATGAAATAGGGCGCGATTATCGACCAATCCGTCAGGTTGTTGTCGGAGGCGTACACGAGCATGGCCGCCAGCGCCATGCTATGAAGTTGCACGGAGCTCAATTCGTCCGTGGCCCCGGAATCCAGTCCTGTTACCGGCAAGGATTGTCCGCCGCTATAGCGCAGGAAAGTCAGCGCCTCGCCGACCGTGGCGTAAGCTGACAATTTGGACTCATCATTCGGTGTCGGCGACGAAGTACCCCAGATCTCGGCTGCGAGTTGAGGGTTGTACAGGCTCCCTGGAGTAGTCTCGTTGTAAGCGGCCTCCGCAGCAAGTTCAAATGGCATGTTATCGAAAAGATAGCCTTTAACGCCGTAAATCGTTCCTACGAGTCCTGTGAGTCCGCCGCCGAGGGAGTGTCCCGTGAGTGTGATATTCGCACTTGTACCCCCCGTGTGCAGTGACCGTTTGCAATACGGATTGGTAGAAAGAGATCGCCGACTGGACGTCAGCCGCTTCGTCAGAGCCGCCACCAATTGTCCACCCATTCCAGAAGTCCCCGTTGAAAACATCAGTTCCAAGGACATCGGTCGTGCCTCTGTACGATATCTCGTAGTTCGAGCCATTGACATAGGCCACAGCGCTAAAATTGTGGTCGTTGGGCGAGGCTACGGTTGTGATCGTCCAGTCGCCGATCTGGGTATATTGAGTACCGTCCAGAGCTTTATTCGCTCCGAAATCGTATGCATTCATCGCAAGAATTGCATTCATCAGCTCATCAGTCATAGGTCATCTCTCCTTAGATAACTGACTAGGTTTTGCATTTGCACGTATCGAAAAAAGTCCGTTTTGGCGGGATCGAGACGGGACTTGAAAGTGGAAAGCCAGGGAAGATAATTGGTGATGACGCGTGTGACGGGCTCGTCGGTCACCGCAATGGTCGCATCCACGTACTTCGCCCCTGGGCCGCCGACCTCGTCGATTCTTTCAGGATCGACGATTGTCATTGAATAGGGGTCATTGGTGTTCGGAAAATAGACGATGTTGGGGAGTGAGTCGGCGCTAACCTTGAATTCCTGGTGCATTGGTGCGCTCATTTTGCCGGTCGAGGACTCGGTGGGCAGAGCGCGGCTGGGATACTCTCCGGTCGTAATTCTGTGGCCGTCAACGACCTGCAAAAGCACAAATGCTATTTTCCCGTTCGGAAACGGCACGGGAATAGCGTCGCCCTTTATCGACACGCGCCCACATGTCTGTTCCAACAAAATGCATGGCGGCTTGTGGATGGTCTCCTGCACGACGCCGCTGGCCGACAAGGGCTTACCATCGACCACATAGTTGACGGTGAGCCGATAACGGTAGGCGTCCACGACGTAAAAGACGTCTCTCGCCCAGATAAAGGCAAAGAGAGAGGAAACGGCGATAAGCAGCACCAGGACGAACGCAACGACAAGCCTTCGCATCAGCGTCCGCCTCTTTGCCAGTTAGGCAACGCAAAACTATCGGACGTCGCCGGAAGAGCATATCCCATAACGACTCGTGAACTGGGGCATCTGAACGAGGCGCCGAACACTCCACGAATGGACGCGTGCGCCGTTGGCAACGGCAAAAGTGCCTCAGGCACGACCAACTTTCCGCGTTTGAGGCGCCCATTTGGAACCAAAAACGCATGGACGAAACCGCGCAATACACTGAGCGGATAAAGCGCAAACAGCCCTCCCGGCATGACTATACTCATGTAGGTGCGCCCTAAGATTGATACTGATTTGGATGGTCGCTGTGCGACAGCGGAAGTTTTGAGATGCGAACTATCTGGGTCGTTAAGCGACATACTCGACATTGGGTCGGGAATGTCTGTCTATGTCCTTGCAGGCTCTGTTCCGGGGAGGGGAACAATTACGCATTAGATTACCCCGTCGGACAAGTCATTTGCCCGAGTGATGCTTTGCGGAAATGTACTTCGAGCTTTCGCCGCGCTTGGGGCGACGGAACATAAAAATCAACCGCAACTGGTGTCTGTCTTTGCTACCCTGTTGCGACTGTCTAACGCTACGATGCAACATTACCTTGTGTCAATTGGAGCTCATGACACAAGACTTGCTTGGTGGCGATGCTGATCGCTTTAAGTGGGTCGCCAACCGCAATCTCATAATATTGTACCGAATGGAAAACGGATAATCATCTTTGATTTTAACTACTTATCGTAACTGAATGTTCTCATGCATCTGTGCTATCATGTCGCAGGCTCAGACCTGGAATTGGTTTGCTGGGGAGCATCAAATACATCGATCGCGTTGTTCAATAGGTCTAGCTGCTGATCAATCCCTTCATCACGGCTCGGGTTATGACTTGTTTTACGGTTATAACACTGCAGATTGCGGAAATTTCCTTCATTTTAAACCGGTTGGTCGATGTATGAGCAATATTCTCTTTGCCTGGGAGCTTGGCCGCAACTTCGGCCACATTGCCCGAGATCTTCCTGTTGCCTTGGCACTCCGCGCGCGGGGCCACCAAGTCTATTTTGCGTCACGAAATCTCCAACAGGCTCAGGCGATTTTGATGCCCGAAGGCTTTGCGTGCTTTCAGGCGCCAAGGCTGCTGCAGCAACGGCAAGCCATCATTCCCAGTACCTATGCAGAAATTCTCCTTGCAAACGGCTACAACGAAACCGGTTCACTCAATGCATTAGTGGCTGCATGGCACCGAATGGCGAGGGACCTCAAAGCAGATGTCGTTGTCTGCAATCACGCCCCCACCGCTGTGCTAGCGATGCGGTGCGCCGACATTCCGACGGTTGCTACTTGCATCGGGTTTGAAATGCCCCCAGCAAGTCCACAGGTTTTCCGAACATGGGATCCTCCGCCCGAGGGTCGGGCAGCGGCGGCAGAGCAGTGTGCCAGTCAAATGATCAGCCAAACGCTCGAGAAGCGGGGCCGCGGTCCAGTTGAAAGCGTCGCCGAACTGTTTTCGTCGGCTTCCGTTCTCATGACAACCTTTCCGGAACTGGACCACTATGGCTCGCGCCGCAGTCTTAACTACATCGGTCCGATAGGGCGGCTGCCCGGTCGCCGGGCGGAGTGGTCAACGGGAGTTCCCAAACGGGTTTTTGCCTATCTGCGTAACACCGTTCCAAACATCGCGGCTATTCTGTCAGGACTGGCAGCCACCCCGTCCGAGGTGTTTTGCGTGATGCCGGATCTTGCTCCCGCCGACATCACAGAACGACAAACCCCGAATCTGCTATTGCAACGAGAGACGGTGGATATTTTCTCTATTCTACCCCTTTGTGACCTCGTCGTGACATATGGCACCGGTACCGTTCACGACGCACTGCTCGCCGGCCGCCCATTGCTGTTGTGCCCGCAAAATGCAGAGCAATATTTGATGAGCTTGCAGGTCGTGCGGCTAGGGGCTGGTTTAATGCTTCCTGTCGACGCATCGCCGGCCGCAATTTCAGAAACCGTCTCAATCCTGCTGTCCGAAAGGAGTTTCTCTGACACTGCGCAGGCATTCTCCGAGAAATACGCCACATACTCTATGGCAGCGACGGTACAAAAAACCGTTGATGAAGTGGAAAGTAGGCTTTGAGCGCGAATGGCAGGGCCATTTGACAGGCATTTTCGAAGCGAGGAACACGGAACGCACAGACGGAGGCAGTCGAATCCGCTCCCTGCCGGGCGCACCGCTGTGGATCGCGAGTGTCCTTCGGTCGCTGACGCAAAAGTGGCACTCAATGGACTGAATTAAAGAGCGGAACCGTAAAGCATTGAAAAGTAGGGAGTAACCAACGCGGTTCGAGCGCATGCCCCTCCTTCAGAGGCGGAGCAACTTCCTCTACATCAAATTTACATCAGACTGGTTTTTTACAGAAGATAAACTGTAAGCATTTGAAATTCATGGTGGGTCAGGAGGGATTCTAACCCACGACCAATTGATTAAGAGGCAGCTGGCGCCGGGTTCTGTCGCACACCTCAAATAACGCCCTAATCGCTGCATATTCGTACACACAGTTTGTCGGTGATTCAACGAGAATTGCAGCCGGACCTGAACCAAAGGAAGCGCGGGCATAGAGGGCTGGGAAGCTGCGCTCGCAACCGAAAGACGATGGGAGGCGGAAGAAGAACTGGGTCTTGTCCGCGAACGTGATCGAAACCGCACCCACGAATGAGTTCCATAAATGTGCTTACGCCTGACACACGTGCCATCCGGGGTCTCTATGAAGGGTCCCGTTAGCCCGCCGCTTATGTAATATCTTTGGAGGATATCTTTCGGCGCCCGTGCAGGACGCGGACGATTTCAATGGCACTGCCACTGAGCCGATAAAGAGTCAGATACTCACCTGAGATGAGATGCCGAATGCCAGGCGCGATATCGTCTCGCGCAACTCCCGAGTAGGGGTGTCGGGCGAGATTGTCCCAGCGTGCTTCAATCGCGTCAAGAACACGGTCAGCTGCAGATATGTTGCCAACGGCTATGTAGGACCATATCTCGATCAGGTCCTCGTCCGCACGATTGGTTCGGATAACTGGAAGCATGGTTAGAGTTCATGTCGTGAAGATTTTAATCGTTCGCGCGCTGCAGCTTTTACCTCTGCCATTGTCGTGCGCGAACTTGGGCCGCTTTCGATGCCCTCCTGCACGAGCGCTCGCAGATCCTCGACGGTGTAGCCGAGCAAATCACGTCGCTCCTTCCACTCGCGGACGGCATCACGGATGGCTTCACTCGTCGATGCATATTCGCCAGCATCGACCGCGCTTCGCACAAAGCCCGCCATTTCGGATGTCAGTGCAATCGTGATTTTCTCGACCGTCGCCATAGTTTCCAGCCTCCGATTTAGCGCGGAAGGGTATGCGATTAGCGTACCGTACGCAAGTGATGACTATTGCATTCGGAGCAGCACACAACACAGGCAACCGATTGATTATCCATTCCGTCCAAGCCAGCCCAACAGTGGTCGTAAGTTCGAATCTATTCAAGGCGAAGGCATTTTGCCAGGTCCGTTCTGGACACATGGGTTACGGTTTATTCCTGAGACATAGGTAACACTTTTGGACCGAAAGGGTTCGGCAAAGGTTCAAGCGTAAGCGTTGCTCCGGTCGCACCTTGGCGAAGATGGTTTTACAGTGTCGAGGGCGGGAGCCATGATGAGGACGGCAACTATGCGCCCAAAAGCGGTCGCCAGCCTATGTTACTTACGCAGCATGTGAAGACCGAATTTAGCGATTTCCGCTTCCAACACATCTAGTTGCTCGCGAGTATCCGCGATAATTACATCGGTGCGGTCAAAATTTCCGAGGATGCGCACCCCATATCCCTCAAGATATATATCCATGAACAGAGCCTCGCGCAGACTACGCCGCAGTATTCGTTGAAATTCGGAGCTAGCGGAATTTATGGACCGAAGCACTCCTGGACGGTTCACGATGGCGCCGGCGTTTCCGAGATGATTATAGAGCGCGAGAAATTTTCTTTCCCCCGCTAAATAATCCTGAAGTTGATTGGCCTTAAAGGCATTTCTATAGGTGAACAAATTCGTCGCCATACACTCCGCCTCCGTCAACCAGTGGTCGAAAACTGAGACAAAAGCAAAAGGTACGCCCAGACTGGCAATCTCTTGGTCGCCAATATCGGGAAAGTGGTACTGGTGCGGAATAGTGACGGTCATAACGCTGCTCAGATAAGGTGGTTCAGAGCTACTTCCATCAGGGGCAAACAGTCAATCATCCGCATTGGGGCGATAGAAGCCTTTGAGCATATATTACCCTGCCGGGCAATTCCACGGCAGAAGTTCTCCTATTCGGCTCTGCTTGTGGCCATTGACGATGGTGGTGAGCGTGCTGGTTAAATACGCAAGGGGGTCGACGGAATTGAGCTTACAGGTCTCGATCAGCGAGGCGATGATCGCCCAGTTCTCCGCTCCCGCGTCATGCCCGGCGAAGAGCGCGTTCTTGCGATTGAGGGCAATTGGCCTAATGGTTCGCTCGACGGAATTGTTGTCGATCTCGATGCGGCCATCAGTCAGGAAAACACAAAGCCCATCCCAGTATTTGGCGACATAGGCGAGCGCTTCTCCGAGCGGCGACTTGCCAGCGACGTGGGCACGATGATGGGTGAGCCATGTCCGCATGTCTGCGATCAACGGCGCTGACCGTGCCTGCCTCCCAGCGAGGCGAGCGTCGGCGTCGAGACCGCGTAGTTCTGCTTCGATGCGATAGAGTTCGCCGATCCGCTTCACGCCGTCCTCGGCAATCGGTGCCGAACCGGTGCGTGTGATCTCGACCAGTTTGCGCCGTGCATGCGCCCAGCAATAGGCCAGCTGGTGTCGGGACCCCCACGATCCGGCGCAATCAGCCGATTGTATCCGGCGTAGCCGTCGACCTGAAGCACGCCCGTAAACCCTTGCAGTATCCGTTCGGCATGCTGCCCGCCACGCCCTGGAGCATAGGTGAAGGCTACACCGGGTGGAGCACCCCCGCCCCACGGTCGGTCATCACGGGCCAGCGCCCAGAAGTATCCGGTCTTGGTTTTGCGGAGACCGGGATCGAGCACCGGCGCACGGGTCTCGTCCATGAACAGCTTGGTGGACCGCTTCAAATCGGCGATCAGAGCGTCGAAGACCGGGCGAAGCTCGAATGCCGCCCGGCCGACCCAGTCGGCGAGCGTGGAGCGGTCGAGATTAACGCCCTGGCGGCTCATGATCTGGGCCTGCCGGTAAAGCGGCAGATGATCGGCATATTTGGAGACCAGTACATGCGCGATGGTCGCCTCTGTTGGCAACCCGGCCTGAATCAATCGTGCAGGCGCTGGAGCTTGGGCAACGCCGTCGGTGCAGGCACGGCAGGCATATTTTGGACGGCGGGTGGCGATGACGCGGAACTGCGCAGGAATGACATCCAGCCGCTCAGACACATCCTCGCCTATGCAATGCAAGCCTCCGCCGCAGGCGCAGATCAAGCTTTCCGGTTCGATGATCTCCTCAATTCGCGGAAGATGGGCGGGCAGAGAGCCGCGATTGGTGGCACGAGGTCTGGGCTGCGGCTTCCCCAAAGGGCTGTCGGTTTCGTCTTCAGCGTGGATGGCCGCAATCGCCGTTTCCAGGTCTTCCAGCGCGAGATCGAATTGATCGGGATCGGCCTTCTCGGATTTGCGGCCGAAGGCAGCTTGCTTGAAAGCGGCGACCAGCTTCTCCAGACGCTCGATCCGGTCATCCTTGCGAACTTCGCGCGCTTGCGCCGCGACCAGCATCGCCTTCAGGGCAGCAATATCGTCGGGAAGATCGGTGGCGTCCAACATGGTCGAAGAGTATCAAAGCCAGCGGCACTTCGCCGTTGGAATTTGCCGCCCGAGTCATCGTGCCGCATCTATTCGATCGCGTCCGGCGGTCTCGCCTCTACGGAACGGACGCGACGCCAGTCGAGGCCCGCAAACAATGCTTCGAATTGTGCGTGGCCCAGTGTCATCAGGCCATCCTTGATGCCCGGCCAGGTGAAGGTGTGTTCTTCCAGCCGCTTGTAGGCCATCACCAGACCGCTGCCATCCCAGTAGATCAGCTTCAACCGATCCGCTTTACGTGAGCGGAATACGAAGACCGTCCCCGTAAATGGGTCCTTGTGCAGTTCGTTCTTTACCAAGGCTGCTAATCCATCATGGCCCTTGCGGAAGTCGACGGGCTTGGTCGCCACCATGACCCGGACGCGGTTCGATGGAAAGATCATGAAGAAACCGAGCAGGCACGCGCGACAGCGGCGATCCGGGCGACAGACGCCCCTTCTTCCAGACGGATAGTGACGGAGCCAACGACGATCTCGGGACGGCTGGCTTTTTTGATCGGCGGCTCCGAGACGGGTGGATCAACAATCACGGCTGCGAACTCGACCGCATCCTCGGGTGCAGGCAGAACCAGCTTGCCCTGCCGGGCCATCGTCCGCCAAGTGGACAGGTGGTTCGGCTTCAGACCATGTCGCTCTGCGACTTCATTCACCAACGCTCCGGGTCGAAGACTTTCCGAAACGATCTGCGCCTTGATCTCGTCCGGCCAATGCCGATGCGCCTCACGTCCAGACTTCCTGGTCGTGAGAACCTCCAATGTAGTCTCCATGGAGAAACTCCCTTCGCTCGTCCATGGAAAGCCGATCACAGATCAGGCAAGCCGAGACAACGTGGGGGTAGGACATCGGTTACGTTCAAGCCTGCATGTCTCATCATCGAAGTATCCCAGATCGTAATCCATAAAGCTTGTAAGCCAGATATGGTCTTCGACCTGTTTGATGCCGACGGCCTGACCGGCGAAGACCAGACTGAGATTGATCTTCTTCCGCTTGTAGCAGATGCGTCCGCATTTTGTGACGGTGACTGTCTGGTCGTGGAACGGGTAGTCGAGATCGGGTAGGCCGCGATAGACGCGCGGTGAAGCGTCGTAGCATTCTGCCGGGCAGGCCATGTTGAGCGCCTGGTGGGGCCGCTCGGTGTTGAACTCCTCGACGAAGTCGTCGAAGCGGGCTTGCTGCTGCAGGAAATTGTCTCCGGCCGGCTTGGTTGTCTCAAGTTTCAGTGTCAGATGCATGCGCTCGTGGCGGCCGTTCTGCTGCGGATGGCCGGGCTTGATGCGCTCGATGTCGATACCGAGCCTAAGCCACCAGACGGCGAGCCGAGACAGATTGAACAGTCCGTTGGGGCTGGCGAAAGGCACTCCGTTGTCGGTTCTGATCGCCTTGGGCAGGCCGAACTCCTTGAAGACGCGTTCGAAAACGGTGAAGGCGTAGACCTCCTTGGTCGTGTGCAACGCTTCGCAGGCCAAAAGATAGCGGCTGGCGAAGTCGGTGATCGTCAAGGGGTAGCAATAGCGCTTATCGGCAAGCATGAACTCGCCTTTGTAATCGGCGCACCACAGGTCGTTGGGCAGTCCTGGATTGGAGAGTGCTGTTCCTTCAGCCCTGTTGCGCCGTCGCCTACCGTGCTTGACCAGGCCGTTGCGGTCGAGGACGGCATGCACGGTTGAGATCGCCGGCGTGTGAACATCCGGATATAGCCGCGCCAGCCGCTCCCTGATCTTTGGTGCGCCCCAGTTGGGCTTGTCCTGCTTGGTCCGCACAATCAGCTTCTCGATTTGGAAAGGAAGCTGATTGGCGTGCCGGTAAGGCCGTCGCGATCGATCTGTCAGTCCTTGCAGACCGCTGTCGTTATAGCGGCTGATGATTTTGTGACCCGTCTTGCGGGAGATGCCGAATTCGCGGCACAGCGCCGCTATCTTCTCGCCATCCAGTATCCGCGCAACGAATTTGAGACGCTCGTCCATGCGGTTGCACTCCTGCCAAGGCACCTTCGCTCTCCTCGAAAAGGCAAAAAGTGTAACCCATGTCTCCGGTATGAACTGTCACCCCTCTCTCGGGAAGGACACCAGCGATCTCGCGTTCGGAAGGCGTCATGCGGATTTGCGACCCCTATTATCATTCTGACTGTTGCTGGTGATGTTTAGCGAATATGGTCAGCGCTGCATTAGCGGCCTCGGCCGTCTCGATTTCGTGAAACATGCATTGACTGACGGGGCGTAAATGTCGATTTCCGATAACCAGCAGCACGAGGACCAGGCCCAGCTCCGTTTACGACAGCTGGAGGCGGACATAGAAGCTGCGCAGCACGGACATAATGCTGCAGCTTTTCTTGCGGCGATTGTCGAATCCTCCGACGATGCGATCGTCAGCAAGAGCCTCAGCGGAGTCATCACGACCTGGAACAAGGGCGCTGAGCGTCTTTTCGGTTATACGGCAGACGAGGCTATCGGCAACCCGATCACGATCGTCATTCCACCCGATCGCCTGAACGAGGAGCCTGCCATTCTCGCCCGCATTCAGGCCGGCGAGCGCGTTGATCACTTCGAGACGATACGACGACGTAAAGATGGTAGCCTGATCGACATTTCTCTCACCATCTCGCCTATTCGGGACGGCACCGGAAAGATCATCGGCGCATCGAAGATCGCCCGCGACATATCAGAGCGTAAGCGCGCCGCCGAGCGTCAGGAACTTCTGCTGCGCGAGATGCATCACCGGGTAAAAAACCTGTTTGCCATTACCGGCAGCATCATCACCCTTGCAGGAAGGACGGCAAAGACGACTGCTGATCTAGCCGCGGGAATGAAGGACAGGTTGATGGCCCTCTCGAGGGCGCATGAGATGACATTGCCGAGTTTAAATGGTGAGACCGCGACCGGCGCTCCGGAGACCACCCTCTTTCAGCTTCTGTCGAATATCCTCGCGCCTTATGAGCGGGACGGTGCCAATCGTTGGCAGCTGATCGGAGATGACATCGACATCAGCGGCACCAAAATTACAAACTTCGCGCTGCTCTTCCATGAATTCGCAACCAATGCCGCGAAATATGGTGCGCTGTCCATCGAGGAGGGGAAGCTGGAGATAGCAGCGACGATGAAGGGTGAGATCCTGGAGATCGTGTGGCTTGAGAGCAGCGGTCCTCCGCAGGCTGCATTGGAGCGACGTTCGATCGGTTTTGGAAGCCGGCTTGAGCAGATAATAAGTCAGAGTCTCGGGGTCGATATCGCGCGCGACTGGATGCCGAACGGACTCTCGATCCGACTGTTCGTCCCCCGCGGCGCCATCAGCGACTAAAACGAGGCAGGGCAGCCAGTCTCGTGTCAAAACCGGCCGGTTCGAGTTGCAGGATGTTGGCGCCAATCGACGCGTCGGTGGTCCGTTCGAGCCGATCTCTCAGGATCATCACATGGAGCTCCATCGAAATCGCGACCGACCTCGAGCGCCAACAGGTGACCGCCGACCGCTTCGAAGGAAGCGCTGCCGGCGGTGGCGTGCAGATGCGGCAGCGGTTTTCCGTCCTTCCAGGCAAGCGAGCCCGTCAAGTTGGTCACCTCAAGGTTTTCGAAGCTCTTCGGCTTGTATTCGCGGGCTTCGAAATCGAAGAAGCCGAAGGTGATCTGGCCAGCGAACCCGAAGCCAGAAAGCATGGCCGAAGGTATGTCTTCATCGACCATCAGCGTTCTCAAACGGGCAAGCACGTCGTCTCCCTGTCTCACAGAAATCCGTCAGGTGTTGGGATGTAGCGTTTCTGCTCCGTCACGGGACCCGACCGATCAATGATGGGCGCTGTGCTCGGCATTCCGCTTCCGCGTCGCGGCCGCCTTCTTTGCCGAAGCCGAACGGTCTGCGGCCGATCGTGACGCTGCCGCCTTGCCGCCTTTCTCGCCGCCTTTGTGGGCGGCCGGATGACCGGTATGCTTGCCTTGCCCGGAACCGCCGGCCTTCTTGCCGCCGCCATCATCCTTATTGACGGTCGCCCAGGCTCGGCGCTCGGCTTCCTTCTCTGATACGCCACGGTCTTCGTAGCTTTCGGCGATGTGGTCTGCCTTGCGTTCCTGCTTGTCGGTGTACTTGGACTTGTCACCACGGGGCATGACATTTCCTCCTTCGTTGATAATCAGGACGAACGACAACGCAAAAAGTTTGTTCCGAGCCGACGGCTTCATAGGAACAAAGGGATGAAACGGACGTTCGCGGACATGCATTCGCCATGCAATTCCGAAAAACCTTAGGTGTCATTATGAGCGACAAGACCTCCTTGAACGATCCTCGCACGATTTATCCAGCACCGCCTTTCCCAAACCAACCGCAGCAGGCGCCTGGCCTCGCCCGCAAGATGGGTCCCACGCCGGATCACGGCGAGGAGAGCTATCGCGGGTCGGGGAAGCTCACTGGCCGGAAGGCACTCGTCACCGGCGGAGATTCGGGCATCGGCCGTGCCGCGGCAATCGCTTTCGCGCGCGAGGGCGCCGATGTCGCCATCGCCTATCTTCCGGATGAAGAGGTAGATGCTAAGGAAGTGATCGGACTTATCGAAGCCGAGGGCCGCAAAGCCGTCGCCCTACCCGGCGACATCAAGGAGGAGCCATGGTGCCGGCAACTGGTCGACAAGGCGGTCTCCGGTCTTGGCGGTCTCGATATCCTCGTCATCAATGCCGGTCGTCAGCAGTACCGCGAGAAGATCGAAGATCTGTCGACCGAAGATTTTGACAAGACGATGAAGACCAATCTCTATGCGCTCCACTGGATCGCACAAGCCGCCGTTCCTCATATGCCGCCGGGATCCGCGGTGATAACGACCGCTTCCATTCAGGCTTATCAGCCATCGCCGATCTTGCTCGACTATGCCACGACAAAGGCCGGCATCGTCGCCTATACGAAGGCCCTTGCCAAGCAGCTGATTGAGCGTGGCATTCGCGCGAATGTCGTCGCACCCGGACCGGTCTGGACGGTTCTCCAGCCGAGTGGCGGGCAGCCAGACGAGAAGGTGAAGAACTTCGGCAAGGATAGCGACTTCGGCCGGCCCGGCCAGCCGGTCGAGCTGGCTCCCGTATTCGTCCTGCTTGCATCGCCAGAAGCAAGCTTCATCAACGGCGAGGTCTATGGTGTCACCGGCGGCAAGGGCGTCGCTTGAGCGGACCGTCTTCACAGGTTGTCATCGTCCAGGCGACGCTGATTGCCGAGATCGAATTCCGGGGCTGGACCGACGACGGCTCTGCGTCACGCCTTCTACAAAGGCTTGCCCGTTCAGGGTAATGCGGCCGTTTATGAAATGGTTTGAGCGGGTGGCAGAAGCCGAAAACGAGCAATTTTTTTCTGCCGCAGCTCTTGAATCCGAAATTCTCAAAAACCAAATCGATTGCCGCCAGCCGCTCAATGAAGGGCTGGCCTTGCTGGGAGCGCCGTCTTCGGCGCTTCCGTACCCATGTTGCTTCAAGGAGGATATGGCTATGGCAACATCTTACGACTATGCACCTCTCTATCGTTCGAGCGTTGGCTTCGACCGGGTTTTCAATCTTCTGGAAAACGCCCAGCGCGCCCGGTCGATCAGCGACTGGCCGCCCTATGACATCGTCAAGACCGGTGACGACAGCTACCGGATTTCGATCGCGGTGGCGGGCTTCACCCTGGACGAACTCGACATTACCTTCCAATCCAATCTACTGACGGTCACCGGCAAGAAGCAGGAAGCGGCCACCGACGGCTACCTGCATCGCGGCATTGCCGGCCGGCCGTTCGAGCACCGGTTCGAACTCGCCGACCATGTCAGGGTGAACGCGGCGGACCTCAGCAACGGACTCTTGTCGATCGATTTGGTGCGCGAGATCCCCGAGGCACTGAAGCCGCGCAAGATCTCCATCCAGAGCGCTGGGGCTTTCGCGCCCGCGCAAATCGAAGCGCAGAAGGCCGCTTGACCCCGCTTGGCCGGAGAACAAGGGCGCCGTCACGACGGCGCCCATTAACATTCCGGGTTGGAAAGGAGAGAGCGATGAAACCCGATATGTTCAAACAGCCTGTTTCCATTCTTGTCGGCCTTGGCTTCCCAGCAGAGGTTCGCAGCGTCATAGATGCCTACCGGCATCTTTCCGAGTGTTCGACGTCACTCAGGGACAGCGCGCATGCGATTGCGCTGAAGGCCTGCAGCGCGGCACTGCATGGCGAGATCGAAGCAGAAACCGCGCGTGGCCTGTTTGCGGCCTTCGCCGAGAAACACGATCTGCTGGCGCCGGAAACCAATATGATCGCGGTCTCACGACTGCGGCGTGACCGCGATCCACACGTACAGTGAGGTGGTCCAGACGACAAGCTAAATGGCCTTTTTCAGTACATTAGCGGCCGCCCAACGCACAGAAGAGTTAGTGCTCGGGGTTAAGCAAATGATCGCTGAGCGGCCAAGAATAAAATATCAAATATCGAGCGGCAGTTGTAGTTCAAATTTCTACGGCGCGACGGTTAAATCTTTTCGCCGCGCAAACAGACATTCCGGTAGGTACCAAGGATGTGGATCTGATAAAACTCCGCAGAGAGTAATTGATTGTAAAGTGGGGCACGTTCGTCTAAGCCATTTTCAGCGCCAAAGGCGAGATCTAGAAACCACCCCCCTCATTTATCCCCCGCTCACGCGGGGGTACTCATTGCAGGTACTAGGCTGGGTCGGGCCGTTTCTTGATCCAAGGCCATCGAGCGGGGGTCAACTGACGTCTCGTGCGATGTCAACCTCCCGGTAACCTAGACAGCTCTTTACGGTCGTACGGCAGGTTGTTTTCCGCTATGCGTATTTCTCGTTAAGCTTGCGTAAGGGGAGCGGCATATCAATGAACTCCACCATGCCGATAACAGTGCACAACTGGTTCGACGGCACCCCGAACAAAAAGTTCGGCTCCCTATTAAATGCTGTAGAATATGTAGGAAAGTTCTCCAGCGACCTCACGGCGATAGAAATCCTCTACCATATCGGCGATCATCAATATCGGATCATTTCGGGCAACAAACTGGCCGCGATGATTACCCAGGTCAAGGCGCGCCACCTATTGCAGATCCTGCTCGCCTCCGCGGCCGTTACTCACGAGCGGCAGGCCGCGCAAGCATCTTGAAGAGATGCGTCGCGAACCTATCTGAATCCATAGGCGATTAATCTCGACGGAGGAGCAGGTTATGTCGCTGCTAAGTCTCCTTTATCTGGATGATCATGGCGTTGAACTGGTCTCCAATGCCGTTAGGCAGTGGTGTCAGGTCCGCCGGGTCTCAAACCAAACCATCCAAGGCCAGAAAGCCTTGAATATTGCTGTCGACAAGGTACTTGCCGGTGAAACGTCGCCGGCGGCGATTGTTGAGGCAATCGATAGCGGTATGCAGGTCGACCTCACCGGCAAATAGCTCGCGAGGAAATGACCATTTGGTGCGGAACCGCACGGAACTTATCCGACTGTCTGGTGTTGGACGAAAAGGATCGCACAGGTGGCCCCATACTGGGGCCGTCCGCTTCCCTTCCTTCCTGTGCGATCCGACCTTTCCAGCAACTCCCCGGTTCGGCGAAATCAAAGAATTCCTCGGTACGGGGACAATAGTCTTCGTTGATGGTAAGGTGCCTCGCCGTGCGGAGATGTGTAAAGCCACACGACACTTCGCCATGCGGTCCACTCGTACACCTGAGCCTGCCCCGCTCCCAAAAAAGCGGGGCCTTTTTTTGGCAATTGACGACGTTCCAGGTGAGCGTTGGTGTCATGCGTTTGCGTGTCTTTTTGGCAGGTGGTCCCTTTCGTTTCTAGGCAATGTTCTTATTTTGTTCTTACTAGTGATTTAGTCAATCAGGAATCTGTTGGAGGCCGAATGGAGGAGTGTACATTGGCACCTGAATGCCTTGTCGCTGAGGCAAACTAACGTGGTTTTGCCCTGTGCACAACTTGTGGGTTCAGCGAACTGGCATTGAGGCGTGGCCAGTGAACATGATCCGGCCACGCACTCGCAATTCGTCGATGCGATCGACACTGAACTCTTCGGAGGGATAGCCGGCAGCGACGTTGTCAGATGTCAGGGATAACTCTCCATCCATCGACCAACGCGCCCGTGCTCGCCTGGTCGCATGAAGGCCGTCATGGGTCTTTCGGAGCGTCGGGCCTGCCAGATCATATCTGCCGACCGCAAGACGATCCGTTATCGGTCAAGTCGACCGCCGGAGGTCGATCTGCGAGCGAAGCTGCGCGACCTCGCCAACGAGCGGCGGCGTTTTGGCTACCGTCGGCTGTTCATCCTGCTTCGGCGAGATGGAGAGCCGTCCGGCGTCAATCGCATATACCGTCTTTATCGCGAGGAAGGGCTTTCCGTTCGCAAGCGAAAGGCCCGGCGGCGTGCTGTCGGCACGCGTGCACCGATCCTGGTCGAGGCGAAAGCCAATGCCCGCTGGTCGCTGGATTTCGTCCACGACCAGTTTGCCTGCGGCAGACGATTCCGGGTCTTGAATGTCGTTGATGACGTGACGCGCGAATGCCTGGCAGCGATCCCGGACACGTCTATCTCTGGTCGACGTGTTGCTCGAGAACTGACAACGCTGATCGAACGACGCGGCAAGCCCGGAATGATTGTCTCCGACAACGGCACCGAACTAACGTCGAATGCCATTCTCGCCTGGTCGAGGGATCACAAGGTGGAGTGGCACTACATCGCGCCGGGGAAGCCGATGCAGAACGGCTATGTCGAGAGTTTCAACGGTCGGATGCGCGACGAGTTGCTCAACGAGAGCCTCTTCTTCGGCCTCGATCATGCCCGCAGCGCCATTGCTGAATGGGCTGACGACTACAATCTTGTTTCATAACACCCATCTTTCTATGTCATTGAAGGGAATAGATTTTCCTGATCTGGAGGCGATCCCGCGGGGTGGCGAGGGTTCTTCCGGGCACGATCGAGAATCTGACGTGCTTGCGGGGTCGCGAGTTTGGAACGGCTGAAGATCCATGGGCCATCGGGTAGCGGATGAGCCCCCTCAATTTCGCCAGCCTCGGCCGCCAGACGCAGCGTCTTTGGCGTTATCCCGAGTAACTTCGCCGCACCGCCCAGATTAAGCCATGGCTCGACCCCGTCGATCTGCGGACGGAAGACCGGAATCTTGCGATATGACCTCAGCGCGGTGACCCGCTCCCGTGTCCAGCGATTGCCATTGCCGGTCGTCAATCCGTTGCGATTGAGGACACCGGCAATCACGTCGTCATTGGCGATCAAGATGAGCTGTCTCACAGCGTCGACAATGTCGTCAGGGGTCGCGTTTCTTTGGCCACGGCGTCGCTTCGGCAGGCGCAGCTCGGTGTGGACGCCTCCAACCCAATGAATGACGAGGACGATCTCAGAGGTTCCATCATCGAGATCGGCGACCACTTCATTGATGAGCGTGCGCACGATGCGCTTCTTCAGTCTTGCATCGGTTGTCGGCGCCGTCCAGACGGTGCGAAGGTTTCCCGCAAGTGCGGTTACCTGTGATGCGGACATAGGGAACGGCTGCGGCGTAACTGTCCGATGTTTGGCAATCTTGGCCTCGATCTCGCCGACGCCAGTCAGCGCCTTGTTCCAGCGCGCCTCCAGCTCCGACGTTACAAGTCTGTTTTCCGGATCGGCCGCGTCATATTGCCGGAATGCCCGGTCGGCTACATAGCGTGCTGCCTCGAGGTCGCGCAGCAGGGCATCCTGAACCTGATCGCGTTGGCTGGCCATATTGCGTTCCGCCTCAACGGCGGCCGCGATGGCTCCCGGTTCGACCACGCCGAGCAGCGCCTCCTCGATCGCATCATCGACCCGCAGACCGCCGAAGGCGATGCAACGTGGTTCGCCACTATCGAGTAGACCACGCCAACAGGAATAGCGCGGGATGTTATGGTTGGCTCCTGTGTAACGAACCGTCAGCTTCCGGCCGCACCTTTTGCAGCGGAACAGGCCGGCAAGCAGAGCGTCGCCATGCTTCGGCGCTCCATGATGGCGACTGGCCGGTACATTGTCGCTGACCATCTTGCGGATCTCCTCCGCCCGTTCCCAACTGATGTAACCTTCGTGCGCGTCCGGGATCAGGGCAAGCCATTCATCACGCGCCTTGCGGCGAATTCCAGATCGGCCATCGTATCCCGGTACGGAACGACTCTTACCATAAGCATAAGCGCCGCCGTAGATCGGGTTCGCAATCATCCGGTGGATGGTGGCATAATTTGGCCTGCGCCAGATGACGTCACCGTTGGCGCACCTGACGGGCAGGTCCAACCCCTGCTCAAGGAACCATAGCAAGGCCTGCCGGGCACTCCCGAGTTCGGTGACCTTGTTGAAGACGAGTGCGATGGCTTCCTGGATGCGTCGGTCTGGATCCTTCTCGATCCTATCACCGGCCTTTACGAAGCCGGCCGGAACAGTGACGACGAGTTCACCGCGGCGAGCCTTCTCATAGCGGGCGGAAAGGGAACGCTGACGCAAGAGATCGAGTTCATACTCGTTGAGGCTGCCCTTCAAACCCAGGAGCAGGCGGTCGTTGCCCTGGCGGGGCGCATAAACTGCTTCCTGGTCGACCAGGACGGTATCGACAACGCGGCACATCTCGATGAGTTGCTGCCAATCGCGGCTGTTCCGGGCGAACCGCGATACCTCACGCGCGGCCACGGCGCCAACCTTGCCAAGGCAGACTTCCGCCACCATCCGATCAAATCCAGCGCGGGTCACGCCGCCGGCGGCCGAACGACCAAGGTCGTCATCCACCGTCTCTATCTGTGACCATCCAAGCGCTGCCAGACGGTCGCGCATGGCGTACTGGAGGGCGCTGCTCTCTCGATTGTGCAGAACCTGGTGAGCCGAGGACTGCCGAACATAGAGGATGGCCTTCCGCTCCAGATGATGCGGCCCGATCTTCTCATGCATCATGACCGGCCTCCTTCTGTTGGGAGGCATGTCCGCACTTTGCGTGATCGACGAACAGCCGCACGATGAGCACCGTCAACGCTTGGCGAGTCTCCTCCGGCAACTCCGACCATTGCGGCGTCCCTGCCGTCTTCCCCCGCTGCGGGGCCGAGAACAGATCGAACTGGCATGTCATGGGCTGGCGAGGCATGAACATCTCTCCGACTCGTTTCGTGAGAGACCAATGCTGCGCCCATTACCGAAGATTGCGATGACGCATCAGCGTCCTTCAGCAATCTTGCCAAAGTATGCAGGCTTGCGAGATCGACGTGCGGGACCGCCAAGCTGCGCCAACAACCACTCACTGATCGGTCGAACATCCACGACGGGACCTCAAGAAGTCGACCAGAAGAAGAACCAGAAAGGCTGCAGCGGAAAATATGCGTCCCTTTGGACACCGCATCATGCACGTGAACGAGCCGTCCGGACCAGGGATGCCACGGATACATAAGCTCGCGAACCTCGGTCCCGTGGGTGTTCTGTCGTCGTGTTGTATAACCATTTCCGGCCACACTCGTCGCTCGGATACCAGACCCCGGCAGGCTACGCCGGGAGCATCGCCGCAACCGGCTCCAACGCTGCGCAAGATGAAAGCTTCGCGTTTCCGCCGGTTGCTCCCACCGCGCCAGTTGGCGTATTCAAAGCCGCCGAGGCTCTAATCGCAGCCGGATGAAACTTCCGTGGCAGGTCATGACCCCTCCTACGGATTTCCGGAAAGCCACGCCGCGAGTTTTGCGCTCATCGCCTATGCCTCCAGCTTCGTGAAATGCCATTACGCGGACGCGTTCTGCGCGGCCTTGATCAACAGCCAACCGATGGGTTTCTATGCAGTCGCCCAGATCGTCGGCGACGCCCGCAACCACGGTGTGGAGATCCGGCCGGTCTGTATCAACCGCTCTCGCTGGGACTGCACGCTCGAGCCGGTAGTGGGTGACGAGCGCCGCCATGCCGTTCGCCTGGGGATGCGTCTGGTCCGTGGCCTGGCCGCAGTCGACGCAGCACGCATCGTGGCGGCCCGCGCCGATCAGCCCTTCGACAGCATCGATGACATGTGGCGGCGCGCGAGCGTTCCGGCAGCATCGTTGGTCGAACTGGCTGAAGCCGATGCTTTTCTGCCATCGCTCGAACTTCAACGACGAGACGCGCTGTGGGCGATCAAAGCTTTGCGCGACAAGCCATTGCCGCTCTTTGTTGCCGCGGCCGAGCGTGAGTTGAAGACGATCGCCGAGCAGCAGGAGCCTGATGTCGAACTCCGGCAGATGACAGATGGGCACAACGTCATCCAGGACTACAGCCATACCGGCCTGACCCTGCGCGAGCATCCGATCGCGTTTTTGCGCAAGGACCTTGCCGCTCGAAGCATCGTCACCTGCCGAGAAGCCATGTCTGCTCGCGATGGCCGTTGGTTGATGACCGCGGGCCTCGTTCTCGTCCGTCAGATGCCGGGTTCGGCAAAGGGTGTGATGTTCCTGACGATCGAGGACGAGACCGGTCCGGCAAACATCGTAGTCTGGCCAAAGCTCTTCGAACGGCGCCGGCGCGTTGTGCTCGGGTCAAGCATGATGGCGATCAACGGCCGAATCCAACGGGAAGGGGACGTCGTGCACCTTATCGCCCAACAGCTGTTTGATCTGTCGGGCGACCTATCCGCACTGGCGGATCGTGATGGGGAGTTCAAACTGCCGACGGGTCGCGGTGACGAGTTCGCCCATGGATCGCCGGGAAGTCCGGATTCGCGGGATCGGGCGCCGGCGGTCAAGCCGAGGGATATTTTCGTGCCCGACCTTCATATCGATACACTGAAAATCAAAAGCCGGAATTTTCATTAGGAATCCACCTCGTCATCAAACGCTCTCCGGGCTGTACATATCGAATGGAAACGTGATCCTGAATACCCCGTTGTCGGGACCTGCGTTCTTCGCTTTCACCAGAGTTGCAATAGTCTCTGATGCAAAACGCTCTATGGGGTGTGACAGGATCAGCGAAATCGTACCGTCTATCAAAGCAGCCCGCGTATCTTCAAAGAGTTCATAGCCTACGGTAACGAAGTCTTCCCGTTTTGGAGTAGCCCTGAGTGCAGCTATAGCACCTGTAACACCACCCCCTGAGATGAATAATCCGCACATATCCGGATGGTCTGTCAGCAGCTTTTCGACATGTTCACGGGCAACCACGGCTGACTCGTAAGTTGGCAACGGTTCGAGCAGCGTGAATTCCGAATTGTGTTCACGGAAGTACGAACGAAACCCGCTTTCGTTCATTTCCTGGTTTCGCAATCGGTGGCTGCCCACAAGAATGCCTATTTTCCCCGGCTGTCTCACCATGCGGTCAAACGCCCAGGCAGCAGTGCGTCCTACCTTCCAATTATCGAGCCCGACAAAGCTGATGCCTCCCTTGGCCGTGAGGGGGCCGATAAGTGAAACGACCGGCACGCCGCTTTCAAGAACTGCGTCAATCGCGTCAGCAACGGCAGGATGTTGTGGCGCTACAATCGCAAGTGCTTCGCATCGCCCACCGAGCGACTGAATATGTGCCGCGACTTTCTCCGGCGTAAGGTCTTCCATGTACTCGACCGTCAGATCGATATTGCAGGCGGGATAAGCTTCCGCAGCTTGCGCAATTGAATCGCCGAGTAGGCGATAGAAGCGTCTCTCCCGTCGCTGCAGCAAAATCCCGACGCGGTGGGTCACCTCTTGTGCCTTCGCCGCCTGTTTGATGGTGCCAAGTCCGTAGAAGCCGATTTCCTCAGCGGCTACCAAAACGCGTGTGCGCGTATCGCTCCGCACCGATTCAGGCTCGGACAGTACGCGATTGACCGTCGACACGGATACACCTGCAGCTTTTGCCAAGTCTGGAATGGTTGGTCTCTTCATGTCAAAAATTCCATTACTCTGGTTTCGGTCATTTCAAAAACTATCATTCATTCGATTTACCGAAATGATTTGAGACGATTTTCTGAAGTGACAATAATCCAGATTGACCTGAAAGATGTCAACGTAGCATTCATTGCGCGTTGACAGTGCTTAGCGATCTAGGAGCCGTCAGCGCTTTGGGGGGAGGCCCAGCGCAATATTTGGACGAGGAGGCTCAACGTCGTTGTGTTGAGATCGCGGATCTGCGCGTGCCTACCGGGATCGGCCGAACGGCCAAAAAATATGTCGAGCCGCAGCCATGCGGCTTTAACCTGAGGAGGAATTCGACATGTCACTCACCAAGAAAATCGCCACCGCAGCCATGGCATTCATGCTGGCATCCACCGCTCATGCGGGTGACACGGATATCGCTGTCATCGTGGGTTCGGCCCAAGACGGCTTCTGGAACATGGTCAAGAAGGGCGTCGATGATGCTTCGCTAATGGTCAAGGCTAACGGCGGCACCGTCAATTTCATGCAGACCCAGAACTATGACAACTTCGGCCCCGACCTCGCTTCGCTAATCGAACAGGCTGTAGCCCAGGGTGCTAAAGGCATCGCTATCCCGAACTGGCTGCCAGAATCCGAAACCCCTGCTCTGAAGGCTGCGCGGGACAAGGGCGTGGTGATCATCTCCTTCAACGCTGGCCAGAGCGAGATGGATAATTACGGCTCGCTAAACTACTTCGGGTCGGACGAATATCTGGCAGGTGTTGAGGGGGGCAAGTATCTCGCTTCTCATGGTGCAAAGAAAATCCTCTGCCACATCCAGAACCCAGGTGCCGTAAACCTCGAAACCCGCTGCAAGGGCGTTCAAGACGGTGCGAAGAAGGCTGGCGCAGACACCTTCATCCTCCGTGTTCCTGCTAACCTTGATCAGGACATGAATGGTACCTCTGAAGCAATCAAATCCGAGTTGATCGCCGATCCGTCCATTGACGCCGTCATCACGCTCGCTGCTTGGGCTGCAGATGCTGCCGCTAGCTCCATCGATCAGCAGAGCAAGACTGGCAAGATTCAGCTTGGCACCTTCGATATGTCCGCCTCGGTTCTGGATCGCATTTCGAAGGGCAGCCAGACGTTCGCAATCGACCAGCAGCCTTATCTGCAGGGATTCCTCGCAACCTCCATGCTGTTTGCAAACCTGAAGTTCGGCACTGCGATTGCAACGAAGCCGGTTCTGACTGGTCCGGCGATTGTCGACAAGACCAATGTTGGTTCCGCAATCGAAGGCGTCAAGCTCGGCGCGCGTTGAGGCTGGCCTGAGGCTGAGACCTGGCCGCTAACCTGGCCGGGTCTCATCCATGCTCCCCTCGTCTGCGTTAACTGAGGATTTTGCTTCCATGACCGCTACAAACCTAAAAACCAGCACCGTTGAAACACCCGCCGTCGAGAGTGAATCGGCCATTTCATCCATTAAGGCCTTTTTTCGCACCCCTGCCGCTGGTGCTTTCATGGGTTTCGTGGCTGTATTCATCCTTTTTGCGATGTTCGGATATAGCCGCAACTTTTTGTCAGTAGCTGGTGTAACGACGTGGGTGAATTTCGCGTCACTTATAGGAATGATTGCAATTCCGGTCGGGTTCCTGATGATCGCCGGTGAACTCGATATTTCAACCGGTGCTGTACTTCCCGCGTCTACGATGACAGTTGCGATTGTCTGCGAGCACTATCAGATGCCTGTGCTAGTCGGTGTAGCTGCAGCGCTTGCCATCGGTGCACTGATCGGCTTCATCAATGGATACATCGTCACTCACACACGCGTGCCGTCGTTCATCGTGACATTGGCGACGCTCTTTGCAGTGGCAGGCATCACGCTCTACCTGTCGATCTTCTTCATCAACAACACCAATTCCTTCTATCACGCGCCAGATTGGGCAAAATCGCTCTTCGGCGGGAAGGTATATGGCTTCAATTCTTCCGTCTTCTGGTGGGGCGGCCTTATCGCAGCATTCGTCTTCTTTCTGCACTACTCTCCGAAGGGAAGCTGGGTCTTCGCTCTTGGTGGTGACCAAGAAAGCGCGAGAAACGCAGGTATTCCTGTAACCAGGATGAAGATTGCCCTCTTCATGCTGTGTTCCACGTCCGCGGCCTTCGCTGGTGTCCTTCAGGTGATGACATTCAGCTCCGCAACGTCTCAGGCTAATTTTGGCCTAATCTTCAACACCATTATCGCCGTGGTCGTCGGTGGCGTTCTCCTCACAGGTGGTTTTGGTACTGTAATGGGCATTGTCTTCGGGGTGCTCACCCTTTCGATCGTAACCCAAGCTATTGGTTTCACAGAGATCGACAGAAACCTGTCCTTCCTGATTATCGGTGTCATGCTTTTGATCGCTGTCCTGCTCAACGACACGTTTCGTCATTTGGCCACCAGCTGGTCGACGTCCAAGAAGAAATAAGGAGAGCGCAATGTCCGCTAAGAAACCCGTTCTCGAATTTCGAAAAGTCGACAAATCGTTTGGTCATATTGATGCTCTGAACGATATCAGCATCAAGGTGGTCGAGGGCGAAGTGCTCTGCCTCCTTGGCGACAACGGCGCGGGTAAGTCCACGCTCATCAAAACCCTGTCTGGTGTCTATCAGCCGACGCGTGGCGAAATTCTGATGGATGGCGAGCCCACACTTTTCTCCAGTCCCCGTGAGGCTCAGGAACGCGGGATAGCTACTGTTCACCAATTCGGTGGGACATATCCCTTGATGTCCATAGGACGTAACTTTTTTATGGGTTCGGAGCCGACAAGGGGTTGGGGACCGTTCAAGTATTTTGACCGCAAAACCGCCAACCGAGTGGCAGTTGCAGAGGTTCAGAAAATGGGGATCACACGCATCACCGACGGGGATCGTTTGGTCGGTGGCCTTTCCGGAGGGGAACGCCAGTCGCTCGCGATTGCCCGTGCTGTCTATTTCGGAGCCCGTGTTCTCATCCTTGATGAGCCGACGGCAGCCCTTGGCGTCAAGCAGGCTGCTCACGTACTGCGTATCGTCAATGAAGCCAAGCGTCGTGGCCTCGCAGTCATTTTCATCACCCACCAGGTCATGCATGCCATGGCAGTGGGGGATCACTTCGCAGTGCTCATTCGTGGTGCAATTGCGGCTGACTTTCGCAAGGGGGAAAAGACACGCGAGCAGATCGCTGATCTGATGGCCGGCGGTGAATCCATGGCTAGTCTCGAAGCCTCTATTGAAGGCTATATGGAGACCCATGACGGTCTTCCGCCACCGCCCGCTCAATGACTGATATTGGCATAGCCGCCAAGTAGTAAATTTGTTGAATGAAACCGGTTGGGCTTTGGGTCAACCGAATGGAAGGAGTTTGTCCAATGGTGCGTGTAGCAGTCATTGGTGCGGGGCTGATGGGCGCTGACCACGCCAAGATCGTCGCGGAGGAGATGCCGGGCGCGAGCCTTCAGGTGGTCTGCGACATGGATGAAGTCCGCGCTCGTAAGGTCGCCGATGCCCATGGTGCAGCAGACGTGGCAAGCAATCCGGAAGCCGTGATTGCCCGTGCCGATGTGGATGCGGTGATCGTCGCGAGCCCGGACTTCACTCATGCGCCGCTGTCACTCGTGTGCATCAACGCGGGCAAGAAGGTACTCTGCGAAAAGCCGCTATCGCAGTCCTCGGCCGAGTGCCTTTCAGTCATGCAGGCCGAACAGGAAGTTGGTCAAAAGTTCGTCCAGCTCGGCTTCATGCGGCGCTACGACCAGTCCTATGTCGAGATGAAAGAGGCAATTGAAAATGGCACGCTTGGCCGAGCCCTGATGATGCACAACTTCCACCGCAATGTGGAAACGCCAGCCTCCGACTTCACCGGTGCCATGGCAATCACCAATTCCGCCCCGCATGAGTTCGACGTCGTGCGCCATGTACTTGGCACCGAATATACCTGGATCTCTGCCTTCCAGCCGAAACGCTCCGATCGACGCGTCGCGCCCGTCTTCATGGTCCTCGAAACCGTCGATGGCCAGCTCGTCAACATCGAGATCAACAACAACGCTGCGTACGGCTACGACGTTCGTGCCGAACTCGTGGGCGAGCAGGCGAGCATTTCCATGAGCCATGTCGCTTATACCCATCTCGAACGCTCGCTTGGCGGCCACACCGGCTACGATGCCGATTGGCGGACCCGCTACTTCGATGCCTATCGCCGCCAGAACCGCGCCTTCCTACGCTTCGTCGACACAGACGTGTTTCCCGAGATCGCATCAAACTGCTGGGATGGCTATGCCGCAGCCGTTGCCGCCGAGGCAGGCGTAGCGGCACTCGCTTCCGGGCAAAAGCAGCTCGTCACCATGATTTCCAAGCCGGAGTTCTACGCATGAAACTGGGTTTTGTATCTGACAGCCTCGGCGGCATGCCGCTTGAAGACCTTCTCGACACCGCTGCCCGCATGGCCGTCTCCGGTATAGAGGTCAACACCTGCGGCTGGTCGACCGCACCGCATTTCGATCTCAAATCCATGCTGAGTAACACGGTCGCGCAAAAGGACTTCCTCAAGGGCTTTTCAGATCGTGGGCTTGATGTGATCTGCCTGAATGCCAATGGCAATCCGCTTCACCCGACCGATCCGGCTCAGGGCGAAGGTCTGAAGAACACCATCCGGGTCGCAGGCGAGATGGGCATCAAGACGGTCTGCACCATGTCTGGCCTGCCTGCGGGCAATCCGTCCGATACCATGCCGAACTGGGTTGTCTCTTCCTGGCCGCCGGAAACGCAGGCGATCCTCAAATACCAGTGGGAAGAGAAACTCTTCCCGTTCTGGACCGAGATCGTGGCGCTGGCAAATGAATGCGGTGTGGAAAAGATTGCGCTCGAACTGCATGGCAACCAGTGCGTCTACAATGTGCCGTCTCTATTCAGGCTCCGCAACGAAGTCGGCCCTATCGTTGGCGCGAACCTCGATCCCTCCCACCTCTTCTGGATGGGAGCCGATCCGCTGATCGCGACGGAAGCACTGGGCAATGCAGTCTATCACGTCCATGCCAAGGACACATTCCTGAATGCGCCCAAGCAGGCAGTGACCAGCCTCCTCGAAAACGGCAGCCTGACCAACATTCCGGCCCGCTCCTGGTCCTACATCACGCTCGGCTTCGGCCACGGTGAGGAGTGGTGGCGACAGTTTTGCTATCGCCTGAAGATGGCTGGCTACGACGGCTGGCTTTCAATTGAACATGAGGACGTGCTTCTCAACTCACTTGAGGGCCTCGAAAAATCCGTGGCCCTTCTCAAGGGTGTCATGCCGGTTGCACCGGCCGATTTCAAACTTCAGGAAATCTAAGATGAGCTTCCAACTTGCCGCTTGCGCCGAAATGCTCTGGCGCGACGAACCAATCGAATGGCGGGCAAGCCGCCTGAAGGAAATGGGCTTCGGCGTCGGCCTGTGGAACTGGCCCGCCTGGAATCTTGATGCGCTTGAAAAAACCGGTGCCACTTTCACTATCATGAATGGCTATCTCGTAGGTCGGCTCACCGATGCAGATGGCTGCGAGATGCTTCTAGCGTCTGCCAAGGACACGGCGAAGGTCGGCAAGCGGCTCGGTGTCCACCGGCTCAATCTGCATGGCACGGGGCTTGGCGACATGGGCATTCCGATTCCGAAGATCGGTGCCTTCGCGCCGGGCATGGAACAGCGGGCTCGCGATACACTCAACCGCATCTGCGATCTGGCAGAAGCCGAAGGTCAGGTCTTCACGCTGGAAAACCTCAACCCAATCGATCATCCCGGTTGCCCCTTCGGCTCGACGGCAGACGTGCTTGCCCTCGTTGCGGCCGTCAACCGCCCGCAGCTGCGTATTAATCTCGATCTCTACCATACCCAGATCGGCGAAGGTGATCTTATCCGCTGGTGCGAAGCCTGCCTGCCCTGGATCGGTGAAGTTCAGGTGGCTGATAATCCCGGCCGTTGCGAGCCGGGCACGGGCGAAGTGAACTGGCATGGCGTCGCAAAGGCTCTGAAATCCATGGGCTACGCGGGGCCGGTCGGCATGGAAGCCTTTGCCTCTGGTGATCCGGAAGCTGCACTCGAAGGCTTCCGCACCGCTTTCACTATCTGAACGCTATTTTCCGAAGAGGATCATCCATGTCATCCACCATTCTGAACGTCGGCCTTTTGGGCGCGGGCCGTATCGCCGGCGTCCATGCCACCGCCATTTCCACCAATCCCGGCAGCCGCCTTGTGGCCGTCTCCGACATCAATCACGTCGCCGCTGAGAAAATCGCCGCCCAATATGGCGCGGAAGCCCGCTCGACCGAAGCGATCCTCAATGATCCCGCCATCAATGCCGTGCTGATTGCCACCTCCACCGATACGCATTCCGACTTGATCGAGCGGGCAACGGCAGCAGGCAAGGCCGTGCTTTGTGAAAAACCTGTCGACCTCAGCCTTACCAGGGCTCAGGCTTGCCAGAAGGTGGTCGCCGCTACCGGCAAGCCGGTGATGATCGGCTTCAACCGCCGTTTCGATCCCAACTTTGCGGCTCTCAAGGCAGCAGCCGACCGGGGTGAAATCGGCAAGACGGAACTGCTCTCAATCACTTCTTTCGACCCGGCTCCGCCGCCGGTCGCCTATATTAAGGTCTCGGGCGGGTTGTTCCGGGACATGATGATCCATGATTTTGACATGGCGAACTTTCTCACGGGCGCGGCTCCGGTGAGCATTTCGGCGGTCGGAACGTCCCTCGTCGATCCTGAGATTGGCGCGGCAGGCGATGTCGATACCGCCGTCGTGACCCTTGCCTATGCGGATGGCCGGATCGGCGTGATCAAGAACAGCCGCCGAGCCGTCTATGGTTATGACCAGCGGCTGGAGCTTCTCGGCTCCGAAGGGCTGCTACAGGCGCAGAACATGTTGGAAAACACCTTGGTCAAGTCCACGACTTCCGGTGTGACGGGCGCAAAGCCCACCTATTTCTTCCTCGAACGCTACATGCCCGCCTATGCGGCGGAATGGGCAGCATTTGTCAACGCTGTGAAGACAGGCTCGGCTCTGCCGGTCACGCTTGATGATGGTGTCGCAGCGCTCGCCATGGCGGAGGCGGCAACCCAGTCTGCCAAGAACGGATCCCCCGTGAAATTGGCAGAGGTTCTTGGCTGACCGTTCGGCGAAGCAAAATACTTCTGTCGGACAACTCCTCCTGTTCGATCTAGCGGCGGCCCGAACTTCGGATCGAGCCGCCGCATACTAATGATTTACCGAAGGACAGTGCGACGCGAAGGACTCGATCAACAAGCTGCTGCAACTGCGGGAATGTTCGCCATCCGAAGGAACGGTTTCGTAGACTTCGATCCGTCCGCTTTGTTGAGAATGCAGATTGTGCCGGATGGCTCGTCGTCGAAGCGGGCATGACCCCGCGATCGCGCCTCCGAGAGGATACATGGCGCAGGCCTGTGGTTCCATCCAGGCAAAGTTCACGGGTCAGATGTCAACATCCAGCGATCCTTCCCAATAAGTCATAGCCGAACATGCACCGGAAGCACGAACATGAGCACGGAAAAAACCATTCGAAAGCCGACGACCATCGCCGAGCTCAAGGATATGATTGTTGCAACCGGGCTTAGCCTCCCAGAGCAACAGGAGCGCGTCGCACGCACGGCTCTCGCCCATCCGGAAATTGTAGCATTCGGCACCGCGCAATCGCTTGCAGACCGATGCGTAGTGTCGCGCTCAACCGTCGTTAGAGTGGCCACTGCTCTCGGGTTCGATAACTTCAGGGAGTTCCGACAGGTTTTCCGTCAGCACATCCGGGAGATTTCGATTCGAGCCGCAGAGACCCTATGCTGACAGGAAAGCCGCAATCACCGCCACGAATGGCATCGCATTCGTTCCATAAATAACGGTTATCCCACACGATTGTGTAGGGGCTATTTAGTAATGCGACAGTTGGGCCAGTTAGAGATGCGACAGTCTCGCCTCTCGACGCGCTGGTCAATGCCAACGTTGGGAGCAAGGATGACGACCTTCAGCCTGGTCGAGGCCATGAGCGGTCGGAGTCGTCATGTCCTTTGATCACCATGTCGCAGAAAGAATTGCATCGCCTCGAAGTTATTGAGAAGATTCGTGACGAGCGCCTGAGCGTCGTCCAGGCCGCCGAGCTGCTTGGGCTCAGCCGAAGTCAGATGCACAGGCTGCTGCAGGCCTATGACCATTCCGGTGCGGCCGGCCTGGTTTCGAAGAAGGCCGTGTGGAGCGCGCCAACCAGACGCTGCAGGATCGGCTGGTCAAGGAGTTGCGGCTTCGCGGCATCGATACGATTGAGGCAGCCAACGCTTATGCGCCGGAATTCATGGCAGATTTCAATTCCCGGTTCGGCAAGCAGCCGCGTAATCCTAAGGATATGCACCGGCCGCTGGCCGATCATGAGAACCTGGATGGCGCCATGTGTAGGAAAGAAGCTCGCACGCTGTCGCAATCCCTGACGCTACGCTACGACAAAGTCCTCTTCGTTCTTGAACCAAGTGCCCTCTCCAGACCCTTGGCAGGTAAGAAGGTCGTGGTTTGCGACTATCCGGACGGACGCCTCGAGATTATGCATGAGAGTTACGTCCTGCCCTACAGAACCTTTGATACCTTGCGCTCGGTTCATCGCTCAGTTGTTGTCGAGAACAAGCGTTTGGATGACGTGCTCTCGATGATCATAGAACTGCAGGCCGGGCGGGACGAGCAGCGCAGCAAAAGCGGTCCCCGACGCACCGGGCAGAAGGATCATATGTTCGGCGTTCGCGACGGTAGCACGAGTAACGGCTATCAGAAGCGCGGCCGCAAGCCCGGCCGGCGGACGGACTTCATGAACGATCCGGAGGTCATTGCCAAAAGGCAGAAGGCGCTAGCGCGCATGGAGGCGGCGGAATGAAGGGGCGGGCATAGTCTCAAAGCTAAAGCCGAAGGGGAGCGCCATCACCCACCCCCTCCCTACCCTTGCAACCCGGCCCAGCCGGTTCGGTCGGGGGCTGACCGTCAGAGCCAGGACAGCCAGAGCGTCGCATTTCTAATTGGCCAGCGGCGCCGCATCTCTAACCAGCTTTGACAGATTGATTGAGATTGCGCTCGTCGCTTCAGAGACATTCAAGAGCAACTAGAGGAACGAGAACGGGCGAAGGCGGTCCTAAAAGCACTATGGCGTTTGTCATTCATTTGCATTATCATTTCGCCAAAAAGTGGAGATCGCTATGGCTGCAAATGCACTGGTACAAACTCGTATCGATGCCGATGTTCGGGATCGTGCCTCCGCAGTGCTTGGAAATATGGGGCTGACCGTATCTGATGCGGTTCGTATCTTACTCACCCGAACGGCCAACGAAGGTGCGCTGCCGCTGGAGCTTCTTTCAGGCAGCGAGGCCAACGACGCTTGGTTTCGCACCAAGGTACTTGAAGCGCTGAACGATATTCGACCGGACGTCTCAGATGATGAAGTCGAGGCGCATTTCGCTGAACGTCGAGCGGCAGCTCGCCTTAACGCTGGTGCACGCAAATCGTGAAGCTTATCTGGTCTGCGTTCCGCGAGCGGTCGTGTTGGCAGAATTGCTGGCACCCGCGAACTGGCAATTAACGGCACGCCGTACGTCGCGGCGTATGCAATTACCGAAACAGCGGTTCGTATTCTTCGCGTCCTCCATGGCGCGCAGGAATGGCCAGACACTTTGCCAACGCGCTAGGCTTTGTTCTCGATGGTGAGTCTCAACGGGTCGGTGGTTCGAATCTTTTCAAGGCGAGCATCATCCACCTAGCTTCGAGGACTGTCTACCTTGCTTGGAAGCCGTCCGGGCAGAAGATCAAGGTGAATCCCGACGTGAAAGCATGGCCTGAAAAGGCGAAGGCTGAACTCCGCCAGTGGGCAGCGAAATGGAAATGACGGGACAGTTCGGTCAAGCGAAATTCGATTACCGCTGGACGATTACTCGGGTTCCCGGCTGCACCATCTCATAAAGCCTCGACATCTTCGCGGTACATCCGAAAGCAACCGCTCGACGCGTTGGTTCCAATCGAGGAGGGATCGTTGGTGCCGTGGATGCGTAGCAGTCCGTCGGCAAGGTAGATCGCGCGGGTTCCAAGCGGATTTGCGGGACCGGGTTTCACAACGGCCGGAAGCCGTGGGTTCTTCTGCCGCATGCTGGCCGTGGGTCGCCATTCGGGATGCAATCGCTTCGACACGACCCGCGTTGTTCCGTACCACTGCTTGCCCTCACGGCCGACGGCAATGGGGTAAGCGAACTGCTCGCCCTGTGCGGTCGTGTAAATCAGAGTGTGCTCACGCGTGGCGATGACAACGGTTCCCCGTCCAATTCGCGTCGATGGCTCCCGACGTTCTTGCAAAGGTTCTCGATAGCCAGGTTCTGGCTCGTAGTAGGGAGGAGGGGGATACGGGCTGTAAGGGTCATCATAGTCGTAGCCGTCGTATTCATCGTATCCATCATATGGCGCGTAAACTTGGGCTTGGGCATGCACCGCTGTCAGAAAGAGGGCCGCAGCAAGGAGAACCAGCAATCTCATTCTTCGCCATCCGCTTGTTATACAGGCATGATTGGGCGGAATTCTGTGGCGGCACTATGGCAGGGAAGCATGAGCGGTCATTGTGCCAGTCCCAGTTTCACTTAGACTAACTCCACCACGGCATTAATGCTCAGGATCGCCGAGCATCAATGGCAATCGCAATCTATGACCCCATGCAGCTTGGAAAAGGACGCA
>Ga0207426_1000297_pt1 | contig 97932 bp, 83 predicted proteins | sample AraplaMF_Cvi_mMS_FD_184265 | JGI IMG/M metagenome (GOLD analysis project Ga0207426, IMG submission 184265) | Arabidopsis root microbial communities from the University of North Carolina, USA - plate scrape MF_Cvi_mMS (SPAdes) (version 2) | ecosystem: Host-associated > Plants > Roots > Endosphere... | reverse complement strand
GCCGGCCACGTGCCACACACGCTTTCCACTCGCCGTTCGAAGTCTTCGCCACCATGCTTGCACTTGCTTCTCAACCTGATAATTCCGTTCACTAGGCATTGTGTTGCGCTTCACATTTGAAACCGCCCCTACTTTTCTTTGCGGCGGCAAAGAAAAGTAGGTGCCGCCCCGCACAGGGGCAACGCTTGCGAACCAGAAGCAAAACGCGGATGCCAGCGTAAAACCCAAATCAAACCCAAAGAAAAGCGTCGCAGACACACATAGCAAAGAGGACCCCATGTTAATAGCCCAGATCAGCGATCTCCACATCAAACGCCCAGGCGCGCTGGCTTACCGCCGCGTAGATACGGCACCGTACCTGACGCGTTGCGTCGAACGCCTGAACGCGCTCGTTCCAACCCCAGACGCTATCATCATCACCGGCGACCTCGTCGACCAGGGCGAGCCCGAGCAATACGAACATCTGAAGTCACTGCTAGCGCCGCTAAAAGCCCCCTACTACCTGCTGGTAGGCAACCACGACGACCGCGCCGCGTTGCGCGCCACCTTCGCCAACCGCAAAGAACTCCACACCAACGACGAGTTCATCCAGTACACCATCGACATCGGCCCGCTCCACCTGATCGCGCTCGACTCGATGGTCCCCGGCCAAAGCGCCGGCCTGCTCTGCGACAAGCGCCTCGCCTGGCTTGAAGAAAAACTGAAAGCGGCCCACAACAAGCCCGTGATCGTCGCGCTGCATCATCCGCCATTCGTGTCGGGCATCGGCCATATGGACGCGCTGCGGCTCGATCCGACCTCGGCACAAAAGCTCGCGGCGCTCATCGCCCGTCATCCGAACGTCGAACGTGTGATCTGCGGCCATGTGCATCGCCCGATGTTCGTCCGCTTCGGCGGCACAATCGCATCGGCAGTGCCCGCGCCCGCGCATCAGGTAGCGCTCGATCTGCGCGACGATGCGCCATCCGCCTTCATGATGGAACCGCCCGCGTTCGCGCTACACCGCTACGACAGCCTGAACGGTCTCATCACGCATCACGCCTATGTCGATGCAGCCGACGGCCCGTATCCGTTCTATGAACCGGAAGGATCGCTGATCGACTGAGCGCGCCGGGCGTGCCGCGACGGTGCATGCGCTCGTGCCGCGTCGAGCACGATCCGCCCCGCTCCGGTATCATCGGCACGCTCCACTCTCTCCCGCCGGCGTCGCGCCGGCCGCTGCATCATGTCCACGCCCGCCTCCGACCACACCGCAACTGACCGATCGCTGAACAGCCTTCTGCTACTGCTTGCGACGATCGCGGGCGTCTCCGTCGCAAACATCTACTACAACCAGCCGCTGCTGGACGACTTCCGTCTGTCGTTTCCGCAAAGCGCGTCGTGGATCGGCGTGGTGCCGACGATGACCCAGCTCGGCTACGCGGCAGGCATGCTGCTGCTCGCGCCCCTCGGCGACCGCTTCGACCGCCGCAAGCTGATCCTGCTGCAGATTGCCGCGCTGTGTGTCGCGCTGCTGTTCGCGGCTGCCGCGCCGAATCTGTCGGTGCTCGTGGTCGCGAGTCTCGCGATCGGCATCCTCGCGACAATCGCGCAACAGGCCGTGCCGTTCGCCGCCGAACTCGCGCCGCCGTCGCGACGCGGCCACGCCGTCGGCACCGTCATGAGCGGATTGCTGCTCGGCATTCTGCTCGCGCGCACGGCGGCCGGCTTCGTCGGCCAGTACCTCGGCTGGCGCGCGGTGTTCGGCGCATCGATCATCGCGTTGCTGGTGCTCGCCGCCGTCATCATCGCGAGGCTGCCGCGCAGCAAGCCCACGTCGACGCTTGCCTACGGCAAGCTGCTCGGCTCGATGTGGCATCTCGCCGTCGAACTGCGCGGCCTGCGCGAAGCGTCGATGACGGGCGCCGCGCTGTTCGCCGCGTTCAGCCTGTTCTGGTCGACGCTCGCGCTGCTGCTGGCAGGCGCGCCGTTTCACTACGGGCCGCAGGTGGCGGGTCTGTTCGGTATCGTCGGCGCGGCGGGCGCAATGGCCGCACCGCTCGCGGGCAAGTTCGCCGACCGGCGCGGGCCGCGTGCGATCGTTTCGCTGTCGATTGCGCTGGCGGCCCTGTCGTTCGTCGTGTTCGCGCTGTCGGGTTCGAGCCTGATTGGCCTCGTGATCGGTGTGATCGTGCTCGATGTCGGCGTGCAAGGCGCGCAGATCTCCAACCAGTCGCGCATCTACGCGCTGAAACCCGAAGCGCGCAGCCGCGTGAACACGGTGTTCATGGTCTGCTATTTCATCGGTGGCGCGATCGGGTCGGGCGTCGGCGCGTTCGTGTGGCCGCTGTTCGGTTGGGTGGGCGTGAGTATCGCCGGTCTGCTGTTTACCGCGCTTGCCGGGCTCAATCATCTGCGCGGGCGTCCCGAGCCGCTGGCGGCTTCGGGCGCGACGGAGTGATGTCGATCTGATTTCGCTGCGCGAAACCCGCTATCGCGCTTCCAGACGCGCCTGCGCATATTCGTGCAGCGCGTCGATCACGCGATCGAACTCGAACGACTTGTCGTAGAAATGCCGCACGCCATATTGCTGGCAGCGCTCGCGGTACGCGGGCAACGCATGGTTGGTCAGCACGGCGGCAAACGTCGACTCGATCAACCCTTCTCTTTGCATATACGCCAGCACCGGCACGCTCGATCCGCCCTTCAGCTGCAGATCCACGATTACGGCGTCGAACGCTTCGCCATCCAGCAGCGCGATCGCCTCGTCGGCGGATTCGGCCTGCGCGGCCACCTGCATCACGCCCGACGCATCGATCGCTTCGACGATGCTGCGCCGGATCAGCGGCGAATCCTCGATCAGCAGCACACGCAACGGCGCGCGGCCGGAATCGGTGTGTGCAGTGAGGGAGTCGGCGTTCATCGGTTGCGTTCCATGCTCGCGGGTCGTCACGGGTTCATTCGTTCATTCGATCAGGCCGTTCTTGATCGCGTAGTAGGTCATGTCCGCGTTGTTCGTCATGTGCATCTTTTCGAGCACGCGCGCGCGATACGTGCTGACCGTTTTCACCGACAGATGCAACTCGCCGGCGATATCGGTCGGAATCTGACCTGACGCGAGCTTGCAGAAGATCTGGAACTCGCGTTCCGATAGCTGTTCATGCGGGTTCGTCGCAGCAGGCTTGTCGAGACTGTTCGCGAGCGTATCGGCAACGGCCTCCGACAGATAGCGGTGCCCGCGCGCGACCGAACGGATGGCACGCACGATCTCGTCGGGCTCGCAGTCCTTGTTCAGATAGCCGTTCGCACCCGCGCGCAACAGGTTGATTGCGTACTGGCTCTCCGGATAGCCCGAGAGGATCAGCACGCCCTGCTCGGGCCGCATCTGGCGGATCACGCGCAATGTGTCGATGCCATTCTTGTCGGGCATCGCGATATCGAGCAACACGACGTCGAAAGGCTCGCCCGTTAGCTGCTCGCGCACGAGGCGGATCGTTTCGTCGCCCGTCGATGCTTCCGCCGCGACGCACATGTCCGGCTCGTCAGCGACGAACTGTCTGAACCCGCCCCGAACGATCGCGTGGTCGTCCGCTATCAGCACTCGAATCATGGATGTGGTTTATCGCAGTGCAAATGCATGTGCTCTACAGGATTGCGAAGGTTGCGAAGACGGGCGCGGCGCGAACCGCACGCCGCCCGTTGCCTTCGCGCCCAGCCGCCCTTTCCCCTCACTCGCGACCCGACAGCAGATCGGCCATATCGTCCGCGTGCTCTTCCTCGACGGCGAGAATCTCTTCGAAGATCCGGCGCGTCGTGACGTCGGTGTCGCCGAGATAACGGATGATCTCGCGATAGGTATCGATCGCAATGCGCTCCGCGATCAGGTTCTCGCGGATCATGTCGGTCAGGTTCGAGCCTTCCTTGTATTCCGAGTGCGAGCGCTTCGACAGACTGTCCGGCGCAAAGTCCGGCTCGCCCCCGAGTTGCACGATGCGCGCCGCGAGCGTGTCCGCATGGCCCTGCTCTTCGTTCGCGTGTTCGAGGAACTCCTGCGCGACCGCTTCTGAATTGATGCCCTTCGCCATGAAATAGTGGCGCTTGTAGCGCAGCACGCAGACGAGTTCCGTCGCGAGCGAGCCGTTGAGCAGCTTCAGCACGGTCTTGCGATCCGCGCCATAGGTCTGCGTGACGGGACCATCGTCCATATCCTTGCGTGCCTGCTGGCGAATGCGTTCGAGGTCCATCACGAATTCGCCTTTGGTTGCGTTCGACATTGACTGACTCCTTGTTCCGGTATTGTGGGAAACGCACACGCGGCCACCGTCTGTCATGTGTGGCGGCACAGCGTGCGCGATGCGGGCGTATTGCTTGCGCTAGGTTCGGAACACGCCAAGCAGCAGCGTGACGACGAACACCACCAGGAAGATGTAGAACAGAATCTTGGCTATTTCGGCGGCGCCGGCGGCAATGCCGGTGAAGCCGAACACAGCGGCGATGATCGCGATCACGAAGAACACGAGTGCGTAATGCAGCATGACAACGCTCCTTCCTGTTTAAGCGATGACTGGCAGCAGACCCCGTTCGAGCGGCCCGCGCTTGATCCTGAGTTGCCTCCGGGCTTCGCTAATCGACGATCTTCTTCGTGATGACGAAGCCGAGCACGAGGAACACGACGCACAGGATCAGGAACACCACGAACAGGAACTTCGCGATCGCCGCCGCACCTGCAGCAACGCCTGTGAATCCGAGCAGCCCCGCGATCACGGCGATCACGGCGAAGAACAACGCCCACTTGAGCATGATGGCAACCTCCCTTGGCTAATGTGGCTGAATGGTCGCTATGGATTCCTAGCACTCATCGTACGGAGCACGTTGCGTACCCGCATTCGGGCGCGCGCTGTTTTTCGTGTGGGAATCCGCCGACATCCGCTTTCGGCGAGGCGTCTGACGGCCCGTTCGGGACGCTCGCACGACTCAAACGCGCCGCGCGACGCTACACTGTCGATGACTTCATCGCATGGAGAGTGCAGTGTCAGAGGGCGCGGAAGCGGGATTCACCACCAGGCTTGCGGACTGGATGCATCAGCGCAGCTGGGCCATCGCGATGACGGTCGCGATCGTCATCACGTGCGGCGGTCTCGTCATTCTGGAAACGGCGCGCCAACGCATCGCGTCGGAATACGAAACGGCGCTCGAAGCCCGCAACGCGAGCGTGCAGCTCAGCGACCTCGCCGGACAACTCGCGTTGTTGCAATCGCATGAAAGCCGCTTTCTGCTGACGAGGGACGATGCCGACGCGCGCAGCTATTGCGCGCGCGCCGCGGATATCCACCGCAGCATCCGTTCCCTCGACGCATACTTCAAACGCGCCGCCGACAGCGCGGAACTGTCCAGCTTCACGCAGATCGCCGCGCTGATCGGCGCGCGCATCGGCAGCGGCGCACATGCGTTACAGCAGGCGGCGTCCCATCCGCTCGATCTGGTCGCTTGCGGCGGCGCAGCGGCAAACAGCAGCGTCGATGCATCGCTCGTGACCAGCACGCTCTCTTTACTGCGCGACAACGAAGAGCGCCGCGCGCAGCGCGCGCTCGACGCGAGCCGCGCCGACCAGCGTGTCTCCACCTTCGTCGCGGCCGGCCTGTCCGCGCTCAATATCGTGTTGTTCATTCTGCTGTTCCGCAATCTCGGCATTCAGCTCGACAGCCAGGCGCGCGCGCAAAAGCAGTTGATCACGCAGCAGGAAGAACTCGATCAACTCGTCAACGAGCGCACGCGGCAACTCGAAGCGCTCGGCTGGCACTTGCAGGCCGTCAGCGAAAACGAGAAGACCCAGTTGGCGCGCGAACTCCACGACGAACTCGGCGCGATTCTCACGGCGAGCAAGATGGATGTCGCGTGGGCGCGGCGCAAGCTTCAGGACACCGACCCGGCAATCGCCGAAAAATTGACGCGCGCGCTCGAAACGCTCGATCAGGGCATCGCGCTCAAGCGACGCATCATTGAGGACATGCGGCCGACCGTGCTCGCGAACTTCGGCCTCGTGACCGCGCTGCGCACGCTCGCCGACGAAGCCGCGCAACGCAATGGCTGGGCGCTCGACCTGCATCTGCCCAGCGACGAACTGCAACTCGACGAGCAGACCGAGATCGCGCTTTTTCGTGTCGCGCAGGAGTCGCTGACCAACGCAGCGAAGTACGCGCGCGCGACGCAGGTCACGATCACCTTGAGCACCGGCCACGGCGAGGTGTCACTGCATATCGCCGACAACGGCGTCGGTATCATGCCCGCCGATCTGACGCGCACGCATACGCACGGACTGATGGGCATGCGCCAGCGCGTGGCCGCGCGCGGCGGACGCTTCGACATCCGGCGTGGCGAGCTGCACGGCACCGACATACACGTCGTGCTGCCTGTGCCGACCGTTCGCGGGACGAAGGAAGACAGTCTGGGCGTCGATCGGATCGTTGAGGAAGCACCGGGTACCGTTCCGGACAGCACAAGCACCCAGGGCCACGCGCCCGCCGAACGCCTTTGATGTCCACGTAGGATTGCGCCGACACGAAAATCGTGGCGCCTCTGACAGCATCGCGGCAACGCGTCTCTTACCATGGAATCAGACCGGATCGGCTGGCGCGACGCCCCGGTCGGACGACAGGGCGCGCACGCCGGGCGATGTCGAATGCAATACCCGACCAGACCGGCGCGCGCGAATCGATCGAAGCAACCGTCGAAGATTCCTGACTATTCCAGATAGGGAGAAAACTCATGACACGACTCATCGCACTTCTGCTGCTCGCGGGCACGACGCTGCTAGCCGCCTGCAACACGATGGCCGGCGCCGGCCAGGACATCTCCAAGGGCGGCAACGCCATCACCAATTCGGCTGAGAAGCACTCCGACTGATATCGCAGCCACCGGTCGATCCGATTCACCCATTACCCTCACCGCCGCGTATTTCGCGGCGGTTTTTTTGCGCCTGCGCTTCTGGTGTACGAATCAGGCGCCCAAAACAGAACGGCGGCCCATTTGCATGAGCCGCCGTGCCGTCCCCCCTGCTACTGCATCGTCATCAGGCCATGCCGTCGTTGTGTTATTGGCCGTTCAACGTGTTAGTCAATTCAAGCGCCGGTTGGCTCGTGTTGCCGCCCTGCGCGACGAGCAGGTGGATCTGGTTCGGCAGCAACTGGCTGAGCACGCCGCCGATCGGCACCGACGTCACAAGCCAGTCCGCGTTGTTCGCGAGATCGAACGAACTCGACTGGAAGATCGGCGTCTTGCTACCCGCCGTCGTCGCGATCAGCACATACGTGCCGCCCGACACGTAGACCGAGTCCTGGCCGCTCGCGGGCACCGCGTTCTTGAAGGACACGCCTGCCAGCGTCGGACTGGCGCTCGTGATGCTGGTGTTGCTCGCGGGAACCAGATACAGGTCGAGGTTCGACGCGTTCAGCGATGCATTGAAGCCCCGCACGCGCGCGCTGTTCGACAGCAGGCCCTTGTCGAACGGATCGTCGATCAGGCCGATATCAGCGCCCGTCGAACCCGGCACCGCGATCACCGTATACTCGTGACCCTTCGCGACATCGGAGAAGGTGCCGCTCGCGAGCGCGGTCGTGGTCCCCGTCGCCGCATACGCCACGGATGTCTGCCCCGTGTTGATGTTCGCGAAGTTCGTCACGTTCTTGTACGAGATGTTCTTCTGCAACGCGCCGCCGTTGACGAGAAAGTCGACGGCAGGGCCGCCTGGAATAGCGTGCACGAAATGGATCAACGGATTTTGCAACCCGAGTTCTTTGCCGACGTCGTTCGAGCTTCCACCGCACGCCGACACGAGCGCGGCCGCTCCGATGAGCGCCGCCATGGTCCTGATAACCTTCATTTGCCACCTCTCCCTGATTGGGCTTGAGCCCGTTGATCTGCGGCTTGCCGCCTGCGCAGTCGGGTCCGTTTCTTTGGTCGACGTTATGTGTCGTTATCCGCCGTAGGGCCTCAACTGCGCGTCCGTCATGGCGACGCGCCTTTCATATGTCCACGAGGTCGGCCAGCGCTTTGAGGATCGACTTGCCCGCATCGATTGGACGATTGCGGACAGCAATCGCCGTGCCGCGGTGGTCATTACCCACGACAGACGAATAAAAGCGGCTTTCAGAATCCGGGGTCGGGAGGCGATTAGAATTTTCCCTCGGAGGTTTTGCGCGAACGCGCGTGTATCGTTCGAGCGGTCCCAACTTTACATGGTGCCTTGCATGTCTTACCCACGGCTCTTGTCCGAACTCGATCTGGGCTTCACGCGCCTGCGCAACCGCGTGGTGATGGGTTCGATGCATACGGGCATGGAGGACCGCTTCTGGAACTATCCGAAGCTCGCCGCCTACTTTCGCGAGCGCGCCAAAGGCGGCGCGGGCCTCATCATCACGGGCGGCATCTCGCCGAATCGCGAAGGCTGGCTGCTGCCATTCGGCGGCACGCTGAACTCGGTCTTCGATCTGCACAATCACCGCAAGCTGACGCGAGCGGTCCACGAAGAAAGCGGCAAGATCGCGCTGCAGATCCTGCATGCGGGGCGCTACGGTTATCAGCCGCTGGTCGTGTCGGCGTCGGCGCTGAAGTCGCCTATCTCGATGTTCAAGCCGCGCGCGTTGACGCTGGCCGGCATTGCGCGAACCGTGCGTGCGTACGCCCGCTGTGCGCGGCTCGCGCAGCGCGCCGGCTACGACGGCGTGGAGATCATGGGCAGCGAAGGCTATCTGCTGAACCAGTTTCTGTGTCCGCGCACGAACCGGCGCGACGATGCCTACGGCGGCAGTCTCGAGAACCGGATGCGCATCGCGCGCGAAGTCGTGCAGGCCGTGCGCGCCGCGTGCGGCGAGCGCTTCATCGTCGTGTACCGGCTGTCGCTGATCGATCTTGTCGAAGGCGGCAATACGTGGGATGAAACCGTGCAGATCGCGAAGGCGCTCGAAGCGGCGGGTGTCACGATCTTCAACACGGGTATCGGCTGGCATGAGGCGCGCGTGCCGACCATCGTCACGTCCGTGCCGCGCGCCGCGTTCGCGCCGTTGGCGGCGCGCCTGAAGGCGGCCGTGGGCGTGCCCGTGATCGTGTCGAACCGCATCAATACACCGGAGGTCGCCGAAGATCTGCTTGCACAAGGCGCGGGCGATCTGGTGTCGATGGCGCGGCCGCTGCTCGCCGACCCCGAGTTCGTGGTGAAGGCAGCCGAAGGACGCGCGGATGAAATCAACACCTGCATCGCGTGCAATCAGGCATGTCTCGATCACACGTTTCAGAACAAACGTGCAACCTGTCTCGTCAATCCGCGCGCTGGCCGCGAGACGGAACTCGTGTATCGGCCGCTCGCTTCGCATCAGCCGCCGCGCGCCGTGGCCGTGATCGGCGCGGGACCGGCGGGTTTGTCGGCGGCGACCGTGGCGGCCGCGCGCGGCCATCGCGTGACGCTGTTCGATGCGGCTGCAACCATCGGCGGCCAGTTCAATCTGGCGATGCGCGTGCCCGGCAAGGAAGAGTTCAGCGAGACGATCCGTTATTTCGCCAGCCAGTTGACGAGGCACGGCGTCGACGTGCGCCTGGGCACGCGCGTCGATCCGGCGCTGCTCGCGGCTTCCGCGTTCGACGACGTGATCGTCGCCACAGGCATCGTGCCGCGCCGTCCCGCGATCGACGGCATCGACGGGCCGAATGTGCTGTCGTATGTCGACGTGCTGCGCGGCGCGCAGGTCGGACAGCGCGTCGCCGTGATCGGCGCGGGCGGCATCGGCTTCGACGTCAGCGAATTCCTGCTGCATCCCGCGGACGAGCCGCTGCCGCTGTCGCGCGAAAGCTGGACGGACGAATGGGGTGTCGATCTGTCCGTGAGCGGGCGCGGCGGCCTGAGAACGCCACGCGCCTGCGTCCCCGTGCGCGAACTCTGGCTATTGCAGCGCAAGGCCGGCAAGCTCGGCGCGGGCCTCGGCAAGACGTCGGGGTGGGTGCACCGCGCGGCGCTCGTGCGCAACCAGGTGAAGATGCTCGATGGCGTCACGTACCGGCAGATCACCGAGCGCGGGCTGCTGATCGAACGCGCGGGCAGCGAGCAATGGCTCGACGTCGATACGATCGTGGTGTGCGCGGGGCAGGAGTCGTTGCGCGACCTCTACCCCACTACGTCCGGCTCACCCGCTGCGGATGGGCCGCGCTTTCATTTGATCGGCGGAGCCTCGGTGGCGACGGAACTCGACGCGAAACGCGCGATCCGTGAAGGCGCGGAGCTTGCCGCACGGTTGTAGACGCGGTATCGACTGTCGCGCTGGCGGCTCTCAAACCGTGCCGCGCCGCCGATAGTCGAACCAGAACGACAGCCCGACGCTCGCCAGAATCACGCACGTCGCGACGACGGTCGCGCGCGTCACCGGCTCGCCGAGCAGCAGCGCGCCCAGCGCCACCGCGACCACCGGGTTCACGTACATGCAGCTGCTGGCGATGATCGGGCTGGTGTGCCGGATCAGGAAGCCGTACGCGACATACGCGGCCATCGTGCCGATCAGCATCAGATACAGGAACGCGACGACGGGCAGAAAGTGAATGTCCATCATCCGCTCGCCCGAGAGCCACGCGACCAGCGTCGACATCGCGCCGCCGAGGCCGATTTGCAGCGACGTCGACAGAAACAGGTCCGACGGCAGCTTGAGGCGCGACGCCAGATGCGCGCCGCCCGCCCAGAACAGCGCGCCGCAGAGAATGGCGAGACTGCCGCCCGCCGAGCCCGAGCTCTGGTCACCATGACTGAGAATCGCGATGCCGACGAGCCCCAGCCCGATCGCGAACCATTCGCCCCGGCCGATCTTGCGCCCGGCGATCGCCGCGATGACGGTGGCGAACAGCGGCACGGTCGCGACCATCACGGCCGCCGTGCCCGTGCCGACGGTGCGCATCCCGTACGCGAGCATCCCGCTCGACAGGCCGACGAGCATCGTGCCAACCAGCCCCGCATTGCGGATTTCCGTGAGCGGCGGCCACACGGGCTTGCGGCGCATCGCGAAGATGAACAGTCCGACGCCCGCGAAGAAGTTGCGCAGCCCCGACAGCAGAAGCGGCGGAAACGAGCCGAGCGCAACGTGCACGGCAAGATACGTCGAGCCCCACACGATATAAACGACGCCCAGCGCGAGCGCGATCTGTCCACCGTGGGATTGCGGCAGGCGGAACGGGAAACGGTCAGGAATATTCAGCGCCACGTTCAGCCCGCCCGTGCCGGCGATTGCGCCGCGGCCCCGCTGAACACCCATGAACGGGACGGCAGGCGCCGCATCGGCGACGCGGCAGAAAGGGCAAAGCGGGCGGGCATGGCAGTAGAGCGGATGTCGAACGGCAAGGGAAGCACCAGGTCAATGGTGCGAATTGATGGCCTACGCGATGCAGAATGCAACAAAAGCAGCCAACGGGCGCGAATCGCTCGCGCCGCCGAGCATTATGCAATATCTGGACATTCCTCCGGCAAGAGAATCGTAACTTTCGTTGTAAGCGAGATGAAACGACGGGCGCGGGCGACCATCGCGCCGCCCGCCCGGATTCGCCGGGGTCAGTCGTAGCTCACCAGCACCGTCACCGCCCTCTCCGTTTGCGCGCCGCCCACGATCGACAGCGTGCCGCCGGCGCGGCCCACGCTGTACGCTGCGTCCGCCGACTGGGCGACGTGCTTCGCGTTGTCGGTGAAGCGCGTCTTTAGCGTATGCGGTGTGACCACGCCTGCGTCCGTGTTGACCAGCAGCGAAACGTGCGCGGCCAGCGACGTGTTCAGCGCAGGCGCAAACGTGACATCGACCGTCGATGCATTCTCGCCTCCAGTTTTTTCCGTATGGAATCCTTGATAACTTTCTGAAACGTGAGTCGAGATGCCGTATGACGGCGCGACAATGGCGCCCGTAAAGGTAATCGTCCCACCTGTCTGAAATTGCGCTGCGTCAACCGCCGACGGCAGCCACACGCCTGCCGCAACGACACATGCAGTCATCGCAGCTATCGACCCGTTTGCTGACTTCATTGCACTCTCCGATTGAAACGATTTTGATTAGGCTGACTGATTAATTATCCGCCTTGATTGGGTATATCGGCTCTCTTCGGGCAATCTTGAATAAGGTTGATCGAAGTCGGTCAGGGGATGAGGTCTTTCCCTGCATTATTGAGATTACGGTCTGAATCGGACGCACGGCGTGCGCGACCCGTGTAAATGCAATGAAAGCGAGGCGCAGCGCGGCTTGCCCGTCGGTCGTCATGCGCGAAGGGTCCGCGCATTCCGCCAATTTCAAGACAAGTTGCCAAACCCGGCCCGCCCAGGTTATCGTGTGCGCTGCTAACGCGGGGGTCCTGCGTTGTGCGTCGCCTGAAAGACAACGGGCACCGCATGGCGTGGGTGAGAAATACCCTTTGAACCTGATCTGGATAATGCCAGCGCAGGGAAGCGTTCGGGCTCGCCGCTTCACCTGCCGTACCGTTTCACCTCCTCGCGCGAACCCGGTCTACTTCCCCTCCGTCTCGTTCTCCTGCGTAGCTGTAACGCCCCACATTTGCATGGAGAGACGCATGAACGCCAACCCGAAATTCATTTCCGCGAACGCCCACGTCGACGAAGCCGCCGTCGCGCCGCTGCCGAACTCGCGCAAGGTCTACGTGACCGGCTCGCAGCCCGATATCCGCGTGCCGATGCGTGAAATCACGCAATCGGATACGCCGACGGGCTTCGGCGGCGAAAAGAATCCGCCCATCTACGTGTACGACACGTCGGGCCCGTATACCGATCCGGACGCGAAAATCGACATTCGCGCTGGCCTGCCCGCACTGCGTCAAGGCTGGATCGAAGCACGCGGCGACACGGAGTCGCTGGACGGTCTGTCGAGCGATTACGGCCGCGAGCGCGCCGCCGATCCCGCCACCGCGCAGCTGCGCTTTCCCGGCCTGCATCGCACGCCGCGCCGCGCGCAGCCTGGCAAGAACGTGTCGCAGATGCACTACGCGAAGCAAGGCATCATCACGCCGGAAATGGAATACATCGCGATTCGCGAGAACCAGCGCCGCGCCGAGTATCTGGAGAGCCTGAAGACGAGCGGCCCGACGGGCGCGAAGCTCGCCGCGATGATGGGCCGCCAGCATCCCGGCCAGGCATTCGGCGCGAGCGCATTCGGCCCGAACGGCTTGACGGAGATCACGCCTGAGTTCGTGCGCGAGGAAGTCGCGCGCGGCCGCGCGATCATCCCGGCGAACATCAATCACCCGGAAAGCGAACCGATGATCATCGGCCGCAACTTCCTCGTGAAGATCAACGCGAACATCGGCAATTCGGCCGTGACGTCGTCGATCGGCGAGGAAGTCGACAAGATGACGTGGGCGATCCGCTGGGGCGGCGACACGGTCATGGATCTGTCGACGGGCAAGCACATTCATGAGACGCGTGAATGGATCATCCGCAATTCGCCCGTACCGATCGGCACGGTGCCGATCTATCAGGCGCTCGAAAAGGTCAACGGCAAGGCCGAGGACCTGACGTGGGAGATCTTCCGCGACACGCTGATTGAACAGGCCGAACAGGGCGTCGACTACTTCACGATCCATGCGGGCGTGCGTCTGCAGTACGTGCCGCTCACCGCCAACCGGATGACGGGCATCGTGTCGCGCGGCGGCTCGATCATGGCGAAGTGGTGTCTCGCGCATCACAAGGAAAGCTTCCTGTACGAGCACTTCGAAGACATCTGCGAAATCATGAAGGCGTACGACGTGAGCTTCTCGCTCGGCGACGGTCTGCGCCCCGGCTCGATCTACGACGCGAACGACGAAGCGCAGCTCGGCGAGCTGAAGACGCTCGGCGAACTGACGCAGATCGCGTGGAAGCACGACGTGCAGGTGATGATCGAAGGTCCGGGCCATGTGCCGATGCAGCTCATCAAGGAGAACATGGACCTGCAGCTGGAATGGTGCGACGAAGCGCCCTTCTACACGCTCGGGCCGCTGACGACTGACATCGCGCCCGGCTACGACCACATCACGTCGGGTATCGGCGCGGCGATGATCGGCTGGTTCGGCACGGCGATGCTTTGCTACGTGACGCCGAAGGAGCACCTGGGCCTGCCGAACAAGGACGACGTGAAGACGGGCATCATCACGTACAAGCTCGCCGCGCACGCCGCCGATCTGGCGAAGGGCCATCCGGGCGCGCAGGTGCGCGATAACGCGTTGTCGAAGGCACGCTTCGAGTTCCGTTGGGAAGACCAGTTCAACATCGGCCTCGATCCCGACAAGGCGCGCGAATTCCACGACGAAACCTTGCCGAAGGATTCCGCGAAGGTCGCGCATTTCTGTTCGATGTGCGGCCCGCACTTCTGCTCGATGAAGATCACGCAGGATGTGCGCGACTACGCGGCGAAGGAAGGGATGAGCGATACCGACGCGCTGAAGAAAGGCATGGAAGTGAAGGCCGTCGAGTTCATCAAGAGCGGCGCGGAGATTTATCAACGGCAGTGAACGCGCAATGGTGCGCGTGGGTGTTGGTGTGGTGTGGTGTGCTGTGGTGTGCTGTGCTGGCATCCGCGATATGCCTACGTGCTTCAAACGTCGCCCCTGTGCGGGGCGGCACCTACTTTTCTTTGCCGCCGCAAAGAAAAGTAGGCAAAAGAAAGCGGCTAACACCGCCAATCCTTGTTCCTGCCTGAGGGCCCCCACAGGTTCTTACGCTTCAAACGGTAACCACGTGACCCACGTTCGTTGCCAACGCTCTCGCAGTGCGCCTCACCCGCTTCATGTGCCCGCGTCGCGGCACGCACTATCAGGTAGTCCTCCGCCGCCAAGGTGGCAAACTGTGTGTCGGCCGCAGTACCTCACACGCCTCACTCCGGACCGATAGCGCACGCGTCCCCCTGTAAGAGCGACAGGCTATACGACGCGACAACCTACACACCGTTTGCCACCTGGGCGGCACATACCATTCACTGCCTCTGGCCCGTGTACGGGTATTCGAAGCGGGTGAGGCGTTCATTCGAAGCGCTGGCAACGGGCAACGAACAACGCGTTACCGTGTGACCTGTAGGGACGTTGGGGGCCCGTGGATAAACACACGGGCTGGCGGTGTGAGCCGCTTTCTTTTGCCTACTTTTCTTTGCGGCGGCAAAGAAAAGTAGGTGCCGCCCCGCACAGGGGCAACGCTTGCGAACCAATAACATCACGCGGATGCCAGCGCAAAGCGAAAGCAAAAACAAAAACAAAAAACAAAGCAAAACCGAACCCCGAAACATTTGATTACGAAACCGACACTTTCCTGACAAGCCCATACAAACAGAAACGGCACGCAGCGATACCATCGAATCACCAGATCGGGATCGCGATTTGCAAATCCCGTCGACAGGAACAACAGGGAGACGCAATCATGAAAACCTTCCATCGAATCGGTGCGCTGGCTACCGTCATCGCCGTGGTGGCAAGTCTAACCGCATGCGACGGCATGACCACGCGGCAGCGCGATACGGCAATCGGCGCGGGCGTGGGCGGCGCGGCGGGCGCGGCGATCGGCGGTAACGCACTGTCGACGTTAGGCGGCGCGGCTGTCGGCGGCGTGATTGGCAACCAGGTCGGCAAGTAACGCATCGAGCCATTGACTGAAGCGCGAGCGCCCGCATCAATCGATTCAAAGCGATTCGCGCGCAACACGAGATACGACAAATCGCCGTCGAAGGCGATGCAGGCAAACGGCTTCGAATTCCACACCGGTGCAGTTGCGGCGCGGAAATTCAAAGCCGAAGGGAGATGGGCAAAGTCCGGCGCGCACGTACGCGCCGGACCTGTCCTGTTCACTGATCGTGCATGAAATAAGCCGTTACCACTTTGTGACGTGCGCATTGAAATGCTGACGTAAGCTCTTTAGATAAAGCGCGCGAAATGGGCGCTGCGAGATCACGAGGAGCACGTCATGAAACCGCTCGATGCAACGTTGCGCGCCGCCAGCGCCGTTGCAGCGCTGGCACTGTCGGGCGTGCTGTCCGGCTGCTACTACTATGCGCCGTACGGTTACTACCCCGGCTACGGGTACTACCCCGCTTATCCCACTGTGCCGACGGCGGCGACGCAACAGGAAATGCCCGTCGGGCCCGGCTATCCGGCAGGCGATCCCTCACAAGCTTCCGCGCAGGCGCAGTTCACGATGCCGGGCGACAGCGCGTCCTATCCGACCGCGCAAGCCTACGACGTCGCACCCGCTTACGCCGCGCCCGCGTACTACCCCGTCGCGTACCCCGTCTATCCATACGGTTATCCGTACTACGGCTGGCCCGGCTGGTGGGGGCCGTCCATCTCGCTGAGCTTCGGCTACTGGGGCGGGTGCTGCGGCGGCGGCCACTATGGCTACTGGGGACATCACGGCTATTGGGGCGGCCATGGCTACTGGGGCGGCGGCGGACACGGCAACTGGGGCGGCGGTCATGGCGGCTGGGGTGGTGGCGGCGGCTGGGGCGGCGGTGGCGGCCATACCTGGGCAGGCGGCGGCCACGGGCGCTCGCACTGAGCAGTACCCGATGCGGCACCCGTCGAAACGTCGGTTCCGTTCCGCGAACGCCGACGAATGCCCGCGCTACGATTCAGCGCCCACTTCTATTCCCGCAACAACCTTCTTCGTTTTCCCTGCTTGACTGGAATCGCCAGCGTTCTATGCTGGCGGTTGCCTGTGCAACATCTGTTTAATTGCGTGATCCGACGTCGCGCGCTCTCCAGCTTTCCCCACTCCGCGCGCTACGCCGCTTTCATCCGTCCAGCCCTGCCGCTTCGCCGCGTAGGTGCAGTCTTCGCGTCGAATCGAACAACAATGATGGAGACGTGATGTTCCACCAGTTTCTGACTCCCATCGGCAATTCGCTATTGCCATCGTTCCTCGTTGCCGCATTGCCCATTCTCGTCGTGCTCGTGCTGCTCGGCTGGGCGCGCCGCCCGGCGTGGCAGGCGTCGCTTGCCGGTCTCGTCGTCGGGTTGCTGATTGCGATCATCGGCTGGCACTTTCCCGTCGGCCTCGCGCTCGATTCCGTCGCGGCGGGCGCCGTGTTCGCCTGCTGGCCCGTGATGTGGATCGTCGTCACCGCGATCCTGCTCTACAACATCGCGCAGTACTCGGGACGCTTCGCCGCCTTCCGCATGTGGATGATCGACAATCTGCCGAACGACCGGCGCATCGTGCTCGTCGTGATCGGCTTTTCGTTCGGCGCGCTGTTCGAAGGCATCTCGGGCTTCGGCACGCCGATTGCGATCACCAGTTCGCTGCTGATCCTGCTCGGCTTCCCGCCGCTCGAAGCGCTGACTTTCACGCTGATCTTCAACACGGCGCCCGTCGCGTTCGGCGCGCTCGGCGTGCCCATCACCGTGCTCGGCGCAGTCACGCACCTGCCTGTCGATTCCCTCGCCAAAATGGTCGGCCGCCAGTTGCCGTTCTTCGCGTTGGCGCTGCCGTTCTACGTGATCGGCGTGTACGCGGGCTTTCGCAACATGCTTCGCGTATGGCCCGTGCTGCTGGTGTCGGGCGGCAGCTTCGCGCTGACGCAGTTCGTCACGTCGAACTTCATCAACTACAGCCTGACGGACGTGCTGTCCTCACTGGTCTCGCTGATCCTGACAATTGCCTTCCTGCGCGTCTGGCGCCCCGCCGCCGATCCCGCGTTCGCCATCAACGTCGATCGGGTGAACGAGACGCGCGGCAAGATCACGGGCACACAGGGCTGGTATCCGTGGCTGATCGTCTCGGCTGTCGTGATCATCTGGACGATCGCGAAGATTTTCATGATCGGCGATGTGAAAGTGCCGTGGCCGGGTCTCGACAAGGCCGTCTACATCACGCTGTACAACGCGCCGTATGGCGCGATCTGGGACTTCCAGCCGCTCGCGACAGGCACCGCGATTCTCGTCGCGGCGCTCATCACGGCATTTGTCGTCAAGCTGAAACCCAGTGACTTCGGCCGCGCGATCGTCGATACGTGGGTGCAGACGCGCATCGCCATTCTGACGGTGGCGACCATCGTCGGCCTCGCGTACCTGATGAACTACTCGGGCATGAACTACACGCTCGGTCTCGGCGTGGCGTCCGTGGGCGCGTTCTTCCCGCTGGTCTCGGCGTTCCTTGGCTGGGTCGCGGTGTTCCTGTCCGGCAGCGACACGTCGGGCAACGCGCTGTTCGGCAATCTGCAGGTGGTCGCGGCGAATCAGCTGAACCTGAACCCGGTGCTGATGGCCGCGACCAACTCGTCGGGCGGTGTGATGGGCAAGATGATCTCGCCGCAGAACATCGCCACGGGCGTCGCGACGACCGATCTCAAAGGCAAGGAAGGCTATGTGTTCGCGAAGACCTTCAAGCATTCGATCCTGCTGACCGTGCTGCTCGGCATTCTCGTATGGCTGCAGCAGAACGTGCTGCAATGGATGATTCCGCATTGACGTCTGCCGAGGGCATAGCGGGCGCGACACGCTTCGCGCCCGCGCGATAGCGCCGATCCCCGGCGACGGATTGTCGATTCTTGCTGTTTCATCTCAACGTGAAACGACGCGCGTAATCTGGGTGTTAGCATGCGTACGCATCGCGACTCAACTGCGCGCGATACCTTCACGATGAATCCAGTCAACATCTTCCAGCTCCTCATCCTCGCCGCGCTCTGGGGCGCGTCCTTCCTGTTCATTCGCGTTGGCGTGAGCGACTTCGGAGTCGCACCGCTGATGGCGCTGCGCGTCGGTATCGGCGCGCTGTTTCTGCTGATCGTGCTCGTCGCGCGGCGTCCGTTGCGCGAGTCGGCGGCGACGTTGCGCACGCGCGCGCTGCCGTTGCTCATCGTCGGCATTCTCAATTCGGCCGCGCCGTTCTGTCTGTTCGCGTATGCCGAGATCACGCTGTCGGCCGGCGTTACCTCGGTGATCAACGCAACGACGCCGCTGTGGGGCGCGCTGGTTGCCTTCCTGTGGCTCAAGGACCGTCTGAGCGCGCTACGTACGATCGGTCTTGCGATCGGTTTCGCTGGTGTGCTGATCCTCGTGTGGGATCAGATCGCGACGCCAGCCGGCACCAACATCTCGCCCACGACGACGGCGCTCGCGGCCGCCGCCGCACTCGGCGCAACGCTGTTGTATGGGATCGCCGCCAGCTACACGAAAAAGCATCTGACGGGCGTCGACGCGCTCACCGTTGCGACGGGCACGATGATCGGCGCAACGATCGTGCTGTTGCCGCTCGCCGTGTCGTCATGGCCAGCCGTCGCGCCGTCCGCGAAAGCATGGGGCTCGGTGATCGCGATGGGCGTCGCGTGCACGGGCATCGCCTATATGCTGTTCTTCCATCTGATCGCCGTCGCCGGCCCCGCTCGCGCGATCACCGTGACGTTCGTGATCCCCATCTTCGGCATCCTGTGGGGCGCGCTGTTTCTAGGCGAACGCGTGTCGATGGGCATGCTCGAGGGCTGCGCGGTGATTCTCATCGGCACCGCGCTCGCGACGGGTGTGATCAAGCGTATTCCTGGCTTCGGCGGACGGCGCGTGAGCGAGCGCTGCTGATTCGCTTGCAGGGTCGTCGTCGCGCCTTCCCGTAACGGGGACGGTGGTGGCAACAAAAAAATGGCCCGCGCTCCAACCATGGAGCGCGGGCGAAACCGCCGCCCTACGAGGATAGGCGACGGGGCCACCGAGACAGGCGCTGGCAGACGCCCGTCCATATCCAGCGTTAACCACATCGGTCCGCAGCGGTTTTCGAGCCTGGGCGCGTTCACAGTCGACATCCCGCTAATCCAGACTGCATCAGGCTTTGCGGCCCACTACGTCAATCTCGGGACAGTTAAAAGCAGCTAGCGTGCCAAACACGCACGGACTGCCTCGTCTCGCGCAAGTGCTTGATTTGGTGTGGAGAATCGAAAGAGACGGTGTTGCGGGTCGCCGTGTGGGGCGTGCGTTACGGCGTAACGTCACGTTACGCGCGGGCCGCGACGCTCAAGCGCGGCCCACGCGATGATCACGATCAACGGACCTTGCGGAGCCCGGGAAGTCCGCGCCGGTCACGCAGTGCCACGCGAGCCTTCGGCGGTTCGAACGACAGCGCCACGCCGCACATCACGGCGAGCACGATCAGGCTCACTACCCACATCCAGTACGGTATGACGTCGAACATGGCCGGTCTCCTTTCGATGATTGGCCTGATCGACCTCTGAGCAAAACGCATGCACGTGCGTGTCACCTGGACTAGAGGAAGTTGCCGAAGCGGAGCGCGGTGGCAATAAAAAAGCCCGCGTGACGATGTCCGTCAGGCGAGCTTTTTTGCGTGGCCGCGCGAGGCGCGCGGCCTCCAGCGTCAATGCAACTGATCGACCATCAGCGACATGATCTGCTTGGCTTGCGGCGACGAATCGACGTCGCCCTTGTCGTCGACGACAGCGACACGCGTCTGGTTCGGCGTCACTGCGCGAACGTTCACGCGATATTGCTTGGCAACCTTTTCCTTGCGACCGTGGAACACCTGGCTCCAGAAGCCCTGCTCGGCCGACGTCATGTCCTTCGGATCGACATAGCGGACAAAGTACAGGCCGCGCGTGAGATCGCGGTCGTCGACCGTGAAATTGCTGCGGTCGAGCGCGAGACCGACACGCAGCCACGCGCGATCATACGGCTCGCCAAGCGTCAGTTCCGTCGACGAGAACTGCGCGGACGTATCCGCCGACGAAGGATCCCGCATCGGCGTTTGTCCGGCCAGCGCGACGTTCTGCGCAGCCGTTGCGGCCGCCGCGGATTTCGCGCCGCCCGCCGCTGCGTTCGGCGGCGTTTGCGAGCCGGCCGGCGACACATCTGCCGTCGCGTTCGCGGTCCGCGTGCCCGTGTCGTTCTTGGCGAGCGCTGCCATCAGGCGCTTCAGGTATTCGGTTTCCAGCCCGGGATCGTTCGGCTTCGGCTCCCACTTGCTGGTGTCGTTGTTCGTGCCGCTGAGCGCTTCGCGCAAGCCCTTCTGGCTGATGAACACATAGGTGCCGCCGTTCGGCGCCGCTTCAAGACGCGTGCGGTACTTGTTGCGCTCGGCCGTCACGTACGAGTTGCCCATCGCCTTCGACAGCGTGCTGCGGATCAGCCCGTCGTTGATGGACGGATGCGTTTCGTTCCAGTCCGTCTCCATCACGCCCTTGTCGCGCTGGTCGACGACGAGCAGAAAGCCCTGTTCCTGCCAGAAACGGCGGATTTGCGGCCACGCCTTGTCCGGGGTCTGGTTGTCGAGCACGAGCCAGCTTTCCGTGCCGTCGCGCTGGATATGCATGCCACTGACGTTCGGTGCCACGACTGCCGTGGTCGGCGCATCGCTTTGCACCTGCTGCAGCGTGGACAGCGACGTCTGACCGCTTTGCGGCGGCAGCGAGCGCTGGTCTGCGGTTTCCTCGAGCATGTTCGGCGGAACAGCGAGTGACACTTCCTTCGATTTCGAGTCGCTCTTGTAGTCGATCTTGGTCGGCGACGACGTGCCGCAGCCGGCGACCAGACCGCCTGCCATCAGCAATGCTGCAAACCGCTTGGTGAGACGAAGTTCAGTCATGTTCCAGGAATCCTTCCTATAAGCCACGGAAGCCACGGCAAGTCCGTGGACTAACCCATCATTTTACCGGCCCGGCGACGCGAAGTGCAAAAAGCGCGGCTTACCGTGCGTCATTTTGCTTACGTCCGAGGCCCGATTACGCCGTCCCGCCTGTCGCGGCGCGTGTTCGAATTGCGAACTTTCGTGCAGGCCGCCCCGCGGCGCAAAAAAACCGCACGCATCATCTCACAATGAATCGGGAAGTCCGCATTTTCGACCGGTTGACGGCCCGATATTTAACATTCCGACACAGTGTTTGAGGCGGCGAGAACGATCCGCGCCCTTGTCCTATGTCATTGATTTCGATGGATTAAATGTGCGTATCCGGCGCGCTTTATTTTGAGACGCACCCCTGACGTTTCTGCGGTCGCAAATTTAATCTCAAAACCTCGGTGCTATCTTGAATTAACGATCTTAAAAATAATCCGAGGGCCCGAGGGAGTTGCAACATGTCATTCATCCAGACTCATCCGGCGATCACCATCGCCACATCCGTCGTGATTGCGCTGTGCGCGAACGCGCTCGCCGCCGGCGACGCGCTTGCCCAACTCGGCGGCACGATGGCCGCGTCCCAGGTCAACGACAACTCGACACAGCGCGTGTTGCCGGGCAGCGCGGTCCGGGTGCGTTCGACCATTGACGCAGGTGGCACGACCATCAACGAGTACGCCACCCGCGACGGTTTGATCTTCGCCTGCGCGTGGCAAGGCCCGACCATGCCGGACCTGACACGCATGCTAGGCCCCTATGCGGAGCGTTATCGCGCGAATGCTGCGGCACAGTTCAACGCGACGGGGCATCTTCATGCGTCGCGCGTCGAGCAAGCGGACGTCATCATCGAAGCGGGTGGGCAGATGCGCAGTTATGTCGGTCGCGCGTGGTTGCCGGCTGCCCTTCCAGCCGACGTTTCGCTCGCCGATCTGCGCTGACGGGACTTGCGATGAACAACGTACGGAAAGGTGCAGTTCGCTTTGCGCAGGCCCCGATCGTCACACTCGCCGCACTCATCACGTTAGCCGGATGCGGCGGCGGCAGTTCCGGCACGACGAACACCGCCGGCAATTCGCCCCAGTCAACTCCCGCGTCGCCAGGCGTAACGGCCAGTGGCGCGCCATCGGCCAGCGCTGCCGCGCCTGCCAGTTCGCCCGTCGCGACCGTGCCGCAATCGACGATTCCTAACGTTCACCCCGTGGTCGTCACGTCGACGCCCACGCAGACTCGCAACATGCTCACGACGAGCGTGACGGTATGCGTACCTGGCACGTCGAACTGCGCGACGATCGATAACGTGCAGGTCGATACGGGTTCGCAGGGCCTGCGTGTGCTCGCCTCGCAATTGCCTGCGAGCCTCGTGCTGCCCGGCGTGCCCGCCACGCCGCCTGCGGGCACGGCCAACACGCTCAACGGGGAATGCAGCGTGTTCGGCACGGGCTTCACCTGGGGCGCCGTGCGCACCGCCGATGTCCGCATGGCCGGCCAGCTCGCGCCCGGCATCGCGATCCAGGTGATCGCCGACCCCTCCGTTCCGACGGTGCCACCCGACTGCGCCGCTTCAGGCCTGCCGATGATGACGCCCAGCACGCTGCGGGTGAACGGCATCCTCGGCGTCGGCCTGTTTTCGGCCGATTGCGGCGGCGGCTGTATCGCGTCGGCCTTGCCTCGCTGGTATTACGCGTGCGACCCGGCGGGCGCGTGCATATCGACCAGGCAGCCGCTTGCTCAACAGGTGTCCAATCCCATCAGCCAGTTTGCGCTCGACAACAACGGCATCGTGATCGATCTGCCCGCCGTGGGTCCGAACGGCGCCGCGACCTTGAATGGATCGATGATCTTCGGCATCGGCACGCAGGCCAACAATACGCTCGGCAGTGCGACTGTCCTGAAGGCCAACACGACGAGTGGCTATGTGACGACCTCGCTCGACGGCCAACCCTATTCACAAAGCTTTTTCGACAGCGGCTCGAACGGCCTGTTCTTCCCGAGTACCACGCTCGCGCGTTGTGGCTTCTGGTGGTGCCCCGCGTCGACGCAATCGCTGACGGCGACGGTGACGGGCACCAACGGCGCATCGGCTTCACCGGCGTTTTCGATTGCCAACGCGCAAACGCTGTTCGCCACCCAGAACTATGCGTTCAACAACCTGGGCGGCCCCTCGAACGCATTCGACTGGGGGCTGCCGTTCTTCTTCGGACGGCGCGTCTACACCGCGATCGAATCGCGCCTGACTTCCGCCGGCAAGGGCCCGTTCTACGCGTTTTGAACCTGCCGCTCATGCGCGGTTGATGAACCGTCGTAACGCGACGTCTGGCACGGGTGTCGATGAAACGGACACCCGCGCCAACTCGTCGCAGTCAGTTGCCGAGCACGATGCCGATACCCGCGCGCACAATCGTACTGTTACTGCCCGACGACGCGACGCCCGCATTGAGATTGATCGTCCCCTTCTCGTTCCAGCGCGACACGCCCAGCCCAAACGCCGCCTGGCCGCGATAGCCGGCAACCCCGGCGTTGAGCGTGGTGCGTCCGGGCAGATAGGGCGTCACGATCTGCAACGCAGAAGCGGATGCGATGCCTTTGCGTGTGCTTCGGTCGAGATCGTTGATCGACTGATACGTCTGGTCGACAGCCGCGTTCAACTGGTTCAGGTTGACAGCGTCCGTACCATGCGTGCCGGGCGCGACGTTGACGATCTGCCGTTCGCTACCCGCCTGACCGACCGACACGGTATTCGCCCGATCCGCCACCGATCCCGCGCCCAGCGCAACCGCATTGCCCGCACTGGCCTGGCTACCCGCGCCGACGGCCGAAGCGTTTGCGCCAGTGACGACGGCCTGTGCGCCGACGGCCGTCGCTGCGGCCGCATTGGACTGCGCGCCGCCGCCGATCGCCGTGGCCTGATCGCCATTCGCGACCGCGGCTGCGCCGACGGCCGTAGCATGCGTACCCGTCGCGGACGCGGCTTCCGTGGTCGCGTCGCCATTCGCGCTGACGAACGGCATAGACGCCGTCTGCACGTTGACGACCCGGTTCATTGCGTCGTTCAACTGACCGAGATTGATGGCGTCGCTAGCCAGTACACCGTTGGCCAGATTGTGAATGGCAGTGCCACCCGCCACGCCTTGCCCGAGGGTGACGTTCGCGTAGTCGACCTGGCCGCCCGCGTTGTCGTAGACCACTGCGCTCGCCATATGGCCGTTGCCGTCAACCAGCCCCGCCTGCTTCAACTGAGCGACGTTGACCGCGTCGGTGTCGGCCGTACCGGCAGCGACATGCGTGATCTGCCGCTCGTTGCCCGCCGATCCCACCGACACCGAATTTGCGCGATCGGCCATCGCGTTGGAGCCGAGCGCGACCGAATTCGAATACGCGGCCTGTGCGCCGCCGCCAATCGCGACGGACTCGACGCCGGTTGCCAGCGAGTCGGCAAGTGTCGAGCTGGCGTGGAAGTAGCGCGGCTCGACGCCGCTGTTGATCACGTTGCCGAGTGCGATGTTGAGATCGTTGATCGCGCTGGTGTTGCTCGTGACTCGGGTATCGAGATTGCCGAGCGCGTCGCCGACATTGCGAAACACACTGCCGCCCACGCGATAGGTCGGCGCCGCGACCGTTCCGTCGGGCGACACCGACGCGCCGCCGCCTAGCGCCGACGCGACACTTGCGCTCAGCCCGTACAGTTGACTGCCGTTGATCGCATCGCGGCTGGCCGCATCGACGGCGCCGTTGGCCACGTTGCCGAGCCGCACGGGCACGCTTGCTGTCGCGCCGCCCAGCGTGACGGAGTCATGCGCGGACGAGTCGTACATGACGGCATCCGCCAGACCTGACGACACAGCGCCGCGCAACTGACTGACGTTGACCGCGTCCGTGTCCGCCGTGCCCGCTGCGAGGTTGACGATCTGACGTTGCAGCGTCGTATTGCCCACGGACACCGTGTTCGCGCGGTCGGCCTTCGCGTTCGCGCCCAACGCGACAGCGCCGGGCGCCAGGACCAGACTGTTCGGCCCTAGCGCCACACTATCCGGGGCGTTAGTACCGGTGAATGCGTTGACGCCGAAGGCGAGCGACCGCTGCCCGGACGCCATTGAAAACGAACCGAACCCGAGTGCATCGATCCCGTCCGACCCTGCCATATAGCCGATCGACACGGCTCTGTCGGCATTGAAGCCTGTCGACGCGCCTAAGCCGATCACCAGCGAGTTCATCGCCAATGCAGCCGAGCGCGAGCCAATCGCGGTCGATCCCGTGCGAGCCGCGCCCGCCCCTCCTCCAACGGCCAACGCATCGTCGCCCCATGCCGTCGCAGATGGCCCGATGGCCATCGTGTTCAGGTTGTTCGACGCCGTGGTGGGCGCACCGGGGTTCACGTTGTTGCTTACCGCGATGTAATCGGTGACGGGAGCAGCACGCGCCGCGTGCGGCGCCGCTGTCATCGTCCCCACACTGATCGCGACGGCCATGCCGGCATACCCGCGTCGACCCAAACGCCCGTCCGCGCGGCGAACCGGCGAAGCAGCCGACTTACGTCCAACAGCTATTACGCTTTGCAAATTGCTCATCCAAAACCTTGGTACAGGTAACGACCTCTCTCCCCAAAAACATGACATCGAACGGCGCGTGGATCATTCGCTTCGCATACCGAACCAAAATGGGCGCAGTACCTGATTGACGATTGCACCTACGCCTCCGCAAGAATGCCTCCTACGTACCGTCACTTCTTCGATGTCGGTTACGACAGGCAAATCCTACGGAGACGGTTCACCCGTCAATACAAGAAAACTCCCAAAGTCGGAATTCTTCGATCCGCGGACGCGAGGCGCGTCAGAAGGCCACGCAAGCCGCACGAAACGAACGGGACGATAAGCAAGGGAAAGCGCGCGACGACAATGCGCGAACGAGCCGGACAAGAACCGGCGAGAAGGAATTCGGGCTACGCGCCCGGATGGCAACAAAACCGGGCCGCGCTACGAGCCGCCGCCCGCCAGCACCTGTTCGAGCGCCATTGAACGCGCAGCTTCCTCGGCTTCTTCAGGCGTATCGAACACGCTGCCCGACACATGGACCTGATGCCATTCGGGTTTGTCGGCGGCGTCGCGGAAGATGCGAAAGCGCGCGCAGTAGCCGCGCGGCGTGACGGGCACGACGTCGATATCGACGGATGCGCCTTCAATCTGATGTCTGACGAAGCCGTCCATGCTGTCCTCCTGACATCTGCGTTGCACGCGGAAATCCTAGCATGGCGGGATTGCGTGCGTTGCAGCATGGCGGAAGCGCGGCGTGGACACCGCCCGCGTCACTCGTCGGTGTGCGTTTCGTCGTCCGGCGACGTGTCTTTCGCGAGGCGCGCCGGCGCCAGCCAGCGGAACGCGCTCTGCTGGCCGTTCGCGTCATACGTGCACTCGGCTGCGGCAGGCACGGCGGTCGTCGGCGGCTTGGTCTTTTCGATCGCGGCCATGAGGGGCGCGAGCAGCCCGGCTTCGATGATATTGGTGTTGGGCGGCTTCGCGACAGCGGCTTCCGACGCCGTCTGCGGGTGCTCGAGCGTGCCTTCGACGACCACCCGGCTGCCGTGAATGCCCGAACCCGCGTGCGTCACCTTCAGCGTGTCCCTGCCGGAAAGCTCGCTCGCCGACTGCCGCATCGTCTGCTCGCATGCGCTCGTGTTCTTGTACACGGCCGCGCAGCCCGCGGACAAAGCGGCGGCAACCATGCAGCAGGCGATAACAGGAGTGCGGGTCTTCATCGATCTTCCATCGTTCAGGGCGACGGCCATTGTAGCGTAGCTGTCCGCCGCGAGCATGGAGCGGGGAGCCCGGAAAGAAACAAGGGCGCCCGCAGGCGCCCTCTCAAATGCATCGACAGACAGCGTTCAGTCTTCCCAGCTGTCCGGCAGGCTCTGCGTCAGCGTCGACACGAAGCTCGCGGTTTCCGGCTGCTGAGGCCGCGTGAAGATATCGCGCGAATGGCCTTGCTCGACGATCGAGCCGTTGCTCAGAAACACCACGTTGCGCGCAATCGATGCCGCGAGCCGCAGATCGTGCGTCGCCATCAGCATCGTCATGCCTTCCTTCGCGAGCTGGCGCAGCACTTCGACCACTTCGGCGGCAAGGCCCGGATCGAGCGCGGAGGTCGGCTCATCGCACAGCAGCACTTCTGGCGAAGGCGCCAGCGCCCGCGCAATCGCGACGCGCTGCTGCTGACCGCCTGACAGCGTGACGGGCCACGCATCGGCCTTGTGCGCGATGCCGACCTTCTCCAGCAATTCGAGCGCGCGCACCCGCGCGCGTTCGCGGTCCCACTTCTGCACGGTGAGAAGCCCTTCCATCACGTTCTCGATCACCGTGCGATGCGGGAACAGCTGGAAGTTCTGGAACACCATGCCCGTGCGGCGGCGAATCGCGAGCACGGTTTCCTTCGACGGCTTTTCCGTGCGGCTGAACTGGATGCGCTGGTCGCCGAGTTCGAGCGAACCGGCTTCGGGGATTTCGAGCAGGTTCACGCAGCGCAGCAGCGTGCTTTTGCCGCTGCCCGACGGCCCGATCAGCGCGGTCACATTGCCTTGCGCGAGCGCAAGATCGACGCTGTTCAGCACGCGATGATCGCCGAAATACTTTTCGATTTTTTCGAGGCGGATCATCGTTCAGTTACCCGACGTGAAAAGCGCGTGACGGCCGAAGCGGCGTTCGAGGCGCACCTGCGCGGACGACAGCACCGAGCTGAACACCAGATAGATCAGCGCGGCTTCCGTATAGAGAATCAGCGGCTCGTACGTCACCGACGCGATGCGCTGTGCGGCCTGGAAAATTTCCGGCACGGTCAGCACGGCGGCGAGCGACGTGTCCTTCACGAGCGCGATGAATGAGTTCGACAGCGGCGGCAGCGCGACGCGTGCCGCCTGCGGCAGGATCGCGCGGCGCAGTGCCTGGCCGCGCGTCATGCCCATCGAGTACGCGGCTTCCCACTGCCCTTTCGGGATCGACTCGATCACGCCGCGTATCACTTCCGAGTTATACGCGCCGACGTTCAGCGAGAAGCCGATGATGGCGGCCGTCAGCGGATCGAGCACGATCCCCACGTTCGGCAAGCCATAGAAGATAACGAACAGCTGGACCAGCAGCGGCGAGCCGCGAAACAGCCACACGTAGAAACGCACGATCGCCACCGACCACCCGGGCCCAAACAACCGGACCAGCGCCACGATGAACGCAAGCGCGATCCCGATCGCAAACGACACGAGGGTCAACGGCACGGTGAACACGAGGCCCGCATACAGCAGCGGCCACAGTGATTCACCCATCAGGTGCAACCATGCAGGCATGATTCAGACTCGCCTTGTCGCTTACTTGGAAACGTCTTTGCCGAAGTACTTTTCGGAGATCTTCGCGTACGTGCCGTCCGCCTTGATCTCGGCGAGCGCCTTGTTGATCGCTGCCTGCAGTTCAGGATTGCCCTTGCGGATCAGGACGGCCGAATGGTCCGAGCTGTCCGAAGAGGTATCGATGGCGGCGATCTTCACCTTCGCATCCGGCTTGTGCTTCTTGAAGTCGAGGAACGACAGCGAGTCGTTGACCGTCGCGTCGACGCGGCCCGACGTCAGCAGATCGATCGATTCGTTGAAGCCCTGCACGGGGATCACTTCCGCGCCGTGCGCGGCGGCGATCTTGCCGAAGTTGCTGGTCAGCGTGTTGGCCGACTTCTTGCCCTTCAGGTCGTCGAAGTTCTTGATCGTGCTGTTGTTCGAGGCCACGATCAGCGCCGCGTGCGACACGATGTACGGGTCCGAGAAGTCGTACTTCTGCTTGCGCGCGTCGGTGACGGCCACTTCGTTGATCACCGCGTCATAGCGGTTCGCGTCGAGACCAGCGATCAGGCCGTCCCACTTGCCCTCGATGAACTCCGCTTTCACGCCCAGTTTCGCCGCGATAGCACGGGCGATATCGACGTCGAAGCCCGTCAACTGGTTCGACGCGTCGTGGTACGTGAACGGCGCATACGTGCCTTCCGTGCCGACCTTGAAGGCGCCGGCGGACTTGATCTTCGCGAGGTCGTCAGCGGCGAACGCGGCCGTCGCGGTAGCGACTTGCAGCAGGCCGATCAGCAGAAGGGATCGAATCGACTTCATAGAGTGTGCTCCGAGGTTCGTTTTGTCCGGTTTTGCGTTTTTGTCTGCAGGAACACCCGTCCGGCAGCGTGGGCGGACTGTAGCAAACGGTCCTTATTTCCACAACGCATTTGAAGGCTTATTCATATGCCGAGGCGGAATAAACTAGACCGATATATTGGGTTTGCGCAATGCGGGAGTATACGGTGGCAGGCCAAACCCCTGCAGGCCATGGGGCCTTGCTGTTGCCGGCATGTTGCCTGCAACGAGGCGCGAAAGCATACCCGAAAATGAAAACGGCCGCTCCCGCTCGAAAATGCGGGGGCGGCCGCGCGTGCTGCACCGCGACGAAGCGGGTGCGGCAACGCCGTCAGCGCTCGACGGGGTGCGGCTCCTTCAACTTGTTCGCGACCCGCACGGCGTCGTAATAGGCGGCGTTCGGCGGACGCTTCAGATATTGACCCGCGCCGCGTTGCGCACGCAGATCGCCGTCGGCCCACGCATGCGCGCCGCGCGTGAACGTGTGCATCGCGACGCCCTGCACCGTCATCCCTTCGAAGACATTGAAGTCGACCTTCTGATGATGCGTCTTCACCGAGATCGTCTTCGTCGCGGTCGGGTCCCAGATGACGAGATCCGCGTCCGCGCCGACCTGCACCGCGCCCTTGCGCGGGTACAGGTTGAAAATCTGCGCGGCGTTCGCCGACGTGATGCGCACGAACTCGTTCGGCGTGATGCGCCCCTGGTTCACGCCCTCATGCCACAACACCGACATCCGGTCTTCGACACCGCCGCAGCCGTTCGGAATCTTCGTGAAGTCCTCGCGGCCCATCGCCTTCTGCGACGCGCAGAACACGCAGTGGTCGGTGGCCGTGGTATGCAACTGGCCCGCCTGCAGCCCGCGCCACAACGCCTCGCGATGCTCGCTCGTGCGGAACGGCGGGCTCATCACGTGCGCGGCGGCGCGCGTCCAGTCGGGATCGCGATACACCGATTCGTCGATCACCAGATGCCCCGGCAGCACTTCGCCGAACACCCGCTGCCCTTCGTTGCGCGCACGCGAAATCGCTTCGACGGCTTCCTTCGATGACACATGCACGATGTACACGGGCACGCCGAGCACCTGCGCAATGCGGATCGCACGGTTCGCTGCCTCGCCCTCGACCTCGGGCGGACGCGACAACGGATGCGCCTCCGGCCCCTTGAAGCCCTTCGCGAGCAACTGCTTCTGCAACTGGAACACGAGTTCGCCGTTTTCCGCGTGCACGGTCGGCAGCGCGCCGAGTTCGAGCGAACGCGAGAAGCTGTTCACGAGCACTTCGTCGTCGGCCATGATCGCGTTCTTGTAGGCCATGAAGTGCTTGAAGCTCGACACGCCATGCTCGTGCACGAGCGTGCCCATGTCGCGATACACGGAATCGTCCCACCATGTCACGGCCACATGAAAGCCGTAATCGGCGGATGCTTTCTCTGCCCAGCCGCGCCACTCCTTGAATGCGTCCATCAGCGGCTGCTTCGGGCTGGGAATGACGAAGTCGATGATGCTCGTCGTGCCGCCCGACAGGCCCGCCGCCGTGCCCGTATAGAAGTCGTCGCTGGCCGTCGTGCCCATGAAGGGCAGTTCCATATGCGTGTGCGGATCGATGCCGCCCGGCATCACGTACTGATCGTGCGCATCGACGATGTTCGCGCCCGCGGGCGGATCGATCGTGCGTTCGATCTGCAGGATCGTGCCGCCATCCTGCGGGTCCGCGATCAGCACATCGGCTCTGTGCGTGCGGTCCGAATCGATTACCGTGCCGCCGCGAATCAGGGTTGTCATCGGGTGCCTCCTCTATGAATTCACTAGAACCGCGATTCAGGCGCTCGCCATGCTCGCGCCGGGACTGCGGCGCATCTTCATCCATGTGCCGTACACGATGGATGCGAGCGCCAGTCCCACGAACCACGCATACGTATAAAGCGTGTTGAAGAACGCGGGCACATTCGGAAACGACGCGGGAAACGCGGTATGCAAAAAGCCCGGCAGATTCGGCAGCACACCGATCACCAGCGCGACGACAGCAGCGATGTTCCAGCCGCCCGTGTAGCTGTATTCGCCGTTCTCGTCGAACAGTTCGCGCTGATCGAGCCGTGTGCCGCGAATGAAAAAGTAGTCGACCATCAGGATGCCCGCGACAGGGCCGAGCAATGCCGAATAACCGACGAGCCACGTGAAGATGTAGCCCTGCGTGGTCGCGAGAATCTTCCACGGCATCATCACGATCGCGATGGTCGCGGTAATCATCCCGCCCGCGCGATACGAAATGCCCTTTGGCCAGAGGCTCGAAAAGTCGTACGCGGGCCCGACCAGGTTCGCCGCGAGATTGCAGCACATCGTATCGAGCGTGAGGATGATGAGCGCGACGCCGACGCCGATGCCCGTCATGCGGCTGGTCAGATCGATTGGGTCCCAGATCGCCTTGCCGTAGATCACGACCGTCGCCGACGTGACGACCACCGAAATCACCGACAGCAGCGCCATCGGCACGGGCAGGCCAATCGACTGGCCGATGATCTGATCGCGCTGCGTCTTTGCAAAGCGCGTGAAGTCGGGAATGTTGAGGGCGAGCGTCGCCCAGAAGCCGACCATTGCCGTAAGGCCGGGCCAGAACGTGACCCAGAACAGCCCTTCTTTCTTGCCGCCCGGCGCGAATTGCGAAGGCGCAGACAACATCGAACCGACGCCGCCCGCTTTCGACGTCGCCCACCATACGAGCGCGATGCACATCACGACCTTGATCGGCGCGGACCAGCTTTCTAGCCAGCGGATCGAGTCGGTGCCGTGCACGATGAAGTAGATCTGCAACGCCCAGAACGCGAGAAAGCACGCGAGCTGTCCGATCGAAATGTCGAGAAACGGCAGCGCCGCGCCGTGCAGTGCGTTGCCCGTCAGGATGTTGAGCAGCGTGTAGATCGCGCTGCCGCCGAGCCAAGTCTGGATGCCATACCAGCCGCACGCGACGATCGCGCGCAGCATCGCGGGCAGTTTCGCGCCCTGCGTGCCGAATGACGAACGCACCAGCACTGCGTACGGAATGCCGTGCTTCGCGCCAGCGTGACCGATCAGCAGCATCGGCACCAGCACGATCAGGTTGCCGAGCAATACCGTCAGCACCGCCTGCCACGGCGACATCCCCTCTTCCGTCAAACCGGCCGCAAGCATGTACGACGCAATGTTCATCACCATGCCGACCCACAGCGCGGCAAAGTGATACCACTTCCATGTGCGCTGCGCGGGGCCCGTCGGCGCGAGGTCTTCGTTATAGAGGCTGCTGCCGGCGTGCGTCGCATCGGCCGATTGCGCTGTCTGCTTCATCGATGGATCTCCACTTGATCGCTCGTTGACTGTTGTCGTTCAGGCCGCTTTTGCCGCGTGTTGTTGTGTGTGCGTTGTTTCAGCTGCGTCCGCAACGACCCGCGCCGGATTGTTCGGATGCGTGGTCCAGTTCGCGTATTCGCCGCTATCGACGCGCTCCATCGTGATGCATTGCTCGACCGGGCACACATGCATGCAAAGATTGCACCCGACGCATTCCGCATCGACCACTTCGAAATGGCGCTTGCCGTCCTTCTCGCGCGTGATGGCCTGGTGCGACGTGTCTTCGCACGCGATATGACAGAGGCCGCACTGGATGCACTTGTCCTGATCGATACGCGCCTTGATGTCGTACTTCATGTTCAGGTACTTCCAGTCGGTGACGTTCGGCACCGCGCGGCCGCGAATGTCGTCGAGCGTCGCGTAGCCCTTTTCGTCCATCCAGTTCGACAGGCCGTCCGCGAGATCGGAGACGATGCGAAACCCGTAATGCATGGCTGCCGTACATACCTGCACGCTACCCGCGCCGAGCACCATGAACTCGGCCGCGTCGCGCCACGACGAAATGCCGCCGATGCCGGAGATCGGCAGATTCGGCGTTTCAGGATCGCGCGCGATCTCGGCGACCATGTTCAATGCGATCGGCTTCACGGCCGGGCCGCAGTAGCCGCCGTGCGTGCCCTTGCCGTCGACGGTCGGCATCGGCGCCATCTGGTCGAGATCGACGGCAACGATCGAGTTGATCGTGTTGATCAGCGACACGCCATCCGCGCCGCCCTTGTATGCGGCGCGCGAGCCCATGCGGATATCACTGATGTTCGGCGTGAGCTTCACGAGGCAAGGCAGCTTCGTGCCTTCCTTCACCCAGCGCGTGACCATCTCGATGTACTCGGGCACCTGACCGACAGCCGAGCCCATGCCGCGCTCGCTCATCCCGTGTGGGCAGCCGAAGTTGAGTTCGACGGCGTCGGCGCCCGTATCTTCGACGAGCGGCAGAATCCATTTCCAGTCGCGCTCGTTACACGGCACCATCAGCGAGACGATCATCGCGCGGTCGGGCCAGTCGCGCTTGACCTCTCTGATCTCGCGCAGATTGACATCGAGCGGCCGGTCGGTGATCAGTTCGATATTGTTCAGGCCCGCCATGCGCTGGCCGTTCCATTGCACCGCGCCGTAACGCGAACTGACGTTGACCACATGCGGATCGAGCCCGAGCGTCTTCCATACGACGCCGCCCCAGCCCGCTTCGAACGCGCGGTTCACGTTATAGGCTTTGTCCGTTGGAGGCGCGGACGCGAGCCAAAAAGGATTCGGCGAAGTGATGCCGGCAATCGTGCAGCGAAGATCAGCCATGTTCGGCTCCGTGGGGATTCGGTTTTGTCTTTACGTTGCGTGCTGCGAGTGTGCGTTGTGCGCTCGCGTATCAGGCTGCCTTGACAGCGGCGAGCGAGAACGCAGCATCGATCGATGCCGCAGCGAGCTTGCCGTCCTGCACCGCCTGCACGGTCAGATCGACGCCGCCCGATGCCGCGCAATCGCCGCCCGCCCACACCTTGTCCAGTGACGTGCGCATGTCGGCGTCGACTGCGATGCGGCTTTGATCGAGCGTCAACAGTTCGTGATCGAGGCCGACGCTCACGAGCGTCTGGCCGATTGCCTTGAGCACCATGTCGGCTTCGAGCGTGAAGCGCTCAGCGCTGCCGTCGCTCGCCGTGCGTTCGAATTCGACGCCCGTCACCACACCGTCGCTGCCGATCAATCGCACGGGTTTCGCATGCGTGATGAGCGTCACGCTCTGCGTCTGCGCAAAATCGCGCTCGGCCCACGTTGCGCTCATCGATTCGACGCCGCGGCGATACACCATCGTCACGCTCGTTGCGCCGATCTTGCGGCTTTGCACGGCGGCATCGACGGCCGTATTGCCGCCGCCGATCACGATCACGCGGCGGCCGACCGGCACCGTGCCGAGATCGCTTGCCTGACGTACCTGCTCGATGAAATCGACGGCGTCCATCACACCGTTCAGCGCTTCGCCTTCGAGTGCGAGCGCGCGCACGCCAGCAAGGCCGACTGACAGAAACACGGCGTCGTGTTGTTGACGCAGCGAATCGAGCGACACGTCATCTCCCAGCTTCACACCCGTCTTCAATTCGATACCGCCTGCCGACAGCAACCACTGCACTTCACGCTGCGCGAAGTCATCGACCGTTTTATAGGCGGCGATGCCGTATTCGTTGAGGCCACCACCCTTGTCGTGCGCGTCATAAATCGTCACGCGATGACCCGCAACGGCCAGCCGATGCGCGCACGCCAGTCCCGCCGGCCCCGCGCCGACGACGGCCACATGCCGCCCGCTATCGGGCGCACGCGTGAACTTCACGGCATCGCGCGCCATCGCCCAATCGGTTGCATGACGCTGCAATGCGCCAATCGCGACGGGCTTCGCGTCCTGGTGATTGCGCACGCATGCGCCTTCGCAAAGAATCTCGGTTGGACATACACGCGAGCACATCCCGCCCAATGGATTCGCCGAAAGAATATCGGTCGCGGCGCCCTTCAGATTGCCGTTGCCGATCTTGCGAATGAAGCTCGGGATGTCGATCTGCGTGGGACACGCCTGCACGCACGGTGCGTCGTAGCAGTAGTGACAGCGGCTTGCGGCTGCGGCGGCTGCCGTGGGATCGAGCAGCGGCGCAATGTCGGCGAATTCGCAGGAAAGCTGTTCGGACGACAAGCGCTGCGCCGCGATGTCGCCCGTTTCCCTGATAGCCATAACTCTTCCTTCGTCAAAGTGAGGACGTAGCCGTGCCTGCCGGCTTCGCCTGAACGAAGCCGGGACGGCGTGTTTTATGGGTGCAGCGTTACAGCGTGATCAGACCTTTACGAGGCAGGCTCGCAAGCGCGCTCCAGCATCGCGTGCAGCAACACGTTCGCGCCCGCCTCGATCCATTCGGGCGTTGCGTCTTCGATTTCGTTGTGACTGATGCCGTCTACGCACGGCACGAACACCATCGATGTCGGCGCCACCTGCGACAGATAGCAGGCGTCGTGACCCGCGCCCGACACCATGTCGCGATGCGGATAGCCGAAACGCTCGGCGGCCGCGCGCACGGACTTCACGCAGGCCGCGTCGAACTTGACGGGCTCGTAATAAAAGATCTGTTCGAGTTGCGTTTCGAGGCCGATGCCGCCCGCGATCTTCTCGACGCCTTCGCGTAGCGCGGCGTCCATTTTCGCGAGCACGGCATCGTCGGGATGGCGGAAATCGACCGTGAAAAACACGCGGCCCGGAATCACGTTGCGCGAGTTCGGATGCACCTGCATCATGCCGACCGTCGCGCAGGCGAGCGGCGCATGATCGAGACCGATACGGTTCACGAGATCGACTACGCGCGCCGCACCGAGCAACGCGTCCTTGCGACGCGGCATCGGCGTCGGGCCCGCGTGCGCTTCCTGCCCCGTCAGCGTGATTTCGTACCAGCGTTGGCCTTGCGCATCGGTGACGACGCCAATCGTCTTCTGCTCCGCTTCGAGAATCGGTCCCTGTTCGATGTGCAGTTCGAACGCTGCGTGAAGCGGGCGGCCGCCGCACGGCACGTCACCCGCATAGCCGATGCGTTTAAGTTCTTCACCGATCGTCTTGCCGTCGACATCCTTGCGCGACAAACCGTAGTCGAGCGTGAAGACACCCGCGAACACACCGGACGCCACCATTGCGGGCGCAAAACGCGAGCCTTCTTCGTTGGTCCAGATCACGACTTCGATCGGATGCTCGGTCTCGATGCCGCGATCGTTGAGACTGCGGATCACTTCGAGACCGCCGAGCACGCCGTAGATGCCGTCGAAGCGGCCGCCTGTCGGTTGCGAGTCCGCATGCGAGCCGGTCATCACGGGCAGCGCATTCGGGTTCACACCCGCGCGCCGCATGAACACGTTGCCCATCTGATCGACGCTGACCGTGCAGCCCGCCTCTTTCGCCCAACTGACGATCAGGTCGCGCCCCTCCTTGTCGAGGTCGGTCAGCGCGAGGCGGCAGACGCCGCCCTTTTGCGTCGCGCCGATCTTCGCCATCGTCATCAGGCTGTCCCACAGACGTTTGCCGTTGACGGTGATCGACGTATCGAGTCCTTGTTTCAACGCTTCGGATACCGCATTCATTCGTTGCTCCTCTGGATCAACACGCTGTGCAGTTCAACCGCGAGCGGCTTTGCGTCCTCTCGCGACGATGTGAAACTGGTGCATCGCGGCGCGTTCGAATTCGCTTTGGGGCATGCGTGCACAGTCGGCGTGCACGGCTCCCAAGCCTTCGTATTAGCGGTAAACCCTGGCCATCGGCCGCTCTGCGAATCCTGTCCGATTGGACAGGTTGTAGCCGATTAAAAACATCAAATCAATGTCTTTCGTGCGGACAGGAACAGATGAACACGAGAGCGAGAACCATGCCATTGCAACGCAGCATGACTTTCGGCACGTGCAACGAAACGATGGATGCGTTGATGTGGATCGCGACGCGAGCGGCTAGAATGAAGCGCGACGCGGCACAAAGGCTAACGATGAGACACGACGACACGATAGTGAGCGAGACCGGCAACGACGAAGCGCCCGCCCCTTTGCGGCGGCGCAAGGCTCACATTCGTGAGAGCAATGAAGCGCATCTGCTGGCCTGTGCGGAAGCCGTTTTTGCGGAGCGCGGCTTCGAAGGCGCGAGCACGGCGATGATCGCGGAGCGCGCTGGCTTACCGAAAGCCAACGTCCACTACTACTTTCCGACCAAGCTCGCGCTCTACCGGCGCGTGCTCGAAGACCTGTTCGAAGACTGGCATCGCGCGGCGAATACGTTCGAAGGCAGCGACGATCCCGTCGAAGCGATCGGCGGCTATGTGCGCGCGAAGATGGCGTTGTCGAGGCGACGGCCGCTCGGATCGAAGGTGTGGGCGAACGAGATCATTCATGGCGCGGACCACATGCTCGACATTCTCGAGCAGCGCGTGAAGCCGTGGCTCGATACGCGCGTGACGGTCATCGACGACTGGATCGCGCGCGGCCTGCTCGCAGACGTGGATGCGCAAACGCTGTTGTACATGATCTGGGCCACGACGCAGCACTATGCGGATTTCGACGCACAGATACGTGCGCTGGGCGGCAAGCGCGCGTTCTCGCAAAAGGCCTTCGACGCAACGACGGAGCAGGTGGTGCAACTCGTGATTCGCGCGTGCGGAGCGAAGTCTCCGTCATCGAAGCGTTGACGCCTGCGCTCGCTCAGTATGTTTCCAGATGCAGGCGCCCTTCGCGCTTGAGCCGCTGCCATAGCGCGTCCCATTCGAGTCCATGCTGATCCGCGATGTCCTTCAGCGACTGCAGCACGCCATCTTCCATCCCTTTCAGCCCGCACACGTAGATGTGGGTGTTCTCGTCGCGCAGCAACTGCGCGACGTCGACGGCACGCTCGCGCATTGCGTCCTGCACGTAGCGCTTCGGCTCGCCCGGCGTACGTGAAAACGCGAGGTTCGTGTCGATGAAGTCTTTCGGCAGATTCGTCAACGGTCCGAAGTAAGGCAACTCCTCTTTCGTACGCGCGCCGAAGAACAGCATCAGCTTGCCCGTTGCGCCCTTCAGCCTGCGCCGGCGCCGGTACTCGGTCATCGCGCGCATCGGTGCGGAGCCCGTGCCCGTGCAGATCATCAGCAGATGCGAATTCGGATGATTGGGCATCAGGAACGTGCTGCCGAACGGGCCGATCACGTTGACCACGTCGCCCTTCTTCAGGTCGCACAGATAGTTCGAGCACACGCCGTTCGCCGCGTCGCCCTGATAGTCCTGGGTGACACGCTTCACGGTCAGCGAAACATTGTTGTAGCCGGGCCGCTCGCCGTCGCGCGGACTGGCAATCGAGTACTGGCGCGCGTGATGGGCGCGTCCATCGGCGGCGCTGCCAGGCGGCAGAATGCCGATCGACTGCCCTTCGAGCACAGGGAACGGCATCGAACCAAAATCGAGCACGATGTGATGGATATCGCTTTGCGTCGTCTCGTCCGTCAACCGGTAGTTGCCGACGACAGTGGCCGTCGTCGGATTCTTGTGCGTGTAGAGATTCACATACGGACGCGCGGCGGACCACGGCGGCACGACTGCGCCGCGCACCGTATCGACGTCGATGCCCTGCGCTTCGCTGGTGCTGTCGATGCTCGTGACGCTTTCTTGCGTCGGTGCCTCGGTTGACGGCGGCAACGCCATCGTGCCCTGCTCCGGCAAGACGTCCCACGTGTACTGCTCATCGATGCTGTACGCGTCGGCCTTGAGCACCGAGCGCCAGTTGTCGATCGCGCCCGTCGGACACGGCGGCACGCACGCCACGCAGCCGTTGCACACGTCCGGCATCACGACGTAATTCGTGCCGTCATGCGTGATCGCATCGATCGGACAGGTCTCTTCGCAGGTATTGCAGCGAATGCAGATCTCCGGATCGATCAGGTGCTGCTTGAGAATCTCGACCGGTACAGGCGCGTTCATGATGGTTCTGCCTTTGGCTTTGCTTTACGTTGCGTTCAGTTGAAGCGCACGTATTCGAAATCGACGGGCTGGCGGTTGATGCCCATCGCGGGTGGCGCGATCCAGTTCGCGAACTTGCCCGGCTCGACGACGCGTCCCATCAGCGACGCGACGAACGCGCGATCCTCAGGCGTCGGCAGCCATTTCGCTTCGTTCGCCGCCCATTCTGTCTCGCTGATCACGCGGCCGTCGGGCGATACGCGCGTGCTCGCAAACGTGCCAATCTGGCGGTTGAATGCCTTGTGCGGCACAGTCAGGCGAAACTCGATACCGGCCTTCTCCAGCACCTTGTTCCAGCGCCCAACCCCCGCGACGGAATCCTTGATGTAGTCGTCGCGCAGCACTTCGTTCATCGCGTTGAGCATCGGCACTTCGCGTTCGACCAGCTTGCCGTCTGCGACATCGAGCAGCTTGTAGCTCTGTCCATTCAGCTGATGATCGTCGTCGCGCTTCGTTTCCTCATAGCGGCCCTTGAGACCCGAGCTATAAAACGTTGCCGCATTCGACGAATGATCCGCGCCGAACAGGTCGATCGTCACCGAGTAGTGGAAGTTCAGATAGCGCTGGATGGTGGCGAGATCGATTACGCCTGCTGCGCGAATCCGGTTCGCGTCGTCCGTCTTCAGTTCGTTCATCACTTGCGCGGTACGCTGCACGACACGCGACACGCCCGATTCGCCGACGAACATGTGATGCGCTTCTTCCGTCAGCATGAACTTCGTGGTGCGCGCAAGCGGATCGAAACCCGATTCGGCGAGCGCGCTCAACTGAAACTTGCCATCGCGGTCCGTGAAGTACGTGAACATGTAGAACGCGAGCCAGTCGGGCGTTTTCTCGTTGAACGCGCCGAGAATCCGCGGGTTGTCGTCATCGCCCGAACGGCGGCCGAGCAGCGCCTCCGCTTCTTCGCGCCCGTCGCGGCCGAAATGACGATGCAGCAGATACACCATCGCCCACAGGTGGCGGCCTTCTTCGACGTTCACCTGAAAGAGGTTGCGCAGGTCGTACATCGACGGCGCCGTGAGGCCGAGGTGACGCTGCTGCTCGACAGACGCAGGCTCCGTATCGCCCTGCGTGACGATGATGCGGCGCAGGTTTGCGCGATGTTCGCCCGGCACGTCCTGCCACGCCGCTTCGCCCTTGTGCTCGCCGAAGTTGATCTTGCGATCCTGATCGCCGGGCGCGAGGAAGATGCCCCAGCGGTACTCGGGCATCTTCACGTAATCGAAATGTGCCCAACCGCCCGGATCGACGCTCGTTGCCGTGCGCAGATAGACGTCGAAATCATGCGAGCCGTCGGGGCCCATGTCGCCCCACCATGACAGGAAGTTCGGCTGCCATTGTTCGAGCGCGCGTTGCAGCGCGCGGTCGTCGGCGAGGTTGACGTTGTTCGGGATCTTGTCGGTGTAATTGATCGTGGACATGTCGGTTCCTTGTGCGCGGTGCGTTCGTCTGCGAGAGGGTTCGTATCGACGCGATGTCGTTATGTCAGCGTGGCGCGCCCTTACACGCGCGAGACGTCGAATTGCGCCTTGCTGCCCTTGCCGTACACCTTGAGCGCGCCCTTCTCGCCCACCGCGTTCGGCCGGTTGAAAATCCAGTTCTGCCACGCCGTCAGACGGCCGAAGATGCGCGTCTCCATGGTCTCGCGGCCGTTGAAACGCAGATTCGCTTCCATGCCCGTCAGCGCATCCGGCGACATCGCCGCGCGTTCCTCGAGCGCAATGCGGATTTCGTCGGCCCAGTCGATGTCATCCGGCGATGCCGTGACCAGACCGAGGCGTTCGGCTTCCACCGCTTTCACGGGCTGGCCGATCTTCGCGCGCACGGCATCGAGCGGTTCCGTCTCTTCGTAAAAGCGCCGCGCCAGCCGCGACTGATGCGTCACCATCGGATACAGGCCGAAGTTGACTTCCGACAGCGTGATGGCGGGCTCTTCATCTTCGTTCGCGGGCAGCGCGGCCATGTAGGTTCGATCGGCAGCGAATGCGAGCTCAGCAAACGTGCCTGCGAAGCACGAACCCGGCTCGATCAGAGCAAACAGCGAACGCGACGACACGTCGATGCGCGCAAGCGTGCGGCGCAACAGGCCGATCGTTTCGCGCACCAACCAGTGGTCCTTGTGTTGCAGCAGCGTAGCGTCGACGGCGAGCACTGCACGCGCATCGCCTTCCGTCTTCAGAATCCACGTGCCGATATCGAGTTCGTTCGTGCGCATCGACAGGATCGCGTCGTCGAGTTCGCGCGCGAACTGCAGCGGCCACCAGTTCGCGCCCTTCGCGACGATGGCATCGATCTCCGTCGGCTGCCCGGTAGCGGGCGCTTTGGCCGTGAAAGTGGCCGTGCGTTTGGCCCGGTCGATGCTGACGTCGAGCGTCGCATACGTGAGGCCGTCTTCGCGATCCGTGCGTTCGATGCGCGTCAACGCCACGCCTCGTGCGTCGGCAGGACGATCGCTTTGCTGCGCGAGTTCCAATGCACGCGCCGCGATCGCCTGCTCGAACTGGTTCGGCTTCACGACTTCGTCGACCAGACGCCACTCTTTCGCGCGCGCGCCGCGAATGCCTTCGACCACCGTGCAGAAAATGTCGGCGCGGTCGTGCCGCACCTTGCGTTTGTCGGTGACGCGCGTGAGGCCGCCCGTTCCCGGCAGCACGCCGAGCAGCGGCACTTCCGGCAGCGCCACCGACGACGAGCGGTCGTCGATCAGATAGATCTCATCGCATGCGAGTGCCAGTTCATATCCGCCGCCTGCACAGGCACCGTTGACGGCAGCAAGAAACTTCAGGCCCGAGTGACGCGACGAGTCCTCGATGCCGTTGCGGGTTTCATTCGTAAATTTGCAGAAGTTGACCTTCCATGCATGCGACGACAGGCCGAGCATGAAGATGTTTGCCCCCGAGCAGAACACACGGTCCTTCAGGCTCGTGAGGACGACCGTCCGCACTTCGGGATGCTCGAAGCGGATGCGTTGGAGTGCATCGTGCAATTCGATATCGACACCCAGGTCGTATGAATTCAACTTCAGCTTGTAACCGTCGCGGATGCCGCCGTCTTCGGCGATGTCGATACCGAGCGTCGCCACCGGACCATTGAACGCGAGCTTCCAGTGCTTGTACTGCGAGGGATCGGTGCGGTAGTCGACTCGCACGGCGGCGGTCTCTGCCGGGAACATGGCTGCGGACATGGGGCGTCTCCTGAGACGGATGCAGATTGTTTGAACGAACAATAGTGCACCATCGCAGCCATGTAAAGCACTTTACTTCATGTTTTCGGGTTATCCCTGGCGCAGCCGTGCCTGGAACGACTGCGGCATCTGCATTACGTTTCGTCGCTCAGTTCAGCCGCGAGCCGTGCGGCAAGGCGGTCGCGCAGTTGCAGATAGGCGTCGGCCAGCGTGCGCTCGCTGGTATCGAAGGTCATGTCGGCGCGGCCGTACAGTTCGCCGCGGCCGGCGAGGATGCGCTTCAGGTCCTCCATCGCCTCCTTGTTGCCCGACATCGGCCGTAAGTCACCTTGCGCCACGACGCGGCGCATATGCTCCTCCGGCGTGGCCTGCAGCCACACGGTGAAACAGTGCGCGAGCAGCGCATTGAAGGTGGCGGGCTCCGACACCAGCCCACCCGGCGAAGCGATCACGGCGCGCTCGTGCTCGCCGATCACCGCCTCGAGCGCACGCTGCTCGTAACGGCGATACGCGCTCGCGCCGTACAGCGAATGGATCTCCGCCGGCGGGCAGCCCGCCATCTGCTGGATCACCTTGGTGATCTCGATGAACGGCACTTTGCGCTCCTGCGCGAGCATGCGGCCAAGCGTCGACTTGCCCGCCCCACGCAGCCCGATCAGCGCGATGCGGTCCTTGCGATGCGGATCGCGCGGCGCCTGCGCGAACATCTCCGACAGCGCGACGCGTGCGCGTTGTAGCGCCGCCTGGTCTCGCCCCTGCAGCAGTTCGCGGATCAGCAGCCATTCGGCGGACGAGGTGGTCTCGTCGCCGATCACTTCGGCGAGCGGGCAGTTCAGCGTGGCCGCGATCTGCCGCAACACCAGCACGGACGCATTGCCGACGCCCGACTCGAGATTCGCGAGGTGCCGCTCGGACAAGCCCGTTTCCGAGGCCAGTGTCTTGCGCGTCATGCCGCGGCGCGCGCGCAGCAGGCGCACGCGCTCGCCCATCGCGGTCAGGAACGGATCGCGTTCTTCGCGCTCGGCTTTCGGCGCGTCGTCGTCTGCGCGCGGGTTCGACTGAGCGTTCGCCGCAGCGTCGGAGTAAGTTTGGTTCATGTCGCGGAGCCTCATCGACTAGGTATATGTACTATAGTGCTTGACATGCTCAAGGTGAACGGTTAATTTTCGCCGCATATCGATGCAATAACAACGCCAACAGCCCTCCGCCGGATGGCATAGGCGAAATCGGAGACGATCGGCGGCGCAGCACATGAATTAAGGTGCGTGTCGACGGCAGCAAAATCATCTTGCGTGAGACCTGAGCAAGGCAGGCAAAGCAAACGCGAAAGCGTCGGCTGCGTTCGATACGCCGGTTCGGTCGACAGGAGGCAAGCATGTCCCCTCAGGAAATTCAGCGTCTGCTTCAGGGCGTGACTGCAGGCGTCACCGCGCAACTGGACGGCCGCCCGCTCGACGCATCGCTGGCCGACTGGCTCAACGCGACCTGGCCCGTTGGCAGTGCGACCTACGACGAACTCGCCGATGCCTGCCGCGTAGGCGTCACCGAAGGCTGGCTGTGCAATCGCGAACATGGCGGGATCCGCTACGGCCGCGTCATCAAGCCCACACCGGACACGCATGGCTTTTCAGTCGACGTCGTCGACATGCAGGACATTGCCGGTCCGCATCACGTGCACCCACACGGCGAGATCGATCTGATCATGCCGCTCACCGACGGCGCGACCTTCGACGGCCATCCGGCCGGGTGGTGCGTATATGGGCCCGGCAGCGCGCATCGGCCGACGGTCGCGCACGGTCAGGCGCTCGTGCTGTATCTGCTGCCGCAAGGTGCAATCGAATTCACGCGGGACGCCAGCGTTGCCTGAAGCGTCTTCACACGCCTTCAAGCGCTTTCACGTCCCCTTTTCCGTTCCCACACACTCCGCCTCAACTCGCCGGAGGAAACATGCAAGCCTTGCTGGAATCGCACCCAGGCGAGCCCGCGCCGAACGTCGCCGCGCCGCCCGCGCAGTTCAACTTCGCGTCGCACCTGTTTCGGCTCAACGACGTGCGGCCCGACAAGCCCGCCTATATCGACGACGCCGGCGTCACCACCTACGCGCAGCTCGAAGACCGCGCGCGCCGCTTCGCTGGCGCGTTGCGTTCGCTCGGTGTGCACTCCGAGGAGCGCATCCTGCTCGTGATGCTCGACACGGCTGAATTGCCCGTCGCGTTTCTCGGGGCGCTCTATGCGGGCGTCGTACCTGTGGTCGCGAACACGCTGCTGACGTCGGCGGACTATCTGTACATGCTCACGCATAGCCACGCACGGGCCGTGATCGCATCGGGCGCGCTGCTGCCGAATGTCGAAAAAGCGATGAGCGAGGCGGAACACGACGGCTGTCTGTTGATCGTGTCGCAGCCCGTGCAGGTCGACCCGCCGCCAACCTATGTGCTTGGCCAGTTGATCGACGGCGCCCAGCCGTCGATGAAGCCCAATGCATGTAGCGGCGACGACATCGCATTCTGGTTGTATTCATCCGGTTCGACCGGCAAACCGAAAGGCACGGTGCACACGCACGCAAACCTGTACTGGACTGCAGAGCTCTATGCAAAGCCGATACTCGGCATCGGCGAACGCGACGTCGTGTTCTCCGCCGCCAAGCTGTTCTTCGCCTATGGCCTCGGCAATGCGTTGACGTTCCCCCTGTCGGTCGGTGCAACGGCCGTGCTGATGGCCGAGCGTCCAACACCCGACGCGATCTTCAGGCGACTCGTCGAGCATCGGCCGACGATTTTCTACGGCGTGCCGACGCTGTACGCGAGCATGCTCGTGTCGCCTAATCTGCCGCCGCGCGAGCAGGTCGCGATGCGCGTCTGCGCATCGGCGGGTGAGGCCTTGCCGCGCGAGATCGGCGAGCGGTTTACTGCGCACTTCGGCTGCGAGATTCTCGACGGCATCGGTTCGACGGAGATGCTGCACATCTTTCTGTCGAATCGCCCAGGTGCAGTCGAGTACGGAACAACGGGCCGTCCCGTGCCGGGATATGAAGTGGAGTTACGCGACGAAGCGGGTAATTCCGTGCCCGACGGTGAAGTCGGCGATCTGTTCATCAAGGGGCCGAGCGCCGCTCTGATGTACTGGAGCAACCGCGAGAAATCGCGGGCGACTTTTCTGGGCGAGTGGATCCGTAGCGGCGACAAGTACTGCCGCCTGCCGAACGGCTGCTACCAATATGCAGGCCGCAGCGACGACATGCTGAAGGTAAGCGGCCAGTACGTGTCGCCCGTCGAAGTGGAAATGGTCTTGGTGCAACATACTGCCGTGCTCGAAGCCGCCGTGGTTGGCGTCGATCATGGCGGCCTCGTGAAAACGCGTGCATTCGTCGTGCTGAAACACAATGCAGATGCATGCGATGCACTGGCGGATGAACTCAAGTCGTTCGTCAAGGACAAGCTCGCGCCGCACAAGTATCCGCGCGATATCGTCTTCGTCGACGATCTGCCGAAGACGGCAACAGGTAAGATTCAACGCTTCAAACTGCGGGAACAGCTCAACAGCTGATGAACGGAATGGCCGAACCTGTCACGACCTTGGGCGACGACGCGCGGAGTGCGACCGTCGCGTTGCCTGCGACCGCGCAACGCGGCGCGCTGGATATCGAATACCGCTGGCTCAACACGCATCTGACCGATGCGCCGCTGGCCGTGTTCCTGCACGAGGGACTCGGCTCCGTCGCGATGTGGAAGGACTGGCCGCAGAGCGTGTGCGACAGGCTCGGCATGCGCGGCCTGGTGTATTCGCGCCCGGGTTATGGACGCTCGACGCCGCGTCCGCATCACGTCAAATTGCCCGTCGATTTCATGTCGGTGCAGGCGCGTGACATTCTGCCCGCCTTGCTCGATGCACTCGATGTCAGCGCAGAAGAAAGAAAACGCATGTGGGTGATCGGCCACAGCGACGGCGGATCGATCACGCTGCTTTATGCTGCCGCTTTTCCTGATGCACTCGCCGGCGCCGTCGCGATTGCGCCGCATGTCTTCGTCGAGGACATTTCCGTCGCGAGCATCGCCGAGGCGAAAACGGCATACGAGCAATCCGATTTGCGCAGCAAACTGGCGCGACACCACGACGACGTCGATTCGGCCTTCTATGGCTGGAACGACATCTGGCTAAGCGATGCGTTCCGGTCGTGGAGCATCGTCGACGAACTCGAATACATTCGATGCCCGCTGCTCGCGGTGCAGGGATACGAAGATCATTACGGCACGATGGCGCAGATCGACACGATTGCGCAGCGCGCTTCACACACCCGACTGGCGAAGCTCGACAACTGCGGGCATTCGCCTCATCGCGACGCGCCGCAAGCGCTCAACGATGTGATCGTGGACTTCATCAAGAAGCACGACGGCAGCGCGTCGGCGTGAATCGGCAAGCGAAACAAGCCGGCTCCAGCGCGCAGTGATGCATTGCACTGCAGTTCTCCACAGAAACCGTGCACAAGCCTGTGGGTAACCTGCGCAAGACCAGCGCAAGTCATTGACGCAATTCAGATTGCACGCGCTGCCTCCACCCCGCGTCAGTCGCGCGCGCATCTTCTTCGCGCGGACACGTCGCAAGGTTGTCCACATTTTCCGTGATCAACCTTGTGGACAACACGCCAATAACACACTCAAGTCATTGAACGGTCACAGGTAATGCGCAGCGCATCGGATGCAGCGCACTCTGCTGCACGTCGATGCATATGCGCATCGCCACGATGCATTACACGCATCTTTCTGCATTTTCTTCCGCGCTCGTTCCTCATTTCTTTCGTCGCCTCACGCTTCACAATAGCTACACACACGATAGCTATCGTTACGCGTCTCTCAAGCATGGTGCCGGAGGATGACGATGCCCGCTCTGCATAAAACTGCACGTAGCCCGCAACGCAAGCGATTGCACTGGATGCTCGCCGTCGTCGCGTTATCGATCGTCGCCACGGCATGCAGCGACGACACCTCGATGCAGGCGTCGCAGGAACAGAAACAGCAGCAGCAACAGGCACAACGCGAACAACAGCCTGCACTCGCGACGACATTCAACGCCGCACCGACGCAATCCACTTCAGCAGTCGGCACCACGCTGCAAACACCGCAGTCCCCTTCCGCGCAGGCACAAACCGCATCCCCCAGCGGCGCCAGCGCAGCCGATTCCGTCGTTCTCGCACCACCCGTCATTCACACCGTCGATTGAGTTCTGCCCAGTCAGGCTCCCTGCCCCCGCATGGATGCCCTCCCTTACCGTTTCTTCCCTCACGATCAAAGGCAACATGACCTCAAAAAACCGCCGTGATTTTCTGCGAGCAGCCGCCCAGGCAGCCGGCTCCGCCACCGCATTGACGATGCTCCCCCTCGGCATCCGCAATGCGCTCGCGATTCCCGCGAACAACAAGACAGGCAGCATCCGCGATATCGAACACATCGTCGTGCTGATGCAGGAGAACCGCTCGTTCGATCATTACTTCGGCACGCTGCGAGGCGTGCGCGGCTTCGGCGACACGCGCGCGATCAACCTGCCAAATGGGAAACCGGTGTGGCATCAACCGCTGGCGGGCGGCGTCGGTGAAGTGCTGCCGTTCCGTCCGACGGCGCCGAATCTCGGTCTGCAATTCCTGCAAGACTTGCCGCACGACTGGCCGACGACCCACGGCGCATGGAACGGCGGTCGCAACGACCAGTGGGTGCCGAACAAGGGCACGACGACGATGGCGTACCTCACGCGCGACGACATCCCGTTCCACTATCAGCTGGCCGATTCGTTCACGATCTGCGACGCGTACCACTGCTCGCTGATGGGCGCGACCGATCCGAACCGCTACTACATGTGGACGGGCTGGGTCGGCAACGACGGTTCGGGCGGCGGCCCCGTCGTCGACAATTCGGAACTGGGTTACGGCTGGTCGACGTATCCCGAGGTACTGGAAACCGCGGGTATTTCGTGGAAGATCTATCAGGACATCGGCACGGGCCTGGATGCCAATGGATCGTGGGGCTGGACAAACAATCCGTACATCGGCAACTACGGCGACAACTCGCTGCTCTACTTCAACCAGTATCGCAACGCGCAGCCGGGCAATCCGCTGTACGACAAGGCACGCACGGGCACGAACGTGTCGGCGGGCGACACGTACTTCGACGTTCTGCGCAAGGACGTGCAGAATAACCAGTTGCCGCAGGTGTCGTGGATCGTCGCGCCGGAAGCCTACTCCGAGCATCCGAACTGGCCCGCGAACTACGGCGCGTGGTACGTCGATCAGGTGCTGCAGATTCTCACGTCGAATCCCGAGGTGTGGAGCAAGACGGCGCTGTTGATCAACTATGACGAGAACGACGGTTTCTTCGATCACGTGTCGCCGCCGTTTGCGCCGTCGTCGAGTGCGAATGGCCTGTCGACCGTCGACACCACCAACGAAATCTATCCCGGCGGCAACAACGGCAAATACGCGCCCGGTCCGTATGGCCTCGGGCCGCGTGTGCCGATGCTGGTCGTGTCGCCGTGGTCGAAGGGCGGCTTTGTGTGCTCGGAGGTGTTCGATCACACGTCGGTGATCCAGTTCATCGAAGCGCGCTTCCGTCATGGCCACAAGCTGTCGGAGCCGAACATCACGCCGTGGCGTCGGACGGTGTGCGGCGATCTGACGTCGGCGTTCAACTTCAAGAACCCGAACGATGCGTTCCCGACGCTGCCGTCCACCGCAGCGTACAAGCCGCAGGATCAGAACCGTCACCCGGATTACGTGCCGTTGCCGCCCGCTGTCGGCTCCGTGCCGAAACAGGAGCCTGGCGTGCGCCCGGCTCGCGCGGTGCCGTACGAACTGTTCGTGCGTGTCAACGACAACAGCAGCGGCAAGCTCTCGGTGCGTTTCGTCAACACGGGCGACGCCGGCGCGAACTTCCTCGTGTTCGAAGCGCAGAGCGCCGATGCGCCGCGCACGTACACGGTCGAAGCAGGCAAGCGTCTCGTCGATCAGTTGCCCGTGAACGCAGATGGTTCGTACGATTTCACGGTACATGGGCCGAATCGCTTCCTGCGCCGCTTTGCCGGCAAGCAGGTCGCGCAGCACTTCTGGAACAGCCACGATCGCGCTAACCCGGAAGTCGCGGAGGGCTACGACGTGGCGAACGGCAATCTGCAGTTGCGCCTGAAGAACGAAGGCAACACGCGCTGCCAGTTCAAGATCGTCAATGCGTATGACTCGGGCAAAGCGCTCACGCACACTGTGCGCGGCGGCGATAGCGATACCGTGAATCTCGATTTGCGTCACGTGTACGGCTGGTACGATCTGACGATCACCGTCGATAGCGATGCGTCGTTCACGCGCCGTTTCGCGGGTCACGTCGAGACGGGCAAGCCGAGCATGAGCGATCCGGCGCTGGGCGGTGTGTAAGCGGGTGACCGGTCTGACGGTTTAGAGCGCTGCTCAAAACGAAAGCCCGTGCCGTTGTGTCGACGGCACGGGCTTTTTGTTCGCTGCGCTTACGCGCGCTTCGGAATGTCCAACCCGCGCGCGACGGCAGGTCGCGCCAGAAATGCGTCGAGCGCGCGCTTCACATGCGGGAAGTCGTCAAAGCCGACCAGATCGGAAGCCTCGTAGAAGCCGACCAGATTGCGCACCCACGGAAACGTCGCGATATCGGCGATCGTGTAGTCGTCACCCATGATCCACTTGCGTGTCGCGAGCCGCTCGTTCAGCACGTTGAGCAGCCGCTTCGATTCGTTGACGTAGCGCTCGCGTGGACGCTTGTCCTCGTACTCCTTGCCCGCGAACTTATGGAAGAAGCCGACCTGGCCGAACATCGGTCCGATCCCTCCCATCTGGAACATCACCCATTGAATCGTCTCGTAGCGGTCCGACGCCCGCTTCGACATCAATTGCCCCGTCTTGTCCGCGAGATAGATCAGGATCGCGCCCGACTCGAAGAGCGGCAGCGGCTCGCCATCCGGGCCGTTCGGATCGATGATCGCGGGAATCTTGTTGTTCGGATTGAGCGACATGAATTCCGGCGACATCTGGTCGTTCGTATCGAAACGCACCAGATGCGGTTCGTACGCGAGACCTGTTTCTTCCAGCATGATCGACACCTTGACACCGTTGGGCGTGGGCAGCGAGTACAGCTGGATGCGCTCGGGATGCGTTGCGGGCCACTTCTTCGCGATCGGGAACAGGGATGGGTCAGGCATGAAAGGTCCTTGTGAGCTTGAGTCGTCAAACAGGGACCAATATAGACGGGTTGACTACGTTTTGCTTGCGGTTGAACAGACGAGGCTCGCCGACCCGACGACGTGCGGCCTGCGCATGGTCGACTGGATGTTCGCTCAATCGATGCGCGATATCCGCGCCTGCGCCTCCGACGGGTCGAACAGATGCGCCAGGGTACGCACGCTCAGATAGCCGATGAACAGATTTGCGCCGACGAACACGGGCACCGACAGCGTCTGGGCAGGCGGCACGCCCGCCTGCGCGAGCTTCATGCACGCGAGCGTCGCCGAGGCGGCACCGAATGTGTAAGCCCACCATGATGGCGCGAACGGGTGCTTCGTCAGCCAGCCACCGAGCCGCAAGCCGATCAGCATCTGAAACAGGCCATAGCCGAGCAGCATCACGATCCAGTGATCGACGGAACCCGGCTGCAACACCAGCGCGGCCGCCGCGCCGACGACGGGCGGCGCGAACTGGATGCCGAGCAGCGGACGCTGCTCGGGCGGCAGCGCAGCACCGTGCCACAGGCGATAGATGATCAGCGGCTCGATGGCGAGCCACGAAAATATGCCTGCACCGAACAGCAGCCAGCCCCATTCGGGACGACCCATCGTGGCGAGCGCCGCCGCGCCTGTGAAGTTACCGGCGACGGTCGGCAGATAGAGCGTGGGCGCCGTGTCGCGCATGTCGCGTCCGCCCTGCCATAGCATGCCCGTGTGCCAGAGCGCGAAACTCAGATGCCACGCGAGCCCCACTACGGCGAGCGCCGCCGCGAGTCCGCGAGAATACGGAAAGACGGCCTGCACGATCAGCAGCGTCGACACGCCGAGCAGCGCGGCCGTGCCGCCCGCGACGGGATGCTTGAACTCATCGACGACTTTGGCAGGGTGGCGCAATGCATGCAGCACGTACGCGATCAACAGGCCGAACCAGACGAGCGTCGCAAGCAGCAGGATCGCTTCCCCGACCGCTGCACTCACATGCCACATTCGCGCCGCGACCCGCCACGACTGTCCGAGGCCGGACAGACCGAGCACGACGCTGAAGAGCGAAGCGGAAATCGAGGTGCTTTTCATGATGCGGGTTGATGTGACCTGCGGGCAAAACGCGTTGCGACGCAGTGGGATTGCGAACTTGCATGGCCGAGCACGCGCGCTTGAACCGTTCGCGCGCGATTGCCCGAAAGTATGCCGTCGATAAGTGGATCGTGTCCGTCAGAAAGACTGGGGGAAGTGCGTCGATGCGCGGGCGGTGGAGCCCGCAATCGCATGCTGGACGGCATCGGCCTGTTGTTGTCTTGCCAGACGGCCGGAGCCCTGTCTGACAATCGTTGTGGCAACGTGTCGCAGACGTGTAGCCGATGCGTTCGGTTTCGAGCGTGATGATTTCGCGCGCGGGACGAGGCGCGAGCAGTGCTTCAACGTTTCGGGTCGATGCGAGAACGCTTGATCTCTGCCCCTGACGCGCGCGGCATCGTGTCGAACGAACGACGCCGCGCGGCCTTTCTTGCTACATCAGCCAGCGCTCACGCGCACGCCCGCTACGCTCTCGCCGGCGTCGCTCGCTACTCTCGCGAGTACCGGCTCCAGCGCCCGCCCCGTATGGCTGGCCGCGACGCGCACCAGGCCTTCGGGATCCGTCGACGCGACGATCGAGCCGCCGCCCACGCCCCCCTCAGGTCCGAGATCGATGATCCAGTCCGCCTCGGCGATCACATCGAGATCGTGTTCGATCACGACAACGCTGTGCCCCGCGTCGGCGAGCCGATGCAGCACGCGAATCAGCTTCGCGACGTCGGCCATATGCAGGCCGACAGTCGGCTCGTCGAGCACGTACAGCGTGTGCGGCGCTTTTTGTCCGCGGCGTGTGATGTCGTCGCGCACCTTGCTCAACTCGGTGACCAGCTTGATGCGCTGCGCCTCGCCGCCCGACAGCGTCGGCGACGGCTGGCCGAGCGTCAGATAGCCAAGGCCGACGTCCTTCATCAGTTGCAGCGGATGCGCGATGTTCGACATCGACGCGAAAAAGTCGACGGCTTCGTCGATTTCCATCGTCAGCACGTCGCCGATATTCTTGCCGCGCCACGTCACCGCGAGCGTTTCCGGATTGAAGCGCTGACCATGGCAGACGTCGCACGGCACTTTCACGTCGGGCAGGAAGCTCATGCCGATCGTGCGCACGCCTTGTCCTTCGCACGCTGGGCAACGGCCGTCGCCTGTGTTGAACGAGAAGCGCGATGCCGTGTAGCCGCGCGCCCGCGCCTCGAGCGTATCGGCGAACAGACGTCTGATCGTGTCCCATACGCCGATATACGTGGCAGGACATGAACGCGGCGTCTTGCCGATCGGCGTCTGGTCGACTTCCAGCACGCGGTCGATCGACTCGAAGCCGCTGACCGATTCGCAGCCTTGCCAAGCATGCGCAACGTTCAGCGACGGCCGGGGCGCGCTGCGTGCGAGCACGCTCGAACGACGGTTCGCAGCGGGCGCCTGTTCCGTTTGCGCGGCCTTGCGCGCGCGGCGTACGGCCGGCGACGACAGCACCGACCGACCGACGGCATCGAGCAGGTTCGTCATCAGTACATCGCGCGCGAGTGTCGACTTACCCGACCCGCTCACGCCCGTCACGGCGACGAGACGCCCGAGCGGAATGCCGACAGTCACATCGCGCAGATTGTGCAGCGTCGCGCCATGCACGGTGAGCCACTTCTCCGGCACGGCGGGCGCACGCTTCGTTGCGAGCGAAACGTGACGCCGCGCTTGCAGCGGATGCAGAATCGGCTGAGCAAGAAACTGACCTGTCAGCGAATCCGACTGCGCGGACAGATCACCGACGCGCCCCTGCGCGACCAGCGTACCGCCGCGCTTGCCCGCGCCCGGACCAATGTCGATGATGTGGTCCGCGCGACGGATGGTGTCTTCGTCATGCTCGACGACGACCAGCGTATTGCCCTTGTCGCCGAGCTTGCGCAGCGCGTTCAGCAGAATCTGGTTGTCTCGCGGGTGCAGACCGATGGTCGGCTCGTCGAGCACGTAGCAGACGCCCTGCAGGTTACTGCCAAGTTGCGCGGCGAGACGGATGCGTTGCGCTTCGCCGCCCGACAGACTCGGTGCCGCCCGGTCGAGGCTCAGATAACCGAGACCCACTTCTTCGAGGAACTGCAGGCGGCTGCCGATTTCGCTGATCACGTCGCGTGCGATTTCCGCATCGCGCCCGGTGAGTTCGAGCCCGTCGATCCAGCGTCGCGTCTCCGTCACGGTCCACTGCGCGACGTCGACGATCGACGTTTCGCTGAACGACACCGCGCGAGCGGACGGATTCAGACGCGTGCCGTGGCAATCCGGACACGGCTCGTCGACGACGCCTTCCGGTTCCTGCTCATCCGACGGCAGGGTTTGTTCGCGGCCACGGTTGTCGTCGACGAGGACCGTGTCGTCATAGGCGGCGCGCTGCTCGCGCGTCAATGCGAGACCCGTGCCGACGCAGGTCGTGCACCACCCGTGCTTGCTGTTGTACGAGAACATGCGCGGGTCCAGTTCCGGATAACTCGTGCCGCACACGGGACACGCGCGCTTGACTGACAACACCTTCACTTCGCCGACATGCGCCGTCGGCCCATTGCGGGTCATCGCGTGTTCGAGGCCGTCGAGCGGCGCAAGCAGATGGATCACGCCCTTGCCGGCTTCGAGCGTCTCATCGAGCAGGCGACGCAGTTCGGCTTCCTTGTCCGCCGACACGACGATGTCGCCGACGGGCAATTCGATCGTATGCTCGCGGAAACGATCGAGCTTCGGCCACGGATCGACAGGCACGAATTCCCCGTCGACGCGCAAGTGCGAATTGCCGCGCGCTTTCGCCCACTTCGCGAGGTCGGTATAGACGCCCTTACGGTTTACGACGAGCGGCGCAAGCAGTCCGACATGATCGCCTTTGTGATCGCGCATCAACTGCGCGACGATCGACTCGACGCTTTGCGACGTGACGGGCGCGCCGTCGTGAATGCAATGCTGGATGCCGAGCTTCACGTAGAGCAGACGCAGAAAGTGCCATACCTCGGATGTCGTTGCGACCGTGCTCTTGCGTCCGCCACGCGACAAACGCTGCTCGATCGCGACGGTTGGCGGGATGCCATACACGGCGTCGACTTCGGGACGCCCGGCGGGCTGCACGATAGAACGCGCATACGCGTTCAGCGATTCCAGATAACGGCGCTGCCCTTCATGGAACAGGATGTCGAATGCAAGCGTCGACTTGCCCGAACCCGAGACCCCCGTGATGACGTTGAACTTGCCGTGTGGAATATCGACGTCCAGCGCTTTCAGGTTGTGTTCGCGCGCGTTGACGATGCGCACGACGTCTTCGCCTTCCACCGCGCGCCGCGCACGCGCCGCGTTTAGCGCCGTCTGGAGCGGCATGCCATGGGCGGCCGCTTCCGCTTTTTCGGCCGCCTCGGTCGGCTCGATGGCGAGCCCCATGGCGCGGTCGTATTGCACGAGCGCTTCGCCCGTATGGGACCCGGGGCATTGCTTGACGTCGTCCGGCGTACCCGCACACACGACCAGACCGCCCGCATCGCCGCCTTCGGGACCGAGATCGATCAGCCAGTCAGCTGCACGGATCACGTCGAGATTGTGCTCGATCACGATCAACGAATGACCGCCCGCCAGCAGCTTGCCGAACGCCTGCATCAGCTTGGCGATATCGTCGAAGTGAAGACCGGTGGTCGGCTCGTCGAACATGAAAAGGCGTGCCGCCGGCGCCTGCTTCGCACCGCGTGCCGTCTTCGCCTGAGCGGTTTCCGCGAGGAAGCCCGCGAGCTTCAGACGCTGCGCTTCGCCACCCGACAGCGTGGGGACCGGCTGCCCCAGTTTCACGTATTCGAGACCGACGTCGACGATAGGCTGCAACACGCGCAGCACTTCGCCATCCGCGGCGAACAGCGTGACCGCCTCGTGCACGGTCAGTTCCAGCACGTCCGCGATGCTCAGCGCGCGAGCCGCGCGCTCGATCTTCACCTCGAGCACCTCTGGCCGATAACGGCTGCCGTCACAGTCCGGGCAACGCAAATAGACGTCGCTCAGGAACTGCATTTCGATATGTTCGAAGCCGGAGCCGCCGCAGGTCGGGCAGCGGCCGTCGCCCGAATTGAAGCTGAACACGCCCGCGCCGTAGCCGCGTTGCAGCGCGAGCGGCGCCTTCGCAAACAGCTTGCGGATTTCGTCGAAGGCGCCGACGTAGCTCGCGGGATTCGAGCGCGTGGTTTTACCGATCGGCGACTGGTCGACGAAAATCGCGTCGCTGATCTGCTCGACCCCCGTCAGACTGCGGTGCGCGCCCGGGGATTCCGTCGCCTTGCCAAGCTGCCGCGCCAGCGCGGGATACAGCACGTCCTGGATCAGCGTGGACTTACCGGACCCCGATACGCCCGTCACGCACACGAGGCGCTGCAACGGAATGTCGACCGTCACGTCGCGCAGATTGTGCTGGCGCGCGCCTTCCAGCACGATGCGCGGCGTACTCGTGTCGACGGGCCGACGTGCCCAGTGCGCTGCGTCCGCGACATGCTTGCGTCCGCCGAGATATTCGCCCGTCAGCGTTCCCGCCGAACGGATCTTGTCCGGCGTGCCGTCGTAGATGATCGTGCCGCCGCGTTCGCCCGGCCCCGGTCCCATGTCGATCAGACGATCGGCGGCGAGCATCACGGAAGGATCATGTTCGACGACGACAAGCGTATTGCCCGCATCGCGCAGCCGATGCATTGCTTCCACGATCCTGTTCAGGTCGCGCGGATGCAAGCCGATGCTTGGCTCGTCGAGCACGAACAGCGTCTTGGTCAGCGACGTGCCAAGTGCCGTGGTCAGGTTGATCCGCTGCACCTCGCCGCCCGACAGCGTGCGGCTCTGACGATCGAGCGTGAGGTAGCCGAGGCCGACGTCACACAGATATTTGAGGCGCGTGCGCACTTCGGCGAGCAACAGCTTGAGTGCGTCGTCGAGCAGCGCTCTCGGCAATGTGATCTCGTCGAAGAAGCGCCGGATGCGCTCGATAGGCAGCAGCATCAGGTCGTGCACCGTCAGCCCCGCCAACGCTTCGAGCTGCGCACGGTTCCAGTCGACCCCGCGCGGCATGAAACGCTGCGACGGCTCCAGCACGCCGTCCGCATTCTGTTTCGAGCCGAGTCGCCACAGCAGCGATTCCGTCTTCAGGCGCGCGCCGCCGCACGTCTCGCACGGTGTGTAGCTACGGTACTTCGAGAGCAGCACGCGGATATGCATCTTGTACGCTTTCGACTCCAGATAGCCGAAGAAGCGCTTCACGCCATACCACTGTTTCTGCCACTCGCCGTCCCAGTCCGGCGAGCCATTGATGACCCAGTCGCGCTCGGCTTCCGTGAGTTCGGACCAGCGTGTGTCGCGGCGAATGTTGGCCTTCGCCGCGTAGCGCATCAGGTCGTCCTGGCACTCTTTCCATGCGGGCGTCTGCATCGGCTTGATTGCGCCGCCGCGCAGCGTCTTGCGGTCGTCGGGAATCACGAGGCCGAGATCGACGCCGATCACCCGTCCGAAGCCGCGGCACGTATCGCATGCGCCATAGGCCGAATTGAACGAGAACAATGCGGGCTGTGGGTCGGCGTAGCGAAGATCGCTGTCCGGGTTGTGCAACCCGGTGGAGAAGCGCCAGATCTGCGGCTCGGCTTCTTCGCCCTCTTGAGACTGCGACAGCACGTAGACATTGACGCGCCCGCCGCCACGCTTGAGCGATGCCTCGATCGCCTCGACCACCCGCGCTTTTTCGATCTGATGCAGACGGAAGCGGTCGGCCACGACGTCGAGTACCTTGCGCATGCCCGTGGGCGACGCGACTTCGCGCTGCGCCTGAACGCGCGTATAGCCGCTCGCGGAAAGCCATTGCTCGACTTCCGCCTCGCTCGTCGATTCGGGTAGCTCGACCGGAAAAGTCACGACGATGCGCGGATCGTCAGTGGCCGTGCGGGCGTCGAGGTCGGCGTAGATCGTCTCCGGCGAATCATGCCGGACGGCTTGAGCGGTCTTGCGGTCGAACAGTTCCGCCGCACGTGCGTAAAGCAGCTTCAAATGGTCGTTCAGCTCGGTCATCGTGCCGACCGTGGAGCGGGAACTGCGCACCGGGTTGGTCTGGTCGATGGCGATGGCGGGTGGCACACCGTCGACACGGTCGACCTGCGGCCGATCCATCCGGTCGAGAAACTGCCGTGCATACGCGCTGAAGGTTTCGACGTAGCGCCGCTGCCCTTCGGCATACAGCGTGTCGAACACGAGGCTCGACTTACCCGAGCCCGACGGCCCCGTCACGACGGTCATTTCCCCCGTGTGAAGGTCAAGGTCGACGTTCTTCAGGTTGTGCTGGCGTGCGCCACGAATTCGGATCGTTCCGTTAGATGACAATTTGCCTGTCCGTCTGAATGAGTTGGCCGGGGCATGATGGCCGGCCGTTTGCGGCCATGCGTGCTCGTGCGGCGAGGTTCGTGCAGCGCGTGTAGCCGAAATATCTGCAGGCCACCGCGCCGGATAGGTGAATACTATACTGTATGTTTATACAGTTTTGCACGCCGATTGCACGACGATAGCGCGGCAAACGGCATAAGCCAAATGACCAGTGTGTGACGCGACGGAGGCCGCACGGTTCAGCGTGGAATCGAGTCAATCCTGGCGCAGGGTTCGTGCCCGTGCGTGATGGGCCGGCGCGCGCCGGAAAAGAAAAACCCGGTGGAGCACCGGGTTCGAATGGCCGCCCCCACAGCCTTCGGGCGAAGGCTGATCGGCCGCTTGCCACACGCCATCTGTCGCCTTGCGGCGGTCGAATGCGCATCGACGATGGTCTTCGGCTGGTTCGCCCCCCGGCGGACCACGAAGCGTCGGACGACTCCTCGCAGCACCTCCTGCATCGTCCGAACGCTCGAACAATGTATGAGCGCAGCCTTAACAGAAACTTAAAGCGCGAGTCGCTTGCTGGATCGGATGCGGTAAGGCACACAGAAACCGCCCAAATACCCCATGCTTGCGCCTGGAAGTTCGAGGCGGGATGCCTATCATTCTTTGGAACGCCGAGGTGGCGGCATCGGGTTGCGGATTCTGTAGGACGAATCTGCATGCGATGCAGGCTCCCGAGCGCCGCTATCCGCAGCGCCCGTCACGGTGACGGCTCGCCACTGGCCGGCATCGCCGCGACTGAAGTGGAGGTGCGCAATGAAGTTCATTGTTCAGTGGAACGGTTTGCCAACAGCACAGCAATCGGCCGTCGAGCGCTTCATGAAAACGGGCGGCGCCCTGCCGCCTGACGGCATCACGATGCTTGGACGCTGGCATTCGATCGGCGAATTGAGCGGATGCGCGATCATCGAGTCCAACAGCACCGCGCCGATGGCCGCGTGGATGCTGCAATGGGGCGATATCTTTACGTTCACCATTTCGCCCGCTGTCACCGACGAGGAACTCGGGGCGGCGTTGGGCGCTTTTCTCGCGCAGAAGTAACGTGGTGCTGCATTCGGCCAGGGCGTTGATTCCCTTGGACATCGATTAATCAGGATGACGATGCAGTTCGATGTCCATCCGCGACAGGTGCCAAACCGCCGCGCAAAGAAAAAAGGACTTACGGCATGACACCGTAAGTCCTTTTTGTCTTTCTGGTCGGGGCGAGAGGATTTGAACCTCCGACCACCTGCACCCCATGCAGGTACGCTACCAGGCTGCGCTACGCCCCGAAAGCATGAAAGTATAACAGACCCTTCACGCGAATAGAACTGCAACAATCAAATCTCGATACAACAAATCGTTCAATGCCCGAGCAGGTCGATCACTTGCAGCAACTCCTTGCGCAACTGATCGACATCGACCGTGGCCGTGTTCGCCGCCGTTTGCGTGACCGTACCTTCGACCACTTCGCCTTCGACTTCCGCCGCTTGACCCGCGCCATGCGAATCGAGCCGGTTGCGCGCGCCATTGATCGTGAAGCCCTGCTCGTACAGCAACTCGCGGATCCGCCGGATCAGCAGCACTTCATGATGCTGGTAGTACCGGCGATTGCCCCTGCGCTTCACCGGCCGCAACTGCGTGAACTCCTGCTCCCAGTACCGCAGCACATGCGGTTTCACACCGCATAGTTCGCTGACTTCACCGATCGTGAAGTAGCGCTTCGCGGGAATCGGAGGCAAGACGACTTTTTCGATCGTCGCTGTCATCGTCAGTTAGCGGTCGGATAACCGTCGTAGTGGTTGCGCGGGCGCGCGAATCGATCAGCGCGCGAAGCTTTCTTCAGCGCCGTTCTCGACCAGCGCCTTCAGCTTTTGACTTGCGTGGAACGTCACGACGCGGCGCGCGGCGATAGGAATCGCCTCGCCCGTTTTCGGATTTCTGCCCGGACGCTGTGGCTTGTCGCGCAACTGGAAGTTGCCGAAGCCGGACAGCTTGACGCTGTCGCCACTCTCCAACGCGTCGCGAATTACCTCGAAGAACGCTTCGACCATGTCCTTCGCTTCCCGCTTGTTGAGCCCGACATTGTCGAACAGCAGCTCGGCAAGCTCAGCCTTGGTAAGCGTCGGCGCTTCGCCCGACGCGCTAGCGGTTGAGGTAGGGATATCGCGGATCATGGCGCTACGCTGCGCCGTAAGAAGGGCTTCGAAATCACTCGAGTTCATTTCATTCATATCTGTCAAATGGCGCGTCAACCAGAACGGAACTTGCGGAACAGCCGTTATCAGTTATCCGCGCAACCGGGCGCCATATACTCGAGCAAGACGATCCACCAGAGTCTGAATGGCCAGATCGACCGTTTCATCCTGAAGGGTGCCACCAGTATCTTGCAAGGTTACACGGAACGCAAGGCTTTTCTCGTGCGCTGCCAGCCCGCCGGAAGTATTTGATTTTGCACGAAATTCATCGAAAAGCGCAACCCTTTGAATGGTCTTGCAAGCGTCGTCCGAAAGTGCCTTTTGCATCTCGTCAAAGAGCGCCTGAACTTCGACTTTCTGATCGACGACGATCGCGATATCGCGCCGCACGGGCGGGAATTTCGACACTTCCGTCGGGCTCGGCAGCGCGCGCTGCATCAGCGCTTCTGCTTCGACTTCGAACAGGATCGGCGCATGCGGCAGGTCGTACCTCTGCATCCAGCGCGGATGCAGTTCGCCGATCCAACCGATCGCGCGGCCATCGAGTTCGATGCGCGCGCTACGTCCCGGATGCAGCGCCGGATGTTCCGCCTTCACGAAGCGCGCGACGGCGGGTGCCAGCAGCGCTTCGAGATCGCCCTTCACGTCGAAGAAGTCGACGGCACGCGTTTGCGCGCCCCACTGCTCTTCGATGACGGGGCCATAGGCGAGCGCGCCGAACATCTTCGGTTGCGCGAAGCCTTCCACAGCCAGTTCACCCGCCTTGATCGACGCGTCCTGCAGGAACACGCGTCCCGCTTCGAACACGCGAATGCGCTCCGCACGACGGTTCAGGTTGTGGCGCAGCACGTTGATCAGGCTGCCGAACAGCGTTGTACGCATCACCGACAGCTGGCTCGCGATCGGATTGAGCAGCTTCACGGGCTTGTCGTTGCCCGCGAAATCCTGCTCCCATTCGGCATCGACGAAACTGAAGTTCACCGTTTCCGCGTAATCGCGTGCGGCCAGCGCGTGACGCAGCGTGTGAATGGAGCGCTGCGTTTCGTTCGTGCGGCGCATCTCGCTGCGCGCTACGGGCGGATTCGCCGGAATCTTCTCGAAGCCGTAAATGCGCGCGACTTCTTCAATCAGGTCTTCTTCGATTTCGATATCGAAGCGATACGGCGGCGGCGTCACGAGGAAATCGTCGCCGTCGCGTTCGAACGGCAGGCCGAGGCGCGTGAAGATTTGCGCAATTTCATCGCCGCCGATCGCCACGCCGATGATGCGGTTCGCGCGCGCGACGCGCATCTTGACGGGCTCGCGCTTCGGCACATTGACGATCTGATCGTCGACGGGACCCGCTTCGCCGCCGCAGATGTCGAGAATCAGTTGCGTGATCCGTTCGATATGCTCGACAGTCGTCGAGTAGTCGACGCCGCGTTCGAAGCGATGGCCCGCGTCCGTCGAGAAGTTATAACGGCGCGAACGGCCGCGAATGCTATCGGGCCACCAGAACGCGGCTTCGAGATAGATGTTGGTCGTGTCGAGCGTCACGGCCGTGCTGTCGCCGCCCATGATGCCCGCGAGGCTTTCGATGTGGTGATCGTCGGCGATCACGCCGACCGTTTCGTCCACTTCGACCGTATTGCCGTTCAGCAGTTTGAGCGACTCGCCGGGCTTGCCCCAGCGCACGTCCATCTCGCCGTGAATCTTGTCCAGATCGAACACGTGCGACGGACGGCCGAGTTCGAGCATCACGTAGTTCGAGATGTCGACCAAAGCCGAAATGCTTCGTTGACCGGAACGTTCGAGCCGCTCGACCATCCACGCCGGCGACTTGGCACGCGCGTTGACGCCGCGGATCACGCGGCCCGAAAAACGGCCGCACAGGTCCGGCGCCGAGATCTTCACGGGCAGCGTTTCGTTCAGCTTCACTTCGACGGGCTTGATATCGAGCGGACGCAGCAGCGCGCCCGTGATCGCGGCCGTCTCGCGCGCGACGCCGAACACCGACAGGCAATCGGCCTTGTTCGGCGTCAGCTTGATTTCGAACACAGTGTCGTCGAGGTTCAGCGTTTCGCGGATATCCTGGCCGATCGGCGTATCTTCCGGCAGGATCAGCAGGCCGCTATGATCTTCGGACAACTTCAGTTCACGCGCCGAGCACAGCATGCCTTCGCTTTGCACGCCGCGCAGCTTCGACAGCTTGATCGCGAACGGTGCGCCGCCCTCTTCGGCGGGCGGCAGTTGCGCGCCGACCAGCGCGACGGGCACCTTGATGCCGGGCGACACGTTCGGCGCACCGCACACGATGTTCAGCGTCGCGCCTGTGCCGGCGTCGACCTGACAGACGTTGAGCTTGTCGGCGTCCGGGTGCTTGACGACTTCGAGCACGCGGCCCACCACGATCTTCGACGTCGGCGGCGCAGCGGGACGCAGGTCCTCCACTTCGAGACCGGCCATCGTCAGGGCGTGCGACAGCTCGGCCGTCGTCAGTTGCGGATCGACAAAGGTTCTGAGCCAGGATTCCGGGAATTGCATGGTTCTGTACGTTCTAAACAGGTTGTGTCCGCATCCGGCCGGTATGTCGACAAGGTCGGCATCAACCGGAGGCGCTGTTTGCGGCGGCAGTCAGATTGCCGAATGCCGTGCCGCTCTCGTCGCGTGCTTAAAGCCTGTTGGCTCGCGCTCTACGCTTTGGCTCGCCTCAGGCGAACTGGCGCAGGAAGCGCAGGTCGTTTTCAAAGAACAGACGCAGGTCCTGAACGCCGTAGCGCAGCATCGTCAGGCGCTCGAGGCCGCTGCCGAACGCAAAACCGATATAGCGCTCGGGGTCGAGGCCCATGTTGCGGATCACCGTCGGGTGAACCTGGCCCGAGCCCGAAATTTCGAGCCACTTACCGGCGTTCTTGCCATGCTCGAACATCATGTCGATCTCGGCCGAAGGCTCGGTGAACGGGAAGTACGACGGACGGAAGCGCACGAGAATATCGTCGCGCTCGAAGAATTTTTTGAGGAAGTCGGTGTAGACGCCCTTCAGGTCGGCGAAGCTGATGTTCTCGTCGATCCACAGGCCTTCGACCTGATTGAACATCGGCGAGTGCGTCGCGTCGCTGTCCACGCGGTACGTGCGGCCAGGCACGATCACCTTGATAGGCGGCGTGTTGGTGCGCGCGTAGCGGACCTGCATCGGGCTGGTGTGCGTGCGCAGCAGCAGCGGACGGCCTTCAGCGTCCTTGCCGTCGACGTAGAACGTGTCTTGCATCGAACGGGCCGGATGGTTTTCCGGGCTGTTCAGCGACGTGAAGTTGTACCAGTCGGTTTCGATCTCGGGGCCGTCGGCCACGTCGAAACCAATCGTGCGAAAGATCTGTTCGACCCGCTCCCACGTGTGCATCACGGGGTGCAGACTACCTGTACCGGTGCCGCGACCGGGCAAGGTGACGTCGATGGCTTCGGCGGCGAGGCGCTGGTTCAGCAGCGCGTCGGCAAGCGCCTGGCGGCGCGCCGTCAACGCAGCTTCGACCTGCTGCTTCACAATGTTGATCCGCGCGCCTTCCGTCTTGCGCGTTTCGGGATCGAGCTTGCCGAGCCCCTTCAACAGTTCCGTCAGTGCGCCCGACTTGCCGAGAAAGCGTGCCTTCTCGTTTTCGAGCGTGGTGACGTCGGAGGCTTGTTCAAAGGCGCTTTTTGCGTCGGCGACAATCTGGTCCAGATCCATTGATCCCATCTTTTCAACGTCAGTATTCAATCGAAGTAAAACTGGCTCGACCAACAAAAAAGGGGCTCGGTGAGGAGCCCCGTTTTTGTTGCAGCGTCACCGAGACTACCGGATTGTTCGCTGCAACGAACCACGCAGTACTAGATGCTAACAGCGCACTCAGGCTGCAACGGCGGCTTTCACCTGCTGGACGATCGCAGCAAAAGCAGCCTTGTCGAACACAGCCATGTCGGCCAGCACCTTGCGGTCGAGTTCGATCGACGCCTTCTTCAGGCCGTTGATGAACACGCTGTACGTCATGTCGTGCTGACGCACCGCCGCGTTGATACGCGTGATCCACAGTGCGCGGAACACACGCTTCTTGTTGCGGCGATCGCGGTAGGCGTATTGGCCTGCGCGCATGACCGCCTGCTTGGCGATGCGATAGACGTTATTGCGGCGGCCGCGGTAACCCTTGGCCAGATTAATGATCTTCTTGTGGCGGGCCCGTGCGGTAACCCCACGTTTGACTCGAGGCATGTTTCGCTCCTATGAGTGTCGGTTAAGGGTTAGGCGAACGGCAGCATCGCGCGTACGGAGTTCAGATCGGAATCATGAACTGCCGTGGCGCCGCGCAGGTGACGCTTGTTCTTGGTGGTCTTCTTGGTAAGAATGTGGCGCTTGAAGGCTTGACCGCGCTTGACGGTACCGCCCGGACGAACCACGAAGCGCTTTGCAGCGCTCTTCTTGGTCTTCATCTTCGGCATGACAACTACTCCATTATTTGATGGACATGGGTGTGCGGTTGGCCCAGAAAGCCCTCATCCGCCCTTTGAAACCCACTCCACTTGGTATGCAGACGGCCTGAATTGCTGGCCGCTGCTTTTCAGGAAGAACGCTCGCTGTACGACAACTGCGAGCGCATTCCGAAACCTGCCTTCACACACCGCCTTCGGCGACGTGCGACTCAAACTTTCCGACAAACTCGCTGCACACAATGCGATGCGCAGCGAAAGTCTGCTTACTTCTTTTTCTTCGGCGCCAGCACCATGATCATCTGGCGGCCTTCCATCTTTGGCATCTGCTCGACCTGACCGACTTCATCCAGATCGGTGCGCAGACGCTCGAGCATGCGCATGCCGATTTCCTGGTGAGCCATTTCGCGGCCACGGAAACGCAACGTGATCTTCGTCTTGTCGCCATCTTCAAGGAAGCGGACGAGATTGCGCAGCTTGACGTTGTAGTCACCGTCATCCGTACCCGGCCGGAATTTGACTTCCTTGACCTGGATGACTTTCTGCTTGAGCTTGGCCTCGTGCTGCTTCTTCGCTTCCTGGTACTTGAACTTGCCGTAGTCCATCAGGCGGCAGACGGGCGGAACCGCTTGCGGCGCGATTTCAACCAGATCCACGTCCTGCTGTTCCGACAGGCGGAAAGCATCAGCCAGTTTTACGATGCCGAGCGGTTCGTTGTCGATTCCGACCAGACGCACCTCGGGTGCAGTAATTTCACCGTTGATGCGATGCGACGACTTATCAGTAGCGATGTTACGTTTCCTCTAAAAATTAAAAAAACGAGCCGCGCTGCCTGGTGGCTACTTGAACGTCTGCACGTCCTGGCGCAGACGCTCGCTGAAGGCATCGAGGGACATCACGCCCAGATCGACGCCGCCACGGGCACGCACGGCTACCGTTTGTGCATCACGCTCCTTATCGCCGACGACCAGCAGATACGGGACCTTTTCCAGCGTGTGCTCGCGTATTTTATAGCTAATCTTCTCGTTGCGCAAATCAGCCTCTACTCTAACCCCTTGTTTTTGCAACGATTGGGCCAGAGATTGTGCGTATTCCGCCTGACTTTCCGCGATATTCATCACGACGACCTGCATCGGCGCCAGCCAGGCAGGCATTGCACCGGCATGGTGCTCGATCAGAATGCCGAGGAAACGCTCCATTGATCCGACGATTGCCCGGTGCAGCATGATCGGGCGGCGACGGCTATTGTCCTCGGCGACGTATTCGGCGCCGAGGCGCTCCGGCAGCACCATGTCGAGCTGGAGCGTGCCGCACTGCCACGAACGGCCGAGCGCATCCTTGATGTGATATTCGACCTTCGGACCGTAGAACGCGCCCTCGCCGGGCAATTCTTCCCAGCTCACGCCGCAGGCCGTCAGCGCGTCACGCAAACCCTGCTCGGCGCGATCCCAGGTTTCATCCGTACCCGCGCGCGCATCGGGGCGCAGCGATAGCTTGATTTCGACGTTGTCGAAGCCGAAATCTTTATAAACGCTCATCGCCAGCGTATTGAACGCGATCGATTCGCTGATGAACTGGTCTTCGGTACAGAAAATATGCGCATCGTCCTGGACGAAGCCGCGCACGCGCATCAGGCCGTGCAGTGCGCCCGATGACTCATTCCGATGGCACGAGCCGAATTCCGCGTAACGCAGCGGCAGATCGCGGTACGAACGCAGGCCGTGATTGAACACCTGCACGTGACCCGGGCAGTTCATCGGCTTGATTGCGTAGTCGCGCTTTTCCGACTCCGTCGTGAACATGTTTTCACGATAGTTCTGCCAGTGACCGGACGCTTCCCACAGCGAACGGTCCATGATCATCGGCGTCTTGATCTCGAGGTAGCCCGCGTCGTTCACACGACGGCGCATGTACTGCTCGACCTGCTGCCACAAGGTCCAGCCGCGCGGATGCCAGAACACCATGCCCGGCGACTCGTCCTGCATGTGGAACAGGTCGAGCTGCTTGCCGAGCTTGCGGTGATCGCGTTTTTCCGCCTCTTCGAGCATGTGCAGATACGCGTCCTGGTCTTCCTTCTTCGTCCAGGCCGTGCCGTAGATACGCTGCAACTGCTCGTTCTTCGAGTCGCCGCGCCAGTACGCGCCCGCGAGCTTCATCAGCTTGAAGACCTTCAGCTTACCCGTCGACGGAACGTGCGGGCCACGGCAGAGATCCGTAAAGCCACCGTGCGAGTACAGCTTGATTTCATCGCTGGCGGGAATCGATTCGATGATCTCGGCCTTGTACTTCTCACCGATGCTCTTGAAGTACTCGACGGCCTCATCGCGCGACACCACGCGGCGCGACACCGGCTCATCCTTCTTCGCGAGTTCCTGCATGCGCTTTTCGATCTTCTCGAGATCTTCGGGCGTGAAGGGACGGCTATACGAGAAGTCGTAGTAGAAGCCGTTGTCGATCACCGGCCCGATCGTCACCTGCGCCTCGGGAAAGAGGTCTTTCACCGCGTACGCGAGCAAATGCGCCGTCGAGTGGCGAATGATGTCGAGGCCATCGGCGTCCTTGTCCGTGACGATCGCGAGCGAGACATCGCGATCGATCAGCGCAGACGTATCGACCAGTTCACCGTCGATCTTGCCGCCGAGCGCCGCCTTCGCGAGACCGGGGCCGATCGAGGCCGCCACTTCGGCGACGGTCACGGGATGCTCGTACTGTCGAACAGAACCATCGGGCAGTCGTATCGAAACCATTGCGTTCTCCGTAATGCCGGCCGGCGGCACAGGCAACAAGACTTAAAGACAAAAAAGCGCGACAAAAAAAATGCGGCCCCGCTTTCGAGGGGCCGCATTCACGTTTCTGCAAACTACTGCAAACAACAAGGGCGAAAGTGGTCCTCGACTAGCGTCGCTCCGAAGCAGTTCCGGTCAACGTTCGCGGTGTCATAACCATGTTCGCTTGATTCGCCATTTACGCCGAAGCGCTCATTGCTACTTGCGTTTGCGAAACATCGGCAAGCCGAAGTTTCAGATTCGTTGGTAGGCTCGATTGGACTCGAACCAACGACCCCCACCATGTCAAGGTGGTGCTCTAACCAGCTGAGCTACGAGCCTAGAGAAACGAGATTATATGGAGCGTAGAGAAAGTTGGCAAGCGTTTTTATGCAGCGACACCAAAATCCCAATGCCCGCTTCGCGAACGGCCAGCGCCGTCACTTGCGCGTAGCGCTGACGACGCCCGCCACTTCACCCAACATTGCGCACGCTCGCTGGATTTGTGCCGCGCTCGACACTTCGACCGTGAACTGCATGAACGCCGCATTGCGCCGCGACTGCGTCTTTACGCCCACCACGTTCATCTTCTCGCGGGCGAAGACTTCGGAGATATCGCGCAGCAGACCTTGCCGGTCGGTGGCTTCGATTGAGAGATCCACGGGATAGACCGACTTGCCGCGCCCGCTCATCACGTCCGCGGACCAGGCCGTTTGCAGCACGCGCTCCGGCGCACGGTCCGCCATGCGCAGGAACGTCGGGCAGTCGCTGCGATGTATCGACATGCCCTTGCCGCGCGTGACGAAGCCCGCGATGTCGTCGGGCGGCGCCGGGCGACAGCAGCGCGCGAGTTGCGTGAGCAACGCATCGACGCCGACGACCAGCACACCCGTCGACGCGCCATGCGCGACGCTCGCGCCGCTGCTGCGTTTCTCGAACTGCTCGGGCGCTTCGACGACGGGCTCGGCGGGTGGCACATCGTTCAGCGCCTGCTCGACGAGCCGCAAGCTGAACTCTTCCTTGCCGACCACCGAGAACAGGTCGTCGGTGGACTTGAAGCCGAGCTTCGCAGCAAGCTGATCGAGATTGACCGACGTCTTGCCTTCACGCTGCAAGGTCTTTTCGACCATCGCGCGCCCGGTCGCGATGTTCTCCTGCACTTCGACTGCGTTGAACCACGCGCGCACCTTCTGGCGCGCGCGATTGCTTTGCAGATAGCCGAGATTCGGATTGAGCCAGTCGCGCGACGGACCTCCCTCTTTCACTGAGATGATCTCGACCGTCTGCCCGTTCTGCAACGGCGTGTTCAACGGTACCATCGCCCCGTCGACGCGCGCGCCGCGGCAGCGATGCCCCAGTTCGCTATGCAGGTGATATGCGAAATCGAGCGGCGTCGCGCCTTGCGGCAGCGGAATCACGCGCGCCTGCGGCGTGAGCGTGTAGATATGATCGTCGTCGAGCGTCGCCTGGCGAAGCTGCTCCCACGGCCGGGCAGCGCCCTTTTCACCGGGCTTGCCTTCGGACACATCGTCCTTCCACGCCAGCAGCTGACGCAGCCACGCAATCTTCTCGTCGTACTTCTCGCTAGCGCTGAATTGCCCGCCATAGCCGCGCGTGCCCGCTTCCTTGTAGCGCCAGTGCGCGGCCACGCCGTACTCGGCGAACTGATGCATTTCCTGCGTGCGGATCTGCACTTCGAACGCGCGGCCGTCGTCGCCAATCACGACCGTATGCAGCGACTTGTAGCCGTTCGGCTTGGGACGCGAGATGTAGTCGTCGAATTCCCTCGGCACTGGCTGCCACAGGTTGTGCACGATGCCGAGCACCGTGTAGCAATCCTTGATGTCCGGCACGATGACGCGAAACGCGCGCACATCGTAGAGTTCGGAAAAGTCGAGTTCCTTGCCACGCATCTTGCGCCAGATGCTGTAGATATGCTTTGGCCGGCCGCTGACTTCGGCGTCGATATGCGCAGCCGCCAACTCCTGTTGCAGCTGCGCGATCGCCTCGGACACATAGGTTTCGCGCTCGACGCGCTTCTCGTCGAGCAGTTTCGCGATCCGCTTGTAGGTTTGCGGCTCCTCGAAGCGAAACGCGAGGTCTTCGAGTTCCCACTTCAATTGCCAGATGCCGAGCCGGTTAGCGAGCGGCGCGTAGATATCCAGCGTCTCGCGCGGCACGTCCGGCGTCGGCGTGATCTTCGCCGCAGCGTAATAGCGCAGCGATTGCAGCCGCGAAGCGAGCCGGATCAACACGACGCGAATGTCCTGCGCGAACGCGAGCAGCATCTTGCGCAGCGCTTCGACCTGCGCGCGGCGCGCGGCCTGCGCATCGCGGCCCGCTTCGGGCATTGCATTTTGCGCCGCGCGCATGCTCACGGTGCCGAGCCGCAGCAGCTTGCGCACGTCGCCGACCAGTTGCGCGACTTCCTCACCGAAGTTGTCGGCAATGGTCTGCTCGGGGTTCGCCAGATGCGGCGTCAGCGAGAACAACGCCGCCGCCAGCACCGCAGGCGGATCGACGTTGAGTGTGCGCATGATAGCGGCCGTGCCCGCAGCATGGTCGGCGAGCGACTCGCCTGACGACAGGCGCGCGTCGCCCGCGTGCTCGCGCACGAACGCGAGCGCGTCGTCGAAAGACGGCGTTGGGTTCGGAGCGGTCGTGACGGTGTCGGTGTTCATCATGCGGCGGCCCGCGGCAAACGCGGGCGGTCAGGCGAATGCTTGAAACGTGATGGCGTGCCTAGCTGCGCTGCGCGGCGACGACGACCACTTCGACGAGGCACTTCGGGTTGGCGAGCTTCGCCTCGACGGTTGCGCGCGGCGGCGTGTTGCCTTGCGCGACCCATTCGTCCCACGCGGCGTTCATGCCGGCGAAATGCACCATGTCCGAGATATAGATCTGCACCGAGAGCAGCAGCGACTTGTCGCTGTTGACTTCACCGAGCAGACGGTCGATGTGACCCAGCACTTCGCGCGTTTGACCGACGATGTCCTGATCGGTGTCCTCGGCGATCTGGCCAGCAAGATAAACCGTGCCGTTGTGCACAGCGGTTTCCGAAAGGCGCTTGCCGACGTGATGACGAATGACTGCCATGAAATGTCCTGTCCGTTGAGAATGAAAAACGACCCTGCGCGGCGATGTGTTATGCGTGCACCTCGATGCTTCGAGATCCATCAGCGACGCCGCGCCAATCTCATATTATGACGCCTCAGCGCCGTCCCCGATAAAGAACCGTTTCACGATATCGATCTGATCAGCGGAGAGAAAGGCTGGCGCGTGTCCTACACCGGGGATTTCGACGCTCGACACATTGCGTCCCTTCTCGATCATCTGCGCGACGGTTTCGCGCGACAGCAGATCAGATTGTTCGCCGCGCACGACGAGCACGGGCCCTTCGATCGCCGCAAACGAATGCCACAGCGCCGCCTCGCCGAGCGCGGTCATTTCGGGCGTGGTCTTCGTGAAGGGCTCCGCGATGCGCGGGTCGTAGCGGAACCCCCATGCGCCGTCGTGCTCACGCACGAGCGGTGTATTGATCTCGCGCCACTCGTCCGGCGTCAACGGACCGAATGATTGCGCGAGCAAGGCCGCATGATCGATCACTTCCTGCTGCGTGGCGAACGACACCGGCTGCCCCAGATAACTGCCAATACGTTCGAGCGCGACCGGCTCGACGTGCGGGCCGACGTCGTTGACGATCATCTTGCGAATGGGCGAGTCCTTCAGCCCGGCGAAAGCCATGCCGATCAGCCCGCCCATCGAGGTGCCGAACCAGTCCACCGATTCCACGCCGAGCCGCGCAACGAGCGTGACCATGTCGCCGACGTACTGCGGAATCGTGTAATAAGCGGGATTGGCCAGCCACGACGACAAACCTCGCCCGACTACGTCAGGACACACCACGCGATACACCGACGACAACGCCGCCGCGACCCGGTCAAAGTCGCGCCCCGAGCGCGTGAGGCCATGCACGCAGACCAGCACGCGCGGATTGTCAGGCGCACCCCATTCGGTGTACGCGATGCGATGCAGGCCCACAGGGCTCGCGCATTGCACGTAGCGCTGACGGGGCGCGGTGATATCGATGGCGGGCGAAACAGCGACGGTCGTGGCAGTCATCAGGAAACCCTCGATCGGAAGATGGTGGCGTGCAATGCTGCACGGAACACAATCGATTCTAAACTGCTTCGTCTCGCATGCTTATTGGCCCAAAGGCCTAAGGCAAATGCGCGAGCTGCAAAAGGAAAACGGGCGCGACCTGCGTCGCGCCCGCTTCCCGATAGTCGACTCCGGCGCGAAGCCGGACAACGGCAATCAGCCCACCGCGCTCGTATCCAGCGGCGCACCCGTCTTCGCCTTGACCTCGTCGATCGTGACGCCGTCGGCCAGTTCGACCAGCTTCAGGCCGCCATCGACCACATCGATCACACCGAGGTCGGTAATGATGCGGTCGACCACGCCCACGCCCGTCAACGGCAGCGTGCACTCTTCGAGGATCTTGTGCTGGTCGCCCTTCGCAACATGCTCCATCAGCACGACGACCTTCTTCACGCCCGCGACGAGGTCCATCGCGCCGCCCATGCCCTTGATCATCTTGCCCGGGATCATCCAGTTCGCCAGATCACCCTTCTTGCTGATCTGCATGGCACCCAGAATGGCCAGGTTGATGTGTCCGCCGCGAATCATCGCGAACGAGTCAGCCGACGAGAAAATCGACGAACCCGGCAGCGTCGTCACCGTTTGCTTGCCGGCGTTGATGAGATCGGCGTCGACTTCTTCTTCATACGGCGACGGGCCGATGCCGAGCAGGCCGTTTTCCGATTGCAGCCACACTTCCATGCCCGCGGGCACGTGGTTGGCGACGAGCGTCGGCAGGCCGATGCCGAGGTTCACATAGAAGCCGTCTTGCAGTTCCTGCGCCGCGCGCGCGGCCATCTGGTCACGATTCCAAGCCATGATTACTCTCCTTTCGCGCGGACGATGCGTTGTTCAATGCGTTTTTCGGGGCTCGCATTCAGCACGAGGCGCTGGACGAAAATGCCCGGCAGGTGAATCGCGTCCGGATCGAGTTCGCCCGTTTCGACGATCTCTTCGACTTCGGCGACCGTGATCTTGCCGGCCATCGCGCACATCGGGTTGAAGTTGCGCGCGGTGCGGCGGAAGATCAGGTTGCCCGACTTGTCGGCCTTCCACGCCTTGACCAGCGCGACGTCAGCCGTCAGCGAATGTTCGAGCACGTAGTGGTTTTCGCCGAATTGGCGCGTTTCCTTGCCTTCCGCGATGATCGTGCCGTAGCCCGTGTTCGTGAAGAACGCCGGAATGCCCGAGCCGCCCGCGCGCAGCTTTTCGGCGAGCGTGCCTTGCGGCGTGAATTCCAGCTCGAGTTCGCCCGCCAGGTACTGGCGCTCGAATTCCTTGTTCTCGCCGACGTACGACGAGATCATTTTCTTGATCTGACGCGTTTCCAGCAGCAGGCCGAGGCCGAATCCATCGACGCCCGCGTTGTTGCTGATGCAGGTGATGCCCTTGACGCCCGAATCGCGCAGGGCGGCGATCAGCGCTTCGGGAATGCCGCACAGGCCAAAGCCGCCGACAGCGAATGTCTGGCCGTCCTTGACGATGCCTTCGAGCGCGGACGCCGCGCTTGCGTAGACTTTGTTCATCAGTGTGTCCCTTCCTTGATTGGATACCCGAAAATCCGGATCGATGCGACGCCGTTCTTATATCGACTGGCAGCGTGTTCCTGCGCGCTTTCACGCGGCCTGAACCGGTTGCCGGGGCGCTGCGGGCCTGGCCCGAATCGCCCATTCTAGTCATCTGCGGCGAACGGTGGCGTGATACCTGCAAAACATTGCAAAGGGTTGCTCACAGAAGGCTCCGAGCAAGCCTTGCGAGCCGTTTGCCGTGCCCCGCCATTTCCGTCCGGCGCGCCTGCCGCGCATCTTGTGATGTGCCGAAAGGGTACGATGCGGCGGGCTTGCGGCACAATACGCAAAAATACATAAGTATTCGTACCGCATCCTTCGCTGATTTCATGCCCGCACTGGATTACCAAACCGCCTTTCACCTCGCGCCGATCGGTCTCGTGCTGTCGCGCGAACGGATCATCGAAGACTGCAACGACCAGCTGGCGGCGATCTTCGGCCGCTCGCGCGAATCGTTGCTGGGGCAATCGTTCGAAGTACTGTATCCGTCGCCCGACGAGTTCGAGCGCATCGGCGAACGCATTCCGCCCATCATGACGGCGCAAGGCAGCTACGCCGACGACCGCATCATGAAGCGCGCCAACGGCGAGCTGTTCTGGTGCCATGTGACAGGCCGCTCGCTCGATCGCGCGATGCCGCACGCAGCGGGCGTCTGGACGTTCGAGGATCTGAGCGCGACGCGGCGCGTCGCCGTCGAACTGACGCCGCGCGAGCGCGAAATCGCCGCGCAACTGGTGACGGGGAAAACGAGCAAGCAGATCGGCCGGATTCTCGACATCAGCTCGCGCACGGTCGACGTCTATCGCGCGCGGCTGATGCGCAAATACGGTACAGGGAACGCGACTGAACTGCTGCAGCGCCTGCTCGGGAATTGAGTTCCGCCTGAAAACCGGCCTGGAAACCGGCGAGCGGCGCCGACACTGAGGGCCGGCGCGCGAAGATGACGCTCAGACCTTCACGAGGTGAGCGTTTTCGATAGTCGAGCGCAGCAGATCGGGAATCGGCACCGACTTGCCCGCCGCGTAGTCGATCCACACGCACTTCGCATTGCCGCGCGCGTACAACGTGTCCGGATCGTCTGCGCGGTACAGCTCGAAGCCCGTGTCGAAGCTGCTGCGCCCCGGCACGCCGACCGTCATGCGGCCAATCACGTCGCCCGGATAGTGCAGCTGCTTCAGAAACTCCATCGATGCATTGACGATCACGGGCCCTTGCCCTTCGCCATTGCCGCCGGCGATGCCCAGCTGCTCGAACCAGGAAATCCGCACCTGCTCCATGTAACGGAAATAGACCGTGTTGTTCACATGGCCGAACGCGTCCATGTCGCCCCAACGGATCGGCATCGACATCTCAAAAACGGGGTGGTAATCGCTCATTGCACTTCTTCTACGGTTTAAATCGGGGAAACGGAACGGCTGGGCCGCACTCGGCTGGGCCGCCCTCGGCTGGGCCGCACTCGACCTCGGCCGCACTGGAAAGCGCGGCGGCCAGATTGGACTGCGCAACGCGCCGCGCGATGCGGACGTTGCGCAAGGGTGTCAATGATCGCGCGTTTCGCGTTTTTCTGCTCTGCGGATCGCGAAACGCCCGGTCTTCTGTAGGTTCGGACCCGTTACGACAGGCCGAAGCCGTCGTCGGCGGCAATCACCGAGCCGTTGATGAACTGCGATTCGTCAGCGGCGAGCAGCAGCAACAGCCCGTCGAGATCTTCCGGTTTGCCGACGCGGTGCCGCGGCAGCATCGAAATCAGCTTTTGCCCCTGATCGGTCGACCAGTGGTGATGATTGATCTCGGTATCGATGTAACCCGGGCAGATCGCGTTCACATTGATGCCGTGCCGGCCCCACTCCTGCGCCATCGCCTTCGTCATGTGCACGACGGCCGCCTTGCTCATCGAGTAAAGCCCGATCTGTGGCAGCACGCGCAAGCCCGCCACCGAAGCAATATTGATGATCCGGTACGACGGCTTGTTGGTGGCGCCGCAGCGCATGATCATCCGCTTGGCCACTTCCTGCGCGACGAAGAAGGCGCCGCGCGTGTTCGTGTCGAACACGTATTCGAAATCCGCGGGCGTCACTTCCGTCAGCTTTTGCGTGGTCGAGACACCCGAGTTGTTGACGAGGATATCGATCGTTCCCGCCTCCGTCTCCGCATGCGCGACGGCCGACTTGATGCTCTGATAATCGGTCACGTCGAGCGAAACGACGTGCGCCGCGCCGCCCGACGCCTCGATCTCGGCGCGCAATTCCTTCAGGCGTTCGATTCGTCGGCTTGCCAGCACGACCTTGGCGCCCGCTTGCGACAGCACCATGGCAAACCGCTTGCCGAGTCCACTCGACGCGCCCGTAATCAGCGCCACCTTGCCTTCCAGATTGATCGAACGGCCCATTGTCGTTTTCCTTGGAACGTGGATGTGACGGGGATGACAGGCCGCGCGTTGCGCCGGCATGGCGTTATTCCCAGTTCACAATAATAGAACGATCGTGCTAATCTTGCCTCATTGTGTTGCAGCGCAGGGATCGTTCGCTGACAATACGATCCCGAAAAAAGCATTCTAACGGTAAGAGGAGCATCAATGACCCCCGCAAGTCTGATCGAGCAATACGGCCCGCGCGAGTCGATGGAATATGACGTGGTGATCGTCGGCGGCGGCCCGGCGGGCCTGTCGGCGGCCATTCGCCTGAAGCAGCGCGCGGCGGAAAAAGGCGTCGAGATCGGCGTCTGCGTGCTCGAAAAAGGCTCGGAAATTGGGGCGCATATCCTCTCGGGCGCCGTGATGGACCCGCGTGCGCTGAACGAACTGATTCCTGACTGGAAAGAAAAAGGCGCGCCGCTGGACGTCGAAGTGACGGAAGACCGCTTTTTGTTTCTCTCCGAGACGGGCGCGAAATCGGTGCCGAACTGGGCGTTGCCGGACAATTTCAAGAATCACGGCAACTACGTGATCAGTCTCGCGAACGTCACGCGTTGGCTGGGCCAGCAGGCCGAAGCGGCGGGCGTCGAGATTTTTCCGGGTTTTGCTGCCGCTGAAGTGCTGTACAACGACGATGGCTCGGTCAAGGGCGTTGCGACGGGCAATCTGGGCATCGGCAAGGACGGTGAGCCAACCGAGAACTTCCAGCTCGGCATGGAGTTGCACGCAAAGTACACGCTGTTCTGCGAAGGCGCGCGCGGGCATCTCGGCCGCCAGCTGTCGGAGAAATTCAAGCTGCGCGACGGCGCCGATCCACAGGTGTATGGCATCGGCATCAAGGAACTGTGGGAAATCGATCCGGCGAAGCACAAGCCCGGCCTCGTGATCCACACGGCCGGCTGGCCGCTCGATACGCAGACTTACGGCGGCTCGTTCCTCTATCACATCGACAATAACCAGGTGATGGTGGGCTTTGTCGTCGGCCTGGGCTATTCGAATCCGTATCTGTCGCCGTTCGAGGAATTCCAGCGCTACAAGACGCACCCTGAGATCCGCAAGTTCCTCGAAGGCGGCAAGCGCGTGTCGTACGGCGCGCGCGCGATTACGGCAGGCGGCCTGCTGTCGCTGCCGAAGCTCGCTTTCCCGGGCGGCGCACTCGTTGGCGACGACGCAGGCTTCCTGAACGCGTCGCGGATCAAGGGCTCGCACGCGGCAATCAAGACAGGCATGCTCGCCGCCGATGCCGCATTCGAGGCCGTGCAGGCAGGCCGCCATAACGACGAACTGACCGCATATCCCGAATCGTTCAGAGCATCATGGTTGCACACGGAGTTGCATAAAGCGCGCAACTTCAAGCAGTGGATGAGCAAGGGCCTGTATCTCGGCACGCTGATGGTCGGCATCGAACAGAAGCTGCTGGGCGGCAATGTGCCGTGGACGCTGCATCACCAGCACTGGGATCACGAGATGCTGAAACCGGCATCGCAATGCAAGCCGATCGAGTATCCGAAGCCGGATGGCAAGCTGACGTTCGACCGTCTCTCGTCGGTGTTCATCTCGAACACGAATCACGAAGAGAATCAGCCTGCACACCTGACATTGAAAGACCCGTCGGTACCGGTGAAGGTCAACCTGCAAACCTACGCAGGCCCTGAAAGTCGTTACTGCCCCGCCGCCGTCTACGAGTTCGTGAAGAACGACGACGGCAGCGAGCGCCTCGTCATCAACGCCCAAAACTGCGTCCACTGCAAGACCTGCGACATCAAGGACCCGACGCAGAACATCGTGTGGGTGACGCCCGAAGGCGGCGGCGGTCCGAATTATCCGAACATGTGACGCACACCGCGTCGTCCGCAAAGCAAAACGCCGCTCGATGAGCGGCGTTTTCGCATCGAAGCGCTGCCCTGCACCGGCTCACGCCACCAGCGCTTCCAGCCGCGCACGCACGCGTTCGAGCACGGGTCTCCACGCGCCAGCCGCCGGCTGACGAAACAGCTCGACGGTCTGATACCACGGCGTACGCTCCGTCTCCTCGCCCCAGAACCATGCGGACACGTGATCGAGCATCAGCCAGGTGGGCACGCCGAGCGCACCCGCCAGATGCGCGGGGCCGCTGTCGATGGTGACGAGCGCATCGAGGTTCACGAGCAACGCGGCCACATCGTCGAAGCCGGCCGTGAACTGCGGCGTCAGATCGACGATATCGACGCCCTGCGTGCGCCATTGCCCGACCGTCTGCTCGCGCCCGGGTGAAATCGCGAAGAACGTCACGCCCGGCACATCGAGAATCTGCGCGATCTCATGCGCCGGGACCGAGCGCCGCCTGTCTCGGATGTGATTGGGATTGCCGTTCCACACGAGGCCGACCTTGCGATGCCCCGCCGCAGTGACGGCAGCGACACGCTCGCGCCATACATCCGCAAGTGCGGGATCAGCACTCAGATACGGCCGCCCCCACATCGACGGATCGTTGATGCCCAGGCGCAGCGGCAGGCTCATCAACCCGCAGTGATAGTCCGGCTTCGTGTCGAGGCTCGTTTCGATCTTGATGCTGTCCGGCAGCATGCGTTCGAACAGATGCTGCATCGGCCCGGCGTAACCAAAAATCACGCGGCCGCCTTCACGTTGCGCGCGCTCGGCGAGCAGCGGCAGAAAGCGCACCGACCACAGGCAGTCGCCGTTGCCCTGCTCGCCATAGACGACGAGCGTCTTCCCCGCCAGCGGCTCGCCGCGCCAGTTCGGACAGATGGCGGCGAGCGCAGCCCGCGCGGCATTCGAATCGTGCGCGAATGCGACGCGCGCCTCGTAGTCGAGCCAGCCTTGCGCGTAACGCCCTGCGCGCACTTCCAGTTCCGACAGATCGAAAAGCGCGTGCGCGTTGTTCGGCGACAGTTCCAGCACGCGACGCAGTAACGCTTCCGCTTCGCCGAAGCGGCCCTGTTCCTTGAGGCACAACGCGAGCTTGTGCAGAACGATGTGATTGCCGGGCGCCGCGCGCGCGGCTTCGTGCAGCAGGCGCTGCGCTTCCGTGAAATCGTCGCGCTCCTGGACGGCGGCCGCGCGCCAGACGAGCGCGTTCGCGTCGTTGGCATCGCGCGCCAGCAGAAGTGCAGTGGAAGATTCGATGAGCGCCCAGTCGCGCAGGATGAAGGCCGTTTGCGCGATGTCGTGCAACAGCCTGGCGTCGCAATTCGCGTCCAGCCGATGCGCCCGCATCAGCGCATCGACGGCTTCGCGTAGCAGCGCCTTGTCGCCGTTTGCACGTTCGAGCAGCGCGTTGCCGAGCGTGAACCAGTCGGTCGCGACAGCGTCGGGCAACGCCGTGCGCGCTCGCAGCGGCGCGAGCGGATCGGCGGCGGTGGAATGCATAGTGTTCATGTTGACCGCCCCGTCGGGAACCAGCGAGTTTGCCGGATAGCTTCGACCCTACGCCGAACGGCGTTGCCCGTCAGGGCGCGCTGGCAGCGATCTTCGGCGTATCGACGGTGACGTCGCCGCATTGCGCGCGGTGCCGCAGCGCGTGGTCGATCAGCACGAGCGCGAGCATCGCCTCCGCGATCGGCGTCGCGCGAATGCCGACGCACGGATCGTGACGTCCGAACGTTTCGACGATGGCGGGCTGGCCGTTCTTGTCGATCGAGCGGCGCGGCGTGCGAATGCTCGACGTCGGCTTGATGGCGATCGACACGGTGATGTCCTGTCCCGTCGAAATACCGCCGAGCACGCCGCCCGCATGGTTGCCGACGAAGCCTTCCGGCGTCAGTTCGTCGCCATGCACGGAGCCGCGCTGCCGCACGCTTTCGAAGCCCGCGCCGATCTCGACGCCCTTCACCGCGTTGATGCCCATCATGGCGTGCGCGATGTCGGCGTCGAGACGGTCGAACAGCGGCTCACCAAGGCCGACAGGCACGCCCGACGCAACCACGTTGATACGCGCGCCGATCGAATCGCCGTCCTTGCGCAGTTCGTCCATATACGTTTCGAGCTGCGGCACGATATCCGCATTCGGCACGAAGAACGGATTCTCGCGCACGTATTGCCAGTCGACGAACGGCACGTCGATCTCGCCCAGCGCCGCCATATAGCCGCGAATCTCCGCGCCAAACTTCTCGCGCAGCCATTTCTTCGCGACCGCGCCCGCCGCCACGGTCGGCGCCGTCAGGCGCGCCGACGAACGGCCGCCGCCGCGATAGTCGCGAATGCCGTATTTCTGCCAGTAGGTGTAGTCGGCGTGGCCGGGACGGAATGTTTCGACGATGTTGCCGTAGTCCTTGCTGCGCTGGTCCGTGTTGCGGATCAGCAGCGCGATGGGCGCGCCCGTCGTTTTGCCCTCGAAGACGCCCGAGAGAATCTCGACCTTGTCTTCTTCCTGGCGCTGCGTCACATGGCGCGACGTGCCGGGCCGGCGGCGGTCGAGTTCGAACTGGATGTCGGCTTCGACGAGCGACATGCCCGGCGGGCAGCCGTCGATCACACAGCCGATGGCCGGGCCATGCGATTCGCCGAAAGTCGTGACGGTGAAGAGCGTACCGAGGGTATTGCCGGACATGAGCGTCGTCCAAAGAAATGCGGGGAGAACGTTATTATGCCAGCCCGGCCGCGCCGGCGTGGCACGCTGCGGCCCGGCCGGTGGTCATAGGACGAATGGACGAAGCGTCGCGCCTTCCGCCAGACGGTTCAGGGCCGCCGCCTTACTTGCGCGCGCCGCGTAGCTCGGTGACGACCTGCTGCAGACGTTCCGGCGTCGCCTCGGCCGGTTCGAGCGGCTCGCCGACGGCCAGCGTCAGGCGGCTCATCACGCCCTTCTGGAGCGGCCGCGGAAAGCGCGCATCGGTGCTGCGCGACCAGAAGCTGCCCCACAGCCCGCGCAGCGCCATCGGCACAACGGGCACGGCCTTGCGCCGCAAAATTTCCGCGACGCCATGGCGGAACGGATTCATCTCGCCCGTTCGTGTCAGCTTGCCTTCCGGAAAAATACAGACGAGATCGCCGTCGTCGAGCGCTTTCGCGCACGCTTCATAAGCGCGCTTCAGCATTTCCGGGTCTTCATGCGCGGGGGCGATCGGAATCGCCTTAGCGTGTCTGAAGAGCCAACCGACAAGCGGCGCGCGGAAAATCCGGTGATCCATCACGAAGCGGATCGGCCGCGGGCTTTCCGCCATGATGACAATCGCGTCGACATAGCTCACGTGATTGCACACCAGCACGGCGGCGCCCTCTTCGGGAATGCGCTCCGCGTGCACGAGGCGCATCCGGTAGAACGTGTGCACCATCAGCCACGCGACGAAGCGCAGCAGAAACTCCGGCACGAGCGAATAGATATAGATCGCGACGACCACGTTGAGCAACGCCGTCACGAGGAACAAGCCCGGAATGCCGACGCCCGCCGACGTCAGCGCGACGGCCATCAGCGCCGACACGATCATGAACAGCGAGTTGAGGATATTGTTCGCCGCGATGATCCGCGCGCGGTGGCTCGGCTGGCTGCGGCTCTGGATCAGCGCGTAGAGCGGCACGCTGTAGAAGCCGCCGAACATCGCCAGCAGGAACAGATCGGCGAGCACGCGCCAATGCGCGTGCATCGCCATGAATTCGCCGACCGTCAGCAGATGCGTGACGCCGGGCAGCGCGTGGCTCGCGAAGAACAGGTCGATCGCGAACACGCTGATGCCGATCGAGCCGAGCGGCACGAGTCCAATTTCGATGCGCTTCTTCGACAGCCGCTCGCACAGCAGCGACCCGGTGCCGATACCGATTGAAAAGGTGGCGAGCAGCACGGTCACGACATCGGGATTGGCGGACAGCACGTCCTTGGCGAACCGGAAGAAGGACGACAGGAACGTCGCGCCGACGAACCACAGCCAGGAAATGCCAAGCAGACTCAGAAACACCGTCCGGTTCTGACGCGCCAGTTTCAGATTGCGCCAGGTTTCACTGATCGGATTCCAGTTGATGCGCAGGTCCGGTTGAGAAGGCATCGACGGCGGCACGAAACCCGACGCGACGCGTCCAATCAGCGCAATCGCCACGCAGCCGAACGCGAGGATCGCCGCGCCGTGTGCGTCCGAGCCTGCCGCCGCGCCGCCCAGGATCGTGCCGAACAGAATCGCGACGAACGTGCCCATCTCGACCATGCCGTTGCCGCCGACCAGTTCCGACTTGTCGAGATGCTGCGGCAGATAGGCGTACTTGACGGGACCGAACACCGTCGAATGGACGCCCATCAGGAAGGTACACAGATACAGCAGCACGGCGTTGTGCAGCCAGAAGCCCGCGCCGCCGACCAGCATGACGCCGATCTCGAACGTCTTCACGAAGCGCGTGAGCATCGCCTTGTCGTACTTGTCGGCGATCTGACCGGAGGTCGCCGAGAACAGGACGAACGGCAGAATGAAGATCGCCGAAATCAGAAAAGCCGCGGTATCCGCATTGACGCCTGAGAAGCGCGCGGCCTGATACGTGACGAGCGACGTGAAACCGATCTTGAACACGTTGTCGTTCATCGCGCCGAGGAACTGTGTCCAGAAAAACGGCGCGAAACGGCGCTCGCGCAACAGCCGGAACTGCGAACCGTGTTCACGCGCGGCGCGCTTTCGCTGTTGGGCGGTAGACAACGGACGATCGTTCATTGAGTGATGGATGCTGGGCAGTTCTGCCCGGATTCACAAGCGATTTGCGAAACTGGCAGGCACAAAAAAGCGCACGCTGATCGCGCGCGCTTCGAAGATAGTTCAGTCAAGGACAACGGCATGCCGGCAGGCTTCATCAGCAAACTGAACCGACGCCGGGCCTCGCTCAGCGCGACGGCTGCTCCTGTTGCGGCTCGTCTTCCGCGGGCCAGTCGCGGATATACGCCTTCAGCATCCGGTTCTCGAAGCCCTGCTCTTCGACGACGGCCTTCGCGACGTCGTAGAACGAAATCACGCCCATCAGCTTGCGGCTTTCCATGACGGGCAGATAACGCACGTGATGTTCGAGCATCATGCGGCGAACTTCGTTGACATCCGTTTCGGGCGTGCAGGTGAGCGGGTGATCGTCCATGATCTTGCGGATCGTGCTGCCGCCGACGCTGCCGCCGTTGCGGCTCAGCACGAGGATGATCTCGCGGAACGTCAGCATGCCGACGAGATCGCCATATTCCATCACGACGAGCGAGCCGATATCGTGCTCGGCCATCGTGTTGACGGCTTCGTTGAGCGGGCTATCGGGCGTGACGGTGAAAAGGGTGTTGCCCTTGAGCTTGAGAATGTCGCTGACGCGCATGATTTGTCTCCTGATGAAGCCTTCTGAAGCAAAAAAAGGCCTGACTGACTTTCGATCGTAGCGGAAAGGCCCACAAAAAGAAAGCGCACAACCACCGCCGGGAGCGCGCCAGCGCACGTCCGGCGGGCGGCGCTCGCGGGCTGGCCGGCGGCTGCGTGTGGCGCGCCGGACGGCTCATTCTCGCCTTGCCGGCCTACTTTCCATACAGATGTAATACGGGCGTTAACCGAGTGGTTCGCGCGCGGCACGATGATACGATGGCCCCCACTTTCACCTTCGCCGGGCTGTCGAGGTCCGGCCGTCCACGATGTCCGCCAACCGTTTCGACACGCTTGCGCTGCATGCGGGCGCCGCCCCCGACCCCGCGACGGGCGCGCGCGCGACGCCCATTTACCAGACCACGTCGTTCACGTTCCGCGATTCCGACCACGCCGCTGCGCTCTTCAACATGGAGCGCGCGGGCCATGTCTATTCGCGCATCTCGAACCCGACGGTCGCCGTGTTCGAAGAGCGCGTGGCCGCGCTCGAAAACGGCGCGGGCGCGATCGGCACGGCGAGCGGCCAGGCCGCGCTGCATCTGGCGATCGCCACGCTGATGGGCGCGGGCTCGCATATCGTCGCGTCGAGTGCGCTCTATGGCGGCTCGCACAACCTGCTCAACTACACGCTGCGCCGCTTCGGCATAGAAACGACGTTCGTGAAACCGGGCGACATCGACGCATGGCGCGCCGCACTGCGCCCGAACACGAAACTGCTGTTCGGCGAGACGCTCGGCAACCCGGGCCTCGACGTGCTCGATATCGCAGCGGTCGCACAGATTGCGCATGAGCATCGCGTGCCTTTGCTGGTCGATTCGACCTTCACCACGCCGTATCTGCTCAAGCCGTTCGACCACGGCGCGGATTTCGTCTACCACTCGGCGACCAAATTCCTTGGCGGCCACGGCACGACGATCGGCGGCGTGCTCGTCGACGGCGGCACGTTCGACTTCGACGCGTCCGGGCGCTTCCCCGAATTCACCGAGCCGTACGAAGGCTTTCACGGCATGGTGTTCGCCGAGGAAAGCACCGTCGCGCCTTTCCTGCTGCGCGCCCGCCGCGAAGGGCTGCGCGATTTCGGCGCGTGCCTGCATCCGCAAGCCGCGTGGCAACTGCTGCAGGGCATCGAAACGCTCCCGCTGCGCATGGAGCGCCATGTCGCGAACACGCGCAAGGTGGTCGAATTTCTCGCTGCGCATGCCGCCGTCGAATCAGTCGCCTATCCCGAACTGCCGACCCACCCGGATCACGCGCTCGCCCAGCGCCTGCTGCCGCGCGGCGCGGGCGCCGTGTTCAGCTTCAACCTGCGCGGCGATCGCGCCGCTGGACGGGCGTTCATCGAAGCGCTGTCGCTGTTCTCGCACCTCGCGAACGTCGGCGACGCCCGCTCGCTCGTCATTCATCCCGCGTCCACCACGCACTTCCGCATGGACGCCGCCGCGCTAGCCGCTGCAGGCATCGCGGAAGGCACGATACGTCTCTCGATCGGCCTCGAGGACCCCGACGATCTGATCGACGATCTCAAGCGCGCGCTCAAGGCTGCGCAGAAATCCGCGGGCGGCGCTGCGCAACCTGCTGCCTCGAAGCCCGCCGGTCCGGCGCGCAAGGAGTCCGCATGATCGTCGACGTCAACGGCAAACCGGCTTACGCCTACACGGGCGGCAAGGCATTCGACGTCACCCTGCCCACCGCCGTCTTCATTCATGGCGCCGAGCACGATCACAGCGTCTGGGCGCTGCAAACGCGCTATTTCGCGCATCACGGCTTCGGGGTGCTGGCCGTCGACCTGCCCGGCCACCACCGCAGCGCCGGCCCGGCGCTGACCAGCATCGGCGCGATGGCCGACTGGCTCGTGGCGTTGCTCGACGCCGTGGGCGTGTCGCGTGGGTTCGTCGCGGGGCACAGCATGGGCTCGCTGATTGCGCTCGACTTCGCCGGCCGCTATCCGTCACGCGCAACGCATCTGGCGCTCGTCGCGACAGCCGTGCCGATGGCTGTTTCCGACGCGCTGCTCGATGCCGCGCGCGAGCGCGAGCCGGAAGCCATCGAGATGGTCAACCAGTGGTCGCATTCGACGCTCGCCGCCAAACCGTCCTGCCCCGCGCCTGGCTTCTGGCTGCATGGCATGAACCAGCGACTGATGGAGCGCGTTTCAGCGACGGGCGAGCCACGGCTCTTTCACACCGACTTCAGCGCCTGCAACGCGTACACGGACGGCCTCGCGCGCGCCGCGCAGGTGACGTGCCCCGCGCGTCTGATCGTCGGCAGGCGCGACGTCATGACGCCGCCGCGTGCCGCCAAAGCCCTCGCCGACGCGCTGCGTGGCGCTCACGTGTCCGTCGACACGATCACGCTCGACGCCGGTCACGCGCTGATGTCCGAGCAGCCCGACGCGACGCTCGACGCGCTTTACGCATTTGCGACGGCGCACGCTCCGAACCGCTCATAGGCTTCACATTAACCGTCCCAAAGCGCGCGCACCATATGCCGAATGGCCAGGTTGCGCGCGTCTGACGATAGCAGCACAATGAATCCATGCCTGACCGGATTGGGCAGCGCGACGGCGCTCACGCAGGCGCGCAATGGAGGCGATCATGAGCCATCAGACAACGCACGACGAGCACTTCGCCAGCTTCGCGGAGTTCTATCCGTACTATCTGACCGAACATCGCAACGCGGTGTCGCGGCGGCTGCATTTCGTCGGATCGCTGGGTGTGATCGGCTTCGTCGCGATGGCGCTCGCGACGGGCGACTGGCTATGGCTGCCGGCAGCCGTGATATGCGGGTATGGCTTTGCGTGGGTCGGCCATTTCTTCTTCGAGAAGAACCGGCCGGCGACCTTCCGGCATCCCATCTACAGCCTGATGGGCGACTGGGTGATGTTCAAGGACATCTGCACAGGGCGCATTTCGCTATAGCTAGCGGCGAGCGGGGGAACGCGGTTCGGGCACTACGCACGACACGCAGGCGCCCCAAAGCCCGAGAGTGCTCAGGCCGTTTGCTGGGGCAGCGCCGCCGCGTCGGCCACGCCTGTCTGATCCCGTTGCGTAGCGCCGCGCGCAACGGCGCGCGCCGCCAGCAAGGTCGACAGGTTCACTTTGAGCGCGTCGTTATCGAGTGCGGCGAGTAGCGTGGCGCTATCCACATGCGTCGAATCGAGATTCAGCTGATACGCGAGTTCCTCGCGGTCGATCACGAACAGACTGAAGAGCCGCTCCACGGTGATCTGATTCGGGTTCGCGATAAGCAGAAAACGCGGGCGCTGGCCGTTCTCATCGAGTTGCACGATCCAGTCGATCGCTTCGAGGCGCTGCAGCAGGCGCACTGTCGTTTCCATATCGCGGCGCAAGGCGCGCGCGAGTTCCGGCACCGTGTAGCCGTGCGTGCCCGCATCGCGCGCTTCGACGAGCCGTGCCAGCAATTCGAGCGAGTCGAGCAGATCACTGCCCGGAAAGTCGGGACGATGGAATTGCCCTGTGCGTATCGCCGGCAGCGCCGACGCGATCATCGCGCCCGCGAGCGTGATGAACCAGCTGAGGTACATCCATAGGAGAAAAAGCGGCACGACGGCGAACGCGCCATACACGGCCGTATAAGTCGGAATGCGCCGGATGTAGAAGCCGAAGCCGCGCTTCGCCAGTTCGAACGCGATCGCGGCCGTCACGCCGCCTACGATGGCGTCGCGCCACTCCACGCGGCAGTTCGGCACGAACACGTACATCAGCGTGAACGCGAGCACCGTCAGCGGCAACGCAGCGCCTGCCAGCGCCCATTCGATGAGCGGCGTGATGCGCTGCGCGGCCGTGTACGTCATGGACTGCGTGAACAGATACGAGGAGATCGACAGGCTGACGCCGATCAGGATCGGACCGAGCGTCAGGATCGACCAGTAGACCAGCACGCGCTGGGCAAACGGGCGCGCCTTGCGCACGCGCCAGATCACATTGAATGCCGATTCGATCGTCATCATCGTCATCACGGACGTGACGAACAGGATGATCATGCCGACCGTGGTCAGCCCCTTTGCCTTCGATGCGAACTGGTTCAGGTACTTGAAGATCTGGCTGCTGACCTGGTCGGGCATCAGATGGTCGGCGAGAAAGGTCTGCAGCGACATCTGGAACTGCGCGAAGATCGGAAACGCGGTAAACAACGCAAACGCGACCGTCGCGAGCGGCACCAGCGAAAGCATCGTCGTGAACGTGAGACTGCCCGCCACCTGAGGAATGCGATCCTCGCCGCTGCGCTTCGCGGCGAACTCCGCGAGACGCTTGAGCGCGTCGAGATCGAGACGCAACCTGGACAACAAACCAACCTCCTCCACTTCAGTGCACGCGCCAGCATCGAGCGCGTCGACAATCTCGCGGCACCGCCAGCGAACCCACCCCTATAATACCCGTTCACTGCCAATGCCTATGAAAGACATTCTCGTGCTTTACTACAGCCGGCACGGCGCCACGCGCGAACTCGCGCTGGCCATCGCGCACGGCGTCGACAGCGTTCCCGGCATGCAGGCGCGCGTGCGCACGGTGCCACCCGTCTCGACGGTCTGCGAAGCCACGCAGCCCGACATTCCCTCAGAAGGCCCGCCGTACGTGGAACTGCGCGACCTCGAAGAGTGCGCGGGGCTCGCGCTCGGCTCGCCGACCCGCTTCGGCAACATGGCCGCGCCGCTCAAATATTTCCTCGACGGCACCACGCCGCAGTGGCTCTCGGGCGCGCTCGCGGGCAAGCCGGCCTGCGTGTTCACGTCGACGGGCAGCCTGCACGGCGGCCAGGAAACCACACTCCTGTCGATGATGCTGCCGCTTCTGCATCACGGCATGCTGATCCTCGGCATTCCGTACACCGAGAGCACGCTCACGACGACGCAAACGGGCGGCACGCCCTACGGCGCATCCCACTTCGCGCGTGCGGACTCGGCTGGCCACGGCATTTCCGCCGACGAAAAAACGCTCGCCATTGCGCTAGGCGCGCGGATCGCGCGAACGGCCGCCTCGATGAGCGAGCGGCCATGAATACCGCGCGCGACGCGGCTTCCGTTAGCGGCGCGCAAGGCAACCGTGCCGCCGCAGCGGGCGCGCTGGTTGCGCTCATCGCACTGATTGCGTTGTGCGTCGCGTGGGAATGGTGGCTCGCGCCATTGCGCGCAGGCGGCTCGCTGCTCGTGCTCAAGGCCGTGCCGCTGCTGCTCGCGCTGCCCGGCGTGTGGCGCAAGCGCCTTTACACCTTCCAGTGGGCATCGATGCTGAGCCTGCTGTATCTGATGGAAGGCATCGTGCGCGGCATGTCGGATCGCGGCCTGAGCGCCCGGCTCGGCTGGTGCGAGACGATCGTCGCCGCCGTGTTCTTCGTTTGCGCGCTGGTGTATGTCGCGCCGTTCAAGCGCGCGGCGAAGCGTCACGCGCGCAGCGAAAGCGGCGCGGCCAGCGGCCCCGTCTGATTGCCAGTCGCAGCGCGGCCACCGCCCTGGCCGCGTTGCATATCGGATGCATCACAACTACATCTAAGCCGAACACGTCCCACCCGCCCTGACCGACCATCCATGAACTCCGCCGCTTCATCGACCTTCATCGCCGCGTGCGCCGACGCGATCGGCGCCGCGCACGTCCTCACCGATCCGCACGACACCGCGCCCTATCTCACCGACTGGCGCCGCCGCTACACGGGCGGCGCATGCGCGGTGCTGTGCCCGTCGACGGCCGAAGAAGTCGCCGCGATCGTGCGGCTCGCGAACGAGCATCGTGTCGCGATCGTGCCGCAAGGCGGCAACACCGGCCTCGTAGGCGGCGCTACGCCCGACACGAGCGGCGCGCAAGCGGTGCTGAGTCTCCGACGGCTGAATCGCGTGCGCGACGTCGACCCGCACAACAACACGATCACCGTCGAAGCCGGCGTCGTGCTCGCCGACGTGCAGGCGCGCGCCGAAGCGGCGGGCCGCCTGTTTCCGCTGAGTCTCGCGGCGCAAGGCAGTTGCACGATCGGCGGCAATCTGTCGACGAACGCGGGCGGCACAGGCGTACTGCGCTATGGCAACACGCGTGAACTGTGTCTCGGACTGGAAGTGGTGACACCGCAAGGCGAACTGTGGGACGGGCTGCGCGGATTGCGCAAGGACAATACCGGCTACGATCTGCGCGATCTCTTCATCGGCGCGGAAGGCACGCTCGGCATCATCACGGCGGCCGTGATGAAACTGCATCCGCAGCCGGCGGCGCGCGTGACGGCGCTCGCCGCGCTGCCTTCGGCGCATGCCGCGCTGGACTTTCTGTCGCTCGCGCAACGTCACGCTGGGCCGCTTCTGACGGGCTTCGAGCTGATGTCGGATTTCTGCCTGCGTCTCGTGAACCGGCATTTTCCGCAGATGCGCTATCCGTTCGCCGAGCCGCACGCACAGATCGTGCTGCTCGAACTGTCGGATAGCGAAAGCGAAGAACACGCGCGCGCGTTCTTCGAACGGATGATGGAAACGGCACTCGAAAGCGGTCTCGTCGAAGATGCCGTGGTCGCCGAAAATCTCGCGCAGACGCAGGCATTCTGGAATCTGCGCGAGCACATTCCGCTGGCGCAGGCGGAGGAAGGGCTGAACATCAAACACGATATCGCGGTGCCGATTTCGCGGATCGGTCACTTCATCGAAGAAACGGATGCGCTGATCGCGAAGGCCGCGCCCGGCGCGCGGATGGTGACATTCGGCCATCTCGGCGACGGCAATCTGCATTACAACGTGCAAGCGCCGGAAGGCGGCGATGCGAAGCAGTTTCTCGCCCAATATCAGAGCACGATGAATCAGATCGTCTACGACAGCGTGCATCGGCATCGCGGCAGCATCAGCGCGGAGCATGGAATCGGTCAGTTGAAGATCGACGAATCCGCGCATTACAAATCGGATCTCGAGGTGCGTCTGATGAAGACTTTAAAAACCGCGTTCGATCCGCTGAACCTGATGAATCCCGGCAAGGTGCTACGCTAACAGCATAGGTATCGACGAGAGGCGTCCATGAAAATTCGCGTGCTGTCCGATCTGCATCTCGAATCCGACCAGCCGGAAATCATTCCGCATGCGGACGCCGATCTGGTCGTGCTGGCAGGCGACATCCACAATCACGCCGAAGGCCTGCGCTGGGCCGCCGAAACATTCGACGGCGCGGTGCCCGTCGTCTATGTGCCGGGCAACCACGAGTATTACGACGGCGAGTTCGGCGCGCTCGAAGCGGCGATGCACGACGCCGCCGCCAGCGTCGACAACGTGCACTTTCTCAACAACGCGACGCTCGTCGATCCGCTCGGACAGTGGCGCGTGCTGGGCACGACGCTATGGACCGACTTCGATCTTTACGGTGACGATGAAGCATCGCGCGCCGCGTCGATCGCGGCGGCCGAGCGCGTGATGCTCGACTATCGCGGGCTGATTCAGGTGACGTGGACAGCGGGAAATGATCTGGGTGGGCAAGGCGCGCTGCAGGACAACACGCCGCGCAACCTGACGCCTGCCGATACGATCGCGCTTCACCGTCACGCGCGCGCATGGCTGGAAACGGAACTGGCAAAGCCCTTCGCGGGCAAGACGATCGTCGTCACGCATCATGCGCCGCACCGGCGCAGTCTCGCCGAGCGTTATGCGGACGACGTCGTGTCAGCGGGATTCGTCAACGATCTGCCGTCGATGGTGCGCGCGCCCGTGACGCTATGGGTGCACGGCCATACGCATACGGCATTCGATTATGTGGAAAACGGCACACGCGTCGTGTGCAATCCGCGCGGCTACCTCGACCGACGCACGCGCGCGCTCGAAAACGCGGCGTTCGCGTGGAACAAAGTGGTCGAGATCTAGGCTCGTCGAGAGCCGGACATCACATCCCGCTGATATCGCGCGGACGCCGCGCCGGCCGTTCGACGCGAATCGGCACGAGACGCGGCTGCGGCCGCAGGCGACGCAGCATATCGCGCGACGCGGCAACGCCAATCAGTCCGAGCATGACGGCGACGCCGATCATCAGCAGATTCGTATCCATGTTGTCCTCTTCGATTCAGATGTGCTTGCGTGCCGAAAGATGCCGGCCTTGATGACACGTTAGCAAACCCGATGCCGCGAGGAAGTAAGGAAGTGTTGCGACGCGGCAGAGGGATGTAACAGTCCGTCAAAAGGCTGCTCTCACCATATCGCGCCATGTGCCCGCTATTTCAAGTGCGCGCGAACTTGCGAAGCTCCGCCTGATCCGCCGCGAGCGTCGGCGGCAGTTCGTCGCGCAGAAATTCGACCCACGTGCGGATCTTCGCGTCCAGATATTGCCGCGACGGGTACAACGCGTACACATTCATTTCCTGCGAGATATATTCCGGAAGAATCCACACGAGTTCGCCGCTGCGCAGGCCAGCAATGGCCGAATAGATGGGCAACACGGCGACGCCCATGCCTTCGCACACCGCCACGGCCATCGCTTCCGCGACGTTGATCTGGAATGTGGAGGCGCCCAGATGCAGCGTCTCCTGCCCGTTCGGGCCGTCGAACGTCCATTCGTCGGCGGGCATCACGGGCGTGATCATTTGCAGGCAGGTGTGGCCGCGCAAATCGGACAGCGTCTGCGGCACGCCGCTGCGCTCCAGATAGTCCGGCGACGCGACCACCACGCTGAACGCGCTGCCAAGGCGCTGCGAGACGAGCCCCGAATCGGGCAGGCTCTGCGCGAGCACGACCGCGACGTCGTAGCCTTCGTCGAGCAGATCGGGCATGCGCTGCGCGAGCGTCAGTTCGAGATGCACGTCGGGATAACGCTGCTGATAGCGGCTCACGGCGGGCACCACGTAGTGCTGGCCGAAACTCGTCATCGCGTGAACCTTCAGTTTGCCCGACGGACGCGCGTGCGCGTCGCTGGCCTCGGCTTCCGCCTGATCGACGTAGGCAAGAATCTGCTCGCAGCGCTGCAGATAGCGCTCGCCCGCTTCCGTGAGCGCGATGCGGCGCGTCGTGCGGTTCAACAGACGCGTGCGCAGATGCGCCTCCAGATCGGACACGGCGCGCGACGCGTAAGCCGTCGTCGTGTTCAGATGCTGGGCCGCGCCCGTGAAGCTACCGGCTTCGACGACGCGGACAAATACCCGCATGTTCTGAAGCGTATCCATGATTTAGACCCAAATCTTTCAGTACGGGAAGGATTGTTGCACGATTTGGAAAGGCGATTATCTCATTCTCCGTAAGTATGCGTTACACCCTTGCGGGTTATTCGCTAATTGATCGAAAAATATAATCCCCTACAAGGTTCTATAGCCATTTGGGGAGCAAATCGTGCAGTTTCCGGTAAAGAAAGGGATCGCCGCGCTGTCGGTTCTTACGATCTCGTTGATAATCGCCGGCTGTGCGAGCACGGGACACATCGCGCCCCAATCGACCAGCACCGAGCCTGCCTCGCTCGACGTCGGCGCCGCGATCCGAGCGGCCGATACCGATGCGCAATGGCCCGCCGCCGACTGGTGGCGCGCCTATAACGATCCGCAGCTGAACGCATGGATCGAGCAGGCGCAGGCAGGCAGTCCGACGCTCGCGGCGGCGCAGGCGCGCGTGCGCGAGGCGCAGTCGTTCGCGGGCGTCGCGCGATCGGCGGAGCTGCCGCAGGTGAACGGCAGCATGCAGATCCAGCGCAAGCAGTGGCCGAACAACGTCTTCTATGGTCCGGGCGAACTGGCCGGCCAGCAGTCGTGGAACAACACGGCGGAACTCGGCCTGTCGTATCACCTCGATCTGTGGGGCAAGGACAAGAACGCCACAGAGGAAGCACTCGACATCGCACACGCGCGCGCCGCCGATTTCCGCGCCGCGCAGCTGGAGCTCGAATCGAACATCGTGCGCGCCTATATCGGGATGTCGCTGAACTACGCGTTGCTCGATATCGCGAAACAGACGCTCGAACAGCAGGAACAGGTCGCTGCGCTCGCCAACCGGCGGCTGAAAGGCGGCATCGGCACGCAACTCGAAGTCGCGCAGGCGGAAACGCCGCTGCCCGAATACGAACGCCAGATCGACGCGATCGAAGAAGAAATCGCACTCGGCCGCAACCAGCTGGCCGCGCTGGCGGGGAAAGGCCCCGGCGCGGGCGATTCGATCACGCGCCCGCAGCTCGCGCTGTCCGCCTTCGCCGGCCTGCCGACGACGATGCCCGCCGAGCTGATCGGCCATCGCCCCGATATCGTTGCGGCACGCTGGACGGTCGCCGCGCAGGCGCGCGGCATCGACGTCGCGAAGGCGGATTTCTATCCGAATATCGATCTGCTCGCGTCCGTCGGCGGCTACGCGGCGATGGGGCCGCTGTTCGGCTTCCTGAAATCGCAGGCGGGCGGCTGGACGGCAGGTCCGGCGCTGTCGCTGCCCATCTTCACGGGCGGACGCCTGCGCTCGCAACTGGGCGCGGCATCGGCGGGCTACGACGTGGCCGTCGAGCAGTACAACCAGTCGATCGTCGGCGCATTGAAGGAAATCGCCGATCAGGTCGTGCGCATGCGTTCGCTCGATACCCAACTGAAGGACGCGCAGCGTTCCGTCGCGACCGCGAACAAGACCTATCAGCTGGCGCGCGAAGGGTATCGCCGCGGCCTGACCGACTACGTGAACGTGCTGATCGCGCAGACCCAGTTGCTGCGCGCGCAGGAAGGCGTCGCAAAGGTTCAGGCAGGACAGTTGCAGGCGCACGCGACGCTCGTGACGGCGTTGGGCGGCGGCGTGATCGATCCCGCCGATGGTCCATCGCAAAAGGACGTGCTGCCCGCGCATGGCAAGGGCAAGAAGAGTGATGGCGCAAAACCCGACGACAAAGCCACCGCCAGCGCGATGAACGGCGCATCGACCGGCACGCCGGCCGCTCACTGACAGGAGCGCCGCCCATGTCCTCGAATCCTTCCACGTCCCGCACGCCTTCGACGCCCGCCGCTTTCCACGCCGCGTTCATCGACTGGGCGCGTACCGACGGCCGCACCTGGATTTATCTCTTCAAGGCGCTCGCCGCGTGCTTTCTCGCGCTCGGCATCGCGATGAAGCTCGACCTGCCGCAGCCGCGAACCGCGATGACGACCGTCTTCATCGTGATGCAGCCGCAAAGCGGCATGGTGTTCGCGAAGAGCTTCTACCGGATTTGCGGCACGCTGATCGGCCTCGTCGTGATGATGGCGCTGATCGGCCTGTTTTCGCAGCAGCCGGAGCTGTTCATCATCTCGACGGCGATCTGGGTCGGCATCTGCACGGCAGGCGCGGCGCGCAACCGCAACTTCCGCTCGTACGGATTCGTGCTCGCGGGTTATACGGCAGCGTTGATCGGCATACCCGCTTCGCAGCATCCCGATGGCGCGTTCATGTCGGCCCTGACACGGGTTGCGGAAATCGTGGTCGGCATTCTGTGCTCGGGCGTCGTCAGTGCGCTCGTGTTTCCCGAGCACGCGGGCGAGCAGATGCGCAGCACGGTACGCGCGCGCTTCTCGTCGTTCGTCGACTACGTGTGCGCCGCACTCTCGGGCAAGGCCGATCGCGCGCGCATCGAGGACACCAACGCGAAGTTCGTGGCCGATATCGTCGGCTTCGAGGCCGTGCGCAGTGTGGCCGTGTTCGAAAGCCCCGATTCGCGGATGCGCAACGGCCGGCTGTCGCGCCTGAACAGCGAGTTCATGACGGTGTCGACGCGCTTTCACGCGCTGCATCAGCTGATGAACCGTCTGCGCGTCTCGGGCGCGTCCGGCGCCGCGGGCGCGACGGCCGCCGTCGCCGCGCTCGAGCCGTACTTCCGCGAGATTGCGCCGTTGCTGAGCAAGTCGGGCGAACCGGTGTTGACGGCGGCCGACGCATCGCACGCAGCCGCGCAACTCGAAGCGTTCAAGGCCGAATTGCCGAAGCGCGTGCGCGCGAGCCGCGCCGCGCTCGAAAGCGACGCCGGCGTGCCGCTGCTCGATTTCGACACGGGCGCGGAACTGCTGTACCGCTTCGTCGACGATCTGCATGCGTACGCGGCGACGTATGCCTCGCTGGCCGTCGCGACGCACGAGCGCGAGCGCTGGATCGAACGCTACGAGCCGAAGACGAACGGCATCGCGGCGGGCGTCGCGGGCCTGCGCGCGGCGATCGTGATGGCGATCCTCGGCGCGTTCTGGATCGCCACCGCGTGGCCGAGCGGCTCGACGCTCACGCTGAATGCAGCCGCCGTGTGCGCGCTCGCGTCGTCGTCGCCGAACCCGACGCGCACCGCGTTTCAGATGGCGGCGGGCACGATCCTGTCGTCGACGCTTGCGCTGTTGCTGACGTTCGGCATCTATCCGCATATCGACGGCTTTGCGCTGCTGTGCGTTGCGCTCACGCCGTTCCTCGCGCTTGGCGTGTGGATGACGACGCGCCCGAAGCTCGCGGGCTACGGCGTCGGCTATTGCATTTTCTTCTGCTTTCTCGCGGGCCCGGACAACGTGATTCACTACGACCCGAGCGGCTTCATCAACGACGCGATTGCGCTCGCGCTGTCGATGCTGGTCGCGTCGATCGCTTTTGCTGTGCTGCTGCCGCCGTCGACGCCGTGGCTGCGCAACCGGCTGCTCGCCGACTTGCGCGCGCAGGTGGTGCTGGCGTGCCGGGGCCGGATCGGACGTTTGTGGCGGCCGACGCGGCTGCGTACGCGCTTCGAAAGCGGCGCGCGCGACCTGATGCATCAGATCAACGCGCTGGCGGCCAGCGAGCCGAACGTGAAGCGCGACACGATGCGCTGGATGTTCGCGGTGCTGGAGATCGGCAATGCCGTGATCGACCTGCGCAGCGAAGTCGCGACGCTGCCGCGCGATGCGCGCTATGCGCCGTCGATGCCGTGGCGCGTCAGTCTGCGCGCGACCTGTGCCGCCGTGAGCCGGCTGTTCGAGCGTCCTCGCGCCGCTCGCCTCGACAAGGCGCTGGCCGCGACGGCCGATGCGATCGCCGCCGTCCAGCAGACGCTTTCGACGTTCACGCCGCCGCGCGACGAGCGTCATCAGTTGCAACGCATTTTGAGTCATCTGCATTTCATCCGGAGCGCGCTGCTCGACCCGCAATCGCCGCTGGCGCAAGCCGACGACGCGAGCGATACGAACAGCGATGCGTTACAAGGAGTCCGCCATGCCACGTGAGATTGCCGTTCTCGACGCCTACGTGCCCGCCATCGTGCTGCTGTTCATTGCGGGCGCCGCGATCACCTGGCTGCTCGACCGCGCGATAGCGTGGACGGGTCTGTATCGGGTCGTGTGGCACCCGTCCCTGTTCCGCGCGAGTTTGCTCGTGTGTGTGTGCGGCGTGCTGGGCCTCGCCGTTTATCGTTGATACGAGTCGAATCATGACAATCAGAAACATCATTGGGTTTATCGCGACGGCCATCGTGTTCGTCGTTGCGATTTTGATCGGGCGTGCGCTGTGGGTGCACTACATGGACGAGCCGTGGACGCGCGACGGCCGCGTGCGTGCCGAAGTCGTCAACATTGCGCCCGATGTGTCGGGCGCCGTGGTCGAGCTGCCCGTGCGCGACAACCAGTTCGTGCACAAGGGCGATCTGCTGATGCAGATCGATCCGTCGCACTATCAGATCGCCGTCGAGCAGGCACAAGCGGCCGTGGCCGCGCGCAAGGCCGAGTTGCAGATGCGGCGTGACGATGCGCAGCGGCGTGCGGATATGGATAGTCTCGTGGTGTCGAAGGAAAACCGCGAGAACGCGACGCACACGGCGTCTGCCGCCGAGGCGCAGTATCAGCAGGCGCTGGCCGCGCTGGATGCAGCGAAGCTGAATCTGGAGCGCACTCGCGTTGTGTCACCCGTTGATGGGTATGTGACGAATCTGAATGTGTATCGCGGGGACTATGCGATTTCTGGTTCAGCGAAGCTGGCTGTCGTGGATAGCAATTCGTTCTGGGTGTATGGGTACTTCGAGGAAACGAAGCTGCCGCATGTGCGCGTTGGCGATAAGGCTGCTATTAGGCTGATGAGCGGGGGCACGCTGAAGGGGCATGTCGAAAGCATCTCGCGCGGGATTTATGATCGCGATAATCCGCAGAGCCGCGAGTTGCTGGCGGATGTGAATCCGACTTTTAACTGGGTGCGGTTGGCGCAGCGCGTGCCTGTGCGCGTGAAGATTGATTCTGTGCCTGACGGTGTGTTGCTTTCGGCGGGGACGACTTGTACGGTGGTTGTTACGCCTTCCTGATTGGTTTTGGGTTTTGGGTTTTGGGTTTTGGGTTTTGGGTTTTGGGTTTTGGGTTTTGGGTTTTGGGTTTTGGGTTTTGGGTTTTGGGTTTTGGGTTTTGGGTTTTGGGTTTTTGGTTTTGGGTTTTGGGTTTTGGGTTTTGGGTTTTGGGTTTTGGGTTTTGGGTTTTGGGTTTTGGGTTTTGGGTTTTGGGTTTTGGGTTTTGGGTTTTGGTTTTGTCTTGCGACGCTTTGGTTCGCTTTTGCTTTGCGCTGGCATCCGCGCTTTGTCTCTGGTTTGCTAGCGTCGCCCCTGTGCGGGGCGGCACCTACTTTTCTTTGCCGCCGCAAAGAAAAGTAGGCAAAAGAAAGGAGCCTGTCCGCATTTTTGTGGGCGAGGCGGTTAAAGGAATCGTTAGCCGCGCGCCTGCGTAAACCGATCGCCAAACAGAATAGCAAACTGGTTCATGGCTGACTTCCAGTCGAAGGCTGATCGCAC